>Ga0213875_10000005_pt1 | contig 595146 bp, 513 predicted proteins | sample BarmaccomBMRX_R8_FD_160105 | JGI IMG/M metagenome (GOLD analysis project Ga0213875, IMG submission 160105) | Root-associated microbial communities from Barbacenia macrantha in rupestrian grasslands, the National Park of Serra do Cipo, Brazil - RX_R8 | ecosystem: Host-associated > Plants >...
CGATCAGGTGCTTGCGTGAGTCGGCTTGCTCGGCGGGGAACTCGTTGGCGAATTCGAGGCGGCCGAGGGCGAAGATGCCGAATTCGAGAGCCGGGATGCGGAGCAGCCGCCACTGGGTGTCGGCAAGCGACTGCACGAGATTGCTCTCCTGATCGCCGACGGGCTGTAGGCGATTGAAGAAGCCCTGGACATGGGCTTCGTAAGCGGCGGCGTCGTCGCCGGGGAGCAGGACGGTGCGGCCGGTGAGACCGGTCTTGACTGCGTTGAGAGATGACGTGGCCTTGCCTTCGGGCGAAGTGGGGCCGGTGGAGAATTGAGCGTTCTTCTGATTGGCGGCGATTTGCGCGGGAGTGGACATAAAGGGATTTCTGCTTTCGGCCGATGATCGGATAGGGGGAGTACGGGGCGAGATGGCGGGGGTGGGGTAAGTGGATGAAGGGAATGGGGTTGAGGAATTTGGGTGGGGTTGTGACCGAGCGGCGAGGTCGCGCGGCGGCACCGGCCCCTTCCGAATTGCGACAATAACGGAAAGGATGGAATGAAGAATTTCGAGCGCATCACAGTAGACCCGGCTCAGATGGGTGGGGTTCCCTGCGTCCGGGGATTGCGGATTCCCGTTGCCACGGTTCTGCGATTGCTGGCGGGCGGCCTCTCAGAGGCAGAAATACTTGCAGAGTATCCCGACTTGCAAAAGGAAGATATCCGCGCGTGCCTGCAATTTGCAGCGGCGGCTGCAATGGAACGGGAACTGCCGATTCCACAGCCGGCTTGAGATTCCTCATCGACAATGCGCTGCCTCCACGGTTGGCAGCCGATCTGGTTGAAAAAGGGCACGACGCAGTGCACGTCCGAAGCTATGGAATGCAGGCCTCCAAAGACGAGGAGATTTTGGCGCGAGCCCTTCGAGAGGGCCGTGTCCTTGTGTCGGCAGACGCGGATTTTGGTATGCTTCTCGCGTTACAAGAGGCAGCCCGCCCATCGTTCATTTTGTTCCGAGAGACAGAACTGCTAACGGCGCAGGACTATCTCAGTCTGCTGACATCGGCGCTCCCGGAGTTTGAGTCGGAGCTGATTGCCGGCTGCGTAGTGGTTTTCCGAAGAAATCGGCTGCGGCTGCGCAGGCTGCCGTTCTCGGGATAATCGATGCTTTAGGACCGCATGGACACGAATGCGAGTTCAGGATGCGTTGGCTTGTTAGGACTTTCCGGCGTAGTCGCCGTATTCCCAGTCGTAGGGCACGCCGGTGTCGCCGAGGATGAATGTCACGAGCTCGGCGAAGCCTGCCTCGGCGCGCACGTCGTTAGAAAGGATCAGCACGCAATTTTGAGCGGGCTGGATGCAGACCATCGTATTGGCGGTTTGCTGGTCGTGACCACCTTTATAGAAACCGGGGCCTTGCGGGCCGTTGAAGGCGATAACGCCTAGCCCCGAGTAGAGATCCTTGCGCTGTTGGCTCACGGGCGCGTCCGGGAGGAAAAGCGGAAAAAGGTGCGCCGTGGTGATGTGCAGCACGGGGCGGGTGAGCTCGGCGCGGGAAGCAGGCGACAAGCCGTCGCCGCGGACAAGCGCAGCGGTAAATCTCGATAAGTCGGAGATCGTTGTGTTCATGGAGCCCGCGGCGCGCGGCTTGCTGCGCTTTTCGTGGGGCAGCGGCTCGCCGCGATCGTTCCATCCGTCAGCAACGTTTGGGTCCTGGCCATTTCTCCACGTCAGGCTGGTGCGGGGCATGCTGACGCGGTTGAAGATGGCATTGGTGAGATCGCCGAGGTCGAGCCCGAGGCCTTTTGCGCGGCTGCCGTGCTCGACGACAAATTGCAAGAGGATGAAGCCTTCGCCCGAATAGCTGAAGCGCGTGCCGGGGTCGAAGTGGATGCGCAGTTTGCGGTCCGGTTCGATAAACCAGAAGTTGCTGAAGCCGGTGGAGTGGTTCAGGCACATGCGCGGGGTGATTTGCTTCCAACGCGGATCGGCGGCGAGGTCCTTATATGGGCCGTACTTGTCGGGGAAGACGGGATCGGGACCGTAAGCGGGCAGCGGCTTATCGAGGTAGGTTTCGATGGGAGTGTCGAGTTTGAGCTTTCCCTGGTCGACGAGTTGCAGGACGGTGTAGGCAAATACCGTTTTCGTGAGAGACGCGCCGTACATGACGGTATCGGGGGTAAGCGGGTCGCCCTTTGCGTTGCGAATTCCGTAGGCCTGGACGTAGGCGACCTTGCCGTGATCGATCACGGCGACGGCCATGCCTTGGGCATGAGCGCGGGTCATGAGCTGGCCGACTTGGCGGTCGATGGAGGCGCCGGTGGGTAGAGATTGCGCGGCGGCGAGCGGCAGAGCGAGTGCGATCAGAAACAAGAAGAGTTGCGTTCTCATCATGCGAATGCGCTAGCGATAGTTTAGATGTCCAGGCGCCCGCAGCTTATGATGGTGCCTGTTCCTCGCCCCAATGTATACACCGCAAGCTGGAATCTTCGCCCTGGGAACGTCCTCTCACGCCTATTTGGAATTCGACCTTGTGGAAGCGGGCAAACGGGATGAATTTGCAGCGACGATCTCCTCGATTCGCGAGCCGCGAACGACGACCGGGGGAGTGAATTTCGTGATCGGCTTCCGGCCGGAGCTGTGGCGGGAGCTCGCGCCGGGCGACATCCCGGCGGATGTCGAAGGGTTCAACAAAGCCGTTGTGGGCAAAGAAGGGTTCGCAATGCCGGCGACGCAGCACGATGGCTTGGTGTGGCTGTCGGGCAGCGCGTATGACGTTGTTTTCGACATGGCGCGATCGGTGATTCGCGATGTAAGGGGACTCGCGTCGTTGGCGAGTGAAATGTCGAGCTGGCCTTACCGGCACGATCGGGATCTGACGGGTTTCGTAGACGGATCCGAGAATCCGGAGCTATTGGAGGCGCCGAGCGTGGCGTTGGCGCCGGAAGGCGTGGCGGGGGCGGCGGGCTCGGTACTGTTGCTGCAGAAGTGGAAGCACAAGACCGCGGAGTGGGAGGCGCTTTCGGTGACGGAGCAGGAACGGGCGATGGGACGCACGAAGGCGGACAGCATCGAATTAGAAAACAAACCGGCGGATTCGCATGTGGCCCGCACGGACCAGGACGAGTTTGGCGACATATTCCGGCGCAACATGCCGTATGGGACGGTGGAGGATCATGGAACGGTGTTCGTGGGGTTTAGCGCGGAACAGAAGCGGCTGGCGAGGATGCTGGACAGCATGGCGGGGCTGGTTACGGGAACGCGGGACGCTTTGACACGCTACACGGAGCCGCTTACAGGCGCGTATTACTTTGTGCCGTCGGTTGAGAGTTTGCGGCGGCTACGGTAGAGAGCGGGATTGCGTATCGATGATGTCACGGGCAAGTTCGTGAGCCCGTGGCCTTTGGTACCATCTCATAACGCTCGATGAACAAACGAACCTTTTTGCGCCTGGTCTCAAGCGCGGTGGCGGGTGCATGGATCAGGCCATTGCCTATGCTGGCGGCGGACGCGAAGTTGACGAATTGGTCGGGAAATATCGAATACGGGACCGCCCGCCTGGAGGAGGCGGCTTCCCTCGAGCAGGCGCGATCCATTGTTCGATCCGAGAGCAAGCTCAAGGTGCTTGGCACGCGGCATTGCTTTAACACCATCGCGGATAGCACTCACGATTTGCTGTCGCTGAAGCAGATGCGCAAGATCGAATTGGACCCGGAGGCGCGTACCGTGACGGTTGAGCCCGGCGTCACCTACGGCCAACTTGGGCCGTATCTCGACAGCCGCGGATTTGCCCTCCACAATCTGGCGTCGCTGCCGCACATTTCCGTGGCGGGGTCGTGCAGCACGGCCACGCATGGATCGGGCGAAAAGAATCGGAACCTGTCTTCGAGCGTGGCCGCGATAGAGATGCTGACGGCCCGAGGGGATGTGGTGAAACTGTCTCGCTCGAAAGATGGCGATAACTTCTCGGGCGCGGTCGTGGGTCTCGGCGCTCTGGGCGTAATTATGAGGACTACGCTCGACATAGAACCTACATATCAGGCGCGGCAATACGTATATGAGAATCTTCCGCTCGACCAAATGAAGGACCATTTCGACGAAATACAAGCGAGCGGTTATAGCGTCAGCTTATTTACCGACTGGCAAAACCGGCGCATCAATGAACTGTGGATTAAGAGCCGCGTGGACTCGAATCCGGCGTTCAAAGCGCCTCAAGAACTATTCGGGGCCACGCTCGCGAGAAAGAATCTCCATCCCATTGAGGCGCTCTCGGCCGAAAATTGCACCGAGCAGATGGGCGTGCCCGGACCGTGGTACGACCGGCTGCCTCACTTCCGCATGGGCTTCACGCCGAGCGCCGGGAAGGAACTGCAAACCGAATATTTATTGCCAAGACAGCACGCCGTGGAAGCGATCCTCGCGGTAGAGCGGCTGCGCGACAGCATCGGTCCTCATCTTTTAATTTCGGAGATTCGCACCATCGCGGCCGACGAGCTGTGGATGAGCACTTGTTACCGGCAACCGAGCGTCGCCATTCACTTCACATGGAAACAGGATTGGCCCTCCGTCCGAAACCTGCTTCCGGTAATCGAAAGGGAACTCTCTCCCTTTCGCCCGCGGCCGCACTGGGGCAAGCTGTTCGTTATGGCGCCTGCGGATCTCCGCTCCAGATACGAGCGATTCTCCGATTTCGTCAAGCTCGCCTCCCAATACGACCCGCGCGGAAAATTTCGAAACGCGTTTCTCGAAACCAATATCTTCGCGAGCTGATCGGCATGCCCGAGCTGCCCGATATCGCGGCTTACTTGCGAGCCCTGGCGCCGCGCATCGTCGGCCAACCGCTCACAAGCGCGCGCATACGAGGCGCGTTCCTGCTGAGAACCGTGCAGCCAACGTTGCAAGACGCCGAAGGCCACCCGGCGCGCCACTTGCGCCGCGTGGGTAAGCGCATCGCAATAGGAATGGAGAACGATGTCTGGCTGGTGCTGCACCTGATGATCGCCGGCCGGCTGCATTGGCGCTCTCCGGGAGCAAAGCTCGGCGGCAAAAGCAATCTAGCCGCTTTCGATTTTCCCAATGGCTCGCTGCTGCTTACGGAAGCCGGCGCAAAGCGTCGTGCATCGCTGCACATCGTGGCCGGCGAAGCTGGTTTGCGTTCGTTAGATCCGGGTGGTATCGAGGTCTTAGAAAGCGATCTCGCGGCTTTTCGCGCGGCCCTCGCCCTCGAAAATCGAACGCTCAAGCGCGCGCTGACCGATCCGCGTCTAGTGAGCGGCATCGGCAATGCGTATTCGGATGAGATTTTGCATGCCGCGCAGTTGTCGCCCATTGCAATGACGCAGAAGCTGAGGCCGGACGAATGGGAAAAGCTATTCGCCGCGACACGCCGCGCTTTGCAGTTGTGGATCGATCGGTTGTGCGCCGAGGCCGAAGCGAAGTTCCCTGAAAAAGTGACCGCTTTTCGAGAAGGAATGGCTGTACACGGCCGATACGGCCAGCCGTGCCCCCGGTGCGGAGAGAAGATCCAGCGGATTCGCTACGCGGATAATGAGACGAACTATTGCGCTCGATGCCAGACCGGCGGAAAGCTGCTCGCCGACCGGAGCCTGTCGCGCTTGCTGAAGTCGGACTGGCCGCGTACCTTGGACGAACTCGAGTCGCTGAAGCGGCGCGATGCCTGAGGCCGGTTACCGTTTGCGGAGCCGAAGCGATTGCCAACTGCCGTCCGCCGCCCAACCGCCGTCCACCGACAGCGCGTGCCCATTGATAAACGCGCTTTCAACCGGATCGGCGAGAAATGCGATGGCGCGCGCCACGTCGTCGGGCGTCGCGAACCGCGCCATGGGCATGCGGCCGGTGATGTCGGCATCCGAGTAGCTGCCGCCCGCCTGGTCCGCCGCATCCATTTCCGTTTTGACCCATCCCGGGCAAACTGCATTCGCGCGCACTCCGCGGCCTCCCCATTCGGCGGCCAGAGTCCGTGTCAGCCCCACCAATCCATGCTTGGAGGCGTTGTATGCCGCGCGATCCGCAATGCCCAATAAACCGGCCACGGATGCGACATTTACGATAGAACCGCTGCCGGCCTCTAGCATTTTTTCCCCGAATGCCCTGGCAAGCAGAAACGGCCCGACCAGATTCACCTCCAGCACCCGGCGATAGTCGCGAGCGGAAGTATGTTCGGCTGGCGATATGAGGCTGATGCCCGCATTATTGACAAGCACGTCCGCGCGCCCATAGGCCTGGATCACTTCGTCAGCAAAGCGACCTACGATGGCTTCATCGCTGACGTCCCCGGCGCGCGCCAATGCCTCGCCTCCTCGGCCCTGGATCGAAGCGATCGTCTCGGCAGGCCGATGAAGATCGATGATCGCGATGCGGTAGCCTCTCTCGGCGAGCATCTCCGCCGTGCGGCGGCCGATGCCCTGCGCTGCCCCGGTAATTACCGCAACGCGAGATGGCATTTAGTCGCCGCGGTCGCCAACTTACAATCTCAGTCTATTTCTTGGGCGGCGGCTGGCTTGACGCTTGTTGATTGCCGACCGGTACGAGCCCCTTCAATCGCAGATACGTGACCATGTTTCCATAGTGCTCGTCCATGTGCGCGGTGTTGAGCGAGAGAATGCTGAGCTTCGCCATGTTGAAGTTCATCATCTTGGTCATCTGCGCTCCCTGCGCGTCGGTCATTCCGGCAAACGCCTTCTTGCAATAATCCACTCCACCCTTGAGCGCCGAAACCAGATCGGCTTTCGAGGTCTTCGTCTTCTCGATGTCCTTGACCGGCGCCTGCTCGCCCATGACTTCCGAGCAGAAACCATATTGCGCGTCGGCTATATGACCGACCAGCGCCCCGAAAGTTCGCACTTCCGGCGTCGGTTTGAAGGAGTAATTCTCCTCCGGCATCTGTTCGGCGCCGCCTATCACTTCCGCGGCGATATAGCCGTAGATGCCTTTTTCACTCGCAGTAATTGGGTTCGCTGGCCCGCCGGCCGTCTCCTGCGCGAACGCAGAAAGCGAGGCGCTCGCCAAGGCGGCAAATACAAAGCAGAATGTCTTCTTCACATCAATCTCCTTCAGGATGTTATCTGGCGCCGATCCTACATACAAACGTTGCTCCGATCCACAAAGTTCGTAAAATTTAAATAAACTTACCCCGCCAGATACCGGTCGAAAAACGCCAGCGTCTGAATCGCCAATTGCCGGCGAGCCTCGGGGGTCTGGAACGTATGGGCGTCGTCTACCGTGATCAGCGAAACAGGCACGCCCGCCGAGTGCAGCTTCTGCGAAAGCTCCTCCGACTGCGAGAGGGGGACGCTCTCATCGTGCGTTCCATGCATGATCAGAAACGGGGCGTCTTGTTTGGAGACATGGAACGTCGGTGACGCCTGCCGCCAAGCGGCCGGGTCTTTCGCATAGCTGGCGCCGAGGAAATGAGTGAGGAACGCATCCCCGTCGGTATCGCGATTGACTGTCAAATCGGCGGGACCGCTCACATCCACCACGGCCTGCACGCGGCTGGAATACTTGGCCAGCGCCGGGTCGGAGTTGTCTCGCGTGTCCTCCATGCCGAGCAGCGCCGCGAGTTGCGCCCCCGCGGAGTGGCCGAATGCCCCAATGCGATCGGGATTGACGCCGTACTTGCCCGCGTTTGCTCGAATCCAGCGAACGGCCCGCTGCACATCGTCAAGCTGCGCGGGCCAGCGGTTTTCGTCTTTCTGGAAAAGACGGTAATCGACTGCAAACCCGACGAAGCCGGAACGGGCAAGAAACCGGCCCATCGTTTGCATAGTGCTCTTGTCCAGGCTCGTCCAACCTCCGCCATGGATCAGCACGACTGCGGGACGCGGCTGTGCGTGCGGGCCGGCAGTTTCCGGCGTGGCCGGTTCGTAGACGTCCAGGTGCAGGGCGACCCCCGCCACCGTCGCGTAAAGAACATCCTGCTCTACCTTCACCGGCGAGAATAGAGCCCTCGCGCTCGCCTGTTCGCCGGAACCGCCGGTTGGCTGCGCCTGGAAACCGAACGCGAGCGCGGACGCGCACAAGGCGGCGCTTAGTAAGGTCATGCTCTTGGTCATCGAACGAATTGTATTACGTGATCGAATCGTCGGGATTGCCGAAAGCAGGCAGTCGGCCCTCCCGGGCGGCGTAACACGCTTCCGCCGCTAACAATCCAATCAGAGAAAACATGGACCGGATCTCGAATAAAAGGCGAAGATGGACCCTTTCCTAGACCGCCGTGAAGCAGGGCGGCAACTTGCGGCGCAAGTGAAATCTTCAATCTCGAAAGCGGGACTCTCCGGATCGGATGTGTTGGTCCTGGCGCTTCCTCGCGGAGGCGCGCCGGTCGGCATTGAGGTCGCTCGTGCCCTGCAAGCCGAACTGGATGTTTTTCTCGTTCGAAAACTGGGCGTTCCAGATCAGGAAGAACTCGCGCTGGGTGCTATCGCAAGCGGCGGCGTTCGAGTGCTGAATCGGCAATTGATCGAAGAGCTGCGCCTGTCCAGCGATGTGATTGAGCAGGTCTCCGCGCGCGAGCAAACCGTGCTCGAAGCGCGTGAAAAGATCTACCGGGAAGGCCGCCCGCGCAGTGAGATCGCAGGGCGCGCGGTAGTGCTGGTGGATGACGGCCTTGCCACCGGAGCAAGCATGCTTGCCGCAGCCCGCGCTGTTCGGCGGGAAGGCGCCGGGCGGGTCATCGTCGCGGTTCCTGTCGCATCTCGCGAAGCCTGTTCGGATTTGAGCCTCGAAGTGGACCAGGTGATCTGCGCCGCCACCCCTCACCCGTTCGGGGCCGTCGGGTTCTGGTATCGGAACTTTGCGCCGGTCACCGATGACGAGGTACGCGGGTTGCTGGAAGAGAACGCCAATCGTCTGCGCATCGAAAATGCCGCTGGGCGCATCCAACCTTCTGAGGGAAGCCTATGAACCGACAAACACAGCTCATTAATGAGCGGTATGAGGCGCTGATGTTCGCGAAATCATCGGAAGCGGCGCGGCGAGCCGCCCGAGAACTGATTCGCATCGTTCTGGGCGAGGATGCTGCCGGACGCCCGTTGGAACAGGCCCTCCGCGACTGTTGCCGCCAGTTAAGGCCTTCTCAGGACCCCAAGGAGCAGGCGCGCTTCGAAGCTGAATTCATTGAACTTGCTATCTGGCCAAACACCAATGTTCAGCGGGCGGCGGCCGCTTAGCATCGGCTCGATTACGCGACTACAGGCGCTATTGTGGCAAATACCAGCACGGATGTAATCCGGCGCTATCTAGCTGAAGCTATACGAGTTGAAAAGGAAGCCGAAAGTCGCCTGCGGACGCTTGCCGAGCAGGGCGATGACGCCGAGGTACAGGCGTTCTTTAGACTTGACGCGGACGAAACGTCCGCCCGTCATCGCCGCCTGAGCGATCGCCTCGCAGCTCTCGGCGAATCGCCTTCGCCTGTGAAGGATTTTTTCCAGGAGCTGTTTGCTTCGGCTCCCAAAATGCAGCCGGACGATTCGGACGGCCAGAGCGTGGTGAACAACCTCATACTCGCTTTCTCGATCGAGAAGAGCAAATGCGCAATGTATGAGGCTCTCGCGAATGTAGCTGTCGCGGCAAGCGATCCCGAAACAGAAGCGCTCGCCAGGGCCATTCAAGCCCAGGCAAATGCCGCGGCCGACAAGCTCTGGCGTTTTCTCCCCTCGCGCTCCAAGATCGCGTTCAACCTGTCGACGGCCGGTGAGATCGATCCCGCTATCGAAACCAAAGCTCCGGACGACCGTATCATCGGTTGATTAACTTATCGACGAGCCACATTTTAGATTAAATTTACGTACCGAATGGTAGCCGTCGTACGTAGTAATCTTCATCATGGGTTGGCTCTGGCAAGACGCGAAGTTTGGGATTCGCACGATTCTGAAGGATCGCGTATTCCTCATCACGTCCATCCTGGCATTGGCCCTCGGGATTGGCTCGACCACCGCCATATTCAGTGTCATCGATAACGTCCTCCTGGAGCCATTTCCCTATACCGCCTCGAATCGGCTCGTTTCCATCGAAATACACGATTCCAGCACCACCTCGCCCTATGGCCGGGAAGGGTTTCTGCCGCCGGAGTTCCTCGATTATCAACAGCAGAACCACATCTTCGAAGACTCCATTGGGGTTTACCAAACCCGCGTTCTATGGAGCAATCATGGCGCTATCGAGTCATTCAATGGCGCACACGTGACGGGGAACACCTTCACCTTTCTTGGCATGGGGCCGCTGCTCGGGCGCTACGCAACTCCGGACGATGCTCGGCCGAATGCGCCGCCTGTATTCGTCATGAGTTACAAGCTCTGGCAAAAACGATTTTCCGGCGATCCTTCTATCATCGGTAAAACCTTCACGCTGGATGACACGGCAAGAACCTTGATCGGAATCATGCCCAAGCGCTTCGCCTGGTGGGGCGCGGACCTTTGGATACCGACATATCCCGACCATGCCGAAACCAGCTTGAACTCCAACTTCTTCCTTTTGCTCGGGCGCTTGAAGCCAGGGTTGACGGTCAAGAGCGCGCAGCCCGACATCGCAATCCTCGCGCAGCATCTCTCGAAACTCTATCCGAAGTTGTACCCGAAGAAATTCGACGTTCGGCTTCCGACCATTGTGGAGAATGTCGTTGGGCGTTTCAGAGACACGCTCTACACGCTCTTGGCCGCGGTCGGATTGCTGCTGTTGATCGCATGCGCTAATGTCGCCAACCTGCTTCTGGCGAAAGCTACAGTCAGAGAGAAGGAATTTGCTGTCCGCAGCAGCCTGGGAGCGGGACGTTTGCGGATCGTTCGTCAATTGCTGGTGGAAAGTCTGGTGCTTGCGTTCGGCGGCGCCGCCGTCGGGTGCCTGTTTGCGTGGGGCGGACTGAAAGCTCTGACTGCCGCGCTGCCCCCGTACACGTTCCCCGACGAAGCCCTCATAACCCTGAACGTTCGCGTCTTGGCCGCCACTATCCTGGTGGCCATAACCACCGCGTTGCTATTCGGAATGGCGCCGGGGATGAGCGCATTTTCGCGGGACGTCGGAGAAACCTTGAAGGCGGGCGGCCGCGGAAACAGCGGCTTCAGGCGCGGCCGAATGCGCAACGTTCTGATCGTCGGAGAAGTGGCCCTCTCCTTGATTCTGTTAAGCGGCGCGGGGCTTCTGATGAGGAGTTTCCTGGTCCAGCGTTATGCCGACCTCGGCCTCAATTCTGAAAAGCTGGCCGTCACTGACATCGCTCTGGGCAAGAGGTACCAGACCGCGGATCAGCAGTCGCGCTTCTTGCGGGATGTGATTGCGAAATTGCAGTCTTTGCCGGGCGTGACCAGCGCCTCCGGCGATCTCGATTTTCCACCCTTTGGCGGCGTCAACACCGATTTCGACATATCCGGCCAGACCCACGCGGAGAAATGGACCGGCCAGATGGGCTTCGTAGATGGCGCCTTCTTTAAAACCGTGGGAGTTCGCTTGCTGCGCGGCCGCCTGATCACGGAAGCGGACGTCCTCGGCAAGCGCAAAGTGGCGGTTATCAACGAAACGCTGGCTAAGAAGTTTTTCCCCACTCAGGACCCTATAGGGAAACAGATAGAGCTGAAGCGCCTGGTCGACGCTCCGCTGCCGGTCTCGAATCCGTGGTTTGAAATTGTAGGTGTTTGCGCCGACGTGAAGAATCACGGAGTCCAGGATGCGACTCTGCCCGAGGCGTACGCTCCGGTCACCATCACCGGTTTCGGCGAGTACATCGTCTATCTCCGAACCAAGGGCAGTCCGGAAGCGCTCGTGAAGCTGCTGGAGAGCGAAGTCTTAAGCGTGGACAAGAACGTTCGCCCACAGCAAACCATGACTCTCGATCAGGCGCTCGAACAATTTCAATACGCGCAGCCGCGATTCGGTTTGAAGATCTTTCTGGTCTTCGCAAGCGTGGGATTGATCTTGGTCACGGTGGGTGTCTACAGCGTGGTCTCCTATGGCGTCACCCAACAGAGCCGCGAGATTGGAATCCGCATGGCTCTGGGCGCTAGCTCCGGGGACGTGCTGAAGCGTGTCATGAGCGGCGGCATGCGATTCATTCTGATCGGCGTCGCAGTGGGCCTTGTCGCGTCATTCCTGATTCTGCGTTTCATGAAAACCCTGCTCGCTGGCGTATCGACCTACGACCCGATAACACTCGCGGCCGTAGTGGTGTTGCTCGCGCTAGTAGGGTTGGGCGCATGTTACATCCCTTCGCTGCGCGCTACCCGAGTAGATCCAACAATTACTTTGCGCTATGAATAGTGCAGGTGCCGGCCGCGCTTCTTCTGTCAAGTTTGCTGGCGGCTTGGGCCGCTCAATCGGTCGCCACTCGACCCGACGTTAACCTGAGCGTCAGCAGCACGCTGGTGGTCATCCCGGTGAGCGTCACGGACTCCTCCAACCGTTTCGTGCTGGGACTTGAGAAACACAATTTCGCTCTCTTCGAAGATGGCGTCCGGCAAACCATATCTCAGTTCGCGGCCGAAGATGCGCCGCTTTCCGTCGGACTCCTTATAGACACTAGCGGCAGCATGGGTTCAAAGCTGGGCGTCTCGCGTCAGGCGATTGCCGAAGTCTTGAAGATTCTGAACCCCGAAGACGAAGCGCTCTTGATCGAATTCAACGATCGCCCCACTCTTTCGGTTGCGTTCACTCACGACTACGCAAGCATTCAGGATCGGTTGAGCGCCGTCGAGTCCCAAGGTTTGACTGCGCTGCTCGATTCCATCGAAGTGGGCTTGAAAGAGATGAAGAAAGCCAGGAATTCCCGCAAAGCCCTGCTCATCCTCTCCGACGGAGGCGACAACAACAGCCGCTACACCGCGCAAGAGATCGGGAATCTGGTTCGCGAGGCGGACGTTCAGGTCTATGCCATGGGTGTCTTTGAACCGTTCTCGAATCGGCGTTTGACCGAGTCGGAGCTAAGCGGACCCGCCCTGCTGGCCGAACTCTGCGAGCAGACCGGCGGCCGGCTTTTTCCGGCGCGCGCTTCGAGCGCGCTGGCGTCCATCGCTAGAAAAATCGCGATCGAACTGCGAAATGAGTATGTGCTTGCCTATTCCCCAGCCAACCACGAACACGACGGGAAATATCGCAAGGTGGATCTGAAGCTCGATCCTCCTGCAGGGTTGACGGCGCTCAAGGCTCGGTGGCGTTTAGGCTATTATGCGCCCGCTCAATGACTAATTCGAATTCCCGCCGGGGCTACCGGATGGGGCGCTGCCACGGGAGCGGGCCGATAGCTTCTCACCCCAGAAGGCGCTGAAACCGGCCTGGGAGTAAAGACTGGAATCCGAATTGGCGCTGGCGCGATCGGCCGGCTACCCGCATAACCGGAGATTGTTGTGGGATTGCGATGCGGCCATCGGGAGCCCCAGTTAGCCGGGCGAATCACCAGAAAAACAGGAACAACATTGTAGGGCATCATGCCGCCAGCGCCAAAGCCAAAGAACGGATCGAAGAACATGCCTGCCAGGCCGTAACTGTTATCGACTCCCGAATAGGGAGGAAACGTTCCCAGCGGCGCGGGCGAGCCGGCGAACACATTCGAACCCGGGTCGCTGTCGGCCGGGTCGGCGAGGCTTTGTGAGGCGAGTTGATTTTCGGCCGAGATCGCGTCGGCGCGCCCTCGCGCCCAATCGTAAAACTCGTCCTCATTTGGCTCGCCGAACTTGTTCGTCAGCGCTTCGAGTTCGAAGAAATATAACTTGTTCGTGTCGACGGCTTCGGTCGTCCCGCCCGGGCCGGTGACCTCCAATCGGCCGCTGTAGGCCTGCGCCACGCCCGTATCGGAATCGATCCGGTAGATACCCGGCTTCGGAAAACGAATCCGGCAATGCATATACGTCATCGTGACAGTAGGGTTTTCGCCCGCATCCATCGAATCGAGAATGGCCGACCCGCGCAGAAATTCAATCTCGGCGCCCGTGAGCGAGTTGGCGGCCATGCGAACCCCGCTATTTTCGTCGAGCCGCAGGAAGACGCCAGGCGTAAGAAGCAATTCAGCTCGGCCCTTTTCCGTTCGGAGCGTCGCATTCGGATTCATTGCGGGAAAACTCGCCGACTTGTGCTCGAGCGGTTGGTTGTCGAGCAACACAACACCCTCAAAGAAGTGAACGACTCCCGAATGAGCGGAGACGACCTCCTGGCCATGCGCCAACGCCCCAGCAAGAATCAACAGGGCGGAAAAGGGCAGGAAGAAGGAGCGCATGCAGACCTCCCGTTTCCAAGAGTTTATCGCCTTTCGATCGGGGGCGATACCGTCAGGGCTACTTACATGCCGGCTCGGATGTATATTTTGTCCGGGGCCGCGATGCTGGCGTCCTTGCCGGACACCGATACGCGCAGCGACTGGTAGCCAGACTTGTTCTCCGCCCGGGCGCTGAAAGTCAACCTATATTGATGTTGCAGGTTGAACAGAATCGAATCGAGGAACGGCTGAAAAGATACGGGCGAGCCGAATCCGATTATGTAAGACTCTCCGCCTGTCTCATCCGACAACTGCGACAGGAAATTTTGTCCCCAGGTATTCCGCCAGAAACTGTGGCCCATGTGCCCGACGCTCGGATCGTAAATCGTATAAACAACGATCCCCGCTCTCACAGCAGAGTCAATTCCGGCGTTCACATAAGGATTGTCGGTTGTGTAGCCGCCCCCAAGCGCCTCGATGCCGCTGCTTATCATCACCACTTCTTTCCGCTCGGCTCGCGTGGACGGCCACTTCTTAACTGCGTCGGTCAGCGAATCGTAAGGACTCACGTCGGCGCCGCCCGGTCCCATCACGACGCGTATGGCATTGGCCGCGGCCGCATGATCCCGGGTAAAGTTTGCCACAACATCCGCCATCCCGTTGCGCATGTAGGCGACGGCCACTTCGGCCTCGGGCGGAAGCGCATTGATAAATTGCTTGAGCGTACCGATTTCGGTATCGAATGTGCCTCGGGCCGAATCGTCGATCAGTAACATCAACTGCAAGCTGCCCTGTTGGCCGCTCAGCGGCGTCAACTCTGTCGCCGGTCTTCGATCGCGGCCTTCGCGAACAAGAATATCTTGCGCTTCCACGGGCGGAATCGTCTTTCCGCGTTTCGCTTCGAGAGTGACAACTACGCTGACTGGTACGCCCCCCTGATCTGCCGCTGGCTGACCGGCCTCTTGTTTCGCAAAGAGACACGTTCCTGCCGCGATGAAGCAAGCCACGGCGCCCCAAGCGAGTCCTTTCGTTCTGTTCATACTGGCTATCCTTCGGAAATTCGATTAAATGACAGCGGCGGTCGGAGACGGCTTGAGAGCGCTTCTGCTCTCTCGCTTCGCGCGAGCGCGGCGTTCTATGGCCGCATTCACTTCCGCTTCGAACTCCCCCGCCCGAACTGCTGAGGTGTGAAACCGAAGCGTTCTCCTGCGCGCGCGTTCCCCGATCAGGGCACGCTGTTCAAACGTCATCTGCATATAAGACGTGACATCGGCGCTCGTGAGTACTGGAAGTATTTCGAAATGAGGCTCGAAAAAAGATTCCAGGCCCGGCCATGTATCGGTAAGAATCGGAATCGAGCAAGCGCCGGCTTCAAACAGTCGAACACTTGGCGAATAACCCGCCTGAATCATGTCCTGCCGCGTGATATTCAGCGTGAATTTCTGCGAGTTATAGAAGTTGCGATGCTCGCTGGCGGGCAGGTGTTCGATGCGGTTCACATTAGGCGGCCACTTAATATCGGGCGGATATTGTGGACCCGCCACCGCGAACCGCGCTTCGGGCTCCTTCCAAGCTACATCGATCAACAGTTTCTGCAAAGCGGGCTGCCGGTCGGGCGCATAAGTGCCGAGATAACCAAGATCCCACTTCGTAGCATGAGCTTCCGGATAATACAATTCCGGATCGACCGAACAATACAATGCGCGGGCACAGGGCGATCCTAGACTTCGTTCGATGTAACTGAGCGTAGGACCACCGGTGAAGGAGAAGTAAATTTCGTAAGCGGGATAAAGATCCCGTGAGATATAGTCGCACGTACCCGCTCGCAAACTTGCCAGTGTAACTGGCGTATCGATGTCATAAAACGCCGCGACATTCTTCGCCGTTTCGGCGACCCAGCGCCCGATCGCGATTCCATCGGGAACATACGATCCCACGACCGTTATATCGGCGCGTTGCAGCAACCGGGAGAATCGGTCCTTCAACTCCTCAATGCTGCTATAAAGCTTCACCGTGCAGTAGGGAAGTTCGAGGAACTCGCGATTGGAAGAGTACCAAGGCACGTCTCGCTCGAGGAAAGTCACTCGATGCCCGCGCCGGGACAGCTCCTTCAACAGCCCGCGATAGGTAGTGGCGTGGCCGTTCCCCCACGTTGAGGTAATCGACAGGCCGAGAAAAACACAATCCAGTCGTTGCGCGCTCACGCCCGCATCTCCCTTGCGGCGAATCGGACAACGGATACGTTTTCCTGCAACAGAGCGTGAACCAGTCGGCCGCGTTGCTGGTAAGTGTGATCCGCGAGTACTCTCTTGCGAGCCGCCTGGCCAATCTCGCGCGCTCGGTCCCGAGTTAGCTCCGCCAGCAGACGGGCCACATCTGCTCCCCGCTCGGCGACCAACACTTCCTTGCCTGGCCGCAAGAACGAATCAATCCCTTCCCAAGCGTCGGTAATGAGGCACGCCGCTGCTCCGGCGGCTTCAAAGACGCGGGTGGCCGGCGAGAAACCGTACCGCGCCATGCTCTCGCGGCTGATGTTGAGAACCGCGAGCGATGAGCAGTTCAACGCGTTGTGATCGGCCGTGTAGACATGGCCCAGATATCGAACGTTCGGTGGAACAGACTTGTCCGCCCAGCCGCTCCCTCCCAGCAAGAATTTGTTTCCGGGAGACATCGCGGCAGCCTTCAGAAAAAATTCGTCCACGCGAGCTTCGCGGTCCGGCAGGCGGTTGCCTAGAAACGACAGGTCGCACCGCAAACGCGCCTCCGCCGGCACGGGATGATGAACGTCCGGATCCAGCGCGTTATAAATCGCGTGACACTGCCGCGCTCCAATCTGCCGGTATTGGCTCGTGACGCGCTGCCCGCCCCCATATGTCAACACAAGGTCGTAATGCGGCAGAACAGCATGGAAGGCGTCGTTTTCATCGGCCGCGAGACGCTCCAGCGTGGCCGGCGCATCCACGTCCCAAAAGATCTTACAAACATGGGGCCCCATCCCCGCAACTCGCGTCTCGAGAAATCGATCGCGAACCCCTACGCCGCTGGCTTTTACTACGGCATCCAGCCGCTCGCATTCCGCTAAATGGCGATTGATCCGTCCTTCGTCTTCTGGATCGTACACGACCAGGCGAGCCCACTCGGGGTCTTCGATGTCGCGATGCTTCTGGCGATCGTAAGCATCCGGCTCGAAAAAAGTTACTTCATTGCCGAACGAGGCGAGCGCGCGCAAGATACCACGGTAGTAAGTCGCCGCTCCGTTCCAATAGGCCGAGACGAGGCTCGAACCCCAAAAGCCAATTTTCATCGAGAAACCCCAACCGGCGAGATCGCCTCAACCGACTCCGGCTTCATAGCATTGTAGATGCTCAGCAACTCATCGACTCGATGCGCGCAGGTGTGGCGCGTTCGAATGGTTTCAAGCCCACGGGCCGAGAGCGCGGCCGCCAGCTCCGGATCGCTCAGCACATTCCTCAAGTGGTCTTGCATTTCAAGGCCATTGCGGGCCATCAGGAAATCTTCGCCCCCGCGAAAAAGCTCCTCGGTGTCGTCCCACGGCGCCGAGACGAGAGGAATGCCGCAGGCAAGCGCTTCGAAGGGCCGTATCGTAGGAATGCCGGGAAGCTCACGCGCGTATGGCCGTCGCGGAACGTGAATGGTCGTCCGGAACTGCGCAAACGCAATGGGCGCTTCGAAGTTAGGCAGCCATCCGCCATACGAAATCCCTGAATCTTCCAATTCGCGCAGCGCCGCTTCGGGATAACGCACGCCATAGACCTGCGCCGTCAAGCCGAGATCCTTGACAGGCCCGAGAAGAAACTCCCGCAGCTCTTGCGTTCGTTCTCCGTCCCCCCAATTACCGATCCAAACTAGATCGCGAGGCTGAGCAGCGGCGGTCCGCGGATAAAACGTTCGAATATCCGCCGCTTCATGCCAGACAAAAACCTGCCGGCCCCACCCCAAACGCTCGTATGCGTCCTTTAGCGAGGCGCCATAAGCGAGCACCCCATCGTAGTCGTCGAGCGCGAACTTTGCGAGTTCCTCCCGTGCAGTCAGCGCGCGATGATGCGTGTCGTGAAAAAACAGGCGAAGCCCCGGATTCGTCTTTCTGAATTCGCCCGCCGCGGCGATCAGCTCCGGGCCGTTCCATTCGTGCACGATCGCAATCTCAACGCCATCCAGCCACTCCTCCATGTGCAGATTGGAAGCCGCGTAATACGTGCTGGATAGATCCGGAAAGGCTGTATGGAAGGAGAGCACGGCGGCGTCCCCGGCGGCGCGAACTAGATTCTGGCGGCTCCAACTGTCTTCGGGCTCGAAGATCCGCAGCTCATGGCCCCGCGCTGCGAATTCCAAAGCTACGCCGCGCAGGAAGTGCGCGTTCCCATGGTTCCAATCGGAGACGAGCGAATGATAAAACATCGCTACTCGCATCAAGCCGCCGCCTCCCGGCCGGTCTTGCGCGCGGAGCGAATCAGTGACTCATACAGCTTCGAATACCGGTTGATTGCGCGCGCATAACCATATCTTCTTGAGCGTTCGCGCGCCCTTCGTCCGAATTCCTCCACCTTTGTGGGCTCCCGGGCGAGAGCGTTGAGTTCGAAGACCCATCGGTCCGCATCGCGCGGGTCGATCAGGATCGCCGCATCCCCCCAAAGCTCGCGCATGCTCTCGATATCGCTGAGAACCAGGCAGCACCGCGATCGCGCAGCTTCTAGAACCGATAAGCCGAAAGGTTCGTAGAGCGCGGGATGAGCGAAAACAGCGGCTTTGGCCATCTGCCCCATTAACTCGCCGTGCGGCAAGGCGCCTAGAGATACTAAGTTGAAATTCTGCGCTGAAGTTCCAGGTCCGGAGTTACTTCCCGCGACACGAATCTCCCAATCGAGCTTGGGCGCAAGGCAATTCAGCAGGGCAACATTCTTCGCTCGGTCCCAGATCCGTCCGGCAGCCAGAATAAATGGTTGCCTTAAATTTTCCGCCGTACTCCGCGCGCTGCTGAAATTGTGTATAACTTGGATCTTTTCCGAGGGAGCGCCGTAGATTCGTTGCAACTCGCTCGCCATGTAAGAGGATGGCGCGACGATGCAATCGGCGGCCGCAAGCCCGGCCGTAACACGGCGACGATACTCGATCCATTCAGCGCCCGCCGCAAAGCCGTGCACGGCTTGCCACCAGGAATAAACACAGGAATGCGCAACGACGATCACAGGCTTTCCCCATGCGAGCGCCGCCTGCGCATAGCAGTTGAGATGAATGACATCCGCCTGGAATTCCGCTTGCAAACTCAACAGCCATTCGCCTCCGGCATCCACGCCCGCCCAGGGCTCGGCTGTCCATTCGAGCGCGAAATCGCTCTCGGCTAAAGTCAGGCGAGGCGTCCTAAGCGCGGTTTGTCTCTGCTCGGGGCTAGGGCGCGGCCCGAGGCTGGCAAGCAACACATGAGCCCCGCGGCGCGCAAGACTCGCCGCAAGATCCAGTGAATATTGCCACACTCCGCCGACTGCATCCGTGGTTATCAGCACCCGCAGAGGCTCTCGTCGCTCTGCCGAATTTGGCATCTGGGTCAACCGGTTCGGCTTGGCTCCGCCAATTCTAGTTCCACCAGCGTCTGCGGACGCTGTTCTTGTATGTCGCTGAAGGAATCGAAGCCTTTCAGGTAAGCTTCGTGCGCGCGTTCCCAAGCCAAATCGTCGGGCGCGCCCCATATCCGCGTGTACTCGGGCGATCCGGGATACGGGAAAAGCGGCACAGGCTTGTTAGCCCATACGCCATGCGTTTCTAAATGCTGCCGCCACGCCTCCACTGTTTCCGCATCGTCCTCCGCCATCGCCAGTAAGTTCCCTTGCACGAACGGGATTAAGCTCTTGGCAAAAATCAGCCTCTCGCTTAATTCTTCCGTCGACATCTTACATTTTTTATCGAGATACGCGCGCCCCGCTTCGGTTATGCTCTCTACTCCGGCTTCCACGGACACGCATCCCGCGCGGGCGAGCGCCTGAATCGCTTCTCGACTCCACAGATCGATGCGCGTCTGCACGCCTATCTTAATCTTCCGCTCCGCTAACCGCGCGAGTAACTCGCTATCGGGAAGAAATATCTCGTCGATGAAGTAAATATATTCGACGCCTTGTGCGATCATCCCGTCCAGCTCTTCTAGGATAACTGGCAGCGGGCGTTTCCGGTAATTGTTGCGAAAGTTGTCTTTGGCGCAAAAGGTGCAATGGTAAGGGCAGCCGCGCGAGGCTTCCATCTCTGCCCCGGGCGCCAGTGCTTCCGCATCGAATCGGTGATGTTGATGCGCGTGGCGCGAGATCGCGCCGTCCGTCCAGCGCAGCGCTGGAAGCTTCTTCACGTCTGCGGCGCGATTCGGGCCGCGAACTACAATTCCGCTCTTGCCCCGATATGCAACGGACGGCACATTCGCAAGATCGCCCGCGAGCATCGGCAAGATTTCTTCGCATTCGCCCAATACGACCACATCGGCCCCGAGCTTTTTCAGAACCGGCCGGGGCGTGGTCGAGCCGTGCGGTCCTACGATCACCAACTGGCCCGGCAGCGAACGCAACCTCTCGCAGAGTTGCTGCGGAGATCGCAGCTCCGGCGGCGCGCAGCGCCAGAACAGATAACTCGGCGCGGTCGTGACAACCATGAAATCCGGGCGGAACTGCTGGACCCGGTCGAAAATCTCCGAGTGAGTCCAACCGGCCAACTGTCCGTCGAAGATCGCAGCTTCATGTCCGGCCTGTTCGAGCAGCGCCTTCGAATACCCAAACTCCAGAGGGAGGTGAGGCTCGCGGCAGCCGAAATAGATGCTGCCTTCGAAGCTCCAGTGTGGATTGATGAGAGCGAAACGCATCGGGCTTCTGTGTCTAGATTACTTCCTTCACACAACCAGCCCGCGAGACGCCAGTTCATGCTGCATCTCGCCAAAGCGATCTTGTGCCGTTTGGCGTTCCAGCCATTCGGCTAGGTCGCTCATCCCGGCTTCCAGGGTAACTTCAGGCTTGTAGCCGAGCACCCGCTCAGTCAAAGTCATATCGGGATAGCAATGCCGAATATCTCCGACCCGGTAGTTACCGGTGATTTCGGGTTCGAGCCTCTTGCCTAGTACTTTCGCTAGCTTGTAGGCAACTTCTTCGATAGTTACTTTGTCGCCGCTGCCGACATTAAAAACTTGGTCCTGAGCTTCATCCGCTTCGAGAGCGAGCCGGCAGGCGCGCGCGACATCGTACACGCTGACAAAATCCCGAAGCTGCTGCCCGTCTTCGAAAATAATCGGGCGTTTACCGTTCAACAGGCGCGAGCCGAAAATCGCCAGAACGCCTGTGTACGGATTCGAGAGCGACTGGTGCGGCCCATAAGCATTAAAGAACCGAACGGCCACCGTCGGGACGCCATAAGCGCGCCCCACCATTAGGCACATCTGCTCCTGGTCGTATTTCGAAAGTGCGTAGACGGAGGCAAGCGACGGCTGCTTTGTCTCGGGCGTGGGCGCCGGATGCAGAGGCAAGCCGTCGGGCGTTCTCATGTCCCATTGGCGAGCCTTCAACTGCCTTACTGTTCTCGAAGCATGCTCATAGGGCTGGCCCGAGGGCGTCACATACAGACCCTCCCCATATACGCTCATGCTGGAAGCCACTACCAGCTTATTCACCCGATGCTTCATGAGGCGTTCGAGTAATAGCGCCGTGCCCCAATTGTTGACGCTTGTGTACTCGGCAATTTGATACATGCTCTGGCCGACGCCAACAAGAGCGACCAGATGATACACCGCGTCTATACCCGACAACGCTTCATCCAGTATCTCGGGATTTCGCACGTCGCCCAGCATGAACTCCGCATCTGGATGCAGATAACCCGGCCGCCCGGGCGTCTCTCCATGAACTTGCGTTACCAAACTGTCGAGCACGCGCACGTGATAGCCAGCTCTGATCAATTCAGACGCGACGTGCGAGCCTATGAATCCAGCCCCGCCCGTAATGAGCACGGTTCCTTTCATCGATTGTTCCTGTCCCCTGTCCTAATCGGTTTCCATTGCTGGTGAATCTACTAGTCCCCTCTCGCTATCCGTGCCGGATTGAAGGTGTGAAGAAGCGCACAGCAACTTATGTCTTGAACATAAGAAGCTTTGTACGTTGGCTTTGTTTCGCCGGGAAGGGTTTTCACGCACGGAGCGCGTACTTGTACCAGCATGCATGGCGCTAACAATCGCCGTAGCGCCGCACCATCTCCGCGCAAAAGGACGCGTACTTTTGCGGGTCCGAAGGAGGGCTGGTGTGATGAGGCTTGATCCCGTGGTGTTCCGGTGTAAAGCAGAACGTAACCGTCACTTCGAACGGCTCGAGCAAACGCATCTGGCGATCGAACCAGCGCTTTGCATTGGGCCTCTCGAAATCGGCCCAGCTTAGCCCGGTGCGCAGTTTCTTCACTCCGAAATCCCTCAGCGCCCGCACTGCCGTTTCCAGGCGGTGATCTTCGAAATGGAACCACTGGCATATGCCGAAAGCGGGCGCATAGTCTGCGAACTGGCGCGCCGCCAGCTTCATCCCGCCATCCTCTCGAAACAATCCCATGTAGAAATGCCGGTAATAGGAGGAGCCTTCGCTTTCGCGGTGGCGCGTAGTCGCCGGCCACGCGCGCGGCAAATCGAACAAGCTATACCAGAACACGTGATCCGTCTCCGGAATCAGCAGCTCCGCCGTCTTCTTCAGCCCGAACTCCTGCACCTCTTCTGCGCCAAACGACGACGCCCCCACCTCCGAGACCCAGATCGGTTTAGATGTCACGGCCCTGATCTCGGCCAATTTGGCCGGCCACTCGTGAATAGTCCAATGGTTCCAATCGAGCGGAAATCCGTGCACGCCCACCACGTCTAGCTGCTTCAGCACCCCCAGATCCTGCATGCGCTGAATAAAGGCGGGATCGATCGGCGAAATTCCTCCAAGCACCTGCAGCAGCTTTGGATTCTCGGATCGAACGGCTTGCGCCGCCAGCTTTACCATCGCGGCGAACATAGACCAATCGCGATCAATCTCGAAATCCCAGTGCGAAAGATTGTTCGGCTCGTTCCAAAACATTACCGATTCCAGCATGTGTGTGCGATTTGAATTCGAAGAGTGGGCGTCGATTTATAAAGCGGTCGAAACAAACTGGGGAGGAAGCTCGTGCAGCCACGCCGCCGGGTCGCAGCGGCAGAGGAAAACTTCGGGTTCCGGCATGCTCTCGATCCTGAACCCCGCGCTCCTCAGCGCCGCCTCCGCGCAGGCGCGATTCGGTATCCACCAGTTAGTCGGGTCCTGCGAATAACTGTTCTCGACAAAGTGCATCTTCGGAAATCCGGGTTTGTCGAAGATCTCGCATTCGCTGAACGGATAGTCCTCTGCCACCTTCATCGCCTCCCGGCTGCCGCGCAGCATCGATTGAAAGACGAACCAGTCCCCGGCCACGTATCGCCGCAGCAGATCGAGCGCAAGAAGCGGATATCGCAGATGATAAAAGACTCCCATGAATAATACGAAATCGAAGCGCTCGCGCAGGCTTGGCGTTTCGTAAACGGACATTTGCTTGAATGCGATATCGAGTTGCAACACTTCCGCCGCAAAGCGCGCCTGCCGCAGATACTGCTCATCGTGATCGATGCCCAGCACGCGCCGCGCGCCACGCCGCTTCATCTCGATGGAATAAAAACCGGCGTTACATCCCACGTCGAGCACGGTCATCCCCGTCAAATCGGCTGGGATCGCGTGTTCAAAATTCCGCCACTTGGCGGAGGGATAATCGCCCAGAAAATGGTTGGGCGCCGTTTGAACGCCCGATAGCGACAGGTTATGAAACCATGGACCTAGTTCAACTATCTTGTTCTGAATTTCGTGGAGCGTGAAACTGGTTCCCAAGGAATTGTTTTCCCTTTTATGATTCGTATTCTACTCATCCGGCACGGCGCCACCGACTTATTGGGGCGAACGCTGTATGGGCGCATGCCCGGCGTTCACATCAACTCGGAAGGTTCGGCTCAGGCCGCCGCGCTCGCCCAAGCCTTGCGGCGCCGCTATCGTTTGTCTGAAATTGTTTCAAGCCCCATGGACCGCGCTCTTGAAACGGCGGCGCCCATCGCCCAAGCGCAGGGCCTCGACCTCTCTACCGACCAGGCGTTCAACGAAATCGATTTCGGCGACTGGATGGGAAAATCCTTCGACGAGCTGCGCGATCTCGATCTCTGGAAGCGCTATTACAAGTTTCGCGCCACGACGCGCCCCCCTGGAGGGGAGTCGATGATGGACGTGCAATCGCGAGCCTGGGAAGGAATTGCTCGTCTCGCCGCCCGGCATAAACACGCCTCGGATGCGAGCGCGGCGGTAGTCACTCACGGAGACGTCATCCGCGCCTTGTTAATTTTGGTGCTGGGGATGTCCATCGACCATATTCAACGGATCGAAGCGGCGCCCGGTTCGGTGAGTGAGATCGCGGTGGATCGGAGTGACCTGCGTGTGCGCGCCATCAACGAAACGTTTTGACAGGACGGCGCAGCCCGGAGTCGGCGCGCTTGCCGGCCGGGAGCGGCTTTCAACATGGATCCTAAACACGCTCTGAGCAAAAAAGATCTCCTCGAGCTCCTGGTGGCGAAGCTCAGTGAATTCGTCGTCGTTCTGCTCGATACCAATGGATGTTTCGCTTCCTGGCACCCCGGCGTCGAAATCGAATTCGGCTATACGGAGCAAGAATTTATCGGCCAGGGGCTGGAAATTCTGTTGCCGCCGTCCGAACGCTCAAACCAGAGCGCGCAACTCGAATTGGAACAAGCCGCGGAGAGCGGGCGCGCGTCCGACACCCGCTGGCTGGTCAACAAGAAAGGTCATCGCATGCTGGTAGAAGGCGTCACCGTCGGGCTGTACGACGATGCCGGAACGCTTGCGGGATTCGGGAAAGTATTGCGCGATGTCACCGAGCGCAAGAGGGCTGAAGACAGCCTTCGGGTTTTGGCCGGCGCGCTTGACCAATCCCCCGTGTTGGTGCGCGACTGGGACGGAACCGTGACGCATTGGACGGCCGGCTGCGCGCGCCTGTACGGTTGGATCGAAAACGAAGCGGTCGGCCAAAACATCCACCAACTGTTGGGAGCGGTTTTCCCGGCCCCGCTTGAAACCATTCAGGATCAGTTGCTCGCTTCGGGAATTTGGAACGGCGAACTGGAATGTATGCGGCGCGACGGCAGCCGGATCTTTATCTCCACCCGCTGGGTGCTGCTGCCTAAAGAAGCCGAAGAGCGCCCCCGGGTTATCGAAACCCACACCGACATCACGGCGCGCCTAGAAGTACAAGGCGAGCTTGAGGCCGCTAACGGTCGGCTCCAGCGTATGGCGGCCGAACTGGCGCGCTCCAACGAAGAGCTGGAAGAATTCGCGCGCATCACTTCTCACGATTTAAGCGCGCCGCTCACTAGCACGCGCTGGCTGGTTGACCTTCTCGGCTCGCGCCACCAGGAACAACTCGACTCGCAGGGCCGGTTGTACGTCAAGCAAATCGCCCAAGGCCTGGAGCGCATGGCGGATCTGGTAGAGGGCGTTCTTGCTCATGCGCAAGTAGGCCGCACACCCATTGGATCTTCCGAGGCGGCGCCGGCGCGAGATGCTCTCTTGATCGCGATCGAAAATCTGCGAAGAGACATTACAACCTCCGGCGCGACGGTGTTGCACGACAACCTGCCGGAGGCGCACATAGAGCCCCGGGCATTGAGTCAGTTGTTTCAGAATCTGCTTTCGAATGCCGTTAAGTACCGCCGGCCCGATGTCAAGCCCGAGATTCGTGTGAGCGCCACGCGCCGGGGCGCTATGTGGCTCTTTTCTGTTGCCGACAACGGAATTGGCATAGACGCACAATGGTTCCAGCGGATCTTTCAGCCGATGCAGCGCGTACATGGCTCCGCCGTTGCCGGAAGCGGCATCGGCTTGGCTACTTGCAAAAAAATCGTGACTCGCGCGGGGGGCGCCATCTGGGTCGATTCGGAAGTGGGCCGGGGTTCAACCTTTTTCTTTACGTTGCCTGGGCCCCCGGATCACCCGGCGGGACCAAGCGGCGTCCCTTAATCGTCTCTTCGATCGCTGCTTGCAAGCGATCCACCACGCTTTCCCAATCGCCCGCGCGTGGTTGGCGAAACAAGCGCATGGTCGGATACCACGGCGAATCTTCGCCCCGCTTCATCCATCGCCAGTCGCAATGAAAGGGAAGAAGAGTCCAAACCGGCCGTCCCATCGCGCCCGCCAGATGGGCCATCATCGTATCCGCCGTGACGATCAAGTCCAGCTTCTTCAGCGTGGCTGCCGCCGGAACAACGCACCGCTCATCTGTGTGCGCGTCCACGATCCTGTCGCGCCATAGCGCCAGTTCGCTTCTTTCCGCGCCGGCCTGCAAGCTGAAGAACGCTGTCCCGGGCGCTTCGAAGATCCGAGCCATCTGCTTTAGCGGAATGGAGCGCGCCGGATTGTAGCTGCTCGAGGCCCACACAATGCCGACCTTCAGATCTGTTGCGCCATCGTAGGCCGCGATCGGCGCCGCCGCAGGCAGATCCAGATACGGAATCTTCGCCGGAATCGTCTCAAGCGTCGTTCGAAAGATCCGCGGCAGTTCCACGATCTCGATTTGCTGATCCCATTCGGGCTCTCGCTCGCCCCAGGTAATTACCGCATCGGCAACACGCGATTCCTCGATCAACCGCTTAAGCGCCGGCTGCGCCTCCACAATCAGCGTCTTGGCGCGCTCCCGAACCAGGGGCGCATACCGGATGAACTGAATCGTGTCGCCAAGCCCATGTAGGCAGCGAACTATAACCCGGCGGCCCTCGAACGGCTTCCCATCCCAGAAGCGATGGCGGTCCGGCTTGCACCGAGCCGCGATCGCGTCGCTCTCCTCCCATGCCCGCTCATACCGGCCCAACAGCATATGGCACATCCAGCGTCCGCCCGCGCACGCGTCCGGATCATGACCGCTCCGCTCAGCCAACGCATATGACTCAAGCGCCTCCTCGAGACGCATCGCTCGAAGCAGTCCTTCCGCTTCGCCGAAGTATGCACTTCCTGCACTATCGATTACCCTAGTCATCGCGCTTTAATGTGTCTTGGATTGCGCCGCGAGCATCTAGTAGGCGGACGGGCCAACGGCCATTTCGGTCTGCTGCACCCGACGTTTTTACCAATGGGAGTATTGTTATGACAGCCCCGCAGCCTGCGCTTTCTTCGGAGCCCACCCGGCCCAAGCTTCTGTTCGCCGACGACCATCATCTCGTACTCGACGTTCTCGCATTCGTTGCGGGATCGGAGTACGACGTGCGCGCGGTCGACAGTTCGGCGGCATTCGAGGCGGCGATGGACGAGTTCTCGCCGGATCTCGCCATTCTGGACCTGCGTTTGCCCGACGGTGACGGTTTTGACGTCGCGCGCCGTGTTCTCGACAAACGCCCCGATCTGAAACTGATTTTCTTGTCTATGCACACCGAGCCCAAGTTTGTCAGGCAAGCCATGGAAAACGGCGCCAAAGGATATCTTTCGAAGCGCTCGCCCGCCGACGAGCTCATGCTGGCCATTCGTACTGTGTTAAACGGCGGCACTTACGTGGGATCCCGCATGCAAATGGCCGTGGAGCAGGAACGCGCGCAAGAAGGCCCTCTGACGGAACGGCAGAAGGAAGTTCTGCGGCTCATCTCTCAGGGCTGTTCCGCCAAAGAAATTGCGACGCGCCTCAACATCTCCGTACGCACTGCCGAGTTTCATCGCGCCGCCATTATGGACCGCTTGAAGTTACACTCGACCGCCATGATGACTCGTTACGCGGTCGAGCATGGGCTGGCATAACGCGGAGTTTGCGTGGTGAACGCGATCAGCCCGGCAAGGCCCTCGGCTGCGACCGCGTAATTCGCTCGCGTTTCCAGCAGATTGTCCGTCGCAGCGCCCCAGAAACACGTCTCCGGAACGGATTCATAGATCAGGTCCGTCAGGATGACAAGCTCGGCGGCGGTAAGTTCGATTTCATGTGGATGAATCATGTTCCCTCCGAGTTAGTAGTGCGGCCTAGCCGAACACTTTGTATCGGCCAGGTACCATCGCCGGGTACTTACTCCATCGGATAACTCCGTCTCGCTTCAGCTCTCGCCGTGCCGCGATTCCTCCGGTCGGCCATTCACTTTCGCGCCGCTGTTCTTCGCTGGAATAATCGGCAGAATCACCTCCGATGGATAGCCCTTTTCGTGGAAGATAGTCTGCTTTGCTTTGACGATCTTTGTCTCGTCCGCTACTGCTTCGGCCGAATTCAAGTTGCGATCGAATCGCGGGAAATTACTGCTTGAAATCTCCAGGCGAATCCGGTGCCCGGCCGGGAAAACATAGCTTGTTACACCCGCGTCGATACTGATCTGGTAGGGAGTGTTGCGCTTAACGAATATGGGCCTGTCCAGAGAAAGGCGGTAACGCAGCCGCTGTATCCCATCGGTCACAATCGTCGGCCTCCCGTCGCGCGCCACATCCACCAGCTTCGCTGTGAAGTCGGTATCGTTTGCCGAGGTCGCCACGTATAAGACGGCGCGTACCGGCCCGGTGACTTCCGTGTCTTCCGATAACGGCGCCGACGTATAGACCAGCACATCCTGCCGCTGCTCGACGGGACTCTGGTCGAGCGGGCCGGGCGGCAGCAATTTGGGATCGCAGCAGATCGCCCCTCCCATGGTCGGCGCCGGAAACCGGGGATCGTAAGTAAACGTATCCGGCTGGGATCTTCGCACCGGCAACCACCCCAGCCCGCCGTCTCCCTCGGCCGAATTTGCATGTCCCTTGCTGCTCAAATAAAGCGGCGTGTAGCGCGTCCGGGCGAGCGGCCACTCGTGTTCTTCTCGCCACGCATTGGGTCCCATCACGAAAATGTGAAGCGCCGGCCCGTTCTCCTCGTCCGCTTCATTCGTTTCGCCTTTCATCCAACGGTCGAACCATTCGGCCTGCTTCAGGCGAATGGGAATCGCCGCCTGCGAGCCGAAATCGCGGCTCGCAAACTTCAGGCCGGGATTGTGCGCCCAGGGACCAATCCAGGTTTCAACATGGTCGTGACGCTTCGCTAGCCTTGAGAACGCATCCAGGTCGCTTTCGGCATAGTTGTCGAACCACCCGCCCAGAGAAAGGACCGGAATGCCTACCCGCTTTAGTTGGTCGCGCAGGCTGAACGGTCTCCAATACGAGTCGTAAGAAGGATGATCGAGCGCCGCTCTCCACAGCGGCAGCGCCTCTCCCAGCGCCGCCACATCGGCCGTGCGCTCCGGCAAATGCCAGATATAGCCCGCAAACACGGGTCTCACGTGCGAGGGAGGCGTCAGGTTCTGCGCCAGCCATAGCAGTCGATGTCCCAGCTTCAGCGCGCCGCCCGTGGAATAGAACCGGTCCAGATACTCGTCGTCCCCCGAGCACATCGGCGAAATCGCCACCAGGTGCGGATTGTCTTGAACCGCCGCCCACCACTGCACCATTCCTAAATAGGAACTGCCCGCCATGCCCACGCGCCCGTTCGACCACGGCTGCCCTGCTATCCAGTCGATGGTGTCGCTGCTATCGGGGCCCTCCTGCTCGGTCGGCCCGAAAATTCCTTGCGAGGCGTACCGGCCGCGTACATCCTCCATCAACACCGCATAACCGCGTTGCGTGAAGAATTGATAAGTCCCAAGCGCTCCGGCCTTTCTGTTGTACGGCGTTCGGATCAAAATCGTACCGTAGCGGCCGCCTGCATGCGGCAGATACAGGTCCGCCGCAAGGCGAATACCGTCCCGCATCGGTATCGCCAGGCCGAGTTGCTGAAGGACGTCCGATTGAGGCGCCCGCTTTACCACCTGCGCCCGCGAATAGCCCACCGGCAGCAACGCCCCCACCGCGGCCCAGACCAACACCGCACCTCTAAACCTCATATTCATGAGGCCTGCGGCGCGCCAGTCTGAGGCTTCGGCCGCGAGCCGAACAGAGCCGTTCCTACTCGAATAACCGTGGCGCCTTCCTCGATCGCGACCTCGAAATCGTTGGACATGCCCATCGAAAGCTGCTTGAGCGAATGTTTGCGCGCCAGTTCGGCCAGCCGCCGGAAGTACGGCCTGGATTGCTCCGCGTCTTCCGACCACGGAGGCATGGTCATCAACCCGCTAATCCTGATCCTCGAACACTTGGAAGCTGCTTCGAGCAATCTCGGCAGCTGTTCAGGAGCGGCGCCGCTCTTGTTCTCTTCTCCCGAAAGTTTGATCTCCAGCAATATATCGGGAACCACACCGCTCTCCGCCGCCGCGTCCAAGCGCTCGAGCAGCTTCACTGAATCCACCGTCTGAATCGCCTGGAACAATTCGCAGGCTTGTCTTGCTTTGTTCGATTGCAAGTGCCCGATCAGGTGAAAACGCGCATCCTTCAGGTCTGCTAGACGAGGCTGCTTGTCCGCGAATTCCTGCACATAGTTCTCGCCGAATTCCCGCAGGCCCGCCTGGTAGGCTTCCCGCACCCTCTCGGCAGAGAATTTCTTACTAACCGCCACTAAAGTTACGCCTGCGCGCTGCCGTCCGCTTCGCTCCACAGCTCGTTGAATGCGGGCTTCCACGTTGGAAAGGCGGTCTTGAAAAGATAAGCGGTCTTCAAAAGACAAGCGGGTTTGAAAGCTGGATGCCTCAAGTGGCAAACATCTATCATAAAATCAAAGGTCCTCACGACCCCCTCCGGGACCCCGCCGGCGACCCCTCCGCTTTGCGCGAGATAGTCGAAACTTTCCTCAAGACTTGCCGCGACCCGGCGCTCCTCGAATATGGCTGCCAGGCCGTGCGCCTGCGCCCCGGCGATTGCTCCCTCGAAGTACGTAGCGGAAACCTGTGGATAGAAGCCTGGGGCGAAACCCGCAGCGTCTCCCGCCGCATCCTGGCCATTGAACGCCGCGCGCCCGGCCTTCTCGACTGCACGGTTCACCGCTTCGGAGGCAAACCAGGCAAGCTCACATTTCTCGATCTGGAACGCCCCCAAACCGCCCGCAAAGCTCATTCGGGCGTGCGCCAAAGCTTCGCCGAACAGTTCCGCTGCATGCTGTTCCGGCAGTTCCCGGGGTGGGACATCGCCTCTCTCTCCTGCGGGCTCGACCTTCGGCGCTCCTTCTCATCGCTCTTCCCGCGCGCCCACCTCGCCAAGGGTGGCGGGCAGATTGCGGCGCTCGCCTGTCCATCCCTTCAGGAGGAACCGGCCATGCTCACCTTTGCGTTGCTATGGCTGGGCCATCTTCAGCAGCGCAGCCGTGCCGGCGCCCCGGTCTCGCTATCGCTCTTTCTGCCCGATGCAGCCGGAAATCTGACCGCCCATCGTCTTCGCTGGCTCACCGGCCTGCCTCTGACCACGCGCATTTTCCGCTACAATGCCCACGGTTCGGCCGGCGAGGTCGACCCCTCCGATTTGGGCAACCTTCGAACCCAGCTCCGCGCCGCCTCTCCATACGCGAAGCTGCTAAAGGCATCCTCGCCCCTCCCGAGCCCGGTTCCGCCCCGCGATTCCTCGGAGCGCTCGCTCGAAGCGCTCGTGCGCTCGCATCCGGATCTAATCGAACCGTCCCTGGCTCGCGCCCCGGTTCACGGACAAGTGCTCACCTTCGCTGCAGGCGATCGAGACCTCATCGATTTGCTGGCCGTTTCCGTATCCGGCCGCCTCGCTATCCTCGAACTCAAAACCTCCGAAGATATTCACTTGCCCATTCAGGCGCTAGACTACTGGATGCGTATCCGCTGGCACGCCCAACGCGGCGAGTTGGATCATCTGTTCCCGGGCGTTCCGCTCGCCCCGGCCTTGCCGAAACTGCTCCTCGTCGCGCCGGCCATGTCGTTTCACTCCTCGAACGCCGCTATCTTGCGTCACTTCTCACCCGAGATTGAAGTCGAACGTGTGGGCATAAATTCGGATTGGCAGCATAGCCTTAAAGTCGTAGCGCGGCTCAAAGGCGCCGATGCCCCCATTTCACACGGGAGTTTTGAATGAGCACTGTGCAAACTCTGGTCAACGTTAAGAAAGCGCTCTCCACCCTCAACCCCAAGCAGGCTCGCGAGATGAGCCGGCGGTCTCTTCACATCGCCCTTAACGCGGCAAACCCGGAAGCCTACCGGCGCATGGAGGATTTTTTCCTCACCGACCTGAGCCCGGCGCGCCGGCGCGAGTCGAGCTACTCGCTAACCCGCGGCGCCGCCACCGGTGGAAACTACGATCTCGTCATCTATGACCAGACCGTCTCCGCTCCCGCTCATGCCCTGGTGTTCGAACCCGACCGCCCGCATCACATCGTCAGCCGGATTCTCGACCGCCATTACGATCTCGGCGTCCCCCTGGCGCGCTCTTTCTTCCCCTTCCGTCGGCCCTTCATCGAACGCGTCATAGCGAAAACCGCGCGCGAAAATACGCTCTTCTCCCTCGCCACGGCGCTTCCCGATATTATTCCGAGCTTTATCGAACTCCCGTGGGCTATCGCCGAATTCGCCTCCGACACCGCTTTTCTAACGATGAATCAGGTTCGCATGGCCTTCCTGATCGCGGGCGCGAGCGACCGCGAAGTCGGCTACCTGGAACAGAAGCCTGAAATCGCAACGGTCATCGGTAGCGCCTTCGGCTGGCGCGCCCTTGCCCGTCAACTGGTCGGCAAGATTCCGTTCGGCGGCGGATTGATCGCCAAAGCGGGGGTCGCCTACGCAGGCACCAAAGTGCTCGGCCTCTCGCTCGAACATTACTACAGCATCGGATTCACCTACACGCGCGCCGAACGCGACCGCCTGTACGCCGACGCATTCCGCCAAGGCAAGAAAGTCGCCCAGCGGATCTTGACCTCTCTGCGTCCCGATCTTGCAGCCCGCTACGCCGCCGCCGACTCTGCCACCGCGTCAACACCCTCCAGCCCGGCCGCGGCCCTGTCCTGAATGGAACTGCTCGATCCAGCGGAGGTCCGCGCGCTCGGCGCGCTGCTCGAAAAAGAGGCCACCACCCCGGAATACTATCCGCTCTCGTTGAACGCGCTCGTCAATGCCTGCAACCAGAAGTCGAACCGCGATCCCGTGGTCGATTACGACGAAGATACGGTCTACGACGCCCTGAATCGGCTCCGTGAAAAAAAGCTCGCCTTGATGGTCACTGGCAGCGGGCGCGTCAATAAGTACGCTCAACGCATCTCCGAAACCCTCAATTTAGGCCGGCGCGAGCTCGCCGTTTTGTGCGCGCTCCTGCTGCGCGGGCCCCAGACCTTGGGCGAAATCAAGGATCGAAGCGATCGCATGTTTTCCTTCGCGGATACCGCGGAGGTGGAATCCATGCTGGATAAACTCGCCGAATGGGCGGCTTATCCTCTGGTCGCCAAACTCGCTCGCCAGCCCGGCCAGAAGGAGGCGCGCTACACGCATCTGCTTTCCGGCGAGCCGGCTCCTTCCGCCGCCGCCAGTGAAGCCCCCGCGTCCGCCGCTCCCACGCGCGTCGCTCAGCTCGAAGAGGAATTGCATCGGCTCCGCGCCGATCTCGATCACCTGAAAAAGCGCTTCGACGAATTAGAGGCTCAGCTTCGGTGAGCGTGACCCTCAGCCCGCTATCGCGCCGCTAACCAGGCTATAAAGCAGCACCACCAGCACGATGCTCGTAATCGCTACGTACTTTCGGTCTCGCTCCATGGCAAATCCGGCGAGCGAAACGGCGACCCGCGCGATGGGCGTTGCGATCAGCAGCAGGATGCCGCTTTGGATAATGGAACGGCCGCGCTGATGGAACGCGCCGTAAAGAATCTGCCCGGCGATGCGGTCCGGGCCCGGCAAAACGTGAAAGCGATAGAAGTCAACCGGCTGCTCGCCATGCCGCACCAGATAATAAATCCCCCCCACCAGCACCACCATGGCCGACAACAGAACCCCGCCGCGCAGGACCACGCTGACCATGCGCTCTATGGTCCTGTCGGAGATCTGCCGAGCGCTCATATCGTGCCGCGAATTCCGCTCACGATCATCTGCACGGCCACCAGGCCCACCACCACCGCGAAACCCTTGCGCAACAGCGGCACGGCCAGCCTGCTCAGCAAGCGCGCTCCGATCAGCGAACCTGCCAGCACGCCCAGCATCACGGGCATGATAATACCCGGATTCACATAGCCCCGGCTCAGATATACGCTCGCGCTTGCCGCGGCCGTAACCCCGATCATAAAGTTGCTGGTCGCCGTCGAAACCTTGAACGGAATCTGCATGGCCTGATCCATGGCGATCACTTTCAAAGATCCGGAGCCCACCCCCAGCAGGCCCGAGATCGCCCCCGCCCCGAACATCAACGCGAAGCCCTGTTTCACGCGATGAACTTCATACGTTTCCGCGCCGCTTGGTCCGGCATAGCTCCCGTTCAATTGGAGGCTTTTCGCGAGCGGGTCCGGCGCGAGGGGCGTGCTCGGATGCGCCGGCGGCCGCGCCGCGTGCCAAGCCGCCTGCAGCAGCACGAGCCCGAAGATCACCGCCAAAATCCGCGTCGGAACGTGCGTGCCGAGAAAGGCGCCGAGCAGCGCGCCTAAGGTTGTCGCAATCTCTAGAAACATCCCGATCCGGATATTCGAAAATCCGTCGCGCACGTAAGCCGCTGCGGCGCCCGAAGACGTAGCGATAACGGCGATCAGGCTTGTCCCAATCGCGTACCGCATATCCACGCCCAGAAACAGCGTCAGCACCGGCGTGATAATCACGCCTCCGCCCAATCCCGTCAGTGAACCGACAAATCCGCCGAGCAGCGCGGCCGCAAACACGATAGGCGCGAATTCCGCATTCGTCATTCCTGCATTCGCGCGCTAGTGCTTCTTCATCTGCGTATAAGCCAGTTGCTTGTTCTCGCCCTCGACGATTAAGTGATCGTCTCCGCTGAAGTAAGTGAGCTGCCGCCCCTTCGTCACGCCTTTATAACTATCCACCATCTGCGGCGCGCCCCCGTTCAATACGACTTTGTCTTCTTTGGTGTAGTATTCGCAATGCTCGGAGGTCCCGGCCCGCGTCCGCCCCGGCGCCACTGCCTCGAAAATGGAAACGCTCCCGTCTGCAAACGCGTGGTCGAGCGACGACTGGTTCGTATTCTTCTCGTCTTTCGGACTTAAGAACGCCTGCACCTGCTTGGACGTCACCGTCATTTTGTCGCGCGTCAGCTTCACGCCGCCGGTGTAAAGCGCCATGCGAGTATCGTCGCGGTAAAACACGTCGGGCGCGCGAACAATGGTATAGACAGGCATGGGCGCCGGCGCATTCGGCTGCCGCGCGGCGGTCTGCTTATTGTCCACCAGCTCGCTTACCACGTCTCCCACCGCGTGCAGCGATTGCTGGTCGCGATCAATCGCGATGGCGTTCGCCGCAATCCGGCTGGCGCCTTGCCACATCATCGCGTGCCCCTCGTAGAACACCTTAGTGTTGTTCTCGCGAGTTTGCATCTGGTCCGCTTTGGCTTGCATCGGTTGCTTATCGTCCAGCATGGACGTCCCCGGCTTTTGGTTAGGGTCGGGCTGATGCGTCGAAACCACATGGCCAATGGCGTCCATATCGCCGCTCGCCTGGTTCATCACAATCTTGTCCGCGATCGCGGAACCCGTATCGTCCAGCACGCGCGCGCTATCGGTCAGCGTGATGCGGTTGATGGTCTGTTCCAGGTACGCTTTCTTCGCCCAAGCCCGCCTCGCGCCCTCCTCGTAACGGAAGTTGCCGGTCTGCTCAATCGTCGCCACTTGATTGCTATTCGGCGTGAATCTCGCCGACATCTGGTCGCTCCAGGTCAGCGCCGGTGCGGGCGGCTTCCCGTCTCTCGGCGGGTTCTTCGCCATTGCAATCGGCTTGTCCGTATGGGTCGAGACGTTCCAGGCCTGAAACTTATCGATGTAACTGCTCGCCCCATACGCCACGCGCAAATGAGACGCGTTCACGATCCTGTGCGGTTGATCCTGCCGGTTCGGCTTAAACTCTAACTGCGCCTGCGAAGGCGTCCGGATCTCCTGCACCTCCTGCCCTCCCGGCTTCATCTCCATCTCGATGTGCTCGCTCCGCAAAAAACGCGTCTCGGCAAGCTGAACGCCCGGCTGCGGCAGCGGCGTCGATTCGGCCACTGCATGCCCATCGGCCAGAACCAGGCGCAGCACGCTGTCGTCTCCCGCCGTGCCGTTGCGAACCTTCGCCTGCAAGGCAAACCGCAAGTCCGCATGATCGCCCGTCAGCGTCGTCTGCGAGCCCGGCTCCGTCGTCACCACCCGCGCGTTCTTTTCTCCCACCATCTGCACCAGGTTTCCGTCTTCGTCGAAGAAGCCTGTCATATGATCGGCAGAATAATCGGTGTGGCGGTCCTCGCGCTCGTCCTTCCCTATCGGATGTTCCGCGTCCACCTGGCGCAACCGCCCGTCCTGCAGCGCGACAATCGAGTTCTGCGCCTGAATCGTCGTCTCCTGCCGTTGCAGCTTCGACCACGGCGACAGATACACTCTCTGTTCGTCTTCCTTGTACACCAGATCGGCCGTCTCGATGTGCATCTTCTTCTCGGCCGGCCCATTGCCGATCCAGTCCAAGGCGATCTGCGACCTTAGGTGCAGCGTCTTCGTATTCGGATCGTAATCGGCCCCCACCGCTCGCCCATCCCCCTGCGTGAACACGAACGACGCCGGCCGGTCCGTCGTCACTCTTCCCGTCTTGGTCTCGTACGTCACCCCGGACGTCGTTACCCGAACGCGCTTCGAAGCTTCGTTCTTATCCGCCGCGTTCCGATCCCATGGCACGTTCATCACGATCCAAACCGGCCCATCCGCCGTCAGGATTCCGGAGCCCTCGTTGAAAAAGGCGCGGTCCGTATTGACATAGGTGTACGAAGAGCCGGACTTGTTGTAGATCCGAAGCGCCAGCGCGCGCAGCTCGAAAGTGGAAGGATCGTGCGTCGCCTGAAACGACTTTGCGTCCACCCGCACCACCGGCTTTCCGGTCTGAGGGTCGTCTTTCTGATAGCGCCATCCCTTGGATGCCTCTGCCTCGTATCCCGTCCGGATCTTGGGAGTCGGAGTCGCGTGCTCGCCTTTTTCCTTCTCGAGGCGCAGCTTGTAGGTGTAGCCTACAATAGCGGTGATACACAACGCCGCCGCCGCCAACAGCACAGGCATTCGCCGCATAATCGATAATCTGCCTTGGATTTCTTTAGAATAGCAGCCCTAGGCTGTGCAAACGGCCGTAAGATCGGAAAGAACAGCCTCATAATATCTGAGTCTAGCGTTGTAAAGGCACCCAAGCGCCAAAAATTTATTACCTTGCGATTCAACGACTTACGATATGTCCTTGTCACTCGCGCCTAGAGTGTGCTAAAACAGGCACTGGGTGAGTCGAGCCTGCTTGGCCCGATCACAAAATTCCCAAGGTATTGGATTCCAGTGGAGGTTTGAAGTATGGACATTCGACCGCTTCACGACCGCGTCGTGATCAAGCGAATCGAAGAAAGCGAGACCATGCAAGGCGGTCTTTACATTCCAGATAGCGCAAAAGAAAAGCCGCAAAAGGGCGAAGTGGTCGCCATCGGCAAAGGGAAGCGCACCGAAGACGGAAAGCTGCTCCCGCTCGATGTGCAGGTTGGCGATCAGATTCTGTTTGGCAAGTATTCGGGAAGCGACATCAAGATCGACGGCAATGAGTACCTGATTATGCGCGAGGACGAAATCCTCGGCGTGTTCAGCAACGGCGCCGCTGCCGCAAAGGGAGGCAAGTAACAAATGGCTGCAAAGCAAATTGTTTATAGCGAAAATTCGCGTCAAGCGATTCTTCGCGGCGTCAATCAACTGGCGGACGCCGTCAAGGTAACGCTCGGCCCCAAAGGCCGCAACGTGGTTCTCGAAAAGAAGTTCGGCGGTCCCACCATCACCAAGGACGGCGTGACCGTCGCCAAGGAGATCGAGCTGAAGGATCCGCTGGAGAATATGGGTGCGCAGATGGTGCGCGAGGTTGCATCGAAGACCTCCGACATCGCCGGCGACGGCACCACCACCGCCACCATCCTGGCTCAGGCCATCTTCCGCGATGGCGTCAAAAGCGTGGCGGCGGGCGCAAACCCGATGGCCCTCAAGCGCGGCATCGAGAAGGCTGTCGAGACCGTGGTTGAAGAAGTCAAGAAGTTCTCGAAGCCGGTTTCGGGCGACGCCATCGCCCAGGTCGGCACCATCTCCGCCAACGGCGACTCCACCATCGGCAACATCATCGCCGAAGCCATGAAGAAGGTCGGCAAGGACGGCGTCATCACGGTGGAAGAGTCCAAGACCATGGTGACCGAGCTGCAGACCGTCGACGGCATGCAATTCGACCGCGGCTATCTCTCCCCCTACTTCGTCAGCGATCCCGATCGCATGGAGTGCGTCCTCGAAGATCCCTACATCCTGATCCACGAAAAGAAGATCAGCAACATGAAGGATCTGCTGCCGCTGCTTGAGCAGATTGCCCGCTCCGGCAAGCCGCTGCTCGTCATCGCCGAGGAAGTGGAAGGCGAAGCGCTCGCGACTCTCGTCGTCAACAAGCTGCGCGGCACACTGAACGCCTGCGCCGTCAAGGCCCCCGGCTTCGGCGATCGCCGCAAAGCGATGCTCGAAGACATCTCCGTCCTCACTGGCGGAAAGGCCATCATGGAAGAGACCGGCATCAAGCTGGAAGGCGTGCGCCTCGAAGACCTCGGCCGCGCCAAGCGCGTCACCGTGGACAAGGACAACACCACCATCGTCGACGGCGCCGGCACCCAGAAGAACATCGAAGGCCGCATCAAGCAGTTGCGCAATCAGATCGAAGAGACCACTTCGGACTACGATCGCGAAAAGCTGCAGGAGCGGCTGGCGAAGCTCGCCGGCGGCGTGGCTGTCATCAAGGTTGGCGCCGCTACCGAGACCGAGATGAAGGAGAAGAAGGCCCGCGTCGAAGACGCCCTGCACGCAACCCGCGCGGCTGTCGAAGAGGGCATCGTTCCGGGCGGCGGCGTCGCGCTGCTTCGCGCAGGCAAGACGCTCCATGAGTTGAAGACCGATGGCGACGAGCAGATCGGTATCGACATCATCCGCAAGGCTACCGAAGAGCCGCTCCGCCAGATCGCTGGCAACGCGGGCTTTGAAGGCGCCATCGTCACCGAGAAGGTTCGCTCCAACGGCGAAAACAATTACGGATTCAACGCCGCCACCGGTCAGTTTGAAGACCTGGTCAAGGCGGGCGTCATCGATCCCACCAAGGTGACCCGCTCGGCTCTGCAGCATGCCGCTTCCATCAGCGCGCTCATGCTCACCACCGAAGCTATGATCGCCGAAATCCCCGAAAAGAAAGCTGCGGCTCCGGCTGGTCCCGGCGGCCACGGCCCCGACATGGATTACTAATCGAATCCAGTCTCAACTCTTTGGCCCGTTCGGCTCACCGCCGGACGGGCTATTTCTTTTTCGAAGCGCTCTTCTTCTTCGAGGCGCTCTTCTTTTTCGAAGCCGCCTTCTTTGTCCCGCTCTTCTTGCCCGCGCTCTTCTTCGCTGCTTTCTTGTTCGGGCTCTCCGGAATGTCGGCGCCCGCGCGCCGCGCCTCGCTCAGCCCGATCGCAATCGCCTGCTTCCGGTTCTTCACCGGCCTCTTGCCCCCCGACTTCAGTTCGTGATGCTTATACTCATGCATCACTTTTCCCATCTTGTTCTTCACAGTCCGCTTCGATTTCGGACCCGAACCGGAACTCGTCTTCTTTTTCGTCGCCATCTGATTCTCCTGACAGAGTTGCTTCTATTTACTTGAGATTCATCGCTCGTGAATGGTTTCACGGAACTAGACTGGTTGTTATCCTGACTATTTAAAGAGGTCCATCCTGTCCCGTATCTCAGCCGCGTTTCGCAGCTTTTTCTCTATCCTGTTCTCGGGCGTTTTGCCCGAAGATATCGCCTCTCACTTCGGTTACGCCAAGCCCATGAAGGCGCCCGAGCCGCCCAAAATTAAAATCACCGACGGCGCACTGCAAATCCTTCAAATACTCCAGCGCGATTCCCGCCTGGTCGACTTCCTCATGGAAGACATCTCCTCCTATGGCGACGATCAGGTCGGCTCCGCCGTGCGCAGCATCCATGGCGATTGCAAAGCCAGCTTGACGCGCCATGTTACTTTGGCTCCCGTCATCGATAACGTCGAAGGAACTTATCAAAAACTCGACCCCTCCAAAGCTCCCGACCCGAATCGCATCAAGCTCATCGGCAATGTTCCCGCAACGGGTAAAGCTGCCGGCGGCACGCTGCGCCATCGCGGTTGGATAGTGTCGTCCGTCAATCTGCCGCCCCTCGGCAAACAGGACATCTCGGTTCTCGCGCCCGCCGAACTGGAAGTAGAGTAGACCCCGCGCCAATGTCCGAGTACATCGTCGGTATCGACTTAGGCACCACCAACAGCGCTCTCGCTTACGCGCCTGCCAGCTCCGCGGACGGGGAAACCGCGCCCGTGCAGCTCTTCCCAGTCGCCCAGCTCGTCAATCCCGGCGAAGTGACCGCGCTCGACCTGTTGCCTTCGTCCTTATATATCCCCGGCGCCAATGAGTTCGTCGAAGGCTCGCTTGCCCTTCCCTGGGACGATACTCCGCGCTACGTCACCGGCAGCCTCGCCCGCAAACGAGGCGTCGAAAACACCAGCCGACTGGTCAGCTCCGCGAAGTCCTGGCTGTCGAATCAAAACGCCGATCCCACGCAGCCGCTGCTGCCCCCCGCCGCGCCCGAAGGAATCGAAAAGATTTCCCCCGTCGATGCCTCGCGCGAATACTTGAACCACCTGCGCTCGGCTTGGAATCAAGCTCATCCCGACGCACCGCTCGAAAAGCAAACGGTTCTCATCACCGTCCCGGCCTCTTTCGACGCCTCCGCGCGCGACCTTACGCAGCGCGCCGCCAAGCTCGCAGGCTTTCCCGAAGTCACCATCATCGAAGAGCCGCAATCGGCCTTCTACGCCTGGATCGAGCGCAATCCCGATTGGCGCGAGCAGGTCGCGCCCGGCGATCTCATCCTGGTCGTCGATATCGGCGGCGGCACCACCGATTTCACGCTCATCGCTGTCACGGAAGAATCCGGCAGTCTCCAGCTGGAGCGCGTCGCCGTGGGCGAACATCTCCTGCTCGGCGGCGACAATATGGATCTGGCCGTCGCCCGCTTCGCCGAGCAGCAGTTCGCGCAGAAGGGCACGAAGCTCGACGCCCTACAGTTCCATTCGCTTTGGCAGCAATGCCGCGCCGCGAAAGAAACTCTGCTCGCCGGAGACTCCGCGCCCGAAGAGCAACCGCTGACCATCCTCGGCCGCGGCTCGGGCCTGGTCGGCGGCACGGTCAAAGGCAAGATTCGCCGCGACGATGTGCGCCAGTTACTGCTCGAAGGTTTCTTTCCCATCGTCGCCGCCGACGCCTTTCCTCAACGGCAGCGCCGCGCCGCCCTGATGGAGGTCGGGCTCAACTACGCATCCGACCCTGCCGTCACCAAGCACCTCGCGCAATTCTTGCGGCAGGCCGGCAATGCCCGCCCCACGCATCTTCTCCTGAACGGCGGCGTGCTGCAGGCCCGCGCCATCGAGCGCCGCCTCTTCGACGTCATCAACGGCTGGCTGAAAGAATCATCCGCCCCCGCTCTCATCGAACTGCAAAACGAAACCAAGCAGGCCGACCTGATGCATGCCGTCGCGCGCGGCGCCGCTTACTATGGCCTCGCTCGCACAGGCAAAGGCGTGCGAATTCGCGGCGGTGTGCCGCGAACCTATTACGTCGGCATCGAAAGCTCGCTGCCGGCCGTCCCCGGTTTGGCCGCCCCCATGAAGGCCCTCACGGTCGTCCCGTTCGGACTCGAAGAAGGCTCCAGGGTTCAACTGCCGCAGCGCAAATTCGCGCTCATAGTCGGTGAGCCCGCCGAGTTCCGCTTCTTCTCCTCGCTGTCTCGCAAGACCGACGAACCCGGATCGCTGATCGAAGAGATCTCGGACGACATGGAGGAACTTCCGCCCATGGAGGTCTCGCTCCCGCCGCACACCGACGCGACTCGGGAAGAGATCGTTCCCGTCACCCTCGAAACCAATGTCACCGAAACCGGCATGCTGGAGCTGTGGTGCGTCGCCGCCGACGGCCGCCGCTGGAAACTGGAGTTCAACGTGCGCGAGCGCGCTGCGGCAGCGGCATGAAAATAGGCAATGAGGGCTCGCGCCGAATGAATATCGGTAATCAGGCCTCGGCCGAATGAACATAGGCATCGACCTCGGCACCACCAACTCCGCCCTCGCCTACATCGACCCCCACGAGGCCGCCGAGTCTGATTTCCCGCCTATCCACGCGCTTCCCATCGAACAGCAAATCGACGCCCACCGCGCCGCATCCCTACGGACGCTGCCCTCGTTTCTCTACCTGAGCGATCCGCCCGCGGTCGGCGCCTATGCCCGCGATCAGGGCGCGCTCGTTCCCACCAAGACGGTCCACTCCGCCAAGTCCTGGCTCTCGAATTCCGAAGCCGACCGCACCGCCAAGATTCTTCCTTGGGATTCCCAGGAAGAAGGCCGCGTGCTCTCGCCCGTCGAAGCCTCCTCGCGCTATCTCGCTCATCTGCGCCAAGCCTGGGAGCATTCGAAAGCTACTCCGCTCGCCGGTCAGCAAGTCGTCCTCACGGTTCCCGCCAGCTTCGACGAAGAGGCCCGCGAGCTGACCGTACAAGCCGCGCGTGATGCCGGGCTTGCACAACTCACTCTTCTCGAAGAACCGGCCGCCGCTTTCTACGCCTGGATCGCCGCCCATCTCGCGCGCTCGAATAAAGAACTCTTCGATGGACAAATCGTGCTTGTCTGCGACGTCGGCGGCGGCACCAGCGACTTCACGCTCGTCCGCGTCGATCGGGAAGGCGATCGCGTGCAGTTCACGCGCACCACCGTGGGCCGCCACCTTCTGCTCGGCGGCGACAATCTCGACCTGACGCTCTCCTGGCTCGCCGAATCGAAGCTCGGCAAAACTCTTTCTCTCCGCCAGCGGAGCGCCCTTCGCCGCCAATGTTCCGCCGCGAAAGAACAGATGCTCGCGCCCAACGGTCCCGCGAGCGTAGACGTTACCATCGTTGGCGCAGGCTCTGCCCTTATCGGCGGAACGCTTAAGACAACCATCACGCGCGATGAAGTTCTCGAACTCGCGCTCGGCGGTTTCCTTCCTCCCTGCGAGTTGGGCGACAAGCCCCAACAGGAAAAACAAAGTGTCTTCCGCGAACTCGGCCTGCCCTACGTCTCCGATCCCGCCATCACGCGTCACCTGGCCGAGTTTCTTGCCAACTCGCCCGCGCGCGACCACGGCGTGGACGCCATTCTCTTCAACGGTGGCTTCTTCATCCCGCAGGTTTTCCGCGAGCGTGTCCGCGATGTCGTCGCCCACTGGTTCGGCCGCCAGCCCCGCTTGTTTGAAAATCACGATCTCGATCTCGCCGTGGCCATCGGCGCTGCCTACTACTCTTATGTCCGGGCCTCCGGCAGCGGCGTTCTCGTGCGCGGCGGCCTGCCGCGCGCCTATTTTCTCGGACTTCAAGATCTCGGCGCCTCTTCTATCCGCGCCGTCTGCCTCATGCCGCGTGGCACGGAAGAGGGGCAGGAGATCCGCCTCGCCGAGCCCGAGCTGCAGCTCATCGCCAACACGCCCGTCGCCTTCCGCCTCTACAGCTCTCTGAGCCGCACCGAAGACGCCGCGGGCGATGTCGTCTCGCTCACTCCAACAGACGACATGCTCGATCCCGCGAGCGACCCACGCCTCCACGCGCCCCTCCGCGCCGTCATCCGCTTCGGCAAAGGCGGCGAACGGCTTGTCCCCGTCACCCTCGGCGCTCGCCTCAGCGAAGTCGGCACGCTTGAAACCTGGGCCGATTCCAAGATCAGCGAACATCGCTGGCGATTGCAGTTCCAATTGCGCAAATCGAGCGACACCGCCGAAGCCGCCTCCGCTCAGTCGACAGGCGTTCGCTCCGGCGCGGTCATCAGCGAAGAAGCACTCGCAAACGCCGCATCTCTGATCGAGCAGGTCTTCGGCAAATCCAGCTCCGGCCTCCCTCCGGAGCAGCTCCCCGCCCGCTTGGAACAGGCTCTCGCGCTCGGCCGCTCCTCCTGGCCGCTCTCTACCATTCGTTCGCTCGCCGATCGTCTCCTCGCGCTCGCCGACGGCCGCCGCAAGAACGCGCCTCACGAAGCGCGCTGGCTCAATCTGACGGGCTTCTGCCTGCGCCCCGGCTTCGGTTTCCCTGGAGACGACTTCCGCATCGAACAGGCCCGCCGCGTCTACGCCTCAGGCCTGACGTTCGGTAATCAGGTGCAATGCGAAATCGATTGGTGGATTTTCTGCGGGCGCATCGCCGGCGGCCTCAATCGCAATCAGCAGGCCGATATCTTCCAGCGCCTTTCCCCCACTCTGCTGCCCAAGCAGAAACGCAAGCAGCGCTTGAACCAGGCGCTCTATCGCGAGATGTGGCGCGCCGCCGCGAGCCTCGAACTCCTCCCCCAACAAACCAAGGCGCAGCTCGGCGATACGCTCCTCGATATCGTGAAGCGCGGCGAGATGCTCGATGCGGCTCTCTGGTGTCTTTCGCGCCTCGGCGCCCGCAAGCTCTTCAGCGGGCCTGTGAATCTGGTGGTCTCACCGTCGGTCGCCGCCCGCTGGGCCGATTCTCTTCTCCGGCTACAACACACACCCGCGCTGCTCGAAGCCGTCGTGCAAATCGCGCAAATCACCGGCGACTCCGCGCGCGATCTCCCGCCCGCAACCCTCGAATCGATTCGCCGTGCTTCGGAAACCAGCCCGCGCGCGGCCGACCTGCTGCGCCGCCTCTCCGGCGAAGCCGACGATTTCGTCTCTTCGAGCCGCATCTTCGGCGAGGAGCTTCCCGCCGGGTTGGTGCTTGCCGCGCCGCAGCCCGCCTAGCGCCTCATGCGCGAAACCCAAATCCTCGATCGCATTCGCAAGCTCGCCGCTCGCGCCCCGCGCTCTCGCACTCTCATCCAAGGCATCGGCGACGACTGCGCCATTCTCCGCCCCGATGCCCGCCACGACCTCGTCTTCACCTCCGACTTTCTCCTCGAAGACCGTCACTTCACTCGCGCCATCTATTCACCCGCCGACATCGGCCACAAAGCACTCGCCCGCGGCCTCTCCGACATCGCCGCCATGGGCGCCGAGCCCATCTTCTGTCTCGTCTCGCTCGGCATTCCCAGGGATCTTCCGGCATCCTGGGTACCCTCTTTTTACAAGGGCTTCCTCGCCCTCGCGACAAGGTACAAGACCTCGCTCGCCGGCGGCGACCTCGCCCGCTTTGAAAAAATTATTGTAGACGTGACCTGCTGCGGCCGCGTCCCGCGCGGCAAGGCTCTCCTGCGAAGCGCCGCGAAGCCCGGCGATGCGATCTACGTCACCGGCAAGCTCGGCAAGAAAAAAGCTTGGTTGGAAAAAGACTGGCGCCGCAATCGCCGCCCCGAGCCTCGCATCCACGCCGGCATCGCGCTCCGCCGTCTCGGCATCCGCTGCGCCATGGATATAAGCGACGGCCTCTCGCTCGATCTCCACCGTCTCTGCGTCGAGTCAAAGGTCGGCGCCGACATCACCGCCCATCTCTCCGATGACGCTCTACACTCTGGCGAAGCCTACGAACTGCTCTTCACTGCCCCGCCCCGTCTCGCCGTTCCACCACGCATCGAAACCACCCCTGTCGCTTCCATCGGCGTTATCACGTCCCAACATAAGGGCCGCGTTCTGTTTCAGGGCCGCCCGCTCGCCCCGCTAGGCTTCGATCACTTCGCCGGCCGCGATTAGCTCGCGCTCTCGGCCGTTTCCGGTTTCGCCCCGCCCGCGTTCAGTCCCTTGCGCATCTGCGTAACGGCCGGTGTCAAGCTCGCCACCTCGTCCCCCTTCGGCTCGTATTCGAGCGTGATGTACCCCGCGTACTCGGTCTTCCCAATGGCGCGATAGATCTCGTCCCACTTCATCTCGCCCGTTCCCGGATCGTGCCGCCCGGGCGCATCCGCCACGTGAAACACGCTCACGTAAGGAACCGCTTCCGTAACCACCGGAATCGGATTCCCGTTCTGCACGTACTCGTGATAAATGTCGAACAGCAACCGGAAGTGCGGGCTGTCTACTTCCTTCACAACCTGCAGCGCCTCTTTCGCGCTCGTCAGGTAATAGCCTTTGTGATTCACGCGGCTGTTTAGGTTCTCCAGAATCAGCCGAACGTCCGCGTCTTTCGCAATCTCGGCCGCAAGCTTCCCGCCTGTCACCATGCTTGCGTGCTGCGCCTCCCGCGTCATCCCCGCCTGCTCGTTCCCGCTGAGCACGATCACTTGAGAAACGTTCAACTTCTTCGCCCATGCCGCCGCGTCCCGCACGTCTTTCAAAAACGCCTCTCGATGCGCCGGGTTCACCATCGTCACCGGCCGATGCACCCAATCGGTCTGCGATAGCAGCGCATCCATCCCGATTCCATAAGACTGCGCAAGCGCCTTATATTTCTCCGCATCGGCGTCGGTCCACTTCACGTGCTCGCTGACAAGCTCGACCGATTGCATCCCGGCCTCGGCCGCCTTCGCCAGCTTTTCTTCCATCGAGCCCTCGAGCGTCCACAGCATCACGCTCGAAGTGACCTTCGCATTCTTGGGCGGCGGCATGCCCTGCGGTCCGGCCTGCGGCTCCGCCCCCCGGCGCTGCCCGAACGCGAGCCCGGCCGCTCCCAGACCCACCGCGCCTGCCTGCAGAAAACTTCGTCTGGATTGACTCATCTATTCCACTGTAAAGTCCGCGGTCCGCGCGACCGACGCATTCCCGGCCGTATCGATCGCCTTGAACTCGGCGCGATACACCCCGGGCGCGAGCGTCTCGACCGGCACCTTCAAACCGCACGGCACCACCGCATTTCCTGGCCGGATGTGCGGCGCCATGCTGATGAACCCCGTGTCCAGCTTCTGGTCGCCCGTCTTGCGATCCACGATCCGCATCTGCAATCCCACCTTTGGCGCGTCCTTCTCGGCTTCCGTCAAGAGCGGATCGTAAATCTCCACGTAAACCGCCGCAGGCCCCGCTTTGCTAAACGTGTTCGATCCCGATGGCGTCAATTCCAGCCCGCTGCTCACCAGCGGCGTCTTGTTCTCCAGTAGCACGGTGTCCAGGCCTACATCCAGGTCCGACACGCGCCGCACCTCCTTGCTGAAAGCGATTCCGCTCAACCCGAACTTCTTGCTGTCGTACGGATCGATGGCGAGCGGCATCTCCGTCTTCCCAAAACTCGCGCCGCCCGAGCTGAACACTACCTTTAGCTTGTATTGCCCGGACGCCACATTGAACTGGGAATCGTAATGCATCGGCTTCGATTGGAACTCTTCCAGCTCTTTCTTGTTGTCGAACGCCAGCTTCACCGTATCGCTAAATTTCGCCGCCACCGTGTTGTCAGCCGCCGTGTACGCAATCCCCAGAACATTCACCTCGGAATGAAACTTGCCCTTGGTCTTCTCGAACTTCAACGCCCCGGACGGTATCTCCAAAGCCACGCTCACGCGAGCCGTGTTCGGCCCCGTATAGAAAAAAGGAAGCGCCATCGAAGCGGCCACATTCCCTCCCGCCGCGCCCGCCGCGCGAGCCTCCAGCTCCTTCCCAACCGACGTCCCCGCCAGCAGATCCAGCGGCTTGTCGTTGCAATATCCGCTGCGCGAGCGAACCACCGTCCCCCCGCGATCCACTTTCACTTTGATCGTGTGGCACGAATCGTCTTTCGACTCTTCATCCGGCGTATAGCCGAGCACATAGTATTGGTTCTGCTCTTTTTCGATCTTTTGCAAACCGCCCAGCAGGTCATTCGTATTCACAATCACGAAGCCTCCCGTCCCGCTCGCCAACTCATATAAAACCGCTTGGCTCGCCATGGGACTGGGCGGCAGTTGCGGCACGATACTGCGCGCCTGGTTATAGGGATTGTTGACGCCCATCGTGTTCTGATTGAGCGTGGTGGTCCCGGTTCGTCCGCCGGTACTGGTTCCCGTTGCAGTACCCGTTCCGCCGCTGCGTCCGCCTCCCGTGTTGCCGCCGCTCGTCCCACCTCCTGGATGGCTGCCGCCGCCCCCGCCGCTGCTCCCGCCCGATCCGCCCCCGTGCTGTGGGTTATAAGACGCGAGCACGAAATGAGTCTGCGAGTTGTCCAACAGTCCCGGCGAGACGCGCCCCATCGGCGCCACCAACCCCCTCACATCGATCGGATACACCGCCACGTTCGCCTTGTTGCATGCATCGATCACCGCCGTCAGCTCCGATTGCAACTCCGCGTCGATCACGAATCCCGAACTCAAGAACACCACCGTCTTGCGCCCCGGCACCGTTCCCAAGCTCTTCGCCAGGCTTCTCAGCGCCCACAACGCGTCGCGCGTCCCTAAATCGGCCGCCGCTCCCAGAGACGGCGCGCCCAGCGAAGCATACTCCGTACTCACTGTCACCGTCGAAAATTTCACCCCGTTCACCGCCTGCTTCAGGCGCTCCGCATCGGCCGTAAAGTTCTGGGTGATCTTCAGCGTCCCCGTGAAATCCGCCACCGCGATCAGCCGGTTCGGCCCCATATTCGCATCCAGAAATTTCAGCGCCGTCTGCCGTGCATACATCTGGTCCCCCGCCTTCATGCCCGACATATCGAAGTAGAGCACCAGGTAATGCTGCTGATTTCTCGTCGGAGACGCCGGGTCGGATTCAAACGAAAAGGTCTTGACCTGCTGCTCCTTGTTGTCTTGCCAAACCCGAAAATCTTTCATCGTCAGATCGCGAACGTAGTCGCCCTTCTTATCTGTGACCACCGTATCCACCAACACGAGGCGCGTCTCCGAGCGAATCACCGCGCTCGATTGCTCGGGCGCCGCGGGCTGCTGCGCCGCCGCCACCATGCTCGCCGCCCCCAGAGCCAGAATCGTCCCTCTCTTCAGCATTTGTCCTCCTGTTCTTGCCCTACGGAATCTCCACCGCCCCATTCTCGGCCGCCATCGTCTGCCCATTCGCATCCCGCACCACCAGCCGCACGAAATAACCGCCGGGCTTCAAATCGAAGTTCAATCTCACCGTGATTCCCGCATTCAGCTTCTCCAGCGTTTCGTCGCGCAATCGCATCTGCAGCACCTTCTGCTGCCCGGAAATCACGTTCCCGTTCCGGTCGAACAAGACCGAGACCACCGTCAGGTCGTTGCGGTTCCGTCCGTCCACTTTTTCAAATCGCATCCGTCGCACATCCACATGCGCCATCACCGTCAGCTTGGCGTCCACATCGCTCGTCTTGAAGAATTGCGTGTGAAGGTCCACCGGCAAATCGTGCATCTCATCGCGCGAGAAAACCGCATCTTGTATCTCCTGCTTCGCGGCATCGGTTTCACTCTGCGGATGCTTCGGGACATAATACCCGCGCCGCGCCTGCACCTGCGCGCCTTCTGCATTCTTCACCGTCACCTTCAACTTGTGAAAGCTGCCATCGGCCTTCAAGTTCTGCGGCGAAAAGCCTAGCAGGTAATAATACTCGGGCGCCGTCGCTACCCGGCTAAATCCGGCCAGCAGATCGTTGTTGTTATGGAAAAACGTCCCACCCGTCCCATCGGCCAGTTCCCCCAGCACCTCTTCGTTCGCCAGTGCCGCTTCGCGGTCGTACTGTTCCTTGACTCGCGTGGCATACGCGCTGAAGGAGGGCCGGCTCGCATCTCCTCCGGTCGCATACAGCCCCCGCGCATTCAGCGCGTTGATGATCACGTTCTCCCGCGTCGCCCGGTCCAACACGCCCGTCAGCCGTTCGAGCGCAAGCGGATCCGGCGTCACGAAGCCTGGCGAAACCAGCACCATCGTTCGCTGCCCCGGCATCGCCGAGATGCGTCGAATCAAATCGTCCAGTACGCCGATCGTCAGCAGCGCGTCATGCTCTCCAACGTTGACAATCTGCGTCGCGGCAGACCTTACCATGTTTGGGACCGTGCTGGCTTCCTGTTGCGGAATGTCGTCGCACGCCATCATTTCCGCCACCGCGCCGTTCAACGCCTGTTGATCGTTCTTATTAAGGATGAGGTCCGCTTGGTAATAAGACAGATCCGGACACTCGATTCCGCGCCCCGCCTGCATTGGCCGCGGCAGCAACGTCGCGAGCGCCTGCTGCAATTTTGCTCGATCGTCTGTGAAATCTAGATTGTGCGCGCCCGATGTCGTAAAAATCGCGGCGCGGTCCGCTGGCGTCAGCGTCGCAAAATGCCGCTCGGCCGCCTTCCGCACCTGCATCAGGTCGCCCGCTTCCAGGTGCAAATCGTCGAAGATATAGGCTACGTACCGCTCGGGCAGCGCGACCGACTTTCCTGTACCCGCATCCCCAGCTTCCAACTCTTCACCCGGCCTGGAGTTGACCGCAACCGAGTGCCCGCCCGCCTTCTCGACCGAAAACTTCGTGATCGCCTGCGGCTTGCCTCTGTCGAACAGTTGAAAATCCGACTGCTGCAGCGTGCCGATCGCCCGCCCCTGCCGGTCGCGCACCACCACCGGCGCCATTACTAAATTGACTCTCGCCTTGAACGTCGTGTCCGTGTCGCGCGAACTAATCTCCGGAGCATTCGCCTGCGCCTGCAACGGCGCAGCCCCCAGCATCCCTGCGAACAGCGCGCAGACAAGTGACCCAGATTTCACTGTCCGGCTATTCTACCGTCTTTTCGGCCAACTTGTGCAAACAGAGTCGAGCCGCGCCCGCCGCTGTCCCTCTACTGCCTCGGCCGCGGGTTGTCCTTAAAGTTAATCGCAAAGTACGGATACGTGTAGTTCGGCGCCTTCGCCGTGTGCTGCAAGAAATCGCCGCCCTCGAGATGCCCTACCCCAGTCCCGATGTTCCAATGCCGGTCCAACTCGTACCACGTGTACAGATCGTATTCCTTGCCGATATGTGTCCCGGACCGCCCTGTCGTGTCCCGAACAATCGTTCCCCCGGAAGTGTTGTACAGCGCATCCGTAGCGCTCGCAAGCCAGAGATCCAGTACCTGGCCCGTCACCGTCCAGCGATGCCGCGGCTCAACCGTCAACCCCACGCGGTGCGACGTAATGTTCTGCCACCCGAATAAATCCGCAATGCCGAAGCGGTCGTGCGCCGTCGGATACATCGTGTCGAACGTGCCATGCACGCCGTCTTTGGAATTGCGGTCGCCCGTCGCGTAGTCGTATTGATAAAACACGCGCGGCTTCCACCACACCGGATCGAACCTGTACGCCACGCCATCCGTCGTCCCCCACGCATTGATGTCGTTCGGCCCGTCGCTTCCCCGCTCCCCGATCCATTCCGCCTCGTAGTCCAGGTTCTTCGCCGCCAGCCCCTTGTACCGGAATCCGTACGCCCACTCATCCTGCTTGCCGGTTTTCACCTTCGCCGCCGTCTCTATCGCCACGCTCGGCTGCACGCGCCAGAGAACAAACGGCTCCAACGTCGAGTTCGGAAATAGCCCGTCAATCCCCCCATATGCCCCGGATATGTTGTTGCCCTCCTGGTGATGACTCACGCCCTCCGGCAAGGGAACCACCGCCGACGCCGCGAACAGTCCCAGCCGATACCGGCTGTAGTGCATATTCGCCACCACCGCGTCATACGAGCGCGCCTGGTTCCGCCACTCCGAATTCGCGATGATCGTGTTGTTGTAATTGATCAACTGCCGTCCCACCCGCACGCTGATCCAATGCTTCTCCGGATCGCCAAACTGCACATACGCCAGCTTCAGGTCCCACGCGTTCAAGTTCGGAGGACCATACGGCGGCTTCTGCATGAACGGCCGCGCGTCTTGCAATTGCGTCGTTACCTCAAACCAGGACGATGGCCGGACCGTCATCAGAAGCCGCGAACGAAGGAGCAAATACGAGTCGCTGTTATGCAGCTTGAAGCTGCCGTGGTCGTAGCCCTCATCGCGCAGCCTCTCTTCCCATCCGAACTGCAGCCAGTTCGGAAGCTGTTGGTTCAACTCCGTCGCCGGCGCAAAATCCGGCAAATCGTACGGCGTGTTCTGCCCGAACGTTCGATACGCCGGCCCGTTCAGAAAGCTCAGCGGGTTGGAAGCCGGCCCGGTAATCCAAGCGCCGTTATACCCACTCGAACCATTCTGCGTCGTAATATCGTCTTGCGCCATCAACGGCGAAAGAGCTACGCCCATCGCTAATCCCGCTAAGACTCCTGCGCGCCCCAAACTTCGCTTTAAAGACACCGAGCCTCCCTCGAACCGAACGCTGTATAAGAACATCTTCTAGTATTCTTAATGTATCAGCAAGTCTATAGGGTTTGGGGTGTTTCTGCAAGCTAGCAGACCATCGACTAGTACCAAAACAAAAGCGCTCCCAGCCGCGGAACAGGAGACCGCGACCGGAAGCGCCTTCGTTCAAAGCGACTTACGGGAACTGCCAGCTTAGAAGTTATTGACCAGGTTGTTCACGTTCACGGTTCCGATTCCCGTCGCGAAATCCCAGCCAGTCGCCGTCCCGTAGGCCTTCTGGTACGCGCTGTTGGACGTCGAAAGTACCCCATAGGTCCCGGAAGGCTTGTAGCAGTTGTGCGTTCCGGTGCAAGGCACGTCCATATCGCCCAACGTCACGTCATAGAAAGTGCAGGTGCTGCCCACGCTGTTTCCGTTGCTCGAATTGCAGGTCGAACTGCCGCCCGTTCCGTACTCGCTCGATGCCAGCGCGTAGTACCGCGGGTTTGGATTGCCCTGCTTGGCGCCCTTCTTCTGATCGATCAGCGCCTGAATGCCAGCCCAGATTGGCGACGCAAACGACGTTCCGCCCGCGCCCGACCAGCCGCTCGGCGCTCCCGTGCATGCCGTGCCGCCTTCGCTCGTGTCGGACCAGCAGAACACATAATAGTGGCCCCACACCCCGTTCGCCGCGAACAGCGAAACATCCGGCAGGTCCCGAACGCTGTCGCTCGGGTTGCCGACAACGGACTGCCAGGTCGGCTTCGCCCAGCCCTTGCAGGTTCCGCTCACCACGCCGCTCGTGGAAGCTTTTCCAGTCGCGCAGCCGCTCGGACCGCCGCTTCCCGAAGCTGTCGTCAGGAAGTCGTCCCTGCCAACCGTGCTGTTGCAGAAGCCGCTCGTCCCATAGGTCGTGCTGTATCCTTCCACCGTCGCAATCAGCACGCTCGCGCACGAATCGTTCCACGGAATCTCCGGAATGTACGACTTCGCCGATTCGTAATAGCTGCCGTTGCTCGAGTTCCAATAGGTGCTGTTGCTTCCCGAATAGGAGTCGCTGAAATCCGTCCCGCCTACCGCGACGTTGTATTGCGTCGATGCAAAGCCGCTCACCCCGATCCCGTGCGTCGCATACGGCTCATCCGCATCGCAGCTCGCCGCGCCTTCATCGCCGGAGGAGACGAACACCGACAGGCCTTCCGAAACCGCCTGCTGATAGGCAGAGCTATAGGCCGCGTTCGCGGTCGCGCCGTTTTCGGCTTCGCATTCGCCGTAGCTGATGCTGTAGATCGGCGGCGGGCTGCTGCCGTTAATCAGGTTCTGAAAGGCGATCAGGCCGCCAAAAGTTGTCGTGTCCGCGCAAGACGCCAGTTCGATCGCCGCATTCGGCGCGGCCACGCTGGCCCACTCCGCGTCCAGAATCGCTTCCCCATCGTTGCCGTTGGTACCCGGGTTCGTGCAGTTGCTGCCAGGATGCACCTGCGTGAACGACCCGGAGGTGTATCCGGACAAGCCGAAGGTCGAGCGGAATGTGCTCCAATCCGTCGTGCTGTACACGTTGGTGTCTTCGATCACCACGATCGTTTCCCCCGTGCCGCTGATGCCGGCGCTGAACTGCGGGGAAAAATTGTAAATCTTTGCCAGGTCGGCCGGAACCACCGCATAATACGTGCTGCCTCCCGAGCTGAAGGTGTAATTGGTGTGCGGCTTGTTGGCCGGGTGCGGCATGAAGTTATGCAGTGAAACCACGCCCACCACCGCGTCCGCCAGCGCCGCCGGAATCTCCGGCTCGCTCATATTCGCGATATGCGCTTGGCCCTTAACGCTGAGCTGGTGAATTTCCGTATGAAACGCCTCTCGAACCTGCCCTGCGGTTCCCGAAAAATCGATCAGCATGCCGTTTGGGTAAATCACATTTACCGTAAAGCCGTGGCTCTCAAGCCAACCTTTCACAACCGTTAAATCCTGCTGCGCAAGCCCAAATCGCTTGCCGAATTCTTCGGCCGTCAGCCATTTCTGGTAATTGGGCGAGTTGCGGTCATGCAAGGAATCGATCAATTGATCCAGCTCCGCCTCCTGTTCGGGCGAGCGCTGTAGCTGAAGCAGCATATGATTCATCGCGTAATCGTCTTCGACCCGTCCGCGATCGTTCGCTGCGTTCGCTTCCGAGCGCAGGTTGCCGTGCAGCGTCACCAGCTTGGCTTCATCAATGGCCTGTGTAATCAGGAGGCGCGGCGCCGTGCGCGCAGTCTGTGCGCGGGCCGTGAGGGAGAAAGTGAGAGGGCTTGCCAGAAGCGAAAGTACCACGAAACTCTGGCAGGTCACGCGAAAAGCGTTCTTATGATGCAAATGTGTTACCTCGTGACTGTGACATTTAGCACGAAGGACGGGCCTCGCACAAGACGAAAAATGACGAAGACACCACCTCGGGGTGGGAAGTAGTTGAAAAAGCTCGAAATATTTTTCTTAATTTAACCGAATTATCAGAGATATCTGAGTATTTATCCCCCTAAGGCGCGCCGCACTACGGCGCTGCCCGAACGGCTGATGCGCGAATTACTCCTCTCCCTCAATCTGGAGCTATGAGCAATGCACAGTTTTCGGATTTGAGCGGTCTATCGGCCGCCTTCGAGTCTCTCATCGCACGCGCCGTCGAAGGAGTAGTCGCCGTCAAGGCCGCGCCCTATCGCGTTTCTAGCGGCCTCGCAATTGGCCCGGACCTGGTCGCGGTCGCCGATCACACGCTGCGCCGCCAGGAACGCATCCCCGTCCATAGCGCCGACGGCCAACAAGGCGTCGCAACTATCCTCGGCCGCGACCGCAGTATCGACCTCGCCATCCTGAAGGTCGAAAATCTTTCCCTAGAGCCATTGCCCAGCGCCGACGCAGCCGCGCTCAAGGCCGGGTCGCTAGCGATTGTTACCGGCTTGACCATCGATGCCGGCCCATCCGCCAGCCTCGGAATCGTCGGCGCCGCGGCCGGCCCGCGCAACACCTGGCGCAGCGGCAAGCTCGATCTCTTTCTGCGGCTGGACGTAAATCTTTATCCCTCCCAGTCCGGCGCCGCGGTTGTCAACGCCCAAGGCCAGCTCATCGGCATGGCGACTCCGGGGCTGCTGCGCCACTCCGCCGTCGCCGTTCCTACGGTCACCTTGAACCGGGTCGCCCAAGAACTCCTGCAAGAGGGCCGCATTCGCCACGGCTACCTCGGCATCGGCCTCCAACCCATCGCAATTCCCGACACTCTGCGCGCCAAACTGGCAAACGTTGCCGCCTCCGGCCTGCCCGCCGCCGGTCTGATGGTTCTCAGCGTGGCCCCCGATTCGCCCGCTCAGAATGCCGGCATCCAGCTCGGCGATATCTTGATATCGCTGGACCAAAACTATCTCGGCGGCATCGAAGAGCTACAGAGCCTGTTGCGCGGAGACCTCGTCGGCCGTTCGGTCTCGGCTCTCCTCATTCGGGGCGGAGAACCGGTGCAAGCTCAAATTGTTATCTCACAGCGGGGCGCTTGATCCGAGTCGCCATCTACGCCGACAACCTGCCGCGCGCCCTGCGGCTGGCCGAGCTGCTCGCCGACGACGAGCGGCTGGAGATCTTCGATACTCGCGGCCATCTCCGCTCGATCCCACGCAACCCGCCTGTCGATGTCGTGCTCGCCGCCGGCTTGCTCCCCGGCGATCTGTCCGGCGTCGCTCCGCCCGTGGTGCTCATCGCGCCCGAAATTCCGCGCCAGGCGAGCCTGCGCTCCTCCATTCGCGCCTGGCTTCCGGAAGACGCCTTGCCCGCGGAAATCGGCGCCTCTCTCGTCGCCGCCTCTCACGGCTTCACCTTGCTTACTCGGGATCAAGCCCGGCGTTGGCTGAAAACCACAGCCTTCGAACATGAGCCCGGCGCCTTCCCCGCCGAACCCCTGGCGCAGGAAGCGCTCACCCCCCGCGAACTCCAAGTCCTCCGCATGATGGCCGATGGCTCGGGCAACAAGCAAATCGCCGCGCGGCTTGCCATCTCCGATCACACCGCCAAATTTCATGTCGCGCAGGTGCTCGCCAAGCTTCGCGCCGGAACCCGCGCCGAAGCCGTAGCCATCGGCATCCGGCGCGGCCTCGTGCCCATCTAAATTAAGATCTACGAGTGATAAGATCTACGAGCTGCTCTTCAGCAGCTTCTTCCACCGCTCCCACGCTTCGGTCCGCGCCTTCTTGTTCGCCTCCGTCGCATCCGGCGCCTCGCCCGCCCGCATGAACCCGTGCCCCGCGCCCTCATACGTCACCGGCTCGTACGTCTTCCCCAGCCCCTTCATCTCTTCCGTCGCGGTCGGGATCGTCGCATCGATGCGCGCGTCCTCGCCTCCATAAAACCCATACACCGGCGCCTTGATCCGCGCCATCGCCTCCTTATCCGGCGGCGGCCCGTAGAACACAAACGCCGCCTTCAAATCGGACCGATTCGTCGCAAACCGGAACGTCTGTCCGCCCCCCCAGCAGAATCCACCCACAAACAACACGCCGTTCGCCGCCGCAAGCTTCAACCCATAATCCGCCGTCGCGTTCAAGTCTTCCGTCACCCGGTCCGGATTCAATCCGCTCACCGCCTTAATCGCGTCGCTCTGCGAAAACTTCCCCGTCCCTCCCTGTTCCGATAAGAGATCCGGCTCGACCGCGATATACCCCGCCGCCGCCACCTGGTCCGCTACGTCCTGCGCCCAATCCGTTAGCCCGAAGATTTCGTGAATCACCAGCACCACCGGCGCCTTGTCCTTCGATTCCGGATACACCACCAGCGCCGCGGTCTCTCGCCCGTCATGCTTCACCTTCACCCATTCGCGATGGCGCGGCGATTTCTCCAACTCCTGTCGCGCCCAATCCTGGGCGCTGGCCGATACGGCGGCGATCGCAAGAAACGCAAGGATTCGAATCATCTCACTGTTGTACTACCATCGCGCTACTCCGAATCGATGCTATCCTCTCAATCGAAGGCAGTACGCATGAAGATTCGTAGCGCTTCGTTGCTGTGCTCCTGCGCGGCCGTTTTCCTCGGCAGCGCCTATGCACTAGACCGCACCCTACCGCGCCCCTTTCGCCAATACCCCGGCATCGAATATCGCCTCGGCAGTATCCCCCTGCCGCCCGATTATCAGGACAAAGCCGAGTGGGCGTTCGCCCGCCTGATGTATCCGCCGGGCTGGAACGATGGCTATCAGGGTCACTTCGAGTTCGATTGGCATGAAGGCCAGTCGCTTTGGACCCAGGACTTTCCCCGCGCCGACCGCCACTTCTCCGCCGCCGTTCGCCGCTTGACGCGCATCCATGTGCGCTCCGTCGAGCAGTGCGTCAATCTCGACGACGGCGACGACGTTTACAATTGGCCCTGGCTCTACGCCGTCCAGGTTGGAGAATGGGGCATCACGGACTCTCAAGCCGCCAAGCTGCGCGATTACCTGCTCCGCGGCGGCTTCTTCATGGCAGACGACTTCCACGGCACCATCGAGTGGCAGATTTTCGAACAAAGCATGAAGCGCGTCTTCCCCAATCGCCCCATTGTCGACATCCCCAATAGCGACGCCATCTTCCATACCGTCTACGATCTCGACGACCGCTACCAGATCGTCGGCGCCGAACACCTGCGGGAAGGGCATAAGATGGACGGCTACATCGCCCGCTGGCGAGGAATCTACGACGACAAAGGCCGCATCATGGTCGCCATCTCCTTTAATTCCGACATCGGCGACTCCTGGGAGTGGGCCGACGACCCCGAGTATCCGGAAAAGTATTCCGCTCTCGGCATTCGCGTCGGAGTCAATTACATCGTCTACGCCATGACCCACTGACCCGCCGCTAGTACCATCCCCCGTCGCCCATTACTTCGATCCATCGGAATTCGCCGCCGGTAATGCGTTCGCCTTACCCCAATACACCGTGCAGTCCTGGATGTCCGACTTGTGCGGGAAGATCTGGTCCAGCTTTAGCTTGTCGATCGTATCGTCGTTGCAGCTTTCTACCGTGGCAAACTCCCCAGCCTTTACCTGCGCAGCCAGCTCCTTCTCTGAAACAATGTGGTACAGCTTTTCCTCCGAGACCGGCAGATCGAGTTTGTGCGAATAGGAAAATTCCATGCCCGGTGGCGGCGTGCGCTTCAGCAGAAAGTACACCAACTCGTCTGCGTACAACCGGGAGCTGAGCGGAGTAACATCGGCCACTTTATTTGCGATCTTCTGATAGTCCTGCCAGGTCGTCGAATCGCGATCGTCGAACAGCGCCCGTCCCAGCCCGAGCGCCACGATCGACATCGTCGCCGCCGCCGGCAGCAGCACGCGCGCCGCCCCGAACAACCGTACCGCCACATCGTAAAGTCCTACGGTCGCCAGCACGGAAAGAAACGGCGCCACGAATAGGAAGTACCGTTCGAAGGTTGGATGAGCCGTCGCAATAAACGCCGTCAACGCGGCCGTCAGCCAGAAACAAAGCAAGAACTCCCCGCGGCGCTCGCGTTCCCGCTTTGCCCGCTTCCATATATAAATGCTGCCGGCGATTCCGAGCAGCCCCATCAATAGGCTCTGGCTCGATGCCAGCCACGCGCTCAACACATCGATATCGTGCGTGGTTGCGCCGTTCCAGTTCACGCGCCGGTAGATCGCCTGGTACTGAATAATATTGAAGAAAACCTGGCGCGGCCCTTGCGCGAACAGTCGAAACACCGGAATAAAAGGGACCAGCGCGCCCGCCACAAACCCCGCAAGCTTCCGCCATCGCTGCATCCCTCGCCCGTAGTACACGAGCCAGATAAGCAATACAGGGGCCACCGGCGCGGTCAGCAGCGAACAACCCGCCGCCGCTCCCGCGAACAGCCCCGCCCCCGCGGCAGCCATCCATCCCTTCCGGGCAGCCACTAGCGTCAGGCGAAATGCCGCCACGCTTAGAAACAGGCACATCCCATAGGCCTGTCCCACCGGGCCGAACTCCACCACGTTCGTGTTCATCCCGGTAAAAAAGAGCATGGCCAGCGCAGCCCCCAGGCGCCAGCGCGGCACGGGAAAACGGCTCAACACGAACTCGGCGATCAGAAACGTCGCCCCCGCTACCAGCAGCGCCGCAAGTACATGCACAACGCGCCAGCCTTCCCCGAATACGCGCATCCACTCCGCGTTCCAATAGGCGTTCAGCGGCGTCTGCGGGAAGCAGAAATCGATGTAGGGCCTCAGCCCCCCTGCGATCAACTGCGCCGCCACCAGGTGAAAGCCTTCATCCCAGACAAACGCCATGGTCTGCGAATACACGAGCAATCCGGCCGTCAACAGAAGCGCCGCTCCTATGAGCACCGCAAGAGCTCTTCGCTTCGAGCCCGCCGGGCCGGAGCCTTCGGTGGCGTATGATTCTACGATTGCGGGCGATGGGTCCATTGCGTCATCAGGCGGTGGCGTGTTTCCAAAATAGCGGACCCGTCTTCCCGCTGCTTCCAGGCCTGCTCCGGCGCCCCTGCTGCTGTGCTGCTCGCCGAATCCCGCTACTCCGTCCCGGCGCGCCTATCTCCCAAGGGATACGACCTAGGAATCATCTGACCGACTTAGAGCCACATCGGACTGGAATTACAGCGCATACTTACGCTACAAATAAATCTTGAGCGCGTAGATCTAGGATTTGTCTGAACGGACGCTTAATCCCGGTACCGCTCCCAGAAACACCCGAGGCGGTCCGGTCTATTTTCTAGCACTTACCTTGTCAACGCATTTCCTCAGTTATCCATGTCCAGTACCGCAGGTTATTGAATCATTCGCCAATCCCGCTATACTGCAACTAACTCGCTGCCGCAGCTCTCACCCGAAAGCGGCGATAACTTAGGAAAGGAGCCTGTAATGAAAATCAAGAAGAGCAACCTGAAGGCTGGCCAGTCCGTTTGGGGAACCTAGTTCCTATCAGTTCTCGTCTCATGCTTTAAGACCCCGGCCGCCTTGTTCCCGCAAGGCGGCCAGTATTCCCAAAGAAAGGAGCACTTGTCGTGAAAATCAAGAGCAACGTAAAAGCCGGCAACTCGAAGTGGCCTGCCTAATTATCTGATCGGCTGTCTCCTGTCATTTCTTTAGTTCTTTAGTCCCACCAAAGGCCGCTTCGCTCTCAGGCGAAGCGGCCTTTTCTGTGCAAAAACGATACACACTCTATATCACCTCGCGGCTACCGGGTAGGAATAATCTGAACCTGCGCCGCAGCCCACCGCTAGATATAAGTGGTAACAACAGATACACGCGCCGCCTAATTACTTTACCCTCGTTCCAGCCTCTATGTTTGTAGCTCTAGTATTAAGACGGCCTTGAAAGGATCTGAAACGGAGTTATACTGCCAGTAACTAAAGCCGCTCGCTTCTCCCAAAGTAAAGCGGCTAATTCTACCGAAAGGAGCCTCGACCAATGAAAATCAAGAGCAATGTTCGCGCCGGCAAGTGCCTCTGGGGCCAGTAATTCCCTCTTCGGCGATTCCCGCCGAAGCTTGAAGGAAAAACAAGCGCACAGGCCGCTTGGTGGCCGTTGTGCGCGTTTTAACAAAGAGCGCACAGGCCGCTTGGTGGCCGTTGTGCGCGTTTTAACAAAGAGCGCACAGGCCGCTTGGTGGCCGTTGTGCGCGATTTAACAAAGAGCGCACAGGCTGTTTGGTGGCCGTTGTGCGCGATTACAACCACGAGCCGCTCTTTTCCCAGAGCGGCTCGCTAACCAAATCCCACGAGTTATCGGATGGCCAATACTTTTCACCGTGTCAACCAGTCTCTGCGCGCCGACAACGGTGTAGTATCTTCCATCTCCCTGCTCGTCGCCGCCCTTATCCTCGCCTCCTGGCTCGCCTGGGCCTTGCACTCCCGCATCACCCGCTACGAAGTCTCCGATTCGGCCCGCCTCGAAGTCGACCGCGCGGCTTATCCCATCCAGGCCGGCGTCTCCGGCCGCCTCGCCGTCTCTCATCTGGTCCTTGAAAAGGAAGTGCGGGCCGGCGAAATACTGGCCGAAATCGATAGCACCCCGGAACGCCTTAGCCTTCAGGAAGAGCATGTCCGGCTCGCCGGTCTGCAGCCCCAGATCGCCGCCCTCCAAGCTCAATTGGACGCCGAAGCGCAAGGCGGAGCGGATGAGCGCCGCGTCCTCGCCCTCTCGCTAGATGGCGCCCGCGCGCGCTCTCGGGAAGCCGAAGCTCAAGCCGCCGCCGCCGAACAGCAGGCCGCCCGCGACGCACGCCTGCAAAACGAAGGCATCCTCGCCCAAGCCGAAGCCGACCGCGCCCGCGCCGACGCCCGCGGCAAACGCGCCGCCGCCGATAGCCTGAAGGTCGCAATCGCGCGCCTCGAACCCGAACTTCAATCCCGCGAGGAAGACCGCCAGGTCCGTCAGAAACAAATCCTCGAACAGATCGCCAAGCTCCAGGCCGATCTCGCCGTCTCGTCCTCCTCCATTGAGCGCCTCAAGTACGAAATCGGCCGCCGCCAAATCCGCGCGCCCATCTCCGGCCGCCTCGGCGAATGCGCGTCTCTGCACCCCGGCGCCCAGATCTCGGAAGGCCAGCAGCTCGGCGTCATCCTCCCCGCCGGCCAGGTGCGCCTGGTCGCCGAATTTCAGCCCGCCGTCGCGCTCGGCAAAATCCGTCCCGGCCAGCGCGCCACCATCCGCCTCGACGGCTTTCCCTGGGCCCAGTACGGAACTATACCGGCCCGCGTCTCCACCGTCGCGGGCGAAATCCGCGACGGCAAGGTTCGCGTCGAACTCGCTCTCGATGGCTCCTCGCGCTCCTCCATCCCCCTCCAGCACGGCCTCCCCGGCTCGGTCGAAGTGGAAGTCGAGCGCCTCTCCCCCGCGGCTCTGCTGCTGCGCTCCGCCGGCGCTGTCGTGGGTTCCCATGGAGACGCCCATTGAGAAGATTCTTCGCCGCCGAAGTGGTCCAAAGCTCCAGCATGGACTGCGGGCCCGCTTCGCTCAAATGTCTGCTCGACGGCTTCCGAATTCCTGCCAGCTATGGCCGCCTCCGCGAAGCCTGTCAAACCGGCGTGGATGGCGCCTCCATCGACACCATGGAGGCCGTCGCCAATCAACTCGGTCTCGAAGCCGAGCAGATCATGCTCCCGGCCGACCACCTGTTCCTCTCCGGCGCCCGCCATCTGCCCGCCATCGTTGTCGTCAATCTTCCCAACGGCCTCACGCACTTTGTCGTTCTCTGGCGCCGCCACGGCCGCTTGCTCCAGGTCATGGATCCCTCCGTCGGCCGCCGCTGGATCTCCGCCCTCCGGTTCGCCCGCGACATTTACATCCACACTCTCCCCGCCGCCGCCCCCGAGTGGCGCGATTATGCCGCATCCGCCGATTTCCAATCCGCCCTGCGCCACCGCATCGCCGCTCTCGGCGTCTCCGCTTCGGCCGCCGGCCGCCTCTGCGCCCAAGCGCTCGCCGACGAATCCTGGCGCGGACTCGCCACCCTCGACGCAGCCGTTCGCCTGCTCGCCTCCCTCCAACGCGCCCGCGCCACGTCCCGAGACCGCGCCCGCCTCCTCGAACGCTTCTGCGCCAACCCCCAACTCATTCCTCCCGCCTATTGGTCGGTCCGCCCTGCCCCCATCGACGCCGAGGGGGGCGAACAACTCCTCATGCGCGGCGCGGTCCTTGTCTGCATTCGCGGCAAGCGCGCCACTCCTTCCCCCGAACCCTTGCTCCCCGAACTCGCCGCCGCCATCGAAGAGCGTCCCTTCCATCCGGCCCGCCACCTGTACCGAGCCTTGCGCGAAAGCGGCTCTTTTCCGATCGCGGCGCTGCTCGCCGGCCTCTTGCTCGGCGTCGGCGGAGTGCTCGTCGAAGCGGTCCTGTTCCGCGGCATCTTCGATATAGCCGGCGCGCTCCACCTCGGCGGCCAGCGTCTCGGCGCCATGGCCGCCATTCTGCTCTTCAGCCTCGCCCTGCTCATCATCGAAATCCCGCTCTTTTCAGGCGCGCTCCGCCTCGGCCGCCAAATGGAAAACCGCTTCCGCCTCGCCTTCTTCGCCAAAATCCCGAAACTCACCGACCGCTACTTTCACAGCCGCCTCATCTCCGACATGGCCGAGCGCGGGCACGTCATCCACCGCCTCCGTCTCCTCCCGGACCAAGTCCGCCAGGCTCTGCAGGCCGCCTTCGGCATCTGCGCCACCGCCGCCGGCATCCTCTGGCTTGCTCCCGCCGCCGCGCCCTTCGTCCTGCTCGCCGTCGCCGCCGCTCTCGCGCCCACCTTCCTCGCCCAACCCGTTCTCATCGAACGCGAGCTGCGCGTCCGCAGCCACTTGGGCGCGCTCACGCGCTTTTACCTCGACGCCATGCTCGGCCTCGTCGCCATCCGCGCCCATGGGGCCGAGCGCAGTGTCCGCCGCGAGCACGAAAAGCTCCTCGGCGAATGGGCCGCCGCCGCCCTTCGCCTCCAGCGCTCCATCGTCGCCATCGAAGCTTTCCAGCTCGTCTCGATGTTCGCCCTCATCGCCGCCCTGCTTCTTAGCCATCCCCTGCAGGGCGCCGGCATCGGCCGCGTCCTGTTAATCGTCTACTGGGCGCTCAACCTCCCGATATTGGGCCAGGAGTTTCACACCGTCGCCCGCCAGTACCCCACTCACCGCAATACCGCCCTGCGCCTGCTCGAGCCTCTCGGCGCCCCCGAAGAAGTCTTGCCGTCCCACAGCGCGCTCCCGTCCCACAGCGCGCTCCCGTCCCACTCCCCCGCGCCCTCTATCGAATTCCAGAACGTCTCGGTGGAAGCCGCCGGCCACCCCATTCTTCAGGACCTCCATCTGCAAGTCCCGAGCGGCTCTCACATCGCCATCGTCGGCCCCTCCGGCGCCGGCAAATCCAGCCTGGTCGGCATCCTTCTCGGCTGGCTCAAACCGAGCCAAGGCGCCGTTCTGGTCGATGGCCGTCCCCTGGACTGCAATCTCCTTAGGCCCCGGCTTGCCTGGGTCGATCCGGCCGTTCAGCTCTGGAATCGAAGTTTTCTCGCCAACCTGTCCTATGGCGCCTCCGGCGACCCCGCTCGCGTGGGACACGCCGTCGACGCAGCCCTCCTGCGCGGCGTCCTCGAAAATCTCCCCCAGGGCATGCAGACCAAACTCGGCGAAGGCGGCGCCCTGGTTTCCGGCGGCGAGGGGCAACGCGTCCGCCTCGCTCGCGCCCTTCTGCGCCCCGGCGTCCGTCTCGCCATCCTCGACGAACCATTCCGCGGCCTCGATCGCGAGAAGCGTAGTCACCTCCTCGCCCGCGTCCGCCAGCTCTGGCGCGATTGCACTCTGTTCTGCGTCACCCACGATATCGAGGAGACCCGCGCCTTCGATCGCGTTCTCGTCATCGAGCACGGCCGCATCGTCGAAGACGGAGCTCCGCAAGAGCTCTCCGCCCGCCCCGGCTCGCGCTACTCGCAGCTTCTCCAAGCCGAAGCACAAACCCGCTCCGGCCTCTGGTCCGGCTCTCTTTGGCGCCATATTCGCGTTCACTCGGGCCGCATCGTCGAAGAGATCCCTTCACCCGTCAACGAAAAGATCCCCGAAACCGAGGTCGCCTGATGCCGCCTCCCGCTATCGATCTCGCGGCGCTCGCCTGGCCTGCCGCCCGCCTCGGCGACGCCTTGACCGCCCTTGCCCGTTCGAGCGGCATCGCCAACGCCGCGACCGAGGCGGACTTCGCCTCCTTCTCCGCTCGCAGCGCCGACCCCGCCGAATGGATCGAGTCCGCTGCCAAGCGTCTCGGATGCGAAGCCGAACCGGTCGAAACCAACTATCGCGACCTCGAAACCGTCCTGCCCTCCGCCTATCCCGCCCTGTTGCGCCTCTCTCCGGATTGGTTCCTCGCGGTCGCCGGCTGCCGCCGCGGCAAACTGCGCGTCCTCGCGCCCGGCCTGCGCGTGCGCTCACTCCCGATCGGTCCGGTCTGCCGCGCTCTCCGCGAGCCGCTCGAACAAACCCTCCGGCCCAACTACGACCGCCTCCTGGCGGAGGCCGCCATCCCGCCCCGCCGCCGCTCCGCCGCGCTTTCCCTGCTCCTCGCCGAACAACTCGGCGAAAAGCGCTACAACCAATGCTGGCTCCTGCGTCCCGCCCCCGGCGACACTCTCCGCTCGCTCTCTAAAGCCGGCGCAATTCGCAACGCAACCGGCCTGCTAGCCGCCCATCTCGCCCAATATCTCCTCTGGCTCGCCTCCTGGGCCATCCTCGGCCGCCTCTCGCTCCAAGGCCGCATGGATCGCGGCTGGCTGCTCGCCTGGGCGCTTCTGCTCATGACCATGGTTCCCCTTCGTATCCTCGGCGCCTGGAAACAAGGTCTGCTCGCCATCGGCCTCGGCGGCTTCTTCAAACGCCGCCTCCTGTGCGGCGCCCTGCGCCTCGACCCCGAAGAGATGCGCCATCAAGGCATCGGCAGTTTCCTCGGCCAGACCTTCGAAGCCGAAATCGTGGAAACGTTCGCCCTCAGCGGCGGCATCGCCAGCCTGCTCGCCATCACCGAGCTGGCGGTATCGGCCTTCGTGCTCGGGCGTCTCGCCATTCTTCTGCTCGCCTGGCTCGCCATCGCCGCGCCCATCGCCTTCCGGTTCCTGCGCTCTTTCCACGCCGCCACGGGCGCTCGCATCGGCCTCACCCAGGATCTCGTCGAATCCATGATCGGCCACCGCACCCGCATCGCTCAATTGCCGCGCGAAGAATGGCACGAATCCGAGGACATCGGCCTCGATCGCTACTTCGAAATTTCACGCCTGCTCGATCTGCACGGCACGCCCCTGGTCGCCGCCATCCCGCGCGGCTGGCTCATCGTTTCGCTCGCCTGCCTCGTCCCCGCCATTGTCGCCGGACACAGCTCGGGCGCCCAAACCGCCGTGGCCCTGGGCGGCATTCTGCTCGCCTACACCGCGCTCCACCGGCTGATAGGGTCCTTCGCCGAACTGGCCGGCGCTACCGTCGTCTGGGATCGCATCGCTCCCCTATTTCGCGCCGCCACCCGTCCCGAAAACCTCGGCGAATTTCTGCCCGCCGAGACTACTGCCGCCGCGCCTCTTCCAACCGTCATCGAAGCCGACCGCCTCAATTTCCGGTACCGCCCCACCTCCAACCCCGCCCTCCAAGGCTGCAGCCTCGAGATCCGCAGGGGCGATCGCATTCTGCTCGAAGGTCCTTCCGGCGGCGGCAAAACTACTTTCGCGGCCCTGCTCTCCGGCCTCCGTCAGCCCGAGTCCGGCCTGCTCCTCATCGGCGGCCTCGACCGTCACACCCTCGGCGCCGAGCGTTGGCGCAAACGCGTTGCCTCCGCCCCTCAATTCCACGAGAACCACATCCTGACCGAGACCCTCGCCTTCAACCTGCTCATGAGCCGCCGCTGGCCTCCGACCGCCTCCGACCTCGAGGAAGCCGAGCAGCTCTGCCGCGAACTCGGCCTCGGCCCTTTACTCGATGCCATGCCTAGCGGCATTCTCCAAATGATCGGCGAAGGCGGCTGGCAGCTCTCCCACGGCGAACGCAGCCGCGTCTTCATCGCCCGCGCCCTGCTTCAGCGCGCCGACCTCGTCATACTCGACGAAAGCTTCGCCGCCCTCGATCCGGAAAACGTCCGCACCGCCCTCGAATGCACGCTCGACCGCGCCGAAACGCTAATGGTCATCGCCCATCCTTAAGATGCGCCCCGCTCGCTGTCGAGCATCCTCATGTGCGCCTCGTCATAGCGGCTCCCCGCAATCTCTCCCGGCGCAAATATCCCTTCGAGTTGTTCCAACTCTCCGCTCGCCAGCTTCACCTCCAACCCACTCAGCGCTTCCTGCAACTGGCGCCGCGTCCGCGCCCCCATCACCGGCACGATATCCTCGCCCTGCGCCAGCACCCAGGCAATCGCTATCTGCGCCGGAGTCACGCCGCGCTCCCGCGCGAACCCCGCCAGTCTCTCGACGGCCTGCCGATTCCTCTCGTAATTGCCCCCGCTGAATCGCGGCATCCCGGCCCGGAAATCGCCCGCTCCACCCACTTGCGAGCCGCTCAATAGTCCGCGCGACAGCACCCCGTACGCCGTCACCCCCACTCCCATGGCGCGCAGTGCCGGAAGAATCTGCCTCTCGATGCCGCGAGTGGCTATCGAATACTCGATCTGTAAATCGCAAATGGCATGCGTGGCCCGCGCGCGCCGCACCGTCTCCACGCCCATCTCCGAAAGTCCGATGTACCGCACATACCCGGCCTGGACCAATTCCGCGATCGCTCCCACCGTCTCTTCAATCGGAACCTGCGGATCGAGCCGCGCCGGCCGGTAAATGTCGATCCGGTCCGTCTTCAAACGCTGCAACGTATAGGCTGCGAAATTCTTCACGGCATTCGGGCGTCCATCGAAGCCGCCCCAGGCCCCCGCCGGCGTTCGCATCGCGCCGAATTTCACCGAGAGCAGCACCTGGTCGCGCCGCCCTGGATGGCCCGCCCGACCAGCATCTCGTTGTGCCCCATCCCATAAAAATCGCCTGTGTCGAGCAGGTTAATCCCACCATCGATAGCCGCCTGAATGGTCGCAATGCTCTCGCCCTCGTCGCTCGGGCCATACATCCCCGACATCCCCATGCACCCCAGCGCAATCCGCGAAGCCGCCGGCCCCTCGGCGCCCAATCGTGTTCTCTCAAGTAGCGGCATCTCTTCTAGGATAGGAGCCGCCCGTCCGTGTGGCCCGTGCGCCATCGCTGCCAATTGGTCGCGAAACGGGAGAGCCCGGGGGGTTTGCTTCACCATCAAATCAGCCTCGGATTATTCTTTGGTCAAATTCGACGGCGCGGGGCAGATCAGCCTAGGATATCGTCAGGGAGATACCGCCATGAATCGGAGGTAATCGGCCGGTTTGAGCTTTCACGAACGAGCCCGACAGCGGAGAATGGTGACGGGATGCTACGCCGCTCGGCAAAATGCTTCTTGCCAGACGATAACTTGGACACAGAATAACCGCTCTAAGCAAATCCCGTTCACCAGTATGACGAAGATTTAATTATGCCCAAAAAGCGTACTCGCAACATCGCGCAACCGACTGCGTCAATTAGATATACACATGTTTTCCACACAGCCTGTTGATCAGTAAGTAATTGGTAGCACTAGATTTTGATCCTTGATTTCGATAGGTGGGGAATACCATAATGCTCGTTAGGTCAACTTGCCATGGCGAGCGTTTTTGATGTTGCTGCGTACATCCTAGAGAAGGCGGGCCCGATGTCAGCTATGAAGCTGCAAAAGCTCGTCTACTACAGTCAAGCTTGGTCTCTAGTGTGGGACGACAGGCCGCTCCTTAAAGAGCCAATTCAGGCATGGGCGAATGGACCGGTAGCGCCTGCATTGTACCGGGCACATCGCGGCCAGTTCCAAGTCTCGTCGATTTCCAACGGAAACGCCCACAAGCTCACCCAAGATGAACGTGAAACGGTCGATGCTGTACTGGAATTTTATGGCGCCAAGAGCTCACAGTGGCTCAGCGATTTGACTCATCAAGAAGAGCCCTGGATCAATGCCCGAATCGGCTATAGAGACGGCGAGATCTGTGAAAATGAAATCACGCCTGCGGCAATGGCCGAGTATTACGGCAGCCTTTAATATTGAGACCGAAAAAGCCCAAGGTCAAATCCGAACCGCACCCCTCCAAGACACCAAGAATTGCGGCCGAACCCCCGAATGTTTATTCGCTTTTTCCGTCTTGGCGAGTCCATAAGATAAGACTTCATCACCCGTGGGGATGGCATGACGTTGATAATGCCCAAATGCTGGAAATCCGAAGTAAGTTGGCGGCTTTCGAGAAGCTCACATGGAAAGAGATTCTTGTAAATCAGGGGCATCGCCATCACTCCGTGCCGACAGTCGGGATTTGCAAGGAAGCGCAGGATTGTTTAGAAGAAACTGGATACGGCGGCTTAGAGGAAATCGTGTCCCTGAGGCTTGCGGGTGCTGAACGTGTCTGGGGAGTGATGGAATCCGGCGTTCTCGTTCTGCTTTGGTGGGACCCTCATCACGAGGTTTGGCCGACATCGCCGAACTGAAATATCGTCGCGGGGATCGGTTTGATCAAATTCGGGGAGGCATTCGGACCCGCACGGGCTTAGACCTGATCGGACGGTGCCCTGGCCATATTCACAACGGGCTCAACGCCCCAGACCGAAACCGGCCTCTGTTCGCTCCCGGCAGCTAGCGTCTACGCGCTTTCATCCCCCGCTGTGGCAACCCCGCCGTGGCTAGTCACAACCCCACTCAAATTCCTCAACCCCATTCCCTTCATCCACTTACCCGCACCCGGCCATCTCGCCCCGTACTCCCCCTATCCGATCATCGGCCGAAAGCAGAAATCCCTTTATGTCCACTCCCGCGCAAATCGCCGCCAATCAGAAGAACGCTCGATTCTCCACCGGCCCCACTTCGCCCGAAGGCAAGGCCACGTCATCTCTCAACGCTGTCAAGACCGGTCTCACCGGACGCACCGTCCTGCTCCCCGGCGACGACGCCTCAGCCTACGAAGCCCACGTCCAAGGCTTCTTCTCGCGCCACCAACCCGAGGGCGACGAAGAGCGCAACCTGGTCCAATCGCTCGCCGACGCCCAATGGCGCATGCTCCGCATCCCGGCTCTCGAATTCGGCATCTTCGCCCTCGGCCGCCTCGAATTCGCCAACGAGTTCCCCGCCGAGCAAGCCGACTCACGCAAGCACCTGATCGACGCCAAAATTTTCCTCGCCTACCAGCGCCAGCTCAACAACCTCTCTATCCAGGAATCCCGCCTCCGCCGCCACTTCGAGAAAGACGCCGCCGCCCTGCGCCAGCTTCAGGAATCTCGCCGCCGTCACCGCAAGTCGCAGCTCGACGAAGCCGCCCGCCAATACATCGCCGCCGTCCACGAAGAACGCCACGATCTCTGGGAGCCCGATCAAAATGGCTTCGAATTTTCAATGGAGGAAGTCGAAGTCCGCGCCATCGAGATCGAGCCCGATCTCTTCGCCGAATGGGCCGATGAAAACGCGGCTGCGTCCGTTCGCTCGTCCGGTCCTCGTCAAAACTGATATAATCAACCCCAAAACAATTATCGGCCCCCGCGTCGTGGTCACCGGAGCGTGGCCCGGCCATAATGAGTTTGCGTGAAACCTACTGACGTTCAAGATCCCAACTACTTCCACAAAGTAGTCGACTGCCAGTGGGCCTGCCCCGCGCACACCAACGTCCCCGAATACATCCGCCTCATCGCGCAAGGCCGCTATACAGATGCCTATATACTCAACCGGCAATCAAACGTCTTTCCTGCCATCCTTGGCCGCACCTGCGATCGCCCCTGCGAGCCCGCCTGCCGCCGCGGCCGCCTCGACGGCAAGCCCGTCGCCATCTGCCGCCTGAAGCGCGTCGCCGCCGACCTCTGCGGCGAAATCTCTCACCTGCTCCCGCGCATCCCCACATCCAAGAACGGCAAGCGCGTCGCCTGCATCGGCGCCGGACCCGCATCGCTCACGGTTGCCAATGACCTCATGCCCCTCGGCTACGAGGTCGACATCTTCGAAAAACAAGGCAAGCCCGGCGGCCTCATGCGCTCCAACATCCCCGCCTTCCGCCTCCCCGAGCCCGTTCTCGCCTCCGAAATCGACCTCATCTTAAACATGGGCGTCCAAATCCGCTACAACTCGCCCGTCGAAAGCATGCGCGAACTGCTTGCCGCCTCTTACGACGCCGTATTCGTCGGCAGCGGCGCCCCGCGCGGCAAAGACCTCGACATCCCCGGCCGCTACGACAGCGATCGCATCCACATCGGCATCGATTGGCTCGAATCCGTCGCCTTCGGCCACATCGACTCCATCGGCGAGCGCGTTCTCATCATCGGCGTTGGCAACACCGCCATGGATTGCTGCCGCTCATCCCGCAGGCTCGGCGGCAAAGACATTAAGGTCATGGCGCGCCGCCCGCGCCGCTTCTTCAAAGCCTCGCCTTGGGAGCTCGACGATTCCGAAGAGGAAGGCGTCGACATCGTCATCAACCACGCCCCCAAGAGCTTCGTTGTCGAAAACGGCGCGCTCAAGGGCATGCTCTTCGAGCGGCTCGAATGGGACGCCGACGCACGGCGCTCTCGCACCCTCGACGAAATCTTCCTTCCCGCCGCCGACGTCATCCTCGCCATCGGCCAGGAGAACGCCTTCCCCTGGATCGAGCGCGACATCGGCATAGAATTCGACAAGTGGGACGTGCCGGTCGTCGACGAGACCACCATGCAGTCCACCCGCCCCGGCGTCTTCTTTGGCGGCGACGCCGCCTTCGGTCCCAAGAACATCATCTGGGCCGTCGAACACGGCCACCAGGCCGCCATCTCCATCCATAATTACTGCGCCGGCCTTCCCGTCGCCGATCGCCCGCCTCAAGGCATGAACCTCGTCAGCCAGAAGATGGGGCTCAGCGAGTGGAGCTATCACAACGACTACAACCCCGCGCAGCGCCAGAAAATGCGCCACGTCGATTTAGTCGAGCGCTTCGAAAAGCTCAGTATCGAAGTCGAGCTCGGCTTCACCGCCGAACAGACCGCGCGCGAAGTCGAGCGCTGTCTCAACTGCGACATCGAAACCGCCTTCACCCCCAAGCTCTGCATCGAATGCGACGCCTGCATAGACGTCTGCCCGGTCCAGTGCCTCACCATCGCCCGCAACGATGACGAGCTGCCGCTTCGAAGCCGCCTCTCCGCCCCCGCCATGAATCTGGATCAGGCCCTCTACGTCTCCGCGCCGCTGCCTCAAACCGCCAGAATCATGGCCAAGGACGAGGACGTCTGCGTTCACTGCGGCCTCTGCGCGGAACGCTGCCCCACCGCCGCGTGGGACATGCAAAAATTCGAGCTTCTCATCTCATACGCAGGCCCAAGCTTTGATTTAGGCCCAGGCGTTATCTCAGGCAACAACGCGTGCACCAACACCACTCCGGCATAAACGATTTCGCATTCAAGTTGGCAAACGTCAACGGAACCGGCTCCGCCAGCGCCAATGGCCTCCTCATGCAGGCCATCTTCCGCATGGGCATTCCCGTCTCGGGCAAGAATCTCTTCCCGTCCAACATTCAAGGCCTGCCCACCTGGTACGAAATCCGCGTCAATCACGACGGCCACACCGCGCGCGCCCTCGATTACGATCTGATGATCGCCATGAACGCCCAGACCTACGCGCGCGACGTTCAGGAAGTCGTCCCAGGCGGCTATCTGCTCCACGATTCCAGTTGGCCGCTCGACAAATCTCTCCATCGCGGAGACATTCACTTCCTCCCGATCCCCCTCGCGCGCCTGTGCAACGACGCTTTTCCCGAATCCCGCGCGCGCATCTTAATGAAGAACATCGCCTACGCCGGATCCCTCGTCGCGCTGCTCTCGATCGACATGCGGATCGTCGAAGAGCTGCTCGATGAGCGCTTCGCCGGCAAGAAAGCCCTGCGCGAATCGAACTTGCGCGCCCTCCAGCTCGGCTACAACTACGCGCAAGAGCATTTCTCCTGCCCGCTGCCCTTCCATCTCGAAAAGATGGACGCCAATTCCGGCAAGATTCTGATCGATGGCAACACCGCAGCCGCGCTCGGCTGCCTCTACGCCGGCGCCACTGTCGCCGCCTGGTATCCCATCACGCCCGCCACTTCCGTCATGGACGCCTTTCGCCAGTTCTGCGAGAAGTACCGCCGCGATCCGGAATCCGGCCGCAACAACTACATCATTCTGCAAGCCGAAGACGAACTCGCCGCCATCGGCATGGTGATCGGCGCATCCTGGAACGGCGCCCGCGCCTTCACCTCCACTGCCGGACCCGGCATCTCGCTCATGAACGAACTGCTCGGCCTCGCCTATTACTCCGAAATTCCCGCCGTCGTCATCGATGTGCAGCGTGTCGGCCCTTCTACCGGCATGCCCACGCGCACCCAGCAAGGCGATCTGCTGGCCTGCGCCTATGCCTCTCATGGCGACACCAAACACATTCTCCTGTTCCCCGCGAATCCGGCCGAGTGCTTCGACTTCGCTGTGAAGTCCTTCGATCTCGCCGAGCGTTTTCAAGCGCCCGTCCTCCTGCTCTCCGACCTCGACATCGGCATGAACGATTGGGTCGTGCCGCGCCTCGCCTGGGACGATTCCTATCAGCCCGATCGTGGCCGCGTCCTCTCCGAACAGGAACTCGCGCGGCTGCCCAAGTTTTATCGCTACTTCCACGAAGACGAAAACCACGTCGCAGCGCGCACGCTGCCCGGCGTCGATGCTCGCGGGGCCTACGTCACCCGCGGCTCCGGCCACAACAAGTTCGGCGCTTACACCGAAACCCCCGCCGAATACCAGGAGGTCGTGGACCGCCTCGCCCGCAAACAGAAAGCGGCCGCGAATTTCGTTCCGTTCCCGGAAGTGCGCCGCCAGGAAGGCGCTCGCCTCGGCGTCATTTCAATCGGCGGCTGCGACCTCGCCGTTCGCGAAGCGCTGGACCTTCTCGCCGCTCGCGACATTCGCGCCAGTTACATGCGCGTTCGCGGCTTCCCCTTCCATTCGAGTGTCGAAGCCTTTCTCTATGAGCACGACATGTGCTTTATCATCGAGCAGAATCGCGATGCGCAGCTCCGTTCCCTGCTCACGCTCGAAACCTGCGTGCCCAAGAATCGCCTGCGCTCCGTGCTCGCCTATGGCGGCTTCCCGCTCAGCGCCCGCCAAGTCGTCGACGGAATTATGAACGAGCTGGAAAGGAGCGAGCGCACAGGGCGATCTGTGCCCGTTGTGCGCGATTAAACAATGCCTTCCATAAGTAAGCCCATCGCCACTCACCCGAGCCTCCAGCGCAACGCGCTCGGCCTCAACATCCGCGATTACGAAGGCTCCATGTCCACTCTCTGCGCCGGCTGCGGCCACGATTCCATCACCGCCGCGCTCGTCCGCGCTCTCTGGGAACTCTCTCTGCCGCCTCATCTGCTTGCCAAAATGAGCGGCATCGGCTGCTCTTCGAAAACACCTGCCTACTTCGTGAACGGCGCTCACGGTTTTAACTCCGCCCACGGCCGCATGCCTGCCGTTACCACCGGCGCCATCGCCGCCAACCGCGATCTCACCTACATCGGCATCTCGGGCGACGGCGATTCGCTCTCAATCGGCATCGGCCATATGTGCCACGCCATCCGGCGCAATGTGCGTTTGCTTTATCTGATCGAAAACAACGGCGTCTACGGCCTCACCAAGGGCCAGTTCTCCGCCTCCGCCGACATCGGATCGAAGAGCAAGCGCGGCGAGCCAAACGAGATGGCGCCCATCGATCCCGTTCTCCTTGCGCTCTCGCTCGGCGCTAGCTTTGTCGCGCGCGGCTTTTCCGGCGATAAAGAACAGCTCGTGCCGATTCTCAAAGCCGCCCTCGCGCACAACGGCCTCGCCCTCGTCGATGTCATCTCGCCCTGCGTCACATTCAACGACCACTCCGGCTCGACCAAGAGCTATCTCTATACGCGCAATCACGACCTCAAAGCCACGGAGAGCGACTTCGTCCCGCCCGCCCAGGAGATCCTCGCCACCATCGGCCAGAACGGCGCGACCCGCGTCACCATGCACGACGGCAGCGTGCTTCAGTTCAAATCGGTTCCCGATGGCTACAATCCGACCGATCGCCAAGGAGTCGTCTCTTACTTGATGAGCCAAAAACCCGGCGAAGTCGTCACCGGCTTGCTGTTCATCGATCCGTCCTCAGCCGATCTGCACGAAATGCAGCGCACCTCCGATACCCCTCTCGCCCGCTTGCCCTTTGAAAAACTCTGCCCGGGAAGCGAGGCGCTCGACCGGTTGCAGCAAGAGTTCCGCTAACTACTTCGCCTCGAACCGCAGCACCGCGTTGCCCAGGTGAATCTCATCGCCCGGTCTCAACAGCGTGCCGCGCTCGCCGCGATGCACCGGCTGGCTCAGGCTGTCGCGAACGATCCAGATTCCGCAGTTCGCCGCGCCTTTGTACCAGCGGTCGTTGATGATCCGATACTCGCCCGTCTTTGAACTATGAACTATGTGAGCATGCTCGCGAGACACCGAGCGGTTGATCTCGGTGTCTTCGTTGAAGACCAGATCGTTGCGGCGCGAAGGCCCCGCTTCGCGGAACACCTCGGCTGTGCGCCCGATGTTCGTCCGCGCTTTCGAAAGCGCCAGCTCCTGGTGATTGGCCGTCCCATGCACGATGATCAGCTTGGCCGGCCGGCGAGTGCGTGTAGCGGGCTCCGGAGCTTTCCGTTCCTCGATCTCCGTTGCAACCGCGAGCCAATCCTCGCCCTTCTTCGGAAGCCGCGGCGTCGTATGAATCGCGACTTGGAGATCGGCCGGAAAGCGGTAGCTCGCTCGCTTCAGTCCGGCTTTCAGCTCATCGGCCAGATAGCCTCGCAGGAACTCGCTTTGAAATGCCGCGGCCTGGTCCTCCGGCACGCCCAGCAGTTCAATGCGGACCGAATTGTACGGGAACACGCTCTTGCCGCTCGCCCGATGGCTCTTGGCTTTCACCGCGTCGAGTACCGCCAGGCGGATTTCGGCCAGCTCCGGCGCGTCCTTCGAGATGCGCCCGCCGCCGAACGGCGCTTCGAAAATCGCCCGCCCCAGTCTTTCGATCACGTTCGAAATGGCCACCGTTCATCTCCCCGCTTCTGTCCCCGCCACGATCCCCAAGCGCTCGGCCGCCTCGATTACCTCGCGCGCGATGGGAGCCGCGAACTTCGCGCCGTACCCTCCATGTTCTACTACCACCGCGAATGCAATTCTCTTATCGGCCGGCGCATCGTAGGGCGCGAATCCAGCAAACCAGGAATGCGGCTCGCCCGTATCCAACTGAGCGGTTCCTGTCTTCCCGGCGACGCTCAAATCCAAACCGGCCATCGCGGTTCGCGCCGTGCCGCTGGTCACAACCGCCCGCATCGCCTTCTGCAGGAACGCCGCCGCATCCGGCGCAATCGCCTCAACGGGAGCCGAGACGCGATTGTTGCTCGCATCCATCACCCAGCGCCCTTCCGGCATCATGCCGCCTGCCGCGATAGTCGCCGCCACGCGCGCCATTTTGAACGGCGTAATCACCACCGGTCCCTGCCCATAGGCCGCGAACGGCAGCATCTGCTTCAAGTCCGCGAGACTGCCCGCCGGGATGCCGAACATTCCCGCTGTATCGAACAGCGCCTTCGCGCCCACGTTATACACTCCGAGCTGCGCGAAGTACGCGTTGCAGGAGACCGTAATCGCATTCGCCATATCGAGCCTCCCGTGTGCATGATCTCCCACATCGTCGCGGATGGGCCGCCGCCAACCGGGAATCACCACACCCGCCCGCCCATCGCTCAGCCGCTGGCACGAGTACGTGTGCTCCGCCGCGTTCGGGTCCAGTCGCAGCGCGGCAATCGCCGTAACCAGCTTGAACGTCGAACCCGGCGGGTACTCGCCATAGCGCGCGCGGTCGAGCATCTCGTCTGGAGTCGTCTCGCGCGCCTGGGGGGCCGGCCAGCTCACCACGGCCAGCACATCGCCGGTCGCATTCATCGCCACCAGCGCGCCCTTCTTTCCCACCCCTTGCAAACGGTTCCGCAGAATCTCCGCTGCCGCCAGTTGCAGGCGAATGTCGATGGTCGTGTGCACGTCGCGGTCGCGCGCCAGCATCGCTTGCAGCAGCGGATTCGCCCGCTGATGCCGGTACCGCACGACAGGCGCAAGCTCGCCGTAGTCCTTATACCCTTGCAGCCGCGCGTTCGAATCGTGCTCCACGAGCGATGCGTTCGTTGCGTGGAAATTCTCGCCCGTTCGCCAATCTCCCAGCAGATGCAGCGTCGCGCCGCCAAACGGATACTGCCGCGCATCGAGCGCCGAGCAGCACTGGTCCAGGTTCACTCCCAACTTTTCGTACTCGGCTTTCCTTCGTTCCAGCTCCGCCCAACTGCTGGTCGCAAGCAGCACGCCGTTCCGGTCATAAATGTTGCCGCGCGGAATCGAAGCGGCGAGCGAGTTCAACCGTGGATTGTGCTGCGGCCGCTTGACGCCATCCTGCGCGAACACGAACGCGTCCTTGATCAAAAGCTCCCGGTCGTGGATCGCTTCCACCGAGACCGCCCGCGCCATCAGCGCCACGGCGCATGCTGCCAACGCAAGGCCCGCCACGCGCATCGGCGTTCCGAACATCGGCGCCAGATCTTCCGGCGCCTCCGTTACCCCGGCTACTGCTTCAGCCTTCGCGCTCTGATGCGAGATGCCGGCCAGCACCGCGAAGATGAAGAAGTTCGCAAGCATCGCCGTGTTGCCCGAGCTCAAGAACGGCGAGACCACGCCCGACAACGGAATCGCTCCGAGCGCGCCGCCCGATATCAGCAGCATCTCGAGCGCGATCAAGGTCCCGAGTCCAACACCCAGAAACAAGCCGTATTCATCCGGCGCTCGTAACGCGATCCGAAACGCCCTATGAATCAGCAGCACAAACAGCAGGCACACCGCCGCGACGCCCGGCACGCCCCACTCTTCTCCGATCGAAGGCAGCACCAGGTCCGTATGCCCCGCCGGAATCAAGCTCGGATCGCCCCAACCCGGACCCGAACCCCAGGGGCCGCCCGTTGCGAATGCCCACAGCGCGTGCGCCAGTTGCTCGCCGCCCCGCACATCGTTGTTCCAGGGCGAAAGCCACATGTCGACGCGCTCCACGACCGTATGCGGCGCGCCGTAATGGTAGCCGACCATGACGCCCGCGATCAGCATCGCCACTCCCAGAAGCGCCAGCCCCGCGCGTCCACGCGCCACGCCGAACATGGTCAGAAAGACAAACCCCATCACCAGCGCCGGTCCCATGTCTTTCAACACGAAGAACAGCGCGAGCGCGCAGGCGACCGCGCACATCACCGGCAATGCCTGGCTCACTCGCGGCAGCTCCAGCCATTGCAGCGAGCGCGGGACAAGTGTCTTCTCGCGCAAGTCGCGCAGCCGTTCCCAATGCTGCGCAAAGTAGCCCGCCAAAAAGAAGACGATCAAAACTTTGATGGCTTCGACCGGCTGAAACGGCCCCAGGTTCACCTTTGCGTCGCTGCCGGTCGGCCCCGAGCCCAATCCCAGCAGCGCAACGAACAACACGAATGCCGCAAGCAGCGGCGTATAGGCCCAGCGCGAGAAGTTGCGGTAATCGAACAAGCGCAGCAAAGGCAGCAGAAGCACCGCGCAGCCGAGCGCCACGCCCAAGGCGAACTTCTGAAATTCCAGCGTGTCGCGCAGCGGATCGCGCAGGCTCACCATCAGAATCAACCCGATGCCCGTCAACAGATGAAGCGCCGGCAGTATGGCCGGGTCGCCCCGGAACCTGCGCCAGCGCCATGCGAAATGAACCAGCCAGAAGGAGGCGAGATACAGCAGCGTCCATTCGATATAGATCCGGAAGAAGTCGCGCGGCGCGCGTACGGCAACCAGCGGCTTCACTCGTCCGAGCGGGAAACGAAACTTCGGCGGTACACCCGGCACATCGGCGAGCCGCACGCGCGCCAGCACCCCATCGTTGGCAACTGGCCGATGCTCTTCGAGGTAGCTAGAAATTCTTTCGGCAACCGCCTGACGCTCATTGGTATCCGCAATGACCTGTAACACCGGCAACAACTGCCGCGGCTGCGAGACTTCGTTCAGGTTGAGCAGATCGCCACGAAGATCCTGGGTCTTGGCGATGGCAACCAACGCAAGCCCGCAGGCCACGAGGACGGAGGCGCCGCCCAGCCACCACGCTTCCCGCTTCCGCTCCCCCGGCTGGAACGCCTCGGCCGCCGCGAAGCCGGCCGCCGCCTTGCCTTCCCAGGTGTTGGTTACCGCCATCGCCGTGAACTCGAAGAGCGCTTGGCGGGACGAGGCTTGCGAGGCGCCGGATGAAGGTCGGCTTCGAGCTTCGCCGCTTCCGCGTTCACTGCGTAGACCTGTTCTAAATCCGAATCAACATTGGAGAAACCCGATAGCGGCTCGTATAGCTCGCGGGCGCGCCCGTCATCGCTGCGCGCCGCTTGAAGCCATCGCTCTCGTTCGGCAACCGGGGCGCCATTGTTCTTCGCGTGATCGAGATCCGTCTTCGCCCGGTACAAATATCCGTCGGCCTCTTGTTCGGATTCTCTTGGGCCCAGCCGGTAACCCGATTGCTCGGCCTGATGAAATTCAGCCAGGGCGAGGCCAATATTGTGCGATCCGTAAATCGCCGCGCGCGCCAACCCCAGATGCGGATCGGGCGAGCGCGGCAGATACGATTCCGCCTCCCGGAAATGGGTCGCGCTCCCGGCGGCGCGCTGCGCATCCGGGTTGTCGCCTAATTCCAGGTAGCCGTCGCACAGCGCCAGTTCGCCTCTCGATTTCGCGTCCGCAGGGTCAAGCTCCAGAGCATGCAGCAGGCAAAGCCGCGCTTTCGCCCAATCGAAATCGGCGAGCCGCCCGTCGGTGCTGTGTCGAAAGCTGTCGAGGATGTTGGAGGCGCTCGCGACCAGATTGGCCTCGAAGGCCTGCTCGACGGGCTCGATCGGCGAGTACTCGCCCAGGAAACCGAGCTTCTCTCTGAGCGCCTGGAACAGGCTCCAGTCCGCCGCGAGATTTTGCGTGCTTTCGTGCGAGTAGTCGCGCCGCTGCAACAGCGGAGCGCTGGCCGCGCGGAAGCGGCGGTAGTAGCTGATGGGAATGAAGATCAGCAGCCCAACCAGCACGCCGACCAGCAGGGCGATCCCCATGCCGATCACGCCGCGGCTGGTCTTCACGCGGCGCGCGGCCGATTTGTCCGCGACCACCCGTGTCGCGCCTCTTGCGCGCTCAACCGCGATCGGCTTGGCATGCTTGTCGATGGTGGCGTTCGAATTCCAGGCCCGCAGTGGCTCGAGTTCTACCGAAGCCGGCCGCCCTTCTTCGAAGGCGCGCAGATCGCTCTCAAACGCCTCGGCCGATGGATAGCGCCGCTCGATCTCGGCCGCGAGCGCCTTCGAAATGATGGCTCGCAGGGGCGCCGGGCAGCTCTCCGGCAGCGCGCGCGGAGGGCGTCTCGATTGGATGAGGTTCTCCAGCTTGCGCGTGCTCTGCGCCTGATACGGCGGCGTTCCGGAGGTCATCTCATAGAGAGTGATCCCTACGGCCCACAGATCCGAATGCGGATCCACCTGCGCGCGGCTGATGCGCTCGGGCGAGCAGTAGCTTGGGCTCCCAAGATTATGGTGCGTCAGGTTGTGCGTGAAGGTGATGACCTTGGCGATTCCGAAATCGAGCAGGCGCAGTTCGTCGTTAGCCCCGATCTGCACATTCGACGGCTTGACGTCGCCATGAACAACCGCGGTCCGGCGGCCATCGACATCGGAAACGAAGGCGTGCAGAGTTTTCAGTTGGCTGCAAATTTCGGCCGCGTAGCGGGCAGCGCGCTTCGGTTCGATCCGGCGTTCGGCGCGCAGAATTTCGGCCAGGGTTCTGCCTTCGAAGTACTGCATTGCGACGAAGAAGTATCCGTTCTGTTCGCCGTATTCGTAGACTTCGAGAATCCGAGGATCTATGTCGTGCAATTGCTTTTGCAATTGCGCGCCGCGCCGCTCGGCTTCGATGACCAGTTGGGTGAAATCGTCGCGCGAATGCTCGATCAGCTTCAATACGACGGGCCGGTTCGCCTCGGTGTCGTTCGCCAGGTAGACATCGGTCATGCTGCGGCTGAGCTTGCGAACGATCTCGTACTTGCCCAACGCCTGGGCCGCCGTGGAGCTTTCGACGGGGATCATTTGCCTTCAGGCCTCCGCGGTTCGGAGGCGCCGTTACCCGACGGATGGGCCAGAGGCCAACCGGTGGGACGGTGCTGCGTGGCGCGCTCGACGGCAATCCAAAGCAGAATACCCAGAATCATTCCCGCAATCAACAGCAGGACATTGCGAAGGAGAGAACGCCGGCGGCCGTCGGTCTCGCGCATGCGGGTAGCGGCGTGGCGCGGCCGAACTTCGAGGAGAGTGTTGGAGTTGCTGCCCAGAAACTCGGCGCCCGCCACGAACACAACGCTAATGTTGTCCTTGCCTCCAGCCGCATTTGCGGCCTCGACCAGTTGGCGGGCGGTTGCGTCCGGGTCACCGTCGTAGCGTTCGACTATGGCGCCGATCTCGCTCGACGTTAAGACATCGGTAAGGCCATCGCTGCAAAGCAAAAGCGCCGCATCGGGTCGGAAACGGACGCTGCGGGTTTCGATGAACTGCGGGTCGCCGGGCAAGCGCGGCTGCGAGCCGACATCGCGAAAGACCTCGTTGCGCCGCGGATGATGCATGGCCTCTTCCTCGGTCAGCTCGCCATGCTCTTCCTGTTCGCCGACTGGAGAATGATCCGAAGTCAGCTTGCGCAGATTGCCATTCCAGATGAGATAGAGGCGGGAATCGCCTACATGGCCAACTGTGACCCGCTCCTCGTCGGCAACGGCGAGCGTCAAAACGCAGGCCATCCCGTAACACTCTTCGTCTTGCTGCGCGAGCAGATAAATCTGGTTATTCGCCTCCGTGATGGCGCGCCGGATATTTTCCTCGACATCGCGCCGGCCTTCGAGCGCCGCGGCTTCGAGGCTTCCAGTGATGGCGCGCGCCGCCGTTTCCGCCGCTCGTTCACCGGCGGCGTGGCCGCCCAGGCCATCGACTACCAAGAACATGCCCAGCGCTTCATCGACCAGGGCGCGATCTTCATTGACCTTTCGCTGCAGGCCGGGATCGGTCGCTACGCCTGCCTTCCACGCCGTTGCCGTCTTCATCGCCGTCTCCGGTTAGGCCAGTTCGCGCAGACGAATATGCCTGCAAACGCGGCGAAGAGCAGCACGAAAGGGATGTGCGCTATATAAAGGAACGTCATCGCCGTGCTTCAAACAAGAGCGTAAGCACTTCGCCGACGCCGATTTCCGCCCTGTTCGGCAAGAGTTCTTCGACTCCCTTTCGCAGGCGCTTGCCATCGAGCCATGTACCGTTGGTGCTAAGGTCGGTGACGAAGAACACGCCGGTGGCCGCCTCGCGCCGTATGGTCAAATGTTCGCGCGAGACTTCATCGTTTGTGTAGAGGGCCAAGTCCATGGACTGATCGTCGCCCCCGCGGCCTACTCGCACGCGATTCTGCGTTACGAGATATAGTTGCGGCCCGGAGTCGTCTTCATATCGAATTTCCGCATACAGCATCTCGGCGGGCCGGCGGGTCTCGCTGCGCTGCCCGGTGGTGCGATGTAAGCCGGCCGAGGGCTCGCGTCCTGTAAGCGTGGTCTTCATGCCGCGAAAACCCGGCTGGACGCTTTCGTTCAGCTCCGAATGGATTTCGAGACCGCCCATCGGGACTTCGCTGTCCGGGAGAAATTCAATCATCCAGTCGCGGCAGGCGATCTTATGTTCTTTGGCCGCCTTGTTGCGCCGCTTGAGGAAAGCGGAGCGGGGCGCGTTCAGCTCGGCGACCCGGGCGCACAGGGCTCTTCGCGCATCTTCGACGACCATTTCGAACACTCCGCTGAGCATCGTGTGGTCTTCCGGGTTCAGGTAGACCGTGAAACAGCAAGGCATTAGAACGGTAAACGCCATTTCGAAGCGGCCCAACTCCATATTCCGGATCAGCTCGCCGGTGATGACACTGCCGCTTAGCCTGGTTTCGTTTGGATGTTCGGCGGCGCGCAGCAATCCCCGCTGTCCCCTCTTGGCTTCACTGACGTTCGGCAATTCGTCGGGTTTCATGCTTGCCTGGCTCGAAAAGATCAAAAGTTCTTAATGAGACGGTTCGGCAGATGCCGGTTTTCGCGTGTTTCCACGTTAGCGCAACTCGCGCCAAGGGTGAGGCGTTTGCAGAAAACATTCGCCGCATCCTAACGCTTTGACCGCATTAGTCCGATGAAGCTTCAGGAGGGTCTCGGGATGCCGCTGTCGCTCAGCCCGTCGGGAAATGGACGAGCTTGCGCCGTCCGATTGCCTCACGGCTCGGCTATTGCCATGTTCCGTCTCCCACTACCCTCGGTAATCCGCGTATGGATTGCAGTGATTTGCTCGCTTTTTCTAGCGCGAGGGGCGCACGCGGCGCTCGACCCGAACCTGGCGATCACTCAATATGTGCATACTGCGTGGCAATCGGAGTCGGGATTGCCGGAGAACTCGGTTCTTTCAATCGCCGAGACGCCTGATGGATACATCTGGCTAGGAACCGAGGAAGGATTGGTGCGGTTCGATGGCGTAAGATTCACGACCTATAACGAGCACTCGACACCCGAACTCCGCAGCAGTGAGGTTTTGGCTCTGCTGGTGGATAGCAACAAGACGTTATGGATAGGCACGCGCGACGGTGGTCTAAGCTGCTTTCGTAATGGGCAGTTCGCAGCGATCAATTCGCAACCTCAGCTTTCAAGCGGTTCCATTCTCTCCCTTCACGAAGACCGGCAAGGGGCGCTTTGGATAGGCACCGACGGAGACGGACTGCTCGAAATGAAGAACGGCGAATTCCACGCCTTCACAAAGAAGGACGGCCTCCCGGACGACTCGGTGTTTTCCATTTCAAGCGACGTCCAGGGGAACGTCTGGATCGGCACCCACAATGGGTTGAGCCGTTTTGCGCAAGGCAAGTTCGCAGCTATCGATCTGAAAGGGGCTCCGGGCAGCAACTTCATTCGAAGCGTGTTTGTCGGCCGGAAGGGAACGGTTTGGATCGGCTCCGATAGCGGCGGACTGTGCCGATTGGGGCGCGACGGGCCGCACTGGTACACGGCGAAAGACGGGCTCACCGACGAAACGGTATGGAGTCTCTACGAAGACACGGCGGGAACACTCTGGATTGGAACGTCCAATGGCGGGCTGGACCGATTGAGTAATTCCGAGATCACTCACTTCACCGCCAAGGAGGGTTTCTCGGGAAGCGGCGTTCAGGCAATTTTCGAGGGTCCCGCGGGCAATCTGTGGGTCGGAAGCACGGACGGAGGGTTGAATTCGTTCCGGCAAGGGGCTTTTGCAACCTTGTCGAAACAGGAAGGGCTCGCGACCGATATCGCCCTGTCCGCTTATCAGGACAGAGACGGCGCCCTGTGGATCGGTTCCGATCAGGGTTTACAGCGTTGGAAGGATGGGCGCCTCACGCTTTATACCAAGCGGAACGGTCTTCCTGACAACTTCGTTTTCTCGGTCACGGAGGACGGGAAAGGCACGATCTGGGCGGGCACGCGGCACGGGCTAGCACGGTTGAACGGGCAACGATTCGAGCCGATTCGCGGAACGAAAGCCTTGCAGAGCGACGCCGTATTATGCGCCTACACGGATCGCAAGGGGAGTCTGTGGGTAGGCACGCGGAGTGGACTTACTCACTACGATGGAACGAATTTCACTACTTACACCACAAAGGATGGGCTTACCACGAACTTCGTTCAATCCATTTACCAGGATCAACAAGGCGTGCTCTGGATCGGCACCAATGGCGGAGGCCTAAACAGATTCAGTGAAGGCCGTTTCTCGTCCTATGACACTCGTAGCGGCTTGTCAAACGATACGGTATGGGCGCTCACCGGAGACTCCGACGGGACTCTTTGGATCGCGACGAACGGAGGTGGGCTAAATCGGCTGCAGAAAGGACATCTGACGATCTATCGAACCGAGAACGGCCTGTTCGACGACGTCATCTTTTCCATTCTTGAAGATGGTCTGGGGCGCTTCTGGATGAGCTCGAACAAGGGCGTATTCATGGCGACCAAGCGGCAGCTCAACGACTTCGCCGCCGGCGCCGTGAGCGCGATCGAGTCGCAGTCTTTCGGTACAGCGGATGGAATGAAAAGCCGGGAATGCAACGGAGGATTTCAGCCCGCGGCGTGGCGTGCGGCGGACGGCCGGCTGTACTTTCCGACCATAAAAGGTATTTCGAGCGTGCAGCCGTCCCAGGTGATTGGAAACGGGCCGGCGCCCGGGGTTGTGTTGGAGCGTGTCGCGGCTAACAACAAGACGCTCGCGCTGGGCGCGCCGCCGCCCATTCCTCCCAGCAACGGGCAACTCGAATTCGATTTCACTGCGCCGTACTATGGCGACACCTCGCGGATTCGGTTTCGCTACAGGCTGGAAGGCTTCGATCCGGACTGGGTTGAGGCGGGGAGCCGAAGAGTCGCTTACTACACCAATATTCCTCCGGGCGACTATAGCTTTCATGTGACTGCGTGCGCGAGCAGGGGCGCCTGTGGACCGGAATCAAAGCCCGTTCATCTGACCCTAGAGCCGCACTTTTATCAGACCAAGGCTTTCGCAGCCTTTGTCTCTCTTGTCCTCGGGGGCCTTTTTTTCGCTATCCACAGGCTTAGAGTAAAGCACTTGCGCGATCGTGAAACGGCCCTGATCGCCATCGTGGAAGAGCGCACGAGAGAGCTACGGAAATCGCGGGACGAGTTAGAAATTCGAGTGAAGGAGCGGACACGGGAGCTTGTCGACCTAAATACATCGCTCGAAAGCGAAGTATCGGTGCGGAGAATTGCCGAACAGCGAGCCGAAGCGGCTAATCGAGCCAAGAGCGAATTCTTAAGCAACATGAGCCATGAGATCCGTACACCGATAAACGGAATCATGGGAATGACCCAGATTGCGCTGATGACGGAGTTGACCGAAGAGCAGCGTGAGTATCTGGAGATCACCAAGACCTCGGCCGATACTCTTCTCCACCTTGTGAACGAGGTATTGGATTTCTCTAAGATTGAAGCTCGTAAACTAACGCTCGAACATATCCCATTCCAGCTTTCGGCATTTCTTTCTGAGACCACAAAGCCGCTTGGGTTCCGCGCGGCTCAGAAGGGGCTATCTTTCGAAGTTCAGGTGGACCCCGCCGCGCCCGATGCGCTGACCGGCGACCCGGCGCGTCTTCGACAGGTCATTACCAATTTGCTCGATAACGCGATCAAGTTTACTAGTCAGGGCTACATTGCCCTGAAGATAGCCGTCGAGAACGTATATGGAGAAGCAGCCATTCTATGTTTTTCGATTACCGATACCGGGATCGGCATTCCCGAGGATAAGCAGGCCACGATTTTCGAGGCGTTTTCCCAGGCGGACACATCTTCGACGCGGAGATTCGGGGGAACCGGACTGGGTTTGACCATCTGCTCTCAGCTTGTGGCGCTGATGGGAGGGCGTATCTGGGTGGAAAGCCGTCCGGGCGTAGGGACCACGTTTCGTTTCACTGCGCGATTCGACCGTCCCGGGGCGCCCTACAACCCTGAGGTTAGCGTTGAATATGCCGTGACGACTTAAGCTGTCGGAGCCCGGCTTGATTGCACTGGAATCCCGATAAGAGTAATGAACAATCGGAAGCCGCCAGTTAGAGAAGGCGGCCAAATGCAGAGCGAAGGAGATTTCACTAAGGCTATGAAACGCGCCACTTGGCTGTTACTTGCAGCCGCATTTGTCTGTTCTGCGGCATGGAACGAGCCGGGGACGCCGGGACGAACGAAGCTTAGCAAAGAACTCACGGTTATCGATTCCTCGGCCTATGTAGACGTGATCGTGCAGTACAAGACGCCACCCACCGACCGGCACTTTGAGCGGGTGCACTGGCTGGGAGGCAAGGACAAGAAAAGATTCAAGCGAATTCCAGGCGCGGCATTTACGATGCCGGCCGCCTCTTTGCAACAATTGGCCAACGATCCCGAGGTGGCCTACATTTCGCTCGATCGTAAAGTGCGCAGCCATCTGGATTTGAGCGCGGCCGCGATAAACGCCTCGGCGGCGTGGAGTTCCAGCTACACGGGTACGGGCATAGGCGTCGCAGTGATCGATAGCGGCATCAGCAGCCAGGTGCAAGATCTGGGCAACGCCAACGGTCAAACCGATCCGGCTCACAGCCGCGTGGTGTACGCGGAGAATTTCTTAGTGCCGGCGACCAATCCGGACGGCAGCCGAAACAACGCGCATTATCAGACCAACGATGGATATGGGCACGGAACACACGTGGCAGGAATCATCGGCGGCAATGGTTTCCTTTCGAGCGGGCCCAGTTCATTGACGACGTTCAAGGGAATCGCACCGACGGTGAATCTCATCGACCTTCAGGCTCTGGATGCGAACGGCGACGGAAGCGATAGCACCGTGATCGCCGCGATCGAAGAAGCGATCGACCTGAAGAGCAAATACAATATTCGGGTCATCAACCTTTCGCTGGGGCGGCCCGTATACGAGAGCTTCGCGCTAGACCCGCTCTGCCAGGCGGCGGAGCAGGCGTGGAAGGCCGGAATTGTAGTGGTGGTCGCGGCGGGCAACGATGGACGCGACAATTCGTTCAACAATAACGGCTATGGAACGATCGACGCGCCAGGAAACGATCCATACGTCATCACGGTGGGCGCCATGAACGCCAAATTCACGCCCTTCCAGGGCGACGACGTGATCACCACTTATACCTCGCGGGGACCCACGATGATCGATCACATTGTGAAGCCCGACCTGGTGGCGCCGGGGAATCACGTCTCGTCGTTACTCGATAACACCGGGTATCTGTCAAAGACTTATCCGCAGAACGTGGTGAATCCGCTGGTCTACTTAAGCCACGGGGGCGGGCAAAGCTATCTCGTATTGAACGGGACCAGCATGGCGACGGGGGTGGTGAGCGGCGCGGCCGCCGATCTTCTGAGCGCGAATCCGAGCCTGACACCGGATCAGGTGAAAGCGGTGTTGATGTTGTCGGCGAATAAGCAGTTTCGAACCTATAGCGACTCTTACTACAATCTGGCGGCGTTGAGTTATGGGCAGAATGCGCAATTACAGCAGGCGCAGCAGCAATTGCAGCAAGCACAAGCGCAGGCAAATGCTCTAGCAGCGCAAGTGCAACAGGCGCAGCAGCAAGCGACGCAAGCCGCTGCGCAGGCGCAAGCGGCGGCCAATGCGTACAACACCGCCGTGCAGCAAGCTAACACGGCCGCTACGCAACTGGCCGCGGCCCAATCGAACTTGAGCACGGCGAGCGCGACTTATGCGAGCGCGAGCCAACAGCTAAGCGCGGCAAATCAGGCCGTGTCACAGGCGCAAGCGGCCGTGCAGGCTCTGCAGTCCGCGCCGCCGACTCCTGGCGCTGGTCCGAATTCGCCCGCGCAGGCCGCATTGACGCAGGCCCAGGCCAATCTGAAGGCCGCCCAGAGCGCGCAGCAGGCAGCCAACGCGGCCGCGCAAAATGCGCAGAACGCAATGAATCAGGCGCAGAACGCCGTCACGCAGGCGCAAAATAATCTGACGAACTTGAATAACCAAGCGCAGAATGCTTTGAACGCTCTGAACCAGGCCAATACGAATGCAGCAAGCGCCACCCAAGCATTGGCAAACTCCCGGGCAGCGGCACAGGCGGCGACTCAAAATATCTCGACCCTGCAGGCGATAACTGCTTCCTTACAGGTCCCGAACGCGAGCATGCTGGGCGAGCTGCAACAGATGCAAAGCGATCCCACGCAGTACACCGAGACTCAATATGACGTATTTACGGTCGGGGCGGGCTACCTGGACCTGAAAGCCGCGCTTGCGACTCTTTCGAATGTGCCGGCCAGCGGGTCTGCGCTATCTCCCGCCGCTTATGTGGACCCGGCAAGCGGTCAAGTTTACGCAAGCGGCGATTATGCCGGACTTTGCGCAGCAGACGGAGTGCTGACAGGTAGCGACATGTGTTCATCTTCGGCGGCGGCGGAAAGCTCTATCTGGCAGAGCGACAGCCAGTCCGGGACGAATAATTCGACCGTTGCGGGAACGAAATGCCTGTGGGGCTATCAGAGCGTCTGGGGAGATGCGGCATTCACATCGAGCAGTTCGACCTTGTCCGGGAGCAAGTGCCTGTGGGGAGCGCAATCGATCTGGGGCGCGAGTTCGACCGAGGCATACAAGTGCCTGTGGGGCTATCGAAGCGTTTGGGACGAAAGCTTCAACGGCGCCGATAGCACGGATTCGGCGAGCAGCGTAATAACGAGCGGAGACAACTAAGTAACGGCCGGGCGTCAAGCTCTCGCGGCTAGCTGGCCCGCATTTACCGCGGCTCCGATAGTTGCGACTTCTTCGCCGCCCGGCACCACTTCCACCTGGTAACTCTGCAACGGGCTCAGCTTCACCATGTCGTGCAGATATTCGTTCAGCAGATTCAAGTTCAGGTACCGGGCATTGAAGCCGGTTATGAAGAACTTGCCGGGGCCGTCCATGTGAATGCTGGTGGCGGTGGCGGCCGCGAGAGCACGATGCCAGAGCTTGGCAAAATCGACGCAGCGCGCCTCGCCCTTTTCGGCCTGTTGAAAAACCTCTTCGGGCTCAAGATCCATAAACCGCAGGCGCATGGCGCGGTTGCCCATGATTCCTTCGAGATGCCCTTTGCCGCCGCAGCCGCAAAAATGCTCTTTGGGATCGAGCGTGACGACGCTATGACCGCCTTCCCACACGCCGTCCTGGAAGGGGTAACGGCCAAAGCCGATGCCGGTGCCGAGCGTCCAGACCCGAATCAAGCGGTGAAGATGGCCGTGCACGGCCGCGATGCCCGCCGCCATGGCGTCCGCATCGTTGAAAACAGAGACCGGGACGTTGGCGAAGAGTTGGGTGAACGCTTGAGTCACCATTTCCTGCATGTTGACGCCTTTGAACTGCACCAGGTTCGGCGAATCCTCGACGAACCCGTTTCGCACGATGCCGGGCATTCCGAGGCCGATGTGGGAGGGAGGCTGTTTCAGATCGAGTTCGCGCACCTGCTCGACGATGCGTTGCACGATGGCCTCGGCCGGAACCCCGTGCAGCGAGTCGGTAATGGTCTTATCGGCCGGATGCAGATGAATGGATCCGGCGACGGCGTGCCCGGCGACCGCGGCCACCGAAACTCGCTCCGTTATCAAAATGCCAATGCCATGTGCCATGGTGATCTCGCTTCAGGTGCGCGACAACTTATTCAGTCCATTAAATGCAGCAGCTTTGTAGCATTCGGCAAGCGTGGGGTAATTGAATACCGTGTCCACGAAGTAATCAACCTTTCCTTTTAAGATCAAGACCGCTTGCCCGATGTGCAGCAGTTCGGAAGCGCCCTCTCCGATGATATGCACGCCGAGCAGCTCAAGAGTTTCGCGATGGAAGATCAGTTTCAAGCGGCCTGTCGTGTCGCCGCGGATCTGGCCGCGTGCAATCTCACGATAATACGCCACGCCGACCTCATAAGGGACGTCCTCGTCGGTCAATTGCTCTTCGGTCTTGCCGATGAAGGAAATTTCGGGGATCGTGTAGATGCCGAAGGGGAAGTAATTCGGGTTGGATGAGACGGGTTTTCCGAATGCGTGCGAGACGGCGATGCGGCCCTGCTCCATGGAAACGGAGGCGAGGCTCGGGAAGCCGATGACGTCGCCTACGGCGTAGATGTTGGGCTGAGCGGTGCAATAGTGTTCGTCGACCGCAATGCGGCCGCGAGCATCGGCGGCGAGGCCGGCAGCGCCGAGATTCAGCTCGTCGACGGCGCCCTGGCGTCCGACCGCGTAGAGCAGAGCGTCACCCGGCACTTTCTTGTTGCTTTCAAGGAAAGCGGTGACGCCGTTGCCGGTGTCTTCGACGCTCGACACTTCTTCGTTAAGGCGCATGGTGACGCGGTGGTCCCGCAGGTGATAAGAGAGGGCTTCGACGATCTCCTGGTCGGCGAATTCGAGCAGCCGCGGGCGTTTTTCGATCAGAGTGACGCGCACGCCCAAGGTGGAGAACATGCAGGTGTATTCGACGCCGATCACGCCGCCACCCACAACGATCAGAGTTCGCGGGATACTGGGCATGTCGAGGATCTGATCGCTATTGATGATGGTCGTGGCGTTGATGGGCACCTTCGGCGAAGAAGCCGGCTTGGTGCCGGTAGCGATGACGATCTTCTGGGCCGAGATGTCGGAGGCGCCGCGGGTGCTGGTTACCTGGACGGTGGTGGGATCTTTGAAGCTGGCGATGCCGGTGAGGACTTCGATGCCGTTGCGGGAAAGCTGGGCTTGCGTGACATCGATCTCCGTCTTGATGACGTGTTGCACGCGGAAGGCGAGGTCCGCCATCGTAATCTTTTCTTTGACCCGGTAGCTGACCCCGTAGATGTTCTGGTAGTTGTAGCCGGAGAGGTGGAGAACGGCTTCGCGCATGGTCTTGCTGGGGATGGTTCCGGTGTTGATGCACACCCCACCGATGACTTCCCTTCGCTCGATGAGCGCTACGCGTTTTCCGCTTTTTGCGCCCTGGATGGCGGCGCGCTGGCCCGCAGGGCCGGAACCGATGACGACCAGATCGTATTGGGGCATGAAGGATTGAAATCCAATTCCTTGAATGCGCTACAAGCGCGCCTCGAAGACGAAAAACGCCACTCCGAGTATATCCCGCGCCGGCAGGACTGGCCCCGATACGCTGCCGCGAAAGGGTTACTGCTGTGTCCCGGTCTTATCGGAGACTTTGGTCGCGGTCTTGTGGACGCCCTTTTTCACTGCGTGAGTGGATTTCGTCGCGCCCTTCTTGACGGCATGCGTTGATTTGGCAGCGCCCGTCTTGGCGGCGTCCTTCGTGTCCTGTCCGGCGGCCTTCAGATCCTGGCCGACTTGCGAATAGGCAGGGACAGCGAGAGACGCGGTCAGGAATGCGAGAGAGACTAGTACGTTCTTCATTTCTTCATTGCAACACAGGAAATAAGCAGATAGGGCGACTTGAGGAAAATTAATGCCTATCGAGTAAGTCGCAGAGGGCGCTATGCGGATCTGTGTATCTGATTGGTGAATTGGCTTAACAGACCGTCTTCGAACGTGAAATCGGGTTTCGGGAAGCGCCGCCTGCTTAGGTAACTGCGATATGTAAGCTTCAGGCCGGTTTGAAATTCGGTGGGCTTAAAGGCGAGCATCCGTTGAGCCTTGGTGATGATTTCCGTGATGGCGGGCACATCGAAGTAGTCGCCGAAGTAGAGACTGCGATCTCCCATGGCGCGACCACCGGCGCGCTGGATCATCACGCGGGGAATCGAGATGAGCCGTGGCTCTTTGAAGCCTCCGGCCCTCGCTATCTCCAACACGACTTCGTGCTGCGCGAGGGCGCGCGGGTTGGCGGTATTGAAGGCATGGCCGATGGCATTGCGCTGTTCCACCACGCGAATAGCGAGTTCGACTAAGTCGTGCACGTAGACGAATTGCATCAGGCGGTGGCCATCGCTCGGCAAAATCACCGGCCGGCCGGCGCGGAAACGGTCCCAGAAGAAGGCCTCCCGGTAGAACGGATTGCCGGGGCCGTACACAAAGGGCGGCCGCAAAGTGACGATAGGGAAACCAGTCCTTTGGTGCATGCGGAAAAGGGCGCGCTCGCTCATGGCTTTGTCGCGGACATAAGCGCTGGGGTGATCGTCGGGGGCCAGGGCGTCGCCTTCGTGATGATTCAGCCCGTCGCCATAAGCGGCCACGCTCGACATGAATACGTACCGGCCGACTTTGCCGTCGAAGATCTGAGCGGTCGCCTCTACGTGGGCGCCGGTTGTGCCGTGTTCCCAGTCATAAACGTTGTCGAACACCGCATCGAAACGAATGGCGCCGACGGCTTTGCGAACGCTCGCCGCGTCGTTACGGTCGGCTACTAAGTTGTGAACCTGCTTGCCGATAGGATTGCGCGCGCGCCGGTGCAGAATGTAGACTTCGTGGCCGCGGCGCACGAGTTCGGCAACCAACAAGCGCCCTATAAACTGCGTTCCGCCGATGACGAGAATTCTTCTCGTATCCGGCTGTTGAGCCTTCATATTTGCGCCGTTGCGGGCGGCAGAACCTGCCGGGGACATAGGTATCTACAGATTTAGACGGCTGAAGCCCGGCCGCGTATTAGCAGGAAATGCTAATTAATCGTAATATTCTAAGCCCAAGTGCGTGATCAGATCTTCCCCCTGCATCCAGCGCAGGGTGTTTTTCAGCTTCATTAGCTGGATGAAGATATCGTGCTCGGGGTAGAGGCCCGGCGCGGTCATGGGCCCTTTGAAATAGAAGGAGAGCCATTCCTGAATGCCCTTCATGCCGGCGCGCTGGGCGAGATCCATGAAAAGCACTAGATCGAGAACGAGCGGCGCGGCGAGGATGGAGTCGCGGCACAAGAAATCGATTTTGATCTGCATGGGATAGCCGAGCCATCCGAAGATGTCGATGTTATCCCATCCTTCTTTGGCGTCTCCGCGAGGCGGATAGTAGTTAATGCGTACGGCGTGATAGAGATCCTTGTAGAGCTTGGGGTAGAGGTCCGGCTGCAAGATTTGTTCGAGCACGGAGAGCTTAGTCTCTTCCTTGGTTTTGAAAGAGCCGGGGTCTTCGAGAACCTCGCCGTCGCGGTTGCCGAGGATGTTGGTCGAGAACCAGCCGCTGACACCGAGCATGCGCGCCTTGAACCCGGGCGCAAGTAGAGTCTTCATGTAAGTCTGGCCGGTCTTGAAATCTTTTCCGCAGATAGGAACTTCGTTCTGGCGGGCGAGTTCCAGCAGGGCGGGAACGTCGGTGGTCAGGTTGGGGGCGCCATTGGCGAAAGGCACGCGCAGCTTGAGCGCGGCGTAGGCGTAGATTTGGCTGGGGGCGATATCGGGGTCGCTCTTGCGCAGTCCATCTTCAAAAGCGCTTAGTGTTCGATGCACGGCGGCGGCCTTATGGAAGACTTCGGTGGACCCGCACCAGATCATGACGAGGCGAGTGCAGTTGTTGCGGCGCTGGAACTCGCGGATGTCGTCCATCAAGGATTCGGCGAGCTCCATTTTATTCGCGCCGGTTTTGACGTTCGGGCCATGGATGCGGCGCACGTAGTTGTTGTCGAAGACGGCCTTCATCGGCTGGATGGCCGAGAGCGGCTCCTTGAGTTGATCGAGCAGCGAGCGGTCGAGCACCTTGGCGCCGATCGCAGCTTCATAGGCGTTGTCTTCAAAGATGTCCCAGGCGCCGAAGGAGAGGCACTCTAGAGGCGTGAGCGGAACGAAATCCTTGATTCGCGGCGTTTGCCCCTCGGTGCGCTTGCCGAGGCGTATTGTGCCCAACTGCGTCAATGAACCAACCGGATCGGCGATGCCGCGCTTGATGGCTTCCACGCCAGCGATGAAGGTGGAAGTGACGGCGCCCATGCCCGGAATCAAAATACCCAGTCTTCCATCGGCGGGCGCGATGGCGACGTTACCCTGCTTTGACAATCAGAATCTCCTCAAACCATTGTGCCTGACGGCCGGAGAGTGGAATTCGAGCGCCTGGGACGACCGAGGGGGAAGGCAGTTCCTACGTTATACTGACAATCGGGATGCCACAGAGTGGAACGAGCACCATCTCGACGCTCGTTGTGGACGATGAGCAGCTTGCGGTCGAGGAACTGCGCTATTTATTGAAGGACTTTCCGGATATCGAGCTTCTCGAAACCGCTTCGAACGGGCTGGAAGCTTTGAAGGCGATCGAAGAACTCGAGCCGGAACTGGTCTTCATGGACGTTCAAATGCCGGGCATGGACGGCTTGAGCGTAATCGGCAAGCTTCGGGAGAAGGGAGCAGCGCTACCGCACTTCGTCCTGACAACCGCGTACGATCATTACGCGGTGGAGGCGTTTCGGATGCAGGCCCTCGATTATCTGCTTAAGCCGGTGGAGAAGAATCGGCTAGCGGAGTCGGTTGCGCGGGCGCGGAGGGCATTCGAAGAGCGCCAGCATATCGAAGAGACGGAAGGGCCGGCGGCAGCGCGGCCGGCGGCGCAGCGCACGAAGCTGCTGGTGAAGACGAACAACCGCAATCTGATCGTGGACGCGCAGGACATGATCTACGCGACCATCGACGACGGCCTGATTACGGTTGTTACGCCGCAGTTCGAGGGGCAATCGAATTACCGCACCATAGAAGAGCTGCAATCGAATCTCGACCCGGATCTGTTCTGGCGGGTGCACCGGTCGTACCTGGTCAACATCAATCGCATTCGCGAAGTCATTCCGTGGTTCAAGTCAAGCTTTCAGTTGCGAATGGATGATAAGAAGCAGACCGAGATTCCGGTGAGCCGGATTCAGACCAAGCGCCTGCGGGCGCTATTCAAGATGTAGGCCGGGCGCGCAGCGGAAGCTCAAGGCTTCTGAGGACGGTCGCCGTTCTTCGGATCTTGTTCCTGGGCGAGCCGCACACGCGCGCTATCCAGCTTCTTCTGCACTTTCGCGACTTCGTCCGGCTCGATATCGGCGGGCGAGCTGGAGTTCCACTCCTTCAAGGACGACTGCCACTGCGCGATGGCGTCCTTGATCTTGCCTTGCTTGAAAAGCACATCGCCAAGGTGATCGTGAATGGTGGGGTCGGTGGATTTGAGTTGCAGGGACCGGGTGAGTTGCTGCGCGGCTTCATCGAGGCGGTTCAAGCGATAGTAGACCCAGCCGAGGCTATCCAGGTATGCGTAGTTGTTCGGCTCCAAGTTGACGGCGCGCTTGATGAGATCCTGCGCTTCCTGCAGCCGGACGTTCTGGTCGGCTAACATGTAGCCGAGATAATTCATCGCCTCGGCGCTGGTGGGGTCCAGGTCGATCACCTGGCGGAAGGTTTTCTCCGCGAGATCGTACTTCTTCTGCCGCTCATACATGGCGCCGCGCAGGAACAGGACGTTGACTTTGTCCTCCTTGGCCTGGCTCAGCTTTTCGGCCTGATTCAGCACCTTGTCCATTTCGCCGAAGTTCTTACCTTTTTCGTAGACCTCGGCCATGGCGACATACGTCTCGCGGTCGTTCTTGCCATCGAGCAGCTTCTTCAATTGGGCGATGGCCTGATCGGTCTTGCCTTCATCGGCGAGCAGCTGCGCGCGCACCTCTTCGAGCACGCGATCGTTCGGGTACTTCTTGTCGGCGGCATCGCTTTCCTGCTGGGCTTTGGCGTAGTCCTTCGCCAAACGGTAGGTGTCGATGATCTGAGCTTCCGCGCGAGAGGCCAGGTCGGGATTCAATTCCGCCAATTGGTGAAAAGAGTCGATAGCCTGATCGTATTGCTCATTGTCGCGATAAAGCAGGCCTAACTGCTCAAGCATTTTGGCGCGAACGTTACGGTCCGCATCGCTCGAATTACGATAGGCGGTTGAGTCGAGCAGGTCCTTCAAGCGGGCGATCGCCTCAGACGTTTTTCCTTCGGCTTCGAGCAGACCGACTTCGCTATAGCGGATGTCCAGATTGTCGGGGTCCAACTCCTTGGCCTTATCGATGGCCTGGTGCGCGAGAGCGAAGTTTTTCTGTTCCCGATAAATTTGGGCCATGCCGAGAAAGGGCTGAGCATCCTGCGGATTGGAGTCGGCAATCTCCTGATAGGTCTTCAGCGCTTCGTCATAACGGCCGGCCATGGCATCGTCCTGGGCGAGCGCGGCCTTGAGTTCCGCGCGCGCGGGGTCCATTTCGATGGCTTTCTTATATGCGTCGGCAGCCAACGAATATTCGTGCATGGCTTCGTAGTCGCCGGCCAGGATGGCGTAGGCGCGAGCGGATGGATTCTTCTTGGTCAGCTTTTCGAGCAGCTCGGAGGCGGCCCGCGAATCGCCGCGATCCGAGTAGACGCTGGCGAGTCCGGTGATGGCGTCTTCGTTATCGGGGTCCATTGCGAGGACCTTCTTGAAGGCTGCTTCGGCGTCGACGGAATTTTCGGCGATGCGCTGCAAACGGCCGAGCCAGACCAGGCTCTCAGTGTCTTTGGGATCTTTTTCGCAGACGATCTTGTATTGTTCGATGGCGCGGCGCACCATGGCTTCATCGATGTGGTTGGCCTGGGCATCGCCGATTTCCTGGGTGTAGATACGCGCCAATAAGCGGCGCGCATTCAGATCGTCCGGGTTCTCGTTGAGCGCGTTCTGAGCTTCTTCGACGGCTTCGCGAATGCGCCCCACCGCGCGATAGAGGTCCGCAATATCCTCTATAAGGAAGGTCGCCGTGGGATCGTCCTTCATCGCCAGGCGGTAGTTGTCGATGGCCTTGTTGACGTAGTCACTGCGGTTGCCATAAACCCCGGCGAGTTCTTCGTACAGATGGCCGAGGGCAAAATGGTAATAAGCTCCGGCTTTGGGAGATCTGGCCTGTTTGGCGGGCGCCGGGAGTGCCGGGATCGTGTTGGGGGATTTCTGTTCGGGAGTCTGCGCCGCGCCGCCTATCGGCAGCACCGCCGAGGCGGCGATCCAGAAACAAGTAATGCGGAGGGTTTTCAAGTGGGGGTAAGGCATTCGACCGCTTCGGTGTGGCTTTGGAACCCTCGAATCGAGTGGTTCGCACCCAGTATAGCTCTCAAAACAGTGGATGCTTGGGCGCATTACGGCGTTCCCACCGTGATATCAGCAGATTAGAAGCCGACGTGACCACTGTTACGCAGCGCACGCAATGGCCGGCTCTCGTGGTGGCTGGGCCCACCGGGTCGGGCAAGAGCGAGTTGGCTTTGTTGCTGGCCGAAAGCTTTCAAGGAGAGATCGTCAACTGCGATTCAATACAGGTGTATCGCGGGCTGGAGATAGGTTCCGCCAAACTGCCCGGCGCGGCGCGGCGCGGCGTTCCGCATCATCTGCTGGACATACTCGATATCGATCAGGAGCTTACGGCAGGCGCGTACGCGCGGCTGGCGAGAGAGACGATGCGGCAGGTGCGCGAACGGGGGCACGTGCCGATGGTGACGGGCGGCACGGGATTTTACATTCGAGCTCTTTTCGACGGGCTCTCGCCGGCGCCGGTGAGAGACGAAGCGCTGCGGAGACGGCTGCACGGACTCGCCGAACGCAGGCCCGCGGCTCTCCATCGATTTCTGCGGATGCACGATCCGGTCGCGGCGCGGCGCATTCACGCGAACGATCGACAGAAGTTGATTCGGGCTCTGGAGATAACTCTGGCAGGGGGCCGGTCCGCTTCCGAGACGCAGGCCGCTCCCCGGAACCGGCTGGAAGATTTCGCCGTTCTGAAACTTGGGCTGGCGCCTCCGAGAGATCGATTGTATGAACGGCTGGATCGGCGTTCGGCGGCCTTGTTCGAAGAAGGGCTGCTCGAAGAGACGCGGGGGCTGCTCGAAGGCGGCGCAAGGCCAGGGGACAAGGCGCTTCAATCGCTCGGATACAAGCAGGCGGTTGCGGTGCTGGCGGGACGGTTGAAGCTCGATGAGGCGATCCGGGAGTGCCAAGCCAAAACCCGGCAATACGCCAAGCGGCAGATGACCTGGTTTCGGCACGAGCCGGGCATCGAATGGCTGGAGGGCTTTGGCTTCGATGCGGCGGTGCAGCAGCAGGCGCGCGGCATCGCCGGCGCGTTTATCGAACGCTTCGCGAGCGGGGGGTGAAGCCTCTACCAATACCAATAGGTCGAGCCTGCCGCATCCAGCGCCCAGCGAACGTTGTCGGAGGCTATCGCCACCTGGGCAAGCTGCATCGGCAAGAGCTGCCAGCTCTGGTATTGCGCATCGTATTCATATGCCTGGCCGGACGCATCGACGCCCCAAACCGCGCCATCGAAGGCGGCGGCTATTTGGGTGAAGAACACGCCGCCGACATACTGCCAACTCTGGCTCTGCGCGTCGAAATGATAAGCGCCGCCCTCCGGGTTGATTCCCCACACGTTGGTGGAAGAACCGACGGAGACTTGCGCCAAAGTGCCTGAGATTTGCCTAAACGACCCAAGCTGGATGTCGTAGAAATAGATGCTGCCGTTGTCATTGACGCCCCACACGGCGCCGTCCGCGCCGACCGAGATCTGGCGCAGGGAGCCGGGTATGGGCGTCCAGGTTTGCAAACCGGGAGCGCCGTTGTAAATTTGCTCGCCGCTATTGATGCCCCACACAGTGCCGTCGGCGCCGGCCGAAATTTGCGTCAACGATCCGGGTATCCAGGTCCAGCCCTGCGCCGCCGGGTCGTAATGGTAGATCTGGTTTGCGGCGTTGATGCCCCAAACGCTCGCGCCCGTACCCACGGCGATTTGGTTCAACTCGCCGGGTATGTACATCCAAGTTTGAGAAAGCGCGTCGAAAGTGTAGATCTGCCCGCCAGCATTTACGCCCCAAGCGCTTCCGTCCGTGCCCACCGCGATCTGCTTTAACGTGCCGGGTATCTGGTGAAACGTTTGATTGGTCTGTGTAGGTCCGCTGAATTGATAGATGTCACCGGCGCTGTCTACACCCCAGGCGGCGCCATTCTCGCCTGCGAAAATTCCGGCCAAAGCGGGAGCACTCTGCATGAGCGTCCAGCCGCCGGAGGCGAGATATTGAAATGCTCGGCCCGCGGAATCCAAAGCCCATACGTTAGCGGCGGCTCCTACGGCGATTTGGGTGAATGCGCCGGTGGTCGAGTTCCATGACTGGGTCAGGCGATTAAAGTGAAAAGCGGTTTGATTGCCGAGGCCCCAAACATCGCCATCGCCTCCTACCGACACCTGGGTTAGAGTTTGTCCCGTAACTTGGGAGAAGGCGTCGGCGCCCGGGTTGAACCGGTAGACAGCGCCCGCGGAGTTGACGCCCCAGACCGCGCCGTCATAGCCGACCGCGATCTGACTTAGAGCGTCAGGGAATGCCTGCCAAGTTTGTGTTTGGGATTGGAAGCGATAGACCGAACCCTGGGCGTTGACGCCCCAGACATCTCCATCGACGCCTACCGCAATCTGCTTGAGGCTTCCCGGAATCGACTGCCAAGCCGAGGCGGCCGTGTCGTAGCGATAGATCTCGCCTTGGGCGTTGATACCCCAGATGACGTTTGCAGAGGAGACGGCAATCTGCTTCAACTCGCCGGGCAATTGCAGCCAATCCTGCGAGCCCGGTTGCCAGATGTAGCTTTCACCTTGGCTATTGACACCGCCGACAGTACCGTCGCCGCCGATAGATACCTGCGCCAATTGACCGCCGATCTGGATGAATTCAGAGCCATAGTAGAGCCACGCTCCGCCCGCATATGCATCCTGTAGGGGAGCGCCGCCGATCACCGTCTTGCCATCCGCGGAGAGACCTACCGAGTTGCCGTAGGCCGCGGGCGAAGGGCCCGGGAGATTCAAATAGGACGTGAGGGTCCAGGCGCCGGCAGTTTGCTGAAAGACCCAGACGTCGCTAATACCGGAAGAGCCGCGGCCCGCGCCGAGAATGGCCGTGCTGCCGTCGGCCGAGATAGCAACCGAGTTTCCTTCGGTGTTTGCCAGATTCAAGGTCGTGCCGTTCAAATCGGCGGTTTCGCTCCAAGTGGCATTCGTCCGCGTATAGATCCAGCCTTGGCCTGTCAGCGCGGAGTTGCCGCTAGGCTGCCCAACAACCAATGTGTTGCCGTCGGAGGATAGCGCGACTGCTTGACCGAATTCGGAGCCGCTCGATGGCACGATCTTGGCTCCTTGCTGCGTCCAAACTCCACCGGAGAGCGTAAATACCCAGACCGCGCCGGTGCCGTTATCCGTCGGCGCGCCGAAGGCGACCGTCTGGCCATCGCCCGAGATGGCGACAGAGGCGCCCTGCCCGCTCTGGGAGGCGGGATCGCTACCGGTCAGGACACTGCCCTGCTGAGTCCAGGCTCCGTTGCCGCGGGTCCAGATGGTTACGCCACCTGTGTTGCTATTCAGGAGGGGCTCTCCGACAGCTACTGTGTCGCCATCGGCGGAAATCGCCACCTGGCCGCCGCCCGGCAGGGCGCCTCCCTGTTGCGTCCACACGCCATTGCTGCGAGTCCAAATGAACGTGGCGCCGCTGTTGCCTGCAGCACCAACGGCGGCGGTATTCCCGTCGTAGGAGAGCGCGACCGAGCTTCCTTCCTGCGTGCCTTGGATCGCACCGGAGGCGACCATCTTTGCGCCTTGCTGGAGCCAAGCGCCATCGCTTTGACGGGCCCATGCCCAGGTGGCGCCGACCGCCTGGGCGTCGAAGGGACCGCCACTCATGGCAGTATTTCCATCGCCCGAAATAGCTACGCCGTATCCCTGCTGAGCAGCGCTGAAGCCCTGGCCAGGCGCAGCGCCTGTGCCTAGAAGTTCCGGGCCGAGCCGGTATTGGACGACCTGCGCATGAAGCGCCAGGGCCGCAAAAGCACATGCCAGCGCGCGGCACGAACAAATGACCTTCATGGTATCTCCCGAGAAGCGGCTTAGCGAACCCAACCACGAGGTTGGCCAGCTATTGGCGTGAACTATATCACGAATTTTCGCCCGAATTGTTGCGAGGGCGGTCTTTTCGCGAGGAATAGAAGAGGAAACGAGGCGAGCTGCAGCACCATAGAGAGAACGACGACCATGAAGATGGAGTGTTCGTATAAGAAGCCCATGGCCACGCTGCCGAGAAACCAGGCTATGCCGAAGCCGGTATCGAAGACGCCGAATGCGGCGCCGCGCCTTTCTCGCGGAACGAAGCCCGCAAGCACAGCTTTGAGCCCAGCATCCTGAGCGGCTATTCCGACGCCCCACAAGACCATGCCGACGAGCGCGGCGGCGGCGCCTCCGAAGAACACCAAGGGCGCGGAAAAGACCGGCGCCAGGAAGGCGGCGATGAGCACGCGAAGACCGCCGCTATCGAGCAGGCGTCCAATCAGCAGCGCCGCGAGCGCACTGGTTACCATGGCGACCGAGTAGTAGACGGGAATGACGTCCTGGGGGACGGTGGAGGCCTGACGGAAGTGGAATGCGATGAGGGAGAAATCCGCAAAGCCGGCCGCGATGAGCGCGGCGGCGGCGAGATAGATCCAATAGGACGTCGAGAAACCCTTGGTTCTGAGCGGCTGCGGCGCACGCCCTTCGAGTTCGTGCGGGCGTGGGTAGCGAATTCGCGCGGCGGTGAGAGCGCCGAGGCAGAGCAGGGCCGGAACCAACAGCAGGCCGAAGGCGAATTGATAACGATGCTGAAAATAGAGACCGAGGGCGGCGATGAGGGGACCGATAGCGGCGCCGGCTTGATCCAGAGCCTCGTTTAAACCGAAGACCCATCCCTGGCCGAGCGATTTTCCGGCGTATGACAGCATGGTCTCGGCGGAGGGTTTGCGAATGGCTCTGCCGGTTCGTTCGGCAATCAACAGGGCGGCGGCGACGGGCCAGTTGCCAGCGAGCGCGAGCGCGGGGACGGCAAGCAGGTTGATCGCATAGCCGATGAAGATGAGCGTCCAATAGCGATGGGTCTTGTCGGCTAGATAGCCGAAGACGGAGCGCAAACCATAACCCATCAATTCGCCGAGACCAGCGACCAAGCCGACCACCGCGGCCCCCGCGCCGAGGGCGCCGAGAAACGGGCCGCCAATGGCCCGGCCTCCTTCATAGGTCATGTCGGCGAACAGGTTGACGATGCCAATGATGAGGACGAAGCGAAACGCCAGTTTCTTCAGGTCAGGGGCGGCAGTACTCATTCGATACCATGGTCGCGTGCGCTACTCTCGCGCGTTGTTTTTGGCGTTTTGGCTCGCGGCCGCGCCGGCTTTTCCGTCGACGGTCCTGGTTCTCCAGTTTCAGAACCATTCGCAGTATTCGGACCTGAACTGGGTGGGCGAGAGCATCGCGGAGACGCTGATGAATGAATACGCGCATGCGAATCAGATCGTCTTCGATCGGGGCTCCCGGGCAGAGGCCATGCACCGGCTTTCGCTCCGTCCCGGCGCGACGTTCACGAAGGCGACATTAATTCGATTAGGGCAGAGCCTGGATGCAACTTACATATGTTATGGCACTTACGACATTAACTTACCTCCGGGCAGCTCGGACTTAAAGGACAGTTCCGTTCAACTTAGCGCGCGGTTCCTCGATTTAGGGCGCATGCACGACGGGCCGGAGGCATCCGAAAGCGGAAAGCTTTCCGAGTTATCGCGCCTCGAGGAACACCTGGCTTTTGCAACACTGAAATATCTAGAGCCGAAGGCGAACCTTTCACTCGACCAGTTCCTGGCGCCGAGCAAATTGATCCGGGTGGATGCGGAAGAGAGCTATGTGCGCGGCCTGCTTTCGCAAAGCGGAGACCAGCAGCAGAAGTGGTTTCTGCAGGCGGCGGCGCTCGATCCGAACTTTTCGGGACCGGCTTTTGAGCTTGGCAAATTAGCTCTCCAAAAGAAGGACTATGGTCAAGCCATTACGTGGCTCAAGCGAATTACTCCATCGGACCCGAGTTACGTCGAGGCGCAGTTCAAGCTTGGGGTAAGCGCGTACTATTCGGGCGATTATACAGGGGCGGCGAATTACTTTCGCGAGGTCTTGAAAACTTATCCGTTGAACGAGGTCTATAACAATCTCGGCGCGGCGGAGATCGAATTAAACCAGCCGACCGCGCTCGGGGATTTACATCGCGCAGTGGACGGAGACCCGAACGACCCTACTTATCAGTTCAACCTGGGCGCGGCGCTTTGGAAGAGCGGCCGGTTCGATGAGGCAGTGAAGGCGCTGCAAGCGGTTGTGGACCGCAAGCCGGACGACGCCGACGCCGGCACGCTGCTGGAGCGCGCTCAAGACCACGTATCCGCGTCTTCGGCCAAGCCGGAGATACCCGAGCGCCTGAAGTTGAATTTCGACGCAACCGCTTTTCGCCAGCTCAAAGCCATGGTGCAGCCAAAGGGCTCGGAGTAAGATGCGATAACATGCCGCTTCGAAGCTTCGCGCTGTTCACTTTGATCGGGGTCGCGACGGCGACTTCTCAAGGCCAGTTGCCGCCGCCACCGAGGGAGGTTGCCGCCGGATACCAGACTATTCGGGAATCGGACCTTAGAGCGGACCTCGCATTTCTTTCGTCTGACGCATTGCAGGGCCGGCTGTCCCTACAGCCTGGGGACGATGTTGCTATTCAGTGGATCGCGTCCGAATTTGCGAAAGCGGGTTTGCAGCCGGCCGCGAACGGAAGCTATTTGCAGGCAGTGCCGCTCATCGAGTTCCGAAACGATCGCGCGGAAAGCTATCTTGCAATGAAACGAGGCGGCGAGGAAAAGCGATGGAAGTTTCCAGAGGCGTTCGGGTCGTTCCCGAAAGACACCGACCTGACGGCGCCGGTGGTCTTCGCCGGGTTCGGCATCACCGCTCCGGAACTGGACTACGACGATTACCAGAACATCGACGCGCATGGGAAGATCGTGCTGATCTTCGATCATGAGCCGCAGGAGACGGACCCGAAGTCCATTTTCAATGGAACCGGAAATACGCGTTACGCTACTTCACGCGTAAAGGTGCAGAATGCGCAGGCGCATGGCGCGGTGGGCGTTCTGATCGTGGCGGAACCGAATCGCAAGCATCCATCGAATCAGGAACGGGTGGCTCGCATAGGAGGCTCGGCGACGCGCGCGACACCGCTTCCATCGCAAGCGTTGGCGGACGATTCGCTACACACGCCGTCGGTGACGATCTCCGATGCGGCGGCGAAAGAACTCCTGGCGAATGCAGGAGCGACCCCGTCTGAGTTGCAAGCGGGCATCGATCGCGACCTAAAGCCGCAGTCGCGCGCTCTGCCGGACACAGAGGCCACAATCCATCTGAAGAATCTTTTCTCGCATGCGGGCACCAGTTACAACGTGGCGGGATTGGAGAAAGGATCGGACCCTGCGCTTGCGGGCGACACGATCATCATCAGCGGACATCACGACCACGATGGGATGAGCGTTGAAAACGGCCGAGTCGATATCTGGCACGGAGCGGACGATAACGGCTCCGGGACGGTGGGCGTGGTGGAGCTGGCGCATGCGTTCGCCGCCAATCCGGTGAAGCCGAGGCGCTCTATTCTGTTCGTGGTTTTCGCGGCGGAAGAGCGAGGACTGCTGGGCTCTTTTTACATGGCCGCGCATCCGCTGAGGCCGCTGGATCGCACGAGGGCGATCATCAATTTCGACATGATCGGGCGGAACGAGACTCCGAGCGATCAGACGAAGGGCTTGATCGAAATTCCGGCGTACACGAGCAACCGCTTGAACCTGATCGGCGCGACTTACAGTCCCGATTACCGGGAGGCAGTCGAAGCCGAGAACAAGCATGTGGGCCTAACGCTGGACGACCGATTCGATCGGGAATCCGCTTTGAATGTGTTCTTCCGCAGCGACCAATTTCCGTTCGTGCTGCACGACATCCCGGCGCTGTGGTGGTTCACCGGCTTTCATCCCGATTATCACCACACGACGGATACTTTCGACAAGATCAACTACGTCAAGATGGCGAAGATTCTGCGTTTAGCGTATTTGACGGCATTTCGCATGGGCGATGAGCGGCAACCGCCGCGTTTCGTACCCAATCCGCGCGGCAGCTAGTCCGCGGAACTTGGAAGCGGCCGCAAGGTTCGGGTAGCGCCAGATTGCCGGAGCGCCGAAAATATAGATTCGACACCCGATTTGAGCCGAACTTTTGGCCGGTTCACGGCATCGAAACGGTAACACTCGGGCGAAGGATCCGGGAGGCAGCCATGGCGACCGCCATCAATTCATTCATGCAGCAGCAACTGCTGGCCAGGCGCGAGCGTTTGCAGGATGCGCTGACCGAGAACCGGCATCCGGATCACCTGCATGCGCTGCTGGATGAGGTAGATCGGGCGCTGAGCAGAATGCAGGACGGGTCGTACGGTTTGTGCGAGACCTGTCACGACACGATCGAAAGCGACCGGCTGATTTGCGACCCGCTGGTGCGGTTTTGTTTGGATCATTTGAGCCGGCAGGAACGCAACGCATTGGAGCGGGACCTGGAGCTTGCGGCGCGAGTGCAAAAGGGGTTGCTTCCGCCGCAGCGCCTGGAGCGCCACGGCTGGAGCATTTGTTACCACTACGAGCCGGCGCAACTGGTGAGCGGCGACTATTGCGACGTGGTGGACGCCGAGGATTCCGGTTTGTACTTTATGGTAGGAGACGTTTCGGGCAAAGGAGTCGCGGCGTCCATGCTGATGGCGCACCTGCACGCCATGTTTCGAACGTTGATTCCGATGGGGCTCTCGCTCAAGCGCGTGCTGGAACATGCGAGCCGCGTTTTCGCGGAAAGCGTTTTGCCGAACCAATATGCCACGCTCGTGTGCGGGCGCGGGTTTGCCGACGGGCGAATCGAGATTTCGAACGCCGGGCATCCCGCCCCGCTGTTGGCGCGAGATGGCGCGGTGCGGCCGGTGGAAGGGTCGAGCCTGCCGGTGGGAATGTTCGGCAAAGAAGAGTTTTCGCTGGTGGAGCTGTCGCTGCGTCCGGGCGAACGACTCATCCTATACTCGGATGGAGTGTCGGAAGCGATGGACGCCTCGAGTTCCGAATATGGCGTGGAGCGCTTGTGCCGCCTGGTCGGCGAGAATCAATCCGCGGGAGCAATGGACTTACTGGGTTTATGCCGCTGCGATCTGGACACGTTCCGAGGACAGGCACAGCGGCACGACGACATCACCTTATTTATTCTCAGCAGACAGTAGGGCGGCGACGATGCGATCGAGCTACGATGTGGGGCGTGTACACTCGCCGGCAGATATTCGCCGCAGGGGTGCTGGCAGCTCTAGCGGGTTGCAGGCGCGCCGGTTCGCGCGTGATCGGGGTTGTCCCGAAGGCCACGTCGCATCTGTTCTTTCTTTCGGTGCATGCGGGAGTGGAGCAAGCGGCGCGCGAGCTGCACGTAGAAGTGCTTTGGAACGGCCCGCAAAACGAGACTGACTTTGCGCGGCAGATCGAGATTGTAGACGCGATGATTACGCGCCAGGTGGCGGCGCTCGCCATCTCGGCGACCGACGAGCATGCTCTTGTGGCCCCGATCGAACGAGCTATCCGCGCGGGGATTCCGGTCACGGTTTTCGATTCCGCGGTTGCGATTGACGATTATGTCAGCTTCATAGCAACCGACAATTACGCGGCAGGGTGCACGGCGGCGCGAACGCTTGCGCATTTAATTGGCACTCGCGGCGCGGTCGCGATGGTAATGCAGAAGCCCGGAGGCACTTCGACGGTGCTGCGGGAGCGAGGGTTCGAGGCGACTATAGCGAAAGAGTTCCCGAATGTCCGGATCGCTGCGCGTGAGTTCGGAATGGCCGATCCGGAGCGCTCGCGGGCCGCGGCAGAGGATATTCTGACGGCGAATCCGGAGCTAGCTGGAATGTTTGCGTCGAGCGAGGCGGCGTCGCTTGGCAGCATTCAGGCGATTCGCAATCGAGGGATCGCGGGAAAGCTCAAACTGGTGACGTTCGATTTCAGTAAGACGCATGTGGAGGCGCTGCGGGACGGAACGTCGAACGCAATGCTGGTACAGAACCCTTTTCGGCTGGGCTATGAGGCGGTGAAGTCGCTCGATGAGAAGTTGAGCGGCCGGACGCCGCCCCGGCGAATGGAGCTTCCGGCGCGGGTGATCTTGAAAGACGATCTCGAAAAGCCGGACGTGCGCGCTCTGCTGTTTCCAGAGTGGCTGAAGGACCAGTAAAATGGTTCGGCGCCCGCCGGGCGGTGGCGTCAGGCGTTATAGCATCTTTCGAAGGCGTCGCGGAATTTGGCCATTTCTTCCTTGGTTCCGACGGTGATGCGGCTCCAATTGGGCCACACGGGCCAGGAGCGGCCAACGAAGACTTTCTGCTGGGCCATGTCCCGGCGGAAATCCTTGCCGGGCCGCTTGACGTCGATCATGAAAAAGTTGGCTTGCGAAGGGATTAGTTTGACATTTTTTGAAGCGAGCCAATCACAGGTCACCTCGCGCACGCCAATCATGTAATCGCGGCGTTCGGGAACGAGGCTCTTCGACTGCAAGCTGGCGATTGCCCCATGCATGGCGGTGATGGGCATGGCGCCGGCGCTCCATTGCCTGACTTTAGCCAACAGATCGGGGCGCGCGACGGCCGCGCCCGCGCGGAGTCCCGCCATGCCATATATCTTTGAGAAGGTTCGCAGGACGACGACGTCTTTGTCCTGCGCCGCCATGTCCGTGCACTGGACAGCCTCTTTATAGAAGTGGTAATAGGCCTCGTCGATCATGACGATGGCGCCTTGCGGCTTGTTGCGAACCAGGTATTCGATATCGGAACGGCTGGTCACGGTACCGGTGGGATTGTTGGGATTACAGATGTAGAAGAGACCGCCGTTCGGGGCCGCGGCGAGCATGGCCTTGACGTCATGGTCGTAAGTTCCGGCGCGGAGCGGCACCTTGACGACGGGCGCGCCGATGTACTTGGCGGCGATTTCGCCGGCCTCGTAGCCTGGATCGGCTTTGACGAAGGCGCGATCTTTGGAACAGAACGCGAGCACGGCCTGGTGCAGCGGCGCGCTCGAACCGGCGTAGATCTGGATGTAGCTCGATTTCTCGTCGGGACTGTACTTGACGTCAAGCGTTTCGGCCAAGACGCGGGCGAGTGAATCTGTTGCCTCCCACATGTAGCGGCCGCCCTGCTTCACGCTTTTGTAGATGGCGTCCACGGCTTCCGGAGATGGTCCGAGCGGGTTCTCGTTGGCGTCGATCTTCACCGCATCGGCTGGGATGGGGCCTGCCTTGGACATCTGCGCAAGGGCGTGCTCGTTATAGAAGGGGAGCGCCGCGCCGGCGCCCAGGATAGTGGCGATGCGCCCGAAGGTTCGCCGCGAGAAGCCGCGCCGCAACAGATCGGATTGTTGTTCAGCGTTCAGAGTTGGTACCATGCGCCTCCTGAAAACTCGCTCTTTCGAATTGTAGCGATTTCTTTGTACCAAGCGGAGCGCTGAGTCGGTCCATTGCATATGCGCAGACGTGTGGTTGCACTTTCGGGCCTCGCCTTGGCTCTGCCGTTCTTTGCGGCATTTGGCGATCCGGTGAATCAGATTGTGGCTTTCGGCGATAGCTTGACGGATACGGGCAACGCGTCCATCGCAACGCTCGGCGCGCAGCCGGGCGCGGGCTATGCGTACCGGACCATTCCTGGCCTGCCGTTTCAGGTGGGCGAATTTACGAATCCACCCGAGGCGGGCGGACCTTCGGGGTTGTGGATCGATCAGTTCGCAGCGAAGGCCGGCTTGCCGGATCCGCAGCCTTTCCTCGCGCCGGGGAGCGGCACAAACTTCGCAGTGGCCGGGGCAGATACAGGCTCGAACGGGATCGGCTACGTATCCGATCAAGTGGGAATTTATGTCGGGGGAAAATCGAGCGTTCCTTCGACTTCGCTTTACAGTTTCTGGGCCGGGGCGAACGACATCATCGGCGGAAATAATCCAGTGACAGCGGCCGATAATCTGGAGGCGAATATCGCCACGCTGGCGGGCGAAGGCGGGAAGTACTTTTTGTGGTTCAATGTACCACTGCTGGGCGACACGCCTCGCGGACAGGCGAGCGGAGACGCCTTGGCTCTGAATGCCGCGAGCCTGGCGTTCGATACCGAGTGGGCTCACGACATTCAATCTCTGGACCACAGCCATCCCGGAATCGTAGTGGTGGGCGTGAACGTCGAAGCGTTGTTCAGCAGCATTTTGAGCGACCCGGGCCGGTACGGATTGAATCCGGGCAGCACGCCTCCCGGAGGCAACGCGAACGATTATCTGTTTAGCTTCGACGGGCTTCATCCGACCAGCGAAGGCGACCTGTTGATCGCGGATCTTGCGTACAGCGACTTTGAAGCGGCCATCCAGCCCGCGAGCGGAGGCACAGTTCCGGAGCCGGCAAGCGCGGGGCTGGCGATTCTCGGGTTGTGCGGATGTTTGGCGGCGCGGCTGAGGCGGAATAGCCGCCGTGTGGGCTTAGAAGCGAAAGATCGCGGCTAAAGGCGCGCCGTTCGGCATGTTGCCGTTCGGGACGACGAAGATTTGGCCGGCGTGCAGAATGGTCTGCACGGCTGCATCGTTGACCAAGTCTTCGTCGGACGCGCCTCCCGTTTCGCGACCCTTGACGCTGTGGGTTGACTCATCGAAGACCCCGGTGGTCTCGAGCGAATCGGAGACGAGCAGCGTGAGCACGCGGCCGTCGTGAGCGGCCGTGACAACGTCTTTCAGGCGATTGGAAGCGACGCCGCCCACTTTGTGGTTGTACTGCGCCAATGCTTCGTCGATCTTCTTTTCGTAGCAGCGAAGCAGAGCGGCGATCGCACGGGCATGCATTTCGCGCGATTTGAGGCCGTTGGGAGCGCCGTGGACCGCTTCTCGCGCCAGCGGCAGAGTGGAGTTCAGCGAGCGATAGAGCGCAATCTCGTATTCGACGCCGACGAGCACCACAGGATCCGTTTTGCCGCGCAACATTTCTTCGGCGCAGCGGTCAACCTGGCGGAAGAAGTGCGCGAGGTATTCGCCTTTGTCTTCGCGGTCCGAGCTGGTGGTGAACATGACGCCCTTGGATGAACCTACGCCTGGACCGGGCGCCGCGCGTCCATCGGAAACATGATCCGGCTTGGCGGTGTTCATGTAACCATCGAAACTCGTCGCGAACCCCGGGGGGAACGGCACTTCGTCAGACGTTCGCTGAGTGCATCGCAGGAGGCGCACATCGTTTTGACTGAGGGCGAGGATGTAGAACGTCTTGTCGCGAATCAAGTCCGGCAACAGTGGGCGGATGTAGAAGTGGGGCCCTAGCGTCGCGCGGCTCTTAACGGTTTCGTCGATCCAGGCGACGCGGAATACATCGGGCGAGCGCAGCACCGCGACGGAACGGCCTTGCGGCTCGCGATCCCCGAGGATGGCATCCCAGTCCTGCACGCTTTCCAAGAGCTCCCGTCCCAGGGCGCCATGTTGCTGCGCCTTCGATTTCAACGTTCGCAGCGTCTCGCGCCATTCAAGAGCGTTAGCCTGCGCGCTTTGGTTGGGAGGCGCGGCGGCGAGCGGGATGTAGGCGCTCAAGCACGGGCCTTCGGCGCCCAGTATTGTTTTCAGGTCCTTGACGCTTTGGAATTCGTTCAAATCGGCCTTCACAGTATCCATACGCTTAGGAGACAAAGCAGCCTTTATCCGGTTACTAGCATGTTGCACGTAGGAATCCCGCGTGCTTCAGGCGGAACGATGGATCACTTACCGGGGCCGGTGGGAAATTGCTTCGAGAGATTATTGACGATCCAATCCGAGGTATTGCCGCCTTTGCACGAGGGGTGACCGAAGCCGCTGGCACTCACGCCATTCTTGAAGTCGAGGATCATGTTGTCGTTATGGTCGGGGCTGGGGCCCATCGGCACCGCATCCAGTCTCAGTTGATGGCGAATCTTCCAGGCGATGATATGGTCTGTGCAGGAGGTATCGCCGCTGAGGCCGAGCCCGCCGACGATTTTGCCGCCGCTGTAGAGGGGAAGGCCTCCGCCGAAGACGATTACGCCTCCGATTGCCTTGCCGATCATGGGATCGTTGGTTGTACCGAACGAAGCCGGATCGCCAAATACGGCTTGGGCGTTGGGGGGCGCGCTGGTCGCCAGACTGTAGAGGCTTTGGCCCGGCTGCGAGGCGGCGTAAACATTGGCGGTCGAAAGAGCGTAATTCGACCCGCTGAGCGCGTTCGCCGTGTTCGCTTTCGATGCAGCAATGACGCGGCTGCCTGGCCATTGATCGCCGCGGGTATTTCCACTGAAGACAATCGCGCACACCAGACCGTCGCGGTTGACTGTCGCGGCCCACTCTTGATTACCGAGGCCGCCATTTTTGGAGGCGCCTTCCTTGACAACGGATTGAAGTACGGCGCGCAACCGAGCGGCATCCGGCAACGCAGAGCAGCCGGCGTTTCGCTGAGCGCCGCAAGGGAGAACGGAAACAATAGAGAGGATCCAAAGGGAGGAGAATAACTTGATCATTTCAATTGCCTTAGATAGGCGACTAAGTCACGGAGTTGCTCGCCTGTAAATTGAGTCAGATCTGGCATTTCGGCTCCAGGTTTTAGAGATTGAGCGTGCGTGACCCAGGCCTCCAGGTACGCGGTGTTATTCGGATAAGAATTGGCGGCTATATATTGACGGCTCGCGAGATGCGTAAGGTCTGGCGCCACGCGTCCCCCCGCGGGCGTTCCGCTGATCTGATGGCACAAAATGCACGCGGCGTTGAGGAAAACCTGCTCTCCGGCTATGGCGTCGGCCGAGGCCGGCTCGGACGTGGGCTTGCGCTGCTCATCCAGCCACGCCGCATACTCATCAGGGGTCTGAGCAACAACAAGCAAGCGCATGCGCGCGTGTTCCGCCCCGCAATACTCGGCGCACTGCCCCGCATAGTTTCCGGGTTCACCGGCCTGTATCCGAACGAAGTTAGTATGTCCTGGGATCAGATCCACCTTCCCGTGCAAAGCCGGTATCCAGAATGAGTGCATGACGTCATAGGATTCAAGCTGGATATTCATCGGCCGGTCTACCGGAATGTGAATTTCGTTCGCCGTAGTAACTTCCTGGCCGGGCGAGCCGCTCAGGTAGTGGACCTCCCACCACCATTGGTGACCGACGATCAAGATGTCGGGAGTCGTGGCGTGGTGATGAGGGCCGTGGATGGGAAATTCGGCCAGGAGGTTCAGGCCGAGCACGAAGATAAGGGTTAGAATGGCGAGCGGAATCGCGAGACCGCCAATGGCGATCCATTTCTGGCCACCGCCGATATCGACGGGAGCATGCTCGGCGAGCGTTCCGCGACCGCGCTTGGCGGCCCAGGCAATCAGAAGCCACATCACGGCTGTGACGGCCAAGAACAGGATGGTCATGAACCAGGAAAGATGCGCGATCCGCTCGGCGGCGGGTCCATGGGATGCGAACGTCGACTGCATAGGCTCGCATCCGGCGAGGAGCAGAAAGGCGGGAGCAGCAGGCAGGAGGCGGCGCATGGTCACTGCGGTTTTGGGCGGGACGCGGGGATCGTATTATGTTCGGGATTCGGAACTTCTTCGTCCGCAGGCTCGACGGGCGGGTCGGGCTCCTGGGGAGTGCCCATGGACTTGATGTACGCCACAAGTTCCCAGATCTGGTGTTCGGGGATGCGGCTGCCCCAAGCCGGCATGCCTTTGGAGCGGCCTTCGGCGATCGAATCGAAAATTTGCTCGTCGCGATCGCCGTAGAGCCAGACGGGATCGCGGAGGCTGGGCCCCATTCCGCCTCCGGCATGACCGCCGTGACATCCCGAACAGTTGTACCAGTCGAAGAGCCTGCGACCGTCCTGCAAAGCGACAGGATCTCCGTTCAACGGATTCGTTCGCTCATTCGGAGGCGCAGGCGGCCCTGGAATCGGGCCCACTGCCGCGGGAACGGGAGGGGAGGAGCTGGAAGCGACCGCAGTCGAGGACGTTTTACAACCGGCGATTGCCAGCAGCAGCCCGACAGTAAGAAGCGAGAGCAGGATTCGCATGGTTATTGCTCCGTTTGCGGGATGCCGTAGGAGTGAAGCAAAGCTCTTATCTCCGGGGCGCGCCGTGTAAGTTCAGCATCGAGCTGACGCCTGAGGGCGTCGTTTCCGGGACGAACTCCCATGGCGATGTCGAATGCGAATGGTAGAGAAGGGTTCGCGGGATCGCGATTGATAGGAGTCAGTGTTAGTGGGATCTGGGAGTTAAGAGAAAAGTAGCCCGCTAAGGGACCCCATGCGACCGCAAGGTCCACACTTTTGTTTATGACCGCTTGGATGAGGTCAGCGGCCGGATTTGTTTCGGTGAGATTGCCGAAGATGCTGAATCCAACAAGGTTTCGGACGACGCCCCGATTCAATAAGGCGTGCACGGGCGGGAGGCTATCGTTCGCCTCACCGAGAATGTGCACACCGATGCGAAGGGTGCGCAGTTGAGGGTCATCCAATGAGGCGATGTGCAGATTACGGTCCTGGCGGGATACAAAAACGTAGGTGGACCGGTAGTAAGGACGTGTTTCCAAGGCTTCCTCTAAACCTTCCGGCACGCCCATCACGACGTCGCAAACGCCAGCTTCCAAAGTCTTGCGAAAGAACTTGCCTCGCTGCGGATACCAGGTATAAGAGATTTGTTCGGCCAAGTCGTTCCCGATCAGGTTCGCCAGCCTGTTTTCAAATCCTTGCCGCTGGTCGTTTGAATAAGGCAGGTTATTAGGATCTGCGCAGACCCGTAACTCGGGGGTGGCGGCGGCAGTGAGACCGGTGGTAAGCAGCACACAAGTGAGAAACTTAGTACCCAAACACATACACAAGATCTCCCGGTTGTGTTTTCGCTTTGATTTGTTTCATGGCGCCGACCGCGCCGAGGGCGCCATAGGGGTCGTCGGTTGAAACGGAAGGAAGCGCAGTGGCGCCCATCCAGCCGCCGATGCCGGAGTAGATGGCCACGTATTGCTTGCCGTCGGGACCAAGGAACGTCATGGGGTTACCGACTATTCCGGAAGCCGTTTTGAACTGCCAAAGCACCTTGCCGGAGCGAGCATCGACGGCCCGGAACCAACCCTCCATGGTTCCGTAGAACACGACATCTCCTCCGGTACTGAGAACTCCGCTGTAGACGGGCAGATCCGGGTCTTTGATGGACCAGACTTTCCGCGCCTTTTGAATATCCCAAGCCATGAACTCACCCTGATAACCTCCCGGGCCCGGATACATTCGCACGCTTGCGCCTAGATACGGGGTTCCGGCAATGTAATTCACCGAAGTTCCTTCGTAATCCATGCATGTGTTATGCGCGGAGATATATAGATAGCCCGTTCGGGGCGACAGCGAAGAGGGAACAAATTCCTTAGCGCCAGTGGAAGAGGGACAGATATGCGTCGCGTAGTGACCGAAGTGGGTGCGCTTCTCTGGATCGATGGCGGGAAGACCGGTTTTCAGGTCGTAACCGCTCGACCAGTTCACGGGTTCGAACTTTTCGGCTGACAAGACTTCACCGGTTTCGCGATCGAGCACAAAGACGTAGCCAGTGCGGCCGGGATGAATCAAGAGCTTGCGCGATTTTCCCTGCCATGGCATGTCGATCAGAACGTTCTCCATGATTTCGTCGTAATCCCACGCGTCGTGAGGCACGATCTGGTAAGCCCATTTGGCATAGCCGGTTTCGGGATTACGCGCCCAAATGGTGATCGACCATTTGTTGTCTCCCGGCCGCATATCCGGGTTCCAGACGCCGGGATTACCGGTGCCGTAATAAATAAGGTTTAGCTCCGGATCATAGGAGATCCATCCCCAGATGGTTCCACCGCCCATTTTCCACTGGCCTGGAGTCCAACTGGACAGTCCCAGATCCTTGCCCCGGTCCTTGGCGTAGAACGGTCTGAAATCGGAGCCGATGCGCGCATCTTGATCCGAACCGCTGTTGAAAGCGCGCCAGAGAATCTTGCCGGTCTTGGAATCGAGCGCGGTAAGGCGCCCACGAACGCCGAGCTCTCCGCCGCTGTCGCCGACTAAGACGACGCCTTTCACGACGATAGGCGCCATAGTGGTCGTCTCGCCGAATTTGATGTCGCCGACCTTCGTTCTCCAGACCTCTTTTCCGGTGTTCGCATCCACCGCGACTGTGTATGAGTCCAGTAAGTTATAGATGATGTAACCGTTGGCGTAACTGGCGCCGCGGTTCACGACATCGCAGCACGCGATACCGACAGCGGCAATCTGCGGGTTGGGATGATATATCCACTTTTGAGGGAAGCCGGGCTGCGTCAGATCAAACGCCATAAGATTGTTCGGATAGGGCGTGACCACATACATCGTGTTGTTGACAACTAACGGCTGGCCTTCGTGCCCTTGCGGGATGCCGGTGGACATGGTTGCGACGACATGCAGGTTTTGGACATTGCCGGTGTTGATCTTGTCGAGCGGACTATAGCGCGTGTTGCCGTAATCTCCAGCAGGCATCGCCCACTCGCCGGCCGCGACGGGCGAGACTATGTGAAACCCGGCGAGCTCTCCCGGGATGGTTTCAGTACTTCCGCTGTTGTTCTGGGCGGTGGCGAGCGTTGCAAGGATGGACGCGAATATCGCGATCAGAAGAAAGAGCTTGGTTCGGTTCATTGCAATGTATACAGGTAAGCCGCTACATCGTGAGCCTGTTGACTAGTAAGCCCCAGGTTCGGCATGGCCGTTTTCGGTTCTACCGCGGCAGGATCTTTAAGCCAGCGTGCCAGGTTATCGGGGGAATTGGGAAGCTCGCCCGCGATCATCGTTCTTCGCGCAAACAATGTAAGTGGGGGGCCAACTAATCCTCGCGCAGTTCGGATACCGGGGATGATGTGGCACGAACCGCAGCCATAGCTTTGAATGAGTTGTTTGCCATGCAGAGGGTTCCCCTCGACAGCAACCGTATAAGCGCGGGTGACTTTGCCTCCCGTGCAGGCAAGGGACCCCACCGCGACAGCAACTAGTAACACAACCCCGGATGCCGGCAGCGGTCTCACCGCGCCCTCACGCAAAGCTTGAGAATCAGCAGCGGAATTGTCAACCAGATCAGGCCGATGCCTAACGTAAAACTAACGAACACGCCGAGCAGAGCCATGAACTCTCGGCGGCCGGGGCTTTCCGCTTCGCCCAGCGTGGGCGCATCCGAAAGGCGGCGCCAGTTGCGATAGGAGATGAGACCGGCAGCGACGGCCAGCCCGATTAAGAGCACCGCGGCCGAGCTATACAGCAGAACAGCGCCCGGCCGCGGAGTACCTCCTCCGAGTTGCGTATTTTCGACACAAGCCCACCAAGTGATGAGCACGTAACCGGCGCTGAGAACGATCCAGCTTGCGGCCGATCCAGTGAAACCGAACCAAAGTTGCCGGGAAGGAACGGGATGCTGCGGATTGTGGGACGAGCTAGCCATGGGCGATCATGTTCGGAATGACATACAGGACTAGAACAACGAGTATCCAGACGACGTCGACGAAGTGCCAATAGAGCGCGACGGTTTCATAGGGACGGAAAGGCGTTTCGCGGGCCGGGGCGTAGCGCGGCAGAACAAGTACATAGGCGAGCATCAACAACCCGACAATGACGTGAGCGGCGTGGAAGCTGGTGATCGCGTAAAAGATCGAGCCGTAAGAGTCACTGAACGGAGTTAATGTCTTCCAATGATCTATATATTCGTAGGCTTGTAGGACGAGAAAGACCAAGCCCATGAAGATAGTTACCGCGAGCAGGAATCGGGCGGCTGCATAACGCCGCTCGACAACGCGGCGCTTTCCCCACTCCAGGACGAAGCTGCTCGACACCAAAATGGCCAGCAGCACGAGGGCGATGAGGAGTTTGGGCGGATGATCCACCTGCCAACGCGCCTTGTTATTACCTAAGTAGAAGTAAGCGGCAAAGAAGCTGGCGAAGAGCGCGGACTCAGTGGCAATGACACACCACATGGCATAGCTGCCTCGGCGCTCTTCGAGGGGTAATTCGGAAATAGATGGGCTGGACCGGGGACATTGCAGCGCGACACTCATTGCGTCGCCTCCGCAGGTTTTGGCCATAGCCAATAGTAAGTAAGAAGCACGGTGATCAAGAACGACAGTAACGCGCCCATCAACCACTGAAACACCAGAGCGAAGAAGAAGAAAAACAGCACGATGGCCAATATGAGAGGCACTAACGTGTCTTTCGGAATGGTTGCTATAGAGGTCGGCTCCGCATCGAGCCAACTTGTGACAAGCGTGAGGCGCTGCTCGTCGAGAATACGATCGTTCGCAGGATCGCTTTCCTCCTCATAGTCGTCCCAAAGCGGATGCCGGGAAATCACAGTAGGAATGTGGACCGTTGCGTAAGGTTTGGGGGGCGATTCGGTTTCCCACTCGAGTCCGTCCGAGTTCCACGGATTTTTGCCGGCGAGAGGACCGTTGCGCAAGCTCCAAAGCAGGTTGAGTATGCTTATCAAGATACCGATACCTAAGACAAACGCTCCGACCGTCACGATTACGTTCATATTTTCGAGTCCGAGACCGGACTGATAGGTGTAGATTCGGCGTGGCATCCCGATCAGTCCTAGGATGTGCATCGGGAAGAAACCCACGTTGAAACCGATGAACATGATCCAAAAACTACACTTGCCGAGCGCCTCATCCAGTTTTCGGCCCGTCATTTTGGGCAGCCAATAATAGAAGCCCGCGAAAACGGGAAAGACGTTCGCGCCGATTAAGACGTAGTGAATGTGAGCAACTATATAGTAAGTATTATGAACTTGCCAGTCCACAGGAATGATACCGGTGAATACGCCACTTAGTCCGCCAACAACTAACAGCGCAATAGAGCCTACCGCGAAATACATTGCGGACGTTAGCACAGGACGTCCCATCCAGATTGTCGCGATCCATGCGAACACCTGAACTGCCGTAAAGATAGAAATCGTCATGCTTCCGGCGCTAAAAAAGCTCATCGCCATGTCGGACATGCCTACTGTGAACATGTGGTGCAGCCAGACGCTGAAACCCACGAGGCCGGTCAGAATTGTCGCGATTGCGATATAGGGATAGCCGACAATCGGACGGCGAGAGAAGACAGGGACGATGAGCGAGACCATTCCCGTGGCAGGAAGGAAGATCACATATACCCAAGGATGGCCGAAGAACCAGAAGAGTTGTTGCCAAAGCATGGGATCGCCACCGTTGGCGATTTTGAAGAAATGAGTTCCCCATTGGCGATCTAATTCGAGGAAGACGCACGCTGCCGTCAGAGCAGGCAATGCGAAGAGAATAAGGAACGAGATAGTCAGCGTGCTGTAAAGGAACAACGGCATTTTGCTGATCGCCATGCCGGGAGCACGGAGCCGCAAAATGGTCACGATAGAGTTGATGGCCGCGCCCGTAGTGGAGATGGTGAGGAAGATGAGCGAGAGGGCATAAAAATCCATTCCACGGCTTGGGGAATAGCGCGTGCCCGTATATGGAAAGTAGGCGAACCAACCGGCGTGCGGCGCTTGGCCAATAAGTGGCGCGACATAGAGAAAAATGCCGGAAATGAGAAATGACCAGTAAGTGAAAGCATTTAGTCTCGGATACGCCATATCTCGCGCGCCGATCATGAGCGGCACGAGATAGACCGCAAAACCTGTTAGTATCGGCGAGGCGTACCAGAAGATCATGGTGACGCCATGCATCGTGAAGACCTGATCGTAGACTTCCGGCGAGAGGAAAGCCTGATCCGGGCGCGAAAGCTGGATTCGCATCAGCAGGGCTTCCAAGCCTCCCACCAAGAGAAAGGCGAAGGCTGTGACTAGATAGCGGATTCCTAACTCTTTGTGATCGACTGTCGCGAACCACCCTCGCAGCGTTTTGGGAGTCTCCCAAAGCTCGGTCAGCCTGCTTTCAATGGAAGCGACGTCGCTCATCTCGACCCATCCTTCTTATGACGCCGGAGGCCGAACAAACGCGACTTAACTGATTACTAGCAAAATCTCTAGTTAGAGATTGGGATCGTATGTCGGCGCGCCGCCCCGAAGCTTGCCGGAGACCTTCGACTAACGACCCCATGGCGCCTGAGAAGCCGCTGAGGATGGGGGGATGCGAAGTATGGTGCTGGACGTAGGGGTACGAACCAAGAGGCAGCCAATTGGCAACCCCAAGTTGCTGATTCTACGTTGCCAGACATGCCACGATTGCCACGAGCGCCAGGAATCATTGCCCGGTATTGCCCGGTGGAAAATCTGCCGAGAATGGCGCGATGACATCTGCGAGTAGGTGGAACAGGAGAATCGATCTTAATGACCAAAACGAGTTCGGCGGTTGAGCACGCAAGGGGTGAGGCACAGGGCTGCTCCAAACAGAAGCTGTTAACGACCGCCCTGATAATCGTTGTATGCCGGTGCCGAACTCTCTCGCATGGATGGAGAGCGTGGATGCGAAGATGATCCGCGCGCATGAGCATCTTGAAACATTCGCTCGCGAAGCGGATGAGTATCTCTGGACGATCAGGCTGAAGATGTACCTCAAGAGCGCGCTGTTAATTGGCTGTGTCGGCGACATGCGGAGAAGTGGCGCTTCAGTTAATTCCCAAGTGACCCTGCCGCAACGAAAGACTCATTGACTTGCACCTGCATCGCGCGACTACAAGCACCTCCCAGACGCATCAGGTATTCTCGCCCGATCCTTTCAGATCTTTTTTGAGCAACATTCCCAGTCCTGAGTCTCACTAAGGTTAGTCAATCGCTTCTAATCCACAGGTTGGGGACCCGCTCGCTCGCGCCTTCAGCGGGCAACGCGTAAGGGGCTCTATGTCGAGACAAGTCTATCATTCATTGCGCGCTCCGCTCCGCGCGCTCGCTTTTCCAGCCGCAATCGCCATCCCGGCTTTCGCCCAAGGACCCGCCTCGGGTTAGGACGGCAATTACACCGGCTGGGACCTCCACGCCTGCAACGCGACTACCGTGAATTACACCTGGTGCTCCAGCCAGGTCGCCCAAAGCGGCAAGGACGGCTTCGGCATGTACTTCGACATTCCGGTGAATCCGACAATGGCAGTCCGGCCGGCCAGCTCGGCTTCAGGACCGATGACGTCCGGCAGGCAATCGATCACGGCCGCTATTTGCCGCCATGCGGGGGTAGCTATTGGGGCTGCAGGAACGATGACTCAAGAGTTCAAGGCTTGGGAGGGGTAGCTTTATCTACTTCATCGAACAGTGCGAGCAGACACTGAGCTTTATGCCGGAAATTTTCTTCCAATTGGGCCAAATGCTTATTGATGCATTTGTCAAGCTGCGGGTCAAGCTCTTGCGACTTTTTGAAAAGACGACAGCCGGGAATTATAACAACCTTATGCCTTTTGGAGGCCCGCTCATTATCTTGCTTAAGTGTCTTCTGATCTTCCTTAAACAGGTCCTTTACGCCTGGATCAATGGCCTCGAGATATTTATCTATCGGATCGCAAGTGGCCCTATCGCTTCTTGCGCCGGTGAGCTTTATCATTTTACTCAGCACCTCCTGTTCCGCATCTCGGTGAGTTTGAACCTCCGCGTTGCCGATCTCAGCTGTGCACGCGGCAAAGAAAATAGAAACGCCGTTACCAACCACACCGATTACGTCACCTTTGTGCTGTACGTGTAAGTTTGTTGAGAGTTGCATACCCGTTCCGATCCCCTGCAAGATAGATCCGGCCCATATGTTATGCAGCTTATGCCAACGAAAGGCGGCCTCGTCCTCCTCCACTTCCTCGTCCCCCTTTTGCATCTGTATACGAGCATCAACTATTTCTTCTAACTTCAGAGCCGCCTTGATTTGACCGCGAATAAGCGCCTCACGCGTCTGCTGGCGCTTGCCATCCGACCACGGCAATGAGCCCGCAAGCTCTTCGCAAATGCCAAGCGATTTTGCAGTGGAAGTCACCTCCGGGTTCTTAGAGCCGCAATCCTCCGGAGTGGGAGGGGTGGACGTGTTCTGCACAGCCAGTCCTTCACGGCTCTGCATCAAGAACAGCACTCCAAAGACAACTCGGCCCAACCAGCGAATTGCTCTTATTTTCACAAAGTTACCTCCCACTGATCTTCACAAAAAGTCAACGCTGATTATAATCGAGGGTTGGCCGATGAATTCAACCAATTCGTTCGCGACAACGACGGCAAGTTCATCGGGCCGGTAAGCGATAGCGTCCGGAGGCAAGCCATCAATTCGGCGTTCTGGGACGATAATGAGAAAAAGCTGTACGCGTGGAATCTCGAGCCGAAGCTGCGGCAGTGGCGTTTGTCGATGCGTACATCGCGGCCGCCTCATCGCCGGCGACGAGGAGGGGCCGCTGTTTCGCACGTTCCACCGGGCGCTCGGGAAAACTCACCTCGAACGCGATGTATCAGCAAGACGTGTTCCGCATGATCCGCAGAAGGGCCGAGCAGGCGGTGCATCAAGACGAAGATCGGCAATCACACCTTCCGGGCGACCGGCATCACGGCTTACCTGAAAAACGGCGGCACGCTCGAAATGGCGCAGCACGTCGCGAATCACGGAAGCCCGTGCACCACGTAGCTCTGTGACGGTGGAGGAGATTTCGCTAGAAGAGATCGAGCGGATCGCGATCTAAGAGACCGGAGCTTGGACTTCGCCCGCAAGGTAGGTAGGCATCACTTCATGCAGCAAGAACCCTTAGAAGAAAGTGCGCCCTATGAGGATGTCGTCGCCGCACTACTTACTTCTGAGCGGGCAATCTCTGAGGTGTTTTTTGAGCACATCAAACCGGAAAAGCCACTCACGTATGCAGATTTTTTTGGGATGGGTATCGGCCGGCGGGCGTTGGCTTTATCGTCCGGTTTTCGCGTTATGATCGAGCATCGAAATTCGTTATGTGCATTGCCGATCGTGCGAATGCAGCTTGATACCGCCCTTCGCCTTTACGCCGGATTCTTCGTTACCGATCATCAGAAATTCTGCCATGCCGTTATGCAGGGCGCGCCGATCGACCGCATGAAGGCCGATGACGGTTCAGTTATGAAAGATCGATATCTCGTCAATCGGGTCGCCAAGCGTAACCCGTGGATGACCACCGTTTATAAACTTACGTCGGGATACATCCATTTTTCAGACCGCCACATCTTTGAAGCAGTGCGAAAAGGCGAAGGCGAGAAGGCGCAAATGGCAATCGGGCCAGTCGATTTCGATAGGAAACCCAAGCACTTCCTCGAACCCATGAGATGCGTGCACCATCTGAATCTCATCATCGAATTTGCTTTGAAGGACTGGTATTCACGGATGTGTGACCCGAACGGCGTTATCATCTCGGCAAGTGAACTGTGGGGTGAATACCGCGAACATGAGCCTGATCCGGAATAGATGGCCATGAGCTAGACCGGATAATTCCGAATCGGTTCAGGATTTCGCTGAGACACTTTCCCATGCCGGAAACTAATCTCAAAGCACGCTTCCCCGCTAACGCCCGGAAACGTTCGCCGCCTCCTCACCCTCGGAGGGGATGAATTGCATGCCCACTCATTTCTGCTTCTGCTTTTGATGCCCATTCCGAGGGCGGGGACCATACAAACAGGACATCGACGTTAACAGCACGTGCAGCGCGATCCGCTTCTAGCGACTCCGGTGGGTACTCACCGCGCTCCGGCTTCTGCCACGCAAAGCGACGCCGCTCCCGAACACATCCAATAACTTCGGGCGTGTGCCGTCAAACGTGGGGTGCTCCTTGTGGTTTCCTGAATCGACGCGGGATGAAGGTCCCGCAGTTGACCTTCGTCACCGCGCCAGGCCGAGCTTCGACCAGGGCGGATACAATAGCGCCGATGTACGGCTCTATCGTCGGCCAGTGATTCGTGCTGAGCAGGAGGACGGCGAAGGGCCGGCGCGACAGGTTCTGTTCGCGTTCCATCCGCTTGTCATTCGTGATGAAGGTTCGGAATCCTTTAGCTTCGATCGCGTCAAGCAGGCGACCGTTTGTAGTGCCCTTCAGTCCTAACTGGCGCACACTTTGAACGTCATAGCCCGCAAGGCGCGCTGCAATTTGTTCAGGAACGCCTTCGTCCAGAGCAACGGTGGTCAAGGTTGCAACTGGTGTTCGTGGGCGGCTTCATAGGCCAGCACAGTACGCAGACCTTCGGGACCGGGGATCGTCGGGAAGGACTCCAGCGTAGCCTTAATCGCATCCTCATCGGACATTTCCTGCAGCTCGCGGTAAGCGTAGTAGCTCTCAATCGCGTCCTCCACCGGCATGCGCGTGCCTTTGAATACAGGCTCGCCATGCATCACGTCCGCGTCGATACTGATGAGGGGACAGGCCGACCAATCCACGCCTTCATTTTAGCGACTTGCATCATCTCCTCAAAACATCAGCAACCGATAGTCGCCCCTCGGTGTCCTAGGGCGTACGCCTTTTTCTAAATCGGCATGGATGCGGTTCGTGACGCGAGTGTAAACGTTCTTGTTTTTCGGTGCTGGTCATTTGCTTTTCCTTTTGTTGGAAATGGGGTTGAAACATCAACCCCTGCCGGATCGGCGAGGTCTGGGGGTAGCAAAGGACAAGGGTCAGCGTTCCTGGTTGCAGGAATTTTGGGGGGACCGCGAAAGGCGCGTGCGCCGCTTTTCGTTGGCGAAAATTCGTGGGGGAGCCAAAAGCCATCAGGCCGCGCCGTTGCCGCACGAGGGGCGAAGCCCATGAGGTTTAATTTAGGCGCTCAAGTGTTTCCGCATTATCGAAGCCACTGGAGCAACTCAGGAAAGTAAACGGTAGGCCGTCCCAATGGATCTATCCAGATTGGTGTGGACCGCACCCAAACTCTCTGATCATTTCGATGTGCCATTCAAACACACGAATTAAGTAGCAGGTTCATCGCAAGGCGACTTGATGGGAGTTTGGCGAGCCGCGATTGTCAAATCTACGCAATGGCGACTACGCATCAACTTGGATTCGTAACGTTGGGCCGTTGACGCGGATCTTTCCACGGCTATCCCACGCCGATTCGCATTCGCATCCGGGTTCCGAAACATCCGCCGAGAGCCTCATGGTTCCTAGAATCGGCACCTCCTTGCATGTCCAAGTAGGCGCAGAATCCCACAGTAACTGCCACATGCAACGGCCGCTGTTAAGTCGGAAGTCTTTTGACAAAAAATTGACAGTCTCGCAACAACGCCAAGCAAGCTTCCGATTGAAACTTAAGCGAGAGCGGGTAGCTGCGTTCTGCAAATCCGCACGGCAACGAGCCGGCCCGTCTCAGACCGAATCCAGAAGAGGGCTTTATGAATATGACGATTGAAACACGGAAAATCGGCGCGAGGAGTAGCCAGAGCGCGCGTGGATTGCGATTGGGCGGGCTGGCGCTGGCGTGTCTGGCAGCGGTAAGCGGGGCGGCGGCGGCGCAGACGACGGAGGTGGTTCTCCATAACTTCTGCTCCCTGACGAATTGCGCAGACGGCGCCCAACCGTTGGGCGTGATCCGCGATTCGGAGGGCAACCTGTACGGCGGCACGCTTGCAGGCGGCGCGCATGGCAAGGGAGTTGTGTACAAATTGGCTCCATCCGGGCAGGAGACAGTGTTATACAACTTCTGCTCGCTGGGTGCAGACCTTTGCACGGACGGATGGGCCGCCAGCGTCTCGGTAATCGATTCCGAGGGCAACCTGTATGGAACCGCGGGTTTTGGCGGCGCACACAACGTTGGAGCTGTGTACGAACTGACTGACTCCGGGAACGAGACGGTGCTTCACAGCTTCTGCTCGTTCACGAATTGCGCAGACGGGTCCGCCCCTGGTGGCGGCCTGATCCGCGATTCAGACGGTAACCTCTATGGCACCACCTTATACGGCGGCGCTAGCTCCAACGGCAGCGGCGTAACATCGGGCGCTGGAGTGCTTTACAAACTGACTGCCTCCGGGCAAGAGACGGTGCTACACAACTTCTGCTCGCTGGCGGACTGCGCCGATGGGGCACTCCCCTCAGGAAGCCTGGTCCTCGATTCGGAGGGCAACCTGTACGGCACCACCATAGACGGCGGCCCAAACGGCGGCGTATCGTCCGGCTCTGGAGTGGTATACAAAGTGGACACTTCCGGCAGCGAGACGGTGCTCTGCAGCTTTGGCTCGGCGAGTTGCCCTGATGGGGCCAACCCCAATGGCGGCGTGATCCTCGATTCAGAGGGCAACCTATATGGCACCACGAGTAAAGGCGGCACTCACGGCAAGGGAGTTGTGTACAAACTGGCTCCATCCGGGCAAGAGACGGTCCTATACAACTTCTGCTCGCTGACGAATTGCGCCGACGGCGAAAACCCTGGGCCCGTCATCCGCGATTCAGCAGGCAATCTATATGGCACAGCATCCAACGGCCCCAAACAGAACCCTGGCAACGGGCTGGTGTACGAACTGAGTACTTCCGGCAGCGAGACGGTGCTCTGCAGCTTTGGCTCGGCGAGTTGCCCTGATGGGGCCCACCCCGATGGCGGCGTGGTCATCGATTCAGAGGGCAACCTATATGGCGCCACGAGTAACGGCGGCGCAAAAGGCGGGGGCATCGTGTTCAAACTCGAGCGGTAGCGCTTGCCCGTGACAACGCGCAACGCGAGCGTTATAGAGAGCTACTGGGGCCAGCTATTCACGATATGCGTCAGATTGATGCTGCAGGTCCCGGACGGTCGAACACTCGGAAAGTAGACGCCCAGCATAGCTCCGCCCTGGTCGGGATGTATTTACCGGCGCTCCGGCTTGTGGCTGAAATAACCGGGATATCGGATAGTGGCGGCCAGGTGTCGGTTTCTTCAGGTCGCTACTTTCTGAAAAGCGGACCTTTCAACCGCTGAGCAAATTTAGATCTACTTATAGGCGTGAGACATTGGGGAACACAAATTTTCGCAAACATCAGGTACGACACCCACTGGCCCATGGCTCCGATTTCAGGCCGTGATCGTTTGCCCGCAGCGCGGTGTCTCCAGGTTATTCCAGCAAACCCGCCATCATATCGAGTCATTCTTGCGGAAAAGAAAAGAGTCTCACGTCCTATTTGAAATAAGAGCTGGCGTGATCCCCAGAGCCTTTCTGAACATGGAAATAAACGCGCTCGGCGCAGTGTAACCAGATTCAAGAGCCGCATGTGTTACCTTTGCGCCTTCCGCTAAGAGGCGCATCGCCTGCATGAGCCGAAGTTGCTGCCGCCATTTTCCAAAGCTCATACCGGCTTCCTCTTGAAAGAGTCTTTCGATCGACCTTTTGCTCGCGCCGCCCACGCGGCAAAGCTCGGCGAGTGTCCGGCCATCACCGGGATGTTTCGTAAGTATGGCAGCGATCCGAACCAGCCTTGAATCTGACAAATGTGGAAGCTGCAACGGCACCGTCTGCACCGCCTCCAGCTGATAAAGAACTATCCCGATCAAGTAGTTTTGCCATCGCACAGTTCTCTTAAGCGCGGCAGAGGTGCAGGCATAAAGAATAAGCTCTTTGAGCAATGTAGAAACATTCACGACGCAACAGCCGTGTGGCAGTCGTTTGGCTAGCCCTGGTTTCAGATACAGGGTCCGCATCGCCACCGAACCCGACATCGTGATTGTGTGGGAAACGTCGGCCGGTATCCAGACAGCACGTTGTGGCGGAACAACCCAGGTATCGGATTGAGTGCGAACGGTCATCACGCCGCGCGAGGCGTAGACCAGTTGATCCCGATCAAGGAAATGCAACGGGATGATGTGACCGGCTGGATAGTCGCGGGTGAGAGTTGTGATCGGTGACTTCTCGTCTTCCGAGCGGTCAAAAAGTCGACTTTTGCGCTCTTGCGACATTTGTTGTCACTTTATCGGAAGTGCCTAGAGGTGAGAATCGATATGCTGCGAAGTCGATCCGGGAAAGCGATCCCAGCTGGGCGCGCATCATGGGGAAGAGCTATTCTTCTTGAGCGACTCTTTTCCCATTGACTGGGAACACACAAGCGAAGACCAAAATTTAGGAAAGCTAATACGCGGCTATTGGGTCCAGTTCGTCAAAACCGGCAACCCTAATTTCGACAGAGTTCCGAATTGGCCTGCTTATAGTAAATCCTCAGAGTATTTCGAACTCGGCGAATACGTCGGCCCCCGCCCCGTCCCTCAATGCATCAGGGCGCTTGAATCCATTATGCGGCGCATCGTGGCGAGCTAGTCCTCCTCAACGAGTTCATGAAATAGCTCTCGCACTTTGCTTTTTGATGCCGCTAAAGCTTTGCGCCCTAACCGGGTCGCTCGGTACACTCGCCGCAGCGATTTCCCGTTTCGCTGCTCGGTCGATCGCAGGTAGCCTTTCTTCTCAAGTCCTTGGAGCAGAGGATACAGACTCCCCGGACTGATCCGGTATCCGTGACGCGCCAACTCCTCAATGATTCCCAGACCGAAGATCGGACCCTCTACTGCGTGGTGCAGGACATGGAGCCGGATCAGGCCTGAATACAAGTCGCGATCAGCGGCGGCCATTCTAGCTCTGACTTCGATTTCGACATTAGATTACGCTCCATGATACTCTGAACCCGCAGGAGCACTCGTCAACCCGGCAATGAAATTAAATCAGCGGATGTTCGATTGTACGGCGCCTAGGGTGTTTCTGCTCCTTCTGGTTGCAGCGTCCAGCCTATGGGCACAGGGGCCGCCGTTCCAAACGGACGATCCGGTCCCGGTCGATTTCCAGCATTACGAGTTTTATATTTTCGGAGCTATGGATGGGACGCCTGCGGAAATGGATTCCGTCGGTCCGGCGTTCGAATTTAACTGGGGCGCTATTCCCAGGGTGCAGCTACACGTCATCGCGCCCTGGGGCACCGTCAATCCCTCGAACAACCCGATCTACGCCCCCGGCGGAATTGGCCCCTCCGCCTTCGGCTACACCGATATGGAACTCGGCGCCAAGATCGCGTTCATCAAAGAATCAAAGTACATTCCCCAGATCGGCACCTTTACGATGTTCGAAATGCCAACGGGTAACTACGACAAAGGTCTCGGTGTGGGAAAGGTGTGGTACAAAGTTCCCCTCTGGCTACAAAAGAATTTCGGGCACTGGTTGCTCGACGGCGGCGGGGGCGCGGTCGTCGTTCCGCAAACCGGCTACCGAACCTTCCCTTACGGCGCATTCTTGTTGAAATACGGCTTCGGCGAACGCCTGGAACTTGGAGGCGAGATCTTTTCCCACGGGGCCGAAGGCTACGCCACACCCCAGACCCAGGCCTCCACGCTGATCGACTTCGGCGGTTACTATCACTTCAAGCATCACGAGGGCGAGCAGTTTTTGTTTTGCTACGGTCACTCCGTTCTCGGCCAGACCGAACAGTATGCATACATCGGCATGTATTGGACATGGGGAAAAGATAAGAAGAAACCGGATTCAAGCGACCTCAGATTGCCGGAGCCGATGCACATACCAGGATCTCCGCCTATGAACGGAATGAGCTGGCAATGACCCGCGGCTTGCAATGAGATGCAAGGCTGATCCGCGCGGAAAAGGCGGTAAATGGAAATCACAACACGCGCTCTCTGGACAGTTATTCATGGCATATTATTCGGTGGGCTCTATCTATTCGCATGTTCCGGCGCACTGGTAGAGCTTTATCGGCTGACTGTCTCGCCCACTTCGCCCGAATCCACTCACGGGCACGACCGCTTCATGCACATTTACCTCATCACGATGGCTGTGCTTGCGTGGGCCGCTGTGCTCAGCGGAACTTATGCGATTTACCCCTGGTATCGCGCAACGCCTCCGCCGGGAACAGTTAATCTCTCGATGTTTCCGCAACGCCTGCTGATGTCCAGCCCTGCGACAATCGGCTGGCACTCAGTGGGAATGGAGTGGAAGGAGCACGTCGCCTGGTTCGCTCCCATTTCAATCACAATGGTCGCGTTCGTGTTCATCAGGTATGGCCGCGATCTCAGGAATCATCGCCAACTTCGGTCTGCCGTGCTCGTGTTTGCCTTGGCTTCCCTTGTTGCCGCGGGCATAGCCGGCTTTTTCGGCGCGGAGATCGACGAGTACGCACCGGTTCGCGGCGGCAGCGCCATCCAATTGACGGCCGGAGAGGCAAAGTGAAAAGGGCGTACAATGTCTCCCCACCTGACACTCCGCCCCTGACCAACGGCTGCGCAGTGGCCGCCATTTTGTCGGCTGGCGCCGGCTGCTTTGTTCTGGCGCTCCTGGCCATCCTTGCAGATAACTCGGCCCTCGTTAGGCGCAGTCTTGTTTTTTACAAACCGACGGGCGTACTCTCAGGCGTAACCACTGTTGGCATTTTTGTGTGGCTTTTCACTTGGGGCATATTGGATTGGCGTTGGCGAAAAAAGACAGTTGCTGCAGGACGTGTTAGCGCGATTGCCCTCACACTCCTGGTTCTGAGCCTGATCCTGACGTTCCCGCCCGTTAGCGACCTGTTCTGATATTGGCGAGGTTTAAATTGGTGCTGGAGGTGGGGGTCGAACCCACATGTTCAGTGAAGAACGCGGGATTTTGAGTCCCGTGCGTCTGCCAGTTCCGCCACTCCAGCAACGACCGAAAAACAACCTGAGTATATCAACGGCTCGCGGCGAAAGGCAGTGCTCCGAAGGAGAGCGATTCTAAAAACCGGCGCGCTCAAAATCGGTCGTCGACTGCCAGCTCGCCAGGCCTGGAAGCCGCACACCGAAATACGATTCGATTTCTTGCTGTGTACCGGGGATGTAAGCCCCCTCCCAGTTCCTCACCACGCGTCCCGACTTGCTGACTAAAAGAGTTTCCGGTGTACCAGTGAGTTTCAAGGTCTTGCGAATATCGGCCCCGTCATCGGTAAAGACCGGAGCTTCATGGTGGGCTGCCAAGAGGTATTTAGGCAGTCCGTCCACGTCGGGGGTGTAGCTAACCACGCGATACTCGCGGCCCACGCGCGCGGCAAGGGCAGCGAAGTTGGCCGCATTTTTCTGACACCACCGGCAGTTCGGACTGAAGTAATAGATGAGAGTGCCTTTGGGCGCGTCACTGTACCGGATTTGTTCTATAACGTCACTCGCGCCGGGAATTACCTCGCGGGCGCGGAACTCGGGGACCGCCTCACCGACGGCCAAGCCATGCATCTGCAGGACGGCAGGCCGCGAGCGCTTAAGCTGCCATGCAAGCAGCACGTTGAGCGCGAGAGAAGCGGCCAAGATAACTGCAAGACCCTCGTTTCTCAATGGATTGATCAGGCTGAGAATCTTTGACCGCATATCTCTCGCGCAACTAACATCGGCCGGCTACGTCACAGAGCTGTCCGGCGCGCGCACCGTTACTCCTTGACGCACTCGGCGCCGTTCAGCCCAGGTTGTGGGTCGAAGCAAGCGCCCTCGCAGAGATATCCCTTTTGGCACGGGACTCTCGATCCACATATGCACGCGGCCGCGTGTGCCCGGGCCTGCGGGGGCGCCGCGAGGGTCCAAGCCACGAAGCCGAATACTGGTAAAGAGCAGCAGCAGAGCAAATACCTTAATTTGCGCGACATTTAAGCCACCTCCAGTGCATTTACAACAAAGGCGGATGCCTTCCAGGGTGAGCATAAATCCAGAGGCGATTGTAGTCAATCGATTTTTGTAGATCTGCCAAGAATTCAGAATACTTGCGCATTTACTCGGAGCATAAGTCGCGGAATGGGCCAATCACGTCCTTGTCGATAGCAAAGCGGCCCTTGCTCAGGTCGTGCCCGGCGCGATCGACGAAGGTCAGCCCGGTGCGTGAAGGGATGAGTCGAACGGCGGCAGTAATTTCTTGCGGAGAACCGAAAGGGTCGTTTGTTCCGTGCACGAAATAAGCCGGGACCCGAAGCGAGCCAAAGTGGGCCGTGCGAAGATGGGCGGGCTTGTCGGGAGGATGCAGAGGATACGAGAGCAACAGGAGGCCTTCGCACAGGTTCGAAACTTCGGCTGCGAGAAGCGTAACTTGTCGTCCGCCGTAGGAATGGCCGCCTGCAAAAACCGGCCCACTCACGAGAGAGCGCATGGCATCTAGCGCTGCACGGATGCCGGATCGGTCTTCGATGGCGGATGAAGGATGCGGCGGTCCGAAGGCGCGCCGGACACGAAAAGGCAAATCGAAGCGGAGAACGCACATGCCCGCTCCGCAAAAGGCGTTGGCGACCGCAACCAGGAGCGCGCTCGTGCAGTTGGCGCCGGCTCCATGCGTCAAGACCAAGCCATTTTCCGACGGCGTTGCGGGCTGGTGAAGGAACCCGCGAACCGAGTCCTTTTCAAAGCGCACGATGTCATCAGGCATGCTCACCGCCAAAATCAAATCGTAAAGGAGAGCCTTTGTATACTCGTGTATTGGTTTTGCTTCGAAGTCTTTCGTGAGTTGCCTGAACTCGTATGCCACAACTGTTTCGACCTAGTGCGAATACTGTCGCTAAGGTCTCCATAGCCGCGGTCGTTTTGCTGTTGGGCGGCACGCTCGCGGTTGCGTATATCACCGACCGGGGAGATTGGACCACCTCGATCCGGATGGCGCCGGAGCAGCCCATCCCGTTCAGCCATAAGCACCATGTGAAGGACGACGGCATCGATTGCCGCTATTGCCACACGGGCGTGGAGACTTCCGGATACGCCGGGCTTCCGCCGACTGAAACGTGCATGACGTGCCACTCGCAGATCTGGTCGAACGCAACGCTGACGCAGCCCATCCGCGATAGCTGGGCGAGCGGCAAGTCCATTGAATGGGTGCGGGTGCACGATCTGCCGGACTTCGTCTACTTCAATCACAGCATCCATATCAACAAAGGGATTGGCTGTTCGACTTGTCACGGGCGCGTGGACGAGATGCCGCTCACCTATCGCGTGAACAATCTATATATGGAGTGGTGCGTGAATTGCCATCGCAATCCCGCTAAATACATCCGCCCGAAATCGGAAGTGTTCAATATCGAGTATCAATATCCGGCGAACCAGGCAGAGCTTGGGCCGCAACTTGTCAAGGAGTATCACGTGCAGTCTTTGACCGATTGCGTGACGTGCCACCGATGAAAGAGTCGTTGGTTTCTTTAGAGTCGCTGCTCGAGAAGAGCAAGCCGAAGCTGGACGTGCAGGCTCTGCGCGAGAGATTGGCGGCGGGGCGCGGGCCGGCATTCTGGCGAACGCTCGAAGAAGCAGCGGAGAGCGAAGAGCTGCGGGAGTATGTAGAGCAGGAGTTCCCGGGTCTCTCCGGACAGATTCCGCAAGGGGTAAACCGGCGAAGCTTATTGAAGGTCATGGGCGCGTCGCTTGCAATGGCGGGCGCGGCAGCCTGCACGAAGCAACCGAAAGAATTGATCGTGCCGTACGTGCGGCAGCCGGAGAACGTGATTCCAGGGCTTCCGCTGTTCTACGCGACGGCAATGCCGATCGGAGGGTACGCGCGCGGACTGCTGGTAGAGAGCCATCTGAACCGGCCCACAAAGGTGGAAGGCAACCCGGATCATCCGGCCAGCCTGGGATCGACAACGATATTCGAGCAGGCTTCCGTTCTAAATCTTTACGATCCGGATCGGTCTGAGACGGTCTTGCATGAAGGCCGGCTGAGTATCTGGAGCGATTTCACGGGCGCATTCAGCTCCGAAGCGCAATCGTTGGGTATGCGGAAGGGCGAAGGGCTGGCCATTTTGAGCGGCCCGACGACATCGCCGACCTTGATCGACCAGATGAACCGGCTGCGGCAGCAGTGGCCCACCGCGAAGTGGTATGTGCACGACGCGTGCGTGAATCCGGCGATTGCGAGCGCAGCGAAGAAGATTGCGGGGCGCACGGCGTTGGTCACCTACGACCTTTCGCAGGCCGATGTGATCGTGAGCCTGGAGAGCGATTTTCTGAACGTGGGACCTGCGGCCCTACTCAATGCGCGGCAATTTGCGGCGCGGAGAGCGATTGATAACGGCGAGACGCCGGTACGGTTGTATGCAATCGAATCGGGTCCGACGGTGAGCGGATCGCTTGCCGATCATCATCTACCGGTGAAGAGCAGCGCCATTCCGGGCATTGCATATCAACTGGCAAAGGCGTGCGGAGTCGCCGCGCCGGATGTGGCCGCAAGCGCGCCGGGGTGGTTGAACGGCGTAGCGCAGGATCTGAATAATACAAAGGGACGCTCTGTGGTGATTCCCGGCGAATTTCAGCCGGAGAGCGTGCATCTTGCGGCGTACGCGATCAACGAAGCACTCGGCAATGTAGGCAAGACGGTGCGCGTCATGCAAGGCGTGGAACCGGATGATACGCACACGCTCGAAGAACTGACCACCGATCTGAACAGCGGCCATGTGGAAACGCTACTGATTCTCGGCCCGAACCCGGTATACACGGCTCCGGCTTCGCTGGGCTTTGCCGGCGCGATCCGGAAGGCGCGACTAGTGGTGCGGCTCGGTCAATTCTTCGATGAGACATCGCGGTTGAGCCACTGGCACATACCGGAGGCTCATTATCTCGAAACGTGGTCGGACTCGCGAGCATTCGACGGCACGGTGACGATCCAGCAGCCGCTGATTGAGCCGTTATACAACGGCAAATCCGCGCACGAGATTCTTTCGATTCTGCTAGGCAAGCCGGACCAGAGTTCGCACGACACCGTGAAGGGTTACTGGCAATCGCAGGGCCAAGGTCAAAACAAGACCGGCGGCGACTTCGACGCCATGTGGAAACGCTCACTGCACGACGGGGTCGTAGCGGGCTCGGCAGTAGGAACGGTAAACGGCAAAGCGGTGGCGCTGGCCGCGCTCGCAAACGGCGCGGTGAGCGGGCTCGAAGTCGTGTTCCGGCCGGATCCGACGATTGCGGACGGAACGTATTCGAATAACGGTTGGATGCAGGAGCTGCCGAAGCCGCAAAGCAAAATGACGTGGGACAACGTAGTTTCGATCAGTCCCAAGAACGCCGCCGATATGAAAGTCACGATCGGCGACATGCTGCGCGTGACGGTGGAAGGCCGCACCGTGACCGGGCCGGCGTGGATTCTGCCGGGCCATGCGGAAGATTCGGTGACGGTGCACTTCGGCTACGGGCGCGAAGGCTCCGGACGCGTGGGCAACAAGATCGGGTACAACGCGTTCGCGATTCAGACGCATGCGACGCCGTATTTCGCGAGCGGCACGATTCAGAAGACGGGCGAGCACTACCGGCTGGCGAACGTGCAAGAGACGCAGACCATGGCGGGACGCGATCCCGTGCGCGTGGCGACTCTGGCAGAGTTTCGCGAGCATCCGAATTTTCCAACCGAAGAAGAACCGCCGCTGCCCATGGACGAATCGCTCTACAAGCCATGGCCGTATACGGGCTATAAGTGGGCGATGGCGATCGACCTGAATATCTGCACGGGGTGCAGCGCGTGCATTATTGCGTGCCAGGCGGAGAACAACATTGCCGTAGTGGGCAAGGACCAGGTGGCGCGCGGGCGGCACATGCATTGGATTCGAGTGGACCGCTACTACGCGGGCGATCTGGACAGCCCGGCGATGTACAACCAACCGGTGCCATGCATGCACTGCGAGCAGGCGCCGTGCGAAGTGGTTTGCCCGGTGGCGGCGACGGTGCACAGCACAGAAGGCTTGAATGAGATGGTCTACAACCGCTGCGTGGGGACGCGGTATTGCTCCAACAACTGTCCCTACAAGGTGCGGCGGTTCAACTTCTATCTCTATTCGGACTGGAACACGCAGAGCCTATACGGGGTGCGCAATCCGGATGTGACGGTGCGCAGCCGCGGCGTGATGGAGAAGTGCTCCTATTGCGTGCAGCGAATTCAGGAGATGAAAATCCAGACCGAGAAAGAGAACAGGCGCGTTCGGGACGGAGAGATTCTGACGGCTTGCCAGCAGGTTTGCCCGACGCAGGCGATCACCTTCGGGGATTTGAGCGATCCGGACAGCAAAGTCTCGAAATTGCAGAAGCTGAAACGAGTGTACGGGCTGCTCGACGACTTGAACACGCGGCCGCGCACGAAATACCTGGGATTCGTGCGGAATCCGAATGAGGCGCTGAGAGGTCAAAGTGCAAACTCCAGAGGTTGAAGAGCGCGAGCCGAAGGAACTGATACCCGATCCCGGGCCGAGTAGCATTCTTGGGCCGGGGCACACCTACAACTCGGTCACGCAGAGGATCGCCGGGGTTGTGTTCCTGCCCTGGAAACGCACGCCGAAGAAGTGGATGGTGGGCGCGTTCATCGCGTTTTGTTTCGTGAACCTGTTGATGCTCGCAATGGGTTATCTATTCCTGCGGGGCATTGGTATCTGGGGCGTCAACATTCCCATCGGCTGGGGGTTCGCGATCATCAATTTCGTCTGGTGGATCGGTATCGGCCATGCCGGTACGCTGATTTCCGCGGTCTTCTTCCTGCTGAAACAGGACTGGCGCACATCCATCAATCGCTTCTCGGAAGCCATGACGCTGTTTGCGGTGGCTTGCGCCGGCATGTTCCCGATCTTGCACCTCGGCCGTCCATGGCTCGCCTATTGGCTGTTCCCCTATCCCAATTCCATGTGGCTATGGCCGCAGCCGCGCAGCCCGCTCGAATGGGACGTGTTCGCCGTATCGACTTACGGAACCGTATCGCTCGTGTTCTGGTACGTCGGACTGATTCCCGATCTAGCCAGTCTGCGCGATTCCGCGAACAAGTTGTGGATCCAGCGGTTTTACGGCATCCTTTCGCTTGGATGGCGCGGCTCAGCCATTCACTGGCACCGCTATCAGAAGGCGTATCTGCTGCTGGCCGGCCTTTCGACGCCGCTGGTGCTCTCCGTACACACGATCGTGAGCTTCGACTTCGCCATCAGCATCCTGCCGGGATGGCACACGACGATTTTTCCGCCTTACTTTGTCGCAGGCGCCATTTATTCCGGATTCGCGATGGTGCTGACGCTGATTATTCCGCTGCGCGCCTGGTACAACCTGCGCGATCTGATCACGCTGCGGCATATCGAGGCGGCGGCGAAGGTGATGCTGGGCACCGGATTGATCGTCGCCTACGGCTATTCGATGGAAGCGTTCTTTTCGTGGTACAGCGGCGACAAATACGAAAGCTTCATGTATTGGAACCGCATGACCGGTCCATACGGCTTCACGTACGCGCTGCTGATTCTCTGCAATATCGCACTGCCGCAGGCCTTATGGTCGAGGCGTGTGCGGCACAATATCGTGCTCGTCTGGATTCTTTCGATCATTATCAACATCGGCATGTGGCTCGAGCGGTTCGTGATTGTGGTGACGAGCTTGCATCGCGACTTTCTGCCGTCCTCCTGGGGGATTTACATCCCGACGAAATGGGACTGGGCAACTTACGCGGGCACGCTTGGCTTCTTCATGTTCCTGATCTTCCTGTTCGTGCGATGGTTGCCTTCGATTTCAATATTCGAGGTGCGCGAGGTTGTGCACCACGAAGAGGTTTCGATGGAGCCGGCGGTTGAGGGCAAGATATGAGCCACGAACTGACGCTCAGTGAGATTCCGGCGATTCACGGCGCGATGGGAGAATTCGAAACACCGGAAGCTCTGCGGGCAGCGTGCCAGCGCGCGTATGCGGAAGGCTACCGGCGCATGGACGCCTATGCGCCGATGCCGGTGGCGGGATTGGCGGAGGCGATCGGATTCCGCAAAAACAAAGTGGCGCTGGCGGTTTTGATCGGCGGCATTTGCGGAGCTTCGGGCGGGTATGGACTGCTGTGCTGGATTACGATCATCGCCTATCCGCATAATGTCGGCGGACGCCCGCTGCATAGCTGGCCGGCCTACATTCCGATTACCTTCGAATGCATGATTCTCCTTGCGGCGCTGACAGCGCTGGTGAGCATGCTGGCCATGAACGGTTTGCCGAAACCGTATCACCCGGTGTTCAACGTGCCGGCATTCGACCGGGCCTCCATCGACAAATTCTTTCTGTGCATCGAATCGACGGACCCGAAGTTTGAAACCGAAGACACACTGGCTTTTCTGCGGGATCTGGGAGCGACGGAGGTGAGCGTTGTACCGGCGTAAAGTGATGGCGGGCGTGGTGCTGGCGGGCGCGCTGGGATTAACCGCATGCCGCCAGGACATGCACAATCAGCCGCGTTACAAACCGTTCGCCGCGACTTCTTTCTTCGGAGACGGGCGATCGGCGCGGCCGGCCATTGAAGATACCGTGGCGCGCGGACAACTGCATCTCGACCAGGCGCGATACACGGGTAAAGAGAACGGCAAGGACATCTCGTATTTTCCGATTCAGATTACGCGGGCAGATGTGGCGCGGGGACAGGAACGATTCAATATCTTCTGTTCGCCCTGTCATGGAAGATTGGGCGATGGGCACGGCATGATTGTGAGTCGGGGTTTGCGCCAGCCGCCGAGCTATTACGACCCGCGGCTGGTGAACGCTCCTGTAGGACATTTTTTCGACGTTATGACAAATGGCTATGGCGCGATGTACAGCTACGCATCGCGCGTTCCTGTAGATGACCGTTGGCGGATCGCATCCTATATTAGAGCGCTGCAGGCGAGCGCGGCAGGCGCGAGCGCCGGCGCCTCCCAGAATGGCGCGGCGAGTCCGCAGAATGGCGCGGTTTCGCAAAACGGCGCTGGGCAGAGCGGACGCGCGGGAGGGCTGCAGTGAGCGCGCACGAGCACGCTGTAAACGTTCCAGTTCCCGAAATACGCCTGGGGCCGGGGGCGGCGCAAGTGGAACGGATCTCCGGAATTATTGGCGTGATTGGTTTGGCGCTGTGCGTGGTGGGATTTCTGATGAACCGCGCGGTGTTCTTCCAGTCGTATTTGTTCGCTTTTATCTACTGGGGTGGATTTGCGCTTGGCGGGCTGGGCGTGCTGCTGATGGGTCACACAGTCGGCGGCAAGTGGTGCGCGACCTCGCGCCGATTCCTGGAAGCGCAGATGGGAACCCTCTGGATTGTGGCGGTCTTCACCGTCATTCTGCTGTTTGGGCTACATGATCTTTATCCGTGGACGCACATCGGCGACATGAAAGAACTGGCGGACCGGGAAGTACTGCGCCACAAGCAGGGATACCTGAACATTCCGTTCTTTGTGGTGCGGGTGGTGATCTACTTCGCGGTCTGGTTTTTCTGGGGCTTGCGCGTTCGCAGGATGGCGGACCGGCAGGATCAAACAGGCGATCCGACTCTGCGAGAACGCATGCGGGCGTTCAGCGCGCCGGGCGTGCTGGTGTTCACCATGACCGCGACGTTCGCCTACATCGACTGGATCCTTTCCGCGGACGCGCAATTTTTCTCGACCGTATACGGGGCGATGATTCTGATTGGCGACGTGTTGCAGAGCTTCGCGCTGACGATCATGGCGATGATTCTGACGTCGCGCGGAGACCGGTTCGGCGGGCGGGTGAACGCCATTATCCTGCACGATCTCGGGAACCTGATGTTTGCGTTCACGATCTTCTGGACTTACCTGACGGCATCGCAGCTAATCATCGTGTGGCCGGCGAACCTGCCGCAGGAATTGATTTGGTACCTGAACCGGGTCCACGGATTCTGGAAGTATTTCGCCCTGGTGACGGCGCTTTCGATGTTCGCGATTCCGTTCCTGGCGCTGCTTTCGCAAACGCGTAAGCGCGATCCACGCCGCTTGATACGAGTGTGCGTCTGGCTGCTGCTGGCCCGCATTATCGATATCTACTGGATCGTTGAGCCGACGTACCGCCGCCACGGATTCTGGATGTCTTGGACCGATTTCGCTGCGTTCTTCGGGGTAGGCGGGATCTGGCTGTTCGTGTTTGTGCGGCAATTGCGCCAACGCCCGCTGCTGCCGTTGCGGGATCCGCGCGTCATGGCGCCTCTGCCGGAGGAGGTGGTGGCGTGAATCACGAACAAGGCCGCGCGCAATCGCACGGATCAGAGCATCCGCATCACTCCGAACCGCACACCGGTCATGGGGGGACGAGCTTCGAGGGAGTAGACGCGAGCGTCAAGCTGGTCATCTATTCGCTCGCAACCATCGCGCTGACGCTTGTGATAACGCTTGCGATAACCTTGCCGATCCACAAAGCGTTTCGCGATACGGATCCGCTTGGCGAGCCCGCGAGTCCGCTGGCGCCCGCGAGAACAGTGCCGCCTGATCCGCAGCTGCAGGTTCATCCATGGGAAGAGCTGCCGGAGTTGCGGCAACATTCGGACGAGATTCTAAATAGCGGCGGAAAAGATAGGGACGGGCGTACGCACGCGCCGATCAACCAGGCGATGGATAGCGTTGTTTCGCGGTTGCCGATTGGGCAGAACGCGCAGGCGGGCATCACAACGCCCGGCGGGCAAGGACGCGATTTCAGCCAGGGCCTGAATGCAATGCCGGCGCCTTATCGACAACCGCAGATTTCGGGAGAGATTCGCAAGAATGCGCAGTAATGTGGTTTTAACGCGCAAAACGGGCGCAGTCTTAAGCGCCGCGCCCAAAGTATTTCGGATTGCTTTGCCGTCTGGCGGGGCGCTTCTGCGCCCTTTGCGCTATGACCGACAACCGCAGATTTCGGGAGAGATTCGCAAGAATGCGCAGTAATGTTTTAATCGGCGCCTGCTTGCTGCTGGCCGGGGCCGGCCTAGTGGGAGCGCAGTTCGTGCGGCCGGCCATCACCAACGGCGTGAGTTTCGATCAGCGCCTGAACTCGCCGGTTCCGCTCGAGACCGTTTTCCGGGACGAAGCCAACCAAGCCGTTCCGCTGCGGACCTATTTCGGGGATAAACCGGTTGTGCTGGCGCTCGTGTACTACAAATGTCCGAGCCTATGCAACCTGACGCTGACGGAGATGACGAGCGCGCTGAAGCGAGTATCACTGCAGCCTGGAATCGATTACAACGCGGTGGTGGTAAGCATCGACCCAAGCGAAACGCCGACTCTCGCGGCCGAGAAGAAGGCGAACTACGCGAAAGTATTCGGGCGCGCCGGGTTCGATTCGGGCTTTCACTTCCTGACTGGCTCGCAAGATTCGATAACGCGGCTGGCGAACGCCGTGGGGTTTCACTACCGCTGGGACGAGCCGACGCACCAATTTGTGCATGCGGCCGGGATCATGATCGCGACGCCATCCGGGAGCCTGTCGCGCTACTTCTACGGCGCGCAGTATGCCCCGGCGGATGTGCGGCTCGGCCTGGTGGACGCTTCGCAGCACAAGATCGGCACGCCGGTCGATTACGCGCTGCTTTATTGTTTTCATTACGACGCCACGCAGGGGAAATACACACTGGCGATCGTGAATGTATTGAAGCTTGCCGCTGGCGTAACCGTGCTTTGCCTGGGGGTGCTGATTTTTTTCCTGATGAGAAAAGACAGGAGCGATAAAACGCGCATGGCGTGGAAAGAGGCGCGGCATGCTCGCTAGCCTGGCGCCCATACTGGCGGATCTGCCGCCGCTTTGGCCGACGCAGGCTTCCGCGCAGGCCGGCCCGATTGACGATCTCTACATCTTCCTGACGGTGGTTTCAGCGGTGATGACGATTTTGATTTTCGTCGCCATCATCGTTTTCGCCTATAAGTACCGTAGGCGAGCGCATCCGCACGCGACCCAGATCGAAGGATCGACGAAGCTGGAGTTGGCGTGGTCGATCTCGCCCTTTCTCATCATGTTGATCATGTTCGTATGGGGAGCGAAGCTGTATTACGCGGCGCAAAACCCGCCCAAAGACGCCATGGAGGTCTTCGTCACAGGCAAGCAATGGATGTGGAAGATTCAGTATCCCGACGGCGGCCGCGAAATCGACGAATTGCATGTGCCGGTGGGCCAGCCCGTGAAGCTGACCATGGCTTCCGAGGACGTCATCCACAGCTTCTCCATTCCGGCGTTTCGAATCCGGCACGACGTAGTGCCCGGGCACTACGACAGCGTCTGGTTTACGCCGACCAAGCCGGGCCGGTATCACCTGTTCTGCACCGAGTATTGCGGCAACCAGCACGCCAACATGATCGGCTGGGTGGATGTGATGGAGCCGAAGGAATATGCCAACTGGGCGAGCGGTGGCGGCGCGCAGGGTACGCTTGCCGAGCAGGGAGAGAAACTGTTTCAGCAGTTCGGGTGCTCGACGTGTCATCTGCTCGACCAGCAAGGCCGCTGCCCGATCCTTAGGGGCCTGTATAACAAGCCGGTTCAGTTAAACGACGGCCGCACGGTGACCGCCGACGACGCCTATATTCGCGAATCGATTCTCGATCCGAACGCTAAAATCGTGGCAGGGTTCGAACCGAACGTCATGCCGCAGTTCAAGGGCCAGGTGACGGAGGAGAACGTGATCCAACTGATTGCGTATATCAAGTCGCTTTCGCCGAGCACGCCCGCTTCGCAGCAGGGCGTACAGCAGAGGCCGGTGGTGATTGCGCCGGGGGCGACGGGCGCGATGCCAAACGTAAAGAGTCCAGCTACTCAGGAGAAGCAGCCGCGTTAGAGAGCAAGGGAAGCAAGAGCACTAAGTAACTATGGCAACCATCGTACAAGGAACACCGGAAGCCGTTGCGGAGCCGGTCGATTACCTCAATGTGTCGCACACGTGGAAGAGCTGGCTGTTCACCACGGATCATAAGCGCATTGCGGTCCTTTATCTGATCTCGATCACGCTGATGTTCGTGCTGGGGGGCGCGGCGGCGGTCGCCTTCCGCATAAACTTGCTCTCGCCGGAAGGCGTGTTTTCGGCCGAGACTTACAACCGACTGTTTTCCATGCACGGCATCATCATGGTGTTTTTCTTCCTGGTGCCTTCGATTCCGGCTACTCTCGCGAATTTTCTGATTCCGATCATGATCGGCGCCAAGGATCTTGCGTTTCCGCGGATCAACTTACTGAGCTGGTATATCTATGTCGTCGGAGCGCTGTTTGCGATTTATGCAGTCGTCCGCGGCGGCGTGGATACGGGCTGGACCTTTTACGCGCCCTTCAGCAGCACTTACTCGAATTCGTACGTGCTGGCGGCGGCGTTCGGCGTCTTTATCGCAGGTTTTTCGTCGATCCTGACCGGCCTTAACTTCATCGTCACGGTTCATAAGATGCGCGCGCCGGGGATGACCTGGTCGCGCCTGCCGCTTTTTGTCTGGTCGAACTACGCGACTGGACTAATCCAGGTACTCGGAACCCCGGTGCTCGCCATTACGATGCTGCTGCTTGCCTTCGAGCGGATCGCCCACGTCGGAATCTTCGATCCGAATATCGGCGGGGACCCGATTTTGTTCCAGCACTTGTTTTGGTTCTACTCCCATCCGGCGGTCTACATCATGATTCTTCCCGGGATGGGCGTGATCAGCGAAATCATTTCCTGTTTTTCACGCAAGAGAGTCTTCGGCTATAACTTTGTCGCGTTTTCGAGCATGGCCATCGCGGTGCTGAGCTTCGTCGTGTGGGGCCATCATATGTTCATCACGGGCGAGAGCATGTATTCGAGCATCGCCTTCTCGATCCTGAGCTTCTTGGTGGCTGTTCCTTCGGCGATCAAGGTGTTCAACTGGACCGCGACGATGTACAAAGGCTCGATCTCGTTCGATACGCCGATGCTGTATGCCTTCGGCTTCATTGGCCTGTTTACGATCGGTGGGTTGACTGGGCTGTTTCTGGCGACGCTCGCCACTGACGTTGCGACCCACGGAACTTACTTTGTGGTCGCGCATTTCCACTACGTCATGGTGGGCGGAATGGTGATGGCCTATATGGGCGGGCTGCACTTCTGGTGGCCGAAGATTACGGGCAGGATGTATTCCGAGGCGTGGTCGAAGTTTTCGGCGCTGCTCGTGTTTGTGGGATTCAACCTCACCTTCTTTCCACAGTTCATCCTCGGTTACTTGGGAATGCCGCGCCGCTATCACAATTATCCGCCGGAGTTTCAAACTCTGAATGTTCTTTCGACCGCCGGGGCTTCGGTATTGGGCCTCGGTTATCTGCTCCCGATCATCTACTTCCTGCACTCACTAAAGTATGGCGCGCGGGCTGGCAACAATCCCTGGGGTGCGGCTGGTCTTGAGTGGCAGATTCAATCGCCGCCTACTACGTTCAATTTCGATGAGACGCCGGTGGTAACGGAAGAAGCTTATAATTACGGCCCAGTGGAGGAGATCGTTGGCTGAAACCATCGTTCCTGTAGGACACGAGCCTGTGGGGCACGAGCCCCCGCCGGAAGTCACGCACCTTCGGCATCACTTCGCGACCACCGAGCAACAGCTCGATGCGTCGATGCTGGGCATGTGGACCTTCCTGATTACGGAAGTCCTGTTCTTCGGCGGAATGTTTACGGCGTATGCGGTGTACCGGTTCATGTATCCGGCCGCCTTCGCCAGCACGAGCGTCTATATGGACGTTTGGCTGGGCGGCATCAATACGGCGGTGCTGATCTGCAGTAGCTTGACGATGGCCATGGCCGTGCGGTCGGCGCAATTGAGCCGGGAACGCCCGCTGGTGCTGTTCTTGATTCTGACTATGATATTCGGGACCATCTTCCTGGTTATCAAGTACATCGAGTGGCATTCCAAGTGGGTCGAACACCTGGTGCCGGGTTTCAACTTCCAGTACAACGAAGCGCCGCAATACACCCATCATGCCCAGATACTTTTCTTTCTGTATTTTTGCATGACCGGGATGCACGCTCTGCATATGATCGTCGGATTGGGACTGCTGACTTACTTGTTAATTCAGGCTATACGCAAGGTCTTTACGGCTTATTACTTCACGCCGGTCGAGATGATCGGCCTGTATTGGCACTTCGTCGATATTGTTTGGATTTTCCTGTTCCCGTTGTTATACCTGATTGGTTACCATCATCCGAAATGACGCAGCATATCGATTCAGTCAAAGCATACGTGGGCGTATTCATCGCGCTCATCATCCTGACGTTCACAACCGTTTATGTCTCGCAACTGGAACTCGGCGAATTTCATATCATCGTGGCGCTGCTCATCGCCTTCATTAAGGCCTCGCTGGTGGCCTGGATCTTTATGGGCGTGCGGCACAGCTCGAAGATGACGCGTCTGTTTGTCGTAGCAGGGCTGCTCTGGCTCGGCATTATGATGCTAATCACGTTTGGCGATTACACGACTCGGATCTGGGATTACACGCCGCAGCCCTGGTCGCAGAAACCGACCGTCGGCGGGGTGCACTAATTACCATCGCAGCCCTCCGACAGCGCTCGTTCGGAAAATTACTGTTGAAGGTTCTTGACCGTATCGCCAACCTTGGGCTGGCCGCTGCCTGAGAACGTCCCGACGGCGGAGCCGGCGTCGGCCGATGTGACGGTTAAGGTGCCGATGGGAGATTCGATCGAGCGAATCGGCTTACCGGTGACCGGGTCCTTGATGACCTTACTGACGCGAGTGATGCTCAGTTTGTCGCCGACATGCACTCCGCCGGTAGTTCCCACGTTTATGACGATGTCGTTGCCGGTCGCGTCGGCAACTACGCCGTTGACCTCTACGACCGGTACGACTTGTTTCGGGAGCGTCGCCGCCTTTTGATCCAATCCAGTGCCGACCTGGGACACCGCCGCTTTGGTCGCCTCACCAATGATGGTTGAGCCGAAATTCGAGCTGCCCATATCGAACGCGCCGCCTCCACCGCCACGCCAATCGCCGCCTCCGCCGAGCAGATTGGTTCCTGAGCGCTGTGACTCCCCGTGGCCGGTAACCGAACCAAGTATTTCGCCGGTGTTTACGTCGACGAGGCGCGCGGTAATTTCCACAATCGCTTTGGCCTTCTTGACCCCGATCCCGCCCAAACCGTAGCCGCCCCAGTGACCGCCTCCGCCGCCTCCGCCGATGTTCTTGTCATCTCGCCCGAATTGCGTGATTGCTCCTGTAATGATGATGTCCACCCCGGCGAGTTTTCCGATCTTGGCCGCGGTGGTTGGATCCGCACGGTTGCTGTTGGAGAAATTTTGCTCTTGCAGAATTTTATCCAACTGTTGGCGCTCGAATAAGCGGTAAGCCCCATCGTTGCTCAGCTGATTGATCAGCATCAGTGAGATGCCTTTGCCTATGTCCTGATTGGTTCCGAAAACGGCCTGGACGCTGGTCATAACAGTCGCGTAGTCAAAATCCATGACTGCGACCCGCCGTTTCTCCGGCTGCTGACCGAATGCGGGAGAAACGGCCAACACGGCTAGCAATCCGATATGGATCTTCATCGCCTTTTTGCTCCTATCTTCCTAAAAAGTTTTCCAGCTTAGATAACTCTTGTTCCGCGCTGTCCATACTCTTCTCAGCCAACTGTAGGTCGCGGCTTTGGAGCGCCCGTTGCGCCATTTGCAGATATGAATTCATGCGACTTTCCGAAGCAACGATATCGCCACGCAGTCCGAGCCCCTGAGATGCCTGCTGCTGCTTAAGACCCTCCAGGCTCTGCCGGACCGCGTCTGCGCGAGCATCCATCTTCATCAGAGACTCGCTCGCGCTGTTTAACTCGGCTTGAGAAGGGCCAGGAGGAGGCGCAGGCACCTGAGCGGGCGGCGGTTCCGGCGGTTTGGCCTGGGCCGCCGGATCGGATTTCGCGAGGCTCTTGGGCTGTGCCGGCGGGGTTTTCGCGGCGGGTTTCAGAACTGGCCGGATAGCGGCGTTATCCACATGGGATGGGATCGCCGCAGCCCCAAGATCGTGGGACTTGGGAGTTTCGCGCGCCACCGCCGGCCGGGGCGCGGGCGTGGAATCGCCCAGGACGGCGCCGCCTGTGGAAGCGGGATTGTAAGCAACCGAAGTGGACGATTCGTTTGATTTGGCGGCGCTCTTCCGGAAATAGGGAACAGCGATCAAAGCAGCCGCCAATATGCAAAGGCACGCAACGGCGCCAGCGGCCATCCAGAGGCTGCGGCGATTCTTCGCCGGAGCGCCGGGGGCAGAGGGCGGCGCCGCGGCAAACGGCGGCGCTGCGGCAAACCGCCGCGATGGGCGCGCAGCTTGCGGGTCTGGGAGAGGCGGTCGCGGCGTAACCGGACCAGGAGCTTGAGACTGAGATTCAACTGGGCCAGGACGGTAGTCATCGGCGTCGGAGATGAGACGTGTTTGCGCGGCCGTGTCCGCTGCCACAACGCTTTCAAGCGCTCTTCGAAATGCTTCGGCATTTTGGAAGCGGCGCGCCGGATCTTTCTGCAGCGCGGTCAAGATGATATCGTTCAGGGGCGCCGGCAGGGTGCGGTTGAATTCGATAGGTGGAGGCGGCGCAGTATTCAGTTGCGCATCCATGATCTGATAGGTGCTGTCGGAATCGAATGGACAGCGGCCGGCGGTTAGTTCGTATAGGACGATGCCGAGGGAATAAATATCGGAGCGGCCATCCACCGGCGTGCCGCGAACCTGCTCCGGCGACATGTAAGCGAGCGATCCCAAAGTGCTACCCGGACGTGTAAGTAGCGGCTCGGCGTTCGATTTAGCGATGCCGAAATCCATCAGCTTGATGCTCCCTTGGGGAGTGAGCATGATGTTGGATGGTTTGATGTCGCGATGGACAACGCCGTGGTTATGGGCGTATTGAAGCGCGGATAACACCTGTTTGATGTAGCCCAAAACCTTGTAGAGAGGAATAGAGCCTTCGCGCGCCCGTTCGGCGAGGTCTGTCCCTTCGACAAATTCCATCACCATCACGAGCTGGTTCTGAACCTTGAACGCGGTGTGAAGCTTGGCGATATTCGGGTGGTCTAGACGGGCGAGCGTGCGAATCTCGGCAATGAACCGCTCCCCGACACCGGGCTGCGAGCCCATGTCTTCGAGCAACACCTTCATGGCTTCGACGCGGTCGGATATCACGTTGCGGACCCGATAAACACTGCCCATTCCGCCTTTACCGAGCACGTCGAGAATCTCGTAATCGCCGGCCAATTGGCCAGGTTGGAAGGGCATATCGGGTTTCTCCGTTGGAACTACCTGCACATCATAAGCGAATTTTCAAGTTTGCGCGAGGGCGCTCCGCGGCGAATCAGTACTGGGGGATGTGGATCTCGGGCTGACCGGCGTCTTGAAGTTGACGGTTCAGAGAAGAGAGTGTGCGCGCCACGAATGTATTCCAATCGGCCATTCGCGCTCGCAAGGTCGCGGCGCTCTCGCGATACAATTCGAGCGCTTGGGCGGGCGGAGTTCGATCCGCGCTCTGAAGGGCGTTGAAGGCGGCATTCAGCCCGCGCGTGGCGGATTCGAGGCCACTACCGGGTTGCGATTTGGCGCCCGTGAGAATAACGCCCGCAGCTTTGTTTGCGCTGTCTATTGAGGAGGTCAGAGTCTGCGGAATACTTGCAGGCTGCTTCCCGAGCGCAGACTGCAAGGCCTTGATCTGCTCGCCGGTTCGGCGCGCCGCTAGCAGGTCCTTGAAGACTCGTTGACTCCATTGGAACTGAGCAAGCAACTCAGCGGCCGTGGCGCGCGAACGAGGATCCATGGCCACTTCGAGGGGCGCCGTGCAAGTGTGGCCCGCGGAGGTGAGCTTCACGGTGTAGCGGCCGGGAAGCGCGGTGGGTCCCTCCCAGCGCTCCGCGCCTTCTTCATCGAAATCTTCGGCGCTGTTGAGCCCGGTGGGGCCATAGCGCAAGTCCCAGACGAAGCGATGCATGCCGGGAGTTTCGCTCAACACGGGCGCGGGCGTGAGCCAGCGAGGCGCGATAGGCAGGTCCGCCGCGGGCGGGGCGGGTTTTTCCCGGCTCGAGAAGCGACGAACTAGTTCCCCCCGCGCGTCCATCACGTCAAGAACAAGTTCGCCACTGGTCGAGGGGGGCAGAAAGTAATCGAAATAAGCGCCCCGGCGGGGGTTTTGCGCCTGCGGCTCTTCGGGCGGAAGCGGGCTGCCCCAGAACACATCGCTCGTCATACGAATGGCGCGGCGAGGCTTATACAGCCAGACGCCGTTCTCGTTTCGATCCGCCATCTCGCGCAGCGGCTCGATGTCATCGAGAATCCAGAATGCGCGCCCGTGCGTGGCGATCACCAGATCGTCGTCGTGAATGACAAGATCGCGAACCGACGTGACGGGCAGATTCAATTGCAGGGAAGACCAATGCGCGCCGTTGTCGAAGGACACATAGGCGCCGAATTCGGTTCCCGCGAAGAGGAGATCGCGGCGCTTGGGGTCTTGGCGGATGGCGTTCAGGAACGCGTGATCGGCGATGCCCTGCGTGATAAGTTTCCATGTCTTGCCGAAGTCGGTTGTGCGGTAAAGATACGGCCGCATGTCGTCGAGGCGATGGCGGTCGACGGCTGCATAGGCTTCGCCCACGTTGAAACGAGACGCCTCTATGTGGGTGATCTTGCTCCATGGCGAAAGCCCCGGAGGCGTCACGTTGGACCAGCTCTTGCCGGCATCGCGAGTAAGGTGCACAAGGCCGCTGTCGCTGCCCGCCCAGATCTCCGCAGCGCTTAGCGGCGAAGGCGCGATGGTGTAGACAACGCCGTAGCCGCGCTGCATAGCATTGTCCACCGTAAGAGGCTCGCTTGCGGACCCGGGCGAGGATTTGACGGCGCCCGTGAGATCCGGGCTGATCGTTTGCCAATGCAAGCCGCCATCGAGAGTCTTCATGACATATTGCGTGCCGAGGTACAGCGCATTAGGCTGCGCGGGGGAGAAGACCAGGACGGGCGTCCAGGGATCGCGATACTTGCGCTGGGGCATTTCGCTGCCGAATTCCATAGCCGGCCACGGCGCGACATTTTGGCTTTGCATGAGACGGCGATCGAAGCGGGCCACTGTGCCGTAAGTGCCGGAGACATACAAGATATTGGAGTCCTTGGGATCGGGCGCGATGTAGCCGCTCTCGCTACCGCTCGCGGAGAACCAGTCGCGAGCGTCGATTTCGCCGTGATCGGTTTGGCTAGCCGTGGCCGCTGAACCGCTGTCCTGCTGGGAGCCGTAGACGTGGTAGGGAAACTCGTTATCGGTGATGACGTGATAGAACTGCCCCGTTGGCTGGTTGAACCAGGAACTCCAGGTCTTGCCGTCATCGAGCGTTACGGAGACTCCTTGATCGACGCCGAGCACCATGTGCGTGGAATTAGCGGGATCGATCCAGAGCTGGTGATAATCATCTCCACCGGGCGCGCCGCGCACGATAGATAAAGTCTTGCCGCCATCGCTGAGCTTGTAGAGCGCAACGTTTGGGATATATAGGATGTCCGGGTCGTTGGGATCGGCGGTGATGGAGTTGAAGTACCAGGCGCGGCTGAGGATGCGGGAATCTTTGTTGACCAGGGACCAGGTCTCGCCTCCATCGTCGCTGCGGTAAAGCCCGGCGTCCTTGGCGTCGATAGCCGCATAGATGCGTTTACCGCCCGTGCCGCGCGCTATCGCGACGCCAACACGGCCCCATTCGCCCCCCGGCAAGCCGTGACCGGTGAGCTGCTGCCACGTGTCGCCTCCATCCATCGAGCGAAACAGGCCGCTGCCGGGGCCCGCGATAGGCGCGTAGGTGCTCCAGGGCGGACGGTGCGCTTCCCAAAGCGCGGCGACGAGCATATCAGGACGGTCGGCTGCAATGGCTAGATCGGCGGCGCCCACATTCGGGCCACGGTTCAAGACTTTGTCCCAGGTCTGGCCGCCGTCCTTGGAGCGGAAAACGCCGCGTTCGGGGTTGGGCGCGTAGGCGTGGCCGAGTGCGGCGACAAACACCAGGCTGGGGTCGCGCGGGCTCACCACTATGCGGCTGATCTGGCGTGTCTCACGCAGACCCGTGTTGATCCAGGTGTGGCCGGCGTCGGTGGACTTGTAGACGCCGTCGCCGGAGGCGAGATCGGAACGAATATCGGATTCGCCGGTACCGGCGTAGATGACGTTCGGATCGGAAGGCGCCACTTCGAGCGCGCCAATGGAGGCGATGGGCTGCGAGTCGAAGATAGGAGTCCAGACCGTGCCCGCGTCTTCGGTTTTCCAGACGCCGCCATCGACTGCGCCGAAGTAAAAGGTGCTGCGATTTCCGGGAACGCCGCTCACCGCGACGGCGCGCCCGCCGCGAAAGGGCCCAATCAGGCGCCATTTCATTCCGTCCGACGATGCGGGCGGGAGAGTCGCGGAGTGAAGCGCCGAATAAAGAGTAAGGCAGGAGGCAAACGCGACGGTGCATCGCACGCTAAATTGCATAAATTGTCTTAAGATAGCGCAGGACGAGCCGCGCTTCGCATACAATGGGCAGCGTGAAATACGTATTGAGTGTGTTGGCCGCGGGTTTGAGCTTGACCGGAGCCCTGCGGGCGCAGAATGCGGCGGGAATGAGCGCGGAGCTGAAGGCCGCCTACAACAGCGTGAAGAATAACCTCCTGAAGTCTGCCGACAAGATGCCGGAGGAGAACTACGCTTTCAAGCCGATGCCTGAAATGCGAAGTTTCGCCGAGGTGCTGGGCCACGTGGCTTCGGCGCAGATGCACGCCTGCGGCGCCGCGTTGGGCGAGCAGAAGACCGCAGGCGGAGAAGACACTTCCAAGGCCACTGTGATGGCGGCCTTGAACGCGGCGTTTTCCGAGTGCGATCGCGCCTACGACGCGTTGACGGATGCAAACGCCTCCGAGACGATCAAGACGGGAAGAGGCGAGCGTTCGCGGGCGGGAATGCTGGCGGGCAATATTGCCCACGATAACGAGCAATACGGAATCTTGAGCGTGTATTTGCGGCTGAAGGGCGTAATTCCACCATCGAGCGAGGCCGCCGCCCGCAAGAAGTAGAGGGGAATCGAAGACGAGGGCGCGGCGTTTTAGGAAGTCCCGCGCCTGCTAGACTGAGAATCTGAACCCCTGTGATCCGGCAAACCTTTGCGAGCGCACCGGCGCCCAAGCATTAGGGCATAGCGCCAGATCGGAAGGTTGAGCCTCGAGAGCAAGACAAGGAGCCTTTCCGTTGAAATACATTTTTACGTCCGAATCCGTGACCGAAGGGCACCCGGACAAAATAGCCGATCAAGTTTCAGACGCGGTTCTGGACGCCGTGATGGCCGAGGATCCAAAGGGCCGCGTGGCATGCGAGACCCTGGTTACCACAGGTATCTGCATCGTCGCCGGCGAGATCACGACCAAGACCTATGTCGATATTCCGAAGTTGGTTCGAGGAGTGATCCAGCACATCGGCTACACGGACGCGGCCTTCGGATTCGATTCGAAGACGTGCGCCGTGAACAACATGATTCAGGCGCAGTCGCCCGATATTGCGATGGGCGTGGACACAGGCGGCGCGGGCGACCAGGGTTTGATGTTCGGGTATGCGTGCGATGAGACCGATGAGTTGATGCCGTTGCCCATCATGCTGGCGCATAAGCTGGTTCGACGGTTAAGCGAGACGCGGCGCGAAGGGCAGTTGCCTTATCTGCGTCCGGACGGCAAGAGCCAGGTCAGCGTGGAATATGTAGACGGCAAGCCAAGGCGTGTGGATGCGGTGGTGGTCTCGACGCAGCACGACGACGATGTGAGCTCGGCGCAGATCGAATCCGACGTGAAGAAGCACATCATCAATCGCGTGATTCCGTCCGAAATGATCGATTCGCAGACCAAGTTCCATATCAATCCCACCGGGCGCTTTGTAATCGGCGGCCCGCATGGCGATACGGGATTGACCGGCCGCAAGATCATCGTCGATACGTACGGCGGAATGGGGCGGCACGGAGGCGGCGCCTTTTCAGGCAAAGATCCTACGAAGGTGGACCGTTCGGCATGCTACATGGCGCGCTATGTGGCGAAGAACCTGGTCGCATCCGGCCTGGCGTCGAGAGTGGAAGTGCAACTGGCGTACGCCATCGGGGTGGCGGAGCCAGTTTCGGTGATGGTGAACACGTTCGGCACCGGGAAAATCGAAGACCAGCGCATGGCGGAACTCGTCCGGGAGCATTTCGCGCTGACGCCGAAAGGGATGATCGAGCACTTGAATTTGAGGCGGCCGATCTACCGGAAAACCGCTGCTTTCGGCCATTTCGGGCGAACCGAGGAGACGTTTACGTGGGAGGCGACCGACCGGGCCGAGGAACTGCGCGAAGGGTCGCAGTTGAGCGCGGCGGCGGTGTAGGCAAGTGGCAGTAGCCGAAGATTGTAAGCGATCGCTCGAAATCGAAATCCCTCTCGAAGAGGTGGAGCGCGCAAGAGAGCGGGTCACAAATTCGATCAAACAGAGGGTTCGCTTGCCCGGATTTCGCCCCGGAAAAGCGCCTCTCAACCTGATTCAATCGCGATTTGAAAGCGAGATCCGCAGCGAGGTGTTGGACCTGCTGCTTCCGCAGGCGTTTCGAGAGCGGGTGCAGAAGGAAGAATTGAAAGTGGTCGGTTCGCCGAATATAACCGACCTGCATTTCGATCCGGGCGAGCCCATCCGCTTCAAGGCGGACTTCGAAGTGGCGCCCGAGTTCGAGCTGGGCGACTATCGCGGCTTGCCGGTGAAGTACGAAGAGCCCACGGTGAACGATGAGGAGTTGTCCAAGCGCCTGGACGCGATGCGTGAGAACAAGGCGGAATATGTGAACCTGGACCCGCGGCCCATCGAGAACGGGGACCACGTGCTGGTTCACCTAAAGTCGGTCGCCGGGCTGGCGGAACCTATCGACCAGGACGTGCAAATCGAGGTGGGCGCCGAACAGACGCTTCCCGAATTCAATGCGGCGCTGACAGGAGCGTCGCCCGACGATGTGAAGCAAGTGGACGTCACGTATCCGGAAGACTACGCGCAGGAGCGGCTAGCCGGCAAGACCGTTCAATTCGAGCTGACGCCGAAGATCGTTCGCAAGAAAGAGCTGCCCGTGCTCGACGATGAGTTCGCGCGAGATTTAGGCGACTACCAGAACCTCGAAGAGCTGCGCGAGGCGGTTCGGAAGACGATCTTTCAAGAGAAGCAATATGCGGCCCAGCAACAGGCGAAGGAAGAACTGATCGACCGGCTGGTGGAGCGGAACGAATTTTCGGTTCCGGAGGCGTATATCGACCGCCAGATCGAAAACCAGGTTCGCATGCGGCTTCGCGATTTGACGGGGCAGGGAATAGACCCGTCGAACTTGAAACTCGATTGGGAAAAGATCAAGGAGAGCCAGCGCGAAAAGGCGGTGCGCAGCGTGAGAGCCTCTTTGCTTCTTGAGAAGGTCGCCGAACGGGAAGGTATCGCGGCGACCAAGGACGAAGTGGACCGCGAGGTACAGAGAATCGCGCGCCAGGAGCGGGAGGCTGTCCCGGTGACCCGAGCGCGCCTCGAAAAGGAAGGTACCTTGGGCCGGATTGCGGGGCATATTCAGACCGAGAAGACTCTGCACGCGCTGTTCGAGCAGGCTGAAAAACAGGCCTGATCGCTAACCCGTACGGAGTGGTACCGGATCGGCGCTTTGAGCTTATCTTTTCCTAACGCAGCCGGCTAATGTTGATATACTGGGGGTGAAAAAGATTCCGATCAGGGCAAGGTATCTCTTGATCTTTCTTCCCTTGGAGAACCAGCTTGAAGCGCGCCGGATCTGACGATTCCCTCCGCTGTTCGTTCTGCCACAAGAGCCAAGACGTTGTCGGAAAGCTCATTTCCTCCCCTAGCGACTATCCCAGAGCATATATTTGCGACGAGTGCATCGCCGTTTGCAACTCCATCATCGAGGACGACCGCAACGAGCAAAGTTACGGCACCCCGGGCAAGCTGCCGCGGCCTTTGGAGCTGAAGGAGTATCTGGATCAGTATGTGATCGGGCAGGAGGCCACTAAGAAGAAGTTGGCCGTGGCGGTCTATAACCATTACAAGCGCATTCAGATGAATAAGCAGCGGGGTAGCGAAGTGGAGCTATCCAAGTCGAATATCCTGCTGATTGGGCCGACCGGGACCGGAAAAACACTGTTAGCGCAGACGTTAGCGCGTATTCTGGATGTACCCTTCGCGATCGTAGACGCCACCACTCTGACTGAAGCAGGGTACGTAGGCGAAGATGTGGAGAACATTATCCTGCGGCTCTTGCAGAATGCCGATTGGGACGTGCAGCGGGCGCAGACCGGGATCATCTACATAGACGAAATCGACAAGATCGGGCGCAAGGATGAGAATCCGTCCATTACCCGCGATGTTTCAGGCGAGGGAGTGCAGCAAGCGCTGTTGAAGATCTTAGAGGGAACGGTTGCAAATGTCCCTCCGCAGGGAGGCCGCAAGCATCCCCACCAGGAATTCACGCCCGTGGATACGACGAACATCCTGTTCATCTGCGGCGGAGCGTTTGTCGGATTGGAAAAAGTGATTGCGCGCCGGGTGGGCACCAAATCGATCGGCTTCGTTGCGCCGGAAGAGAAAGAGGCGGGGCGCCGTGGGCCGAACCCGGCCCGACGGGACGTCGATCTGTTAGGGCAGTGCCAGCCAGTGGATCTGATCAAGTACGGGTTCATCCCGGAATTTATCGGCCGGATGCCTGTGACTGCGGTGCTGGAGGACCTTTCCAAAGAAGCTCTGGTTCAGATACTCACGAAGCCAAAAAATGCGATCGTGCGGCAGTACCAGAAACTGTTTGAGTTTGAGAATGTTAAGCTGAAGTTTAGCGAAGATGCCCTGGAGGCTGTTGCGCAGCTTGCGATGGAACGCAAGGTTGGCGCGCGAGGCCTGCGTATGATCCTCGAAGACCTCATGCTGGACCTGATGTACTATCTCCCGACTTTCAAGAAAGTGCGTGAGTTCATCGTGACAAAGGAGATGGTACTCTCGCAGAAGATCAACATGGCTGTGCTCGAGAAGGCGGGCTAGCCAGCCTCGATCGCGGCGTCTGAAGAGATCTCCAGTTTGACCATCCGGGAAGAGCTCGGACTCACTGCTCTATTGGCGTGAGCGCGCGTCAGCCGAAACGTTCCACCTAGAAAATCACAATGGTTACGACGAAAGATAAGACGGATACAAAGCGATTGCCCATGATGCCCATCAGGGACGTGGTCATATTTCCGTTCATGATGACCCCGTTCGTAGTGGGAAGGGAGTCAAGCGTGCGCGCCCTGGAAGAGGCGCTGCTGGGAGATAAGAAGATCTTCCTGGCGACGCAGCACGATGCGTCGGTGGATGAACCGAGGCCCGACGAGATCTATTCGGTGGGAACCGTCGCCAACATCGTTCAGAGCTTGAAGCAGCCGGATGGAAACATCAAGGTGTTGGTGGAAGGCGTCGAGCGCGGCAAAATTATTTCAGTCAGCGAAGAAGAAGGCTACTTCCGCGCGATGGTAAAGACCACCACTTACAAAGTGGAGCACGGAAGTCAGTTGGAGGCTTTGACCGGGCGCGTTACTAATCTCTTTGAACAGTATGTCAAGCTGAGCCAGAATCTGAATTACGAAACGATGATCGCCGCGATTCGCGTGGACGATCCGGGCAAGCTGGCGGATACCGTTGGCGCGAACCTGCAACTGACGATTGAAGAAAAGCAAGAGCTGCTGGAGATCTTCGATCCCATTGACCGGCTTACGCGCGTGGCCGACCTGCTGGATATCGAGATTGAGAAATTAAATGTCGACCGTACCATCCAGGGACGCGTGAAGCGGCAGATGGAACGTGCGCAAAAGGAATACTATCTCAACGAGAAGATCAAGGCGATCCAGAAGGAACTGGGCCGCGGCGAAAAGAGCGAGTTCGACGAACTTAAGAAGAAGATCGACGCCGCCGGCATGACGAAGGACGCGCATGAGAAGGCGATTGCCGAGCTCAAGCGGTTGGAAGGCATGCCGCCCATGTCCGCCGAATCTACGGTATCGAGAAATTACCTGGACTGGCTGCTGGCGGTGCCATGGAAGAAGCGCACGAAAGAAATACGCGATTTGCGCTACGCGCGGCAGATCTTGGAAGGCGACCATTATGGCCTCGAAAAGATCAAAGAGCGCATTCTGGAGTTTCTGTCGGTGCGGCGGCTTGTGCAAAACCCCAAAGGGTCTATCCTGTGCTTTGTAGGGCCTCCCGGCGTCGGAAAAACGTCGCTCGGAATGTCGATCGCCAAGGCCACCGGACGTAAGTTCGTTCGTCTGTCGCTCGGCGGCGTACGCGATGAAGCCGAAATTCGCGGCCATCGGCGCACTTACATCGGCGCGCTTCCGGGCCAAGTCATCCAGATGATGAAAAAAGCGGGAACAAAGAATCCCGTGGTGATGTTGGACGAAGTGGACAAGATGTCGATGGATTTCCGCGGCGACCCATCGGCGGCTCTGCTGGAAGTGCTGGATCCGGAACAGAATTACATGTTCATGGATCACTATCTGGATGTCGAGTACGATTTGCGCGAGGTGTTTTTCATCGCTACCGCAAATGTGCTGCACACGATCCCGCCGGCCTTGCAAGACCGTATGGAGGTGATTCGTCTCTCTGGTTATACGGAACTGGAAAAACTGGAAATCGCCAAGCGGTTCCTGGTGCCCAAACAGAGAAAGGATACCGGAGTCAACGAGGAGCAGGTTGAGTTCAAGGGCGAGGGCCTGCAGTCGTTGATACAGTCCTATACCCGTGAAGCGGGAGTGCGAAATCTCGAACGCGAGATCGGGAATGTGTGTCGCAAAGTGGCGCGCAAGGTGGTGGAGGCTCAATCTACCGGGACCGAGGAGTTGCCGGAAGGCACAGAAGAGGGCGCCGAAGTGATCGAGGAGCAGGCCGCGCCCATAGAGGAAACCACGAAGAAGGGCAAGAAAAAGGCCAAGAAGGAAGAAATTCCGCTGGTGGCGATCGAGAAAGTGGTCATCACGCCGGAGAAGCTGGCCGAGATGCTGGGGCCCGCCAGGTTTCGGGAGTTGGATACGGAGAAGCAGAACGAGATTGGCGCGACCACGGGCCTGGCATGGACGGAAGTGGGCGGCTCTATCCTGACTACCGAAGCGACCGTGATGGAAGGCCGCGGCAAGATGATGACAACCGGGAAGCTGGGCGACGTCATGCAGGAATCCGCGCAAGCGGCCATGAGTTACGTGCGCTCACGCGCCCAGTATTTGGGTCTGCCGAAGGATTTTTATCGCCACCTGGACATCCACGTGCACGTGCCTGAAGGAGCGATCCCCAAGGATGGGCCATCGGCAGGCATAACTATCGGAACCAGCATCTGCAGCGCGTTGACGGGTATTCCGGTTCGGCATGAGATTGCAATGACCGGTGAGATTACCGTGCGCGGGCGCGTACTTCCGATAGGAGGGCTGAAAGAGAAACTGCTGGCTGCGCACCGGCAAGGCATTTTCGAAGTCATTCTGCCAAGAGACAACGAAAAAGATTTGGCGGATATTCCGGAGAACATCCGAAAGGAAATGAAGCTGATCTTCGTTGCCTCGATGGATGAAGTGCTGAAGCTTGCGCTTGAGAGGGAGCTGGTCGCGTTGCCTCTGGCGCCGGCGGCCACCGCCGCCGAACTGACATCGCGGCCGGAAGACAATCTGACTCACTGAAAATTCAGTTTCGGGCCGGAAATCCGCATCGAGAATTGGGATAAGCAGTGGTGGGAACCGAGGCAGCAAGCGTTGGGGTTGCACAGCAGCAAGGCGCGGAACGCCGGCCAAAATACGAATTCATCGTCAGCGCCGCGCAGCCCTCTCAGTTCCCACCGGAGCCATCGGACGGCTCTATCGAAGTAGCGTTTCTGGGGCGCAGTAATGTCGGCAAGTCGAGTTTATTGAACTGCCTGGTGCGGCAGGATGGGCTGGCATTTACCAGCGCGCGCCCGGGCTGCACGCAGCTCATCAATTTCTTCCGAATCGGCGGAGATACGCGCTTCGTCGATTTACCCGGCTATGGATATGCGCGAGTTTCGATGGAAGAGCGCGGGCGATGGAAGCAATTGATTGAGAGTTATTTATTGAAGCGGAGGAGCCTGGCTCTTTCGTTTCTACTCATCGACGCAAGGCGTGGATGGATGGATATGGACCTGGAACTCAAAGCATGGCTAGAGTTCCATAATCGTCGATACCAGGTGATAGTCACCAAGATCGACAAATTGAAGAGTAACAACCAACTTATAGCGGGATTGGCTGCGATCCATAAGCAAGCGCCGGATCAACAGCCAGTGCCGTTCTCGGCCATAGATGGCCGGGGAGTGAGGGAAATTTGGCAAATCATCTCGAAGATCAAGAACAAGCAGTAGCCCCCGCGGCTGCCACCGAAGGTATGCCCACCGAGAAGCCACTAGAGACGAACGGCGAAGGCAAACCTGCCCCAGAGACCAAGGAAACCAAGCCTGGCGAAACGGCGAGCGAGAGGACGGGCGAGAATAAGACGGCTGAGCCGCGCGGCGATGCCCCAGTCTCCAGCGTGAATCGCACGAGGTCTGCGGAAGGCAAGCACGCCGCGATCAAAGGAAACGGTCGGCCGGCTGGATCGCAAGTCAAGCCCGCAACCGGCGACGGTAAGCCTGCCGAAATCAGGCCCGCGGCCGAGACAAAGCCCGCGGCCGCCGAATTGAAGGCGGCTCCGGAGAATAGCTCCTCGGCAGTGGTTTCAGGCGCGGCGTCACCAACCTCTGCGCAGCAGGGCGCGACCCAAGGCGCTGTGCAACAAGCTAGCGCGCAAGCCGCCGCCATGCAGCAAGGCGCTCCGCAAACAACTCAGCAGCCTCAGGCAGCCGTTCAACAACCCGGCCCGCAACCGCGGCGCGGCCGGCATTCGATCGGCAATACGGGCGCCCAGGGCCAGAGGAATGGAACCACCACTCTCGACCTCGTCGAACTGAAAGACATGAGCATTCAGGCGCTCAACCAGATTGCGAAAGATCTGGCGGTTCCGGGCGCGGCCGGGCTGCGCAAGCAAGAACTTATTTTCAAGATCCTTCAGACCCAGGCGGAAAAGAGCGGTCTGATCTTTTCCGAAGGCGTCCTGGAATGCCTGCCGGACGGTTTCGGTTTCTTGCGCGCGCCCGAGTATAACTATCTGCCGGGACCCGACGACGTGTATGTCTCGCCTTCGCAGATTCGCCGCTTCGATCTGCGCACCGGCGATACCGTCTCGGGCCAGATTCGTCCTCCGAAAGAAGGCGAGCGTTACTTCGCTCTCATCAAAGTCGACGCGATTAACTTCGAGCCGCCCGAGGAAGCTCGCAACAAGATATTCTTCGATAACCTGACGCCGCTTTATCCGGATGAGCGGCTGAAGCTCGAAACCTCGAAGGATAATTTCTCCGGGCGCGTGATGGACCTGCTCACGCCTCTCGGCAAGGGGCAGCGCGGACTCATCGTCGCCCCACCGCGCACCGGCAAAACAATGATGCTGCAAAGCATCGCGAATTCGGTTACGACGAATCATCCCGAAATCAACCTCATTGTCCTGCTGATCGACGAACGCCCCGAGGAAGTCACGGACATGCAGCGCTCGGTGCGCGGAGAAGTCATCAGCTCCACGTTCGATGAACCAGCATCCCGTCACGTTCAGGTCGCCGAAATGGTGATCGAAAAGGCCAAGCGGCTGGTTGAACACAAGCGCGACGTGGTAATTCTGCTCGATTCGATTACTCGTTTGGCGCGGGCATACAACACGGTTGTTCCGCCATCCGGCAAGGTGCTTTCGGGCGGCGTGGATTCGAACGCATTGCAGCGGCCGAAGCGGTTCTTCGGCGCGGCGCGAAATATCGAAGAAGGCGGGTCGCTGACCATTGTGGCGACCGCGCTGATCGACACCGGAAGCCGCATGGATGACGTGATCTTTGAAGAATTCAAAGGCACCGGCAACATGGAAATCCATCTGGATCGCAAGCTGGTGGACAAGCGTGTGTTCCCGGCCATCGATATCAACAAGAGCGGAACGCGAAAAGAAGAGCTATTGCTGCCGCGCGAGGAATTGAATCGCGTGTGGGTTCTCCGCAAGGTGCTCAATCCGCTTTCGCCGGTGGAATCGATGGAATTGTTGCTCGATAAACTCGGCAAGACGCGCAGCAATGCGGAGTTTCTAGCCGCTATGAGCGGCTGAGCAGGCGCGAACTCAATAGATCGGTAAATGGGCCGTATCCGCGTTCTCTCCGATAACGTGGCGAACAAAATCGCTGCTGGAGAGGTCGTGGAACGGCCCGCTTCCGTTGTTAAAGAGCTTCTCGAAAATTCGCTCGATGCGGGCGCGAGAGACATTCGCATCGATACCGAGAATGCCGGCCGGCGGCTGATTCGGATACAGGACGATGGCTGCGGCATGCTGCGCGACGACGCGCTGCTGGCCTTCGAACGGCACGCTACCAGCAAGCTGAGCGACGTGAAGGACCTGCTCGCGATTGAGACGCTTGGCTTCCGCGGCGAGGCGCTGCCTTCCATTGCTTCGGTGAGCAGGTTGACCTTAGAAACCCGATCAAGCGAAGAACAGACGGGAACTGTGGTTGAAATTGCCGGCGGCAAGATCTTGCGCTGCGAGGAAATCGCTCGCGCCTCTGGCACAACTATCGCCGTGCGGGACCTCTTCTTCAATGTTCCAGCGCGCAAGAAGTTTCTACGCTCGGATCAGACCGAACTCGCGCACATCGGTTCGTTGATGACTCATTACAGTCTCGGGCACGCCAACAAACGTTTCGAGCTGTATCACGAGAACCGGGAGCTGCTAAGTGTCACTCCGGTCTCAACCTTGCGCGATCGCGCGTTTCAAGTATTCGGCTCAGAGGCGATGGACGATTTGGTCGATCTCGGGCCGCGCAAGTTCGAGCTGAAGCTGCCGCCGCCGTATGTGCCACCGGGCTCCCGCGCTTCACTGCATGAAAGGCCGGAACCCGAGATTCCCGAGTTTGTGCTGGAAGGATTGGTCTCGGGTCCTCACGTTCAGAAGGCGAACCGTAACTCGGTTTTCCTGTTTGTGAACGGAAGATTGATTCGGGATAAAGTGCTGCTGCACGCGATCTCGGCGGCGTATCACAACCTGATGCCGGCGGGATGTTTTCCGTTCGCGCTGCTCTTTCTCAACTGCGACGCAAGCGAGGTGGACGTCAATGTTCATCCGGCGAAGACCGAAGTCAGATTTCGCCATGGAGCACCGGTCCATGATTTCGTCCGGGATGCGATTCGAGAAATTCTGATGGAAAGCCGGCCCGCCTCGAGTATGCCGATTCAAGCCGCTTCACCGGCGTTAACTCAGCGGCGCTCGTTCACCCCCGAATCGCAGGGCGGCCCGCAGCGGGGCGCGGCTCTGCCGTTCTCCGAATTTTCGGCGACGATCGACAGGGCTGGCGTCGAGTTAGAATCCATACAGCCCGAAACGGCATTCGAGCGAGACTCAGTGGATAATTTGCCTACGGTGACGGTAAGCACGCCCGTGAGGCCCCCTGTCATCGCGCAAGGGCCCGCATGGCCGATCGCTTCCGCACCCGTACGCGCAGTTCCCGATACACATGGCGCGCTCGACCAGCTTCCGCCGGGATGGGATCGCGTCGATAACCTGACGGCGCTTCCGGATCTCCGGCCCCTGGGGCAATTGCACGAAAGCTTCATTGTGGCCGCTGGGCGCGACGGGCTGTGGATTATCGACCAGCATGTCGCGCACGAGCGAATTTTGTTCGAACGAGTCTTGCGGCAGCGAGCGGCTGGCACGGTCGAGATTCAACAACTCCTGATGCCGCTGGTCGTACAACTGACTCCGGCGCAGCAGTTCGAATATGTACGGATCGCGGATGAATTGAATAGCCACGGCTTCGAAACGGAACCCTTTGGACAACGAACGATCGCCATCAAAGCGGCTCCTGGAGGCGTAGGACCCGGCGACATCGAGCGGATCCTCTTCGACATTCTGGAAATCTCCGAGCGGGAACTGCGTTCGGCATCTCTCGATGAGATCCGGCGCAACGTTTGCGCAACCATAGCCTGCCGCGCGGCCATTAAGATCAACACCAGACTGGAGTCTCAGAAGATGGAATGGCTCTTGAGGGCGCTGGCGGCCTGTGAGTACCCGATGACTTGCCCTCACGGGCGGCCGATTGCGCTACGCTACAGTACGAAGGACATTCTAAAAAGCTTCCACCGCATTTAACATGCCGGTCCTGATTATCGCGGTTGTGGTGCTGCTCGCGATCTGGATAGGTATAACAGCGTCAATAGCGCGGAAGAATCGACGTCTGATAGAACGGTTGACCGAGCGCATCTATGCACTCGAGAGTCAATCGAGAAATCCCGCGCCGCAGCCGGTTCCGATTCGGATAGAAACCGCTCTCCGGCCCGAACCGCTGCCCTTAGTTCCGCGAGCGGACCTGGCAAGCTCGGTCGAACCCGCGATACCCGCTCCGCACAAGCCGGTAAGTTTCGAAGAAACCCTCGGCACTAACTGGCTCAACAAACTCGGCATAGTCATTCTGGTCATCGGAATCGCATTTTTTCTGGTATATGAGCTGAGCGAACTCGGGCCGGTGGGAAAGGTGCTCGTGGGTTATGCGGTCTCCGCCGCGATGCTGTGTCTCGGTGCTTGGTTCGACCGGCGAGAACAGTGGCGCGTTCTGGCGCGCGCCAGCCTGGCAGGCGGCTGGGCGCTCGTTTACTTCACCACTTATGCTATGCATCACGTGCCGGCCGCGCGTATTCTTTCCCCGGAAGGGCTGGACCTCATTCTGCTGCTAGTTGCGGCGGCGGGTATGGTCGCACATACATTACGCTATAACTCACAAGTAATTACAGCGCTGGCCTTCTTACTGGCTTTCACAACCATTAACATCAGCCGTGGAAATGCCTATAGTCTGATAGCCGGCGCGATTCTGGCGGCCGGATTGGCCGCCGTCGCGCTACGCCGCCGCTGGTTTGAAGCGGAGCTGATGGGGATCATAGCTGTTTATCTCAATCACTATTTGTGGCTGCGGCCGATCGTCGAATCCATGCAGCCGCGCTTCGCATTTCCGGGATATCTCATCAGCTCCATTCTGCTCTTCGCATACTGGCTCATATTCAGAATCTCTTACGTGTCTCGCACCGTTCCGAACGGCGACGCCGAACGACTGTCTACGGCAGCCGCCCTTCTGAACACTGGATTATTGCTTTGGGTTCTGAGCTATCAATCCATTCATCCAGAACTGGGGTTCCAACTTCTGGCGTTTATGGGAGCCACCGAATTGGCATTTGGGCAGCTCCCGGTTACACGCCGCCGCCGACAAGCCTTCATCGTGCTGAATAGCCTTGGAACTTGCCTTCTGTTCCTCGCGATTCCGCAGCGCTATTCGGGCCATGATCTCTTCGCTGTGTGGCTCGCCGAAGCGGAAGCACTAATTGTGGCGGGCATTTTTCTGGATGAGATTCTCTACTACCGGCTAGGCGTCATCGCAGGCTTATTTGTGGCGCTTGCAACGGTGTTCGACGAATTTGTATCGCAGCCGCATGCATTGCAGCCTGGATACGCCGGGCTCTTCGCGGTCGCCGCACTATTGTTCTACGCCGATTCGCAGTGCTTTCCGCGCCGTTGGCCGCGCATGGTGAAAGGTCAGTTTGACCGCAACGCGGCTGTCGCGTTGGCGCATGCGGCCGGTTTCCTTGCGCTCGTCGCTCTCTGGTTGGCATGCGCGGGAGTGTGGACTGCAGTCGCCTGGTCAGTATTAGCGGTCACGCTCGCGGCCATCGGCGGCCGGTTTCAATCCCGCGAATTGGCCTTACAAGCCTCAGTTTGTGCCGTTGCCGTAGCGGCACGGGCATTCGTTGTGAACTTATCCGATGTAACCGCTTACGCAACCATTAGTTGGGTGACGCCACGCAGACTAACTATGTTATTAGTCATACCCCTCTTATATTGCGCCGCACGTTTCGCTGGCACGAGACTTGGGCGCCGCGTTCCATATTTTTCGGCGCTGTTTCTACTCACCGCTTTCATCGCGGTCGAGCTGCCAAGCGGGCTTGTTACGCTCGGCTGGGGCATCGAAGCCCTTGCTGTCTTCGTATTCGCGCTCTGGGCGAAAGACAAGGTTTACCGATTCTCCGCGCTCGGGTTACTTTGTTTGTGCGTGCTGAAGATTGTATTTCGGGATGTCTGGGGATTAGCTGCCCGTGATCGCTATTTAACGTTCATGGTGCTGGGCCTCGCTCTTCTCGCGGTTTCGTATCTCTATACACGATTCCGTGACGTTCTGCGGCAATATTTTTAGTTAGCAGTTATTCCCACTCGATAGTTCCCGGCGGCTTGTGCGTCAGGTCGTAAAACACAGCCGCGATGGAAGACAGCGCCAGTAGCTTACTCGTCAATTCGTCAAGCCACGCCTCAGGCATGAGAACGACATCGGCAGTCATTCCATCGACCGATTGAATGGGCCGCAGGACGAGCGATTCGCGTCCAGAACCGGCGCCCACCGGCAACAGCACCACTGGAAACTGCCAGACTTGCGATTCAAAGCCCGTCGCGCCGCAGAATTCGCGGACGATAGCATCGGCTTCGCGAAGGACGTCCAGGCGTTGTTTGGTGATCGACGCCTCGAACACCTGCAGGAGACCGGGGTCGACCTTCGCGCCGCAGAGCGCTACGACGCGGTTGATATCGGAACGCCGATTTGTGAGGGCCGGCGCAGTGACATGGATCTGGTCGGGCGTAGGTCTTGAGGGCAGCAACAGCACTGCGCGATAACTACGGGCGTCGCCTTGCACGCCGACGGACCGCACCGGAAGCAGAAAGCCGTCCGGATCCTTACCCACGCGTTCGGATGCCGCGGAACACAGACAGCGAATCGCGAGACCGGGGCCTGGAAACGGATGACGGGCCAGCAGCGGCGCAGGCACCCCGAGTTCGCGGCCGATTTCGCGGACTTCGTCTTTGTAGAACGAAGTGATCGGCTCGATGATGCGCCCGGAATCGATCAGCGCCTGGATCCCGGCCACACGATTGTGATGGGTTTTAATCAGATCGGCGTGCGTCGTCCCGCCGGACTCGATCGTGTCGGGATAAATTGTGCCTTGACCGAGAATCCAATGGCCGTCGAGAAAGTGTTCGGTCGCGAGAACACGTTCCTGAACCTTGACGAATTGCTCGCCTATGATACAGCGCTTTTCTTCGGGATCGAAAGCCCCATGGAGAGCTGAAAGGAATTCAGCCTCGGCATGATCGATCATGAAATTCGTAGCGCCGAGTTGCTCGAAAGCTCCGTGGACAAATTCGGTCTCGCCTTTGCGCATCAAGCCCGTATCGACGTAGATTCCATAGACGCGCTGTGGCCCGAGAGCGCGTAGGCACAGCGTGTAGGCAACCGTTGAATCCACGCCGCCGCTGACGAAGAAAAAAATGTTACGCTCGCCGGCGATGCGCCGGATCTGCTCTTCGACAAAAGGCACGCGTTGCGATAGGTCCCAGTCCTGTACCGCGCCGCAAATCCCAAATACGAAATTATCCAGGATCCGCATGCCAGCCTCGGTGTGGGCCACTTCGGGGTGAAATTGAAGGCCGAAAAGCTTGCGCGCGGGGTCAGACATGGCGGCAATGCCCGAAGTTTCGCTTGAGGCCGTGATCTGGAAACCCGGCGGAACGGATTCGACTGTATCGAAGTGGCTCATCCAGATTTGCGATGGCGCCACGCCGTTCCAGAGCGCATCATCTTCGCAGGTGATGGTGAGGCGCGCAACGCCATATTCGCCACGAGTTCCTTTTTGAACGCACCCGCCTAAGCGCCGCGCCATGAGCTGATGGCCATAGCAGATGCCCAGAACCGGGATTCCGGCGCAGAGCACTTCCGGATCGATATCTGGGCTGCCGCTCTCGCGAACACTCGCCGGGCCGCCCGAGATAATGATTCCTTTGCGCGACCGAAGCTTGCCGGATGGCGTATCGCTTGCTTGCACGTCCGCATACACACCCAATTCGCGGACGCGCCTCGCGATCAGATGAGTATATTGGCCCCCGGTATCGAGAACCGTAATCTGGGGCGCAACAAGGCTACCGGCCTGGAGTTTAGCGGCTCCCTGCACTAGGGACAAAGCCGCTCCGAGACGCTGTGGTTACCGGCTGGCCCTCTGTTTTTCATACCGGTTCTTGGCTTCAGCCAGCAGATGCGCGGCCTTGGGCAGCGCGTCCATCGCTTTCTGCACTTCGAGATCCTGTTCCACTGCGATCTTTTGGGAGTCTTCGTAGCTGAAAGCCGTGACGTACATTTCCTGGCGCAGCTCATCGCGCAGCCAGGAATGATCGCGCGTCCAATCGGCTTCGGTGAAATCCACGCCGTTCTTCATCAGGTAGTCGTGGAAGTCATTGAGCAGATCTTCGCTCGGCGCCCAGCCCTGGGCGAGTTTGGTGTCGTGAGTTGAGAAGTAGTGATTCGAAAAGTTGAAGAATGCGTTCTTGCGGAGCACGCTCACTTCAAAAGCGTCGGTCTTCGGAGCGTCGAATTTTTCATCGGGCGTGATGCCGCCGCCGCCATAAACTACCCGGCCAAGGTCGGTCTGCTTGACGTCGGTCGGATTGTTGGCCTGGGCTCGTTTCCCGTAGTAATAATCGAGGAACGACACGTTCGAGTAATCCCGCTGAATCAGGCGTCCGCTTGGCGTGTAGTAATGCTGCGTGGTGAGCGCCAGGCCGGTGTTGTCGCTCAGCGGATAGACGGTCTGCACCAGGCCCTTGCCGAACGTGGTGTCGCCCAAAATCCAGGCTCGGTCGTGATCCTGCAGCGCGCCGGCTACGATTTCGGCGGCGGATGCGGAGTAGCGGTTGACCAGCACCACGATGGGATAACTTTCGCCATAGGTGCTGCCTTTCGCCAGATACGGCTTCTCCGAATAGGCGCGTCCTTTATGTGACACCACAACCTGGCCCCGGTCCAGCCAGTGGCCCGCGACTGCCACGCCTTCCTGCAATAGGCCGCCCGGGTTTTCGCGGAGGTCCAAAATCAACCCCTTGATGTTCGGTTCACCCAACGCCTTCAGGTTGTCTTCCACTTCCTTGCTCGTGGTTTCGGTGAAGGATTGAATACGCATATAGGCGATGCCGGGGCGAATCCAGAACGCGGTGTCCACGCTGTTGCGTGGGATCTCGCCGCGAACTAGATTGAACGTGATCGGCTTCGAAGCGCTGTCGCGGTTAACCACTACTTGGACCTTGGTGCCCTTCGGCCCGCGCAGCAAATCGGCCACTTCGGTGGTGCTGAGGTTGTCGACTCGCTTGTCGTTTACTTCGAGCAGAATGTCGCCTGGCCGGAGTCCGGCCTTATACGCCGGTGAGCCGCCGAAAGGATGAATGACCATGGGTTTGCCGGTGCGGGGCTGCGCACCGATCAACATGCCGATGCCGAAATACATCCCGTGCTGCTCCTCGCGAAGGCCGGCGAACTCTTTTGGATCGAAGAAATTGGAGTGCGGATCGAGCGTGCGCAGCATTCCCGGAATGGCGCCTTTGTAGATCGCCTTATCCGCCGAAAGCTTGTCGGCGTAATTCTGATCTACCACGTCGTACACCTTCGTGAACGATTCGATACTGGCCTTCAGATCGTCGTCCGACGTCGCACTCGCATTGTGCTGAGGGGAAGCCGCCGAAACGCGCTGAGCGCCGGGGCCGAACAAGCCGCCAACTAGAGCGCACGCGACAAGAAAAAGGGGAACAAAAAGCAAATAACGCCGCTGGGACGACAATGCAACCTCCAGGGTCTGTCTTCAGTATAGACGTAAAAGCGGCGATAACCTCTTGAACGCGGAGGGAAAATAAGCGAGGCGCGAGTCTCGCTAGACCGCCGCTCTAGCCCGCTTGCCGAAAGACGTTTCGCTGCGGTTTCCCTTTTTGGGAGCTTCTTCAAGCCGCTTCACCTGATCGCTGACGCACACCAGGAACATCGGTTGGCGCGCGTTCTTTAACAGATCGATGATGCGGTCCTGGTGGTCTTCGAGGTATATGGATTTCCCATCGGTTAACAGATGGAGCTTCGAATCGCTCGAGAGCACATCGGCGAGACGGCGGCCCATTCCTCGCTGGAGAAAGCGTAGAACGCGCCGAATCTTCTGCAACGAGAAGCCTTTACGGCGAAGTTCCGCGATAACCGTGATCTCTACCACTTCCTCGGGTAAATAGATGCGCTTATGTCCCTCGTGGCGTGGAGAGACCACCTTGCGCTCATCCCACCACTGAAGCTGCCGAAGGCTCACCTGGGCAATCTTGGCCACATCTGTGCTGGTGTATGTCCGTTGGCCTTGCGGCAAATCAGGACGGGCTTTGCGTGTTTTGAACATGACGCCCCTTTTCCGTTTTGGATCGCGGAACGACTCCCCAGATTGTACTAGACCTGTAGAAAGTGTCAAGCACCATCAGGCCCAGATTGTTAGCCCCCGCCCACAAATTCGACGATTTCGATCTCTGCCCCGCTCGCGACCATCGTTTGCGACCAGTCGCGTTTGCGAACGATGCATCGGTTCATCTCCACCGCCACCCGATCGGAAGACAGTTGTAGCCAATCGAGCAGATCGGCGACCGATTGTCCCAGCGGCGCCTCTTTGCGCTCGCCATTCACCAACACAGGTATGAGTTGCAATTGCACGTTGAACTGGAAGAAACGTTCGCACGGGACGACGCCTGGAGCGAGCCTCCCAGTCAAATAGGCTCGGACGCGCGCGCCGTTCCTCGAACGTCTGCGCTCATTATATGAACTTTCCGAATGATACTTTGGTAGCAAAGCACGATGCCCACCACTTACGCTGAAACCTGGTTTCCAGTGCTGGTTCAGATCGTTATTGCAATTGCGGTGGCCGGGGCCATGATCGGCCTTTCTGCACTGCTCGGGCGCAAGGTGAAAGATCCCATGAAGCTGATGCCCTACGAGTCGGGGGTGCAGCCGGTCGGGAATGCGCGCGAACGCTTCAGCGTAAAGTTCTACCTGGTTGCCATGGTTTTCATCCTGTTCGATATCGAGGCGATCTTCTTGTATCCCTGGGCAGTCGTGTACCGCCAATTGAAGCTGTTCGCTTTTTTCGAGATGCTGCTTTTCATTCTGCTCGTATTATGCGGCTTCTTTTATATATGGAAGAAGGGCGTCCTGAATTGGTCGTCCGACGAGCAGCATCAGCATCGCCGTGAAGTGGAGCGAAGCCGTGCTGCCTGAGTCCGTCGCTGAAAACAGCACCGCTGCCGCAATTGCCCAACGCCTCCCGGACGCCATTGTGGACGCGAAAATGGCCATCGACGGCCCGGTATTGACGATCGCGGCGAAGGAAATCCTGCCGGCATGCGGTCTTCTGAAACAGTCCCTGGGGTTTGAACGAATCAGCGCAATTACGGGCGTGGATTGGTGGCCGGGCGTACCGCGTTTCGAACTCGTCTACTTCTTGCATTCGCTGCGCCACAATGCGCGGCTGCGCTTAATTGTTCGACTAGAGGAAGACCAGCCCGTGGATTCCGTGTGCGCCGTGTGGCGCGGAGCGAACTGGTATGAACGCGAGGTTTTCGATCTTTTCGGCGTGCATTTCCGCAATCACCCGAACCTCGAGCGCATCCTAATGCCGGCCGACTGGGAAGGTTACCCGTTGCGCAAAGACTATCCCGTGCACGGCCATAGATATTCGTATCAGGATGAGTAGCAATTTTTTGAAATGGCGCCGGCGCAGGCCGATCAAAAGGATACAGCCATGATCGAAGGGAAGGCTCACGTCGAATCGCTCGACGCCGAGCGTGAACTGAGCGTCGAAGATCTCTCCGGGATCGAACTGCCGCCCGCGCGCCCTGGTTCCTCTCGTCGCTTCACGTTAAACATGGGTCCGCAGCACCCTTCCACCCACGGCGTACTGCGCGTGGTGCTGGAATTGGACGGCGAGACGATCATCAAAGCGCGGCCTGAGATCGGGTATCTCCACACCGGCATAGAAAAGCAGTGCGAAACGCGGAAGTACCAACAGGTAATTCCGCTCACCGACCGGGTGGACTATCTTTCGAACCTGAACAACAATCTCTGCTATTCCCTCGCGGTCGAGAGGCTGCTGGCTCTCGAAATCCCGCCGAAAGCGCAATGGATGCGGGTCATGCTGTGCGAATTAACCCGCGTGGCGAGTCACCTTATTTGGCTCGGCACGCATGCCCTCGATATCGGCGCGATGAGCGTGTATTTCTACTGCTTCCGCGAGCGCGAAGAGATCCTCAAGATCTTCGAAATGTTCTCCGGCCAGCGCATGATGACAAGCTATATACGAATCGGCGGTTTGGCTTTGGAGCCGCCGCGCGGTTGGCATCAAGCGATTTCGAAGGTGCTGGAACGCCTGGTACTCGGGATCGATGAGTACCAGAACCTGCTTACGTCCAATCCGATCTGGCTGAACCGGACCAGGGGCGTGGGCATGCTGCCGGTGGACGTGATGATAGATCTGGGCGTCACCGGACCGATGCTTCGCGCAGCCGGCGTCAATATGGACACCCGGAAGGACTGTCCGCATTCGAGCTATGAGCTATTCGACTTCGACGTCCCGACGCGTACCGCCAACGACGTCTTTGCGCGTTTTGAAGTCCGAATGGAGGAAATGCGGCAGAGCGTTCGCATTGTCAAGCAGGCCTTGGATGGAATGCCGTCCGGCCCGTGGCAGGCAGACGCGCCGCACGTGGTGCTGCCCGACCGGGAGAGGATGAAGACTCAGATGGAGTCGCTCATCTATCACTTCAAGATTGTTACCGAAGGTTTTCGGGTTCCGGCGGGTTCGGCGTATCAGGTGGTGGAGTCTCCGCGAGGAGAACTTGCCTATTATGTCGTCAGCGACGGCACCGCCAATCCACATCGCGTGTTCATGCGGACGCCCAGCTTTGCCAATCTGCAAGCGCTCGGCGCAATGCTCGAAGGAGTGTTGATTGCGGACTCGATCGCAATTATGGGAAGCATGGATTTCGTTCTGGGAGACGTGGATCGATGACGTTTTCTGCCGAATTGGAACGCCGCTTTGCGAAGCTGCTGGACAGCTATCCGTCAGGACGGCAGCGCTCGGCGGTGGTGCCCATGCTGCTCTATGCGCAGGACGAGATCGGGTGCGTGACGCAGGAGTTGGTCGAGGAAGTGGCGCGGCGCTGCGGCGTGACGCCGCTGCAGGTGGACGAAGTCATCGGCTACTATTCGATGCTGCATCGCAAGCCGCTCGGCAAGTATCATGTTCAGATCTGCACGAATATCGCGTGCCAGGCGGTCGGCGGAGAACAACTGTACGAGCATGCGAGCCGCACGCTGAAGCTGGGCAACAAAGAGGTCACCTCCGACGGATTGATTTCGCTCGAAGAAGTGGAGTGCATGGGCGCCTGCGCCTGGGCGCCAGCCATCCAGGTCAACTACGACTTCCATCACTTCGTCACGCCGGAACGCTTCGACAATTTGATGCAGGCGCTGCGCGACGGCACATACCAAAGGAAGGCTTCATAAAGGGCGATGCGCTACAACGAACCGAGCCCGCTTGAAACAAGAATTGTTTCTCAGCGCTTCGATCTTCCGAATCCAACTTCCATCGATACGTATTTAGCCAACGACGGTTATGTAGCCGTCAAGAAAGCGTTCGAGATGACGCCCGAGCAGATTATCGAGGAGCTAAAAACCTCGGCGCTGCGCGGACGCGGAGGCGCCGGCTTCCCCGCCGGCATGAAGTGGAGCTTCGTGCCGCGCAACACGGGAAAGGCGTCCTATATCATCTGCAACTCGGACGAGAGCGAGCCTGCCACCTGCAAAGACCGGCTGTTGATGGAAAACGATCCGCATCAACTTTTTGAAGGCATGCTGATCGCGGGTTGGACAATTCGCGCGAACAAAGGGTACATCTTCGTTCGCGGCGAATACCGGTATCTGATCGAGATTCTGGAGCGTGCAATTGCCGAAGCGTACGACCGTGGCTACCTGGGCAAGAACATTCTGGGCTCCGGTTGGGATTTCGACCTCTACACGCATACCGGCGCGGGCGCCTACGAGTGCGGTGAAGAGACAGCTCTGCTCGAATCGCTCGAAGGCAAGCGCGGCGTGCCGCGATTAAAGCCGCCGTTTCCGGCCGTGGCGGGAGCATTTCAAGCTCCTACGATTCTGAATAATTGCGAGACGTTCTCGGCCGTGCCCTGGATCCTCCGCAATGGCGGCCAAGCATTCGCCGACCTGGGTACCCCCAAGAATGGCGGAACGCGACTGGTCTGCATCTCCGGCCATGTGAACAGGCCGGGGGTTTATGAGATGAAGATGGGGTACAACATTCTGGCGCTCATAAACGATGTCGCGGGCGGCATGAGGAATGGCAAGAAGCTCAAAGCCGTGATCCCGGGCGGGTCTTCATCGCCTGTCCTGCGAGCAGACGAATGCGATATACCCTACGATTTCGACTCGCTCGCCAAGGCGAAATCGATGGCGGGTTCCGGCGGCTTGGTGGTGCTCGACGAAGACACCGACATGGTGGCGGTGGCTCTGCGCACTATCAAGTTCTACGCGCACGAAAGCTGTGGCTGGTGTATTCCGTGCCGCGAAGGAACCACGTGGCTCAAAAAGATTCTCACGCGATTCCACGAAGGCGGCGGCCGGCCGGAAGACATAGATCTGATTGCGGAGCTTGCGGACAACATGCTCGGCCGCACATTCTGCGCCCTAGGCGACGCAGCGGCCATGCCGACCACCGGTTTCATAACGAAATTTCGAAATGAGTTTGAAGAGTATCTTAAGAAGTCTCACGTGGCGCGAGTTCCTCAGCTGGCGCTTGTATAAGACGGTGCGGAACTAAATGGCCGATCTTGTCAATTTCACGATCGACGGGCGGGCGGTGCAGGCCCCCAAGGGAACGCTGCTCATCAATGCGGCGAAACAAGCCGGTATTCAAATCCCTGCCTTCTGTTATTACGACGGACTTTCGCTGCAAGCGGCATGCCGCATGTGCCTGGTGGAAGTAGAGAAGACGCCCAAGCTGCAAGTGGGCTGCACGCTTCCCGTAGCCGAAGGCATGGTGGTGCATACGGACTCGCCGCAGGTGAGGAAGGCGCGCAAAGGCACGCTCGAATTCCTGCTGACGAATCATCCTTTGGACTGCCCGGTTTGCGACAAGGGCGGCGAGTGCGAACTGCAGGACATGGTGTTTCGCTACGGAGCGGGGCAGAGCCGCTTCATCGAGCCGAAGATCCATGTCGACGAAAAACAGTGGTCGCCCATCGTGTTCTACGATGCGCCGCGCTGCATCCTTTGTTATCGCTGCGTACGCATCTGCGGCGAAGGATTGGGCGTAGGAGCGCTGGGAATCGGGAATCGCGGGGCGGCGGCTGAAATCGTTCCCAACCGCGGCGATCATCTGGAATGCGACGAATGCGGCGCGTGTATCGATATCTGCCCGGTGGGCGCTTTGACGAGCGGCACGTATCGCTACAAGACCCGGCCGTGGGAGATGGAGCATGTCGGCACGATATGCACGCATTGCTCGAACGGGTGCAAGACCACGCTCGGTGTTCGCAACGGCGACATCATGCGCGCCAATAATCGGGACCGCTCCGGCGTCAATGGCGAGTTCCTGTGCGTGAAGGGACGTTACGCTTTCGATTTCAACGAGCATCCGGAGCGCTTGACGTCTCCGCTGATCCGCTCCGGCGGCGAACTGAAGCCGATCTCCTGGGCCGTCGCGATTGCGACTGTGGCGAAGAAATTTTCCGAGATCCGTCGGGTCGGCAAGTTCGGCGTGATCGGTTCGAATCACACCTCGAATGAAGAGAATTTTCTGTTGCAGAGTTTTGCTCGCCAAGTTCTGCGAACGGCCAATATCGACCATCACCGCACGGGCGATGTTGCCGCGTTGATCGATGCTCTGCATGGCAGAACGGCGGCGCTCGCAACAACGGCCGACTTGTTCACCGCCAAAGCGGCGCTGGTGATCGCTAGCGATCTGGCGCAGGAGCAGCCGTTCGTTGCATTTCAGTTACGGAACAACGCTCGGCTGAATCGCGGACATGTCTATGCGGTAACGCCAGGACCCGTGCGCGAAGACAATTACGCGACCACGACACGCGCCGAACCCGGCCATGAGTTTGAAGCGCTCGAAACCTTGCGCGAGAAGCTGGCGGCCGAGTCCGAACTGGTGATTCTCTTCGGCGCCGCGATCAAGGGCGACGGCATTCGAAGGCTGGTCCAGTTTGGCGATTCGCTGGGGGCGCCGGTGAAATATGTTTGCCTCGTGGATTATTCGAACTCCCGCGGAGCATCCGATATGGGTCTGCTGCCGGGCCTGTTGCCTGGCTACCGAAGCGTGCGCGAAGAGGGGTTGGAGCCTGGATTGAACTACGATCAGATCCTCGCGGCGCGAGACCTCGACGCTCTCTGGGTCGTCGGCGCGAATCCGTTATCGCGGAATACGCTCACCTCCGCGGGCGCTTTTATCGTGGTGCAAGATCTGTTCCTAACGGAGACCGCCCGGCGCGCGCACGTGGTGCTTCCCGCTGCGTCTGCTTACGAGAAGAACGGCACCGTGACCAACGTCTGCGGCGATGTGCAGAAGCTCAGCCGGGGACCGAAGACCATGGGAGCAAAGACGGATCTGGAAATCGTCTCACTGCTGGCGAGAGAGATGAACGAAGACTCCGGCGCCCGCACGCCCGAACAGGTATTTGAAATCATTCGGCGAACCGTGCCCGGCTACAACGTTCCGGTGAGCGTGATCGAGACCGGCGGAGCGGCGGCGACAGCGCCCGTCAACGGCCGCGTGATTCACGAGCCGGCGCCGGAGTTGATTCGATCCGCGGGCAACACGCTATTCACTTCGGGTACCCTGGGGCGCTACTCCAATATGTTGAATCGTGTTATGGAGTCGCCGGGCGCGCTCTATCATGACCCACGTAAGGCCCCGATTATGGAACAGGGCAGCGTGCAGATGGAGGAGTTGCAGCGGCCGCAATGAACTTCTTCCTCATCAGCCTGATTAAGATCGTCATCGTATTCGGCGTGTTTATGACCACGCTCGCCTACCTGCAGTGGGTAGAGCGAAAGGTTCTGGCGCACATTCAATCGCGGACGGGTCCGCTGCGCGTCGGCCCGCACGGTTTGATGCAGCCGCTGGCCGATGTCTTCAAGCTGCTGACGAAAGAAGATCTTCTTCCTCCGTATGTGAACCGGATCTTCTACCTGGGCGCGCCGTTCATTGCGGTTGCGCTCGCGCTGATTTCGATATCCATTATTCCGTTCGGCCCGGAAATCGCGGTAGCCGGGACGCGCACGTACATGCAGGTCGGCGACGTGAACGTCGGAGTCCTGTTCGTTCTCGCCATCGCCGCCATCAGTGTCTATGGGGTTGCGCTTGCGGGCTGGTCCTCGAATAACAAGTACTCGCTTCTGGGCGGCCTGCGCAGCAGCGCCCAAATGATCAGCTACGAACTGCCGTTGACGCTCGTGATCGTGTCGCCTCTGCTACTCGCCAATCATCTCAGCTTCCGCGAAATCGGCAACAGCCAAGCGGGATACTATCTCGGCTTCATTCCTCGCTGGAACATCTTTCAAATGCCGTTCCCGCAGATCTTCGGCTTCATCATCTTCATGATCGCCGCTTTCGCCGAAACGAATCGGATTCCGTTTGATCTGCCCGAGGCCGAAAACGAGCTTGTCGCTGGATTCCACACCGAATACAGCTCCATGAAGTTCGCGTGCTTCTTCATGGCCGAATACGCCAACATGGTTACCATCACCTGCGTCGCCACCCTGCTGTTTTTGGGTGGGTGGCAGCCATTGTTCCCCGCCCCGTATTCGAACTATGTGCCGGTGGCCGTCTTCCTGTTTGCCGGGGTACTCTGCTTCCTGCACGCAGTCAGGCCGGCTCGCAAGCGCGACCGCTATACATTCCCAGTCTTTGCGCTTGCCGCCCTCGCTCTTGCCATTCTGTTTGCGCTCCCTTGGTTTCAGTTCGTCCTGGCGCCGATTTTCTGGTTCGCAAGCAAGGTAGGCTTCTTGCTCTTCACCTATATCTGGGTGCGCGGCACGCTTCCGCGCTTCCGATACGACCAGTTGATGCACTTCGCATGGACCTTCCTGTTCCCTTGCGCTCTCATCAATCTGCTGCTCACCGCGCTTTTTGTGGCAATTTTCTAGGGCGCACAAATGGACACGCTTCTCTTCATCGTTTTCGCAATCGTTGCGGTCGCCTGCGCCCTGAATCTGATTTTGCAATCGCATCCGATCTCGAGCGCGCTCTCGCTCATCGGCGTCATGTGCTCGCTCGCCGTCCTGTATTTACTGCTCGGCGCCGAGTTCATCGCCATGGCGCAGATGATCGTCTATGGCGGCGCGGTCATGGTCCTGTTCGTCTTTGTCATCATGCTCATGAATGCCGGGGCCGAGAAACGCAGCGGCAAATCCTGGTTTGCCCAGTTCGCCGGACCGCCACTGCTGGTTCTATTCGCAGCCGTCCTGGCGTTCTTGATCTTGCGCGCTGTTCCAAAGTTAAGAACGGTTGAGTTTGGCACTTGGGTGGGCGGTACGGCGGAGCACATCGGCCAGATGCTGTTCACCGAATACCTCCTGCCGTTTGAGGTTATTTCTATCCTCATTCTCATTGCAATCATGGGCGCGGTGGTTCTGGCCTCGAAGGAAATCGATTAAATGCCTCATCTGCCGCCTGTCCCTTTATCGTGGTATCTGGTCCTCAGCGCCATACTGTTCGTGCTCGGAGTAGCCGGTTTCTTATACCGCAAGAGCATCATCACGGTCTTCATGTCTATAGAGCTGATGCTGAACGCGGTGAATCTCAGCTTCGTCTCCTTCTCCTATCAACTACGCCGTATCGATGGGCACATCTATTCGTTCTTCGTCATGGTGGTCGCCGCCGCCGAAGCCGCTGTCGGCCTCGCGATCATCCTCACGGTGTTCAAGAACCGCGGCACGTTGCAGATCGATGAAGTCGATTCGATGAAGCGCTAGCAAACGACATGCATCTTTGGCTCATTCCACTCTTTCCGCTCATCGGCTTCCTGCTAAACGGCCTTTGGGGCAAGCGCTGGTCCAAACCGGTCGTCAGTGCGATCGCCATCGGATCGATCGCCGCATCCTTCTTATATGCCCTCGCCGTGATCGCCAAGTTGTCCCCGATCGATACGCCGTATTCGGAACACTACTTTACCTGGATTCAGAGCGGCTTCTTCAACGTCGGCTGCGATCTGTTTGTCGATCGCCTAACCGCTGTGATGCTGCTGATCGTCACGGGCGTAGGACTGCTCATTCATATCTACGCGATCGGTTACATGGCGCATGAAGGCGGCTATTATCGCTTCTTCAGCTACTTCAACCTGTTCGTGTTTTTCATGCTGCTGCTCGTGATGGCTTCGAACCTGCTGCTCATGTTCGTAGGCTGGGAGGGCGTTGGCCTGTGCAGCTACCTGCTGGTTGGGTTCTACTTTCTCGAAGAGTTCGCAAGCAACGCGGCCAATAAAGCGTTCATCGTAAATCGTATCGGCGATTTTGGTTTTTCACTCGGCATGTTTCTTGCCGTAGCGACGTTCCACACCCTCGATTTCGGCCAGATTGCCGCCGCCGTTGCCACTCTGCCTGTGGAAGCGAAGGCGGGGGTCATTACCGCAATCACTCTCCTCCTGTTCGTGGGCGCCACGGGAAAATCGGCGCAGATTCCCTTGTACGTCTGGCTGCCGGATGCGATGGCCGGTCCCACGCCCGTTTCCGCTCTCATTCACGCCGCCACCATGGTGACCGCGGGCGTTTACATGGTAACCCGCGTTTCCTTCCTTTACTTGCATGCGCCCGTGGCGATGAACGTAGTTGCAATCGTCGGCGTGCTCACCGCCATCTTCGCGGCCAGCATCGGCATCACGCAAAACGATATCAAGAAGGTGTTCGCGTACTCGACCGTTTCCCAGCTCGGCTACATGTTCCTCGGAGTCGGGCTCGGCGCGTATTCCGCGGGAATCTTTCATTTGATGACTCACGCGTTTTTCAAGGCGCTATTGTTCCTGGGCGCCGGGAGCGTGATTCATGGGCTCGGCGGCGAGCAGGATCTGCGTCACATGGGCGGACTCCGTAAAGCCATGCCCATTACCTTTGTCACGTTAGGCGTGGCGAGCTTAGCCATCTCGGGCATTCCGCCGTTCTCAGGATTCTTTAGTAAGGACGCGATTCTTTCGGCCGCTTATTCGCACTCGCCCTGGATGTTCTGGATCGGCGCCATTACCGCGGGAATGACGGCCTTCTACGTTTTTCGAGCATGGTTCCTCGCCTTCTTCGGCGTCTATCGCGGGCATCATCACGCGCACGAATCCCCGTCTAGCATGACCCTGCCTCTGATCGTGCTCGCGATCCTCGCCGCCGTCGGCGGATTCTTCAACATCCCCCGCTGGTTGTCGCCTGCGTATCCGCTTGCTGAAAACGAGAACGCCGTCGCCATGATCATCTCCGTTTTCTTCGGGGTCATCGGCATCGTCGTTGCGGCATATCTATATGTCATTCGTCCGGCTGCGGCGGATTCATTGAAGGCCGCCTTCGGCCGTCTCTATACGCTGGTGCTCAACAAGTACTATGTGGACGAAATTTACCAGGCCCTGATCGTGCGGCCTCTCGAAGCAATTTCAAGCTTCGTCCTGTGGCGCGGCGTTGACGAAACGCTCATCGATACAACGCTCGTCAATGGCTTGGCGCGAGTGATCCGCGGCTGGGGCTCCATCTTCCGGCAGTGGCAATCGGGCAGCATTCGAAATTATGCGACCTGGATCCTCGCCGGTTCGCTACTCGTCATTCTTGTCCTTGGGCTAGCCGGAGGAGGACGATGAGCCTGCTGACTGCCGTTCTGCTCATGCCGCTCATAGGCTTCTTCGTTGTTCTATTCACGCCGCGTAAATCCAAAGCGCCGTACGGAGTCGCCCTCCTCGCCTCGCTTGTCACCTTTTTTCTTTCGCTTAGCCTGATCGGCCCGGCAATCGCAAATGGAGCGCGGTTCAGCTCCGTCGTCGATTCTCAGTGGATCGACAGTCCTGGACTACAGATCCGCCTACATCTGGGTATCGATGGAATCAACCTGTGGCTGATTCTCCTGACGACGCTTCTCCTGCCCCTCGGCATCTGGGTTTCCGAGAGCATGATCAAGGATCGCCGCAAGACCTTCTTCGCCCTGCTGCTGCTTTTTGAGTTCGGGCTGATAGGCGTCTTCTGCGCCCTCGATCTTTTTGTGTTTTATGTTTTCTGGGAAGTGGCGCTCGTGCCCATGTACCTCATGGTAGGCGGTTGGGGCGCGGGCAAGCGTGGCTCGGCCGCCGTAAAGTTTTTCGTTTACACGATGCTTGGCTCGGTGTTCATGCTTGGCTCGATCATCTATCTTCATAGTCAGGCCGGAACCTTCGACTACGTCGAGATCATGAACGCTCTGCAATCGGGTCGCCTGACTCTCACGGCGACGCAGCAGCTCTGTCTGTTCCTCGGTTTCTTGGCGGCGTTTGCTGTGAAGGTCCCGATCTTTCCGCTGCACACCTGGCTGCCAGACACTTATACGCTTGCGCCCACGCCCGCCACGTTTCTACTGGCAGCCGTTATGTCGAAGATGGGCGCTTACGGGTTGATTCGATATTCGCTGACATTAGCGCCGGGCGGCGCTCATCGTTGCGCGCCGTGGATCGCCGCTCTGGCCATCGTCGGCATCGTGTATGGAGCGCTAATCGCACTGGTGCAATCCAACATCAAGCGTCTGATTGCCTATTCATCGATCAGCCACTTAGGTTTCATCGTGCTCGGCATTTTCACCTTCCGACAACAAGGCGCCGACGGCGCGGTGTATCAGATGATTGCGCACGGGCTTTCGACCGGAGCGCTATTCCTGCTGGCCGGTTACATGGAGCAGCGCCGCGGGTCCATGGAGATTGCGGATTTCGGCGGGATCGCGACGCCCGCCCCCGGCTTGGCGACCGCTTTCATGATTGCGCTGCTTGCGAGCATCGGCTTGCCCGTGCTTTGCAATTTCGTCGGCGAATTCCTGGTGCTGCAGGGAGCGGCGCTCGCGCGTTTTTCCTGGGCGGTTTGGGCGGCGCTGGGCGTCATTCTTTCGGCCGCTTACATGCTTTGGATGTATCAGCGCGCCTTCCTGGGAAAAGCCACGCAGCAGAACGCCTCGATGGCCGATTTGAGCCGCCGCGATTGGATTCCCGTGCTTCCGCTGATTGCGCTCATGGTTTGGCTCGGCGTCTACACGCAATCTTTCATGCCTTCGATCAGTTCCGCGACATCGCACGTTCTGGAATTGACTGGCATGAACGATACCTACCGGGTCCGGGTCACGCCCGGAAGCCAACCATCCGCCCTTCGAACCACGCCCACAAAGGTCATATATGTTCGGTAATTTTCAGCCGCACGCCGCCGAGTATCTGCGGTTCCTTCCCGAGATTGTGCTCTGCGTCTTCGGCATCGCCGTGATGATGCTCGAAGCCGTGACAAACGAAAAGCAAAAGCTGTCGCTCGGCGTGATCTCGTTGATCGGAATCGTTGCGGCGTTCGCGGCTAATCTCTGGTCCCACACGGACCTCGGCGCCGCGTTCCAGAACATGCTCGTGGTGGACAATTACGGAATCTTCTTCCGTGGGTTGGTGCTGGTGGTGGGCTTGCTCTGCGTGCTCGCCTCCTTCAGCTACCTGCAGCGCGAGGGCGCCCAAACCGGCGAGTACTACGCGCTCATTCTGTTCTCGCTAGTCGGCCAATGCATTCTTGCAACGGCGAGCGATCTCATCATGGTATTCATCGGGCTCGAGATCTCCTCCATTGCCACCTATATCCTCGCGGGATTCCTGCGCGACGACCCGCGCAACAACGAATCCGCTCTGAAGTACTTTTTGTTGGGCTCTTTCGCCACGGCGTTTCTGTTATACGGCATCGCCTGGGTATACGGATTGGCTGGATCCACCAACCTGGACGAAATCCGCCGAGTCCTGGAGCAGCCGCAACGCATGTCTATCGTCGCGGGTTTGGCTGCCGGGCTGATTTTCGTCGGCCTCGCATTTAAAGTTTCAGTCGCGCCCTTCCAGATGTGGGCGCCCGATGTGTATCAAGGCGCCGCCGCGCCCATCAGCGCATTCATGTCGGCAGGCCCGAAAGCGGCCGCCTTCGCTGTCTTCTTCCGCCTGTTCATGACCTCCTTTCGCCCCATCGACGCGCGCTGGATCCCTCTCGTGTGGGGATGCGCGCTGTTGAGCATGATCGTGGGCAACTTCGCGGCATTGGTGCAAACCAATGTGAAGCGCCTGCTGGGCTACAGCTCGATCGCCCACGCCGGCTATATCCTGGTTGCTCTGACCGCCGCATCGAGCATCGGCGTGTCGGCCGCCATGTTTTACCTCGCGTCTTATGCGCTCATGAACATTGGCGCTTTCGTCGTCATCAGTTACATCGCCGCTCGCCATGAACGCCACGTGCGGATCGAAGATCTTGCGGGGCTCGGCTATCGCGAGCCCGTCACGGCCGCGCTGCTGGCGATTTTCGTTTTTTCGCTGATCGGAGTTCCGCTCACCGGGGGCTTCTTCGCGAAGTTCTATGTCTTCCAAGCCGCGCTCGATTCGCACTTGATCTGGCTGACTGTCCTCGGATTGATCAACAGCGCAATCGCCGCCTATTACTACCTGAAGATCATCGTCGCGATTTATATGCGTGAGCCGGGTGAAGCGGTCGCCGAACTTCCCGCTCCGGCCGCAAGCCTGCGAGCTGCCATCTGGGCCAGCGCTTTCGGAACACTGATTCTCGGCATATTCCCATCGTCGCTGCTCTCCTTCGTCTCCATTTCTGCGTCTTCATTTCGTTAACCGAGCCTGAGCCGGTCGCCCCTTCAAAAACTCGCTGTAATACACTCACTGAGGTGCTGCTCTCCTTACAAGGCGTTCAGAAAAGCTTCGGTGGAGTGAAAGCGCTGCGGGATGGAAATCTCGAGGTGTGCGAAGGCGAAGTCCATCTTCTGATGGGCGAGAACGGAGCCGGCAAATCCACGCTGATGAAAATCGTCGCGGGCATGTTTCGCCGCGATGCGGGCCAGATGCTGTGGCGCGGACAGCCCGTATCCTTTGCCCGGCCCGCCGAAGCCAGCGCGCAGGGGATCGCCATGGTGCACCAGGAGTCCTTGCTCGCGCCGCACCTCAGCGTCGCCGAGAACATTTTTCTGGGCCATGAAGGCGCATCTACAGGCGGATGGGTGAACCGCGGAAAAATCAATGAGCGCGCGGCGCGCGTCATCGCGGCAAACGGCTTCCGCCTCGACCCCGCTACTCGCGTCGCAAGCCTCACGCCGGCCGGCAAGCAGCTCGTTGAAATCTGCCGCGCCATAGCGCAAGGCTCCAGCCTCCTCATTTTTGACGAGCCCACTTCGTCGCTGTCGGAGTCCGAAACGCGCGAGGTTTTTCGAATTGTGCGGGAGCTCTGCTCGCGCCGGATCGCGGTCATCTACATCACCCACCGGCTGGAAGAGTTGCGCGCCATTGGAGATCGCGTGACCATACTGCGCGACGGAGCGACAGTACACACCGCGCATTTAAAAGAACTCACCCGCGAAGATCTGATACAGCACATGGTCGGCCGGCCCGTGAACGCCATTTATCGACGTGAGCCGCAGCCGCGCGGAAAGGCCCTGCTCCAAGTGGAGAACGTGTCTCGCGGCATTTTGCGCGAGATCTCTCTGTCACTCCATGAGGGCGAGATCGTCGGTCTCGGGGGCTTGATGGGCGCCGGGCGCACGGAACTGTGTCGCGTAATCTTCGGTCTCGATCCACCGGACAAGGGTGTGATTCGAGTCGCTGGGCGCGCCATTCATTCGAAGACGCCGCGCCAGGCCGTGGCCGCGGGAATCGCGCTCATTCCGGAGGACCGTCAGAACCATGGGCTCGCATTGAAGCTTCCGATCGCTCACAACATCACCATGCCCGACCTCGCCCGCATCAGCAGCCTCGGGTTCCTGCGATCGAATCGCGAAACAAACCTGGCGAATGAATTTCGCGACCGCCTTCGTATCCGCTGCAGCACGCCGCAGCAGCTTGCGGGCCGGCTGAGCGGAGGGAACCAGCAGAAAATCGTCATCGCTAAATGGGTGGCGCGCGGCGCTCGTATTTTTCTGTTCGATGAACCCACGCGCGGTATCGACGTCGCGGCCAAGCAGGAGGTCTTCGAACAGATGGACAAACTCGCGCGCCAAGGCGCCGCCATCCTGATGGTGAGTTCGGAGCTTCCGGAACTGGTCCAGGTAGCGGATCGCATTCTAGTGATGTGCGAAGGTCGCATCACCGGCGAGCTGCCGGGCCGCACGACCCAAGAAGAGATCATGCGGCTGGCCGCGCCCTCGGCGCCAAGGCCGGGAGACTCGGCAGAGGCGCGCGCTTTACCCGATCGAACATGATGCAACGTCTACAGCGGCTGCTCCCATTTCTTACATTGATCGTGCTGTTCTTTGCGCTCACCATTGCAACGCCCCATTTTTTGACAGCAATCAATCTGGCGAGCGTCGCTCGGCAAACGGCGGTGATCAACATCATGGCCCTCGGCATGACGCTGGTAATTATCACCGGCGGCATCGACCTCTCGGTCGGATCCATTCTTGCGATCGCGGGCCTGTTTGGCGCCATGGGCATCAAGCACGGCCTGCCGATTCCCGCCGCCATCTTCGTCGGGATAGGCTGCGGCCTGCTCTGCGGGCTTGTCAACGGCCTGATGATCACCCAATTCCGCATTAATCCTTTTATCGTGACGCTTGGAACTTTAGAGGCATATCGCGGGTTGGCCTTGGTCGTTTCCAAGGGCTTGCCGGTTCACGAAATTCCAGACTCGTTTTCCTTTCTGGGAGACGGCAACCTGCTAGGCGTTCCCTTTTCCCTTTGGGTGCTGGCGATCTGCGCCGTGCTCATGCATCTCGTGCTGGAGCACACCAAGTTGGGCCGCTATGCCTTTGCCATTGGGAGTAACTCGGCAGCCGCCTACTATGCCGGAGTGCCGATCAACTTTCACCTCACAGCCGTCTACGCAATTGCCGGCATGCTTGCCGGTCTTGCTGGCATGATCGAAGCCTCGCGCCTGATGACCGGGCAACCGACCGCCGGTCAGGGATATGAGCTGCAGGCCATTGCGGCAGTGGTCATCGGCGGCGGCAGCCTGGTGGGCGGCGAAGGCAGCGTCGTGGGCACGCTGATAGGCGCCTTCATCATCGGCCTGCTCTCGAACGGAAGCGACCTGCTGGGCGTCAATCCATACTGGCAGCAAGTCATTATCGGAGCTGTCATCATCGCGGCGGTTGCTTTCGACGAGTTGCGCAAACGCAAGTTATCTGTTTCGCGCGCCTAGTAAAAACCCGGGTGCGGAGTAACACGCCACTGACGTCCATCTTACGAGGAGAACAGCGTAGATGTCGGCATTACAAGAGTTACTCACCGAAGAGATGCAGGACCTGCTTCACGCCGAAGGTCAGCTTGTGAAAGCGCTGCCCAAGATGGCGAAGGCTGCTAAGAATCCGAAACTGAAGCAGGCGTTCGAAAAGCATTTGGAAGAGACGAGAGGGCACGTGGAGCGCCTGAAGCAGGCTTTCGAACTCCTGGGCGAAAAAGCCAAGGCGAAGCCCTGCAAGGCGATGCAGGGATTGGTAGAAGAGGGCCAGGAGCAAATTGCTGAAGGCAAAGAAAAGGAAGAAGCCATCAGCGACCTGATGCTTGTGGGCGCCGCGCAGAAGGTGGAGCATTACGAGATCTCCGGTTACGGAACATGCCGCACCTTGGCCGAGAAACTCGGACAGATGAAAGTGGCGAAGTTACTACAACAAACTCTGATCGAAGAAGAAAAAACCGATAAATTACTTACTCAGCTCTCGCCGCCGCTGCTGGATGAAGCTGCCCAGGAACCCGAGGAAGAGGAAGAAGAGGAAGAGGTCGAAGCCTGAATTTAAAGAGCGCGGGCTCAATCGACGAGCCCGTGCTTCATCGCAAAGCGTACGAGTTCCCCGGTACTGTGCAGATTTAGTTTCTCCATGATCTTGCCGCGGTGTGAATCCACTGTATAGACGCTCAGGTTCAACCGGTTCGCGACTTCTTTGTTCGTTTTGCCTTCGGCGATGAGCTGCAGCACCTCGCGTTCGCGGCTGGATAGCAGATCGATCGGGTTCGTCACGTTCTGCCGATAATCGCTCAATAGCGCTCCTGACACTGCGGGACTAATATAGCCGTCGCCGCGCGCAACCGAGCGAACCGCGTTCACCAACTCCGTATCGATGGTGTCCTTCAAAATATAGCCGCGCGCGCCTGCGCGCAGGATCTCGCGTACATAGACGGCTTCCTTGTGCATGCTCAATACGAGGACGCGCAGCCGCGAATTGGCTTGCACCATGCGCCGAGTCGCTTCGATGCCGTTCAGTTCGGGCATGGCCACGTCCATCAGAACGATATCGGGCTTGAGTCTCTCCGCCAGCTCGACAGCCTCATTTCCGTTCGCCGCTTCGCCCACCACTTCGAGATCCACATTCGCGGAGAGGATCAGCTTCAATCCCTGCCGCACGATCGTGTGGTCGTCGGCTAAAAGAATCTTTATCGCCCTGTCGGACACGTCACCTCAATCTTCAAGCCTTTGCCCGGACCTGTCTCCATCGTTAGGGAACCGCCGCATCCGCGCGCCCGCGTCTCCATGCCGGCCAGGCCCAACCCGGGAGAAGCCGGCCGCCCGTTCAGATCGAATCCATGCCCATTGTCTCGAATAGCGAGAGTCACTTGCTGCCCACGCGGCGAAAGTTCCATCGCCACCGAGGTCGCCTCTGAGTGGCGGGCCACGTTCGTCAAGGCCTCCTGCGCGATTCGGAACAGATTGGTCTCCGCGACATCGGGAAGGCGGCGCGCTTCGAGGTTACTGCGGTACTGAACCTCGATGCCGGTCCGCTGTGAGAAGCTTTCGGCCAGCGACCGCAATGCCGCGTCCAAGCCGAAATCGTCCAGAATTGTCGGGCGCAGCAATTGCGACATTTCGCGAACGTCTTTGATGGCGCGGTCCACCAGGCGGGAGCAGTCTTCTACGCGCGCTTCGTCCCCGCGGCCGCGCAGGGCCGATAAGTTCGCCTTCACTGCCGTAAGCGCCTGGCCCAATTCATCGTGCAGCTCGTGCGAAAATCGGCGCGCGATGTCTTCCTGGCTTTCGAGGAATTGATACTGCATCTTGCTCAATTCACCCGCTTGCTGTTGAAGCTTGCGGAACAGCCCTGCCGAAGCCCGCACAGCCCAAGTGGCGCACAGCAGCGACAAGCCAACGCAGACTGCGAACAGCCAAACGGTCCAACGTAGAAGCCCGTGGCCTTCCTGGTAGATGCTCTCGCGAAGCAGCTCAGCCTGTTCGTATGCGGTTTCGAGCGCAACACTCATCTGCCGGCGCGACTGCTCCAGTTGATCCAGGATCTCCTCGCGGCGAACCACGTCGGATTTCCGCGCAAGCTGCAGCCACCTATTATTAAGATCGGCTTGGTCTTTTTCAATCTCGTCGATGGCCTGCTTGGCCAATGCCTGCCGCTCCGCAAACACCCGCGTGTTGTTGTCAATCTGGTGGACGGTCCTCAGCGCAACCAGCAATGCGGACAGCAGCAGAATCGCCGATAGGCACAAACCAAGCAGCAACAACCTTTGTAGATGAGGCTGTGTGATAGCGGGTGTCTCCTCCACCATGACGATTCTTTCATTAAAGTTCGCCTGGGGCTATCCCTAAAATACGGGATCGAGATTTGCAATTCGGGGTGATGGCGCAGAGCGGAGGCGTGAGGCAAAGTAGAGTTGTGAGCGGCGATTGAAAGACCCGCCACCAACTCAAGGAGAACGAATCATATGAAAAAGCTGTTTACATCCACTCTATTGACGGCAGTCGCGGCGCCTTTCCTGATGGCTGCTCCGACGGCTGCGAAGAAGGCGCAGAACACTTCGAGCGACACCACCACCGCAACTACCACTAAGAAGACTCACAAGAAGAAAGTGAAGAAGAACGCCACGGGAACGACTTCGACCGAGTCGAATTCTACCTCCACAAGCACTTCGCCCCAGAAGTAGCCATTACTTCCTTTCGGCGGACCCGGGTTCACGTTCGGCTGAACCCGGGTATTTTTTTGGCAGGCTGTGCCGACGCCGCCTAGGCCGCCATCTTCACCCGTTCCTGTTTGATTGCCGTCTGGAAAGCTTCGAAATCGGCTTCGGTAAGCTCGGCATATTCAACTGCAAACCTGACGATGGCTTTCAACGCCTTGCCGCAGCTTCCAATGTAGCCTCGAATGGTCAAAGCGTCCCCGGAACGGGCGTGGCCACGCGCGAGCAGTTCGCCCGCAACCACGGCCAGGCTCTCGAGCCCGCCACCGCGCAGTGAATCCAGGTCGACGCTGCCCTTGTGATCGTTAAGGTGACGCACCAGATAATCGTGCTCGTCGATGCGCGTCCAGCCGAGCAGCAGATCCGAAAGCGGCTGAATTCGTCGTTGGCCGTCCACGACGCGCTGCCCGTTACTTGCGTAATGCGGCTGCTTCAGATATGGCGCATAGGCGGATGCGACTTCCTGTTTGACTTGTAAAAAGAGCGGATCGCCGCTCCCGTTGCCCTGCATCAACACTACGTAATCGCGTAGTCCCACGCTCCCGGTTCCGACGATCTTGAAAGCCACGTCCAGTGGTCGAAAGAACTTGAACCAATGCAGCCGCTCGGGCGCAAGCGACTGGCGATATAGCGCCAGTGAGTCAAGCACTAGCCGCCTTTCAGCGGGCCCCACACGCCAGATTTGCTCCGGAATTTCTTTGAAACGGATGCCGTCGCGCGAAGATTCGGCATATTTCTTGAGCAGATCGCACGGATTGGCTCGCGCAGCTTGCCGCAGGGCGGCAGAGATCGCCGCTGCTTTCTTTATGCGGTGAATCTGAAAACGCGCTGCCGCGAGTATTGGCTCATTCGCCAGTTGCTCCAGGGTCTCGCAGTAGGCATTCGCGAACGCCTCGACCGAGCCGGAGCAGCCTTGCCGATTGTGTCCCGATTCGGCGCCGGCCAGCACAATGCTTGCGGCCATGCGTTTCACGTCCCACTCCCAAGGGCCGGGAGTGGTCTCGTCGAAATCGTTGATATCGAAGACCAGCCTGGAATCCGGTCCTTCAAAGGAACCAAGATTTTGCAAATGCGCGTCGCCGCAGAGCTGGACCGTCAAACCCGTGTGCGGATGGCGCGCGAAATCCGCGGCCATAATGGATACAGCGCCGCGAAAGAACGCAAAGGGCGAGGCGTTCATGCGCGAATACTTGACAGGAAGGAGCTTCGGCAGCCGGCCTTCGACAGATGTAAGCAGCAGCTTAATGGGATCGAAGTGGACGCCGCGCTTCTTCAGCTCGCCGAACTTAGAGCGGCTCAAGCGCGCGCGCCGATCGCGTCCGAGTTGGATGCGGCTTTGCCGGTTCTCGCGCGAATTGGCTGCGGCGATTGCTGCGCGTTTGCTTGCGGGCGTGGCCATCTCGCTATTGTGCCTCAATCCAACAGCGTCAAAGGAGATTCGCTTTCACGGCTGACCTGCTCGATCGTGCACTCGCGCGGGCGCTTTTCGGGCCGCCACCGCAGCAGCTTGGCGCCATGCCTAAAGCGACGGCCGGTGAAGTGATCGTATTGAACCTCCGCTACCAGCTTGGGCGCAAGAGGTTCCCATTCGGTGCTCCGCTCCGTGCTCCAGCGGCTGGGGCCGCCCGGCGCCGCTCCGGTGAACCCAGGCGGCTCAACCAGAGCTTCCAACTTCTGAGTAAGGGCCGGCTTGTCTGCGGCGGCAAGCCCGGATGTGAATCCGACGTGATTCAACAGGCCCGCTTCATCATACAAGCCGAGCAATAATGACCCAACCAGTCGATTCTTGGCGCCATAGCGGAAGCCGCCCACCACGCAATCCGCAGTGCGAAGATTCTTGATCTTCAGCATGGAATTCCGCTCGCCGGAAGCGTAGGAGCGGTCTGTGCGCTTTGCAATCACTCCATCGAGCGGCCCCGCCATGCGCTTGAACCAGCGCTTGGCGGTTTCGAAATCGCGCGTGCATGGCGAGAGCCGAATGCGATCTTGCGCAACCAAAAAATGCTCGGCAAACTGCTCCAGTCGCTTGCGCCGTTCTTCGAGAGGCAGGCCGGTCAGGTCCTTTCCCCGATCGTCGACCAGCAGGTCGAAGACAAGGAGCGTCGCCGGGGTCTCCTGCGAAAGCTTGCGGATGCGGCTTTCGGCGGGATGAATACGCTGAAGTAAAGCATCGAAGTCCAGCATCCGCTGCTGCGTGATGATCAGCTCTCCATCCAGAACGAACCTCTTAGCCGCGAGCGCCAGCAAGGCGGCATCGATCTCGGGGAAGTATCGGGCGAGCGGCTGGCCAGCTTTGGACATGATCGCTAGTTGATCGCCTTCCCGAAAGGCGAGACATCGAAACCCGTCCCACTTAGGTTCATACTGCCATTCTGCGCCTGATGGAATCTCGAGAGCGGTATGGGCTTCCATCGCGGCGTAATCGGTTGGCAACGGCAGGGTCATGCAAGCGCCTCCAGACCGCGCCGCTGGCGAGTACGCAGCACGGGCTTAAAGAGATCGCCCAGAAGCTGGATACGCTCGGGAACGGTGTCCATGGTTAGCCCATCAAGCGAGACGCCTCCTTCGACCTCCTGCCACGTCACCGGCGCGGATACCGTCGCGAGTGGCCGAGGCCGAACAGAGTAAACGGAAGCAAGCGTTCGGCCCCACGCGTTCTGGTTATAATCGACGAGCACGCGGCCGGGCGGCCGCCGCGAAATCCTATACTCCGCCGTGACCGTATTCGGAAACTGCTTGGCCAATTCAACAGCTATCTTCTTAGCCACCGACCATACTTCTTTCTGCGAAGGGCTGCGATGGATCGGAATATAGACATGAATCCCGCGCGAACCGGTGGTCTTCGGGAAGCTCTCCACCTGCCGCGCGTCCAGATATTCTTTGAGGAGCAGCGCCGTCTCTCGAACCTGCGCAAAGCCCGCCGGAGGCACCGGGTCCAGGTCGAAGTGAAGAAAGTCCGGCCGGTCCACATCGTCGCAGCGCGCGTACCACGGATTCAGATCGATGCAGCCGAGGTTCACGACCCAGAGCAGAGCCGCCAAGTCCTGGATCATCGGAAAGTCAATGACGTTGCCGGAGGCGTGCGCGATCGAACAGGTTTCGAGCCAATCTGGTCGATAAGGCGGTGTGCGCTTCATGAAGAAGAATTTGCCCTCGATGCCATTTGGATAGCGTTTCATCACCATCGCGCGATCCTTGAGGTGAGGCGCAAGCGCCGAAGAAACAGCCGAGTAATAAAGAAGTAAGTCGCGCTTGGTTTTCCCCGACGCGGGCCAAAAGACTTTACGCAGATTCGTCAGCGTGATCTTCTTTGCTCCGCATTTAACGTCGCAGAAATCGACGTCGGGTGGAATCGCGATCATGGCGATAGGGCCTCGCGCGTTAGTTCGCCATTGACCAGCCGCCATATGTTCCGGGGATTCGCGTTCTGCAGCTCGGGCGGCAGCAGATGTTCGGGAAACGCCTGATAACAGACCGGACGCGCGAAGCGAAAGATGGCCGCGGTACCCACGGAGGTAAATCGCTCGTCCGTCGTCGCCGGATAGGGACCGCCGTGATGCATGGCGGGACTTACTTCTACTCCGGTTGGATAACCATTGAAGATGAGCCGCCCCGCTTTCCGGGAGAGTATTTCCACAAGTTCCCCTGCGCGCGCTAGCTCGTCAGCCGTGCCGTGTATCGTTGCCGTGAGGCTCCCTTCGAGCGAGCGCGCGGCCGTGAGCACTTCTGCCATGGTTTTACATTCCACAAGAACAGTGGCAGGTCCGAAGATCTCATTGCGCAACTCGTCATTCGAGATCCAGGTATGGGCGTCGGTGGTGAAGATACCCGGTTGCGCTTCCGCGCCGCCACCCGAAGGCGAATGTGGCGCCGCATGGGAAGAGACGCCCGAAACCGCTGCCACTGCTTTGAACTTTTCCCGGTAGCTCTGGGAAATCGCCGGATTGAGCATAATTCCTGGAGGCGCCGACGCGAATCCGGCGGAAAGCCGCTCCCGCAATTGCCCAAGCTCGTCCCCGGCAACGCCGAACACTAAACCGGGGCAGGTGCAAAACTGCCCGACCCCCAGCGTCACGGACCGAAGCAGGCCCTCGGCGATCCCCGTAAGATTCTGTTCAAGCGCGCCTGGAAGGACGAAAACGGGATTTACGCTTCCCATTTCCGAAAACACAGGAATTGGCTCCGGCCGGCTTGCCCCGGCATCGAAGAGGGCTCGGCCGGCGCGAAGAGAACCTGTAAAAGCGACAGCGCGTATAGCGGGATGGGTAACCAGAGAAATGCTGGCATGGGGCGTCACACCATGCAGCATGGAAAAAACGCCTTCGGGCAGGAACCTTTTCTTCGCCGCCCGGGCAATCGCCCCGCCGACCAGTTCGGACGTTCCCGGATGCGCCGGGTGAGCCTTGACCACGACCGGATTTCGGGCCGCGAAGGCTGAGACAGTGTCGCCACCCGCTACCGAAAATGCCAGCGGGAAGTTGCTGGCGCCAAAGACCGCCACCGGGCCGATCGGCTGCAGCATGCGCCGCAAGTCGGGGCGCGCCAACGGCTTGCGATCCGGCAGCGCGGTATCGATTCGCGCGTCTACCCAGGAGCCTTCTTTGACCAGGTCGGCGAACAGGCGAATCTGGTTGAGCGTGCGCTCGCGTTCTCCGCGGAGGCGCTCCGTGTCGAGCGCCGTTTCTTGCGCCGCGCGATCGACGAGCTCATCGCCGAGCCCCGCGATCTCCTCGCGAATGCACAGCAGAAAATCGGCGACACTGGCCGCTGGAAGCGCGCTTAGAAGGGGAACGGCTGAAAGGGCAAGGTTAGCGGCGTTGTCGATTTCATCTTGGCTCGCCTCGTGAAATACCGGCTCCAAATCCCGCGCCCGGCGCGGCGAAAAGGCCCGGAACTGTTTACCGTCGCCTACAAGCTCTTGACCGACAATGTTTTTCCCATGGAGAGGCATGTCTCAATATCAGGCGGAAACTCGCTTCAAGTGTTTCTTTGCGGCGTTCATATCGGCGGCCGCCGGTAAAAGGCCATCCAGGTGTGTCATCTCTAACATGTTGCGCAGGCTCGGATTCACCCCCACCAGCAAGACCGGACACTTGCGCTTTGTCACATGCGAATACACGACTGTGAGTTCTCCCAGCCCCGAACTGTCGATTGCGGTCAAACCGGATACCTGCAGGACCAAGCCCGCAACCTTGCCCGAATCCAGAGTCTCGCGCACGCAACGCCGAAGGGACGCCAGGTGCGGACCGAGCGTCAAAGTCCCCGAAAGCTCGAGGACTGCGAGTCCATCTTCGGTTCTCGAGGCGATAGTTAGTGGCAAGATTTCAGCCCCCGGCATTTACCGAACGCTTGCACGCTCATTATCCGAATCAGGTTGAATAAGGGTCGCCATTATCTCGTCGGTTCCATGACGGCCGTGCTCGGTCGAGCAGAACCTCGCACTTATCAGTAGTATAGCCGCGGAACTCGACGTGCTCTGGAAAAATCACTCGGTTAATGCTGAGTCGTAGTTTGGTGCTGCGGTTCGCGCGTTACGGGTTCCACTCTAATTAAGGTCACGTCAGGCAGCGCGTTCTAACCACGAACGCGCTGCTCTTTTTGAGCGACGTCTCTACAGGGATTGACGCGTGCGCTAGCGGCGGCCGGACCGCGGGTGTAAGTGTGCTGCGGCGGCTAGCTAATGCGCAACGCGATCATGGGGTCGATTCGCGAAGCGCGTCGCGACGGGAGATAGCCGGCCAGAACTGCCACTCCAAGCAAAATGGCGGCGGCGCCCGCGAACGTCATCGGGTCCCCATACGAAACCCCGAAGAGCAGCCCGTTGAGCCAGCGCGCCAAAGCTAACGATGTAACCGCTCCCCCGATCATCCCGCCGGTGGCAAGCGCAAGAGTGCGTATGACGATGCTCCATTGCACTTGCAAAGCGGACGCGCCCAGAGCCATGCGAATCCCAATCTCCTGCGTTCGTCGGTTGACCGAATAGGAGATGACGCCATAAATTCCAAGCGAGGCGAGAATCAAAGCGAAAGCGGCGAAGCCGCTGAGCAGCAGGACAATGAAACGGCGCGGCGAAACCGCTCGATCGACCAATTGGACCAATGGCCGCATTGCGCCTTTCGGAAGCTCCGGCGCGATCGGCCGCAGCGCGTTTTCTACATTGGATTGCAAGACCGCCAAAGGTAACGACGAGCGCACCACCAGGTCCACCGAACCATAATCCTGGCATTGCCGGATCGGGATGTACATTTCCGAGCCGGATTCTTTCTCAAGCGCGATATGCCGCACATTGCCGACTACGCCGATCACCTGCCGGAAAGGCGCGCAATCGCCCTGAATGAAGTGGCCGATGGGATCCTGGCCAGGCCAGAGCCGTTCAGCGAGCGCTTCGTTGATGACGATCACAGGAGCCGTGGCGGGCGTGTCGCGCGGGGTAAAGTCGCGCCCCTTGCGCAAAGACATGCCCAGGGCTTTGATGTAGCCGTCGCTTACAACACGTACGAACGACGTCGGAAAATCCGCGTCCTTGTACACCTGCCCCTTTGCGGGCGAGCCCCACGCGCGATTATGGCCAAGCGGCAGGGTATCCGTCAATCCGGCTGCCTGCACTTCTGGAATCGCCTTCACCCGGCGTAGCGCTTCGTCATAATAAGCGTTCTTGCGGGCTTGTGTTGGATACAGCCGGTCGCTGGGATCGATACGAATGGTAGCGGCGCTCTCCGGGCGAAATCCCATCTGCACCTCCAATACGCGAAGAAAGCTGCGTACCAGCAGTCCCGCGCCCACCAGCAGCACGCAAGCAAAAGCGATCTCCGCGACCACTAGAACGCCTCGCATCCAGACTTGAACGCGGCTCTCGCTCGAACCTCGTTCGACGAGCGCCCCGTGCAGCGGAATGGCGGAGACCTGCAGTGCTGGCGCCATCCCCAGCGCAAGGCCCGTGAGGACAGCCGCCACGACAGTGAACGCGAGCGCGCCCGGATTCACGCGAACACTACTCAGCAGCGGAATGTTGAATGCGGTCAGATGGCCCATGCCGCGCGTGGCCGCCATGGCGAGCGCTAAGCCGAGCACTGCCCCGTAACACGTAAGCACGATGCTTTCCGTCAGCAGTTGCCGAATCAGACGCTGCTGCCCGGCGCCCATGGCGGCGCGAATAGCCATTTCTTTCTGGCGCGTGGCCGTGCGCGCGAGCAACAGGTTCGAAAGATTTGCGCACACAATTAACATGACCACCGCGACCGAGCTGGCCAGGATCAGCAGCGCGGGACGGAGCCGCCCGCTCACGTGTTGCGCAAGAAAAATTAGCTTAGGATGCAGCCAGTTCTGATGCGGGTGTTCTTTCGAGATCTGGTCCCCGAGCACAGTCGCTTCGGCCTGTGCCTGTTCAATCGACACCCCCGGCTTAATGCGCCCTACGAGCGCCAGCGTATTGCCCCATCGATCGGTTTCCTGCGTTAACGGAAAGGGAGAAAAGAGATCGATGTGAGTTCCGGGCGCGAATACCGAGGCAAAATCGAACGATGCCGGCAGAACGCCAACTACCGTGGCTGGCGTGTCGTCCAGCGTGATCGCTTTCCCGACAATCGCTGGATCGGATGCGAAGCGCCGTGCCCACAAGCCATGGCTCAGCAGAACAGTGTGCGGTCCGTTGAATTTGCATTCTTCGGCGCTGAACAGACGGCCAAGCTGTGGTTGGACGCCCAGCAAGGGGAAGAAATTCTGTGAGACCGGAACGGCGCTCAGGCGCTCGGGTTCTCCGTTTCCGGTGAGTTTACTGTCGCCGACGCCATAGAATGCGAAATATCCCGCGATATCGGAAAAGCTCCTATTGCGGGCGCGCAGATCCATAAGCCTGCCGACCTGTACAGTTTCACCGGAGAGGTCGCCTTCCTGCACGGTCCGATTTGCGATCCAAACCAGGCTTGCCGGGTCTTTAAAAGGCAGAGGCTGGATGAGTAGCGTATTCAGCACGCTGAAAACGGTCGAACTCGCGCCAATGCCGAGAGCGATGATCAGAATCGCGAAGGTGGCAAATCCTGGTTCCCGCCGAAGCGTTCGGAGAGCATAGCGGAGATCTTGGAGCAGCGTTTCAAAGAAGGCTTCCATTGTCCCGCTTTTGACGCAACCCGGCGTCCTTTCGTTGGCAGCAATCAGAACTCTCCGGCCCGGCAAAATAGATGGATACTAGAGATCAGGATTGAGTTCTGAGGGTCTCTCTGTGAAAACTATCGCTGGCCTAACTATAATTTTCGTCGTGTCTTTACCGAATTTCGGTCGTGCGGCGAGTCCCGCCAATAAGGCGCGCTCGCCTGTTCTCGTGGAACTCTTCACATCGGAAGGTTGTTCGAGCTGCCCGCCGGCCGATGAAGTCCTTCGCAAGCTGGACGCCATGCAGCCCGAACCCGGAGCCGAACTGATCGTTCTGAGCGAGCACGTCGACTATTGGGACCACGACGGCTGGAGAGATCCTTATTCCTTCGGGTGGGTTACTCAACGGCAGGACGGCTATTGCCGCTCCCTGCACATAGGCGAGCCGTATACGCCGCAAATGGTCGTAAACGGAACGGCCGTTGTGAACATGTCAAACGCTCAACAAATGAAGCAGGCGTTTGAGAGCGCGGCGGGTACGCCCAAAGTGGCCGTCGCGGTGCGCTCGGTATCCGTCGATGGTGACACGCTCCGTGGACATATCATGACCGCCGGAACATCGGTGAAAGGTGGCGCCGCGGTATATGTAGCTGTTGCTCTCGACCATACGGAGAGCCAGGTGGTTGCCGGAGAGAACGCCGGCCGTCACCTCAAGCACACGGCCGTCGCCGAATACCTCAAGAAGTTGGGAAAGCTCGATAGCGGAACAGGTTTCGATAAGGATTTCGAAATAAAGCTCAAGGGGAACGTCGACCCGCGGAACTTGCGCCTCATCGCCTTCGTGCAGGAAAGCGAAGAAGGTAAGGTGCTCGGCGCTGCGCTAGAGAAGCCGCCGATCGCCCCGGCGAAGCCCAACTGAATCGATCGTTAATAATTCGGGGCTCCAAGCTCGTCACCTGCGCTCGCCGTGCCGCATCATGAAAGGATGATGCGATTGCCGCGATGCGCCATTTTGCTTGCTCTGGCCTTGGCCGGCTGCTCAACCAGCAGCCAGCGAGGTATTGCGGATCGGCGCAGTGAATTTCGCAAGTTCCTGCCCATGACCGGAGACCCTGCGCGATATGGGCTTAAGCCCGTGCGGCCCTACTTCAGAACTGCGAACCGGGCCGATATTCTGCGCGCCATTGAATCCGCCTGCCAGGGCAGCAGAGAAGGAAGCTCGATTTACAGGCCGGAAACGCAGACTGGTTATTACGTGAACTGTAACCCCAGCAACCGGCAATTGCTGAATGGATACGTGTCGCGAGATCCACGGCGACGCCCAACCAGTCACTAACCTCAGCGCACGGGCAAGTCTTTGCGTTTTGGCGCCCAGCGCCCCCAATTGTGTATCGACTCGGTCCGTTTCTGCTCTTTCTGAGCCGAATATGAGCGACCGGTTACCCCTTTGGATGGCACAATCGAGGCACGCGAGAAGCGTTTCAGAGGTCTTTTGAAGAGGCGGGATAATGACGGTGATGAGCGTAACGGCCACCGTCACGCAAATTGAAACCTGTACCTATACTCTTTCCGCTGGGATCGTCACCGATCCTCCCGGACGGTCGGAGTGTCCTGCCATTCTAAGGCCGCGGCTCGCGATTCACGTGGGGCGTTCGGTTTACATGGCTTGCCAACACGGCAGAAAAAAACATCGCGGATGGGGCGTCCACGGAGACATCGACATTGTCCCGGCCGGCACGCCGTGCATCTGGGAGCCCAAGGAGCACGACACGGCGCTGATCGTGTCCCTCGATTCCGAGTGCTTGGAGAAGGTCGCCGAGGAGTTGGGCTTGCATGGAAGCCGGCCGGAATTGGTCGATCGTTTTCAGATCCGGGACCCGCAGATTGAAAATATCTGTTGGGCGCTGAAGGCCGAAATAGACGCCGGTTATCCCAGCGGGCGGTTATTCCTGGATAGCCTCGCGACCGCCTTGGCTGTCGCCTTGCTCCGCCGCCACAGCTCGCTTCCCGCTGCTCCCGGCACAACCAGTATGGGTATCAGCGGCCGAAGACTCAGGCGCGCGCTGGCTTACATAGAAGACAATCTGACCACCGACCTCTCGCTTCGCGAGATCGCCGATATCGTGGGCGTGAGTGTGTCCCAATTGAAGAGGGCATTCCGCCAAAGCACCGGAGTTCCCGTTCATCAATACGTGATTCAGCGCCGGGTCGAACGCGCCAAAGCGCTCTTGTGCGGCAGCAGCTTATCTATCAAAGACGTCGCCCACGAAAGCGGCTTTGCCCACCAGAGCCATCTGGCGAATCAGATGCGGCGCATTCTTGGTCTCTCGCCGAAAGAGATCCGTGGTCTGAACGCTTGACCATGCGGTCGCCATCGACCTGGCTGGCAATCGGCGATTGCTTGCCAGAGAGCGGTCACGCGCGAGGCAAGGTGACGATCGCGGTTGAGTGAATCGGCGGCCGATTATTCCTGGCGCAATGCGAGCATGGGATCGACTCGCGCGGCGCTGTGGGCGGGAACGTAGCAGGCGAGGAGGGCGGCGGCGAGCAGGACCGCGCTGACGCACACGAAGACTTGAGGGTCGATTGCGGAGACGCCATAGAGAAGCGAAGCCATGGCGCGGCCGACCAGCCACGCGCCGGTAGCGCCGAACAGAAGACCGGCGAGAGCGAGAGCGCTTCCTTCCCACAGGACGAGGCGCATGACTTGACCCTGGCCTGCGCCGAGCGCCATGCGCAGACCGATTTCGTGAGTGCGCTGTTCGACTAGAAAACTAAAGACGCCGTAGATGCCGAGCGCGGCGAGGAGCAGGGCGTCGGCCGCGAAGCAGCTCAGAAGAACGGTGGCGAAACGGTCGGAGGCGCGCGTGGCGGTGACGATTTGGTCCATCGTCTGGATGTCCGCCAAGGGGAGGTTGGGAGCGATGGAGTGAACGGCGGCGGCGATGCTCTTGGTCATAGCCGCGGGGTCTGCGGAGGTGCCCACGGCGATGTTGCTCGAAGGCCATGGGACTTGCGCGAAGGGGACATACATAACGGGGAAGGCGTCGGAGGGGTGGTCTCCATATTGAACGGTGTGAAAGACGCCGATGATTTGCCACTCGACGGCGGGGCCGAGTTTCTGGACGCCGGGAATGAGCTGCTCGATTACAACGCGCTGACGGAGCGGATCGACGCCTTTCAAGAATTTGCGCACGAAATTTTCGTCGACCATGACGACCCGGGGGCTGCCGGCGGTGTCGTGATCGTCGAAGTGGCGGCCACGCACAAGGCGAATGCCGAAGACGTCGAAGTATTCGGGGCTGACGGGCTGGAAGCCGGCGCCCGGACGATCCACGGGATTGGCGAAGGGCTTTCCGGCGATGTAGAAGGGCATTCCGAAGCCGGTGTATTCGAGAGGCATGCCCAGAGTAGTGGCGGCAGTCGAGACGCCGGGGACGGCTTTGATTTTTTCGAGTATGGAGGAGTAGAAGCTACGGATCTGGCCGGCTTGTGTGAACTGATTGTCGGGGACGGGAAGAGAAAAGGTGAGGATGTGATCGATTCGAATCCCGAGGTCGAGCTGCATGATGATCCAGAAGCTGTGAACGGCGAGGCCGGCCCCGGCGAGGAGGGCGAGCGCGAGGGTAAATTCGGCGACGACCAGAATGCGGCGCGCCCAATAGCGGCCGGCGCTGACGGAGCGGGAGGATTGCTTCAAGACATCGTTGAGATTCAAGCGGGCGGCCTGCAGGGATGGGGCGCAGCCGGCAAGCACGCCGGCCAATACGGTGGCGGCGAGCGAGAACAGCAGCACCGGAAGGTTCAGGGCGACGTCGGCTTCCGAGGGGAGAGTTTGATCGGGCAGGCACGCCATGAGGAGCTTGAGGATGGCCCAGCCGAGGGCGATGCCCAGAATGCCGCCCATGGAGGCGAGCGCAAGGCTTTCGGCCAATAGCTGGCTGATGAGACGCGGGCGGGATGCGCCGATGGAGGCGCGGACGGCGATCTCGCGCTGGCGGGCGGTGCCTCTGGCAAGCAAGAGATTGGCGACGTTGGCGCAGGCGATCAAGAGCACGAAGCCGACGCCGCCCATCAGCAGCCACAAGCCTTCGATCTGTTCCTTGGGCACGAAGTCGTTGCGCAGCGGTTCGACGCTTGCGCCCCAGCCTTTGTCCTGCGGATAGAGGCTGCCGATGTGCTTGGTGACGGAATCCATTTCGGATTGCGCCTGCTTGATGGTGACGCCGGGTTTAAGGCGGCCCATCACGAGCAGCCAATGGAAATCGTGATTGATCTGGTCGGGCTGGAAGGCGAGCGGGAGATAGAGTTCGTTCGGCATGCGATCCTGCTGCCCGGGCGGGAGGACGCCGACGACGGTGTAGCTCTGCGCGTTGATCTGAATGCGCCGGCCAATGATGTCGGGGCGCGCGCCGAAGCGGCTGACCCAGAGCTTATGCATGAGAACGGCTTCGTGATCGTTGCCGGGCTGGCCCTCCTGGGGGAGAAAGTCGCGGCCCATCAGCATGCCCGCTCCCCAGCCGGTCAGCATGCCTGGAGTGAGGGCGGTGGCTCGCAGTTGGACGGGTTCGCCCGCGCCGGTGAGGTTCGCGGTAACGCCGGATTCAGCCCAGAGGCCTTGAAACGAGCGGCTCTGGTTTTTCCAATCGAGATAATCGCCGGCGGCGATGCCGTTGCGGTGGCCTTGGATTTTGGACCACACCATGACGAGCTGCTCGGGGTGGGGGTAGGGCATGGGCGCGAGCAGAGTGGCGTAGATGATGCTGAAGATGGCGGTGTTGGGGCCGATGCCGAGGGCCAAGGCAAGGATGGCGATGGCGGCGAAGCCTCTGTTCTTGAGCAGGAGACGGAAACCGAAGGCGAAGTCGCGCAGGAGAGCGGCTGTCATGAGCCCCTTAGACGTAACTTGTCGGGCAAAGTTGCGTGAGGGCGGTACTGTTTCTGGAGGGGTAGCCCATCAAGATGCGAGTGCTATGCTTTGCCTTTTGACGCGTCTACGGAAGAGGAGACGCGGAAGCAGGGCAAATGGACGTTTCGGTCGTGATGGCAACGTACAACCGTTGCGGCTTGTTGGATGAAGCGTTGCGCGCTTTACTGAAGCAGCAGACCAGCCTGAAGTACGAGGTGATTGTCGTGGACAATCATTCGGAGGACGGGACGGCGGCGAAGGTTCAGGAGCATGCCGCGGCGGATAGCCGCGTCCGCTATGTGTATGAAGGGCGGCAAGGCGTGGCGTATGGGCGCAACGCGGGAATTCGCGCGGCGGTGGGAAGCGCCCTGGCGTTTTGCGACGACGATGTGGTGGTTGCGCCCGACTGGCTGCAGCGGATGTGGGATGCGCTGAGCCGGTATCCGGAGGCGGATTTTATCGGGGGCAAAGTGCTGCCGGTATGGAAGCGGCCGCCGCCTTCGTGGCTGAAGGCGGATGTGGCGCCGCTGGCGTTGCAGGATCGCGGGGATAAGGCGTTTCGAGTAGACGAAGAAAATCCGGTGTGCCTGATTTCGGCTTCGTTGGGGGTGCGGCGGCGAGCGTTCGAGCGAAGCGGGTTCTTCGACCCGGAGACGCAACGGGTGAAGGGCGGCGTGGGGTCGACGGAGGATTACGACTGGGAGTTGAAGGTGTGGCGAAGCGGCGGCCACGGGATGTATGTTCCGGACGTAATTTGCTACTGCGAGGTTCCGGAAGCGCGCATGCGGAAGCGGTATCACCGCCGCTGGCATCTGGGGCACGGCAAGTTCAAGGCGATGGCGCGGCATCGCGAGTTCGATGGCCGGCGGCTGGTGCTCGACGTGCCGCTCTATATGTACCGGCAGGCGGCGGAAGCGGCGGTGCAGGTTCCGCTTTGGCGCCTGAGGGGCAGGAAAATCGAGGCGTTCGAGAGCGAAAGCTTTCTGCTGTTCTGCCTGGGATTCATTCGCGAGCGCTGGAAGGCCCAGCTATTGGGGAAATCCCGGCGGGGCGGCGCTCAGGCGGAGGCATCGGAAGCGGCGGCGAATCCGAACGGCTCGGAGACGGAACGCGGAGCATCCGCGGGCACGTCTCGGTGAGGGCAGCGGGCGATTGCTATTCGGATCGTAAAGCGTCGACGGGATTGACCAGAGCGGCGCGGCGGGCGGGCGCGAAAGTGGCGAGCAGAGCCGCAATGGCCAAGAGAGCGCTGACTTCTACAAGCGTGGGGGCGTCCCACGGGCGCACATTGAACAACATTTGCCGAAGGATCCGCGACACGCCGATGGAGGCGAGCACGCCGGCGACGATTCCGAAACAGATCAACCACCCCGCTTCGCGCAGAACCATCCAATAGACAGTTTGCGCCTGCGCGCCTAAAGCCATCCGTACGCCGATTTCGCGCCGGCGCCGGCTCACCGAGTACGCCACGACTCCGTAGAGCCCGATGACGCTGAGTATCAAGGCGAGCGCGGCGAAGCCTCCGACCAGCCAACTCGAGGAGCGGTGCAGATAGGCGGAGAGCGAATTGGCGATTTGATCGCTGATGCTGGTTTCTTCGGAGATGCCGAGATCGGGGTGCTTGCGGCGCAGCATGGCGCTGAGCTCCGGCAGAAAGGCGCGCTCGTCTTGTGAAGTATGCACGACCAGGTAGAAGTATGAATCCGGGTCCTGATTGATGGGGAGATATTCGGCCGGCCAGATGTCTTCTTCGAGGGAGCCTTCGCGGAGATCAGCGACGACGCCGACGATCTGGCGCAGGGATTTGGGCGTGAGTTTGAGATCGCCGATGCGGCGGCCAATGGGATCTTCGCCGGGAAAGTACTTGCGAGCGAAGGTTTGGTTGACGATGACGACGTTCGGCTGAGACTCGTCTTCCGAGTCGGTGAAGTAACGGCCTTCGAGGAGCGTGGCGCCAATGGCGTGCAAGTAATCGGAGCTAACGTCGCGTTCGAGGACATCGGAGTGGCGGCCATCGAAGGGCTTGCCGACGACGCGAATCCAATCGGTGTTGCAGTTGCAGGTGACGGGCAGCACGGAAGTGAGGGCGGCGCCCCGGACTCCTGGCAGGGCGGAGACCTCCGAGACGAGCGCGCGGGCCAAAGCAATTTGCTGGGGGTCCTTCGCGTAACGGACATCCATGGCGGCAATGGAGACGGCGGCAAGGTGGGCGGATTGGAAACCGATGTCTACGTGAAGGAGCAGGTAAAGACTCTTGGCGAGCAGGCCGGCGCCGATCAAAAGGACGAGGGCGGTGGCGAACTCGACGACGACCAGTTTCGATCCCAAGCGCCGCCAGGAAAGGCCGGCGGACCAGCGGCCGCCTTCGGACATGGGAGCATGGTGATCGCGAGCGGAGGTCAGCAGCAAAGGAGTAAGGGCGAAACAGAGGGCGGACAGCAAGGAGATCAGGGACGCGAACGCGAGGACGTGAAGGTTCAAGCCAATGCCGCTCAGGAAGGGTACGAAGGCGAGCATGTTCGCGGGAATCAGGCGCAGCAGCAGAGAGGCGGCGACCTGCGCGCCGGCGAGGCCGAAGACCAGAGACGCGGCAATCAGTACGATGCCTTCGGTGAGGAATTGCATGACGATGCGCCCGCGAGATGCGCCGAGAGATGCGCGAACGGCGATCTCCTGGCGGCGGCTTTCGGACCGGACCAGCAGGAGAGAAACGACATTGACGACGGCGATGAGGAGCAGCAGCAGCGCGCCACCCATGAGCATGAGCAGAATGGAGCCGAGAGGCCCGACGACGATATTCGACAGAGGTTCGAGGCTGGCGCTTGCGCCGCGGTTGGAATCGGGGTACTGGCGCTCGAGGCGGAGGGCGATGGCTTTCAATTCGGTGAGAGCCGCGGCAGGAGAAACAGAAGGTTTGAGGCGAGCGATGCCGTCGAGATCGTGGCAACTCCGGCGTGTGTCGCACCCGGTAGAGGGGTGCAGGGCCGTCCAGAGTTGGGCGTCGCCGCGCGGTGCGAACTGGAACGCGGCGGGCAGCACGCCGACAATGGTGTACTGCTCGCCGCTGAGAATGACCGGCCGGCCTATGATGCCGCGGCTGCCGCCGTAGTGTTTTTGCCAGAAAGCGTAAGTGAGGACGACGGTGAGGGGCGAGGCGCGCAGGTCTTCTCCGGCGTGGAAGAAACGGCCGAGCGCGGGTGCGACGCCGAGAGTATCGAAAAAGCCGGCGCTCACCGCGGCAGCGTTCACCGGCTCGACAGCGCCGGACGTTTTCAGAAGGTAGCCGGTACCTTTGTAGACGTCGAGCGAAGCGAGGGTAGTGTTGAGCCGTTTCCAATCGAGGTAATCGAAATACGAAAGGTTGTTGCGCGGGAAGGAGGCGGTGCTTTCATCGACGGCAAGGAGGCGAGCTGGATCTTTGTAGGGCAGAGGTTTGATGAGGGCAGCGTCCACGAAAGCGAAGATGGCGGAGGCGGCGCAGATTCCGAGCGACAGGACGAGAATGGCGGTGACCGCGAAGGCTGGATTGCGGGCAAATTGGCGCACGGCGAAGCGCAGATCGAGGAGCAGGTTTTCGAGCGCGGGCAGGGTGGCGCGATCGCGATAGGTTTCGCGCGCGACCGATAGCCCGCCGAGCTTCAGGAGAGCCACCCGGCGAGCTTCCTGGGGGCTCATGCCGGAGCGCACGTTATCGGCGATGTGAAGCTCCAGGTGGCTTTCGAGCTCGGCCGCTATTTCGCGCTCCCAGCGGGGTTGAGAGAAGAGCCCGGCGAGGCGGCGTAGAAAGGCTCGAATGGATCTCATAGAGATTCGCCTTTGGGTGCGAAGAAGCGGCCGACGATGGCGGTGGTCTGTTCCCAACTTCGCCGTTCGCTCGAAAGGAGTTTGCGGCCCGCGCGGGTGAGGCGGTAGAACTTCGCCTTGCGGTTGTTTTCAGAGACACCCCATTCGGACTGGATGGCGCCTTCCTGTTCCAGCTTGAGCAGAGCGGGATAGAGCGTGCCGTAATTGAGGGAGAGGAGATCGCCGCTGGTCTGCTCGATGCGGCGGGCGATGCCATAGCCGTGCTGAGTGCCGAGCGATTCAAGGGTCTTGAGAATCATAAGGGCGAGCGTGCCCTGCCAGATGTCCGTTTTTTCGCCCATATCTCTATTGGGTTCCCATAGGAATGATGGCAGGTTTTCTATGGGAAGGCAATAGGGAGGCGGGCTCGCAGGGATGTTGCGAGCCCGATGGTGAAGTTGCTAACGCGCCGTTGTATCGGTATTCGATGTCTTAGTCGTTTTCGGTTGCTTGGTGGTTTCGGTTGAGGTCGTCTTCTGCCTTGAACTCTTGAACTGATATGTAAAGGCGAAGGCAAGACGGGCCGACCAACGATTCGAAGCGGTGGGAGTTCCCGTGTTCGGCGGGATGACTTGTCCATTTCTGTAGCCGGGCGGGTAATCGGCGAATTCGCCGAAGTGATAGCCGGCAGTTACGATGAACCGATTAAACAGGTGAATGGAGGGGCCGGCGAAGATGCCGAAATGAGAAGTATCGGCTTTGCCGTTGCTGATGTCGTACACGATGCCGGTGGAGGCGGCGAGGCCGAGCGGGGAATGGTCGCTATCGGGCGTGATATTGAAATTGATGAGCCCGGTGAGAGCTGGTCGAATGCCCGAGGCGTTATCGACTTCCAGCACATTTTGCGTGCCGGTACCGCTCGCATTGGGCACGGTGCGGCTGTTGTAAGTAGGCGCCGGTAGGGTCGTCAACAAGAAGCCGCCCGAAACCGTGTAGATAGTCCAGGTGGGTGTGAGTTCGAAGGTCCCGGTCTTCGTGGTTTGCCCGTTGTAGCTCTCGGTAACGGTTATGACCAGATCGTCGGTACGCTTGAGTGGAAGTACATAAGCGGTGTCCTTGGGATTGTTCAGCGCATCTTGAACGGCGTTTATGGTAGCTCGGGCGCTGTCAATCGCGCTTTGGGTGTCCGCATCGACAACGCAGGCGTCGGTGGGCTTCATGTTCGCCAGATCGGTTTGCAATTTCAGCTTGACGAATTCCCATCGGCGCTTGGTTTGCTCCAGGGTCTCGCTTGCGTAATTCCCTTTGGAATCGGGCTGCGGATACACGGCTTTCGCGTCGCTGGTGAACTGATCCATAGCCTTCTTGATAGAGACGTTGCCTTGAGCGCAGGCTTCAAGAATACCCACTCGCTTCTGCGCCTCAGGCGTTGGGGCGGACTTAGGCGCCGTTCCGCTGAAAAGAGTCGGCAATTGCTTGATCACCGAGGCCAGATCGGCGAAAGCATTTGTCTGCTGGTCGGATATCTGGTTGCTGATGCTGTAGGCATACAGGGGATTAGCGTTTTTGAGCACGAAGCAATAATCACCGGAATGTTGGATTTCGCCGGCGTTCTTGGTGATGGGAGTGTTCCAGTCGAAAGTGACCACGATCCCGGCCTGTTGGTTTAAGTTTTTGCAGGCATCGGGTGTTTGGCCGCGCAGCACGGGGCAAGAAAGTAGCAGTAAAGCGATGGGCGGAAGCAAGAAGCTCCGCGAACCAGTAAGTATCCTCATATGACCCTTTCGATCGGGCGAGCTTAGAGGCTCGCTCTCAAACTGGAAAGCGCAAATTTCGAGAGGACGGGGACATGGCCGTCGACGATCGGCATGCGGCGGGATGTAGGATGGCGTGCCGGAGGCGCGAATACGTGAGATGATCGAACCTTTGGAGGCTCCGTTTGCCGACCATTGTTGGAGTGGTGTGCGAGACGTACCCGGGAGAGCGGCGCGTGGCGCTAGTGCCGAGGCAGTGCGAGGCGCTGCGCAAAGCCGGGATGGAGGTGGTTCTAGAAGAGGGCGCGGGGCGCGAGGCCGGTTATCCGGATGAAGCGTATGCCGCGCGAGGGGCACGGGCGACGAGCCGGGCCGAGGTCTTTCGAAACGCCGATATTGTGGCGCAGGTACGCTGCCTAGGGGCGAATCCGGAAGCTGGGCGCGAAGACCTGGGGCTGTTGCGCGCCGGACAAGCAGTGGTGGGATTCGGCGAGCCGCTGACGGCGGCGCGGGAATGCGGAGACCTGGCGGACGCCGGGGTTTCGTTCTTCGCGATGGAGCTGATGCCGCGCATCACGCGCGCGCAGAGCATGGACGCGCTTTCCTCCATGGCGACGATTGTGGGATACAGGGCCGTGGTGCTGGCGGCGAGCGAGCTGCCGAAGATGTTTCCGATGTTGATGACGGCGGCCGGCACCATTACTCCGGCGAAAGTGTTCGTGCTGGGCGCGGGAGTCGCGGGGTTGCAGGCGGCGGCGACGGCGCGGCGGCTGGGAGCGGTGGTCTCGGCGTATGACGTGAGGCCGGCGGTGAAGGAGCAGGTGGAGAGCGTGGGCGCGAAGTTCGTGACGCTCGCGGTGGATTCTGGCGGATCGGAAGACAAGGGCGGCTATGCGAAGGCGATGGACGAGGCGTTCTATCGCAGGCAGCGGGAGCTGATGACCGAAGTGCTGCGCGAGCAGGATGTGGTGATTACGACGGCGGCGGTGCCGGGCAAGAAAGCGCCCATCCTGATTACCGGCGAGATGGTGGGCGCGATGTGCGCGGGCTCCGTGATTGTGGACATCGCGGCCGAGCGCGGCGGAAACTGCGAGCTGACGCAGCCGGGCGAGACGGTGAGGCGCAACGGAGTAAGTATCTTCGGCCCGCTGAACTTGGCTTCCGCGGTTCCCTACCATGCGAGCCAGATGTATTCGTCGAACATAGCGGCGTTCTTGAAGCTCCTGGCGCGCGACGGGCAGTTGAACGTGAATCTGGAAGACGAGATTATACGCGAGACGCTGGTGACGCATGCAGGCCGGGTGTCGCATGCGCGCATCGCGGAACTGATGGGCGCGCAGGCGGTGAGGGCATGAGCAGTTACGAAGTGGCGATCTGGGTCTTCATGCTGGCGGCGTTTCTGGGATTCGAGCTGATCCGGCGGGTATCGCCGCTGCTGCATACGCCGTTGATGTCGCTGACCAACGCGATATCGGCCATCGCGGTAGTGGGCGCGATTCTGATTACGGGCGAAAAAGAAGCGACGACACTGACGCGCGTGCTGGGGTTTTCCGCTGTCGTGCTTTCGACGATTAACGCCGTCAGCGGATACCTGATAACGGACCGCATGTTGAAGATGTTCAAGAAGCGGGGGCCGGGACAGAAATGACGGAGAGCATTTATCCGGCGCTGTATATTTTGGCGGCCGCCGGGTTCATTCTGGCGATTAAGTGGATGAATTCGCCGGCGACGGCGCGGCGCGGCGTGATTGTAGGCGAGATCGGGATGTTGCTGGCGGTGGTGGGCACGCTGCTGCGGCACGAGGTGATCAACTACGAGTGGATTCTGATCGCGTTTTTCGTCGGATCGGCGATAGGGGTGCCGATTGCGTACATCATGCCGATGACGGCGGTGCCGCAGCGGACTGCTTTTTCGCACGCCTGCGGAGCGCTGGCTTCGGCGCTGATCGGGACAGCTGAATATTACAGGCGCATGCCGCATGGGTTTGTGATGGGAGCGCTGGTGCTCGAAACGCTGCTTGGTTTTCTGACGTTCACGGCGAGCATGATGGCCTTCGGCAAGCTGCAGGAGGTTCTGCCGCAGCGGCCCATTCTGTACCGCGGGCAGAACTTCGTGAACCTTGGCATTTTCAGCGGAGCGGTGGCGCTGGGGGTCGCGCTGATTGCGAGGCCGGAGACGACATGGCTTTACCCGGTGTTCGCCCTACTGGCGCTGTTGTTTGGCGTGCTGCTGATTATTCCGATAGGCGGAGCGGACATGCCGACGGTCATCGCGCTGCTGAATTCGTATGCGGGATTGTCGGCGAGCGCCATGGGATTTGCGCTGAACAACAAGCTGCTGATTATCGCGGGCGCGCTGGATGGCTCGTCGGGCTTTATATTGGCGGTGATCATGTGCCGTGCGATGAATCGCTCCTTCAGCAATGTGTTGTTCGGGGCGTTCGGGACGATTCAGACGAGCGCGAAACAGGTGACGGCGCGGCCAGTGCGGTCGGCTTCGCCCGAGGAAGCGGCGGAGATTCTGGACGCCGCGCGGAGCGTTGTGATTGTGCCGGGTTATGGAATGGCGGTGGCGCAGGCGCAGCACAAGCTCCGAGAGATGTACGACGTGTTGATGAAGCGCGGCGTGGATGTGCGGTTCGCGATTCACCCGGTGGCGGGGCGGATGCCGGGGCACATGAACGTGCTGCTGGCGGAAGCCGATGTGCCGTACGACCGGCTGGCGGAGATGGACGACATCAACCCGGAATTTCCGAGGACCGATGTGGCGTTGATTATCGGGGCGAACGACGTGGTGAATCCGGCGGCGCGGACCGACAAGACGAGCCCGCTTGCTGGGATGCCGATTCTGAACGCCTACGAGGCGCAGACGATAATGGTCATCAAGCGCAGCATGAATCCGGGTTTTGCCGGGATCGACAATGACCTGTATTACATGGACAAGACGCTGATGCTGTTTGGCGACGCGAAGGTATTCGTTTCCAGTATCGTGAAGGAACTGAATACCGCGGTAGCAGCGAGGTAAGGCAATTCCGGGGTGCGAAATGCTCGGAAACTACTTTCTTCCGATCGGAAAAAGCGCTACACTACATCCATTCATTAAGGCGCTTTCACCAAGGCCTTAAGAGACCTGAGCGAGCGGGAGGATAGGATGAGTGCTCCATCCAAACCAGTGGCCACCCCGTTGTTCCACGAAGGAAGTGAGTTTTGGCAGGAATTGCGCTCCGAGTTGAAGCGGCAGATGGAGCAGATGAACCAGGCGGTTTCGCGGCACGGCCTGGAAGACGATGAGCTGATCCACTGGTTTCCGGGCGCGAAGGTCGAAATCGTGCGGCCGCGGCATCCTTCGACGGGCATCGAAGCGGACATTTTCTTCCGCTCGTGGGGGCCTGTAATCAGCGGCCAAGTTACGGGACATCAGGAGGACGACCACAGGTTCTTTCCAGAGGAATTTGAGGTCTCGATTGCAAAAGATCTGGATGGCGCGGCCGTGGCGGTTTTCGATGAAGGCCGCAGCTTCACGCCGAAGGAGCTGGCGGCATACTTGATGCAACACTTTCGCCGTTGCTTCCCCGATATCTCGCTGCCTTGCGAGGATTGGCGCGCCGGGGCGGCGATAGAGCTTGCGCCGGAGGCGGCGGGCGCGGCGTAAGAGCTGCCGCGGCGAGGGAGCGGCCATGGCATGATGCAATGGCATCATGCACATTCGAGTGGTGGATTCGCACACAGGCGGGGAACCGACGCGGCTGGTGTTGAGCGGCGGACCGGACCTGGGCGCGGGCAGCGTGCGGGAGCGGCGGGAACGGTGGCGCGCCGATTTCGACGCAGTGCGTTCGGCGATTGTGAATGAGCCGCGCGGCTCGGATGCGATTGTCGGAGCGTTGCTCTGCGAGCCCGCGGATGCCACTTGCCACTTCGGCGCGATCTTCTTTAATAACGTCGGTTACCTGGGAATGTGCGGGCACGGGACGATTGGCGTGGTTGCCACGCTTGCTTACCTCGGCCGCATTCGGCCCGGAGAGGTTCGGATCGAGACGCCGGTGGGGGCGGTGAGCGCGGAACTGCATGGGAATGGCGACGTGACGGTGCGCAATGTGCCGAGCTTTCGCTATCGCGCGGATGTGGAAATTCCTGGGCATCGGGGCGTAACGGGCGATATCGCATGGGGCGGCAACTGGTTTTTTCAAGTAAGAGGCAAGAGCCCGATCGAGCTTTCGATGGGCAATCTCGATGAGCTGACCGCGTTTACCTGGCGCATCCGGCAGGCGCTTCGAGAGGCCGGCGTTGCGGGCGCGGACGGCGGTGAGATCGATCACATCGAACTGTTTTCCGAGCCGGTGAATCGAGCGGCGCATAGCCGGAATTTCGTGCTGTGCCCAGGGCGGAGCTACGACCGGTCGCCGTGCGGCACGGGAACGAGCGCGAAGATGGCCTGCCTGTATGCGGATGGAAAGCTGAAGCCGGGTGAGCGATGGGTGCAGGAGAGCATTACGGGCAGCACGTTCGAAGGACGCATCGAGGTTGTGAATGGAGAGATTGTGCCATTCATTCGGGGCTCGGCGTTTGTGACGGCGGAGGCGGAGCTGGTGATCGATGAGCGCGATCCGTTTCGCTGGGGCATACCGGCGGAGTGATGGCGGAGGCGTACGACGTTCTCGTTATCGGCGGAGGAATCGTCGGTGCGGCGTGCGCGCATGAGCTTGGGCGGGCGGGCTTGCGCGTTGGCATTGTCGAGCAGCGGGGCATAGGGACGGGCGCGACGAGCGCGGGAATGGGGCACCTCGTGGCGCTGGACGATTCGGCTGCTCAGCTTGCGCTTTCGCGCTATTCCTTGAAGCTGTGGGGCGAGTTGGCGGACGAGCTGCCGGAAGATTGCGAGTACCGGCGATGCGGGACGCTTTGGGTCGCGGCGGACGAAGACGAACTGCGGCTCGCGCGAGAGAAGCGGGGGCGGTATGCGAGCGCGGGCGTCGCTGCGGCGGTTTTGGATGAGCGGCAGGTTTCGGAGGCCGAGCCGAATCTGCGGCGCGGTCTGGCTGGCGGGCTGTTGGTTCCGGGCGATGCGGCGGTGCACCCGGCTTCGGCGGCGCGGTTCCTTGTGAAGCGCAGTGGCGCAGAGGTGATCGCGAAGGGGGCGAAAGAGGTGCGGGATGGGGAAGCGCGCCTGAGCGATGGTTCCGTGGTGACGGCTGGGGCCGTGGTCAATGCGGCAGGTACGGCTGCTGCAGGGTTGACCCCGGAGCTTTCCATTCGGTCGCGCAAAGGCCACATCGCGACGGCCGAGCCGGGCGCGGGATTCGCATCGCACCAGGTTGTCGAACTGGGATACGTGAAATCGACCCATGCTGAGGAAGGCGACTCGGTGGTCTTCAACGTGAGGCAGAATCGCAATGGCGAATTGCTGATCGGGTCGTCGCGGCAGTACGGACGCGAGGGCGAAATCGAAGACGCGCAAGTGGAGCCGGGGATGATCGAGCGCCTGTTTGCGCGGGCGGCTGAGTATATGCCGGCGCTCGCGGAGGCTCGCCCGCTGCGTCGCTGGGCGGGATTCCGCGCGGGAACGCCGGACGGGCTGCCGCTGATCGGGCGATGTCCCGGTTACAAGAATGTCTTCGCGGCTGCCGGGCATGAGGGGCTGGGCGCGACGACTTCGCTGGGAACCGGGCGGCTGATTGCCGATTGGATTCTGGGGCGGGCGTCCGAGATCGAGCGCGCTCCTTACGAGCCGGCGCGATTAAGCGTTCCTGTCTCGCCAGATACCATCGGCGGCGCGTAGGGCGAGGGCGCCGATAGTGGACGTGGGGTTCACAGAGGCGCTGGTGACGAAGGAACTGCTATCCACGATGTAAAGATTTTTGATGTCGTGGCTCGAGGAATTGCCGCACCACGGCGTACCCTTCTTCATCCATGCTGGCGCGTTCCTCGGAATTCATTAGGATGAACTTATCCAACTTCCATGGAAGCGTTCTACATTACAGCACCCGGAGAAACAGAGTTTCGCAGTCTTGCTGAGCCCCGGCCGGGGCCTGAGGAGGTGCTGCTCGAGCCTCGCCTGATAGGGCTGTGCGGAACGGACCTCAGCACGTATCGGGGCAAGAATCCGCTGGTTGCCTACCCGCGCATTCCGGGTCACGAGATTGCGGCCGCCATTGTGGAGGCGGGCTGCGACGTGCCGGCGCACCTGCGGCCCGGTCTGCACGTAACGGTGTATCCGAACACTTTCTGCGGGGCGTGCGCGTCGTGCCGGCGCGGCCGCGCGAATGCGTGCAAGTTTAACCAGACGCTGGGAGTGCAGCGCGATGGCGCTATGGCGGGGCTGTTCACCATTCCCTGGCGCAAGGTGGTGGAAGCGCCTCATCTTTCTCTGCGCGAATTGGCGCTGGTTGAACCGCTGGCGGTTGGGTTTCATGCAATCGAGCGGGGGCGCGTGTCGCCGTCCGATGCCGTCGCGGTGATCGGCTGCGGGACCGTGGGGCTGGGCGCAATCGCTTGCGCGGCGTCGCGAGGGGCGCGCGTGATTGCAGTGGATATCGATCGCGAAAAACTTTCGCTCGCTCAGCAAGCCGGCGCGCATCACGCCGTGAGTTCGGCCGAGCCGTCCATGCACGACGAACTTCTGTCGTTGACGGAAGGTTTGGGTCCGGATGTCGTCGTCGAAGCTGTGGGCACGCCGGGCACTTATCGGCTGGCTATCGAAGAAGCGGCGCACACAGGGCGCGTGGTGTTCATCGGCTGGGTGAAGGAGCCGGTCAGTTTCGAGACAAGCTTTTTCGTTCACAAAGAGTTGGACATTCTGGGGGCGCGCAACTATCTGAACGAATTTCCGACGGTGATCGGGGTGCTTGCGAAAGGCGGTTTTCCAGTGGATGCCGCGATTTCGGCTACGGCGCCCTTCGCTGCGGCCGGCGATGCGTTGCGCCGATGGAGCGAGTCTCCGCGTTTATTCACAAAGATTCTGGTCGAGATGGGCGCCGTCGAGCCGTGACGTGCATGCAAAACTGAAAGGCGTGCCGAAACTTGCCGCCCGCCGGAACGCTTTCCGTGACCTTCATTCGACCGGTTGTTTTGTCATTCCAAACCCGTGGAACATTGGCACGGCGAAATATCTGCAACGGCTGGGATTTCGGGCGCTAGCCACCACCAGCGCGGGATTCGCCTTCGCGCATGGCGTGCCGGACGGGTGGGTGAGCCGCCATCAAATGTTGGCGCATATTGCGGAAATAGTCTCGGCGACCGACTTGCCGGTGAATGCGGATTTCGGGAACGGCTTCGCGGACGATCCGGCGCAGGTGGAGGCGAACGTGACGGCTTGCGTTGCGACCGGGATCGCGGGCCTCTCTATTGAAGATGCAACCGGCGACCAGTCCCAACCTCTTTATGAGTTCTCTTTGGCGGTGGAGCGAATCAAGGCGGCGCGCTCGGCGATAGACGACTGCGGCTTCGCCGTGCTTCTCACGGCGCGCGCGGAGTGTTACCTGACGGGCCATGCGGAACCTTTCGCGGAATCCGTGCGGCGGCTGAAGGCGTACGCGGAAGCGGGAGCGGACGTGCTCTACGCGCCCGGTGTTTCCAAACGCGAAGAGATGCAGGCGATTGTTTCCGCGGTTGCGCCCAAGCCGGTGAACATGCTTATGAGTTCCGATTTGGGCCTGTCCGTTTCGGATGTGGCCGAGATGGGCGTGCGCCGCATTAGCGTGGGGTCAACGCTGGCGCGGGCGGCGTGGACCGGCTTTGTTCGCTGCTCGCGGGAGATCGCGCAGCAGGGCACGTTTACCGGTTTTGCGGGCTTGATGCCGTACGACGAAGTGAACGGACTTTTTGATAGAAAATTGTAATTACACCGGGTTATCAGAGGGAACTTGAGACCGCAAGAAGTGAGCCGCGCTTGAGAATCACACAGCGAAAAGAATGGAAATTCTTTAGCGTACTGCCGAAGGCAAGCCCGGGGTTGGCGGCCGCCTGGTGGTCGGGTCTGCTGTTGCTCGGATTGCTTCCGGCGGTGTTCGCGGTGGCAATGGGCGTTCTGATTGGCGCGGTCCGAAGTGGGCAACAGCTCGCGGCGCCGCTCGTGTTCGCGGGCGCGATCTTTTTGCTTCTCCAGATCCTGAACCCGATTCACCGCGCGGTCAGCACCAATCTCGGGGACCGCACCGCGGCGTGGCTCTACGATCGGCTTACGGAAGCCTGTATCCGTCCACCGGGCATCGGGCACCTGGAAGAGGCGTCGCTTGCAACCGATATGACGGTGGCGCGCGATTTCGATTTGGGCATGACGGGTCCGCCGCTTTCGATCGCGATGGATTTCCTGGCGAACGGCTTGATCACGATGGTGACCGGCGTGGCTTCGGCCATCATTGTCTGCGCATATCATTGGTGGGCGGGCGCGGTGCTGGCGGGGGCCTGGATTGCAACGCACTACTTGCTGCGGGAAAGCGGCATCTGGCGGGACCGCAACACGCCGGAGGTGCGAGGCGCGCAACGAGACGCAGAGTACGCATACCGGCTGGCCGTCGATCCGCCATCGAGCAAGGAATTGCGCCTGTTCGGACTGGCGCGCTGGACGCTTGACCGGTTCGTGCAGAGGCGCACGCGCTTGCACGATTTGCAATACGCGGCCACGCGCATGAGGGAGCGTCCGCTGGCGGGCAGCATTTTGTTGGTAGTCGCGGCGAACTTGGCGATCTTCTGGTCGATCGCGAATGCAGCCGCAGCGCACCAAATCGCCCTGGGAGCGGCGGTCACTTTTCTGCAGAGCGCGGTTGGAGTTTCCGCCATCGCGTTCGGCGGCTTCAACTGGGCGCTAGACGGGGCGGCCGCGCCGGTAGAGGCCGTACTGCGCTTGCGTGAAGCCACGCAGAGAGCGGGCGATCTTCGCGCAGGCAAGGACCCGGCAGCGGGCGCGCCCTCGCGCGAAGTGCGGCTGCGAAACGTGACGTTTGGCTACCCAGGCGGCGCTCCAGTGTTAGAGAACTTCGACCTAAGCATTCCGGCAGGCACATCGCTCGCCATCGTTGGACAGAATGGCGCGGGCAAGACCACTCTTGCGAAGCTGCTATGCCGCCTCTACGATCCGTTGGAGGGCGCGATCGAGGTGGATGGCGAGGACCTGCGCGACATCGAAGTAGAGGCATGGCGTTCGCGGCTCACCGCGGTTTTCCAGGACTTCATTCGTTTCGAATTGCCGCTGCGCGATAACGTCGCGCCCAAAGGGGCGCCCGATTCGATGATCTACGAGGCGCTCGAAGCCGCGGGCGCGAAGAATTTCGCTTCGTTAGATACGGTGCTCGCCAAGGGCTATGCGGGCGGGACGGACTTGTCGGGAGGACAATGGCAGCGGGTGGCGCTGGCGAGAGCGCTGCTTGCGGTGAAGATGGGCGCGGGCGTCGTGCTGCTGGACGAGCCCACGGCGCAACTAGATGTGCGCGGGGAGGCGGAGATCTTCGAGCGGCTGCTCGCGGCAACGCGTCACTGCATTACTGTCCTGATCTCGCACCGCTTTTCGACCGTTCGCCACGCCGATCGCATTTGCGTCCTGGAGCATGGCCGCGTAGTCGAGTTGGGCACGCACGAGGAATTGATGGGGCTGGGGGGCCGCTACCGAACCATGTTCGAACTGCAGGCGCAGCGCTTCCAGGAAGCGGACGAGGAGGGCGCACGGTATGAAGTCCTCTCCTGAGGGCGAGCAGGCGAAAACGGCGGGGGCGATCGAGCCGCTGCCTCCCACGCTTTCGTCCATGTGGCGGCTATGCAAACTCGGTTACCGGCATGAACGCCGCTTGATGATTCTGGCGCTCGGGCTTTCGCAAGTGGCGGCGCTGCCTCAGGCCCTGTTGGCGCTATGGCTCGCGTTGCTGGGCGAAGGCGTGGTGCGCCAGCGAATGGGGTTGGTGATCGGCTCGGCGGTGGGCATGGCCCTTTGCGCCGCCGCAAGCTGGTTCATGGTGACCGTCAGCACCCGTGTCCAGCGGCGGTTCCGGGACAAAGTGACAATCGCGCTCGAAGCGCACGTGGCCCATCTGCAGGCCTCTATCGTGTCGGTCGCGCATCAGGAGCGGCCGGAATATCTGGATCGGCTATCGATGCTGCGCAACCAGGTGTTTGTGCTGGATCACATGTACGTTTCGCTGTTCACTACGCTCGGATGGCTGCTGCGCCTGGTGGTTACATTGGCGCTGCTCGCGTGGGTGCATCCGGCGCTGCTTCTGTTGGGAGTGTTCGCGCTGCCGACAGCGATTGCATCCTTCTGGAGGCCGGAGGTAGAGCGCAAGGCGCAGGAGCGCGGGGCGCAGTCGGAACGGCTCTCGCGCCACCTGTTCAATCTGGCGACCACGGCTTCTGCGGGCAAGGATGTCCGGGTGATCGGGATTGCAGATCGGCTTCTGCGAGAACGGCGAGCGGCCTGGGAGCGCTGGTATGCGCCGATTGCGAGGGCGCGTTGGGGCACGGCTTTGTGGAATGCGCTCGCGTGGGCGATTTTTGGAGCTGCTTATGCGGGGGCGGTGGTATTCGTGGCATGGGGCATTCAGGCGGGGGCGGCGCAGATCCTGTTGGTGCTGGGGGCCGGGGCGGGGCTGGCCGCCTATGTGAGGGCCGCAGTGGGCGAGATCGGGTTCTTGCGTGGATTCTGGGCCGATGGCGCACGGCGGCTTGCGTGGCTGGAAGATTACGCCGCGAAAGAAGCGGCTGCGGGCGAGCTGGCTCCTCCCTCGGAGCTGCGCGAAGGGATTCAATTTGACCGGGTCTCCTTCGCTTATCCCGGCGCTTCGAGCCTGATGTTGGAGGATATCTCGCTGACCCTGCCGGCGGGCGCGGTTGTGGCGATTGTGGGCGAGAACGGGGCCGGCAAGACAACGCTGGTGAAGCTGCTGGCCAAAATGTATGAGCCGACGTCGGGAGCGATCCTGATCGATCGGGCGCCTCTTGCGCGCATCTCGGCGGTCGATTGGCGGGCGCGCATAGCGGGGGCATTTCAAGATTTTTTCCGGTTCGAATTTCGGGCGCGGCAAACGGTTGGCCTGGGCGATCTTGGAAGGATTGAAGACGACCGGGCGGTGACTACGGCGGTCGACCGCGCGGGCGCGAGCGATGTAGCGGCGCGTCTTCCCTTGGGGCTCGACACTCAACTGGGTCCGACCTGGCCGGGCGGCGCCGAGTTGTCGTTCGGGCAGTGGCAGAAATTCGCGCTGGCGCGCGGCTTCATGCGCGACGAACCTCTGGTGCTGGTGCTCGATGAGCCGACGGCGGCGCTGGACGCCGAAACGGAGCATGCGCTGTTTGAGCGGTATGCAGCCGCCGCGCGCGCGGGCAACAATGGCGCGGGCCGAATCACGATTCTGGTTTCGCACCGGTTCTCGACGGTACGAATGGCCGACCTGATTGTGGTTCTGGATCGAGCGAGACTCGTCGAAGCGGGGACGCACGAAGAGCTGATGGCGAATGGCGGCGCTTATTCGGAGCTGTATGCGATTCAGGCGGCGGCGTACCGGTAATGAAGTGAACTACTCTTCCCATCCTTTAGTACGCGCCCGCGTGTGCGAAGCAGCCCAGGAACATTATTGGCTGCGATTCGAAGACGGCTTCGAATGCAAGGCGACGCCCGCGGGGCTCTTGCGCTGGGGTGCGGAACTGCCGGCCGTGGGGGACTGGGTCCGAGCTCGCCGTGCCGACGCTACTCTGGCGCTCATCGAGAGCGTGGAACCGCGCGCCACCTGCATTTCGCGCCAACGCCCCGGCGGCGGTGGAGAGCAGGTCTTGGCCGCAAATGCGGACCTGATTGTCATTGTGATGGGACTCGACGGCGACTACAATCTGCGGCGTCTCGAACGCTACCTCGTACTGGCAGCCGCAAGCGGCGCGGAGGCGATGGTGGCGTTGAACAAAGCGGACGTCTGCGCGGAATGGCCGGCGAGGCTGGCCGATGCGAGGGCCATAGCGACTCATGTAGAAGCTCTGTCGGCGCGCGCGTCCGTGACGCCGATCCTTGAAGCTGTACGCGGACGCACCGTGGTGCTACTTGGCTCCTCGGGCGCGGGCAAGTCGACCATCGCGAACGCCTTGCTTGGCGAGTCTCGCCAGGCTACGCAGGCCGTGCGGGAGCGCGACTCGCGTGGCCGGCATACGACGACCCGGCGCATGCTTGTTGAATTGCCGGAGGGTGGCGCGCTCATCGACACGCCTGGCCTCCGCGAACTGGCCCTTTGGGCCGGACAGGAGTCGGTGGACGATGTTTTCGACGGCATCCCCGCGCTAGCACGGCAGTGCCGGTTCCACGACTGCGCGCACGAGGGCGAGCCGGGGTGCGCGGTGGCAGCGGCGCTTGAGACGGGCGAACTAGACATGGCGCGCTGGGCCAGCTACCGGAAGTTGCTGGCCGAAGCCCGCTATCATGAGCGCTGCGTCGATCGGCGCGCGGGTGCCGAAACGAAACAGAAGTGGAAGGCGATTCACAAAGCCATGCGGCATCATCCCAAGTACAGGCGCTAAGCTACACAACCAGAAACGACGATGAAAACGGAACTGCTGCGATTCAATGGCGCGGTGGAGCGGGACCCGGCTATCGAGCGATGGATGACGGAGCACGCAGGCCAATTAGGGGCGATTGCGCATCATTGGTTTGAGGCGATGCGGAACTGCGGGGACGAGGTGCGGGAGCTTCTGCATGACGGCTGTCCGGTTGCCTGTTTAGGAGATGCGCCTTTCGGTTACGTCAACGTATTCACTTCGCACGTGAACGTAGGGTTCTTTCAAGGCGCCTCATTGCGGGATCCGGCGGGGCTGCTGGAAGGCGCGGGCAAGCATATGCGCCATGTGAAGCTCAGACCGCAAAGGCTAATCGACGAAACGGCGCTAAGCGAGCTCATCGATGCAGCGTACTGGGACATAAAGGCGCGCGTCGAAAACGGCTAGCCACGGGTGGGCGCGAGTGGCGAGCCGCTAGGCGCAAACGGGCTGGGGAGCGAGATCCGGGCCGAGCGCCGTTCGAGGCGGAAGCAATGGAACATCGACACATAGGTGAAAAATGCTGCCGGAACCCAGGGAACTTTCCGCCCACACCTTTCCTCCCATGGCAACGGCGATTTTAGAAGAGATGGCGAGCCCAAGGCCGGTTCCACCAAAACGCCTGCTGTTCGAATCGTCGGCTTGCGTGAACGCTTCGAAAATGCTTTGAAGCTTTTCCGCGGCGATGCCGACGCCGGAATCGGAGACAGCGACGTGCAGCGCCAACCTATATCCTTCGAGCGAGGCCCCGCGCACGCGCATCAAAACGCCGCCACGATCGGTGAACTTGATCGCGTTCTCCACCAAGTGGAGCAACACCTGGCTGAGGCGCCGCCGATCGGCAAAAACTCGGGAAGGGAGGCTTGCTTCGGAAGTCCAGCCAAGCGACAGGTTTCTTGCTTGAGCGGATGCGGAGAGCTTGGCGACGATCTCTTCGAACATCTCCCGCAACGAAAACTCTTCTGAGCTCAGCACCAGACGATCGGCCTCTAGCCGCGAATATTCGAGAACATCGTCGATGATTCTCAGAAGCCCGGCGCCCGACGTTTTCACTTCTTCGAGGTACGCTCGCACTTCCGGCGGGAGATCGCAATCGAGAGCCAACGCAGTCATCCCCAAGACGCCGTTCAACGGCGTTCGGAATTCGTGACTCATGTTGGCGAGAAATTGATCTTTGGCGCGGTTCGCCGCCTCAGCCGCTTCTTTGGCTGCTTGCAGATCCTCCTGGGTCTTTTTCATGGCCGTGATGTCCATGGTGGTCGCCACCACTTCGGAACGGCCGGTCGATGGATTCTTCGTTACCGCGATGTTATAAAGGGCCCAGAATGGCTGGCCATCGGCTCGCTTCATATGGACTTCCACGCCAGTCAGGAGGCCTGTCTTCTTAAGGCGCTCCGCTATACGCATCCGCTCTTCGGGCGATTGGTAATGCGTCTTGATGTCGATGCCTACGATGTCTTCCAATCGGTCGTAGCCGAGAACGCTATAAGAGGCGTAGTTCGCATCCAGCACAATACCGTCCAGGTCGGTGCGGCATACCCCGGCGAGATTGTGATCTTTGAGCAGGCGGTACTCGGCTTGTATGTTGCGCAATCGTTTTATCTGCTTTCGCAGATAGCCGGCGACAATCACCGATACGGCTGTAACGACCGTAAGCACGATAATGAGCTGACTAGTCATCCCATTTCCATCCGCATGCAGTGCTTGGCTGCCGTGTCATGCACGATACGTAATCTTATCGGCGCCCAGGAGTAAAGGACTTGATTATTTCTGAACGAGATTTCGGGTAAACGCGAAGTGCGGATGCGGCGCGTTTAGGGTTGCGGGCTTCGGCGCCGTGCCGAAAACGAGACAGCTCTTCCCAACATCGGAGCGCCGCCGGTTAATCTGCACTCCAGAAGGGGGCGTATTCGGCCCAATCGGAAAGGGCGACTAAGTGCGTGGCAAACTCGCAGGCCCGTCCGTCAGAGAGCCGCTCGAAAGGAAATCCTGTACTCGATGCTTCGAAACATACGATATAGCTGCCGAATGCTCCGGCGCAACCTGGGTTTGACGAGCGCCGTAGTCGCGACTCTGGCGCTTGGGATAGGCGCAACCACAGCCATTTACACGGTGATCTATGCGACGTTGCTGTCGCCGCTGCCACTGCCGCATCCGGAGCAGTTGGTGATGGTGTGGTCGAAGGTGCAAGGCAACCGCAATGGGATCGCGGCGGGCGATTTTCTCGATTGGCAGCGTTATAACGGCTCATTCCAGAGCCTGTGCGCGTTCACCGGCGGGAACTTCAACCTGGGAACAAGAGACAAGCCGGAGCAGGTGGAAGGGCGGCTGACATCGCCTGGATTCTTCCACATGATGGGCTTGCCGTTGATGCTAGGCCGCGACTTTCTGCCGCAAGAAGGCGTGCAGGGCAACGAGAAAGTTGTCATTCTGACGCACAAGCTTTGGAACAAGCTCGGGGCCGATAGCCACATTGTTGGGAAGCAATTGCGTATCAATGGCGGGTTGTATGCGGTGGTCGGCGTTCTGGCGGAAGGAGTAGCCGACAGGTACGACGCGCAGGTGACGGCGCCGCTTGCCTTTCGTCCGGAGCAGATCAATCACGACTACCATTGGCTGCTGGCCATGGCGCGCCTGAAACCCGGAGTCAGCATCAAGCAGGCCCAGGCCGACATGACGCGAGTAACGGCGCGCATCGCCGAAGAAAATCCGCGCAGCGATAAAGGCTGGGGCGCCCTGGTTGAGCCGCTGCAAAACGATTTCATGCCGAAGGATCGCATTCAGACGCTCTGGCTGCTCCTGGGCGCGGTGGGATTCGTGCTGTTGATCGCGTGCGTGAATGTGGCGAACCTGCTGCTGGCGAAGAGCACGTTCCGGTGGCGCGAAGTGGCGGTGCGCAATTCCGTGGGAGCGTCGCGGCGGCAGGTGGTAGAACAATTCCTGATCGAGAGCGTCGTGCTGGCGCTGGCCGGTGGAGTAGCGGGCGTGGTCTTGGGCGTTGTTCTGCTGCGCGCGATTGTGGCTCTGATGCCGGCGGGCACTCTTCCTTCCGAAGTCTCGCTGCAGTTGAATGTTCCGATCCTGAGCGTGACGGCGGCGGCCACCATTCTGGTGGGAATCCTGTCGGGTTCGGCGCCTGCCTGGTACGCCTCGCAATTGGATGCGGCGTCGGCTTTGAAGCAGGGAGGGCGCGCGGGCGAGGGCCAGGGACATAACCGGCTGCGCAGGAGCCTGGTAGCCGGAGAACTGGCGCTTGCATTGACGCTGCTCTCGGGCGCGGGCCTCGCGTTGCACAGCTTCTGGAATTTGACGCAGGTCGATTTGGGTCTGCGCACGGACCATGCTTTGATGTTCACCTTGCAGCAGCCGGACGGACGATTCCGCGCCGCGGAGCGAATCGAGCCGTATTACAGGCAGGTGCTGGAGCGGATTTCCGCTCTGCCGGGCGTTTCGAGCGCGGCCGTCGTAACCGGCGCGCCTTTGCTCGGCACGAGCGATGGGATGCCGTTCACGATCGTGGGAACGAACGTTGCCGATCCTTCGCAGAGGCCCGGCGCCGGGTTCCAGTCGATTAGCCCCGAGTACTTCAAGACGTTCGGCATCCGAGTGGTCAAAGGCCGCGAGTTCACGGCGGCCGACACGGCCATGAGTCCGCGGGTCGCCATGGTCAACGAAGAGTTCGTCAAGGAGTATTTGAAAAAGCGCGATCCGCTGAACACGCGATTGTCGATCGAGCAGATCGATCCCACGGCTCAGAAACTGGGGGCGGCCGTCGAGTGGCAGATCGTGGGCGTGTTTCACAATGTGCGCTCCTTCGGGTTGCGCGGCGACCAGCCTGAAATCGACGTTCCATTTCCGCAGTCGCCTCTGCCGAGTGTTTCCGTAGGGCTGCGTTCCGCGAGCAATCCCGCGGAACTGAGCGCGGCAATCGTGAAGGCGATCTATTCGATAGATCGCGATATAGCGGTTTCGCACCTGAGCACCATGAACGAAGTCAGAGACCAGTTGTTCATCGGCGACAGGTTCACGATGATGCTTTATGCGGGTTTCGCGTTTGTGGCGCTGGCGCTTGCCGCTATCGGGGTCTACGGCGTGATCTCATTCGGAGTGTCACGGCGGACGCAGGAGATTGGCCTGCGCATGGCTCTGGGGGCCGAGAAGCGAACCGTGGAGCGCCTGATTCTTTCGGAAAGCTCGGTAGTGACGCTCATCGGCCTGGGGCTCGGTCTTCTGGGAGCGGCGTGGCTGGGGCGGCTCATGCACGGCACGCTTTTTGGCGTGGGCGCATTGGATTGGTCGGTGCTGCTGGGCGTGAGCGGCCTGCTGTTTGCGACGGCGCTAGTGGCTGCCTATATTCCGGCGCGGCGGGCAGCGGGAATCGATCCGATGAAGGCGCTGAGAACAGAGTGAGCTGCGCCGCCGGGGATCGCATGACCCTGCCGCGAATCGCATGACCCGCCGGAGATCACATGAATAAGATAAGCTCATGCAGTTGTTCCGCGGCGTCGCCGTTTCAAGCACGTTCGAAGACCTGAAGGAACATCGCGCGGCCCTCATTCGCGCCATCGAAGCAGAGGATCTGAAGCCCGTCGCCATGGAGAACGACTCGGCGAAGCCGGGCGTGAATGTCATCGAATCGTCTCTCGAGATGATTGAGAAAGCTTCGGCCTACATCGGAGTCATCAGCCGCAAGTACGGCCAGGCGCCGAAGTCGCCGAAACAGAATCCCGACAATCTTTCGATCACGGAACTCGAATTCAACAAAGCTGTGGAACTGGATCTTCCGATCCTGCTCTTCCTCATGAGCGAGAACCATCCCGTTCGCGAAGCGGACATCGAACTCGATCCGGAGAAGCGAGAGAAGTTGAATGCTTTTCGCGAGCGAGCGAAGCAGATGGGACCCGACTTACAGGTGCACCGCGTCTATGCGACGTTCGACACGCTGGAAGACTTCAAAGGGAAAGCCATCCGTGCCGTCGCGGGCCTGGGCCGTCTTCTCGCTGAGCAGGGCAAGACAGCCTCGGCTGTAGAACCTGCCCCGCACGCTCCGTCCGAGCGTGACCCCATTCCAGCGTCTCCCGCATTCTACGCCGAACCGCCTTACATCGGCTCTCATGAATTCATCGGGCGCCGCGCGGAACTCGAACGCTTGACCGATTGGTCGACAGCCGCCGATCCGCATCCCGTGCTTCTCTTCGAAGCGATCGGCGGCTCCGGCAAGAGTATGCTTACTTGGGAGTGGACGACCAAGCATGCGGCGCAGCTCCGGGCCGATTGGGCCGGCCGCTTCTGGTATTCCTTTTACGAGCGTGGCGCCGTCATGGCGGATTTCTGCCGCCGCGCGCTCGCCTACATCACCGGCCAGCCGCTCGATGCGTTCAAGAAAAAGAAAACTCCCGAACTCGCCCAACGCCTATTGCACCATCTGCAAGCTCGTCCTTGGCTGATTGTTCTCGACGGCCTGGAGCGCGTGCTCGTCGCCTATCATCGCTTCGACGCGGCCCAGATCGCCGACGAAGAAGCGAATCGACCCACCGACCAGATCGCCGATCGCGATCCTTGCGCCGCGATTCGACCGGAAGACGATGAGCTGCTTCGCTCCCTGGCCGCTGCCGCTCCTTCCAAGCTTCTCGTCACATCCCGATTGATTCCTCGCGTGCTGCTGAATCCGGCCGGCCAGCCGATCCCAGGCGTCGTTCGCATCTCTCTTCCCGGCCTCCGCCCTCCCGATGCGGAATTGCTCCTCCGCTCATGCGGCGTGAGAGGCGGTTCTCAGGCCATTCAGGATTACCTAAAGACCCACTGCGATTGCCATCCACTCGTCACCGGTATTCTGGGCGGACTCATCAACAACTATCTGCCCGACCGGAGTAATTTTGATGCCTGGTCGACCGACGCGGCGGCCGGCGGCCGGCTCAATCTGGCAAATCTGGACCTGATTCAAAAGCGAAATCACATCCTCAAAGCTGCAATCGAAGCCCTTTCCCAGCACAGCCGCGAGCTTCTGTCCACGCTCGCGCTTGTGCCGGAGTCGGTGGATTACGCCGCTCTCGCCGCCCTCAGCGAGGATCTTTCGCCACAGGAATTTTCCAGCGCGGTTCGCGATCTCGAGCGCCGCGGCCTTCTGCAGTACGACCCACAGACCAGGCGTTACGACTTGCATCCGGTTGTCCGCGCCATCGCCGCAGGCGGGCTAAAGCCGGAACAGACGGAGAGCTACGGCCAACGCGTTGTCGATTATTTTTCCGAGCAGGCGCACAGGCCCTATGACGAGGCCGAAACTCTAGATGACGTCCGTAATGGGCTTCATGTGGTCCGTACCCTACTCAGAATGGGCGATCTAGACCACGCGTTCGATGCCTACCGGGGCCAGTTAGCGCAAGCACTCTATTTGAACTTAGAGGCCGACGCGGAAACCCTATCTATTCTGCGCCCATTTTTCCCGCGGGGATGGGCTATAGCGCCAAAGGATTTGAAACGAAGCGCAGGCGCCTACCTGTTGAATGAAGCTGCGGGAGCATTGCAGAACAGCGGCTTGTTGGAACAAGCCTCAGCCGCGTACAGCGCTGCCCTTCTCGGTTACCTGGCCGGAACCCCGCCATCCTGGATCGGAACCCGGACCATTCTGTCCAACATGGGTAGGTCGCTTTTTGGTGAGAACCGTTTAGCGGAGCAAGACCGTTGCCTCCGCTTTGGTATCGATGTAGCGACTTTAACCGGGGACAGCGAATCGATCTTTTGTACCAGGCTCGACCGCTTCCACCAACTGGCGATGTTCGGCGAATGGGAAGAGGCCCAAGCGACATGGGACCTCCTCGACTCGATGGGACGCGCTTGGTCGCGCGCAGCCTATCGCGCCGGCGAAGCTGAGTACTATTTTGCTCTCTACCGTTTCTGGCAGGGCGCTCTTGAAGATGAGCATCTGGTTCGTGCGGAACAACTCTCGAAGGAAGTCAAGAACCGTATCGCTGTGCGTGGCCTCCACGGCCTGAGAGGAGAATGGCGACTCAGTCGGAGAGAGTGGGCGCTGGCTGCGGAGAGCCTGCATGAAGCGGTGAGCATGGCTCATGCGGTCGGCCAAACTGATCCAAGGGCGCAAACGGAACTGGCGCTCGCCCGATTTCATCTTGAGAAACTCGCCAACCCGCGACACGAGGCAGAGCAGCTCGCGAATGGTCGGTTCGTTGCTAACCTCGAGCTTGCGGAACTCTGGCTGGCCATTGGCGATCGCGAACGAGCTAGAAAACACGCCTTGGCCGCCTACAGATGGTCGTGGGCCGACGGCGAGCCATACGTCTTCCGCTACAACCTCAACAAGGCTCGCGCGCTACTCGAACAACTCGGCGCCGAAATTCCCGATCTCCAGCCCTACGACCCCGCCAAAGCCACCAAATTTCCGTGGGAAGACCAATTGATCGCCGCCCTCGAGAAACTCCGAGCCGAAAAAAAGCCGCAACGCAAAACGTCCGGCTAGCTCGTCCTACGCTCTCGCCCTAAGCAACTCCTCCATATCGTCGATCTTATCCCCGATAAGATTCAGCTTGCGCGCGAGGCCTTGAATCTCGGCTTCCGCGCGCCGGTTTACGTCGAAATCCAGCTCTCCACGCACGCGGTCTTTCTTGTCCTGGCGGTTCTGGCTCATCATGATGACCGGGGCCTGAATGGCAGCGAGCATCGAGAGAATGAGGTTCAGCAGGATGAACGGATAGGGGTCCCAGGCGCTCCTGCCCAGCCCGATCTGCACCGCCGAGTAAACCACCAGCACCACCAAGAACGTGATGATGAAGGCCCACGAGCCGCCGAATCGCGCGACCGAATCGGCGATGTGCTCGCCCGGCGTCACCTTCTCTGCGATGACTTCATTTGGATTCCTCAGGGAGCGGACACGGACCAGCGCATGCGCGGTATGGAAGTGGCGGCCGAGCACCGTCAACATATCCATTCCCGCCATCGGTTTGCGCTGCAGCAGCACCCCGATGTCGTTCCGATCCACTTCGACGCAGACGGTTTCTTCGAGGGCAGTGGCGCTTGTCTGGTGATGAGTGCCATCGAGCATGGAGGCAAAGCCGAAGAACTCGCCCGCGCCCGGCTCGTCGACAATCACTTCCTGGCCGTCTTCGTCGACAGTGGTCAGGCGCACCTTGCCCGAAACCAGAACATAGGCGCGGCCGCCCGAATCTCCCATCTTGTAAATGCGCTGCCGCGCCGCGAAGCGTCTCAGCTCCACCTGTCCGGCGAGGACGGCGGTCTCTTCGTCGTCGAGCAGCGCGAACAGCGGCACGTGTTTCAGATCATCGGGGTTGCATGGCATCGTGTCACCTGACGAGTGCTAGGTTTACACAAGCCGTGCGGCCGCACAAGCACCGCGCTTACGACTCCATCTCTTCAGCCATTTCCAGCATCTTTTGAACGCTGTTCCAATTCCTGCCGGTGCCCGAGACCTTGAGCGTCCGCTCGATCAGCGGAATGGATAGCTTCGGCCGCGCCATGCCGTTCGGAAAATAGATGTACAGCTCGCGCCCTTCGATCCACATCTCTTCCGGGGCGGCCTCGATCTGCCGCAGCTTTTCGCGCGCCGCCTCGCCTGGGTCGCTCGCGAGAAATGTAAAAAGCAGCTTGGTGGGCTCGATGCCGCCGCGCTTTGCAAATGGATTTCTCCCGAGCGCCTCTCGCATTTCGACGGTGGTCCGCAGTATAACGTCCGATTCAAATCCGAACGTCTGCTCAATGGCATCCTCGATTCGTTTGGCCAGCCGGGGCAGGTTCTTTTCGCCGGTCTTGAACAGCACGTTGCCGCTTTGCAAAAACGTCTTCGGATCTTCGAGTCCAAGCGATTCGTACAATGCTCGCACTGCGTCCATCTTTACGCGTTTGTGCGGCCCCACATTCACCCCGCGCAGCATGGAAATGACGACTCTCATGGAGCGCCCAGCGCCGCGTCGGCGGCTCGCAGTGCGAGCTCGGTTGCATTCAGATCGGAGCGGTTGCACAAGACTATGACCGTGAGTTTGTCTCCGGTGAAGCGCTCGATCACGGTGCGGAATCCCATGGTCGTGCCGCTGTGCCACATGCGCGGCCGGCCGCGATAGCTGTCCAGGAACCAGCCGAATCCGTAGGAAACCGGCTGGCCCGGATTCAAATTGTCATCGCCCGGCGCAGTCGGCCAGCGCGGCTCGACCCCGCCCGAAAGCTTCACGGGTTCGAGCGCCGCGCTCATCTCCTGGGCGGTTAATAACGTGTGCGAAGCAAGGGCTTTGTCCCATGTCGCCAGATCCGTCAAGTTCGAATAGACGCCGCCATCGCCCAAAGTGGCGGACGTCGAACTCTGATCCGTCTCGACAAACGCTTCGCCTTGCTTCGAGTATCCGTAAGCGCGCTCGGGCACTTTGTTAACGCCGTTAACATATGCGATTGATCTCGTCATGCGCAAAGGGTGGAAGATCCGGTCGTGCAATAGACGCGGGAACGGCTCTCCTGCCGCTTTCGCATCGATCAACCCGAGCACGACATAGCCGGAATTGCTGTAGGCCCAGCTTGTGCCGGGCTCGAACTTTCCGTGTGTTTCGCGCTTCAGAAGGCCCAGCACCTCCTGGTCGCTAATTTGATGGGTTGCGCTCCACGTCGGCCCCTGCGTCTTTTCGACCCGATCCATGAGCTCTTCGTAGTCCGGCAGGCCCGATGTATGCGTCAGTAGATTGCGGATTGTGATGCGGCGGCCATATGCCGGAAAATCCGGAAATACATCGGTGAGCGACTCGTCATAGCGCAGCTTGCCGTCTCGCACCAGCAGCATAGTGGCCATCGCTGTGAACTGCTTGGTAAAGGAAGCGAGGCGGAAATTCGTGCCCACTGTGATGCGCGCGTCCGGAGTCCGGAGTTCGCGAAGGCCGTAAGACTGCTCAAAAACAATCTCGCCGTTCCTTTGAACCAGCACCGCGAGGCCGGGAGATTTCTCGCCGGCGACGGATGCGAACACCGCGCCGATTTGCGCGCTAGCCGATTGCCCGGCAAACGCGTTGCTGAAGAGCGCGATGTAGGCCGCCACTCTCAACGCAATCGTTCTTATGGGCCTTGGCATTAAATTCGCTGCGCTCGACTTCAACCTACCGTAGCTTCTATTTTGTCGCCTTCTCCAGGCGCAAGGAACAGATTCGCTTCGAGGCCATGCTGCCGTGTGTAGAGATCATAGTAACGCCCGCCCGCCGCATATAGCTGTGCGTGATTCCCGCGCTCGATAATACGTCCGCTTTCAACGACGAGGATCTGGTCGGCGCGGCGTATAGTCGAAAGCCGGTGCGCGATGACAAAGGTCGTCCGGCCTTGCATCAGATACCAGAGACCGGACTGGATGAGGGCTTCGGATTCGGAATCGAGGCTCGAAGTGGCTTCATCCAGAATCAGAATACGCGGGTCCGCGAGAATTGCGCGGGCGATCGAGACGCGCTGCTTCTGTCCGCCGCTAAGCTTCACGCCGCGCTCGCCGATTACCGTATCGTACCGATCGCTGAATCGTTCGGCGAATTCGTCGACGCGCGCGATGCGGCATGCCTCCATGACCTGTTCTTCCGTCGCGTCCGGGCGCGAGAACGCCACATTTTCGCGGATGGTTCCGTCGAAGAGAAACGAATCCTGCAGCACGAGCCCAAGCTGCAGGCGGTAACTCGCCAACTCGACGGTAGAGAGATCGAAACCGTCCACCAGAATCTTGCCTTCGTTGGGAGCGTGGAACGCGGCGATGAGGCCGATGGTGGTGGACTTGCCGGAGCCCGACGAGCCCACCAGGGCAGTGACCGTTCCCGGCCGCGCTTCAAACGACACGTCGTGCAGCACCGTCTTGCCCGGCTCATATGCAAAAGACACGTGTTCGAAGCGCACGTGGCCGTCGATGGCAGGGAGCTTTGTGGCGCGGAGCGGGTCTTCATCCTCGGGCCGCTCGCTCAACACTTGGCGGGTGCGCTCAAGCCCGGCGAGCGCTTCCGAAAGTTGGCTGCCTATGTTGACGATCTGCACCACGGGCGCGATCATGAACGCCAGCAGGGAAGTGTACATCACGAAATCGCCGATCTCCATGCGATGGGCCGCCACCTGGCGAGCGCCGAGGAACATGATGAGCGATCCAACGAGGCCCATCAGAACGGTCGAAGCAAGCGTAGTCAAGGAGATGGTGGTGAGCGAGCGGTAGACGTTCTCAAGTAGGCGCCGAGCTCCCTTGGCGAACACCTCCGATTCGCGTTTCTCCGCGTGATAGCCCTTGATGACGCGAACGCCGCCTAATGTTTCGGTCAGGCGTCCGGTCACCTCGGCATTGATCTTGGCTCGTTCGCGAAAAATGGGGCGCACGGTTTTGAACACTCGCTGCAAGACCGCCCCGAACAAGACCAACACGACCAGCACGATCGAGGTCATCGTGACGCTTGTTCGAAACAGCAGAAAAGTGCAGATGGCGGAGGTCAAGAGGCCGCCCGCGAGTTCCACAAGACCGGTTCCAATCAGGTTGCGGACGCCTTCCACATCGCTCATGATGCGCGAGACCAGGTTGCCGACCTTGTTCGAGTCGTAATAGGCCACAGGCAGCCGGGCGATGTGATCCTGAATCATCACGCGCATTTCATAAATCAGGCGCTGGCCGGCTTTGGAGAGAAGCTGGGTGAGTGAAAACGAGGTGACGCCCTGAACGAGGGTGGCGAGAACCACGCTGAGCACGATGGGCAACAGCATATCCATCTGCCCTTGCCGCATGACATTATTAATCAAGAACTTCGTGCTAACGGGCAGCGCCAGGCCGCAGACGCGGTTGACAACCATCAGTGCTCCGCCCAAAAGCAGAAGGCCGCGCCTCGGCTTCATCAGCACCCAGATTTCGGGCAGCAGCGTTCTCAAGCGCTCAGACTGGCTCGGTTTTTCCACGGCTTCTCCCGACGCGTTCCTCACACGCGGCTTCGGCTGAAGCCGCTTCCAATATAGATGATCGCTCGACGGGAAAAGCCGCGCCGGAGCGCGCAGGACTTCCGGCGCCCGGTAATTTCGGTAATTAAAGCTCCAGCTTGCCCTGGTATTCCATTTCCTTGAGCGGAAACTTCCCGCGGAGCTCGGTGTGGCCCATGGCCAGGCGGAATTCCACGGTCTTGTCACTTGCCTGAATCGGATCGGACTTGGGGAAGTGAATCAGCATGCGACCGTCCTTGCCTTGATCCAGTTCGATTTTCACGGGCCTTAACGGTTCATGCCCGGAGCGCAACAGGCCCGTCGAACTCTTCACGTTATCTTCGACGCGCTGCTCTTCCTCGGCGCTCAATGTATTGTTGGATTCCGCCGACGCCGCAGGTCCGCCGACAGCGGTAATCGGCAGCCCGATGACCGCAATCACATATTCGTCGAGAGGCTTGAACGCGGCCGGGTCCACTGGGTCGCCGGCTTTCTTGGCGGCGGCCATTCGCACTACAAGCGCGCTCTGCCACTGAATAGTTACTTCCGTGGGGCCGGATCTCGGCGCGCTGCTTGAGCCTCCATTGCTTCTTCCGCTGGAGTTGTAGGTCGTCTGCCCGCGTCCACCCATGCTGCGGCGCCCCACTCCGCCCGCCCCCGGCGGCAGGGCGCCGGCATTGCTGCTCGTATTCGCCGTATTCTGGTTGCCCAGCGCATCCGGGCTGACGCCCGGCACGTTCACCTTCACGGTCTTCGACCACGGCGAATTGTTCAGGATCTGAAACACCTCCGGGCCGGTCCATTCGGAGGGAGCGGCGTTGCGCGGATCCGAAAAGCTCCAAGCCGCGCCCGCTGCAATCGCGGCGAACGCCAGTGCCGGCAAGATGCCTGTGTGCATATAGAGTTACTTGGACGTCTTGCCGCCGTGGGGCGTTTCCCGCTGGTGTTGCATGCCGCGCCAGAGGTACATCGCGGCGTAGGAGCGCCAGGGGCGCCACGCTTCGGCTCGCGGTTCCAGTTCGCGGGCGTTCGCGAGCTCAAGGGCGCGCAACAGGCCGATGTCGCCGGTAGGAAAGGCATCGGGTTCTCCGAGAGCGCGCATGGCAACGTATTGCGCGGTCCATTTCCCGATGCCCGGAATTTCACAGAGCCGATCGAGAAAGGCGCCGGTATCGGGAATGCGCTCAAACCCGATCTGCTTGTCGCACACAGCGCGCGCCAGGGCGCGAATGGTTTCGGCGCGCGCCTTCGGGAGGCCAATGCTCGCCACATTGGCGTCGGCCAGCACGGCGGGGGAAGGGAAAAGATGTGTCAGCGCGCCTCCGGCGACTAGCGGCTGCCCGAACGCCGCCACCATTCGCCCGGCCAGCGTGGTGGCGCCTTTGACGCTGACCTGCTGACCCAAGATGGCGCGCGCGGCCAGCTCGAATCCGTTCCAGCAGCCGGCTACTCGCAGGCCCGGGCCGGATTCGATGCGCCCGGCAAGAACCGGATCGTGCTTCAGGTTGTGGGCGATGGCCGGCCAATCCGCGTTCAAGTCGAACATGGCGCGCACGCGCTCGACGATATAGAACAGCGCGCCGGGATCTCCGAACTGAATCCGCAGCGCGACCGAATAACTCGCTGCGTCGAGCGAGACTTCGAAGAAACCCCTTGAGCCATTCAGCGCGATGGTGCGCCGGTAGCGGCCGCATTCCACGGATTCGACGCCGGGAGTCGCGCGCGCGGCGAGAAACGCCAGCATGCCGTCCCAATCGAAGGGAGGCCGGTAGCGCAGCCGGAAGACGTATTGATTTTCGGGGTGGTCCGCGGCGTGGCGGGCGAGCGCGCGGATCTGTGTCGGGGTTCGATGATAGGTGGTCTGAATCGCCGCGTTGAATCGACGCACGCTTCCGAATCCCGAAGCGACGGCGAGCTGAGTCATGGAAAGGTTCGTCTCATCCAGCAGTTTTTTGGCGAAGTGCAGGCGCCGCGTTTGGGCCACCGCGGTGGGCGTGGCGCCCAGGTGCTTCAGAAACAGTCGCCGAAGATGGCGAGACCCGATTCCCAGATGTTCCGCGAGCGCTTCGACGCCGCCACCTTCGAGCCCGCTTTCGCCGATCAGGCGCAGGGCTCGCGAGATGGTGTTCGAAGTTCCGATGCCGGCGCGCGTGCCAGCGGAACATTCCGGACGGCAGCGCAGGCATGGACGAAAGCCTGCTTCGGCAGCGGCTGCGGCAGTCGGGAAATAGCAGACGTTCTCTTCTTTGCAGGCGCGCGCGGGACAGATGGGCCGGCAATACACGCGCGTGGTGTAGACCCCGATGAAGAACTTGCCGTCGAATCGCGGGTCGCGCGCCAGGCGGGCCCGCGAGCACACTCGCCAATCCAGGTCCATCTTCGATCGATTCGTTTCGATACAGCTCGCCACAATGATAAAGCGTTTGGCTGGACATTTTCGGACCTCAATTCAAGTCGTTCAAGGCCGCCGATTTAGCGGGCGCCGCGGCGGGCTCGCCCGGCGCCGGTTTTGTACAAGGTCCGCAAACGTCCAATATGGGTTTGCAGTCCGGCCTATCTTTGCAGCATGCAACCCAAAATCGCGCGCTCCAAAACATTCATGTGCATCGCATCCGGAATCCTATTGATGTGGTTCGCCGCGGCGGTTCGCCTCTACGCGCAGGCGCCGGATCATTACCGCGTATACGAACTCGGGACGTTAGGCGGAACCGCGGGCCAAGGCAACACCATCAACAATCAGAGTCTTGCGCTGGGCGCCGCCAATCTGGCCGGCAACGCCAGCGAACATGCCACGGCATGGCTGTATGGACTGAAGTTCGATTTTGGAACTCTTGGCGGTCCGAACAGCAACATCGTATTTCCTAACCGCAACGACCGCGGTGAGATCGTGGGCATTTCGGAAACGGCCGCAGTGGATCCATTGGGCGAGAACTGGAGCTGCTCCGCTTTTTTCCCGAGCGTCACCGGCCACATCTGCCTGGGGTTCTTGTGGCGGTGGGGCAAAATGACCGCGCTTCCTACGCTCGGCGGTAACAACGGCTTCGCGGCCGCAATCAATAACCGCGGCGAGGCGGCCGGTTGGGCCGAAACGAAGATTCACGATTCGACCTGCGTTGCGCCCCAGGTGCTGCAGTTCGAAGCCGTCGTGTGGGGGCCCGGCGAAGGCGAATTGCGCGAGCTGCCTCCGCTCAAAGGCGACCGAGACACAGCGGCCACTGCGATCAACGATCATGGCCAGGTGGTCGGCATCTCCGGCACTTGCGATGTCGCAGTAGGCGCCTATACCGCGAAACATGCGGTCCTGTGGGAGGACGGTACAGCGATCAACCTCCCCACGCTCGGCGGGGCGGGCTGGAACACTCCCGTTGTCATCAACAATAGAGGCGAAGCCGCCGGATTTTCCGACTTGCCGGGGGACGTGAGCGGCGGCGTGCTGACGCCCAATTTTCACGCTGTCATCTGGACGAAGGATCACGCCATACACGATCTGGGCACGCTGCCCGGCGACTCCCTCAGCGAAGCTACCGGCCTGAACGATCGCGGTCAGGTGGTCGGCGTGTCCTATCCTTCCTCGCACGCCTTCCTCTGGCAGGATGGAGTGATGACGGATCTCAACACGCTGATCCCGCCCGATTCGCAGTTGTCGCTCATCTCGACAGGCGACATCGACGACAAAGGCGAGATTACAGGCCAGGCGTGCGTGCTCTCGAACGGGTCGTGCACAACCGAAATGCCGGCCTTTCTCGCGATTCCCGATTGCGACTGGGACGCGAGCCGCGCCGTCTCCGGCCAGGCTTCCACGATTGTTCCCGAAGAGATTCGCCAGCAGCTTGTGAGGCATTTGGCGTTCGGCCGCTTCGCGCTCGAAGCGGCGCCTCCTGCAAAATAGCGATTGATGAGCTTCCGCTTCCTCTCCTCCGTCGTTCTATGCGCGGGTGTCGCTTGCGTGGCGGCGCCCGCGCCGCCGGTTAGCTGCGCCACGCCCGAATATCGTCAATTCGATTTCTGGGCCGGCGATTGGGATGCATTCGACGCCGGCAACCCCGCTACAGTCGTGGCGCGCGCGCGCGTGGAGCGCATACTGGACGGTTGCGTCCTGTTAGAGGACTACCAGGGCGCGAATGGGTCGCATGGGGAAAGCTTCAATATCTACGATGCGACGAGAAAAATGTGGCATCAAAGCTGGGTGACGAACCGCGGCCGCTTGCTCACAGTTGAAGGCCGCTTCGAAAACGGCTCAATGGTTTTGACCGGGGCGGATCTCGATGAGCATTCTAAGGAGCGGCGCGTGCGAGGGATCTGGAAACCCGTCCCGGGAGGCGTTCAAGAAACGGCGTTCACGTCCAGTGATGGCGGCAAGAGTTGGAAGCCGTGGTTCGATCTGATCTTCCGTCCGCATAAGCCTTGACGGAAGCGAGTTTACGGCCGGGAACTCTGTCCCGCGGCATCGCGGGAGGCGCTCACAAGCTTGTAATCCGTGTAGGTCTCGTCGTCGTTAGATTCTCTGGTAAAGAAGTGAAGCACGCGCGCGTTAGACCGCATGGAGAAATGCGATGGCTGCCATGCGCCGCTATCGCCCACGGGACGGTTGTCCAACTCGAACTGCGTTCCGGGCTCCACTTCCGCCAGAAAGCCCTCGATTGAAACCGGGTGAATCACCTGCGCAGTCACTTTGACCCAATGAAAGGCATTCTGGTCGATCCACAATTCGCCGTGCATGCCGGTGAGGACCTGGGTTTCCATGCTGGAAGGCTTGTAGCCTGATTTCGGAGTCGCCTTCAGCACATACACGCCATAGCCATGAATTTTCCTGACGCCCACCATCGTGAAGTCGAACGCGTTGGCCATTTCCTGCATCATCGCGTTATCGCGCTTGCGTTCTTTTTCGAATTTGTCGATGCGCTCCCGGCGCTGCTCCGCCGATTCGTTGCGCCGTGTCGCGATGACCCGCCGCTCTTTCGCTGCCTGTTCGGCTTCGGCGGAGGCCGATAGCGGCTGGCCGTTCAATTCGGTGAGGCGATAGTATGGCGTTCCGTATAGCATCGTGACGCGATAGGTCTTGACGCCTTTCGCGTTCTTGTCGGTTTCGATCCAGTTGAATCGGGTACCCGCCTCGAAATCCGCGTGATTGACGGCGACCGATTTGTCTACAATCTGTTGCACGCTCAACTGCTGACCGGCCATCGCGGGCGCCAAGAACAGAGTCCAACAGATCAGAACTTCCGGCATGCGCAGCGGCATGATTAAATCGAATCCCTTTCACCCATACTAGACAGCTTACGGCTACTCGGGGATGAAGCGGCCGGCTCGCGTCCGAGGAAGTAGTGAACGGCAGGCGTTACGACCAGCGAAAGCACCATGGAAGCCAAAATACCGCCGATCACGGAGATGGCGAGAGGCTGCAGCATCTGAGATCCGGCGCCGAGGGCGAGCGACAGCGGAATCATACCCGCGATTGTCGCTAGCGCCGTCATGAGAATGGGTCGCAGCCTCCTTTCGCCGGCTTCGATAATAGCTTCGCGCGGAGGCGCGCCTTCGGCCCGGAATTTCTTGTCCGCATCCAGCAGCAGAATTCCATTCTTAGCCACGATGCCGATCACCATGATGAGACCCATGAAGGAAGAAATGTTGAAAGTAGTATTCGTAATCAGCAGAGCGAGGAAAACTCCCGAGGTGGAAAGCAGAGCGGAAGCGAGAATGGCCGCGGGCGCGCCGAACTCTCCGAACTCGACCAGCAGCACGGTGAAAACCAGAACGATGGCCGCGCCTAGCACAAACAGCAGATCGCGGAAGGAGCGCTGCTGTTCCGCATACAGGCCGCCATATTCGACGCGAATCGAGGAAGGCACATGCAGGCGCGCCACCGCGCGCTGAACCCGCTCCACGCCGGTTCCCAAACTGACGCCTTCGAGACGCGCCGTGACGGTGATATCGCGCTGCAGATTCTCGCGGCGAAACTCCACTTGCCCCGGGTCCTGCTCGATGGTTGCGAGCGTGCCGAGCGTAGCCACCTTTCCCGTTCCGCTAATCAGCAGCGTGTTGCGGATGGCTTCGAGAGAGGCTCTGGTCTCGGGCGGAAAGGTGATTCGCAGCGTATAGGGCCGATTGTTCACCACCACCGGAACGGGCGAAGGCTCGCCTTGAAAGATTGCGCTCGCATCCAGTTCTACTTCTTGCGGCGTAAAACCGGCGCGCGCCGCCACGGTCTCGTCCACGCGGAAGGTAATGGCCGGCCCGCTGACAGTGTCTTCAATGCCGTTCTTCACATCCTTGACGGCGGGAATCGCCTTGATGGCGTCGCCCACCCTCGGCCCCCACTGCTGGAGCAGCCGCAGGTTCTCGGAGAATAACTTGATTTCTATCGGGTCGGGAGAGCTGGTCAGGTCTCCAATCATGTCTTGCAACAACTGCGTGAAATCGGTGTCGAGCTGCGGGTATGCCCGGTTCACTTTCTCGCGTACTTCCGCGATCACGTCCTCTACCCCGCGGCTACGGCGCGCCTTCAGCTTTACAGAGATGTCGCCGGTATTTGCCTCCGTTACCGCCGCAAGGCCCAATTGCAGGCCGGTGCGCCGCGATGTGCTCTCGACTTCCGGTATGTCGCGCAGGATTTTCTCGACGCCCACCAGCACGCGATTCGTATCGGCGAGCGACGATCCGGCCGGCATCAGGTAGTCGAGGATAAATCCGCCTTCATCCATGGCCGGCAGCAGATCGGTCCCGAGCGTCTTGTAACAGAAAAAGGAAGCCACGATCAGCAGCGCGCAACCACACAGCAGCCAAAGCGGATGGGCCAAGGCGGCCGTAATGGCGCGCGCATAGAACCTGGTGATGCGCTGCATGATCCCGGCGCCCGTCTCCGGCGCTTCGCCGTGGCGCGCGCGCGCGCGCTCGCCGCGCAACAGAAGATGGCTCAAAGCCGGCGTCCAACTCAAGGCCAGCGCCAGCGAAGTCAGCAGCGCAACGCCCACGGTGATCGCGAGCGCCCGGAAGAAGGCGCCTGTCACGCCGGTGATGGTGATGAGCGGCAGGAACACGACCAGCGGCGTTACCGTTGAACCTACCAGCGGGACGCGAATCTCCCGCAGCGCGCTGCGAATCGCTTCACCGCGGCTCTGTCCCGCGTCCCGGTGCAGCACAATGTTTTCGACCACGACAATCGCGTCGTCGATCACCAATCCGACCGCCGCCGCCAAACCGCCCAATGTCATCAGATTGAAGCTCTGCCCCATCGCCCGCAGCGCGATGAACGTGATCGCGATCGTCGCCGGAATCACCAGTCCGGCGACAATCGATGTGCCCCAATCGCGCAGGAACAGGACGAGAATGACGGCCGCGAGCACCAGGCCGATGAGGATTGCATCGCGCACGCTCTTGATCGAGTCTCGAACCAGCTCCGATTGGTCGTAAAACGGCTCCAGCACGACGCCCGCCGGGAGCCCGCGCCGCAGATCCTCAATCTTCTGGCGCGCTTCTTCAGCCACGGCGACTGTGTTGCTGTCCGGCTGGCGGTAAATGTTCAAAAGCACGGCGGGCTTTCCATTCGCCGTGACGACCGTGTAAACGGGCTTCACCGATTGGCTGACCGTCCCGATGTCGCCGATCTTGACCGCCACTCCGCTTGGCGTGGTCTTTGCAACGATGCCGGCGATTTCCTGGGGCGTATGCGCTTGACCGCTGACCAGCCCCAACATTAATTGATGATTTTGTTCAACGAGCCCCGGCGAATCGATCAGGTTGCTGCGCGAAACCGCGTCCAGAAGATTGGAAACGGTAACCTGCGTCTCCACCAGTTTTCCAGGATCGGGCTGGATCTGAAACTCCGGTTCGTCGCCGCCTTGCACCACGACCGTGGAAACGCCGCTTAAGCGGTTGAGCCGCGGCTTCACCGTATAGGTGGCAAGCTCCCAGAGCCGCGTCTGCGGTATGCTGTCCGACCGCATGCTGTAGCCCATGATGGGAAACGCGGCGAACGTCAAACGGTTGGTTGTAATCGTCGCGGTGGAAGGCAGCGTGGTCTGTACTCGCGCCACCGCCGCATTCACGTACTGGAGCGTCTGGAACATATCGACGCTCCAATTGAAGAACAGATCGATCTCCGCGGAGCCTCGGCTCGTGATCGAAAGCACGCGCTCGAGCCCCGGCACTGAATTCACTACTTCTTCGAGTGGGCGCGTAACCGTGACCTGCATCTGGTCAATGGGCATCACGCCGTTGTCTACGCCGACTACGATGCGCGGGAAGTTGGTGGAAGGGAACACGGCCACAGGTATGTTGAAAGCTAGATAGCCGCCGAAGCAAGCGAGCGCGATGGCGATAAAAAGGATCGATTTTTGAAAGCGTATGGTCCAGTGATCGACGGCGGCGGCGGCCGGAACGGCAAGCATCGGCTCGCTCATTTGTCGCCCGCGTCCGCGCCCGCGTCAGCGCCCGGCTTAGCGACTTGAATCTTCGCCTTGTCGTCCAGGCCAAGCGCGCCCTGCGTAATCAACTGCTCGCCCGCTTTGACGCCGCTGAGGATCTGAACGACGTCGCCGGAGCGAACGCCCACTTCCACTTTCCGCTCATGCGCGAGCGAGTCGGCGCCCGCGACCATGACCTTCTCGCCGCCTTCATCCGAATTCAGCAACGCGGCAGTGGGCGCGACGATCGCGTCGCGCACCTCGCCCGCGTCGATCAAAACCTTTGCCGTGACGCCGGGCTTCAATTTCTCGCCGGGGTTCGGCGCTTCCACCCAGACTTCAACGGTGGTCGTGCTGGGATCGACCGCCGGACTCACGACTGTTACTTTTCCCGTCAGATCGCCGCCCGGGCCGGATATGGTCGCCGCCTTGCCGGCGCGAATCAGCGCGGCTTCGCGTACAGGGACGTTGGCTCGCGCCACCACATGCGAGATATCGACGATCGAAATTAGCGCCGAGCTGCTGCTCGCCATCTCGCCCACGCTGGAGGGCCGGTCCGAGACCACGCCCGTGATCGGGCTGCGCACCTCCCCATAGGACAGTTGCGCCGCCGCGCTCTCATAGTGAGCTTTCGCTGCGTCCGCCTGCGCCTGCGCGCTTTTCAATTGTTCGCCCTGGCCCACCGCTTCGAAGGAACGCAAATGCTCCTGAGCAGTTTCGAATTGGCTTTGCGCCTGCACCATCGCAACCTTGGCGTCGTCCACGAGTTTTTGCGGGAGCGCTCCTTCCCGCAGCAGCGCCTCGCGGTTTTCGTAGACTTTCCGGGCCGCCTCAAAGGCCTGCCGCGCCGCTTCCACATCGGTCTTGGCCTTGATCAAATCTTCGGGCATGGTGGCCTTCGCGGTGTTCTGGTAATTGGCCTCCGCCTGCCGGTACAACTCGCGGCTTTCCGCCGCCGCGGCCGAGAGATCGCGATCTTCCAATACCGCCAGAAGCTGGCCCTGGCGCACGTGGTCTCCGCGCTGCACTAGAAACTTTGCAACCGGAGCGCTGATCTTCGGCACGATGTTGGCCTGCTTCAGCGGATAGAGAATCGCTTCGGCCTCGATATGGGATTGAATGGTTTGAACCTTGGCCGCTTCCACCTGCACCGGGGTGGCGGCTTCGGCTTCGTCGCCTCCTTGGTCGGCGCGTTTGGAGCAGCTGATCGAGAGCATCGCCACGAATGCCATTACGCAAAGCGTCTTCATGTCTAGTAATTTCCCGTCAACGTTTGTAGATTCGCGAGGGCTGTGCGATAGCGTAGCAATCCATCGTCGTACGCGTTGCGGGCCTGGCTCAAGGTGCTCTGCGCATCCACTACTTCAAACGCGGTCGCTTCGCCGGCCTGATAGCGAAGAAGCGTGAGGCGCAGATTTTCCGCCGAGAGATCCGACGACGTACGCAGCGATTGCACCTGCGACAAGGCCGACTGCGCCTCGCGGTAATCGGCGGCCAGATCCGCATCCAGTTGTTTTTGCGCGAGCGTGAGATCCAACTCGGCTTGGCGCTGTTTAAGTTCCGCCTGCTTGACCTTGCTATGAATCGATCCCCAACTCCACAACGGAATGTTCAAGGTCGCTTGCGCGACGTAGCCAAGGTTCTGCCGGTAAGGCACTTCAAAGTGCGGCAGCGTGCTGCGCCCGGTATCTTCCGCTGAAGTGGAAGTGGCGGCGAACTGGTTTGCGTCGATGCCATAGAACACGTCCAAACCGAATGATGGCAGATAGGCATAACGGGCGACGCTCACGCCCAGGCGCGCCTCGGTGACTCCTGCGTGGGCGGCCCGCACCTCGGCGTTATTGGCGCCCGCCTGAGCGGCCGATTCCGGCAAGGGCGGCAGCGCCGCCACGTTAGACAGATCGTCCACAATCGAATAATCCAGATTCAGACGGGGAAAAATCAGAACCGCCAGAGCGATCTTGGCCTTGGCGGAGGCCAGCTCCGCATCCTGAACGTCGCGCTTGCGTTGCTCGGCCTGGAGCTGCGCCTTGATGACATCGGCGTGGGCCGCTTCGCCGCCGCGCTCCTGCTTCTGCGTGATATCCAAAAATTTTTGAGCCTCGGCCACGCTCGCCCGGGCATTGGCGTTCTTGCGCTGCGCCGATGCGATCGCGTAGTAATCCTGAATAACCGTCGCATTCAAGCCGCGTGCCGTCACGTCGGCCTTTGCGCGCGCCACCGCTTCCGCCGCTGCGGCCAAACGAATCTCGCCTCGCCTTACCAGCGCCAGCAGCTCTTCGTGCGCCTGTAGCTGCTCGTTATACACATGCACCCCATCATTAGCCACAAAGACGCCCGACGGCGTACCGTTCCCCTCCGTATAGATGAACTGATTCAAGCCGTTCACCGAAGGCAGCGCCGCGGCGCGCGCCTGTACGCGATCTTCCTTGGTCAGCTCGGCCGTAATGTTCGCCGATTCGATCTGCGCTCCATACTGGCGCGCCCGCCGGAGCGCCTCCTGCAGGTCGATTGTCAAGGCTGAAGGCTGCGGCGATTCCGCCTGCCGAGCCCCTGCCGTGCTCGCCGCCAGAAACAACCACGAGACAATCATCGCCATCCTGTACAAGCTTCTCCAAGCCTCCGAACCATCAGCCTATCGCGTCTCCTGCTAAGCTCTTTAACTTCGGAGAGGAGTTTAGTTCAACCTCATGGAGGATTCGTGAAGTTCATACTGGGCATCATTGTTGGCGTTGTTCTGGTGTTTGCGTCCGTGTATCTTTATTTCCGGTTCGGCTATGCGCCGGTGGCCACCGCAGCCTCGCCGATTCCTTTCGAGCGCAGATTGGCGCACCTGGGGCTCGACGCCAAAATCGAGAAGGAGGCGCCCAAGACGCCGCCGTTCCAGGCCGCCGATTCCGACCTGCAAGAAGGCGCCCATCTGTATCGCGAGCATTGCGCCATGTGCCATGGAGGGTGGGGAACTCCCAAGACAGCCACCGCCAAGGGCATGTATCCGCGGCCGCCGCAGCTTCTAAAGGGCAAGGGCGTGACCGACGATCCCGCGGGCGAGACTTATTGGAAGGTTTCGAATGGGATTCGTTTGACGGGCATGCCCGCCTACAAGGACTCGCTTTCAGACAAACAGATGTGGGAGATCAGCCTGCTGCTCGCGGGCGCCGATAAGCTGCCGGCCGACGTGCTTGCGATCCTGCAGCAGCCGTTGCCGGCCCAATAATCGAGCCTAGCGCACGCTTGCGAGTTCCTTCCGCGCCTCGGGAATCAAAGCAGCCAAAGAGGCGCGCATGGCGTCCGCCGTATTGCGCCCGCACTGCCATCCGAGAGAGCGAATGCGCTCCGTACTCAGGCGCACCACCGGTACATCGCCCTTCCAGCCGCGGTCTCCGCCGGTGTAGGTGAACTTGGTTTTCCCGTTGCAGCCTACAATCCCGGCCGCGATTTCGGCGATTTCGGTCACCGTTATGTAGTCGCCGGTCGCCACGTTGTAAACGGTAAACGGCTGCTCGCTTCGTTCATACGCGAGCAGCACGGCGCTGACGACATCTTCCACATGAATGTACGACTTGCTTTGAGAGCCGTCGCCAAGAATACGAAGCTCGTCGGGGTGATCGAGCAACTGCCGGACAAAATCGAATCCGACGCCGTGAGTCTGACGCGGCCCAACGACGTTGCCGAACCGAAACGCACAGCCCTTCAAGCCGAACATGTAGCAGTACGAGGCGATCAGCGCTTCGCCCGCGAGCTTACTCGCGCCGTACGTGGAAATGGGAACCAAAGGGCCGTGTTCCTCGCGGAATTCGAGCGAGCCCGCGTCCCCATATACGCCGCTGCCGGAAGCATACAGGATGTAGCGCGCGCCGGTCAGGCGCATGGCCTCCACAACCTGCCGGGTCAGAACGGTTCCCTCACGGAAATCGATATCGGGATCTTTCACGGCTTTGGCGATATCGGGATTGGACGCCAAATGGATCACGGCGTCGTGGCCCGTCATGGCGGCATTCAAGCGATCCGTATCGTTCAGGTCGCCGCGCACCACTTTGAGAGCCGGATTCCCGGAATGGTGGCGAAAGTGCCACTCGCGTCCGGAACTGAAGTTATCGAAGATCGTTACAGCGGTGACGGCGGGATTCGCCAGAAGCGCATCGGTGAAATGACTGCCAATAAATCCGGCCCCCCCGGCGATGAACCATCGGCGGGCCGGCCAGCCTTGCGCTTTTGTCAGCGCTGCGTTGAGCTTGGTGTAAGACGTCATGGCTTTAAAAAATTCGAGAACTCGATAGATTGAGAGCGGGCGCGCCAAAATTCTTCGAATCGAGGTACGGCTTTCCGACGCGGACTGAGCATGCCGGTTCGTGCGCCGCGCTCGGCGCCTCAGCGCGCGCAAGAGCGGGATCGTAAGTGGTCAATTTTCCAGGCGCATCGTCGGGCTTGACAATCCAGGCGCGGCGATCCGGGTAATAACTCAGAACTTCCCTGTTCTTTGCCGCACCCATGTCCTGGGCCCAGACCACATCGGCGGCATCGATATCGGCTTCGTTATAGACCCACTCAGTGGTCAGGTACGCGAGCCGGTCGTATTGCACGAAGACAACGTGGCGGCCGGGCGTGGATTCGAGCGCGCGCAGGATATTGGCTCTCCAGGCGCCTTGGCCGCTGCCCTGAGCCGACCAGGTGTGAATTCCCGCGTTTCTGGATGGAAAGCTCCTGGAATCGACAAACGCCCGAACAGGGAGCATCACGGCACAAGCGACGATCACGGCGCGCGACAACGCAGTTCCGGATCTCTGTTTTGAGACGCGCAGGTGACGTACTCCCTCAACCGCAATGGCGAGAAAGCAGCCGGTCGCGGAGGCGATGTAGTGCGGATAGGCGGCGATGACCAGCGCCAGCGCCACGGACACCGCGGCGCAGACCAGCGGCATGCGGATGCGGCGGTCGCGCAGCCATTTGCGAATCCCAAGGAGCGGAATGCTCAACGCAGGGCCGAAATAGAAACGCCACAAAGGGGCCAGATTAAGAGACGTGAATGCGATCGCTTCTTGCGGATCGCTCTTGTGATGCTGAACGCACTCTTCCCATTCGTAATAAAGGCGCAGATCGTTGTGGCGGTAAACGACAGGTTGCGAGTGCTGCCAGGGCAGTGTCAAAGGCCAGCCGTACAGGTGCTGGTTAACTGCGTACGGCACAACCAGCGGGCTCCCTGTGATGGCCTTGCAGTAGGCCGCGAGGCCGAGCAGTCCCGCGATGCCGACGGCTGCCGCTGGAGTGGCGGCGCGAAGGGCTTGCCGCCAATGACAGCCGCGCGCGTATCGCCACGCCAGGGCGGCAAGGACCGGAACGGCAAAGACGAAGCCTTCGAGCGGACGCGAGTATGCAACAGCTACCAGCCCGGTCCCGAGCGCCACGCCGTTCCAGGCGGAAGGCCGCTTTCGCAATCGCGCGTATGCTCCCAAAACGAGCGCTCCGGCCGCCGCTGTCACAGCCCCTCCCCAATAGCTGTTGACCCAGTAAGAGGCGACACCCCATTTGAGGACCGCTACGATCCCACCGAGCAGCGCCCAGCGCGCGGGCAGGAAGCCGTACAGCATCCAGAGAAGCGCGGCGCACATGAATCCGGACGACAGCAAGACGCCGATCCAGTAATGGCCGAGGAGTTTGCCCGCCGCCAGCACGATTCCGAGCGCCGGAAAGTATGCGGATGCGTAGACAGGGTGAAAAAAGACATGAACGCTTTCAAAGTGCTGCCACAGCGGGTGCGTCGGATTGGCGAATCGTCCATGCGAGAGCGTGTCGGCTACGAGCAAATGGCTGAACTCGTCGGGAACCCAAGGCAGCGGAATCGGATTCCACGGCAGCAAGGCGACGCGGATCGCGACGGGCGCGGCGAATGCGCCGCTTATGCAGAGAGCCCGATTGCGAGCCAGGCGCGCGCACCATGCTTCCAATCGGTCGAAGGCGGGAAAGACGAACAAGCGTTTCGCGAATAGAGCGAAAGCAGCTACGAGCGCCAACTCCACGAACGTCCAGTCCGTGAGTAATGCCTGCACGCCGCCCCAAACCAGGAGCGTGGCCGTAACCACGAACTCCTCGAGGAGAGTCATCCGGCTTCGCCGAGGGTTTGTTCGTGGCAGTGAGATTGGAATCGCAACGGCAGAAGGCGGAAGATTCGCTTCAGAGTCCAAACGGTCGATTCCCAGCGCCGAAGGGTGGTGACGCCGATTCTTTCGCGGTACGGAATGAAAACTTCGGAGATGCGGTAACCCAGAAGCGCAGGCTTCAGGAGCAGTTCTACAGGCAGCGCCGGCCCCGCAGCGTCAAACGCCACATTCTGGAGAATGCTTCGGCGATAGGCCCGCATGCCTGAATGAACGTCGGTTGTCTTCACTCCGAGCACCAGGCGCGACAGAACCGCAAAGCAGCGATTAGCCAGATAGTTTGCAAGCGGCATGGACTGCGGCCTGGTCCCCAGCCGCGACGCATTGACGATGTCCGCTTCGCCGGAGAGCACGGCGGAGGCTAGCTCGGGAATGCGCTCGGCCGGATAGGTATCGTCACAATCCAGCGTGACCGTGACCGCTCCTTGGGCATCGGTCAAGGCGCGCATTATCGCCCTTCCGTAGCCGCAAGGTGGAAATTGCCGCACCACGCGGGCGCCCATGGCGGCGGCGATTTCGGGCGTCCTGTCGCGGCTGCTATCGACAACCAGGATTTCGGAGTCGAGGCCGGAGAGAGCCCGTTGAATGTCCTCCATCACTTTGCCGATAGCGGCTTCTTCATTGAGAGTGATCATCGCCACCGTTATTGCGGGCATAGTTCCTCCGCCATGGTTTCTCGCGCCGCTTCGTTCAGCCGCGCGGCTGTTTTTTGAGCGCTCTCAATGCACTGGTCCATGTTGATGTACTCGAATTGCGCGTTGCGGCCGCAGAGCGCGACGCCCTGGCGCTCGAAATAACTTTTCAGCTCCGCGAGGTGCTTGCGGTAGGTGAAGTCCTGGACCACATAGCCGTACTTTGTGCGGATCACCTTGGCGTAACAGATCTCTTCGGGATGGATGAGATCCATGGCCCGAAGGCCTTCAACCACGCGTTTGAGAATGTCCGAATCGTCCGACCGCCACATGCCTTCGCCCGGCATGCACGTGATTTCGGCCTGAATCAGCGATTTGCCCTGGGGCGCATTCTGCCTGCTGAACACGGCTGGAAACGAGAGGCGATGGAACGGCAGCTCCGGACTCGGGACGTAGATCGCGCTGTAGTCGGGAAGGAGGTCGCTTGCCAGGCCGATAGTGATCGTGATCAGCGAGTTGAATCGCAGCGAGTCCCCGCACGCTTTAATGTGGTCTGGGACGCCTTCGAACCGATGAGCCATCTCGTTAATGGGGAGAGTGGAGACCAATCGCCGGTAACGGTATTCGCGGTCGCCGTCGCTTACAGCCCATCCGTCGCCCGTGCGGCGGACGCTGCGGACGCAGAAGTTAGTGGTCAGCCTGCGAACACGTTTCGCCATCGAATCGGGCAGGCTCTGGATTCCGCCGCGCTCCGGGTAATAGAAAAAAAGCTGGTGCTGATACCCTTCGGTTTCGACCCCGACCGCCGCCTTGATGACGTCTTCGAGCGGGGGTCTCGGTATGCGGCCTTCCACCCAGTCCAGGCTCATCTGCTCAGCCGGAACCTTCCAGATTTTTTCGTTATACGGCAAGAGGTACTTCTCGGTGATCGCCGTTCCGAAGGTGTGGTACATCCAGTCCTTGAAGTTGGCCGGCGCCCGATGCGTGTTCGAGATGTAGTCGCGCAGGCATTCGAACCGGTCCTGCGGCGCTAAATCGAAGAGGCCGTTTTCAAACGGGTACTTGACGTACCGGCCGTTATAGAAGATTTTGTTGTTGCGGCGCCCCCGGCCGAGATTGCCGTCCAGCAACGACAGCATGAAGGCGAGCGTGTCGGCATTGCGGGAGAAGACGATGTGAGGGCCGCCAGCGTCGAACGTGAGCCCCTGCTCGACCACGCTCATGCAATGACCGCCCGGACGCGAATCCGCTTCGAGCACCTCGCAATCGTGTTCCAGATGCGCAGCGACAGTAAGCCCCGATAGACCGCCGCCTAGAATGCCTGTGTGAGAACGCTCCAGCGGCATGTTAGTCCCTTGCCATCACGATTGCCCCGATTACGGGGTCCCTGCGAGGGAGTGCCGGTTGGTCTTAGTTCCTCTCGGATTGAAGAACAGGCGGGCGCGGGCGCCGCGCGAACTCCTGAAGCGGCAGCATGTTGCGCGCGCGCCTGAGTTCGGCTCATGATATTCGCATGCCCTCAGGTCTCGGCAATATCCTGAGTCTTTCCGAGCATCCGGAGCTAACCAACTAAACTTGTTCTTGACGGACCGCGCCCGTTGCGCGCGCTACTCGAACCAATGCCGCCCTTCCGCCAAGTCTTGAGAACCACCATCAAGCGCCTCGGCAAAGCTGGAGTCGATTTTGTCATCACGCTCGCGCTTTACCTGATCTTCTATTTCACGGGCCACGCTATCCTCGCTACGGTCTGCTTTTTGGCGCTGATCCCGGCGGGCATAATCCTTCTCATACGCCTGTTTCGCTACGTGCGGCAACACTCGCTGTGGAGCGTACGCAACCGGTTGCTTTTCGTCTACGGCCTGTTCGGATTTCTGCCGATCATGCTTCTGTTTCTGCTGGTTGCGCTAAGCGCCTGGGCGCTTATGAGCGAGCTGGCTATTTATCTGGCAAGCTCGGCCTTGGATCGCCGCATCTACGCGGTTCGCGACGCGGCCGACTTCCTGCACAGCCTGCCCGTCAACCAGCGGGCGAACGCCGCGGCGCATATGTTGGGAGCGCGCAACCAGGAATTTGCCGGAATGGCCATCTATCTTAAGGACGAAACCGGGGATCATCGCTTTCCGGACAACAGCCCGCCGCTTGAAATACCGGGTTCCTGGACCACGGTGAACGGGCTTCTGTTCGACAACGGCCGTTTCTACTCCTGGGCGCATGTTGTGGAGAGCGCCGACCGGCAAATTACCCTGATCGCGCCGCTGTCGGATGAGACCATCTCGAACCTGGTGCCGCATCTCGGGGTGATTGCATTGGTTGAACCAGGCGACCGAACCAAGAAGAGCGCCCCTATCGCGACGGGAGGGATGCACATCAATGTGGTTGACGAGTCAAAAGACGACAACCTGACGTTCGCGACCACGGATAGCTCCGTGGGATCGAAGACGAGCCGCGTACCGCCGCCGGTGAACCGTTTGGATGTGGAGATAGCGTGGCCGGCTACGCGCCCGCATTATCATCTCGACCGGCCGGGCAAGCCTCATCCCGGCGTATTGTGGGTCCAGTCGCGTCCGTCGGCAGTGTTCCGCAGCTTCTTTTCCGGTTCCGAGATGCTGCGGGGCGTGCTGGTTGACGTGCTCATCTCGATCGCGGTCCTGTTTCTGCTGGTTGAGCTGGTGGCGCTCGTCATCGGCATCTCGCTGTCGCGCCGCATCACCTACGCCGTGGGGCAGCTTTACGAAGGGACGCGGCGCGTTATCTACGGCGATTTCCAGCATCGGATAACGGTTCGCGTGCACGATCAGCTTGGCGACCTTGCCGAATCCTTCAACCAGATGACCGGCAACCTGGAACGCCTGATGGTGATTGAAAAGGAAAAGGAGCGGCTTGAAACGGAGTTGGAAATCGCGCGCGAGGTGCAAGCGCAGCTCTATCCGAAAGAAGAGCCGCCGAGCGGAGGCTTGCAGGTAACGGCGCGCTGCGATCCGGCGCGCATGGTTTCGGGCGACTACTACGACTACCAGGCGCTGATGCACGGGAAAATCGTGTTTGCCATCGGCGACATAGCGGGTAAGGGAATTTCAGCGGCGCTTCTGATGGCGACCATGCAAGCGGCGCTGCGGGCGCAGGTAAGCCAATCTCAACCAGCGCGCGAGACAAGCGATGGCTCGGAACTGGACCCCGCCTCGCTTGTCTCCAAGCTGAATCAGCAGATATACGCGCACACCTCGCCTGAAAAATATGCGACCTTTTTCTTTGCTCTTTACGACGAGAGCAGCCGCAGCTTGACCTACACGAATGCCGGCCATCTTTCGCCGCTGCTGTTTCGCGACGGCACGGTCGCGCCGCTCGATTCTAACGGCACCGTGGTGGGCGCATTTCCGTTTTCCCAGTACGGCGAGAGTTCGCTCGCCTTCAGGCCGGGCGACCTGCTGGTCTGCTACACGGACGGCATCACGGAGCCGGAGAATGCGTATGGGGAGATGTTTGGAGAGGAGCGTCTGATCGATCTGGTCCAGCGCAACCTGCACCGCGAGGATCATGAAATCATCCGAGTGATCTTTGATGCCGTTCGCGGCTGGACGGGCTCGCCGGAGTTGCAGGACGACATGACTTTGCTGCTCGCGCGGCAGGTGCAGGCGGCATGAAGATCCTGACCGCGGCGGAGATGCGGGAGGTGGACCGGCTCACCATCGAGCGCGGAATCCCAGGGCTGATTCTGATGGAGAACGCGGGGAGCCGCGTGGTCGATTGCCTGCGCGAAACATTCGATCCGCTCGGCAGGCAGCGCGTTGTGGTCGTCTGCGGAAAAGGCAACAACGGCGGGGATGGATTCGTGGTCGCTCGCCAATTGTTCACGCGCAAGCTCTGCGGCGAGTTGACCGTGATCGAGCTCTTCGATCCCGAGAGCCTGACAGGCGACGCGGCGGCGAATCGGCGGATGCTGGATGCGTGCGGATGCGCGGTCCAGCGGAAATTACCAAACGAAATGCATCCCGCTTCGGTGGTAGTGGACGCTGTTCTGGGTACGGGCCTGACGGGTGAGGCGAAAGGGCCGGCTCTGGAGGCGATACAGGCAATCAACGAGCGGTTTCCGCTCGCAAAGAAAGTTTCGGTCGACATACCGTCGGGCCTTCCATCCGACGAAGCGAAGCCATTGGGCGAGTTTGTCCGAGCCGACTACACCGTTACTTTCACGGCTGCGAAACGAAGCCAATGTCTCTCGCCCATCTATGAGGATGTAGGACGGCTTACGGTTGTGCCCATCGGCAGTCCGGCGGAGCTTTGCGATTCGAACCCAAATTACAAGCTGAGCTTGACCACTCCCGCCGACATTCGCTATTTGTTCGCAAAGAGGTCACTGGACTCGAATAAAGGGTTGTACGGCCATGTGCTGGTGGTCGGGGGTTCCTTCGGTAAAAGCGGGGCGCCAGCGATGACGGGATTGGGTTCGTATCGCAGCGGCGCCGGCCTGGTGACGGTTGCGACGCCGAAGAGCGCGCTGCCGATGATCGCGGCCGTGCGGCCGGAGTTGATGACTGAGCCGCTCGATGAAAACGCGTCGGGGAGGCTGACGTCCGAAAGCGCGGGTCACATTTTGGAGTTGTTGCAGAAGATGACCGTGCTGGCGCTCGGGCCGGGGCTCGGAGCCGAGGAGGAGACAGTTCGTTTGGTAAAGCGCCTGTATGCCGAGGCGGATGTTCCAGCCGTGGTGGACGCAGATGCCCTGAATGCGCTGGCTGGCGATCTGCCGCCGACGAAGAAAATCCGCATCCTGACGCCGCATCCCGGCGAGATGGGGCGGCTGACCGATAAATCGACAAAAGAGGTTCAGGCCGATCGGCTGGGCGTGGCGCAGAAGCTTGCCGCTGATAGCGGAGCGGCGGTCGTTCTCAAAGGCGACCGAACGGTCATAGCGTTTCCGGATGGCGAGACATGGGTGAATCCGACGGGCTCGCCGGCGATGGCGACGGGCGGGACGGGCGACATTCTCACGGGGATGGCGGCGGGACTGGTCGGTCAGCATCCGAAGGATTGGAGACGGGCTGTGATTGCAGCGGTGTGGCTGCATGGCCGCTGCGGCGAGCTGGCCGGCAGGCATTGGGGCGAAGAGGCGGCGCTCGCGACCGATCTGCTGGAGTTTCTGCCCGAGGCGATGAATGAAGCCCGTCCTCCGGCTTGAGAGCCGTTCGGAGGGGTCCGGTCTATAAGAACCGCGAGTTGTCGAAGACCAGGAAGGCGAATAAGAGCGGGAGGTAGAGTACCGAGGCCAGGAGCAGGCCGCGCGCGCGCTTGCGAGTGCGCTCCCTCGCGAGCTGGAATCCAAAATAGACAAACACCAGATCCAAGACTATGGCCGCAACGAAGTACACGAGCCCTGCCATGTGCAGGAGCGTGGGCGCCAAGGTAATGGGGACGAGCAGGAAAAGCGAAGCGAGAATTTCAATGGTAAGACCGGCGCCGAATGGGCGGGCGACGGCGAGCATTTTGACGCCGGCGCGTTCATAATCTTCGCGATACATCCAGGCGATTGCATGAAAGTGAGGAAATTGCCAGAGGAACAGAATGCTGAATAGAACCCAAGCGTCGATGCCGAGGTGAGAGCTTGCGGCGGTGAAACCGATCAAAGGCGGCATGGCGCCGGGCAGCGCGCCGACCGTCGTGCAGACGGCATGCTTGCGCTTGAGCGGCGTGTAGGCAAGCAGATAACCGGCCGAGGTCAGCAGGCCGAGAGTGGCGGCTAAAGGGTTGCAGAAGAACCAAAGCTCAAGGACTCCGACGATATTCAAAGCGACGCCGAACCGAAGAGCATCGCGGCTTCTAACGGTTCCAGACGGAATGGGACGCGTGCGAGTGCGGTGCATCCGCGCGTCCCAGTCGCGCTCCATCCACTGATTGAGGGTCGCGGCGCCGGCAGACAGTAGCGTGGTTCCGATTAGCGCGTGCACGAAGGCGATGAAATGGAAGCTTGCGCCGACGCCGTAGCAGTAGCCAACGGCGGTGGAAATAACGATTAGGAGAGCTATGCGCGGCTTGGTGAGCCGGAAGTATTCTTTAAAGCTTTGGGTGGCGCTTAGCGAGGCCGAGAGGGTCCCGCCGGCCGGGTGAATCGTCGTTTCCACGAAACCGGGTTCTGTTGACAATGGTAACCGACCCGGGACCGGCGTCCTATAGGTGGGGAGAATAACGAGACGGTTGCGCAACGTACTCTAAGTGATCGAGTATGTAGCAATGGCTTTGCGGCTTTCTAAGAATGGCTAGCGAACGCGGCCGCATTCTCGATTTTATCCGGGCTCTGAAGGCGCTCGGCGGCGTGGAGGAATATGCGGCGCGCCTGCGTTCGAAGCACGAGGAGACGCCGGCGCGAGTTCCGGGCGCGTCGTCGGTTTCAAGCGCGGCGCTCGAAAAACGTTGGCGGCTGCTAGGCAAACGGCCGGCAGCGATTGCGGACGCGAACGCGGCCGAATCGGCGGAACGATACTGCCACAACATCGAACACTACATCGGCACGATCAAAGTGCCGGTCGGCATCGCGGGGCCGCTGCGCGTGAACGGGCTGTTTGCGCAGGGAGACTTCTACGTGCCGCTTGCCACGACGGAGGCAGCGCTCGTCGCCTCATACAGCCGCGGGGCGTTCTTGTTAACGGAGGCGGGCGGATGCGCGGCGGTTCTGCTGAATGAAGGGGTGACGCGCGCGCCTGGATTTGCGTTCGCTTCGCTCGAACAGGCGGGACTTTTCGTGGCGTGGGCGGTGGGGGAGATGGAACGATTCCGGGAGGCGGCGGAATCGACGACGCGTCATGGGAAACTCATCGACCTCCGGGTGACGCTCGAAGGCAATCACGCTTATTTGCAGTTTGAATTTACGACGGGCGACGCCTCGGGTCAAAACATGGTGACGATCGCGACGGAGGCGATCTGCAGGTATATCGAGCAGGCGAGTCCCGTTAAGCCGGACTATTGGTTTCTCGAAGCGAATCTCTCCGGGGACAAGAAGGCGAGCTCGCTTTCGTTCCTTGCGGTGCGCGGGAAGAAGGTGAGCGCGGAGGCGGTAATCCCGAAAGATCTCCTTGAGAAGCGGCTGCGAACGACGGCGGAGAGGATGACGGATTACTGGCGCATGGCGGCCATGGGCGGAGTGATGAGCGGCAGCATGGGAGTGCACGGCCATTATGCGAACGGACTCGCGGCTCTGTTTCTGGCCACCGGGCAGGATGTGGCGTGTGTTGCCGAATCGGCGGTCGGGGTTACTCGATTCGAGACGCGCGGGGCGGGAGATTTGTATGCCTCCGTCACGCTGCCCGACGTGATTGTGGGGACGGTGGGCGGAGGGTGCGGGCTGCCGAGCCAGAGCGAAGCGCTGGAGATATTGGGCCTGCATGGCGCCGGGCAAGCGAGAGCGCTGGCGGAGATTGCGGCCGCGTTGTGCCTGGCGGGAGAGCTTTCTATCATCGGCGCATTTTGTTCCGGAGATTTTGCGTCGGCGCACGCACGGCTGGCGCGCGGGAAAGATCGCGGGCAGTGAGCCGCTGGTGGATTTACCAACGCGAGCGTTTTCCGGTCATTTCCCATAGCGCGTTGATTGCGGCCTTTAGCCTTTCGGCGGTTTGCTATTCGCGGCTGCGGCGAGGCGCGGAGGGGTTCCCGGATCTGCATACGGCGATCGTGGCGTTCGTTTGTTCGTTCCTGTTGTTTTTACAGCTAAGAATCGCGGATGAGTTTAAGGATGCCGCCGAAGACGCGCAGTTTAGGCCGTACCGGCCGGTGCCGCGGGGGCTGGTGTCACTCAAAGAGCTGGGCTGGATCGCGTGCGGCGCGGGCGCGATTCAATTGGCGCTGGCGGTGAGCCTTTCACCGTCGCTTTCGCTGCTGTTGTTTTTGTGTTGGGCTTATATGGGGCTGATGACGCGGGAGTTCTTTGTGCCGGCGTGGCTGAAGGCGCATCCATTCCATTACCTTTGGACGCACATGATCATTCTGCCGGTGATGGATCTATATGTGACTGCGTGCGACTGGCAGCCGACGGGAAGGATTCCGCGAGGGCTTGGCTGGTTGTTGCTGGTGAGCTTCCTTAACGGAGTGGTGATCGAGATTGGAAGGAAGCTGCGCGCGCCCGCCGACGAAGAAGCGGGGGTCGATACCTACAGCCGCTTGTGGGGAATGAGGGGCGCATCGGCTGCCTGGTTCGGCGCGATGGTTCTGACAGGCGCGTGCGCTTGGCAAGCGGCGAGGATCGTACACTTTGGCGGCGCGCTGCTGGGGCTCGTGAGCCTGCTGCTGGCGAGTGCCGCGATTGTGCTGATCCGATTCCTGGGAAATCCGGAGGGCGGAGCGGGTAAGCGCGTGGAAACGATGTCGGGCATCTGGAGCATCCTGCTGTACCTGAGCATCGGGTTGGCGCCGCTCGGGTGGGAGAACCTGCGGCGATGATCCTATGGCCGGACGATTTCGCGACATCCCAGGCGGCGCCGCTCGCGGGAGGCAAGGCGCGCGCCCTGGCGGCAATGCAAGATGCCCCGATGGGCGATGCGCGGGCGCGTATTCCCGAGTGGTTCGCGGTTCTGCCCGAGGCGGGATGCGCGGAGGTGGAAGCGGCGGTGGCGGAGCTGGCGAGCGGCGAGGCGCGGCGGTTTGCGGTGCGTTCTTCCGCTTCCGATGAGGACGGCGCGGAGCATTCTTTCGCGGGGCAATTACAAACTTTCCTGCGCGTGCCGGCGAACGAGGTGTGGGAGCGGGTTCAGGAGGCGCGCGCCTCGGCGGCGAGCGAGAATGCGCAGGCATACCGGTGCGAACACGGGCTCAGTCCGGCGGAGACTGCGGGCGTGATTGTGCAGCGCATGATCGAGCCTATAGCGGCCGGCGTGGCCTTCAGCGCGGACCCGGTATCGGGGCGGCGGAAGGTTGCGGTGGTGGCGGCGGTGAGGGGCTTGGGGGAAGCGCTGGTCAGCGGAGATGAAAATTCGGACACGTTCCTGGTTGCTGGCGATGGAACAATCGTGGAACGCAAGCCGGCGGGGGCCGAGGCGATCGTCGGCGAGGAGACGGTTTGCGCAATTGCCGAACTAGCACGGGCGGCGGAGAAGTTCTTTTCAAGGCCGCAGGATATCGAGTGGGCGCTGGATGGCGAGGGCCTTTGGCTGCTGCAATCGCGGCCGATTACGACCTTGCGGGACATCGCCGATGCGGATGGCCTGAGCGTTGTTTGGGACAACAGCAACATCGCGGAAAGCTACGGCGGAATCACGCTGCCCCTTACGTTTTCGTTTGCGAGCAGGGCCTATGAAGAGGTGTACCGGCAGTTTTGCACGCTCATGGGAGTTTCGCGCGAACGGCTGGTTGAAAACGCGAACCTGTTCCGTCAGATGCTGGGCATCATGCACGGGCGGGTGTATTACAACCTGCTGAGTTGGTATCGAGTGCTGGCGCTGCTGCCCGGTTTCCGGACCAATCGGAAGTTCATGGAAACGATGATGGGCGTCAAGGAAGCGTTGCCCGAGGATGTAGCGAGACAGATGGCGCAAGGAAGCGCATGGAAAGATGCGCTGCGGCTGGGCAGAATGCTGGTGGGAATGTTGCGCAGTTACGCGACGATCGAGCGCGATATACGAGCGTTTTACCGGCGGCTCGATGATGCGCTGGGGCGGCGGACCCCGGATTTGTCCAGAGAAGGATTGGACGAGCTTGCGGCGTATTACCGGAGATTGGAGACGCAACTGCTGGCGCATTGGGACGCGCCCCTGGTGAACGATTTCTTCGCCATGATGGCCTTTGGAGTGCTGCGGCAGTTATGCGCGAAATGGTGCGGCGACACGACGGGGACATTGCAGAACGATCTGTTAGCCGCGGAAGGCGGAGTCATCAGCATGGAACCGGCGGAGCGGGCGCGAGAGCTGGCGCGAATCTGCGCCTCCGATGCGGCGCTGAAGAACACGCTCGCCACGGGCACATGGCGCGAGTGCCGGGCGGCGATTGCGGCAAATCCGGAGTTCTCGGCGGAATTCGACGAATATCTGGAGCGGTTTGGCGACCGGTGCATGGATGAATTGAAGCTCGAGAGCACGACGCTGCGGGACGATCCGATGTTGTTGTTGCGGTCGGTGGCGAACCTGGCGGGATACCATCGCGAATCGCAGGGGAGGAGCTTGAGGCAGCGCGCCGAAGAACGCGCGCGGGCGGATTTCAAGGGGCGGCCACTTCGTGGAGCGGCTTTTCGATGGATCTTGAAGCACGCGCGCAAGCGGGTGGCGGCGCGAGAGAACCTGCGATTCGAGCGGACGCGCGTCTTCGGACGGGTGAGGCTCATTTTTCTGGAACTGGGGCGGAGATTGTATGCGATCGACCGGCTGAGAGCGCCGCGAGACGTTTTCTATCTGGAGACGGCAGAGGTGCTCGGGTTCGTGGAGGGCACGCTTGCGAGCGTCGATCTGGCGGGCCTGGTGGAAGTTCGGCGGAAGCAGTATGAATCGTATGCCGGCGGCGAGGCGCCGCCGAGCCGGTTCGAGACGCGAGGCGCGGCGAATCTAGGAAAGCTTATTTCGAAAGGCCAAGTGAGGGCGGCGGCGGGCGCGGCCATGTGGCAAGGCATCGGCGCTTGCCCGGGAATCGCGCGCGGGCAGGTTCGGGTTGTGAAAAATCCCAGAGACGCGCGGTTGGAAAGAGGCGAGATTCTAGTCGCCGAGCGAACCGATCCGGGTTGGGTACTGCTTTTCCCGCTCGCGGCGGGACTGTTGGTGGAGCGCGGCAGCTTGCTGTCGCATTCGGCGATTGTGGCGCGCGAATTGGGACTGCCGGCGATCGTGAATTTGACAGACATTACGACGGCGCTCAAGACTGGAGACGAAATCGAGATGGACGGGTCGACGGGGGCGGTTCGTCGACTGAGGCCATGAAGAGTGAGATCTCGGAGCGCGCTGATTTTTCGGGAATTCGCTACGCGCAGTGCTGGGAAGATGCCGATGTTCTGGTGGAAGCCTTGGACCCCAAGCCGGAGCATGCGTGCATTTCGATAGCATCGGCGGGCGACAACACGCTGGCGCTCGTAGCCAGAGGGCCGCGCAAGGTGATTGCGCTTGACCTGAGCGCCGCGCAATTGGCGTGCCTTGCTCTTCGCGTGGCGGCGTTTCGCGTATTGACGCACCGGGAGTTGCTGGAGCTGCTGGGAGTGAGAGGGTGCGAGAACCGGCTGGCGCTTTATGAACGATGCCGCCGCGCAATGGGGCGCCAAGAGCTGCGGTATTGGGATGAGCGCAAGACGTTGATTGAACGCGGAGTCGCGCATGCGGGAAAATTCGAGCGCTATTTCGAGTTGTTTCGCAGGCGGGTTCTGCCGCTGATGCATGGACGCAAGACAGTTGAACAACTGCTTACAAGGCGGACTCCGGAGGAGCGCGAAGAATTTTATGAACGTACGTGGAACACGTTTCGATGGAGGGCGATGTTCCGGATTTTCTTTTCGCGTTGGGTGATGGGACGCGCTGGGCGCGATCCCGAATTCTTCCGGTATGTGGAGGGCAGCGTCGCGGATCGGATTCTGGAGCGGACGCGTTACGCGTTGGTCAACCTCGATCCAGAGGACAACCCTTATCTGCAATGGATTCTATGCGGCACTTTTAGGATGACGCTTCCGTTTGCATTGCGCGAGGAGAATTTCGAATCGGTACGGAAGAATTTAGGCTGTCTCGAATGGCGGCGACAGTCCTTAGGCGAATTATTAAACGAGAAAGGAGAAGATAAGTTCGATCGCTTTAACTTGAGCGATATTTTTGAATACATGCCGCGCGAAAGTTTCGAATCGCTGTTGGAGAGCATCGCGGCTAGATCGAATACCGGAGCGCGGCTGGCATATTGGAACATGCTGACGCCGCGGAGCAGGCCGGATTCATTGAAGACGCGCATTGCGTCCATGCCGGATCGCAGCCGGGAACTCTTCCAAAAAGACAAGGCATGGTTTTACAGCGCGTTTGTGCTGGAGGAGATCGTTTGAACGGAGTAGCGGGAGTCGCGATAGCCGCGAGCGTGATCGCGCTGCTGGTGGCGTTGCGAGCGATACAGAAGCGCTTTGCGATCTCGCCTGAACTCGCCCGCAAATTGTTCCATATCGCGGGAGGGGTTGTTTCGCTCCTGCTGCCGTACATATTCTCGTCGGTGGCGGCTGTGGCGGTGATGACGTTTTGTATAACGGGTATCCTGCTGGCGATTCGGCTGCTGCCGCGCTTGAGAGGCTCTGTCGGGCTGGTGCTTAATTCGGTAAACCGGCCGTCTCTGGGGGAACTCTGTTTTCCGTTGAGCGTTCTGATTTTGTATGCGCTTGCTCACAACCAGAAAGTCTATTTCGCGATTCCGCTTTTGATCCTGACATTTGCAGACTCGACGGCAGCGTTGATAGGAAGCCGGTACGGGAGCGTCAAGTATGCCGCTACGGACGGCGTCAAGAGCGTGGAAGGATCGGCCGCATTTTTCTTGGTCGGCTTCCTGGGGGCGCATGTGCCGCTGTTGCTTTGGACAGATCTTGGACGCGAGGAATCGCTGTTGGTCGCGGTGATCCTGGCGTTCCTGCTTGTGATTCTGGAGGCGGTGTGCTGGGGCGGCCTGGATAATCTGTTCGTGCCGCTATGCGCGTATGCGGTTCTGAAGAACCTTGTCACATTGCCAGCTTCGGAGTTGCTGGCGCGCCTGTCGATTGTCGCCGGGTCGGCGGCGGCCATTCTCATTTGGGGGAAGCGAACGACTCTGAATTTAAGCGGAATCTTGGGCGGCTTTCTTTTGTGCTACGCGGTTTGGATGTTAGCCGATTGGCGCTGGGTAGTTATACCTTTGCTGGTTTTCGTGGCGCATCCGTTTCTAGCGCCCAGAACGGAGTTCGGAGGCTATCGCATCCACGACGTACACACGGCTTTCAGCATTTTCGCGGCAGGACTAACTTGGGCTTTGGCAGGTTACATTTTGCACCACGATTTTTTCTATGCTTATGCGCTTGCGTTCGCCACTCACCTGGCCATTATCAGCGCCGTGAGACAAGGTTTCAGTTCGCCGGGGAATCCCAAGCCGATCCGGAAGAGTTTGCTGGCTTGGGCCGTGATCTTCGGAGCTTTTGCGGCTCTGCGGGGCGGCGGCCGGCTGGACCTGCTGCGAGCTGCTGTTGCGCTTCCGTGCGTATGCGCGGCGACTTACCTTCACGGGAAGCTTGCGCATCAAGGGAATCGCTGGGAATGGGAAGCAACCGCCGCAGGGCTGGCTTCGCTGCCTGCCGCATTATGGTAGAGATTGTTGTGCGCGAGGGGACCGGTTCGAGCGCGGATGCGCGACTAGAAGCCGGTTGGGGGAATTTCGGCGGCTGCTCCTTGTGGTGGACAGATACGCCGGCGCTTGCGGGCGAGCGCATCGGAGTGATCGGCGAGTATAGCGCCGGGGATCCCGATTTCTCCCGGCAGTTACTGGATCGCGCGTGCCAGTGGCTCGCCGACAGGGGCTGCGCGGCAGCGGTAGGGCCGATGGATGGCAGCACGTGGAAGAAATACCGCTTTATTACAGAGCGCGGCGAGCAGCCGTTATTTTTCCTAGAACCGAGCAATCCGCCGGCATATCCAACTTACTTTCAAGCGGCGGGATTTAAAGTTCTAGCTAGTTATACGTCGGCGATCACCAGCGGGCTGGAGTTACAGGACGCAAGGGTCGAGCGGGTAGAGAAGAGGCTCTTGCGGGAAGGATTCCGGATTCGCGCCTTGGATCTAGGACGATTCGAGCAAGAGTTGCACGTGCTGTATGAAGTTTCCGTCGCGGCGTTTGCGAGTAACTTCCTATATAAGCCGATCTCCGAAGAGGAATTCAGCGCGCTCTACCAGCCCATTCGAAATTACATCCGGCCGGAGCTTGTATTATTCGCCGAGCGAGACGGCGAAACGGCGGCGTTTCTGTTTGCGATTCCGGATCCGGGTTCGAGGAACTTCATTATAAAGACGCTTGCGGCGCATCCACGGTTCGCAGGACGCGGGCTGGGCACGGTTCTGATTCAACACGCCAATCGCGCGGCCTGGGCGGCAGGCTATAAGGGGGCAATTCACGCCCTTATGCATGAAGAAAATCAATCGACCAGAATCAGCGCAAGGCAAGCGCAGGTCTTCCGGCGATACAGCTTGTTTGCAAGACGATTGAGCGACGCGCAGACGGCATGAATATCGCCCAGGTTCTGTCCGAGCGCTCGGCCGAGGCTGGAGACGCTCTAGCGATTGAGGCGCGAGGGCGGAAGCTTAGCTTTCACCAATTGGAGCGCGCGTCGGCGGGGTTCGCGAACCGACTAAGGAGCGCCGGAGTTGAGCCGGGCGAGCGCGCTCTCCTCGTTTGCGGGATCTCCGTGGAACTCTACGCCGCATTGATCGGATGTTTTCGGGCCGGCGTGGTCGCAGTGTTTCCAGATCCGTCGGCCGGTCTTCGGCAATTGAATTCGTGCGTGGAACTGACGTCGCCGCGAGTCTTTGTCGGTTCAGCGAAGGCGCAACTGCTGCGGTTGGCCTCGGGCGCGGTGCGAAGCATTCCGTTGAGGATGATGGCGCGGATATTGAAAGCGCGAGGCCGCGATGCAGGATTGGTTGTAGACGCCGGCGCTTCAGACACGGCGATGATCACGTTCACGAGCGGATCGACCGGCGCTCCGAAAGCAGCGCAGCGAACGCACGGATTTCTGCTCGCGCAACATGCGGTGTTGGAGCGGACGTTGGGACTTACTCCCGGGCAGATCGATTTGACGGCGCTGCCGGTGTTCGTGCTGGCAAACCTAGCTTCGGGGGTGACGAGCGTTGTGCCGGACGCGGACCTGCGACGGCCCGGCGAGATCGATCCGATGCCGGTGGTTGACCAGATACGAAGATCGGGCGTGATGTCGGCGGTTGCATCGCCTGCATTCTTTGAGAGAATTCTGCAGGCGCGGACGCAACTGCCGATGCTGCGGAAGATCTTTACGGGGGGCGCGCCGGTGTTTCCTTCGTTGCTCGATCGGCTTGCGCGGATGAGTCCCGAGGCGGACGTGACGGCGGTGTATGGCTCGACGGAAGCGGAACCGATTGCCGAGATTGAGCGTAGAGAGATTCAGGCGACGGATATCGGGCGCATGCAGAGCGGCGGCGGGTTGCTGGCGGGAAGGCCGGTGGGAGAGATTCGATGCCGCATCATGCGCAATCGATGGGGCACGCCGATTCGAGAGCGTTCACGCGGCGAGTTCGAGAGCGAGAGTGTTGAGGCAGGCGAGGCCGGAGAGATTGTCGTCAGCGGCGAGCATGTGCTGCGAGGATATCTCGGCGGACGTGGAGATGAAGAGACAAAGTTCCGAGTGGATGGCGAGGTTTGGCATCGCACGGGCGACCTGGGGCGATTCGATGAGGCGGGCAGGATTTGGCTGCTGGGGCGTGCGGCCGCGCGGATTGAAGACGGGGCGGGAATCTTATATCCGTTCACGGTGGAGACGGCGGCGGCCATGTTTGCGGGCGTGCGACGCTGTGCGGTGCTTCGAAACAAGGGCCGGCGCGTGCTGGCTTTGGATGCGGATCGGATGCCGGACGGATTGAGGGACGCCATCGGGTGGGCTGGAATCGAGGAGTTCAAGTTGTGCAGGATTCCAGTGGACCGGCGGCACAATGCGAAGGTAGATTACCCGGCGCTGATGAAGATGCTAGCGCGATGAGCAGGCGATTCAAACTTGCCGGCGCAGCCGCGATTGCGCTTCTGCTTGCCGTGGGTTCTTTGGTCGCTGTGGGCGTCGTCACGGAAGGCGCGTTGCATCCGCCTTTGCGGCGCCGGGCGTCGGATACGGCGGCGCTGGCTCAGAGTACGTCGGCGGCAGTTTCGGGTGCGGCGCGGCAAGTAACGATTCGCGCAGCGGACGGCGTTTCGCTGAAAGGCTGGTGGATTGTGCCCGGAGAATGGAACGGCCGGGCGGTGATTGCGTGCCATGGCGTGGCCGATTCGGGTATTGGGGTGATGGGCGATGCGCTGCTGTTTCTTAGGAACGGATATGCGGTGCTGGTTCCGGACAGCCGCGGGCATGGCGAGAGTGGCGGGCTGGTGAGCTACGGCGTCCAGGAATCGGAGGACATGCTGGGGTGGATTGCGTGGGTGAGTGCGCAGGGAGCGAGGAAGGTGTACGGGTTCGGCGAATCGCTAGGAGGAGCGATATTGCTTGAGTCGCTGGGCCGCGGGGCGAAATTGGACGCGGTTGTGGCGGAATGCGCGTACTCGTCCTTTGAGGCGGTTGCGAGAGAACGCGTGGCGCACTACGGCCATGTGCCGAGATGGCTAGCGGCCGCGATTGTCGAGGAGGCGATATTGTATGCCTACGTTGCGCGCCACGTGGCGCTTTCCGATGCGCGGCCGGAACATGCGGTGCGCGGGGTGCGGACGCCGATTCTGTTGATTCACGGGAAAGAGGATCGCGAGACGAGTCCAACGAATTCAGAGGAGATCTTTCGGAACGCGGCCTGCGCACAACTTTGGCTGGTTCCGCATGCGGGACACACAGGTGCGTACGCGGCGGCGCCGAGGGAGTTCGAACGCCGGGTGATCGATTGGTTCCGCGATGGGCCTGCTCAGGCGACGGCGAAGTAGACCGAGTACGGACGTCCAGGGCCGATGGTGTTGAAGGGAACGAGGGTCACGGAATCCTCTGTTCTGAATGTGAGCTTTTCGGAGTCTTGCTTGAACGACTTGCTTGGATCGGCCGCCGCGAGATGAAGGACGGGAACGGGCGGTGGAGGAAATTTCTTGAACTCGGGTCCCTCGGGGCCGACGACCAGGTCTTGGGGAACGGTGCTATCGCCGAGGAGAGCGGCAAGCAGCAGCGGCCCGTAGAGGAATGCTTGCTGAGTGGGATCGTCGGGCATGGGGCGCGCGGTGAGAGACATCGGAAACGCGATGTCGATCCGATCGGCGTTTTGCCAGGCGCGAGCGATGACGAGATAGCTGCCGGGAGCGGCAGAAGATTCGATTGGCGAGCCGTTCAGCGAGACTACGGGAAAGCCCGCCACCCATGAGGGCACGCGGATGTTGAGCACGAAGCGGCGCGGAGAATCGAGGGAGATTTCGAGACGGGTGCGCGGCTCGTAAGGAAACCGATTGGTTTGGCGCAGGCGGACCTGGCGCTCGCGCCAATTCAGCTCAGAGGGGATGAAGAGATTGACGAAGAGAGAATCGCCGGCTCGGAAATAGATGCTGTCCGCGAGCTTTGAATATTCTTCGACGCCGGTGCCGTTGCAGCACCAGAAAGAATTGTCTTCCGTGCCGAAGGTGCGCCAGGAGCCGGGCGCGACGCCGAGGTAATACTGCGTGTGGCCGTTCGTAACATCGATGGCGCCGAGGCGGTGGTTGTAGAGCAACTGCTCGTAGTAATCGAAGTAGCGGGGATCGGCGGACCATTCGTAGAGATGGCGCGTTAACTTCAGCATGTTGTAGGCGCAGCAGCATTCGTTGGTGTCTGAGCCTTGTTTCAGTTCTTGGGCGAGATGGTTAGGCTCGGTGAGCCAGCCTTCGTTGTTGCTGGTGCCGCCGGTCGCATATGTGCGGGTATGGGCCACTTCATTCCAGAAGGCGTCGGCGACATCGTGGAAGCGAGCGTCGGAGCTGATTTCGTAGCGGCGAGCGGCGCCGATCACCTGGGGGATGTGAGTGTTCGTATGAAGGCCTCGCAACTGATCGCGCCGCAAGGCGAGCGGATTGAAGAAACGCTGCTTGGCGAAGCGGTCGCCCACCGCCGCGTAACGCGATTCGCCGGTGAGCGCGGCCAAATTGTAAAGGGCTTCGTTCATTCCGCCGAATTCTTCGTCGAGGACCTTTTGCATCTGCTCTTGGGAGAGCCGCGCGGTCCAGGCGTCCACCCAATCGGCCATGCCGGTTGCGACGGCGAGCGCTTGCGCGTTGCCTGCGAGCTGGTGCATGTCGATCATGCCGGCGAGAATCTTGTGGTAGGTGTAGAACGGCGCCCAGACTTTTTCGCGCCGTCGAAGGCGATCGAACAGTTCGGTTGGAAATGCGCTCAGGTAGCCGTTGCCGAGCTTCTGTTGACATTTGGCGAGTTCGGCCACCAGGTAATTGCCTTTGTCGCTAATCTCGGCGTCCCTTGTAGCGGTGAACATAAGGGCGCATGCGGACAGATAGTGGCCCGTGAAGTGGCCGCGCAGTTCGCAATCGGGACGCTCCCAACCTCCTAGCGGCTGCGCGGTGGACGGCAAGCCGGCGTTCAAGCGGAAGGTGTGCAAGAGGCGATCGGCGGAGTAGCGATGCAGCAGGTTTCGATTCGCTTCCTGAGCATCGTAGAAGGCGCTCGGGAGGAGGCGCACTTCAGCGAGAGGGAAGGGTTCGACTTTGGGGGCCGCCTCGTGACGAAGGAAATGGAGGGGACCGTCGAATGGCTGCGCGAAAGGCACTGTGCCCCACTGTTCCTTTGGAGCAGCGGGGTCGCCTGGAACGGAGGCCTGCGTGATGGAATGCGATTCTTGACCGGCATGAGCGACGCCGGCGGCCAGCGAGCCCGCAGCGCTAAAAGCTACGAACGCCCGCCTGGAAGGTGCGTTTTTCGAAGGCGACAAGGGCTCTGAGCCTGCAAGCGATGGGTTCGGTGGACCTGGACGGGTTCGCACCGTAGACCTCTTCCATGCCATGTTTTGAAGTGCCTGCACCTCATTGATACCATGAGCGCCGTTGCTACGAGAGCCTACTTGAACTTTCGCGCGAGGAATGTCCCGCAGAAGACCGGCTTCGCCTCGCCTGGTTGCGCTTTTTCGATGGCCTGATCGATAGCTGGTACGTGATCCCTCACGATGGGCCAGTGATTGTCGAGCAACTCGCCGTTCCCGAGGCGCGCCCATCCCATTTCATCGGCAAGCTTTGACCTCACAGGCTTTTAGAAACCGGGCAAGTGGCGCAGGAGCGCTATGGTCGAACAGAACCCGCTTCAAGAAACGAGCGCGTGCTTGATGCGGTTGGAATAGTACGCGAGTACCTGCTTGACGTCATCGAGTTTCAGCCTGTAGTCGCTCGCGATGTCCTCGGCCGACATATTGAGCTCGGCGGCTTCCGCGATCGTATCGGCGGGAACACGTGACTCCTTCAGAACCGGTGTGCCAGACACCTTGCCGGGCGCCACTTCGACCAGCGGACAGTCCTTCCAGAAATTCGCTTCCATGATTCGATCTTAGTCGGTTTTCGGCGGAGCGTCGCTTTCGCAAAGCGAACACTCGTTTGAACGGCTGTGATGACCTTCGAGATCTGCCGCTGGCGCCCGGAAGATCATGGACATGCAACTCGCTTTCCAGCCCTTGCTGTCGATGTGAAGCTTGCGCAAAGGAATTGATGCATACGAACAGCGCACGCGCTGGATGTCCGTGGGCGGGCGATTTTCTTACAGAGGCGAACAGCGAGCGATAACGTTATCGCAATGGTCCGGCCAAAGACAGGGCGCTAAGCCTGTAAGCGGCGGAATTGGTGGACCTGGACGGGTTCGAACCGTCGACCTCTTCCATGCCATGGAAGCGCGCTCCCAACTGCGCCACAGGCCCACATGGTTGAGATACGATCCGAGAATATCATAGCCAAGTACCAGGACGCGGGCGAGCGTTTAAGGCCAAAAGTACTGTCCGATTTTTATCGAAAATGTATTGACTGTAGGCGCAGGCAGGCACACAATCAGACGGGATGCCGGTGCGGCAATGTTAGCCGCCGTGGGCCGGCGGGTCGAATGGACCAAATGTATAAAGCTGCTTCCGCGCCCGGGCAAGACGCTCTTCTTGGCCGACTGGATTTGACGCCGTCTCAAACCAACGAATTCAAAGCCACGATGCTGGAGGAGTTGGCGCATGAGCTACGCCAGCCTTTAGGCATCATAGAATCGCTCGCCTATTTCCTGGAGCTTACTGCCGAAGACGAACAGATTTGCGGCCACCTGCAACGCATTCAAGCGATGGTGTTGCGGGCCAGCGCGATTCTAGATCAGCATTGCGGCGAGAACGCGATGACAGGCGCAACGCTGCTGCGCGCCGAGGGCCTGACTTAATCGGTTCCGCGCGATGCGGTTTCGAGCGCGTCCAACTTTCTTCTCAACTCGCGGACTTCGTTTCGCAACTCGGATAATTTGCCGACGTTCGCCAGGCCTTTCAGGTGCTGGCGCAAGGGACGGGCGGGAATGCCCCATACAGGTTCTCCCGTGTTTACATGCTGGGAGGTGAGAACGCCGGCCTTCCCGCCGACGATTGCGTGGGATGCGATCTTCGCCTTTTCGCCGACGCCGGCCTGCCCACCGATGACGGCGTAGTCGCCGATAGTGACGCTGCCGGAGAGACCGGTTTGCGCGGCGATCACGACGTGACGGCCGATGGCGCAGTTGTGCGCGATGTGAATCAAGTTATCGAGCTTGACTCCATCGGCTATGGAAGTGACACCCAGGGCCGCGCGATCGATGCAGCAGTTCGCGCCGATTTCGACATCGTCGCCGATGTCGACGGCGCCGACCTGCGGGAATTTTTCGTAATGGTCTCCAGCGAGCGTAAAGCCGAAGCCGTCCGCGCCGATGACCGATCCGGAGTGGACGATGACACGAGCGCCGATGCACACGCCGTCATAGAGCGTGACGCGAGGATGCAAAGTGGTTTGAGCGCCGACGGATACGCGGCATCCGATGCTACATCCGGCGCCGATTTGACAGCCTTCGGCGATGATTGTTTCGTCTCCGACGACTACGTAGGGGCCGATGAAACAGCCGGCGGCAATTTGCGCGGAAGGAGCAACAATGGCGGTGGAGTGAATGAGCGGCGAGGGGCGCGTTTGCGGATAGAGCGCAGCGAGGCAGAGGGCGAATGCAGCACGCGGACCTTCGACGGAGATGACGGACCAGGGGCCAGGGTGATTGAACGAGAGAGGCGCGATCAAGCAGCCGGCTTGAGAAGCGAGAGCTTTCGCGGCGGCTTTCGGATTCGCGAGGAATGAGAGATCCGAGGGCTGCGCAATTTCAAGTGAGTTTGCGCCGCTGATGAGCCGATGAGGATCGCCGCGCAGTTCGCCGCTGCAAAGCTCGGCGAGCCGACTGACGGTGAGAGCTGGCATCCTCCATACTTAGCATTTATGGCGATCGACGCATCGGCTTACATTGCGCCCACGGCGCGAGTGCATCCGGAGGCGGCGATTGGCGCCGGGACGCGGGTTGGCGAATTCTGCGTGATCGAGGCGGATGTTGCGATCGGGTCGGGCTGCGTTCTGGAGCCGTACGTATACGTCAAGCGCTGGACGACGCTCGGAGACGAGAACGAGATTTCGGCTGGGACGGTGCTCGGGACCGATCCGTTGGACAAAGGATTCAAGGGCGAGCGGAGTTATCTGCGGATCGGCAACCGCAACAAGATTCGCGAACATTACACGATCTCGCGGGGCACGCAGCCGGAATCGGAGACGCGCATCGGGGACGGCAATTACATCATGACGTCCGGGCATATAGCGCATAACTGCACGATCGGCGATCACGTCGTGATCGCAAGCTGCGCGCTGGTGGCGGGGCATGCCGAGGTAGAAAGCCAAGCATTCCTGTCGGGCGGCGTGGTGGTGCATCAGTATTCGAGGATCGGGCGGCTCGCGATGGTGGGCGGAAACACGCGCGTGAATAGCGACCTGCCTCCGTATTTTCTGTATTCGGATTTCAATGTGGCGGCGAAGGGGCTCAATACAGTTGGATTGAAGCGCGCGGGGTTCGCCACAGCCGAAATGCGGCCGTTGAAAACGGCATACCGGCTGCTGTACCGATCGGGATTAAAGCAGGAAGAGGCGCTGCGGCGGATTGAAAGAGAGGCGCCATCGGAGCACACGCGGCATTTGGTCGCATTTGCGCGGGCGAGCAAGCGCGGCATTTGCCGGGAGAGCAGACAGACGCACACGGACGAGTGATTACTGGCCGCCTGCGGCGCGCGCGATCTGGACGTGGCTGAGTGAGTTGGTGTATTGCGAGACGCCTTTGAAGAGAGACTCGGCGATCCTCTGGCGCTGATCCCCGCGCTTCATCAGCTTTTCGTCGTGAGGATTGGAGACGAAGCCGATCTCGGCGAGTATGGACGGCATGGTGGCTCCTATCAGAACGACAAAGGGCGCTTGCCGGACTCCGCGATCGCGCGAGCGATTGTTCATCTTGACGGAAGCGGCCCACAGAGAGGTCTGAACCTTTTGAGCGAAATCGCGAGATTCTTCGAGCTTGGTTTGCAGGACGGCTTTGTGAAGCAGGTCGTTCAAATCGGAAATGTCGCTGGCGGAGGTTGCATTTTCGCGCGTGGCGAGATCGAGGCCGCTCTTGTCGGAGGTGAGATTGAAGTAGTAAGTTTCAACTCCCGTAGCGGTGGGCTCGGGAGAAGAGTTGGCGTGGATGGAGATGAAGAGATCCGCCTTTTCATCGTTGGCGATGCGGGTGCGGTCTTCGAGCGGAATGAAGACGTCGTCGGAGCGCGTGTAGACGACTTGAGCGCCGAGCCGCTGGGTGATAAGCGCGCCAAGGCGCAGCGCGACGTCGAGGACCAGATCTTTTTCCATCAAGCCGTCGGGACCGATGGTGCCGGTGTCATGACCGCCGTGCCCGGCATCAATGACGACCTTGCTGATTTTCAAGCCGAAGACGCGGGCGAGAGAGCGATCGCCAGTGGCATCGCGGCGCGCGGCAGTGGGAGGTCCGACGGGACGCGGAGCAGGGGTTGTGGCGCGCATGGCGGGAGCCGGAATTGTGGTCGGCGCCGAAACAGCAGTCGTCGCTTGAGATGCGGGTTGGGAAAGAGGCTGCGAGGGAGCGGCAACTACGGCGCGTTGAGCCGGCGGACTGTTATCCGGCAGCCGAACGGCAGGCGCCTTGGAAGCCAGGGGCAAGGAGAAATCGTTGCGCGTGGCGCCGTGCGAGTTGCGGGCCATGGATGAATTCGGCGGAGGGATGTCTTTGGGCCGCAGCTCAATCATCAAGCGGTCGGGATTGACGAGTTGAGACGAGACGACATCGACGGGACCTTCGAGATCGAAGACGATGCGCGTGGCGCCGGGATTGATCTCGGCAAGGCGGATTCTCTTTAGACGGTGATCGCCGACCTGGAATGTTTCGATTCCGCGATGAGCGGAGGCGGGCGGACGAAGCCCGTTGAGATCGAAGTAAAGACGCGGCGGGCTATCGACCTGGTCGGACGTGACTTGATAACTGCCCTGAGTTTGGATGGCGATGCGCGTGACGTCGCCGAAGGACCAGAAGCGGACGGCTTCAATATGGGGATTGATGGCGCGCGACGTAGCGGCGGTCTGAGCGCGGGCGGGCGAAAGAAAGCAGAATATTCCGACAACCAACATCTGGCAAAGCAGCCGCGTGCCGCAAAGAAGCGATGCACAAGCCAGGCGAAGACATGGACGAGACACGCGGGCCCGAGGCGCACATCCGTCCATGATGTATTCGACGAGTTTCGGCGATCTACGTTGCATGTCCGACTGGCGGAGAATCGAGGCGGGCTGGAGCTTGCCCATAGACAAAGTGGGCATCCAGCGAGAGGGGCGCATGAGACAAAAGGAAGGCAGTTTGTTTGTTCGATTATAGCTGGAAAGCGGGTTTCCCGATGCTACCATTTGGGCATGCAAGCGGCTGGGTTCGTGCTTGTAGGCGGACGCAGCAGGCGGATGGGGCGCGACAAGGCGCTGCTCGACTGGAACTCGCATACGCTCGTAGAAGATGTGGCGGAGAAGGTGAGGAGTGTCGCGGGAAATGTGGGGCTGGTGGGGCCGGTTGAGCGGTACGGGGCCTTAGAACTGCAGTGTTTGCCCGACATACGGCCGGGAATGGGGCCGCTGGCGGGGATCGAAACGGCCATCGAGAGCGGCCGCGGAGAGTTGAATCTGATCGTGGCGTGCGACTTGCCTGGGCTCGAGACGGCGTGGCTGCACGGCCTGTTGCGGAGAGCGGAGGAAACCGAAACGAGTTGCGTGGTACTGCGCGATGGGCGGGGCGACGTGCAGCCGCTTTGCGGGGTCTATCGCAGAGAATGTTTGCCCTCGATCCGGCGCGCATTAGATGAAGATCGGTTAAGAATGCTGGACGTCGTGGCAGAGCTGAAAGCGTCGTTTTTCGATATCGAGCGGCCGCTCGAGAATTTGAATACTCCCGAAGACGTGCTGGCGTGGCAGCGGGCGGGCGATGGCGGCTGAGGGATCGGATCACTACATAGAATTCCGGAACGTCTACAAGAGCTGGGATCATCCCGTGCTGGTGGACGTGAATTTCTATGTAGACCCCGGGAAGACGCTGGCAATTATCGGGCGGAGCGGAGTGGGGAAGTCGGTGAGCCTGAGCCACATCATGGGATTCGTGAAGCCGGACAGGGGCAACATATTGGTAGCCCATACCGATATCACGAACATGACGGAAGCGGAGTTGCGGCAGATTCGCAAGAAAGTGACGATGGTGTTTCAATCGGGCGCGTTGTTCGATTCGATGACGGTCGGCGAAAACATTCTTTTTTCTTTGGAGCTGCGCGAAGACTATAACGCGCAGAACAAGGAAGACGTGGTGGACGGGCTACTGAAGATGGTGGACCTGCAGCATGTGAAGGATTTGCTGCCGGGCGATTTATCGACGGGCTACAAGCGGGCCGTCGCGATTGCGCGCGCGCTGGCGGCGCAACCCGAATGCATTCTTTACGACGAGCCGACGACGATGGTGGACCCCATCATGTCCGACGATCTTGGAAACCTGATGCTCCGGTTGAAACGGCAATTGGGACTGACGGCCATTGTGGTAACGCACGATCTCGACTTGATGAGGAAAGTGGCGGACTCGGTTGTCTTCCTGTATAGAGGCGAGGCGATTTACTTCGGGCCGGTATCGAAGCTGGATGAGTGCAAGCATCCGCATGTACAGCAGTTTCTGGCGATGGACAGGCTGGAGATTGTAGGGCAGATCGAAGAGACTTAGCTGCCCGCGAGGCGGCGCCGCAGATCGGTCCACTTGCGGCTGAGCCATCCGGAACGGGCCGCCCCTTGAGGCGAGAGCTTGCTTGCATCGAGAGCGGGCGCCGGCTTTTCATTGGGGCTGCGGGGCTGGAAAGCCTCGGTTGCGGTGAGATGCACGCGGGTTCCATCGAACAGATAGGAGCGGCGGTGGAATTTGCCGTCGTCGTCCTTGGTGACGATCGCGAATGCGCGGCCGAAGGCGTTCGCATCGGGCGCATCGACATGGACGGGGAAGTAGCCTTCGAGATCGCGCTGCCGAAAGGAGGTTTCGTAGCGGTGATGGCGGCGATTCCATAGGAACACGCGCCAGGAATCGAAATCGAAGGCCTCGGCGCCGGAGGAGGTGGTCCAGAGCCAATTGTGCTTTTCGCCTTTTTCGTCGTCCGAGACGGCGCCCAAATCGAAATAGGACGTGATGCGCTTGCCTTCCGCATATTGAGCGACTTCGTCCGGGATGGACATCATCAGATTGCGGGAAAGCACCCAGCCGCATTGGCGGTCCTTGGTGCGAACGAGAGTCCAGTCTTCATACACGACGGGCTTGGCGGGTTCGGAAGATTTTTTTTCAGCAGACTGATTCTGTTTTGCGATCGGAGATGGCGGGGCGGCCTGGGCGCCGTCTACACGCTCCGAAGAAAGGTCTTCCCAATTGGCGGGCGGCTTGGGCGGCGGCGGAGGAGGAGGAAGATGGAACGTGTTCTTCGAGGCCTTCTCTTTGCGCGGCTTGTGCGAGAGCGGCTGGGGGCGCTCGATGGTAAAGGAAGGCGCGAGTGGAGTCAGGATTTTGGGCGCGAGCCGATGGCCGAGAACGGCGACAGCCCCTCCTTCGGGGATTCGGGCAAAGGCGGCGGATCTTCGGTCGGGCTCGATGTGGATGTTCAGCGCTTCGTAGACGGCGGCGGCGCCCTCGGACGGAAGAGTAAGCGCGGCCTGGCGTTCGCGGCGCAGTTGATCCATCTGATCGGGGCTCAACAGTTCGGTGGAATCGACCCATCCTTCGGCGCCTTTGTCGGAGCGAATCTTAATGAAACGGCGACGGACGTCGAGGATGCCGACGTGATCGCCATGATGCAGCACGGCGACGGTGTTGTTCTTCTGGGCGAGCTCGCGGCGGAGGTTGAGCGAGGCGGGGGCGACGTAGGCTTGCCCCAGGATGTCGCTCGATTGGACAGCGCAGCCGTGAAGAAGCAGCAGCGGGATTGACAGCACAATCGCGGCTGCGGCGGGCCGCAAAAGAGAACGCATGTCGAAGGTGGCTTTAGTGGTAGTTTAACGTGACGCGCTATGTTCTCAGGGTGAGGGCGATTCAGTGCGCTAGTACGGCAATAGACGAGCAAGCTGCTTTGCTCGCCCGCACAACGGCCACCAAACGGCCTGTGCGCTAAAAAGCTTGCGCGCACAACGGCCACCAAACGGCCTGTGCGCTAGTACGGCAATAGACGAGCAAGCTCCTTCAGAATGCAGCGATCCATGACGACCGGCATGCCGGCGGCTTCGGCTTTGCGTGCAGCGTCGTGATTGACGACGCCTTCCTGCATCCAGACGCAGCGCGCGCCTTTGGCGATCGCTTCCTCCACTATTTCGGGAACGCGCGCGGGACGGCGGAAGATGTTGACGATGTCGATGGCCTCCGGGATGGCGGTGACGGACGAGTAGGCGCGCTCGCCCAAGACTTCGGTCTCATTGGGATTCACCGGGATGATGCGAAATCCCTGGCGCTGGAGAAAGCGCGAGACGCCGAAGCTGGGGCGCATTGGGTTGCTCGAAAGCCCGACCACGGCTACGACCTTCGCCGTGCGCAACAGTTCGGTGATCTCGGTGTCGTTCATCATGCTTCTATGGTCTCTTTGGAGGGGATGGCGGCAGGGTCCTCTTCGAGGCGCATCAGCTTGCGGAAGCGAGCAACCTCGGCGTTGGTGAGCGTCCGGTAGGCGCCGGGCTTCAAGACGCCGAGATCCAGGAAGCCGATTTTTACGCGCTTGAGCTTTTCGACCAGCAGGCCGAAGTGCTTGAACATGATGCGTATCTGGTTCTGGCGGCCTTCGACGAGGCGCACTTCGTACCACGGGTTCTCGCCTTTGCGAATGAGTTTCAGGCCGGCAGGAGCAGTGCGGCGGCCGTGCATGGGGATGCCGTGGCGGAATTCCTCTTCCTGGCCGGGCGTGAGCGCGCCGTTGGCTTTGACGAGATAAGTCTTAGTAACGTGGCTTGCGGGCGATGTGAGTTTGTTGGCGAAGTCCCCGTCGTTGGTGAGTAGCAGTAGTCCTTCGCTGGCGTAATCGAGGCGGCCGACCGGGTAGATGCGCTCGCGCATGCCTTTGAAGAACGACATAACGGTCTGACGCCCTTGCGGATCGTGCATTGTGGTGACGCAATTCTTCGGCTTATGGAGCGCGATGTAGATGTGATGCTTGGGAGCGGCGAGAACACGGCCGTCCACTTTGACTTGGTCGCGCGCGAGATCGGCTTTGGCGCCGAGTTGGGTAACCGTTTCGCCGTTGACGGAAACGCGACCGGCCGCAATCAACTCTTCGGCTTTGCGCCGGCTGGCGATGCCGGCTTGCGAGAGGATTTTTTGGAGGCGCTCTTCAGGCATCGTCGTGGGCGACGTCGGGCGGCTCGCTCGGCTCGGGATCGGATGATACTGGTTCGGGTTGCGGCGGTTCGGAAGCCGGCTGCGCTTCCGAGGCTGCGGGAGCTTCGTCGGACTCGGCTAGGGCGAAGCGTCCGAGTTCTTCAAATTCTTTCAAGGTAGGCAGCTCTGCGAGGGAGCTGAGCCCGAATTGAATCAGAAATTCGCGGGTGGTCTTGTAGAGAATGGGCTTGCCCAGAACATTCTTGCGACCGGCGGCGGCGATGAGCCTGCGATCGAGGAGGGTTTTCAATACACCGGCGCCTTGCACGCCGCGGATGTCGAGAATTTCGGGAGCGGTGACGGGCTGTTTGTAGGCGATGACGGCGAGCGTTTCGAGCGCGGGGAGCGAGAGTTTCAGCGGTGGCTGGAGGCGCTTGACGAATTGGCGGATGGATTCGTGATGCTCGGGTTTGGTGGAGAGCTTGAAGCCTCCAGCGAGTTCGCGGACGGAGAGGCCGCGCTCAGGCGCGGAGTATTCGGCGATGAGTTGATTGAGTATTTCTTTGACGCGGTCGAGCGGCTGATCCAGGGCCGAGGCAATTTGTTCGGGCGTGAGCGGCTCATCGGTGATGTAGACGACCGCTTCGATGACTGCCTTTAGAGCAGCTGCGTTTTCAGGTTGGGGCGGCGGCTCTACGACGGCTTCGGCTATGAGGAGATCGTCGGAGGCGGGGGTCTCGAGGGCGGGAGATTCGGGCACTTCGTCGATCAACGGTATTCCTGCTCCACGGCGGCGAGGTCATCCGCATTTTCGCGCAGCTCATCGAAAGCGGGGCCGCGTTTGAGGCCGATGTCACCGAAGGCTTCGCCTTGCGTAAGCTCGACGCTTTGCCGTTTGACCAGTTCGAGGATGGCGAGAAAGAGCACGATCATGGCGCGGCGACTGCGTTGGCCTTCGAATAGCTGGGTGGCGGATAGCGGGCCGGGTCGGCGGCGCGAAAGTTCGTGCTGGAGGAAACGAATCATCTCGGGGACGCTGACGGATTCTTTCCCGATTTCGTAGATGGGCCGATTCTTTGCGCGTTCCAACACGCCTTGAAAGGTCTTGACGAGATCGAAGATGTTGACGTCGAGCGAGGGGCCTTCCTCCTCGGCGAGAAATTGCGCGATCTGCGGGTTCGACCAGACGGCTTCTTCAACAATGCGTTTTTGCTGGAGCATTTCGGCGGCGTTCTTGAAGCGCTCGTGTTCGAGGAGGCGATCGACCAACTCTTTGCGCGGATCTTCTTCGGGCGAGATCTTGTCGAGCTCGGGATCGCGCGGCAGTAGCAGCTTGCTCTTGATGTGAATGAGCGTGGCGGCCATGTAGACGAATTCGGAGCTGAGCTCGATGTCGAGCTCCATGGCTTTCTGGAGGTAGTCGAGATACTGAGCGGTGATTTTGGCGATAGGGATGTCGTAGATGTTGATTTCCTGCTTCCGGATGAGGTCCAGTAAGAGGTCCAACGGGCCTTCGTACTGCTCGATGGAGATGTTCAGGGGCGACGACACTAGAGCCAAAATAGCATGGGAAACGGGCTTTTCAGGACGACGAAACGCGCTACTGTTGTGATATGGGCGAACCGCAGCCGCTAGAGTTCGACAATCCGGTGGGCATGCTGGATGACGAGGACGACGCTACGCTGGCGCGGATCGATGAGGGAATGGCGGAGATCGAAGCGGGGCAGGCGGATGCGTTGGATGAGCTGCGCAGAGAGATCGCGGTAAGGTGTTCCAGATAGTCGTTTCGCGGAGTGCCAAACGCGATCTGCTGCAAATTGTCGATTACATCCGGAGAGATAACCCGAGTGCCGCAGAGCGGTTTGCGGCTGCGATTCTCAATCACGTGGAGATGTTGGCGCGATTTCCCCGGATGGGTGAACCCGTCGAGAAGCGCCCCGGAGTGAGAAAGCTGCTGCATACTCCGGTTCGCATCTACTACCGTATCGATGAGGAACAGAATCGTGTTGAGATATTGCACTTCTGGCACGCTGCGAGGCGCGAGGCATCGCACTAACTACCCCAGAGTATTAACGGTCAGCGGCCGCTGCGATTCGTAAGCGGCGATGGCGGCGTCCTGTTGGAGGATGTAGCCGAGTTCATCGATGCCTTCGAGCATGCAGTGCTTGGCGAAGGGATCGATGGGGAATTCGACGGATGAGCCGTCGGGTAGCTGCAGTGTTTGAGTAGCGAGATCGACCGTCACTGTCGCGGCGGGGTCCGTGGCCGCGGCTTGGAGCAGAGCCTTGTGCGCAACGGACGGGATGGCGATGGGCAGCAGCGAATTTTTGAGCGCGTTGCCGCGAAAGATGTCGGCGAACGAAGTGCTGATGACGGCGCGGAAACCGTATTGAAGCAGCGCCCAAGGAGCATGCTCGCGCGAGCTGCCGCAGCCGAAGTTGTCTCCGGCGAGCAGGACTTGAGCCGCGCGGCCCTCTGGCTTGTTGAGAAGAAATTCGGGGCGAGGATTGCCGTCGGCATCGTAGCGCCAATCGAAGAAGAGCTGGTCGCCGAGACCGGCTTTCGAGGTGGTCTTCAGAAAACGCGCGGGAATGATCTGGTCGGTGTCGATGTTGTCGCTGGCGAGGACGGCGATGCGGCTGGTGAGAGGCTCGAATTTTTCCATGCTTGGGCGCTCCTAGATCAGCGTGCGGACATCTGTGACGACGCCGGTGACAGCAGCGGCGGCTGCGGTTAAGGGGCTGGCGAGGAACGTTCGGCCGCCTTTACCCTGGCGCCCCTCGAAGTTGCGATTGCTGGTGGAGACGCTGTATTCGCCGGGCGAGAGCTGGTCGCCGTTCATGGCGATGCACATCGAGCAGCCGGCTTCTCGCCAATCGGCGCCGGCGTCTTTGAAGATGCGGTCGAGGCCTTCGGCCTGCGCCTGCTTCTTGACGAGCTGCGAGCCGGGCACCACCATGACGCGCACCTTAGGATTGACCTTGCGGCCCTTGAAGATTTCGGCGGCGGCCCGCAGGTCGGAGATGCGCGAGTTGGTGCAGCTTCCGATGAATACGACGTTAACGGGATGGCCGAGCAGCGGGCGCCCGGAAGGCAGATCCATGTAGCGCAAAGCTTTGCCTAACGAATCGCGTTCGAGCGGATCGTTCATGGAGGATGGGTCGGGAACGGGCGCGGTGATGGGAATGCCCATGCCGGGATTGGTGCCGAAGGTGATCATGGGCTCAAGGCTAGAGGCGTCGATGTCTATGCGCTTATCGAAGGTTGCCCCGGGATCGGACGGAAGCCCGCGCCAGAGGGCGAGAGCGCGCTCCCAGCCGGCGCCTTGGGGGGCGTAGGGGCGGCCGGAGAGATATTGATAGGTTGTATCGTCGGGGGCGACCAGGCCGGCGCGCGCGCCTGCTTCGATGGACATGTTGCAGATGGTCATGCGCTCCTCCATCGAGAGCGAGCGAATGGCCGAACCTGCGTATTCGAACACGCAGCCGGTGCCGCCGCCGATGCCGATCCGCGAGATCAGATTCAGGATGATGTCCTTGGCCGCGACACCGGGGCGGAGCGTTCCTTCGACGCGCACTTCGTAGGTCTTGGATCGCGTTTGCAGCAGGCATTGGGAAGCGAGCACATGCTCCACCTGGCTGGTGCCGATGCCGAAGGCGAGCGCGCCGAAGGCGCCGTGGGTGGCGGTGTGGCTGTCGCCGCAGACAACGGTCATGCCGGGCTGGGTGAGGCCTTGCTCGGGGCCGATGATGTGGACGATTCCTTGCTTCTCGCTGTGAGGCCCGTAAAACGGGACGCCGAAATCGCGGCAGTTCTTTTCAAACTGACTGATCTGCTGGCCGGCGATTTCATCAAGGATCGGCAGAGAGCGGTCGTAGGTGGGGATGCTGTGGTCCGTGGTGCCGATGGTGAGATCGGGGCGGCGCACTTGCAGGCCGCGCTCGCGAAGGCCGGAGAAGGCTTGAGGAGATGTGACCTCGTGGACCAGGTGGAGGTCGATGTAGAGCAGAGTGGGAGCGCCGGGGCGCTCGGCAACGATGTGATTGTTCCAAACTTTTTCGATAATCGTGCGAGGCATGGGATTTCTGTGGCTATGCGGAGGCGGCGCGAACGGCGAGCGCGGCGCAGACGGCGTCGCCCACTTCGCTGGTGGTCGCGGGCGGGCCGGAGGGCCGCAGGTCGGCTGTTACGCGCCCGCTGATTAGAACCTCTTCGATGGCGCGGCTGACGGCGCGCGCTTCTTCGACTAAACCGAAGCTGTACTGAAGCATGGCGCCGACGGAGCCGATTGCGCCGAGCGGATTAGCTTTATTTTGACCGGCGATATCGGGCGCAGAACCATGTACGGGTTCGTAGAGGCCGGTCCAGGCGCCCGATTCGCGCTTGCCGCCGAGGGATGCAGAAGGCAGCATTCCAATAGAGCCGGCGAGCACGGCGGCTTCGTCGCTCAAGATATCGCCGAACATATTTTCGGTGACGACGACGTCGAAGCGCTTGGGATTCATGACGAGCTGCATGGCGCAGTTGTCGACCAGCATGTGATCGAGCGAGACGTCGTTATATTGCGCGGAGACTTCGGTGACGACGCGGCGCCAAAGCTGCGAGGTCTCGAGCACATTCGATTTGTCGACGCTGGTGACCTTCTTGCGACGCTTTTGCGCGAGCTGAAACGCCATGTGCGCGATGCGCTCGATTTCAGCGCGGGTGTAGGTCATGGTGTTGACGCCGCGCTCTTCGGCGCCCGAGCCTGAGATGCCGCGCGGCGCGCCGTAGTAGAGGCCGCCGGTCAGTTCACGGACAATGAGCAGGTCGGCCCCTTCGACGAGTTCGTTCTTGAGAGGCGAACAAGCGAGCAGCGCACGATAGCATTCTACGGGACGCAGGTTGGCGTAGACGCCGAGAGCTTTGCGGATGCCGAGCAGGCCGCGCTCGGGCCGCTTCTCGGGCGGGGCGTTATCGAACTCAGGAAGGCCGACGGCGCCGAGCAGAGTGGCGTCGGCTTCAAGCGCAAGTTTGCGCGTTTCTTCGGGGAACGGATCGCCGTGCCGGTGAATGGCGGCGCCCCCGAGCAGGCCGCGGCTCACCGACAAGGAATGCCCGAAGGCTTCGGCGACATGGCGCAGAACTTTCTCGGCTTCGCGCGTGACTTCGACGCCGATTCCATCACCGGCGAGTAGCAGAATTTCCAGATTCATCGCGTGTTGGCGGCTGTTGCCTGAGCGCCCACGGGTTCGGGGTCGCCGCGGCGGCCGGTCACCTGTTCGACCAATGCCGCGATCTCGTCGTTACGGAGTCCTTTTTTGTTGTCGGCGATCATGGTGAATTGATGGTAGACCTCGTTGAGCTGTTCACCGGTGAGATGAAACCCTAGATCCTCGGCGCGCTGTTTAAGCGCGTGGCGACCGCTGTGCTTGCCGAGCACGATGCGGCTTTCGGGCACGCCGACACTGGCCGGGTCCATGATCTCGTAGGTGCTTTTCTCTTTGAGGTAGCCGTCCTGATGAATGCCCGCTTCATGAGCAAAGGCGTTTTCCCCGACGATGGCTTTGTTGGGCTGGGGCCCGAAGGTGATGATGTCGGTTAACGCGCGGCTTGCGCCATAAAGTTTTTCGGTGTTGATCTTGGTTTCGAAGGGCAGGCGGTCATGACGCGTCTTCATGGTCATGACGACTTCTTCGAGAGCGGCATTGCCGGCGCGCTCCCCGATGCCGTTGATGGTGCATTCGATCTGCCGGGCGCCGGCATTCACGGCGGCAAGCGAATTGGCGACTGCTAGCCCGAGATCGTCATGGCAGTGCACGCTAACGGTGGCGCGGTCGCCGAGAAGTCTGACGATGCGGCCGATCAGGTCGGCGTATTCTTCCGGGACCGAGTAGCCGACCGTATCGGGCAGATTCACTGTGCGCGCTCCGGCTTCGACCACGGCATTGCAGACCTGTTCGAGATATTCGATCTGGGTGCGCGTGGCATCTTCTGCCGAGAACTCTACATCATCCGTATAATTGCGGGCGAGAGCTACGGCGGCGCACGCGTCGTTCAAGACTTGCTCGCGGGTCTTGCGTAACTTAAATTTCAAATGGACGTCGCTTGTGGCAATGAAAGTATGGATGCGTGGACGTTTGGCATGATGCAAGGCGCGGGCCGCGCGTTCGACATCGAGAGTGCAGGCGCGCGCGAGAGCGGCGACCTGTACCCAGGGATACTGTTTGCTCACCGCATCGACGGCTTCGAAATCGCCTTCGGACGCGATAGGGAATCCTGCTTCCAGAATATCGACACCGAGATCTACGAGGTGGGCAGCCATTTTCAATTTCTCGGGCGTGGTCATACTACACCCGGGAGACTGCTCGCCATCTCGCAAAGTGGTATCAAATATATAGACGCGGCTCAAGGGGTACTCCTGTTCTTTATCGAAAGCTATTTCCATCCCCATCGTAGGGCGAGTGGGGGAGATCATGCAAATTTATACTGTTGGCATGTAGCATAAGATATAATTATGGGACTAAGCTCCTGAGCCGAAAGGCGTTATGGAACTCTACCCGCTGAAGGTGTTTCTGACAGTTGCCACCGAGCGCAGCTTTTCGCGCGCCGGAGAAAAATTGCTGCGAACGCAGCCCGCTATTTCCATCGCAATTCAGCGATTGGAGAGCGACTTAAAAGAAAAATTAATCGATCGGGCAGGCAGAGAATTGCTGCTGACCGATGCCGGGCGCGTGGTGCTCGAGTATGCGCGGCGGTTTCAGAATCTGGAAGGCGAGCTGGAGAATGCGCTCCGGGAGCTAAAGGACAACTATGCGGGTAGGTTGTCGATCGGGGCGAACGAATCCACGACGCTTTACCTGATCCAGCACATCGAGCAGTACCGGCGCCTGTTCCCGAAGGTGAAGGTGCAGGTGCGGCGATCGGAATCGAGCAAGATTCCTTCGCAGTTGCTGGACGGAGAGCTGGAACTGGGGGTAATCAGCTACGATCCGGGCGACGATCATCTGTCGACGCAGGTCATCTACACGGATCGTTTGACATTGATCGTGTCGCCGGAGCATCGGTTTGCGGGGCGCACAGAGGTGTCCATTTCGGAACTGGACATGGAAACGTTCATCGCGCATAACGTGCTTTCGCCATATCGCGAGACCGTGATTCGGGAGTTTCAAAGGCACCGGGTGCCATTGAACATGGACGTGGAGATGCCGACGGTGGAGACGATCCGGCGCCTGGTTCAGGACAATGAGGGGTTGGCGTTTCTGCCGCGCATGTGCGTGGAGCAAGAAATTCGCCAGGACTTGTTGCGCGAGATCCGGGTGAAGGAGTTGAATGTGGAGCGCAAGATCCGGCTGGTGTATCCGGCGCGGCGAGCGCTGAGCCACGCGGCGAAGGCGTTTTTGGAAGTCGTGAAGCGCGCGAGCGGAGAGCAGCCGGAGGCCCTTCAGCAGGAACGGGCGTGAGCCAAGACGGCGAAGCCGAAAACCTCAAAGCCGAAGAACAAAGCGCCGAGGACGCCGATGACTCGATTGCCGTTATAGGCGGCGGGTTGATCGGGCTGTCGATCGCATGGGAGCTGGCGCGAGCCGGTTGGCGCAGCACAGTTTACGAGAAGGGGCGCTTTGGAGGCGAGGCGAGTTGGGCGGCGGCAGGCATGTTGTCGCCGGGCGGGGAAGTGGAAGGACCGTCGGCCCTTGCATCGCTTGCGATAGAATCGCGGGACCTTTACGGGCGATTCGTCGAGAATTTGGAACAGGCTTCGGGACTGGGGATCGATTACCAGGAGTGCGGGGGCCTCGATCTGGCGTATTCGCCGGAGGAGTTGCGGGTGCTCGAAGAACGCGCGCGAGTGCAAGCGGCTGCGGGTATCGAGTCGCGCCCGGTTACAGCGGCGCACATTGTAGCTTTCTGGCCGCGCGTGCGGAGGGAAGGATTGGCGGGTGGACGATTCTATCCGAAGGATGGGGTCGTGAATCCGCAGGAGCTTGTGACGGCGTTGGCGAAGGCGTGTCGGAGGGCGGGCATCCAGATACATGAGAACTGCGCTGCGGCGCGCGTGGAGGTTTTCGAGAAGGGCGCGACTGTGGAAAGCTGCCGCGGAACAGCGTGGCACGACGCGGTTGTGATTGCCGCCGGAGCGTGGAGCAGCGATTTAGAAATGCGCGGCGCGCCGGCGATTCCGCGAGCCGAGCCCGTGAAAGGGCACCTGATCGGATATCGGCAGCCGGAGCACACGTGCGCGACCATCGTTCGGCATCGGGGGACGTACTTGCTGCAGCGGGCGAATGGCCTGTTGATCGCCGGGGCGTCGGTGGAGCACGTGGGATTCGATCGCGAGCTACGGGACGAGATCGCAGCCGGTTTAGCCGGCGAAGCGGCGTTCGTATTTCCTCATCTGGCCGAGACGGCGCCATCGGAGGTTTGGGTGGGGTTTCGTCCAGAGAGCGATGGGTTGCACATCGGGGCGTGGGGTTCGAAGCGCCTGTTGCTGGCTTATGGCCATTACCGCAATGGGATCCTGCTTGCGCCGGTTACAGCCGCGCGGATTGCCGCCGAGATTAACGCCAATTTACAAACGCGCTAGCGCGTTTGCGCTGGAGGTCGTGGATCAGGCTGGCGACGCGCGAGGCTCGCTTGAGCAGCTTTCCGAGCAGGTCTTCGAGCGCAGATTCATCCTCTCCGATCCAGTCTCGCGGGATCTCCTTCCATGCGGCATCTACGACGGTAGCCGGGAAGTTTGCGACCATGTCGAGCCAGGGCTGGAAGGAATCGAGCGAGCGCACCTCGTCATAAACGGCGGTGCGGAAGTAGAGGCCTTGAATAGGGGAATCCTGGAACTCCCAGTGAGGGCCGTTGAAGGCGAAGCCATGATCGATCATCTGGGCGAAGAAGCCGATGCGGGCTGGGGATTCACCTTTGAGCGGGGTCCAGCTCTTGGCGCGCGCGCGGAAAAAGACAGCCTGGCGGGAATCGGCGTTAGAGACCCACTTATCGAAGACGAGGGCGCCAAGGAAGTCGGCGCGGTTTTCGATTTTCGATAGCAGCTTGTCGGGCAGGAAGTCGAAGATGGCGACGCGGTCCGGGTGAACGGCGAGACGCGAGCCGAAGTGCAGGCCGGCAGTGACGATTTCGCGGCGTGGACCGATGGAGAGATAAAGATCGGGACTCGATGAGATGAAATCGGAGGTGAGCTCGACCAGAGCGGTCTCAGGAACGTTGATCTGGAGATAGCGGAGAAAGGCCGCGGCCAACCACTCGTTGATCAAGATGCGGCGATGCTGCGGGTTATTGGTGAACTTGACGACATAGAAGGCCCCGTCTTCGCCCTCGATGAGATGAGCTTGGGCGCCGCCGCGCATTTTACGGATCAGGTTGCGGGCGCGAACAGGCATGGAGAGGTTCGAATGCGAAAATCAGGCTTGGTCCGAACTAAAGGAAAGGAGCACACACGACGAATGCCCGAAGATTCTTCCGAGAAAACGCCGCCGAAGAACACCGATGAGGTGGCGCTCGAATTGATGAAGTTCATTGCCGTGACGACAGGGTATGGGCGAGGCACGCCGAGCGCAGGATTCGGGGGGAAGGGCTCGCGGTCGAGCGAAGAATACGCAGACGCGCTCTTGGAGCTATTCGAACGCTGCCGCGGCACAGTCAGCAAGCCATCCAAGCCGGGGAAGTGAACGCCAGAGGGCGGTCTCACTACCCGAAGATTCGCGCCGCCACGGAATGGCGGCGCGGAATGGCATCCCTATCTCCTCTTCTTCGAGGCTTTCTTGGCCGAAGATTTTTTGGACGCAGCCTTTTTCGGCGCAGCCTTCTTGGACGCGGCTGTCTTCTTCGCCGATCTTTGAGGCGCGGCTTTCTTGGAAGCTGCCTTCTTAGGCGAAGCCTTCTTTGAAGCCGACTTTTGGGGCGCGGCCTTCTTGGCGCTCTTCGGCGCGGCTTTACTTGAGGACTTCGAAGCGGCCTTCTTTTCAGCCTTGGGCGGCGCCTGTTTGGCAGAGGCGGTCTTCTTCTCGGCGGCAGGAGCCTTCTGCGGCGACGAAGCCTTCTTGGCGGGAGCCTTGCGAGCTGGAGTTTTCCTCGCGGAGCGCGGCTCTTGTTCTTCCTCTATTACGATCACCTCTTCCGCGAAGCCGCCACGATCACCGCCGTTTCCCGTGGATGCGGATTCAGACTCTTTGCCAGGCTTATCTTCCGCCGCGTGCGAGGAACTGCCCTCGTGGCGCGCGCCGCCCTTGTGCGGCGTTGAAGCGGAGTGTTCTAGCTTCTCGTCTTCTTCCTCATCCTCGTCATCATCATCGTCTTCGTCGTCGTACTCGTCCTTGTCCGACTCCTGCTCTACGTTCCCATCTTCGTAATCGAAGTCGTCGTCTTCTTCGTCCGGCGTAAGCCAGTAAGTGAAACTCACGATCTCCTCCCTTCGCACCTTCTTACTATGCATCCAGATGACGCGAATTGCAAAATGATTTCACTGCGTGTGAGATTGCGGGCCCGCGAATGGCAGGGGCTGAAGCTAATTAGCGGGCGAGGCTCGCAGTTCGAACGGCTGCCTTGCGATGCAAGACCTGCGCTGAGACCCGGTGCTCTGGCGCGGAATGGGAGCCGTGCTTCGCGGCCGCCTTGGGCGATTTGGACGCGGCCGGGAGTAGGCGCTTAGAGGCGCCACGGCGCGCGCGAGACGGCGCCGGAGAGTCGTCGTGGTAAGCGGCGGGAATCAACAGCGTGTCGCCTGTCTCGAGCGATTCCGCGCCGCGATTCACGGCGACGATTCGCTCCGGGGTCAGATGAAAGCTTCTAGCGATGGTTGCGAGAGTGTCTCCAGCGCTGACGCGGTGCAGCCGCCAGGCTTGCCGGTTCTCGGCAGGAACCGTATCGAGCGCGGCTTGCGCGGTTTCGGCCGAGCCTTTGGGCACGTGAATCTGGAATCCGGCGGGCGCTAGAGAACGCAGCAGAGAGGGATTCAGATCGCGAATGACCGAAACGGGCTGGAGCGTGGCGTCGGCGACCAGATCCAGATTGGTGGATGCCGTCAATGGGATCGTGTCGTATTCTTCCGCCGGGTCCGTCAGAACGCTCTCCAATCCGTAATCGGTGGGATTCTTGGCCATGATCGTGATGGCGACGATGATGGGCACGTAGTTGGCGGTTTCTTTCGGAAGAGCGTGGCGTTTCAGAAGCTCCCAATAATCCGCATAGCCGGTGCGCTCGACCGCGCGGTCGACGGCGCCCGCGCCGCAGTTATAAGCGGCGATGGCCAGATACCAGTCGCCATAACGCGCGTATAGGTCTTTAAGGTATTTGGCGGCGGCACGGGTGGCTTTCTCCGGATCGAACCGCTCATCGTAGGCAGCCGTGTGAACCAGATTGTAATTGGCGCCGGTTCCCGGGATGAATTGCCACATGCCGACGGCCTTCTTATATGAAATCGCGCGGGGCAGGAATCCCGATTCGGCCTGCGCGACGTAGATCAATTCCTGGGGGACGCCTTCTTCAGTGAAGATGCGCTCAATCAGATCCTTGTAGCGTCCGGAGCGGCGGAAGCCGGCCAGGAGGGTTCTGCGGCCTTTGTCGGTAGAAAAATAATGCACATATCCGAGGACCGGATCGGCCAATTCGAGGGGGATGGCGGAGGCCGTTTGGTTCAACTCCGATTGCAGCTTGGGGGCCAGGCTCGGGTCCACCGGGAAAGTGGTGTGGCTGATCTCATCGATGGGCGCCTTGTCGAAAGCAGCAGCTTCTTCGCTTTGTCCCGCGCCCAGGCTTTCCACATCGAAGCGATAGATCAGGTCGCAGAGTTCTTCGAGGCGACGTTCGATCCGGCGATGATCCGGGAGCGAATCCGAGGCATTCAGCAGAGTGTCGATCGAGGCGTCGAATTCCCGGCGGGCGCCCCCGATGTTGCCTTGAAAGTAGAATTGCCGACCTGCATCGAAGTGCATGTTGGCACGGGCAAGGCGGTCGTCGGCCTCGGGCGAATGAGGGGTGGAATCGGAGGCCGGCGCGGACTCTGTTATCGGTAGCCCGGCAGGACTGGCGCCCGCATTGTCAGTGGCGGCGCCGGCAGCGAATGACAGCCCGGAAATCCGGAGACCTGCGTTATTTACCTGAGCCCTCAAGACCGAAGCTGCTGTAAGGAGGACCAGTCCGGCAAAAACACGTTGAGACGGTGCCATCATTCGATAAGCGGGCTTTATGCCTCAAGAAAATAGTAACAGAATCATTACTCTATCTCAGGCCGCAACAGGCGGTCAAGGTCGAAAAAATCCGGTTGTACTACTTCTCATATCGTCTTCCATTCGACATAGCCGCAGAGATCCCACCGGGGAACCCGGGTAATAGAACCTGCCCAACCGAGGTTTAGTCTCCATATGTCACTCAAAATGATCGATTTGTTCAAAGAGGGGACGTCGCAACCAGGAAGTAGATGTGGCAAGTACATGCCATGGCCCGCCGTCACCGTTCAATAACTGACGATGAGACGGGCCGTAAGGTGGGTAACGTTCTAGCGGGTGGGAACTGGCTGGGCCGCGCGACTCGATATGATGCGGTCGATCATGCCGTAATCCAGCGCTGCTTCGGGTTCGAGAATGTAGTCGCGGTCGACATCGCGGGCGATCTTATCGACCGGCTGACCGGTGGCGTCGGCGAGGATCTCGTTCAAGGACTGCCGCATGCGCAGGATTTCGCGAGCGTAGATGTCTATATCGGCCGCTTGGCCGCCGAGACCGCTCATAGATGGCTGATGGATGAGAATGCGGGAATTGGGCAGGCTGAATCGCTTTCCTTTGGCGCCGCAGGCCAGGAGAACGGCGGCCATTGAGGCGGCTTGACCGATGCAGTAGGTGACGATATCGGGTTCGACCAGGCGCATGGTGTCTAGGATGGCGAGGCCAGCGGTGATGGAGCCGCCGGGCGAGTTGATGTAAAGCGAAATATCCCGTTCGGGGTCCTCGGCGGCTAGAAATAACATCTGAGCCATAACGAGGTTAGCGACATTGTCGTCGATGGGCGTGCCGAGGAAGATGATATTCTCTTTCAGCAGCCGGGAGTAGATGTCGTAGGCGCGCTCGCCCCGCGACGTCTGTTCCACCACCATGGGGACGAGTACCGAGTTGTTCATCCTGAAGCTCCTTGATTTCAAAAGCTCTCCGCTACGGGGTGAGCCGTTGGCGCGTCATAAAGGTTTGCACCCCCATCATATGACGGGAGGGCGGGTCAGCTAGGGTTTTTCGCACCCAAGGCGCTGTTGACGGCATGGTTGGGGCCGCGCATATTGGAAAGTGCTCGAACAAACGCCGGTTCTTCTATAGTTTGGGGGAAAACAGAAGGGCCGGCGGAAATTTTCGTGGAAAAACGTACATCTTTGTGACTCAGCGGCTAATTGTTGGGGCTGGTTGTGACGATTAGCTTGGTATCGAATTGTAGAGTGCGGCGCTAACTATGAGAGTTCTGATAGCCGATGACAGTGCACCGTCCCGCATCCTCTTGCGGAGCGCGCTTCTGCGCTGGGGGTATGACGTCGCGGTGGCAGAAAACGGGGCGCAGGCCTGGGAGATTCTGGCAGCGCCGGATGCGCCGACCATGGCAATCCTGGATTGGGTGATGCCTCATATGACGGGGCCGGAAGTGTGCCGGCGGGTGCGGGAGGCTCACCGGGAACCTTATACCTATATCTTGCTGCTAACCTCCAAGAACACCAAGGACGAAACGGTGGAAGGGCTGGAAGCCGGGGCCGACGACTACATCGTAAAGCCGTTCGACGAGCATGAGTTGCAGGTGCGGCTGCGGGCGGGGCAGCGCATAGTCGATCTGCAGATGCACCTGCTGCAAGCGCGAGAGGAACTGCGGGAGCGAGCGAATAAGGATTTGCTGACGATGCTGCCGAACCGGCCCGCAATAGCGGCTAGGCTCGAGCAGGAGGTCTCTCGGTGTCATCGTGATCGGCGCACGGTGGGCGTCATACTGCTCGATTTGGATCATTTCAAGAAGATCAACGATACGTACGGACACTTTGCCGGGGACGCGGTTTTGCGCGAGACAGCTTCGAGGCTGAAAGGCAATATGCGGCCTTACGATGCGGTGGGTCGATATGGCGGTGAGGAATTCCTGGTGGTGCTGCCGAATTGCGACCTGGAGCAAGCGACCACTCAAGCCGAACGCATGCGGCACAGACTGCACGGCAGCACCATGTTGGTGGATGGCGTGGAGATGCGCGTGTCGGCGAGCTTCGGCGTGACCGTTTCCGACTGTTCCGAGCGGAATCCAGATATCTTCGTACGAGTGGCCGATGAGGCTCTGTATCGGGCGAAAGCGAGCGGACGAAACTGCGTTTCGAGTCTCACTTTGCAAGAGTCGGCTGCGCGCTTGACCTAGGGCGCCCCGCGGCCGCCATACGAGCTGCCTTGATCCTTTAAGAAGCCTTCCTCGCGCTATACTGTGGTCTGTTGCGCCCGTAGCTCAGTTGGATAGAGCGTCTGGCTACGAGATTAACGGCAATCACGTAAACCGTTGATAACCATACTGCGCATACGTCGCCAAACGTAACAAAACGTCTACGTTCGGCGCTTATTGCACACATAGCTGCACACAAAATCAGAATCCGGCGCGCCGGTTTAAGAGCGTTTTCATGAAGGCTATTGTTGGAAGGCGGATTGCCGCTGTCGAGGCAGATCCGCCCACATCCGCACCTCGAGAGAAGCGCGGCGCTACTCGCGCGCGGAGGCTCGATGACATGCGGCGCTACGCCGCAGGAGCGTGCCGGAGCGCATTCGCTGATGGCCATCGTGATGGATGGCCTGGCTCTCCGGTCCTGGGTCCACACCCGCCGACGAGCAGATGCCGTTAGCCCTCGATCCGGGAGCTGAAGCTTTCTGCGCCGAGGTCATCGCTGGCGTCAAGTGAAAGCGCTTTGGAAAAAGCGTAGCAAGCGCATCCAAGCTGATGTAAATAAAAAAGGCGAGAAGTGTTCGCAAATAAGTGGTTGCAACCACTGTGGTATAATCGCCGCCGCTCCAATTGAAGGGTCGAGCTTACTCTATGCATGCGCAAACCAAACCTTTGCCGGTGCCGGCGGCATGGCTCCGGAGTGTTTCGCTACGCGCGTCGTTAATTCTGACGGCGCAAATTTTTTGCTGCAGCGCTGTTGTTCTGCGCGGCGGCCGCGGCGCAGGTTCCGACCAACGAAGCTTCTGTTCAGGACCTGTGGCAAACTCTGTTTCTTCACGTCTTGCGACAGCAAAACTTCGCTGCCGAAATCAAGCAGAAGCATGGAAAAGAATCTCGGTACGTGCCGTACCAGATCAGCCGCGAAATCGGCTGGTGTGGCCAACCTGTCGGGCGGGACGGGTGTCCTGACGGCATAAACGCTGGCCGCATGCACGGACGGGACGCCGACGGCGCCCTGAAGTCGTTCGCCGGGCAGTGGCAAGCGCTGCATCAGCAGTTCCTCGGCCAGAGTAAGGGTAATCGCCAGCAGTATCTGAACCAGATCTCTGCTTTGATTGACAAGCTGAAGGCCGCGCTTGGGGGGCCCAATTCCGACAGCTCAGCAACTATGTACTCAATCAGATGCCAAAGCCGCATGTTACATCCAATAAGTTGAAGCGCAAAACGTCCAACGGAGTAGCGGCTGCTACTGTCCAGCCTGCGGGAGCGGGCTCATCCGGCGGCTTCCTGATATCGCTGTACTATGACTCGGGAATTTCCATCGATCCCGATACCGGTAGTATCTCAGCCGCGGCTTCGTCTGATGTTTGGTTTGACGACAGCTGTGACGACGGCGAGTACTACTGCTACCTAGAGTCTGATGTCTCCATCTCGTCCGTCGAATCGAGCAGCGAGGATGAGTACTGTGAAGACTGTGCGGAGGTTGACAGCGGAGTTCAGGTTTACGGGCAAGTTACTAGCTTCAACACGGTCTACCCGGAGTCTGGCTACCACTACGGGTACGGTGAGGAGGACTTTGACGACTGCGATGACTGCGACGTTGTGGGCAAGCTGCCTGTTCTAACGAAGGCCGCCTCCCATGCTCGGGCGCTCACTCATGTGCACAGTGCCGGTGAGGGCGGGGACTGTGAGGACGACGGAGAGGATGACGGCTACTGTTGGGAGTACATAAACGCCAACTCGAGTGCTTCCGAAAGCACGCCGGCGGAGCCAGACATCAGCCTTAGCAGCCTCAATACTAGCAGCCCGACGGACGTTGAAATTCAGTACACCGACAGCGGGGCTGCTCTTTATTACTCTGAGTTCCAGCTCGGGGATCCAGGGTCGATCACTTACGCAAATTACAACGGAAACCCAATTGACTACTACTTTGACCTAGCCAACATTGTCTTGGCATACGACGGTTCGGACGGTGGGGACTTCACCTTGTACATAACAGGCTACTTGTATGGGCTATCGGACAAAGGGCAGTCCTGCCCGTCCAGTATTTCACGCCTGGACCCCCAGAACAGCGCCGGCTACCTCTTAAATACCGGGGGATCGGAGATTGCGCCCGAGGTGATTTCGTTCGGGAGACAGGTGGCCATCGAGGGCTATGCGTTCAGCTTCTGTGAGAACCACGCGAGCAACCCGACCACCAACCTCGTGTTCACCTCGGCGCTGGACTACGAGCCCACCCAAGCCGTCACCTATTCGATCGGCATCTTGGACGAGGATGTCGTGTTCTACAACGACACCACGCACGCTTTGACTGAGCAGCCGCCAGGTATTGCTCCCGACTACCCGGTCTACGAGTACACGGGATTCAACGGGACTGGGTGGATTTGGGTGCCGCCAGGTTCAACTCAAAAGGTGTGCAACACAGGGATGACCTTGGTCGACAGCGGCACCACCGTCTGGGTAGGGTCGCTCGGTTGCTTGTCGGTCACAACGTAGACGTTTTTCGAAAAAACAGGGAGAACAACCATGAGAGTCACCATCTTAGCAGTCCTTACGTTCCTGGCCGCAGTTTTCGCGGGGGTGGCAGGCCAAGAGATCCTAGCCACCATCACACCGAGCGGAGGTAAGGCAGAAGCGGTTGTCGAGGACAAGAACTTCACCAAACTGACGCCTGAAGCCGAGAGCACGTTCTACCTAAAGTATGGTCGCCACTCGGATCCCAACAGTTCGGGTGACCAGCAGATAATTGCCACCAACCTGCAGGCCGCAAGATGCAGGGAGCTGAACCGGCGCGTCCAGCTAGCGGTGCTCGCCCAGGTGCGAACGGAGTTCGCTGTCGCCGTCACGCCCCAGGCCGTGGCAACAGTTCGAGGGTTTTACCACCAACACTCAATGCCCTTAGAGCTCGAACAGAAGATTCTCACAGCGTTGAGCGACGTGGTCGACAAACGCCAGGATCCAACCACCGTCTACGAGAAGGAGTTGGCGAACACCGGTTTTCCGCTCAGGGTCTGGCAACTGAATGTAGAGCAGGCTCAAACATCAGCCGGGCGAGCGACGTTGACCGCCTATATACGGAATGCCGCAAGTACTCAGCCGATCCCGCAGGCAAAATGGGATGAGCTCGCGCTGTCGATAGCAACGGACGAAGCAGTCGAAAAGTACTTATCCAGCCAGGATTCGCAGTTTGAGTCCGATCTTGCCGACCTCAGGAAGTCGTTCCATCTGCCCGAGGATCAGATCAGGTCGAACATCACTGCTCTGGGTATGACGCGTTTGAAGACCGGACCGACGTACAACGAAATCCAGCACGTTCTGACGGTCTGGAAGAACTTCTGGAAGGAGCAGACGGCGAAGGTGAGTGTTGTCACCGCGCCTGGATCTTACCTTCAGGCGTGCACAGAGTAGAACCACTGAGCCCCTTTTTGAAATGGGCCTGCTCGAAAGGGCAGGCCTTTTTCTTACGCCCCGTCGCATAAGCGAACGCTGGCGCGAATGGCGCGGACAAAAGGCCGCTCTGTTTCTGTAAAGCGGGGTAGACCAGGGCTATCTGAACCGCAATCCGGCTGGCAAGATCCACATGCCGGGATCTCTACAGCGGGATCTCGCCGCTTGGCGCGGTGCAGTGGTTACGAATGGCGGAAGCAACGAAGCGGATCGGTTTATCTTCTCGTCGCGCAATGGTACGCCACTGTGCGCGGATAACTTTCCGCGCCGCATAGTAAAGCCGGCCGCTCAGCGCGCCGCTATCGTGGTTTAACTTCCGCGCCGCACGCCGAGGATGTGCAACGCTCCTGAGTCAAAACACCGGCATTGAGTCCAAACACCGGCATTATAGACGTACAATCGCATCTACGGCACGCTCGCCTGAGATGACGCTCGGCGCCTACGTATGGGCAGTGCCGGCCAGTGTCCGCCAAACGTTGAGGCGCTAGATCATGCGATTCAAGCCGTACCGCGAAAATCCAACGTTATTGAACGCAAAATGAACACAAGTCAAAAACGACGCTTGGAGCGTGGTACGCTAAATATGGCGGTTTCAGTAGCTTAGAACGTCTGCGCCCGTAGCTCAGTTGGATAGAGCGTCTGGCTACGAACCAGAAGGTCGGCAGTTCGAATCTGTCCGGGCGCACCAATAGAGTCTTTGGCCCACGCCGCCGGTTTTTAATTCCACCGCAAGTTCCGGATAGTTCACTCGCTAGGACACGAACTATGATCGACCTTGTGAACGCTGCTGCTGCAACTCGAACTCTCGATCAGGAAATGTGTTGGTCGGCTGTCCGCAGGAAGGATCGCACCGAAGAAGGCCGGTTCTATTTCGGCGTCATGACGACCGGGGTATATTGCCGCCCCGGGTGTCCGGCGCGGACGCCACTGCGCGAAAATGTGCGGTTTTACCGAACACCCGCGGACGCTGAAGCGGACGGATTGCGCCCGTGCCTCCGATGCCATCCGGCGGCCTCGGGCGTGGAGGCAAATAGAAGCCGCATTCGCCAGGTCTGCGATCTCATCCACTCGAAGGTCGCCGGCGGGGACGTGCTCACACTTGGCCAACTCAGCCGCGAGGTGGGCATGAGTCCATTTCATCTGCAGCGAACCTTCAGGGCCGCGGTAGGCGTTACGCCGAGACAATTTATCGAGCAATGCCGGATGGAGGCGTTGAAGGCTAAGCTTCGCGAATCGGTGTCGGTGACTGCGGCGGTCTACGATGCCGGATTCGGGTCGAGCAGCCGGGTCTATGAAAGGAGCGATTCGCATCTTGGCATGACGCCCCGCCAGTACGGATCGGGAGCTGCCGGAATTGCGATATCGTACGCCACCATCGAGACGCCACTTGGTTTGCTGATGCTGGGCGCAACCGATCGAGGTCTCTGTTTCGTGCAGTTTGGCGAATCGGCGGGCCAGCTTCTCGGCAGCCTTCAGGCCGAATATCGAGCGGCTGCAATCGAACCGATGCCGAAGCCACGGGCGCCTCAATTCCGGTTGTGGGCTGAATCGATTTCGAGTTATCTACGTGGCGAGCATTTCTCGCTGGACCTGCCTTTGGATATTCAAGCAACCGCTTTTCAAATCCAAGTCTGGACCTATCTTCAATCCAGTCCTAGCGGAGTTACTAAGTCCTATTCCGAGATTGCGCAGGCCACGGGGAATGCGAAAGCGGCGCGCGCCGTTGCACGCGCTTGTGCCGCGAACCGGGTTGCGATTGTGATTCCGTGCCATCGCGCGATTCGCGGGAATGGACAATTGGGCGGCTACCGCTGGGGGCTTGATCGCAAGAAAGCTTTACTGCAGGTCGAGAGCGTCAGTAAGTTCTCCGGTAAATCAGGCTCAACTTAGTCCGGGCTATCAACTTGTAATGCGCGAGCCAAGGCTGGAGGTCGGAATAGTTCTCAGGCGCGAGCCTGGGATTCAGGAGCCCTAAGCCGTCTACCAGATAAGCAGGTTTGGTCCGAGTTAGTTTCTGCCGGTTCAAGGCCGCGGGGCCGCCGTAAATAGCATCCTGAGCGTGTAAGTGCCGATCCGCGGGCACGCCGGTCAGGGGTTGTGAATCCCAGAAAAGGCCGTCGGAAATCATCCTGGTGTAAACATACACATCCGGACGGTAGCCCCAGACGAACAATGTATCTCCGGGGCGCCGTACCGCAAGAATTTTTCTCGATACCTCCTGGCTATCGAGATCCATTCCGACGTCGATCCAATGGGGTTCGCGTTTCAGAATGGCGTCGTAGGCGAGCATCGCGTAGCGCGGGCCGAAACGAATGAAGGGCGCCAAGAGCAAGAGAGCGAGCGCAACGGCGGCAACCTTTCTGAATTGATGAAGAGCGAGAACGGCGCCGCGCGCGGCGAGAACGACCAGGGCTGGAAGAACCTGGAGAAAGTAATGTGGCGCAAACCGCCAGCCGATAGCGGCAGCCGCGAATGAGAGCGCGAGCCAGGCGCCGAGTTTTGCTCGTTCGGCTGTCGGAAGCCGCACGAATGCGAAGACCGCGCCGGCGCCGATGGCGGCATGGAACCCGAGCCAATCGGCGGTTCTAACAATTCCATTGACGAGCGGCCGCGTAACTGGCGATTGAGCGGCGTAGATCAGGCCCCAACGCCACACCTGCTCGTAGTAGCCAGCCGTGGCGCCGGTTGCGAGAGCGCCGATCCAGGCCAAGACGGCAGGCGCTGCAAATCCCAGCAGCAGGAGTGGAATTCCGGACGGCAGAAAGAGCGCACATGACGCCAGGACGAACAGCGCTTTGGTGTTGGCGAGGAATCCGATGCCGCCATAGAGGCCGGCCCGGAAGGGGGATTTCGCCTGCGCATAATAGACCGCGGCAAGATGAGGAACGAGCAGGATCGCATCGGCGGCAAACGGAATAACAGCGGACGGCAGATAGAAGGCGAGGAAGAAAGCCAACAGCAGAGCGGCGGCGGAACCTTCCGCTTCGGTCCAGAGGGAGCGCGCGAGCCGATAGATCAGCCAACAAGCGAGACAAACGTAGGCGGCATCGAACAGACGCAGGGGCCAGCCGGCAAATCCGCCGATGAACAGATAGTAAACGGCGCAGAGGGGCGGTTTGTCGTACCAGAAGTCGCGGTAGGGAATCTTGCCGTGCAAGAGATGGATGGCCGCGGCGAGGTGGTAGTCTTCATCCGCCCAAAGCAAGCGGAGGTGGCAGAGCCGAAAGCAGGCGAGCGCGAGGATCAGGAAAGCGAGAGCCCAGCGACGCCCGAGAGGAGACGTGCCGGGTGTCGCCAACCGCGTATCATAGGACATGTAAGGAACCAGTGTTGCAGCCACGAACAGGCGCCAGAACTTTGCAGACTGTCGAGATCTCGAAGTCGTACAACGGCCGGCGCGTCGTGGACAACGTAACGGTCCGCGTGGAGCAGGGAGAAGTAGTCGGCCTGCTGGGTCCAAACGGGGCGGGCAAAACAACGTCGTTCTACATCATCGTGGGGCTGATCAGCCCCGAGTCGGGCGAGGTATTGCTCGACGAGGAACCGATCACGGAATTGCCGATGTATCTGCGGGCCAGGCGCGGAGTGAGCTATCTGCCGCAGGAGCCGTCGGTGTTCCGCAAGCTCAGCGTGGAAGATAATCTGATGGCGATTCTACAGACGTTGCGGCTCGATTCGCGGGAGCGGCGCGAGCGGCTGAACGTACTCATCGAGGACCTCGGATTGGAGACCGTACGCCACAGCAAGGGATACATGCTGTCGGGCGGCGAACGGCGGCGGGTGGAGATTGCGCGCTCTTTGGTCTTGCAACCGGACTTCATCTTGTTGGACGAGCCATTTTCCGGAATCGATCCCATTCAGGTGCTGGAGTTGCAGCGGATCATCGGGGATTTGAAGCGCAAGGGGATTGGGATTCTGGTGACCGATCACAATGTGCGAGAGACGCTGGCGGTTACGGACCGGGCGTACATCATCAGCAGCGGCCGGATCTTCCGCGCAGGATCGCCGGAATCGCTGGGGAACGACCCGGAAGTGCGACGCATTTATCTCGGCGAGAATTTCTATTTCCCGCCCGTTTACGCGAGCGAAGCCGAGCGCTAGAATTCGCTGAAATGGCCCAAAATGGGCTTGTTTTTAAGGTTCGAGAGTCCCTCTATTCGGTGCTAAACTGAAGCCAAATGAGTTCGCTTTCGCAGCGCCTGCATCTCGGAGTACAGCAAAAGCAGATACTCACGCCCGGCCTCGTCCAGATGGTTACGGTGCTTCAACTCAATCGCATGGAGTTGAAGGACATGATCATTAATGAAATTGCGGAGAATCCGGTTTTGGAAGAGGCGGCCGAAACAGGCGAAGAACTGACGCCGGCCGAAGTGCAGTCATTGCTGGAGCGCGAGCGTCAAGCCGAACCGGCGGATCAGGCGATTCTGACGCAGGCGGAAGACTCGGATTCATTTCAGTCGTTGGATCGCTCTCTCGACGGAGACTACGCGGCGGATGGCGCGGCGCCCGATACCCCCGTTGATGGCGCGGCGCCCGCGGCGACTGTGGAAGAGGCCGCAAAGCCCGAAACCGACCCGTTTGAAGAGATCGATTTTGGAAGTTTTTTCGACGATTATTTAGACCCCGGATTCAAGAGTCCCGCCTCCGAACCGGTCGATAAGCCGTCGTTTGAGACGTTTCTCTCATCGCCCGTTACGCTGAGCGATCACTTGCAAAGCCAGTTGAGCGTTCTGGTGCTTCCGGAGCGGGTGCGGCAGGCGGCCAATAGCATCATCGGCAATCTGGAAGAGAGCGGGTATTTGACCACCCCTATAGAAGAGATTGCGGTTGCCGAGGGACTGACGCTACGCGACGCGGAGCAAGGTTTGCAAGCAGTTCAATCGCTGGACCCGACGGGAGTGGGCGCGCGAACGCTACGCGAGTGCCTGCTGTTGCAGTTGGACGCGCGCGGATGCCGAGACAGCGTTGCCTGGAATATCGTCCACGATTATTTGAAACTGCTCGAATCGAGGCAATTGACGCAGCTCGCCAAAGCCATGAGCCGTCCCGCCGAGCACATCCAAATTGCGGTGAGCGTGATTCGGCACCTGGATCCGGCGCCGGGATTACGATATTCGGGCGGAGGCGCGCGCCAAGTCGAACCAGACGTTTACATCTCGAAAGAGGGCGAGGATTATCTGATCACATTGAACGATGATGAGATTCCTCAGCTTCGGTTGAACGGCGAGTATAAGCGGATGATCGACCGCGAGCAGGAGCCTAATAAGGATGTCCGGAATTACGTTAAGGAGCGATACGCTTCGGCGCTTCAGCTCATTAAGAACATAGAGCAGCGCAAGCAGACGATCCTCCGGGTATGCCACTCGATCATTCGGCGCCAGACGGAGTTTCTCGAGTTCGGTATCGATCAGTTAAAGCCGATGATGATCAAAGAAGTAGCCGAAGAGATCGGCGTGCATCCGTCTACAGTGAGTCGCGCGGTGGCGAACAAGTACGCGCACACTCCGCAAGGCGTATTCGAACTACGTTATTTCTTCTCAGAAGCGGTGCAGGGGCCGTCGGGGAGCGCCACGCCGCTGTTGATTGTGAAGAGGCGGGTAAAGAAGATGATCGAGGATGAAAACCGCGCCCATCCGCTGACCGATGAACAGATCACGGCGCGGCTTCAGGCGGAGGGGATACAAGTTACTCGCCGGACCGTGGCTAAGTACCGGGAAGACATGAAAATTCCTTCGACACATCAGCGCCGCGTCCGCGCCTAATTTCATCGCGCACAATGGGTCTCAAACGCCCTGTGCGCTGACAACGACTCGATCGGCATTTAAGTCCGCGAGCCGCGCTAGTTATGGTGGCTTGCTTCTAGAGGTGGCAATGAAGCTCATTTATACCGGCAAGACCAAAGAATTCACCCCTGAGCTTGAGAAAAAAGTCACAGGAAAGCTCGCGAAGCTGAGTAAGTTCATCGAGCAGCGTGGAGAACGGGAAGCTCACATTGTGCATCAGATAGAGCGCCGCTTGCACAAAGTAGTGATCGAGGTGAAGTTCTACGATCACATGCTGATTGGAGAAGGCGCCGACGCCGAATTGGATACAGCCCTGTGCGAAGCGGTAGACAAATTGGAGATCCAAACCGTCAAGCTGCGAAACCGCTGGCGCGACACGCACCGCGACGCGAAAGGCGTTCGCCTTGCGAAAGAGGCGTCCGAAGACAACTTTGTTCCGGCAGAAGAGGCGGCGCCGCAAAAGCCCTTAAGAGGCAGTAAGAACAACGGATCTGGATCGAAGCCGAAGGTCTTTCATATCGACTACGAGGAGGATCGCAAGCCGATGACTCTCGATGAGGCGATGCTGGAGATGGAAGGCGGCCAGCCCTATGTCGTCTACCGGGATGCAGCGCGAGGTTGCTTATCAGTCCTGGTGCGCCGCGCCGATGGCAATTACGATCTGATCGAATCCTAGGCGGCTACTGTACACTTATACAATTCCTCCGAATCCCGGTGATTGACGGGACCCCTTAGCCCATGGCGAAGCCAAAGCAACAGGCAGTTGTCGCAATGTCGTCCCGAGAGCCGGTTTCAACCGCCGATTTAGTCATCATTACGGGGATGAGCGGATCGGGGAAGTTGACGGCGTTAAAGGCGTTCGAGGACCTGGGTTTTTATGCGGTGGATAATTTGCCGATCGCATTGGTTCCGAAGTTTGCGGATCTTACGCACGATTCGAAAAGCCGGCGCCGCGCGGCTCTTATTATCGACATTCGGGAAGGCGAATCGTTGAAGCAGTTCCCCGCTATGTATCGCGATGTGAAGAAGGCGCTCAGCTCCACATTGCTGTTCCTGGACGCCGATGACGAAGTTCTGCAGCGCAGGTTCAGCGAGACACGGCGGCCGCATCCTCTCGGCGCCGAAAATGCGGTGATGACCAGCATTCGGGACGAACGCGAGCAGCTTGCGCCCATTCGCAAACTCGCCGATTTATACATCGACACCACCAAGCTGAACGTTCATGAGCTGCGCAGGCTAATCAACGGGAAGTTTCAGGGCGCGCAGGACGGAACAAAAATTGTCGTGTATGTCAACAGTTTCGGCTTCCGTAATGGCGTGCCGCCCGATAGCGACCTGGTATTCGACGTGCGCTTTCTGCCGAATCCGAATTACATTCCGGAGTTCAAGACCTTGTCGGGCAGGCACCCGAGCGTGGCGCGCTACATTCGGTCATTTCCGCAGACGATGGAATTTATAAATCGGATATCGGATCTGCTGATTTACTTACTACCGCATTACATTCGAGAAGGGAAAAGCTATCTTACGATTTCATTCGGATGCACGGGCGGGCAGCACAGATCGGTGCTGATCGCGAACGAGATTCAAAAACGCCTCAGTAAGGCGGGATTTACAGTGAAGGAAAGCCATCGCGACGTTAATCGCCACTAACGCACGACGAGCTCCGCAGTAACAGACGTGGATGGCCGGTTGGCAGAGTCCGAAACAGCCGCCTTTGCGCTTAACTGAACGGGAGCGGAAGTCATTCGAACAGGGCGGTAATCGGAGTAGAGATCTTCTTCGTTATTGCGCATTGCGTAGAAACCGAAGACAGTCGCGTTTACGCTTTGGCTGAAATATTTAGGCAGCCAGACATCGCCTATAGCCGCCTGTTCAAGCTCGAAACGCGTGCCGGGTTTCACCTTTGCGACAAACAAGCCAAACTGAACTGGATTGATTACTTCGGCCTCCACTTTGACCCAATGATGGTGCTCTTTGTCGATCCAGAGGCGTCCTTTCATGCCGAGGAGCACGCGGGCTTTTTCGACCGGCGGCTGGTAGGCAGGATTGGGCTTTGCGTCCAAGACATAGCAATTCACGCCTCCCACCGACTGCTCGCCCGCGAGCGAAAAAGTAAAGGCATCGACCATTTGCTGCATCAGCGTGTGCTCGTCGGCGCGCTCGGCCTGATATTTCGTTATTCGCGCCCGGCGGTCGCTTGCGGACTCATGCCGGCGGCGCGCCAGTTCGGCGGCAAATTTGGATTGTTCTTCATCCTGCTGTTGGCGATTCAGAGGTTGGTTGTCGATGGCGACTAAACGCGAGTAAGGCGAGCCGTCCAGCAGCGAGATCTCGACAGTTCTAGATTGGGCGATCTGGACGCGCCCGCTCCCGTCGATTTTGGTCTTAATGTCGCGCTCGCGGTGCGTGTATTGCGGCTGGGCATTCCAGTCCACGGTGTTCGCCAGCACGGAGCGGTGAACAATCTCCGATACGGTTGGGGATTCGCCTTGAAAGCAAAAGGAGCAAGGGCAGAAGGCCGAGAGGGTAAGAAAGCCGGCGACGGAGAGTTTTACAGCGGTCACGGTAGAACCTCCGAAGTGCTACCAGAGCAAGCGATTCGCCAAACCCCGGGTCTTTGACGGTCAACTACTTAGAAGATGTTCCAGGTTGGATAAGGTGCTTAAATCCACAGGCAATAATGTACTTTTGGAAGGACTTAGCAATTCTTGCCGGTTCGCCGGAAGGCATTCGCATCGCGCTCTTCGGGTGGGGCGTCGAGGCATTCGAGGTCCTTCTCGATGGCCACGTGCAGTGCCTCGCCGCCCGCGCTTAGCTGGAAGTACAGGCCTATGGCCTCTCCCCGCGCCCAATCCTGGACCTGCCAAGCCGGCGCGGAGACACGGATGACGCCATCGCGAAAGGTGGCGCTGGCAGTGGCGCTTGAAGCGCTTTCAAAGATGTAGGCCAGCGCCGCGCCGTCGGGAAACTGCACGCGTTGTTCCAGGGACCCTCCGGCTGCGAGATTTTCGACCTCGGGACGATTGACGCGCAGGCGCAGGCTGTTCTGACGGAGACGCAGCTTCATCCTCTATGAGTTTATCCGCCACTCCCCGGCATAGATGTTGAAGCGCTTCTCACGGACGAAGCCGAGCAGAGTGAGGCCGTAATCGCGGGCTGCCTCGATGGCGAGACTGGATGGTCCGCCCACCGTGGCAAGCACCGGCGCGCCAGCCATGATAGCTTTCTGAACGAGTTCGAAGCTGCCGCGGCTGCTGAGGAATAAAACCGATTCGCGCAGAGGGAGACGGCCCTTCAGAAAGGCGCTGCCGATCACTTTATCGAGCGCGTTGTGTCGGCCGATGTCTTCAAACACGGCGTCCAGGCGGCCGGCCGAGTCAAACAAGGCGGCGGCGTGGAGTCCGCCCGTTTGCGCGAAACCGGCCTGGCGACCACGGAGCAAACCCGGCATTTGTTCGATCAGCGAAGGAGCTACGCGGAAGTCGTCTGGAACCCGAGGTGGAACGTTCGCTGCGAGGACGTCCCGGCTGCGCTTGCCGCAGACGCCACAACTGGCCCCGACAAAACTGGTTCGTTCAACCCGCCAGCTTTCGAAATCTACCTCGTGGGCCAGTTCAGCGACGATTTCGTCCGATGGATCCGGGCCGAGAGCGCGTACGCCTGTAAGATCGCTTTGCTTCCGAACGACGCCTTCACTTACAAGGAATCCAACGGCGAGTTCGCGATCATGACCTGGAGTTCGCATGGCGAGAGCGAGCGATCGCGAGAGCCGGGCATCTTTAAACCAGTACTGGATGCGAATTTCCAACGGTTCTTCGGCAGCAACGGTGTCGAGGATGCGTTCGGATGCGCCGTTGCTTAAGCGCTTAATGCTGTAACTCCGGACCAGGGAGCGCTCCATAGCCGGCATGTTACGCGGCGCTGGGTTCGGAGAGCGGCACAGGCGCGAGCGATTCGTCCACAACAGTCACTTCCCGAACTCGCTGCATAAAAATTGCGGCTAATATGAAACAAACTCCGCCTACGATAACCGCCTTCATGCGATCGTTCCCGAGTAAGTTCGCCATAATCCAGCCAAAAACAAGTGAAGAAAGGATTTCGGGAATTACTATGAAGAAGTTAAAGATGCCCATGTAGATGCCCATCTTATTGGAGGGAATGGCAGCGGCGAGAATGGAATAGGGCATGGACAAGATGCTGGCCCATGCGACGCCCACGCCGACCATGGGCAGGAACAACAGCCACTTGTCTTGGATGATGGCGACGGATAACAATCCGAGCGCGCCGGCGAGCAGGCAAAGAGAATGCGTGGTTCGCTTACCCAGGCGGCTAGCGATGGAAGGCAACAAGGGCGCGACGAGGAAACACACGGTGTTGTAAACACCTGAGCAATAGCCGGCCCAAATGACGCCTTCGGTATAGGCGGTTTCTTGCGTCGAACGCGCTCCAAAAACGTTATGCGCGACAGCCACGGCGAAGAAGAGAAACATGCAGAACAAGCCCAGCCAGGTGAGGAATTGCACAACCGCAAGCTGCCGCATGGTGCCGGGCATGTTTGCTATGGCGTGCGTGATTTCGCCGAAATCGAAGCGTTTGGCATGCCTCAGGCGTTCGCGTTCTTGCGGGCTGGGCGGGTATTCCTTGGTGGTGAAGATGGTCCACAAGACCGCGCTGAGAAAGGCCGCGGCGCCGATCCAAAAAGATACTCTTACGATTTCCGGAATGGCGCGCCCTGCGGCGGCGCCGGCCGGCGGAATAAGCGAGCGCAGAAGCAGCGGTAGAGAAGACGCCGCGACGCTGCCGATCCCGATGAAGAAACTCTGCATGGTAAAGCCGCGGGCGCGCTGATCGTCCGGAAGCATGTCGGCGACAAAGGCCCGAAACGGTTCCATGCTGATGTTGATGGAAGCGTCGAGAATCCATAGAAGACCGGCCGCCATCCACAGCGCGGCGCTCTGGGGCATCAACACCAGCGCGCAGGAACTTAATAACGCTCCTGCAAGAAAGAACGGCCTTCGCCGGCCGAGCGGGCCCCAGGTGTTGTCGCTCCAGTGTCCAATAACAGGCTGCACTAACAACCCGGTAAGTGGCGCGGCTAGCCATAGAATCGGGATCTGGCTCGGCTGGGCGCCCAAGTATTCATAAACGGCGCTCATGTTATTCATCTGCAGCGTCCATCCGAACTGGATGCCCAAAAACCCGAAACTCATATTCCAGATTTGCCAGAAACTTAAACGTGGTTTCTCCATATGGCTCCTTGGTTCATCCTTGCCGAGGCGCTGCGCTTCCTCAACCCTCAAGCCGGTATGCGGTCGTAAATTTCAGCCATGTCGCGAAGACGCTGCCGATACTCGGGCGTAAACGCGCCGTGCTTCATTTTCCAACTCCAATTGCCGTTTGCCCTGCCCGGCATATTCATGCGAGATTCGCTTCCCAGTCCTAAGACATCCTGCATGGGCATGACAGCCACGCGGGCGACAGAGGCGAGAACGACCCGGATCAATTTCCAGTTCACCGGCTCATCACAAGGACCGAAATATCGCCGGGCTATTGCTTTTTCTTTCCGCACTTCTTCTGGAGATCGCACGCTATCCCCGCCTTCGCTGTTCCACCAACCCATCACTGTATCGTTGTCGTGAGTGCCTGTGTATGCGAACAGCTCGCGCTCGAAGTTATGCGGCCGGTGAGTCGTCGCTTGAGACTCGATTCCGAAGGCGAACTGGAGCACGGCCATTCCCGGGAAGCCGAAATCAGAGCGGAGCTGCTCTACTTCTGGGGTGATGTCGCCTAAGTTCTCGGCGATGACTTTGAGCTCTCCGAATTTCTTTCTTGCGGCTCGGAATAATTTGGGGCCAGGGGCCTTGATCCATCTGCCGTTCACGGCCGTAGTTTCCGACGCCGGCACGGACCAATAGGCTTCAAAACCACGGAAGTGATCCAGGCGCACAAGATCGAAAAGACGAAATGTGCCTTTGAGCCTCTCTATCCACCATTTGAAACCGGATCGCTCCATCTCTGCCCAGCGATAGATAGGATTGCCCCAAAGCTGCCCGGTCTCACTGAAATAGTCTGGTGGGACGCCGGAGACTTCGGTCGGCTTGCCGTCTTCATCAAGACAGAACTGTTCGGGATGAGCCCAGACATCGGAGCTCTCATGCGAGACATAAATGGGGATGTCGCCCATGATGAGAATCCCATGGTCGTTGCAATAGCGCCGGAGGTCGTCCCATTGGCGATAGAACTCGAACTGCTGAAATTTCTGGGCGTCGATTTTGTCTTTTAGCTTGCGGCGCCACGACTTCAAGGCTGCCGGAGCGCGCCGCGCGACGTCTTTCTCCCAACTGGTCCAGCTTCGATGGGAGCCGAATTCGCTTCGCATAGCCATGAAGAGCGCGTAGTCTTCGAGCCACGTCTTGTGCTCCGCGCAGAATGCTTTGAAACGAGACCTCTGTTGTGGAGCGGCGCCGCGCCTGAAGTTTTCGTGCGCCTCTTTAAGCAGAGCAGCTTTCCAAGTCTCGACTGAGTCGTAGTCAACCTTTTCGTCCGTAAAATCCGGTGCTCGAGCGATGTCGTCGTCCTTAAGGTAACCTTCGCGCACGAGCAACTCAGGACTTATCAGCAAAGGATTGCCGGCAAAGGCCGAGAACGCTTGATAGGGCGAGCCGCCGGAGCACGGAGGGCCTAGGGGCAGCATCTGCCATAAGCCTTGACCGGCTTCCTTTAAACAGTCGGCGAAACGAAACGCCTCCTGGCCGAAATCGCCAATGCCAAAAGGCGATGGGAGCGAAGTGGGATGCAGCAGAATGCCGCTGGTGCGGGGCAGCTTCACGCGACCACCTTAGCAGAGCATCCCAAGTAGAGCGCGGCGCGAACGAAACGCCGGAATGACACGAGAATCCAGCAGAGTTCGTGCGCTATGTTGGCGGACGAGAGCCATGCCGGCGGGCGAGATCAGTCATATCGAAGTTATTGTTCTTGTGCTGTTGTTTCTTGTCTGCACGCTGGCTCTGTTAGCGAAGCGTTTGCAAGTCGCTTACCCGATTGTGCTGGTGATCGGCGGTCTCCTGCTCAGCTTTATTCCGCGCGCGCCGCGCGTATTGCTGGAGCCCAACGTGGTGTTTCTGATCATTCTTCCGCCTCTGGTGTTTTCGGCCGCGTTCCATACTTCGTGGCGCGATTTCAGGAGGAACCTGGTGAGCATTTTGATGCTGGCTTTCGGGCTCGTGGGATTCACCGTATTCGGCGTCGCGGCGACTACACGCTGGATGCTGCCGGGCTTCGACTGGAGGACCGGCCTGGTGCTGGGGTCGGTGGTGGCGGCGACCGACGCGATCGCAGCTACTGCAACCGCCAAGCGGGTGGGTTTGCCGCGGCGCATCGTAGATCTGCTCGAAGCCGAGAGCCTCGTAAACGACGGCAGCGGCCTTGTGGCTCTTAAGTTCACTCTAGCGATGGTCATTTCGGGTGTTACGCCTTCTTTCTTCCAGGGCGCCGGGGTACTGACTTATTTAGTTTTCGCGGCGCTCGCGATTGGGCTCGGTATTGCAGTTGTCATTCGAGCCGTTCTCAGCCGTATCAATGAAGCGCCAATTGAAATTACGATCGGCATCATTACTCCGTATATTGCGTATTTGGCGGCGGAAAGCGCCGGATGCTCCGGAGTGTTGGCGACGCTCGCCTGCGGGTTGTATCTTGGCCGTCGCAGCTCCGATTTCTATTCTCTTCATGCACGCATGGAAGCTTCGAGTGTTTGGCGGACCATTGATTTCGGTTTGAACGGCGTAGTCTTCCTGGCGCTCGGCCTGCAATTGCCGTTCGTGCTGAGTGAACTCAAGGGGACGAGCATTCTCACTCTCGGAATCGATGGCGCGTTATTTAGCGGCGTAGTCATAGCATTGCGCATGTTGTGGGTGTTCCCAGGCGCGTGGCTCTCTTCGCGAATTTCATGCGCGATCGGGAGGCGGGCGGAGCCGCTTTCTCCCAGGCTAGTGTTTCTGGTCGGGTGGGCGGGCATGCGCGGGGTGCTTGCGCTCGCGGCGGCGATGTCGCTGCCCCTCGCTTTGCAGAACGGCTCCGCGTTCCCGCAGCGCAGCCTCATCATTTTTCTCTCGTTCTGCGCGATTTTCGCGACGCTTGTGGTGCAGGGCCTGAGCCTGCCGGCTCTCATTCGCCGATTGGGATTTTCGACCATGCCCGGGCACGAAGAAGAGGACCTGGCGCGGCGGGAGATGACCTCGGCGGCGCTCGATTCGCTTAACCGGTTGCGCGATCAGAGCGGGCGCGAGAAGGCTGAGATTTTCGATCAAGTGGAGCGCTACTATCGCCGGCGGCTTTCCCTTCTGGAGAGAGCGGCGGACCGCTCGGACGCTCCGCAGATCGATCATGAATCCCTTGCGCGCCAGCTTCGGAGCGTGGAGCGCGCTATCGCGGTTAAGCTGCGCGATGAGAATAAGATCCACGACGAAGTGCTGCGCGCTCTTGAGCACGAATTGGATTTGCTAGACGCAAGGTTTGCGGCGAGTGACACGGATGGGCGAGCTTCTCCCCAATGACGATAGACTTAAACTAGTATTGACGATGTCTGCCCTGGCGCCTACGTTGGTCCGTATCGACTTACTGGAACGGATCGGCCAAACTCCCTTGCTTGAGATACGATCGGCGAGCCGCGGCCGCGCGCGGGTTTTCGGAAAAGCCGAGTTCTTTAATCCCGGAGGTTCTGTGAAGGATCGCCCGGCATTGAACATGATCCGCCGCGGAGAGGAGACAGGACAACTGGTCCCCGGGAAGATCCTGTTGGATTCGACGAGCGGCAATACGGGCATTGCGTACGCGATGATCTGCTCGGCGAGAGGTTATCGGGTGAAGCTGTGTCTTCCGGCGAATGCTTCCTCCGAGCGTAAGCAGATTCTGCGGGCCTATGGCGCGGAGCTGGTTTTGACCGACGCGGCGGAGGGTTCGGATGGCGCTTTGCGCGTTTGCAGGCGGATTTATCAAGAAAACCCGTCCGCTTATTTTTATCCGGACCAATACAGCAACCCGGCTAACTGGCAGGCGCATTTTCACACAACCGCGCCTGAGATCATCGAAGAAACGGCGGGCAAGGTAACGCATTTCGTGGCAGCGCTAGGCACGACGGGCACGTTTACGGGCGTGACGCGGCGGCTTCGCCAAGACCTGCCGCATGTGAAATGCATCTCGGTGCAGCCCGCATCGCCGCTGCACGGGTTGGAGGGCACAAAGCATATGCCTTCGGCGATCAAGCCGGAGATTTACGATCCGAATCTGGCCGATGAAAACCTCTGGATCGAGACGGAAGACGCGTACGCGATGGCGCGCCGGCTGGCGCACGAAGAAGGACTTCTGGTTGGCGTATCGGCCGCGGCGAATGTGCTTGCGGCCTCGAGGGTAGCCGAAGGGATCGCCCGCGAGGACGGCGCTGGAGTGGTGGTCACGATACTCTGTGACGGCGGCCAGAAATATCTCAGTGAGCCGTTCTGGAATGATTGAAATTGAGAAGCACGCCTGGGATTCAATGGTACTTCACGCCGAGCGGACCTACCCGGACGAATGCTGCGGAGCGATGCTGGGACGGATACAGATCGATAAAAAGGTGGTGACCGCCGCCGTCGCGATGGAGAATTCGTATGAGGGCGAGAAGGGCGCTCGCTATGAACTGCGGCCGGAAGATCTGCTTTCAGCCGATAAAGAGGCGCGCGCGCAAGGGCTGGACCTCATCGGAATCTTCCATTCGCATCCGAACTGCGAGGCGTATTTCTCAGAGACGGATTTGAAGAATTCCTGCCCGTGGTACTCGTTCGTCGTTTTATCCGTTCGCGATGGCAAGTTTGATCACGCGCGCAGTTTCCTGCCCGATCTGGATCAGACCCGGGCAGACCGCGAGGAATTGATATGGCAAAAATCCTGATACCAACCGCGCTGCGGCAATTTACGGAGCAGCAAGACGCCGTCGAAGTGACGGGCGCGACGGTCGGCGAAGCGCTTGCCGCGCTGACCGCCCAGTATCCGAACATAAAGAAGAACCTGTTCAACGAACAAGGCAAGCTGCGCAGCTTTGTAAACGTGTATGTGAATGACGAAGACATTCGCTACATGGACAAAGACGCGACCGAGCTGGAAGGAAACGAGACCATTTCGATTGTGCCGAGCATCGCGGGCGGGTCCACGGCAGTGGCGGAGCCGCAAGCTGCCGCGCTGAGCAACGAAGAGGTTGCGCGCTACAGCCGGCATCTGATTCTGCCCGAGGTGGGCATGGAGGGTCAGCTCAAGCTGAAGCAGGCCAAGGTGGCATTGATCGGCGCGGGTGGACTGGGGGCGCCGCTGGGATTATATCTGGCGGCGGCGGGCGTCGGCCGCATCGGCATCGTAGATTTCGACGTGGTTGACGCATCCAACCTGCAGCGGCAGGTGATTCACGGGACACGCGATCTGGGGCGCAAAAAGCTAGACTCGGCGGCGGATCGCATGCGCGATATCAATCCCAATATCGCGATCGATAAGTTCGACACCGGTTTATCGAGCGAGAACGCGCTCGAAATTTTGAGGGAGTACGACGTAGTGGTGGACGGTACGGATAATTTCCCGACGCGTTACCTGGTGAACGACGCCTGCGTGCTGCTCAAAAAGCCGAACGTGTACGGTTCGATTTTTCGTTTCGAAGGTCAAGCCACTGTCTTCGCCTATCAGGATGGGCCGTGCTACCGCTGTTTGTATCCCGAGCCGCCGCCTCCGGGACTCGTGCCGAGCTGCGCGGAGGGCGGAGTGCTGGGGATTCTGCCGGGCCTGATTGGACTGGTACAGGCGACCGAAGCCGTGAAGATCGTTCTCGGGATCGGCGAGACGCTGAAGAACAGGCTACTGCTGTATGATGCATTGAGCATGCGGTTTCGCGAGCTGAGGCTGCGGCGCGATCGCGATTGCCCGGTGTGCGGAGAGCATCCGACCGTCACCAGATTAATCGATTACCAGGAGTTTTGCGGAGTAAGGCCTATGGCATCCGAAGCGGTTCCCACAGACGGCGCAATCGACGTAACGGAGGTGAAGAAGAAGCTGGATCGGGGGGACGATTTTGTCCTCATTGATGTTCGCGAGCCGCACGAATACCAGATTGCGAGAATTCCTGGCGCGAGGCTGATTCCGCTTGGCGAACTGCCGAAGCATCTGAACGAGCTTGATTCGGACGCCGACATTGTGGCGCATTGCAAGAGCGGCGCCCGTAGTCAGAAGGCGGTCGATCTGCTGAAGCAGAATGGCTTCCGGAACGTCCGAAATATGACCGGCGGGATCCTCGCATGGAGCGACAAGGTTGATCCGACAGTGCCGAAATACTGATCGGGTGGGCGCCTAAAGCGGCGCGAAATGATTGAGCGGGCCGTGGCCCGAGCCGAATCCGGGGGCCGTCTCAATGGCGCGCTGTATGAAGACTTTTGCTTGGCGAACGGCTTCCACGAGCGCTTGGCCTTTCGCTAATCCGGCCGCAATGGCGGCCGAATACGTACAACCACAACCGTGAGTATGGCGCGTTTCTACGCGCGCGCCCCGTAGAAAGACCGGTTCCCCGCAGCCGACCAAGACATCGACCGCCTCTCCCGGCGCATGACCGCCCTTCAACAGAACGGCTTGGCATCCCATGTCGAGCATGCGATGCGCCGCGGCGAGCATGCCGTCCAGATTCGCGATAATGACGCCGGTCAGCGCTTCGGCTTCCGGGATGTTGGGAGTGACCAAAGCGGCGCGCGGCAGGAGCAGCCGTTTCAAGGGGTGAATCGCATCGTCTAAGAGCCGGGCGCCATGCTTGCTAATCATGACCGGATCTACTACGAGCGGGAAAGAGAAGGTTGCGGCAAGCGCGGCGACCTCTTCGACGATGGCCGGGCTGCCAAGCGCGCCGGTTTTCGCCGCCGTCGGGGGAATATCGCCGAGCACCGCGCCGATCTGTTTCCCGACCAGATCGGCGGATAGCGTTTCCACCCAGGATACGCTTCCGGTGTTTTGGGCGGTTACCAGCGTGACAACCGCTTCACCGTAGACGCCGAATTGATGGAAGGTCTTGAGATCGGCTTGAATACCCGCGCCGCCGCTGGGATCGGACCCGGCAATCGTGAGCGCTACCGCCGGCATTATCCAACGGTAGCGCACACTCTTGGGCGGAGGAGCTTTATGGGAAGGACTGCGTGGTAGAGGTGCTTCCAGCGGAGTTCGAAATGCTGGCGGTTACTGACCCGATCTGCGTGACATCGCCGTTGACCGGGAAAGTGGCTTGCAAGGCAAATACGCCGCCACCCTGATTGTTGGTGAAGAAGTATTGCTGGAAGTTCGACGCCGCGTTCACGACAATAGCGCCGGGCGAAATCGCCTGGCCGGATGTGTTGAAGAACGTGAATGAAAGCTGTCCAGCGCTGTAGGTGTTATCGTAGCCATCGATTGTGACCACCACGTTCGAGGCTTGTTGCTGAGTATTGATCGACGTGATTTGGACCTTGGCGGCCAATATGTCGAAGGTCCAAGTTTGAGTTTGATTCTCAAGGCCTGTGGCTGTGAGGGTGATGGTGCCGGCAGTGGTTCCAGTCTGAAATGCGAATTGCGATTGACCGTTCGAAAAGGTTCCGGTCGGCGAATTTTGGTTGAAAGATATTTGATTCAGCGTCGCGCCCTGAACGGGCGTGATGAAGGTGATGGCCGGATCGGTCTTGATTCCACTCACAGCGGAAGCGAAGGACAGGCTTAAAGCCACGGGAGAAGGAATCGAAGCAGAAGCGCTGTTGGCCCACTGCAAAGTTGCCTGCACCTGCTGCTGGCTAGTGAAGGTTTGGGAGCTGCAAGGAGTTGTTCCGCACATCAACGTCAGATTCAGAGGCGCGGGGGCTTTGCCGGAAAGGGTGTATGAGATTCCGCTGGCGATGCCGAGCGTGGCGGTGGCGCTTGCGGCCTGGGCCGGCGAGAAGGTTACTTGGAACGTAACCGCCCAGCCCGGCTGAATGGTGACAGATGTTCCGGCCGGGAATGTGGATGTGGCGCCCGTCACGCCGGAAGCATAGGGCGCGAGCGTCATGCTTTGAATTGTGAAGGCGTTGGAGGAAGTCGTCAGCGTGGGTTGAGCCGCTAACGTGGCGAATGCGGTGCCGGGCGGGTTCGGATTAGTGAGCGTGAATGTCAGATCGAGAGTGGTTGGATCCGGACCCATGGGTATCGTCGTACCGGACGCTTGGCAGTGGGCGCCGGTCTTATCGGTGCAGGTAACCTGTAGTCCATCGCTTCCCACGGGAGTGCCGGAAGCGGGTAAAGCCGTCCCTTGCAAGGGATAAGAATTCGAACCGACGGCGAGGGTTGCGGAAACGGAAACCGCGGTTCCAGCGGCGGTAGGCTGGGGGGCGAACGTAACCGTGAAGCTGGCCGAAGCGGAGCCGGCGAGGGTGGCCGGCAGGGTGGAAGTGTTCACCGAGAACGGGCTTACGGCGAACTGCTCGGTCTGGAGCGCGACTGCCGGAACGTTGATGGTTCCGGCCGATTCGTTCGTCAGAGTGAAGGTGACGGAAGCGGTAGAGCCCACAGCGACGTTGCCAAAAGAAATGGGAGTGCTCGCCCCGGGCGCGGCGGCAGTGCCGTTGTTGTAAGTCAATACCAGTTGCGGCGCGGTGGCGTTGGCCTGGAGTTGGGAAACGGTTGTGACCGTCGTCGGGCATTCGGTCGAGGGGTCGGTGTTATCCAGACTGCAGCCATTCTGTTCCTCCGCATAAGCGACGGTGAGAAACCCGGAAATCTGGCCGGCAGCGGCGGGCGCAAATGTCACGGTGAAGTCTTCGAAGGTGGTTCCTTGCGGCGAAAGGATGGCGGGAACGTCGAGGCCGGTGAGGGAAAAATTGGAATTGGCGACTGTCGAGCCGGAACCGGTCGACACGAGCATCGAGACAATCTCGATGCGGTTTACCGACGTGTTCGCCACGCGCATTGTGAGGCCTGTGGAACTGCCGGCGGCGGTGTTCGCAAGCGAGTAGGTGGAACCGAGAGGAGTGAGCGAGCCGGAGTTATCGAGATAGAAACTAAGGTCCTGCGCGCACAGCGGAATCGAAAGAAACAGAACGGCCAGGAGCGCTTTCACTTCGCCACCTCCTGGTCGTGTCGCAACTGCGAGCCGCCCGCCGCGACAGGCGTGGGCAGGATGGAAAGCTGCAAAGCTTTGCTGGATAAATGAAGCGCCCAGTCCTGTTGCGTCGAACGAGAGGCGATATGCACCCATTCAGACGACATGCGCTCAAACGAGAGAGCGCCCGCACGGAGCGGCAGCGTTCGTACGGCCCCGTTGGGCGCTTGAATGGCGAGCCCGTTTGGGCTTTCGAAGACGATAAAGCCATCCTGCAGGAAGGCGGGCCCGACCACTCCCGGCAAGGCATCGGATGAGAGCACGCGTCCGGTTGGAAGTGAGATGCTGGCCTCGGAAACACCGCCGTCCGCATCGGTGAGAAGCATCCTGGCGAGCGTCGGGCCGACGAGCTGAAGAGAGGTGACCTGTCCGGGCAGTTCCGCTGCCGGAAGTTGAGCCTCAAGAAAAGCCGCGCCGTTCCAGTAGACCAGGAGGCTGTGCGACGGCAGCCAGGCTATGGCCGTGCTGAGAGCGCCATCCATGTTCAGGACAGGCGACGGTTCGTTCGATTGATACTCGCCGACTAACGTGGCTTGGCTGTTTAAGAGTTGAATCCTTCCGGCGATTGAGACGAGGCCGCCGAAATCTGAGAAGCTGGCCGTATCTGCGTCAAGCAGCGCCCGGTCGCCCAAGAGCATGTTGGATTCGAGGCCGTTGACGCCGCGAACCATGTGGTCCGCGTACCGGACCATACCGATCTTGGGCGTGCTGAGCTGCGCGACGAGCGCCGCCGGAACGATGAGAAGCGAGACGGAAAGAACAATCCTAAGCTTCATAGCTCTACTCGTTTGCTGAGATTTTCGCGGAGATTACGGATGGCCGACGCTGATGCTCGGCGCTCCAATGGAGAGCGAGGGAGCGGCGGCAGCGGTTGAGCCGCCTTTTCCGCCCTTCATGGCCATCATGGCGCCGGCCGCGCCACCCGCCACAACCGCAGCGATCAACCATTTCTTGCTGCTGTGCGATTTGTGATCCGACGCGCCGGTGGTAGTGATGGAAACGGAGGGTGACTGCGCCTGGGCGGCGGCGCCGGGTAAAGAAGGATGGGCGGGCGTGCCGGGCGCCGGACTGGCGCCGCTATTCACGGTCGGCAAAGACTGAGGGAGAGGCGGCGGCGAAGGCAATTGATCGAGCGCGGCGGCCGAGATCGATGGCGAAGAAGCGGAGACGTCCGTGGGTGTTTCAGCGGTTAACGGCGAAACCGTGAGCAGCGCGCTGAGAACGAGAGAGAAATAAGGAGTGAAAGTTTTCATGCGGCCCTCATCTACGTACCTGGCAGCCCCTTATCCTGGAAGCTGCTGAAGCGCACTACGGGCTCCGGCGCGAGCGCCGCGCTCCGCGATGCGGGAACCGCGAAAAGGAGTTGTTCGGTCTAGACTACCTGGATCAACACCACAGTGATGTTGTCCGGGCCGCCTTCGGACTTCGCGGCTTCCACAAGGTAGTGGCCTTTTTCGGCGAGACTTTTCTCGGAATCGAGAGTGCTCTGCAAGATTTTTTCGCTTAATACGCCGTGCAGGCCGTCGGAACAAAGCAGCACCTGATCGCCTGGGTCCAGATGGACCGTGGAGCAATGAATGCGGAGGTCATCGGCGGCGCCGACCGCCATGGTTAACATGTGGCGCATCGGATGTTTCCGAAGAGCTTCCTCGCTCAGGCCGATTCGCGAGCCGACCTCTTCGACCCAGGTTTGATCCTGCGTGACGCGCGAAAGCTCTCCATGAGCGCAGAGATAGGCGCGGCTATCGCCCACGCTCCCGATTTCAAGGCGTGAATCGCCAATGTTTCGGGCGACCAGTAAGGTGGTTCCCATACCGTCGAATTCGGGGTTTCCGCTCGCAGCTTGACGAACGGCGCGATTGGCTTCCCGAAACGCCTCTTTGAGCAGGTGCGCGCCTTCCGAAGGAGGCGCCTGAACAAGAAAGTGATACAAGCTTTCGGAACTTAACCGAGAAGCATACTCGCCGGCATTGGCCCCTCCCATGCCGTCGGCCAGAACAAAGATTCCCGAGGCAGGATCGGTGATGAAGTAGTCTTCGTTATTGGGTCGAACGCAGCCCCGATCGGAGAGGCCGAAGGCCGCAAGCATTAGGGAATTATAGCGGGGCGGAGGGTGAAGGGGCCGAATGCAAATGGCTTGTCTAAGGAGAGGTTGCGGGAATAGAACCGGTGGTCGGGGATGAGGTCGCGATTGAGTTCGGCGAATAGGGATTCTTCGGCGGGATCGATGAGCGAGTTCCAATCGAAGTTAGAGGCTCCGCTGAGATACGGGGAGTAGGCCACGCGCTTGCCGGTTCTAAACGCCCGGGCGCCTGCCCAGGCGCCGAGGTAGGCGAGCGACGCTGTTTCCGGACTCGCGCGCAGGACGTCTATTAAGAAGGATGCCCGGATCACCGCGAACTGCGACGAGACGGCGCTGACGGAGCGCTGCTTCCACATCTGGGCGAAATAGCCGGGGTCGTCGAAGCGGCGGCCACGATCGGGACAGCCGCAAGGGCCGGCGAAGCCAAAGATGCGGCCGGCTTCTGTGACGATGCCGTTCGGATCCCGGATACGGCCGCCGATCATGACGATGTCTGGGTGCAGTTCAAAGAGGCTGACCGCGTCCTTCCACCAGCAGGAGTCGTCCGCTTGAACATCGTCGCCCATGAGATGGAGCAAGTCTCCAGAGGCAGGGAGGAGACTTCGGGCAGGTCTCGGTTCACGGCTGATAACCACGGTGGGGAATGGCTTGGAGCCGGTGCGCTGGGATGCGAGGCGCCAGTGGGCCATGCCGCCCAGCAACGGGCTGTGTTCGATGTGGAAGCAAGAGGCAGCTCGAGCGTCGAGGAAGCGTTGCAAGACTGCGCGCTGGGAGGCAAGCACGTAGGGTTTGGTTGAGGCGTCGTCGGCGGTTGAACGCGCGTGGACGCGCCAACTGTAGAGAACCTCCGGAATGTGAGCGGCCGTGCGACCGGCGATCAGGAAGCGGATGAAGGCGTCCCAGTCGGGGCTGCCTTCGGTATTCGGATCGGAGTAGACGCCTAAATCGAGAGCTTCCCGGCGGTCCAGAATGCCGAGGTGAGCGATGTAGGCGGAATTCAGGAGCAGAACCGGGTCCCAATCCGGCTTCATGTACGGCTGATAGACGCTCGAACCGATTACTTTGTCTTCGTCGCTGTAGAGCAGCGACGGATAATTCGAGTTTTGGATGTAGGTAGCGACGACGCGCAAGGCATCGGGATAAAGGAGGTCGTCCGCGTCTACCGCCATAACGTAGCGGCTTGTCGCACGTTCGAGGCAAGACCGGAGGCCGGCGATGATACCGGCGTTGCGCTTCAGGCGATGAAGCTTGATCCAAGGGTGAGCGCGAAGGCCCTGGAAGAATTCGAGCAAGGGGCGCCTGGCGCATCCATTATCGAGAAGCACCCACTCACAGGCGCCAGATTGGTTCTGCGCTACGACGGCGGAGGCGAGCGCCTCCAGATATCGGAGCGGGCTGCCGTCCCAAACCGGCGTGAGGATGGAGAGAAGGCCCGGATCGATCGGTTGGTTGTAGAGCAGCGCGCGATAGCTCAGGCGCCCGGCGATCCAGCGGCGATACTCGCGCGTCTCACGATTGGGGAAAAGAAGATCGGATTGGCGCCGGAGCAGGCCCTTGAGCGATGCACGAAGACCCGGCATGGTTCCATTGTCGACGGGTTGCTATCGTGCGGAGAGGATGAGCGAAGAGGAAGTAGGGGAGGCGCTACAGCGCCTTCGAGACGAACAGAAGGCCACGCAGCGGCAGCTTGGGGCGATTCTCGAGTTGCTCGAGAAGCACGAAAACCAGATCGCGGCGCAGGAAACTTCGGTTGCGCGGCTTGATCGCATCCTGATGGAGATTTTGACGGGCCGGACCTGGCGGACGTTGCGAGCGGCGGGCGATTTGATTCGAAAGCTGACGCCGGCGCGCGGCGGAGGGGCGTCAGTTTCGCGCAGCGGGAAGCGGTCCTATCTGATGTGCGATGAACCGAGGCCGGGCGACCGCAAAGCGCGCACGGGAATAGTGGCGATTAAAGGGTGGTGTGTCGCGGAGGGCGGCGTGGATTGCGTTCGGATCAGCATTGCGGGGATACCGCAGATCGAAACAACACCTTCGCTGCCGCGGCCGGACGTGAAGAAGAATCATCCGGACCTGGATTCGACGGGTCGCGCGGGATTCGCGGCGGAGTTCGATTCGACACCGCTTGCCAAAGGGCGGCACACCATCACGCTGCGGCTGATATCACGCGGCGCGGTAATTCGCGAGACCAAGACGGCCGTCAATATCGATCACGACAAAGGCTTCGCCTCCGATTACCAGCGCTGGATTCGCGAGTTCGAGGCGCCGGACGACAAGCTGATGGAGTTGAAGCTTACGGCGCTTCAGCGCCGTCCGCTGATTAGCGTGATCATGCCGGTATACAACACGGTCGCGACGGAGTTGAAAGAGGCTATCGAATCGGTGCTGGCGCAGTCGTACGAGAATTGGGAGCTTTGCATCTCCGACGATGCTTCGCCCGAGCCGCACGCACGGGAGATCGCGAGCCGCTTTTCGGAGGGCGACAGCCGGATCAAGACCGTATTTCGGAGAGAGCGCGGCGGCATCTCGCAAAACTCTAATAGCGCTTTGGAACTCGCGAAGGGCGAGTATGTCTGTTTCCTCGATCACGACGACACGCTCGCGCGTCATGCGCTTGCGCATATCTGCGAGGCGCTGGAGAGGAATGCGGGCGCCGAGTTGATCTATAGCGATGAGGACAAAATCGACCGGGCGGGGACGCGGTTCGATCCGTTCTTCAAGCCAGACTGGTCGCCGGACCTACTGCTTTCGGAGAATTACATCTGCCACATGCTGGTGTTGCGGCGCGATTTGCTGGAAAAAGCAGGTTCGTTTCGTTCGGAGTGCGATGGCAGCCAGGATTACGACCTGATCCTGCGCGCGACGGAGAAGGCGGCGAACATCGCGCATATTCCAAAGGTTCTCTATCATTGGCGGGCCGGCGTTGCGTCCACCGCGAGCGGAATCGAGAACAAGAATTACGCCATCAGCGCGGCGAACCAAGCTCTGAGCAGACATAGCGAGCGCGTGAACGGCGGCCTGGGCATTGAGCCGGGCGGGATTACAGGCCGGTGGCGAGCGCGGTATCCGATTCCGGAAGGCACTCGCGTGAGCATCATTATCGCCGCGGGCGGGAAAGTGGATGTGCTGCGGACGAATATCGAGAGCATCTTCTCGAAGACGACATATCGGGATTATGAGGTACTGGTTATCGACAATTCGAGAAACGATGGCATCGAGAAACTTGTAAACGGGTTCCGAGGGGCCGACCATGCGCTTCGCTACATAGATTGGCGAAACAGGCCGTTCAATTATTCCTTGATCAATAACACGGCCGCGCGGCAGTGCGATTCGCCGGTGCTGCTGTTTTTAAACGATGATACGTCTGTTATCGCGCCCGGATGGCTGGAGGCCATGACGGAGCTGGCGATGCGACCCGAGGTTGGAGCGGTGGGCGCCAAGCTTTTATACCCGAACGGCCGGATTCAACATGCCGGAGTCGTGATGGGACTTTACGATAACTGCGGCCACGCTTTTAAAGGGTTGGACGGGAAGGCGGGGCATTATTTCGATTTCTCCGACGTGATTCGCAATGTGTCGGCTGTGACGGGCGCTTGCCTGATGACCAGAGCCAGCGTCTTTCGCGACGCGGGAGGGTTCGACGAAACCGAATTCGCCGTGGCGTTCAACGATATAGATTTGTGTTTGAAAATTGGGGCGCTCGGTTATCGCGTGTTGTATACGCCTTACGCATTGCTCTATCATCATGAGGCGTTTTCGAAAACGTCCAAGGACTTGATTCCCCATCCAAGGGAAGTGGATTCCATGCGGGCTAAGTGGGCCAAAGTTATCGGATGGGATCCTTATTACAGCCCGAATCTGACGCGCAATGACGAAGATTATTCGCTCAGAACGCGCGACGTTTAGACAGCCCAAGTAACTCAGGCGGCTGCTTTCAGGTTGGCGCGAGCTTCGGAGAATCGCTTAAATGCGGCGTAACCGATGTCGAGAACGGCATTGCCGCCAGCTCCGTAAGCTTCGATATCGGAAAGTGAAAATTCAAACCCAAGAGCGGATGGATCGAAGGGTTTGTTAGCGCGTTTGGCGTGAAGGTTGAGGCGGTGGGCAGTCTCAAGCGTGTTGGTGTCGCGGTCGCGGCGATCGGATTGGGCTTGGCGCAGCTCGGCGAGATCCTTTTCGCGGCGACGGTGCAGGCGCGACTCCTGAAGATGCAGGTTGCGCAGCTGCTTTTCGTTGGCAAGCTGGGTTTCGAGCTGGATCAAACCGGCGCGCACGGCGGGGCTTTGGTCTTCGAACTGGCCGGCAAGCTCCATTTGGCCTTTCGCGTAGATGGCGAATTCGAGAGTGGGGATGCGCTGTAGGCGCCAGGATGAGTCGGCTATGGATTGGACGAGATCGCACTCCCGCTGGCCGACCGGGCGGAGTTCTTTTTCGTAACCGCGAACGTGTTGTTCGTAGAGGGCGGCGTCTTCGGTGGGCAGGAGGACGGCGCGGCCGGTGAGCGCTGTTTTGACGGCATTCAGTGAGCACTTGGCTTTGCCGCTGGAGGAAGTGGGGCCGGTGGAGAGCTGGGCGTTGGCTTGGTTGGCAGCCTGTTTCGCGGCGGAGACGGGCGCGGCGGCGGAAGCGGCGGTGACAGTTTGGGCGTTCATGGCGCCTGAAAGGTAACACGCGGCCGAGCGGAGAAAAGAGGGGGAGCGGTGTAAGTGGATTTGTATGTGACTGAGATGGCGAGAGATGAGGGGATTAGAAGAAAGTAAGCGGGCTTGTGACCGTAGGGCGGGGTCGCCGAAGACGTGGGGCAGTTCCCGACAGCGGCTCACTACTCCAAGGATTTCGAAACTTCGGCGATGAGCGCAGAGTCTCGTTATATAGGAGAATTCTTAAGGTTGAGCGAGGTTTAAGCGCTTGACCGGCGGCTCTCATTGTAGTAGACTAACTGAGCTTAGTGTTGACTCAGCCTGGAGGCTACCTTCCTGATTTCAGGAACCGGCCGAAAGGAGGGCCCGCTGCTCGATGGCATTTACGGCTATTTGGGTATGGACCGATCCCTTCCTTTTGCTCCTCTAGATATGGTGCGGCACTGTTCTTGCGCAGGAATAGCTGCGTAGATTTGAGGAGTGATGCTGACAAAAGACGCAGTTTTGAGGTCCCGTTTATTCAAAGAGCTGTTCGGGGAACGTGAGCGCGACTCCCGCGGCCTGATCAATCAGGGACAAACCGGCGCGCCTGTCAGAAAGAAGTCCCGGCCAAGCTCAGTCGCTCCTAAGAAACCCGCGGCAGTTGAGCGGGACCCTGCAACCGGACGCCTAAGCTACCGCAAGAGTTCTTGAACCGCTTAGCGTTTAGGATAGTTGAAAATTAGCTAGTGGCCGGTCCCTGTTGGGTGGCCGAACGGGCGGCGTCAGGCCAAAATCGTACAGTCCGAATCGTAAGGCAGCTTAAGGAGGCGATCGAGAGCTGGCAGCCCTCGACGCGAGTCTCGCCCATATTCTGCCTTGCGGACCGAATGGATCAAAGCCCGGAGTCTTTCGAGTTCCAGGGGAGCTGGCGGATTCTCTTTCTGGGTCCAGTGCATCCCGCCGACCTTCAACCGTTCATCGAGCAAGAGATCCTGGCGTGGTTCACGCTAGGGCTTTACAATGCGGTGGTCGCAGGCAAAGGTGCTAAGGGCCATGGAGTTATAAGACGATTACAGAGCTGGGCACGGGAGCAGCGCATTTCGACCGAGTGCTGGAGCGTTTGCAACGGAGCGGTGCTGAGCGCGCCGGAGATGAATGGGCAGGCGCAAGGAGACCGGATTTGGAAGAAAAAACTCGCGGACTGTCTTGCGGAGTTATCGCCGGACGCCCTTGATGCGATCGAGGAGTTTCGGGCATTGATGGCGAGCAGCCTGTCAAGAGCCGAAATACAGTTGAACGAAGAGAGTCCATTGCGGCGCCATTTGGAGTGGATGGCGGCGGAGCTTGCAGGCTATATTCCAGCGGAGGACTCGCAAGCTGTTGCCGCGCTGACCGAAATCAATGCGGCCCTTTCGCGGTTGAGTTCACAAGCGTTTTCCGGCGCATCGCCGATTTCCGAGACCGAATGCCACTTCTGGACCCATTCGCTGCTGGGGATTGGCGTTCCAATTCTGGCGTTAGTGAATATCACTCGGTTTCTTCACCGCACCCTGGCCGAAGCTCGCCTGGTCCAGAGATTCAATGCATTCAAGAAAGTAGGCCCGGAGGATTGGCTCGGCATCGCAAACCCGTCAGACCCAAAATGGAGCCAAGCGCATTTGGAGAAAGCAATACTGGATCCGACGGAGAAATCGAAGGCACTTACGCCGACGGCCCCTTACTTCAGCGGACGCGATGGGTTCAAGGCGACCGAATATACAATCAGCGCACCATTGGGCGCAATCAGTTCCTGTTCATCGGAGAAATGGACTCTGCGCCCGCTCACGCACGAAGCCGTTCATCCGGTGGTAGGCGGTATCTTAACCGCTGCTTTACCGAATACCGCGAACAGGAACGAAGCCGAGCGCATCATTGAACTCCTGAACGACAGAAGGAGCGCGCGGAACCAGTTCGAATCGATCCAAGCTCTGTTGATTCATCTGTTCGACGACCTGGACAAAGGGCTTCATGAAGACTTTTCCAAGGGCAGGGATAAGACGGATCAAGTTTGGACTTTGGATGAAGTCTCCGAGCTTATTTTCAGGCTCAAGCATGAAGTGGAAGAAACCATGGTTCACGCGTTCGACTATCTCTATTTCTTTCGTGGTGAGCCGAAAGCATATGTGCATTCGGTGTGGAACTCACTGGATTCGATTCCCTCTCTGTCGCGAAAAGTTCCCCAGTTTGTGATGCGTACTACCGCCGCGATCTCGATACCATTTCTTGATCGGAGGAGACAGCCAGAAGCGCAGGCAAAAAGCACGATGATCGCTCTACTGAAAAGCATTGGCGCAAGGACCGGGGCGGAAGAATCCTATCGAAGCCAGGCACTCGCTTATCTCAGTGAGGAATGGACGCAACGCAAGCAGGATGAATTGGTGGCGCGTATCTGGATTGCGAATTTCGTGCGCGCCTTTCTATACCTCCCCACACTGGATCGCCAAATCGCGGAGATACACCGGGGGCCTTCGCGACGTTTGCGATCAAGGACTACGGCCGGCGCGGCAGCGACAAAGGTCGTCTATTCGCATCGCCCGATGCATCTCGATGCCAGGGACCCTATTACCGATCCGGTGGGCTTTGCGGCCTTCCATGCACGCGGAAAGCCCGAACCGGCCCACTCGGCATGGATTCTCACAATGCTTGCCTTCAATGCCGCTCAAAATCATGGCCCAACTTCCTGAGTGGTGGTCCGGCTACCTTCTTTCGACCGAGAAGATCGACCTGGGACCGGAAGTGTTGAGGCAGGTAGCCGCGCCGGAGAGCTTACCAGGCTGGGGCGGTCCCTTTCACCTCTACCGGTTCTTGAGCAGTAAGCCGCTGGCGGGTGAAATTGGCGCAGCCCAAGGACAGACGTTTCCATATCGCGTGCTGGTCACACCTGGCGAGCAGTTTACGCTGCTGGTTTCAGAAAACAAGAAGATAGCGGAGGCGGTCGTGTTCCAGATTCGCCGTCAATTTCCCCAGGCTATTGTGAAACGGGCACTCATCGAAGTGCATTGGATCGTGCTTTTCTTAATGGGAGAGCATGGGCAGAGCCAGGGAGAAGCTTTCAAGATGAGATTGGGCGCCCGCTCAGCGGCAATCCTTGGGTCTATTCTGGCCCTCCAAGAAGAAGTAGACATTAGCTTCCGATCCGAGTACACACTTAGCACGGTGTTTGCAGAGATTCTACGGCAGGAACAGTTTATGCAGAAGGTTTCTCTATATGGAACTAATGTTTGGCAGCACGACCTATTCCGGGCGTACCTGGAAGATATGAAGATATTCTATTGCGGCTTAAGAAAGAGCGGGGAGTCGGCAGAGATTTTTGCTGCCGGAAATGACGGATTTTTGACCTTTTCGGCGAAAACACGGCCGCGTCTGCGACTCATAGTAGACGTGCTAGGGTATCTCGTAAAGCGAGGATTTATTCATAAGCGGTAAGTTAGATGGACGCACGCGACTTCGCAAGGCCGGAGAAAGTACAAGAATTACTGGCGAAGCAGTTACTCGCTGGCCGGCTTAGTGTTTTCCTGGGCGCTGGGATCAGTATCCCGATGGGGCTGCCCGACTGGCGGGAACTCTTACGGCGCGCTTTCCACAAGGCAGGAAGTTCCCTGGGACGACGAAGAAACTATCAAAAAGCAGCAGACGAACTGCTAAACGGTCCCTGCAAGGGTAATAAGAAAGATTTTAGAAAACTGATTTCCGAGGCGTTATACAAGGGCAGAAAAGGGTTCTCGTTCGACTATGCAACGCTTCGGGCGAACAGTACGCTTTCGGCGTTGGCGGCTCTGGTCATGTCATCCAAGCGAGGGCGAGTAAGCGAAGTCTTTACTTTCAACTTCGACGATTTGCTGGAGCGCTACCTAGATTACCACGGTTTCGTCGTCGAACCGGTCTGCCTTTCCGATGAGCGTTTCTGGGCGTCCTCGGCCGATGTCGCGGTCTACCACGCGCACGGGATTCTGCCGTCGCCTCAGTCTCGCTTCAAGAGCGATTGTTCGGAGTTGATTCTGGGGGCTAGATCGTACGCGGAGGTCAGCGGGCGCATGGAGATGCGCTCCAATCAGCGAATGCTGGTCGCGATGCAAAGCACGGTTGTGCTGTTTATCGGTTTGTCCGGCGACGATTCCAGGTTACAGAACCTGATGGCGATAACGAATAAGCAGCATGCCCGAGGGCGTCTTGAATACTGGGGAGTTGCTTTGCAGAAATCACCTGAAGATGATGAAGTCAAGAAATGGAACGGGTACGGTGTTTTCGTACAAGAGCTCAGTGACTATGAGGACGACATGCTTCATTTTCTGTTAGGGATCTGTCAACAGGCGGCGAAGATTGCTTAAAGAGGCGCAACCCGGACGACATACTCGGGTCTGCTTCGTTCTCGCGCTTGGGCGATGTGCGTACATCAGACAGAGACGCGCGCCTCAAAAAGCCGCGACCGCGCTGGAACGTCACGGCAATGCGGAAGAAGCGGCGACGCCGTGGCTTACTGGCGGCTGCGATGATGGTTTCGAAAAATGATCGTCGCCAGTTGGAATGTGAATTCGATTCGCGCTCGCCTGGAGCACGTCAAGAGCTGGATCGCGATGCATCAGCCGGATGTTCTGCTGCTGCAGGAACTAAAAGCCACGGAGTTTCCGGCAGGATTGTTTGAGGAACTTGGATACGAGAGCGCGGCGGTAACGCAGAAAAGTTACAACGGCGTGGCCGTGCTGTCGCGGACGCGCATCGACGTCGTGTCCAGCACGCTACTGGGCGATGAGGCCGATAGTCACGCGCGATTTCTCGAAGCCGTGGTGAACGACGTGCGGATTGTGAACATCTATGCGCCCAATGGGAATCCGCCCGCCAGCGATAAATTTCTTTACAAGCTGGCGTGGATGGACCGGCTGCACCTACAGATGCAGGCTTGGCTGAAGACCGGGATGGCGACTTTGGTGGGCGGCGATTTCAACGTGATCCCGGAAGACATCGATTGCCATAAGCCTTCGTCCTGGATGCACGATGCGCTGTTCCAGCCGGAGCCGCGAATTCGCTATCGGGCGCTGCTGGGGTTGGGATATACGGACGCATTCCGTTCGCTGCATCCGGATCAGGGCGGCTACTTCACGTTTTGGGATTACTTCCGAAAGGCGTTCGAATACAATCGGGGCATTCGCATCGACCATTTTCTGATCTCGCCCGATTTGGCGGCGCGATTGGAAAGCTGCGAGATCGACAAAGGACCGCGCATGCTGGAGAAACCGTCCGATCATACGCCCATCGTGGCGCGATTCCGCGATGCGGGTTGAGGGGTGATTGGCTATGAGCGAGGTGAATAATGGCGATTGACGTCCGGGGGTTGGCGCCGCTGGTAGAGGTGTACGACATGCCAACATCGGTGAGGTTCTATCGGGATGTGCTGGGATTCGAGATTGTGAACACCTCTCCGAATCTGGGCGGCGAAGATCGTTTTCATTGGGCCTGGCTGCGGCTGGGCGATGCGGACCTGATGCTCAACAGCGCCTACGAATTCGAAGAGGAGCGGCCCGCGGAACCCGACCGCGCCCGGTTTGCGGCTCACAAGGACATCTGCTTCTTTTTCTCGTGTCCGCAGGTGGATGCAGCTTACGAGGAGTTGCGAAACAAAGGTGTCCAGGTTAGTAAACCGAGCGTCGCGCCTTACGGGATGAAGCAATTGTCTTTGAGCGATCCGGATGGATACGGGCTATGTTTTCAATGGCCGGTGAAGGAATAAGCGCTCGTTCTACTTAACGACGATATTGACGAGCCTATCCGGTACGACGACGACCCTCACAAGCTGCTTGCCTTGCACGAAAGGCCTTACCTTTTCATGGGCGAGAGCGAGTTTCTGCAGTTCTTCTCTTGAGGCGCCGAGCGGCACGCGCATATGCGCGCGAAGCTTGCCGTTGACCTGAATCGGGATTTCGGCGAGGTCCTCTTTGGCGAGATCGGGGTCGAAGGCAGGCCAGGATTCGCGAAAGACGGGGCCGCTGTGGCCCAGCTCAGACCAGAGGTCCTGCGCGACATAAGGCGCGAAGGGAGCGAGCATCAGGGCGATCTTTTCGCTTGCCTCGCGCCGCACCGCGCACGAGAGCTTGGATTCGACGGCGTAGAGGTCGTTCAACAATTCCATGAGCGCGGCGATGGAGGTGTTGAAGTGCCAGCGGGTATCGAAATCGTGAGTGATTTTGCCGATCGTCTGGTGGAGCTTGCGGACGATATCGCGGTCGGCATCGCCGGCCGGCTGACCGTCTGTGCGATTGGCATTGCGAGTGACGAAGCGATACACGCGTCCGATGAAACGATTAACGCCCGAGACGCCGTCTTCCTGCCAATCGAGATCGCGATCCGGCGGAGCGGCGAACAGAGAATACATACGGGCAGAATCGGCGCCGAATTTGGCCACCATCTCGTCGGGAGAGACGACGTTGCCCAGGCTCTTCGACATTTTGGCGCCGTTCTTGATGATCATGCCCTGCGTAAAGAGGCGCTTTACAGGCTCGCTGTTTGCGACCAGACCGAGATCGCGCATCACTTTCGTCCAAAAGCGGGAATAGATCAGGTGGAGAATGGCGTGCTCCACGCCCCCGATGTATTGATCGATAGGAAACCAGCGCGCGATGGTAGCCGAATCGAACGGCGCACCGCTGTTATGAGGGTCGCAGTAACGATAGAAGTACCAGGAGGAATCGACGAACGTGTCCATGGTGTCGCTCTCGCGGCGGGCTGGGGTGCCGCACTTCGGGCATGGCGCGTTGATGAAGGATGCGACGGATTCGAGAGGAGAGCGCCCTTCACCCGTAATCTTGACGCCCAGGGGCAAAATTACCGGCAGATCTTCTTCAGGCACCGGAACGATTCCGCAATCAGGGCAGTAGACGACCGGAATCGGCGTGCCCCAGTAGCGCTGGCGCGAAATTCCCCAGTCCTTGATGCGATAGGTAATGGCGTGTTCTCCGAAGCCACGCTCCTCGGCAAAGGCCGTCATCTGACGGCGAGCCTCTTCGCTCGTAAGTCCGGACCATGGGCCGGAGTTTTCGACGATGCCGTAATCGCTAGAGGCTTCGTTCATGGAAGCGGGATCGGGAAGATTGTCGTCGAGCGCTCGAATGACGGGTTCGACCGGAATGCCATAGGCGCGGCAGAATTCAAAATCGCGCTGGTCGTGCGCGGGCACCGCCATGATGGCGCCTGTGCCATAGCCCATAAGCACAAAATTGCCGATCCAAATCGGGATGCGAGCGTGGTCGAAGGGACGAACGGCGTAACGCCCGGTGAAGAGTCCCAATTTCTGAACGTCGCCCGGGTCCTGGCGCGCGGTTGCGTCGATCATCTCCTTCACCTCACACCGCCGGCGCTCATCGGCGATGAGACGCGAAACCAACGGATGTTCGGGCGCAAGGATCAACGCCGTCGCGCCATAGATGGTATCGATGCGAGTAGTGAAGATGCGGATGGTTTCGGCCGAGTCCTCGACTGAGAAATCGACCTCGGCGCCTTCGGAGCGACCGATCCAGTTGCGCTGCATCGCGAGGACGCGCTCCGGCCAGCCGCCTTGAAGTTGGTTCATATCGTCGAGCAGGGCGTCGGCGTATGCAGTGATTTTCAAGAACCACTGCTCCATGGCGCGCTGTTCGACCTTCGTATTCTCGTGACGCCAGCAATATCCGTCCACGACCTGCTCATTGGCGAGGACGGTGCCGCATTCGGGGCACCAGTTGAGCAAGGCCTCCTTGCGATAGGCGATGCCGCGTTCGAGCATCTTGAGAAAGAACCACTGGTTCCAGCGATAGAACTCGGGAAAGCAACTGGTGACTTCGCGCGTCCAATCGAAGGCGAAGCCGAGGCGCTGCATCTGCCGTTTCATGCTGGCGATGTTGCGCAGGGTCGATTCGTAGGGATCCTTGCCCTCTTTTATGGCGGCGTTTTCGGCGGGAAGGCCGAAGGCGTCCCAACCCATGGGATGCAGCACGTTGTAGCCGCGCATCCACATATAGCGGGCGAGCGCATCGCCGATCGCGTAATTGCGCACGTGGCCCATGTGCAGGACGCCGCTCGGGTAGGGCAACATTTCGAGCACATAGAACTTGGGCTTTGTAGGCGCGTTTGCTACATAGAGCGTCTGATCGGCAGCCCAGCGCGCGTGCCACTTGGGCTCGATTTCTTCCGGGTTGTACGCTTTTTCGGGGATATCAGCTCCTTCAACGCCTGCACATTGCGAAGATCGTCGCCCGGTTTATCGACGGGCGTTTCGAGGATGAAGGCCTTGTCTCGCAGTTGAGGATGGTTCAAAATGCGGCGGAAGCCTTCGAATCCAATATAACCAGAGCCGATATTCGCATGGCGGTCGCAGTGGGAGTTTAGAGTGGTTTTCGCGTCGTTGGCGTGGATTACCTTAACGTGCTCCCAGCGCAGGCAGCTGTCTACTTCCGCGCTGAGTTGAGCGAGCCCTTCCGGGCGGGCGAGATCGAATCCGCTGACGTAGCAGTGGCAGGTATCGAGGCAGTACCCGATGGGGACGTTCAGATAGGGGCTGGCGATCTGGCGAATGGCCGCGAGCTCATCCAGACTGCCGCCGAGCTGGGCGCCAGCGCCGGCGGTATTTTCAAGCAGGATGGTGAGCTTCGGGCGCTGGGAGAGCTTCTCGTCCACTGCGCGCCAGGCAAGGGCCAGAGCCTCCGCCACGTTCAACATGCCCTGTTCAATCGTGAGCCCTTTGTAGTTACCGGGATGGGCGACCAGATACTCGGCGCCGATCAGGAGGGCGCGTTCGATTTCGCCCCGAAAGGCGTCAATGGACTTTTCGCGCAGGATGGAAGGCGGCGCAGCGAGATTGATGAGATAGCTATCGTGAATCGCCAGTGGAGTCAGATCGTGAAGATCTCGCAGGCGGTTCAATTCCCGGATCTGGTGAGGATTGGGCGCTTTGGATCGCCACATGCGCGGGCTCGCGGAGAAGATTTGGAAGGTATTGGCGCCGAGCTCATGAGCTTTGATCGCCGACCGTTCGAGCGAGCCGGCGGTCGAGGTATGAATTCCGATTCGCAAGTTTCAGGATAACCAGCTTTCGAAGGCCGCCCGCCTTCCGCTGCTATACTCACTTGCTAACGTTGTGCCGCGTTACTTCAATCTGCTAGAGGCCGAAAAACTACTTCCCGAAGTAGAACGGCTGTTGCGCGCTTTGATTCAAGCCAAAGAGGACTATGAGGCGAACGAGGCGGAGCTCTCGCAGATTAACCAGCGGATTGCGCTGGCCGGCGGGATGACGCCTCCTCGGGAGCGAATCGGTCAACTTCGAAACAGGAAGGACGCGGCTGGACGCGTTCTAAAAACTGCTTTCGATCAGGTCCGGGAAATCGGGTGCCAGGTGAAGGATCTGGATACGGGGTTGATCGATTTTCCAACCCTGTATCGTGGCAAAGAAGTATATTTGTGCTGGAAGTTGGGCGAGAACGGGATCGGATACTGGCATCACGTGGAAGATGGGTTTCGCGGACGGCGCCCGATCGATAGCGAATTTTTGGCGAATCACCGCGGCGAAGAATAGCCGGGCGGCGGCCAATTGTTAAACTAACGCACGGATGCTATTGGCCCGGGAATTTATTGGGTATCTTTCGCGGCAACTGGTGGAGCGTTTGAGTCCCGCTTCTCTAGAGACATCGAATCCCATGACAGCCGCCAGCGTAATTGCGCAGACCATTGAAGAAGATTTGTCGATCGAGGACCGATTAAACGACGAAGTGCGCGATCTGCTGGATCAATACAGCGATTACATGCGACGGGAGAACGTTTCCTACCAGGAGATGTTCCGGAAAATCAAGAATCAGTTAATGTCGCAGCGCAAGGTGATTCGCGCGGCAGGCCGCGACACCGGGGATCCGATGAAGCTTTCACGCGATAAAGTGAACGATTTGGCGCATAAGATTGTGAGCGCCGTTCGCAAGTCGCGCGATTTTCGGGTGCGGAAAGACCCGAATGAGCTTCGGCTTGCGATCGTGCGAGAGATGACGGAACTGCTTCAGCTTGAGCATCGGATCGACACGGCGGCGCGAGAGAAGATACGGTCGCAAAAGCGGGAAATCGCCGAGGGCGGGGAAGAATACGACGTGCTCCACAAGCGCTACTACGCCGAGGAACTGAAGAAGTTGGGAATTACTCTGGGCGGGTGATGGGCGGGGAAGCCATGCCGCGCATCCAGGGCGCGTTGTTTAGTTCGTTCGCGTCATAGACGACGAACTCTCGGTTCTCAAATACCGGGCGCACATTGGACAGACGGTGCGCGCGTTTGAGAACGTAGTAATCGATGGGCAGCGAGAGAGTCGCCTGAAGGCGAGGCTTGGAGAAGCCTGGCTGCATCGTCTCGCGCCATCGCTGGAACCACTCCTCGGCGGCGGAATCGGCATAAATGGCTTCCGCGCCGCTCTTCCAATCGGCCCAAAGGGCGCGGCGCGACTCGCCGCGAAATATACCAGGGTAGAGTTCGCGGCCAGCGTCGGGAAACAGGAACATGGAACTGCCCCAGGTGTTGTCTTCAGCCCAAGCGGCGATCTGTGACACCGCCGCGTTGCTTGCATTGTCGGTGCGCGGACCGGTGACGCGCTGCAGGGTGAAGGAGGAGGCGAAGGGCGGCGCGAGAACGACGAGGGACCAAAGCAGGGCTTCGCGAAAGCGGCGAACGGAGATGGCGCGAACGGCGGCAAGCCCGCAGGCGAGCGAGGCAATGGCGACTGTAAAGACGAGAGTGCGCGCCGGTTGCAGTTGTGGAGCGAGAATCCAACGAATCCGTTCCAGCAAGACGAAAGAGAGCGGCACGCCGCAGATACCGCATAGTGGAAGCGCGAGCATGAGCCATCGCAGTTGAATGTTTAGTGTCGGCCAGATGCGAGCGGTAGCCCAAACGCCGCAGATCCAGATGCCGAGATAAAGCCAAATCTCATGACCGGCCCAGAGCGAAACCCAAGCGTAGCCGGTTCGAAACTGCTGGAGCTGAGCCAATGGCGCTGAGATTTTGGCGAAGAGGGGCTCGGGGTTCAACGCTCCCGGCTGTAGTTGAGCCAGATTGGCGAGCAGCAGGCAGAACACAAGCAAGATGCTGAGCGCGGAGCGTAAGAGCGGACGCAAGCGGCGCTCGAATAGATAAGCCGCGAGCAGGACGGCCCAAAAAGGAGCAGCGGTGGGCACATGATAGACGAGCGCGACCCCGCCGATGAATCCGGCGAGCAGTGGTTTCTCTCGCGCGAGCAGGCCCATCGCGAGCAAGATCAAGCCAAATGCGAAGGCGCGCGGAGTCGGTTCCGGATCGGTCAACAGGACGGCGGGTCCAACCAACGCGGCGCCCAAGTTGAGGAGAGCGGCGATTAACAGAGCGAAGCCGTCGCTCACGCCTGTTGAGAGCGCGAGGAGAAGCACGCCCCCAACGGCGGCGGCCCGGCACGAGATCTGCTGAATCAGAAGCGCAGTTTTAAAATTCAGGCGGCCGGCGGCGTGAAGGAACAACGTGACTTCGTCATAGATTGTATAAGTAACATGAGGGTTCGTAGCAACTAAGTCGCGCGAGAGATAGCCGGGAGTATCTAGCCTTTCTAGAACCGGAACCAAGAGCTGAGAGTCTCCCTGCAGGTAAGTGTGTCCGGGAAAGACTTCGAATTCGAATGCCGTTATCGCGGCAATGCCTAGGATCAGAAGCAGGGCTCGCTGCATCTAATGCACTGGAGTTTTCCCCAACTGGTCCTTGGCCCAAACGCGGTCAGGGTCAAGCTGCAGGGCCTTTTGCAAGTCTTGCCGCGCTTCCGGGTCCCGATTGGCTTTTCGAAGAGCGACTGCCTTCCATATGTATGCGTCCGCGAGATTGGGATCGAGCTGAATGGCTTTATCGAAATCCTTCAGCGCCAGATCGACGCCGCCGCCCATGGAGGAAGGCAAGTAGTAATTCCCGACGCCGCGGCTTACATATGCGAGAGCCAAGTTGCCGTCGAGTTGGATCGCCTTATCGATCTCGTCCTTGGCGCACGGCCCGTATTTCAAAGTGCCCATCAGGGGACTTGCGGGAATCACTTGTCCGCAGATTTCGCCGAGCAGGCGATGGTATTCCGCGTTGCCGCTATTTTCATCGGCCGCTTTTCGAGCAGGGGCCATGCCGGCCTCCGCATAGCCTTCCGATTTCTTCTTGTCATGCAACTCCATGGCGACTTCGGCCGCGTACGAATAAGCAAGAGCGAGCCGGTATTGCGCTTCGGCGGATCGCGGCGCCGCATCGGCGGAACCCTTTAATTGAGCGATCAAACCGTCCAGCGCCGGGAGATCTTGCCTGTCCCGAGCCTTTCGAAGATCGGCGACCGCGACGCCGAAAGCCATCGCGATAGCCGCCGCAGCGCAGAGCAGGAGTGCGAGCCGCAGCGCCCAGGGTCGTAGGTATCTCGACACGGTCATTTAAGAATGGACGAATGGGAGGTGTCAGAGTTTCGACATACGACGCTGAACAAACAAAAAGTAGAACGCAAGCACTACTAACAATATGCCGTTCGCCAACATGATGACAGGAGCGGAGGTTCGCTTAATCAAGAAGCCGGAGAGCAGGCTGCCCATGGGCATGCCACCCCGGAAAGCGACATTATAGACGCTCATTACGCGGCCACGCATGGCGTCCGTAACGTACATCTGCACGAGAGAGGTGTTGAGCGTCAGCACGATCATCATGGACGCGCCGGCTGCGAAGAGGCAGGCAGTGCTGAGCGTCAGATTGCGGCAGGCGCCGAACGCCGCAATTGTGGCGCCGAGGGCGATCATCATTGTCAGTGACCGCCGGGCTAAGCCTCTCTGCGTTTGGATTGCCGCAACCAGGAGGGCGCCCGTTATGGACCCGACTCCGGACGCGCATAGAAAGAGAGTGAAGGTGTTAGGGCCTCCGTGAAACACGTCGCGCGCCATTACGGGAAGAAACGTGATAAGCGGGAACGAGAGCAGCGCCGATAGGAAGGCGAGGAGCAACAGGCCGACCATGCCTTCCTTGTTCCGCAGGAAATCGATTCCTTGCTTCATGCTTTGGATCACCGACTCTCCGGTATTCACGGGTACGAAGCGCGGGCGGATCAGCAACAGCGTGGCGATGACCGCGATAAAAGAGATTCCGTTCAGCGTGAAACACCATGCGGCTCCCATTTTGGCGAGCGTGATGCCGCCCAGCGCCGGACCCACCACGCGGGCCAAGTTGAACTGTATGGAATTCAGCGCTATCGCGTTTTGCAGATCCGCTTTGTCGACCAGCGTGGGAATCAACGCCGAATACGCCGGACCGCCGAACGACTGGGCAAGCCCGACCGTAAACGACAAGCACCAGATATGCCACACACGAACGACGCCTGTGGCCACTAGCGTGGCGAGCGTAAACGCGCAAATAAGCTGTACGACTTGCGACATGAGCAGCAGGCTGCGGCGGCTGCGCCGGTCCGCGAACACTCCGCCGAATAATGAAAACAGGAAGATGGGGATCTGGCCGAAGAAGGCGTCCAGGCCGAGGTAGACAGATGAATTCGAAAGCTTGTAGACGAGCCAGCTCTGCGCAAGGATCTGCATCCACGTTCCGATGGTGGATGTGCAGGCGCCCATCCACATCAGCCGGAAGTCGTGATATTCGAAAGCTCGAAAGACTCGCTTCAGCAAAGCAATGCTCTTTGTAGCACGTGCGAGTTTCGGCTGGCCCCGGTTGAAGCTATTTCAGAGGTTTTGCCCGCTTGATGAGGTGGAGCAGATTTCCATCGGCGTCTTCAAAGAAAACCAGTCGATTGCCATCGTTTGTGTACGGCTCCCCTTCGAATTTCACGCCCTGCTCCCGCAACTGCGCGTACGCGGCGTCGAAGTCATCCACCGCGATGGCGATGTGGCGCATGCCGGGAGTACGAATGGCGGATCGGGGGCGCTCGCCTTCGGACGGGATGATTTCGATAAGGCTTCCGTTCTTGGCTTCGACGAAGTAGTTGCCGGCATATTCGAAGGTAGTTTCGAATTCCAGTTGAGAGACATACCACTCGGCCAGGCGCTTAGGGTTCGGCGAGGCAATAGCGAAGTGCTCGATTCCTATAAACATTAGTGGACCTCAACTGTTTGCGCAGCGAGCCATTGCTCCAATTCCGGATCGAAGAAATCCTTCACGGCCAGATCGACTCCTTCAAATTGGGTCGGCGTGGTCTCTATGCCGACGACGCGCATGCCGGCGGCCCGGGCGGCTTCCACGCCCGTGGGGGAATCCTCAAAAACGATGCAATCGCGCGGGGCGACCCGCAGCAGTCCCGCTGCTTTCAGGTAGACGTCGGGAAACGGCTTCGGCCGGGCGACCTGCTGTCCATCGACAATCGCCTGAAAATAGGGGCGCAGCCCTAAGCGATCGATTACGAAATCGATATTGGCGGGCTCGGCATTCGAGCCTATGGCCTTCGGAGTTGTTTCGTGCCGCTGGAGGAATTCAAGCAATCCGGGCACGCGGCACACGCTCAAATCTGTTTCGAGCAGCATCTGCCGGAAGAGACGTTCTTTGGCCGCGCCGTGCTCGAACACCACGCTTTCAGATAAGCCGTTTCCGAATAGCTCGCGAACCAGTTCCGAGTTGCGTTTGCCGTGCATGGCCCGCTCCATGTCTCCGCAACTCATTCCGAAACCCTCCAGATATCTTTCCCACGCGCGAACATGCAGCGGCATTGAATGGATCAACACTCCGTCGAGATCGAAAATCATCGCCGTGGAGGTTTCCGGACGGTTCACAGGCCGAGAATAGCACGGCAAAGCAGTGCGCTTTCGAGTATGTTCACTGGGCAAAATCAAGCGTTTGGACGCTACAATGAGGGTAAAGCGCACGCGTTCTGGACGCCAGCCGTGCTTGCCTGCCAGGAATGCTTCGAAAGCTTACAAGGAGTGCTCGCGTTACCAAAGTCGTGCCCAGTTGGCGCGAAGTTGCGCGCTTGGCCGTGTACTGCGGCCTCGCGGTCGGAACACTCGGGCTGATTGCTCCGTTCGTCAATGCTTCGCGTTTTTCAGGGCCGATTCAAAGGACGCTTGAAGCGTCGCTACAGCGCCGAGTGCACTTCTCGGCCGTACATTTCACGCTGCTGTCCGGACCGGGGTTGTCGCTGAAAGACGTCACCATTGATGAAGATCCTCGCTATGGATTGGAGCCGTTTGCGCACGCCGCGGCTCTCGAGGCGCACTTTCGGGTGGACAAGTTGCTAAGGGGGCAGATCCGGTTCACGAGCTTGCGGTTGGTCGAGCCATCGTTGAATCTTGTGAGAGACGGCAGTGGGGCGTGGAATGCGATGGAACTCATACAGCGGTTGAGCGCGCCCCGGCGAGCGCCGCTGAACCTTTTTCCAGCGTTCGAAATTTCCGGCGGACGCCTGAACTTCAAGGGCGGCACGCGCAAGAGCACGCTATACATCGCCGATACGGATTTGAGCGTTTATCCGGAGCGCTCCGGAAAACTCTATGTGCGCTTCTCCGGGTCTCCTGCTCGTACCGACCGCGCCGGAAACGGCTTTGGGCACCTGCGAGGGACGGCGAACTGGTATCTGACGCCAGCGACCAGCAAATCGAATCAATTGGAAGCCGAGATTACGATCGACCCGAGTAACCTCAGCGAGTTTACGACACTGGTAGAGGGCTACGACGTCGGCGTGCATGGAACGGTGAGCGCGCGCGCAAAGGTCGAAGGGCCCGCGACAGCATTGCAAATCAAAGGCGAGCTACGCCTGGACGACGTCCATCGCTGGGACCTGCTGCCGGCAAGCGGCGAAGATTGGCGCATCGGCTACAGGGGCAAAGTAGATCTGCTTGCGCAGACGCTGCAGCTTGAAACGGTACCGGCTGAAGCCAGGGAGACCGCGCCGGTGGCTCTTCAGCTCCGAGTCAAGGATTTTTTGCGCCGGCCATCGTGGTCGCTGCTGGGCCGGCTGACGGACGCGCCCGCCCAAAACCTTCTGCCGCTCGGAAGGCGCATGGGGCTTACTCTGCCGCAGGAGCTTTCGGCCGACGGAAGCGTCGACGGGGCGCTCAGCTATTCCAATCACTCCGGGCTCGAAGGCGGCATTTCCATTCGACACGCGCAGGTAACGCTACCGGGAGTAGCGCCGCTGCGAACCGAAGAAGCGGTCGCCAGCTTTTTCCCCGGCCGCATCCATGTAGAGCCGGCGCTTGTCGAAGCGCCATCGGGCGGAAGCCTGCGAGTGGGAGGCGATTACTACTTCGCTCCGCAACGGCTGGCGGCGGCGTTGAGTGTCGAAGAGTTCTCGTTGGACGCGCTGAAGAGGACGGCAGTAGCCTGGTTCGGTGGTCCCGGCGTGCTCTCCGCGGTTCACGGTGGAACGATGACAGGCCATCTCAATTACACTGAGGAACCTTCCACCCCAGCGGCGTGGTCGGGTCAAGTGCACTTTGCGGAGGCCACGATCGACACGCCTGGACTCGCGATTCCGCTCGAGCACTCGCAGGGACATGTGAGTTTCGACAGCTCAACGTTTGATCTGGAGCATTTCTCGGCCATTTGGGGGCGAAATACGGTTTACGCCACATACCGCTACAACGGCGCCGCCAAAAGGCCAGAGCGCATAACAATTCAGGTTCCTGGCGCCGATATCGCTGAACTCGAAGCGGCTCTCGACCCAACCTTGAGAGCGCAGAGCCTGCTTGCGCGGCTGCGCCTGACGCGGCGATCGATTCCAAGCTGGCTCGCGGAGCGCAATGTCGATGGAGATCTGACAATTGGAAGCTTTACCGTGAACGGCATTAACCTCGGCCGACTTTCCACCCGATTCACATGGCAAGGAACAAGCTTCGATTTTGCCGCGCTGCAGCTTCGCTTACCCGAAGGGCTGGTGCGAGGTCACGGCACGATGAATCTGGCTTCCTCGGCGCCCAGCTTTGATTTCGAGGCCGCCGGAACTGGATTCCCCTGGCGCGGTGGGTTGCTCAGCGCTCAAGGCGCATTTCAGACATCGGGGACAGGCGGCGACAGTTTTCAAAATCTGCGAGCGGCCGGAACGTTTACCGGCTCCAACGTACAACTCTCCGGGCAGGACTTTTTCAACGCTGTTTCGGGCAATTTCGAATTCAGCTTCGCCGGGGGCTGGCCCAATTTGCGGTTGTCGAAGATCGAGGCCGACGATGGCGAAGACGCGTGGGAGGGCCAGGCCGCCAGCCAAAGCGACGGTAAGCTGATCCTCGATCTGGAGCACGACGGGCATCAGCGGCGCGTGGTCAGCACGCTCGCGCCGGAGCTGCCCGCCTCCGGCGCCCTTACAAGCACGGCTATGCCGCAATAAAACATTTTCGCCTCAGCCTGTATTTTTCGCTAGAATCGAGTTTTAAGGATGTATCCGTCAGATCCCGGTCCTGCCGCGCGGAATCGGCTTGCGTTCCAACTCAACCAGGTTCTAAGGCGGCTGCGGCAATACCGGACGGAAACGCAGTGGGTTTCGGCGGTTCTCGACGGAGTATCCGAATTCGTTCCGGAGGCGGCCGTCTTTGCCGTGAAGCAGGGATATATAGAGTTGCTGGGCCAATTGAAGATGGCGCTGCCAAGCCATGCGTCCTTTTCGACGGCGTCCACGGCGGCCTTCGCCGCGGCGCTTGCCTCGAAGGAGCCTGTGATCGCTTTAAGGACTCCTGGCGAGATCGGGGCCCTTCTCGGCGTCTCGGCGCCCGGCGAACGCGCCCACATCGTTCCCATTAGCAATGAAGGCCGCGTAGTCGCGGTCTTGTTCGCTCAATATGCGGGCGCGGAACAAGGGGAGGCCATCGAATTAATTGCGGGAATGGCGTCGATCGTCTTGGAACGGCAGTCGAACACATCCTTACAAACGCAAATCTCGGACGCTCAAATACCGAGACATTTAGGTACGGATTGATGACTATTTTTTCGAGGGTGGACTATCCTGGCGAGCCGAATTGAGCGAGGAGAGCGGGCTCGCTCCTCCGCTTCCGCGGCGCGAGTCATCGCCGGCTGTTGCCTGGCGACATGTTTTGGCGCGATGCTGTTCTCCGCAACGGCAAGAAAGAAGCCGCAATCGGCCGCCAAGCCTGCTCCGAAAGCGGTTGGCGCGGCGGGCCTGATAGCGCTCGCGCAACACCAACTGGAACTCGGAAACTTGCGGGCAGCGGCGGAGTATGCCGGCTCGGGCGCGGCCAAGGCTCCTTCTCTGAACGATTATGCACACTACATCCGCGCGCAGGCCGAGTACGGGATGAAGAATTACGGCGAAGTCGCCAAGTCGGCAACGCAGATTTTCAACCAAGCGCCGGCATCGCCCTTTGTTGGCCCAGCGGCGGCGCTCGCGGTGCGCGCGCACCTGGATGGAGACCGTCCGAAGGACGCGCTCGAATTGGTGCGGAAGTATTTCGAGGTCATTCCACAGCCGCAAGCCGACCTGCTGCTGGCCCGCTGTTTTGCGGCTACAGGCGATCTGACTCGCGCCGCGCAAGATTACCAGCGCGTGTACTACGACTACCCAACCGCGCGGGAAGCGACGGATGCGGCAAATGCATTAGTGGACCTTAAGCAGCGAATGGGCGATTCGTATCCTGGGCCGACGCCCGCCGACATGCTGGGACGCGCGGACAAGTTGTTCGAGGCGAACAACGCTGGAGGAGCGCGGATCGAACTCTATGCGGCGATTCCGCAGCTCAGTGGAGTGGAACGAGATCAGGCGCGGGTGCGGTTGGGTGTAGCGGATTACCTGAATAACAATGCGAAGGCGGCTTTCGAATATCTCACCGCCCTGAAAGTAGACGAAAGCGAAGCGGACGCAGAGCGCCTCAGCTACCTGATCCGCTGCGCCCGGAAGCTGGATCGCCACGCGGACGTTAAGCCGTTTCTAGACCATCTGGAACAGCAGCATGCGGCTTCGCCGTGGAGACTCGACGCCCTGATTTATGTCGCCGACCAGGCGCGAACGGATAACGATCCGGATACCTACTTGCCTCTGTATCGCGCTTGCGCGGCGACGTTCCCGAAAAATCCACGCTCGGCATGGTGCCATTGGCGCGAGGCATTCGAGAGCTACCGGAAAGATGGAGACGATGCTTTCGATTTGCTGCGAAGCCATGTCCAGCAGTACCCCGGCTCCACCGACGTGAACGACGCAATGTATTTTCTGGGCCGGCTGTCGGAGCGCAAGAACGACAATGCTTCCGCCCGGGCCTGTTATGAAGAGCTTGGCGCGCGCTTTCCGAACACGTATTACGCGGTGCTGGCGCGCGAGCGGTTGAAGGCGCCGGCTTTAGAAGCGGCCACGCCGAGTCCCGAGATGCTGCAGTTCCTGCATGCGGTTCCGTGGCCCCCGCGAGAGCAATTTCCCAGCTTCGTTCCGAGCGAAGCCGTACAAGCTCGCATCGACCGCGCGCAACTGCTGCAGTTGACCGGGTTGAACGATTATGCGGAAGGCGAGCTGAAGTTCGGCGCGCGCAACGACGGCATCCAGCATAATGTCTATGCGTTCGAGCTGGCGAAAATGGCGGCGGCGCACGGCGGCCCCGATCAGGCGATGCACGAAATCAAAGCCTATGCGCCGGATTACCTGTACATGCCTCTCGAAGAGGCTCCTGTCGCTTTCTGGCAGCTTGCCTTCCCTATTCCTTATCGCGATTGCATCGAGCAGTACAGCCGGGAGCAGGGCCTAGATCCATTCGTGGTGGCGGCCCTCATTCGACAGGAATCGGAGTTCGATCCTCGCGTGATCTCGCACGCGAAAGCTTATGGGTTGATGCAGTTGCTGCCGTCCACCGGACGGGATCTCGCGCGACATTTCGGGGTGCGGCGGTTGCCGGCTTCTCAGCTTCTTGTGCCCGGTCGAAATATTCAGCTTGGGACTTACTACTTCCGCAGCTCCCTGAACTCTTATGCCGGCCAAGTGGAATTGGCGCTGGCATCTTACAATGCGGGCCCCGGGCGAGCGAACGTCTGGCGCACGTGGGGACCTTTCCGCGAACAGGCAGAGTTCGTGGAGACAGTTCCATTTCACGAGACGCGCGGATATATTCAGATCGTGCTTCGGAATGCCGACGTTTACCGGCGGCTCTATGCCGGAAGTGTTCCCGACGTGCCGGCGTATCATCCGAAACCAGCGCCGAAATTAAAGCCGAAGAAGAAGGCTCGCCGGCATTCGTGAGCGAGCTTTCAAGACCCAACGGTAAGCGAACGAGCGAGCCCCTCCTGAATGTCGGCCGTGGCTGTTTGATCGCTTGGAGCAGCATGAAAAGATGCGAGAGTCATCGCGCCGAATCCGCGATGGCAAGCATGGGAATTCCTAGGCGGCGCATCCCGATTAGATTCAGGTCAGGGGCGGCAACGATACAATTAAGCTTTCGGAAGTAAATCAAAGTCAAGATTCCATGGCACCCAATGCAGCTACCGTAAATCGGGCCGAGGCCAAGCAGCCGTCCGCGCCGCCAGTTCGAGAAGCTCCGCGAAATAGCATCGCCGAATGGGCGGTCACAATTTTGCTGTTGCTATTCGGGACGACAACGCTGGTGCAGGCGTTCGTCATCCCAAGCGGGTCTATGGAAGATACGCTCGTGATCGGCGATCATTTGCTAGTCGACAAATTGGCGTATGCACCGAGCGGAGCGCTGAGCAAGTACATACTTCCCTATGAGCAGCCGAAGCACGGCGACATCATTGTCTTCCGGTTCCCGGTGGACATATCTCAGACGTTTGTGAAGCGCGTGATCGGCGTGCCGGGAGACCGGCTGAAGATGGTCAATCGGGTGGTTTATCGAAACGGCGTGCAGCTAAACGAACCGTACGTGTATCACAAATTCCCTTACGACGCATCGCGCGACAATTTTCCAGGCGAACCGACCCTTTTCGCCGATGGTTTGCAGGCGCAGTTGCAGCGCAACATGCTGGAGAACCACGTCGTGAATGGCGAGATCGTGGTGCCCCCCGATTCGTACTTTGCGATGGGGGACAATCGCGATAATTCGCTCGATAGCCGGTATTGGGGATTCGTGCCGCGCGACAATATCATCGGCAAGCCCTTGCTGATTTACTGGTCCTATCGCGCGCCCTCGGAGGACCTTACAGGATCGTCGGTCAACTCGCTACTTACACATTTCGTCGATTTAGGCGAGCATTTTTTCACCCGAACGCGTTGGGACCGAACCTTCCGGGTAATCCGCGGATTTCCGGATTCCAAGCTAGGCGATCGCCCTCTGCCGCTCAACGCGGGATCGCCGAATCCATAAGTCGCGCACGGCGGGCGCGAGCGCATGGCCGGCTCGCCTACACTAAGTAGATCTATGTCGAGCCACCGATACGGCGTGATTATGGCGGGAGGCCGTGGCACGCGTTTTTGGCCGAAGAGCCGGCGCAGAAGCGCAAAGCAGGTACTTCGCCTGTTCGGCGAGCGGAGCCTGATTCAGCAAGCGTTCGATCGGCTTCGCGGCGTGATTCCGCCAGCTCATATTTGGGTCATCACTAACGAATACCTGGTGAGTGAAATACGGAAGCAACTACCGGAGATCCCGGCGCGGCAGATCATCGCCGAACCGGCGCAGCGCAACACGGCGCCCTGTATCGCTTTGGCGGCGCACATCCTTGCCCAAATGGATCCTAAAGCCGTCATGGGCGTCTTTCCAGCAGATCATCTGGTTGTCAAGGAGGCGCGCTTTCGACAGTTTGTCAAGGCAGCTTTTCGAGCGGCGGAACAGGCGAGCGTAGTTGTCCTGGGCATTCAGCCGCGCTGGCCGGAGACCGGCTACGGTTACATAGAATTCCCAACTGGCGTCAAGCCGGGAAGTAGCGAGCCCATGCCCGTGATGAGGTTTCGCGAGAAGCCGGACTACGAATCGGCCAAGCAGTTCGTGGAGCGCGGCAATTTTTATTGGAACGCGGGCATGTTCTTCTGGCGCGCCTCAGCCGTGCTCGATCTCATGCGGCGGCACCAACCGAAAACCGCTACGATACTTGCTGGATTACCGCCGCTCTCTAGCCGGCGCTTCGCGGCATCCCTGGCGAATGCGTATCCGCTGTGCGAAGGCATTTCCATCGATTACGCGATCCTTGAAAAGGCGGAGCAGGTGGCGGGAATCGCCGTCGACGATATTGGATGGAACGATGTCGGTAGTTGGCAGGCGGTGTATGATTTGGCGAGAAAGGACCAGAACGCTAATGCGTCCCGAGGCGAATTATTCGCGGAAAACAGCGGGGGGAACTATATAGACGCCGACAAACCCGTGGCTCTTTTAGGAGTAGAGGATCTCGTGATTGTGGATACACCCGACGCGCTGCTGGTTGCGAGCCGAAGCAGTGTGCAGGATGTAGGAAGAATCGTGAAGGCGCTCGAAGAGCGGAAGAGGGACGACCTGATTTGAACGCGGGAAATGAATGGCGCGCCCTGTTTAGGATTTGCATCCGAAGGCTCTGGGCGCGCGAGGGGGGCCGCGCGGCGCTCATTTTGGTTCTGATTCTGAACGCGCTCTTTTTCCCGTTTATCTGGGGGCATAAGAGCATGCTCGACAGCGCTCAACTCTGCCCGAGTATTCTGCCGGGCGGAGCGGCGGCCGGCGCCCGCGTTCCGATGGGATGGGCCAAGACGCTGGACGGCGCCGCGGCGGCGTGGTTTTTCGAACCTTCTATCGCGCTCACCGGCGACGAGTATTTGCGGGATAGAACCATTCCCCTGTGGAATCCCTATCAAGCCTACGGCGCGCCATTTGCGGCGAACATGCAGGCTCAACCATTCTGCCCCCTGACTGTGCTGCTTGCGCTGCGTCTCACCCCGCTAACTTACAACCTCTTTATTCTTTGCCGCCTGTTTGTCGCGGGTATCTTTGCGTTTCTCCTGTTTCGACTTTACGTTGGCTTTATTCCGGCTATGGCAGGCGCCGTTGCTTCCATGCTTGGCGGATTTTACATCCTCTATATGACGATGCCCCACATCAGCGTGGACATGTTGATTCCAGCCTCGCTCTTTGCGGCTGAATGCGTGCTTAGGAAGACAAGTTACAAGGCCCTTTTGGGATTTACCACTGTATTGTTTCTCGTGATCGTGGGAGGAATGCCGGAGAGCAGCATACTCCTGCTGTTATTTCTCTATGCATTCACCGTTTTTCGAGTTATTTCCGATCCGGAGTTACGAAGGCGATGGGTACAGTTGAGCAAGCGGGTGGTATTATCGAGCGTCGCGGGTCTCGGTCTTTCCTGTCTTTTATTAATACCTTTCTTAGAGTTCATGCGTCACTCCTACAACACGCATGATCCTAGCCGGATCGGCGGAGTTATTCCGGGCCTTTATCATTTCTCTCCCGACTCGACGATCCTGACCTTCCTGTTTCCTTTACTCTATGGGCAATGGCACGGATTGGCAAACCAATTCGGACTTGCAGCATTCTTTCTTAGTATTATCGCGGCCGCAGCGATGCTAAACAAACATCAGAACGGCGCGTCAAGAACATTAACTAGCCTGACTTGGTTCTTTGGAACTTATGCGATCCTTCTGCTTCTTAAGCATTACGGCATCTGGCCGATTAACGATCTAGGGCGCCTGCCGTTGTTCCGCTATGTGGATTTTTATAAGTACGGCGAGGCGGTCTTGTCGATCTGCGTGGCGGCGCTCTGCGCGATCGGCTTGCAAAGAATCATGAGTGGGCAGGTGACAAAGGCAATCTTTAGCATGGCTCTTATTGTATGCTTTGCAACGGCGCCCCTCGCGCTCTACATTGGGCAAAAAGTGATGACCGATGAGATTAAGCTTCATCGCTCTGCAATTCAGTTTTCGGAAATCGCGCTTACCGTGGGAGTTGCAGCGGTCTTCGGCCTGGCCATTAGCCTAATTATCTTTCAAAGCATTCCCAAGCGTCTGACGCTATGCATAGCCGTCGTGTTAATTTTTGAATTCTCGTTCAACTACATAGTTCCGGTGTACTACCTTTACAATACTCTGCCGAATCGATCCCAAGATCCGTATGCCGGGGCGCCCTATATTCAGTTTCTAGAACGTCAAACCACTCGCTTCGAGAGAATTTTCGCCCGAGATAGGGAGCTATATCCAGATTGGGCTTCGGTCTTCCGCCTGCAAGATATTCGAGATCTGGACGCTATGTATTACTGGAAATATCTGCCATTCGTGCGGAATTTCCTCCCCGCGGGTTCCCCGTCGAAAACCCAGGAGTTGTGGGATCGCTTTACGGGAGACGAGTCAGAATATGCCTTTCGCAATCCGCGGGAGAAGCGCTTGCTGCAACTGTCGTCGGTTAAATATCTGGTCGGCGCCAAGCCGTATTCCGATCCGGTGTTCAAGCCCACCTACAATCGGGAAGCAAGGATCTACGAGTACGACGACGTTCTGCCGAGAGCGTCGATATTCTACCAGGCCGAAGTTGAGCCGAACGAAAGTGAAGTGCTGAGGCGGCTCGCCGACCCTGCCGTCGACATTTTTCGCACAGTTCTGCTTGATCGCACCAAGCTGAAAGCCGCGGACATTGCGGAGCTTTCAAAATTGGAGCCAAATGTAAACCGGAGCGCGAGTGCCGCGACCATCGCCTCGTACTTACCGCAGGCCGTAGAAATTCATGCGTCGCTCGACAGGACCGGCATACTTGTACTGAACGATTCGGATTACCCCGGCTGGGCAGTACGCGTCGACGGCGCCGCTGCCAGATGGTTTACGGCGAATTACCTGTTCCGCGCTGTCCTGTTGCCTCCAGGCTCGCATGTTATTCGTTTTGTTTACAATTCCCGAACCTTTAACTTGGGCCTCGGAATTGCCATCCTGACATTGCTTTCAATGAGCTTCGCGGGAGCAGTTCACTATCGACGCGTACGTAAGACGGGGTCAAGGGATAAGAAAGCCCGCCATACGCAAACTGGATCGGCGCTCACTTCATTCGTAACTCAGAGTTTCTGAAGCGCGCCCAGGCGAAGCGCTCGCTATGGGCAGAGTCGCTCATCCGAGTTGCAAGCTCTACCGTAATCCGACCGTAAATGGGGGCGAACTGGAGCCGCCACTGAACTTTCGAGGCGCTTGCTACCTCTTTAGAAGCCTCGAACACAGCTTCGCCTCGTGAGTCATAAAGACGAAAGAGGAAACTGATCGGGGCTGCGTGCTCGTTATCAACAGAAATCTCGGATTCGAACGTGTTCAAGCCGGCTATTTCCATGTCCTCAAAGCGCGCTTTCGCCTCTGAGTTTCCGGGCCCAGGATGAAGATAGATGGCCTGGTTGTCCGGTTCGAGCCTGGTTTCAGAACCGCCGGCCAATATGACGCGCCCTTTTTCGGCCTCGCGAATTAGAGAGATGGCGTCCGGAAAAGGTTTGGCGTGGCTCGGCTGGATCTCTCTCAAACACGCAGCGGCCCATTCGGCCACTTGGCGCAGCTTCTCGTTCTCCTCCTTCAGGCGCTGGAGCGAGGCGTTCAGGTCGCCATAGAGGGAGTTGATGGGCAGATTGTCCGGGCACAGGCGACGCACGATGTCGAATAGATCGGCGCGGCGCGCCGGAAGAACGTAGCCGCGGGGGCCGATGGGAAAAGCATTCGCGACCGACGGCAAATCGATAATTCGCGGTGCTTTCAGCCCCTCGGCGATCGCGCTGGCCAAACTCGGATTCCCGATGAACAGAGCCGAGTGCTGGATCATGTGAGCTAACTCCAGAAAATCCCGACAGGTCCTTACGCGAGCATCGAATCCGGAGACGGCGCGCCACTCGTCCGGAATTCCCACCGCCACAATGTCCTCGAAATAGAGTCCGAGTTCGCGAACAAACTCGTCGGTAAGCGCCCGGTAACGCGGTGTAAGCGAAAGGACCACCCCGGCCCGTTCGGAACCTTCCTCCGGAACGGACAAGAAGGGTTCGTTTGGATCGATTTCAACGCCAAGAGCGCGGGCATAAGCGTGCATCAGATGCGTGTGTGTGAACTCGACGGTCCGGAAGCGATCGAGAATGAAGTCAACCCCAATGCAGTCCGGATCGACATCTTCAAGAGGTACGCCGGCCTTCACGATTGTCACGCGATCGATGTAGTCTTGAGCCAGCAGCAGCGGCACCAGGCCGCGAGCCATTTCTTCCGTGAGCTTGCGGTTCGGGTCAGGCGAACGATAGACGTTCAGGATCAGATGTCGAACGCCCAGAGCTTTGACAGTCGGCAACGAATATAGAACGTCGCCCCCATTGCCGCTGTGTATGGCTGAAGTTCGCGGCGCCTCACCTTCGATCTTGCTTTGGTCGAGCACTGTCTTAAACGAGATGGAAACCATGATTATGAATCCAAGCCGACAAAATCTCCAGGTACTGAGTTTCAACGTCGCGCTTCCAATTCAGCAGGGAGCGGGGAAGCGCTTCTATATCGATCCGGCGCAAATGGTCAAGTAACTCTCCGGGCGAACTGGAGGGCAGGTAAGGAAACAACGCGGCGGCGGAGGACGGCTGCGCGTCGCCGGTCACTAGGATTGCGGGCTTTAGCAACGACGCGGCAGCAAAGGCGGCGTGTACGGAGTTCGTCGCGATCACATCGCATTGGCTCATGGAACTCAGGAGCGCGGATGAATCCGGACAATACAGCCTGTCGCGCGGCCAATCGGCTGCCATTTCGAGAGATTGCGCAATGCTGCGATAAAGCAGATGAACTTCGTACTCCTGCCTCAATTGTGCAATCGAACGCTGCATCGCTCGACCGAGCCAAGGCGGCTGTCGTCCATGAAACGCGCAGTCGGCCTCCCATACCACGGCCAGAGATCCGAACCGGCGGGGAGGATCCTCCCATTCCGAAGCAAATAGCGAGGGACAAGGCAACAGACGCGACTCGAAACCAACATCCTTCAAGGCATTGTAAGCGAAGGGCGAGCGGGTGAGCATCGTGGCGCCGGAAAGCGCGGCGCATTCTGCTGGAGTCAGTCTCAGATCCTTCTCGGAGTGATCGACGCCCAAGAAGAGCCACGTAAACTTACCGGCCTCGCGCAAATCTAGTAGAACCCGGAACTGAGAGCCGCTCCACTCAGGCGTGCCCGCCGCGACCACCACGTCGGCATGCGTCACACTGTTCCCCTGATGAGGAGGCTGGGGCGCCTCGCGCGCCGATGCAGGGCGAACGCTGGAGCGAGCGCTTTCATGCACGCGCCATTCCAGGCCCGGAATGCCGCACAATCGGCGAAATAGATTCCGGGCTCCGAGCTCGATCCACTCAATACCCGGATTCCAGGAGCATGTAGAACAGAACAGTGCATTCAGCCGTTTCATATTCCGGAAATTCTGTTATGCCGATGCTATAATCCGTTTCGTTGGGGTTGGCGGGCGTCTGCTCGAGGAACGTGCAATTTATGTCGACTGATCGTAAACGTTACGCGCTGGTAACTGGCGCCGCAGGCTTTGTAGGAGCTCATGTAGTTAGAGAGCTACAAAATCTAAATGACGTATCGGTCGTAGCATTAGACGATTTGACGGGCGGGTACCAGGAGAACTTACCTGGCGGCATCGATTTCGTAAAGGGAAGCATCACAGACACCGCATTACTAGCGCGTCTTTTCCAAAAATATAATTTCCGTTTTATTTATCATCTGGCGGCCTATGCGGCTGAAGGGTTGTCGCATTTTATCCGTCGATTTAATTATACAAATAATCTTATCGGCAGCATCAATCTGATTAACGAGGCCGTGAAGGCTGAATCCGAGTGCTTTGTGTTCACCAGCTCGATCGCCGTATATGGGGCGATTGAGCCGCCGATGGCCGAACACAAAACGCCCCATCCGGAGGATCCATACGGAATCTCTAAGCTCGCAGTCGAGATGGATTTGCGCTGCGCGCACGAGATGTTCGGGTTAAATTTCGTAACCTTCCGGCCGCATAACGTTTATGGCGAGTATCAGAATCTAGCGGATCCATACCGGAATGTAATCGGTATCTTCATGAAGCAAATCCTCGAAGATAGGCCGATGACGATCTTCGGCGACGGAACGCAGCAGCGGGCATTCAGCTACGTTGGAGATATTGCGCCAGCTATCGCCAGCTCGCCGTTTGTGAGAGCGGCCCAAAACGAAGTTTTCAACATCGGGGCGGATCAACCATACGCGATCAACGACTTGGCAGTACGCGTCGCCGAAGCAATGGGCAAGCCCGGCCATCCCGTCGAGCATCTTACTCCCCGCAACGAAGTTCTCCATGCCTTCAGCGATCACTCGAAAGCCCGTTCGGTGTTCGGTTCCGAGAGGCAGACCTCACTCGACCAGGGGCTGGCTCGAATGGCCAGGTGGGCGCGGTCCGTGAGAATGCGTCCGCTTGAAGGTTTTGCCGATATCGAAGTAACGAAGAACATGCCTCCCAGCTGGTTGAAATACAAAGCGCAGGCCTCGTATCTAAGTTGACTTATTAGTGGTATGAACAAGGAACGGTTGATCTGTGCTTTAAGAGCATCACCGCTGTGGTTGTCTCCTGCGCACTTTGCCTTCGGCCAGGATATAAGCGGAGCCGCCGGCGGCGTGGATGTGATCTGGTACTGGAGGAAGTTCGGGAAAACGCAAGAAGAGGCGCTCGCGCCGGGAGACTGCGTTTCGGATTACTTGCGTCATGCCGCGCCGGAGCGCAGGAGCCCGAACCTTGCTTTCGACGAGTTCTGGTATAGGCACGAATATCCGGCGGTCGAACGGCTGATAAGCGAGGGCAAGTATCGCTCGGCATGGGAACACTACGTTGCGGAGGGCGCGCGTAATTACTATAACCCGGCATTCTGGTTCGACGACCGTTGGTATCAACGGCAGCATGTCGAGGTAGCCTCGGCGGTCGCAAGCCGTAATCTGATTTGCGGATTCGAACACTACCTGCTCTACGGAGTCCGGCAGGGCTTTTCGCCGAGCATCTACTTCAACGCGGAGTGGTATCGCAAGAATCACATGCCGGAGATTACCGCTGGAGTCCGGTCGTATCCGCTAGTTCATTACTTGTTGTCTGAAAGAAAAGCGAGAGCGTGCCCAGTTCCGTTTTTCGATCCGCAGTGGTATTCCATCCAGTACGGCGGGTACCGACCTGCCGAAGGCGGCAAGCCGGAAGTTGCTCCGGCGTATGAGCATTACATGTTGTTTGGAAGACGCCTGGGAAACAGCCCGTCCCCTTATTTCAATGAAGCCGCATATCGGGAAGCTTATCCGGAGGTGGTGAAGCAGTTGACGGCCGGCGTTTACGCCAGTGGCTTCGAACATTATGTAACCGAAGGCCCAGCTAACGGCTATCTTGCGCCGTCGCATTTAGGCCACGGAGGCGTAGATTATGCCGGGCCGGCATTCCTACAGAGTTATGAACAAAGCCTTCGCCTTCATCTCTCGCAGCTTTCGGAACTGAGTGAACTGATGAAATTGTAAGTGCTTGCACTGTTCCATTAGGAATACGGCCACGCACTACTGATTGTCATGAGCAGCATCTTAAACCAGGTTACGAACAAAAGCATACACGTCTTTACTTCCGATTTCTTGCCATTTCCCGGCTGCCCGCACACCGCAGGCGGAAATCGCAGCATGCAAATCATCAGCGCTCTGCGAAGGGCCGGGCACAAAGTAACTTTCAGCATGCCGCTTAATAACTTTATCGGGAGAAAGAACAAAGCGCGAGTGTTGCCTCAACTTAGCCAGGAAGAGATCTGGGCATGTGAGCATTTTGGCGAACCTGAAGTAGTTCTGAACCGTATTCAGCCGGAAATCGCTATCTATTGCAATGTAAATACGTTCCGAACGCTGTCCCGGTTCAGCAACGAAATCGTTAACATTGTCGATTTCAACGGGCCGATGCAGTTCGAAGGACTCTTCATGAATGCGCCCGACATGGAAACCGCCATGCGTGACGGCGCGATCCTGGAAGCCCGCTGCTTGGAATTAGTACAGAAGATGCGGGATGTCGATTACGTAATGACCGTATCGGAGCGGCAGAAGTATTTTTGGTCTGCTTATTGTACTTTGGCAGGGTTTAGCTTCAGTGAACTCAAACTGCTTGTCTGCCCCTCGACTTATGAATGCGCGCCTCTCTCCCGCAACCCCGCCTCGGAGTTAACGGTCGTGTACTCGGGTGGATTTTATCCCTGGCAAGATCCCGAGCGCTTCTTGTTTGCGGCAGCTTCGATTCTCGACGGAATAGAAGGAGCCATCCTACATGTCTTCGGAGAGCCTCACGCGGGAATGCCGAATGAAGCGGATGTCAAGAGAATGCTGCAACAACTCCAGGAGCATCGATGCGTAAAATATCACGGGTATAAGCCCATTGAAGATGTTATGGCGGTTCTCTCCACAGCTTGGTGCGCGCTGGAACTCATGGAGTACACGTTTGAGAGGGAGCTAGCCGTGACGGGGAGAACTCTTGGGTTTCTCGCTTCAGGGACGCCGGTCATTTATAACAATTACGCCACTCTGTCGAAGCTGATTGAGACTTATAACGCAGGCTGGACACTGTCGACGGCCGACACCGCTCCGCTTGAATCCGTGTTCGAGCAGCTCGCCTCCGGTGGCCTGCCCCTTGTCGAGAAGCTATCGTGTAACGCCAGACGACTGGCTGTCTCCGAGTTTGCCGGAAACGAGTGCATGCGCCCTCTGCTGGATCTGTGCGCCGGACCGGTCGCCAAGCGCTCGCGGCCCTCGGCTCCCGCTGTTATACACCCGAGTTCCGACCTCAAGCCGGAATCGCTTGGGCGGGTTCTCGCTGTCACTCCGGGCGCTGGAAGTTTACGCGAACTTAGAATCAGCAATCCATTGCGCGCGCTTCAACGTCAAGGCTACATCTCTGCCCTGAAGATAGTGGACCCGTCGTTTCACGACTTACGAGACGACCAGAATCGGTACCACGCGCTCGTGATTCAAAGGGCGGTGCCAGAATACATCGTCGAAACTCTGCACAATCTCGGGTTGTCTTTCGCTCTGGACTGCGACGATAATCTACTGAGCCGCCCAGCTTTCCGCCAGGGACCGACCGAAGGGGAATTGCTTTCGGGTCTGCGATTTTGCACGGTTTTGACCACGCCGAATCCCAGGCTGGTCCGCAATCTGGAGAAGTACTCCGGCATGCCGCTCGAGGGGAAGGCGTATATCACGCCGAACGCACTGCCGTTTCCTCAAGGAGTGCCGTCGAGAAGTTACTCTCAACCGGAACAGATTCTCTGGATTCAAAGCGATATTGCCGCTCTGGGCGATAGCCGCGAAGCGGTCGTACGCGCCGTCGACGATTTCTCCCACAAGTACTCGCTGCCCATTGTTCTGATCGGACCCGAGGTCTTAAAACAGCCTAAGTTCAAGCATCAGGTATTTATGGGCGAAATCGATTTTACGTCTAACTTGCAGTTGCTGGAATTCGCGGCGTCCAGTGTCGGTGTCGCCCCGCTCGAAACCGTAGCTGACCAGGAGACGCTGGATTTCGTCGCGGGCAAGAGCGACCTCAAGATCCTCCTTTTCGCCGGATATGGGCACGCCGGTGTTTATAGCGCGGCGCCTCCATACTCCGATTCGCCGCTGCAAGAAGGGTTGAGCGTAATAGGCAACACTTACGAGGAATGGACGGCGGCTCTGGAGTACCAACATCGTGAAGGATGGAAGAAGCTCCCCGAAATCACCGAACGCATTCAGTCCGAGCGCCATATCGACACGGTTGCCAAGAACTCCTGGCGGCCCGCGCTTCAAGCGTGCCATCTGGCCAAACCGGTGAGAGGAGCGGATCTTTACGAAGCCTTTCATGCCACCAGGCAAGTAGATCCGGCCCCTGTGCGCTCCATGGCGTATATGCTGGCGAACTGGGATGTCGCTCGCGAATATGTGGCTTGCGGCTACGGTACCGCATGGGATCATTACTCCACTTACGGAAGAGGCGAGCAACGTCTGGCAAGGCACGCTCCCGAGGTGCATAGTAGATTTCTGGAGAAAATCGCCAGTGACACCGGCGAATACATGAAAAGCATTAAGGAAGCAATTCGGAAGCGTGAGCTGACGATCAAGACTCTACGGGAGAATGAGAAAGAGCGGAACAGATCTCAGGATGAAGTACGCCGATTGCAAGGGTGCGTCGACAAACTGGAACGCGACCTGTCGATCGCGCATCGGACTCTTGAAGGAATGGCAAACTCTCGATCCTGGAAATTGACCGCTCCGCTGCGGAAAGCTACCGGACTGCTGAAGAAGCGGTGACCGCGATAAACGCTCCGGCGAGCTGAGGGCAACAGATTTGAAGGGCTATCTCGACAGAGTCGGCATGCATTCGATTGCCGGCTGGGCTTACGATGAAAGTAACTTGGATTTAACGTTGACGGCCTGGGTCAACGGCGCTGCCGTTGCCTCCTTCCCTCCTTCATTAGTCAGACCCGACATCACGCACCTCTCGCGAAACAATGTTGGATTCGAGGTTACTCTCGCAAAGGCTTTAACCCCCACGGACGTCGTGGGCGTGACTAACGAAAGAGGGGACCACCTGTCGCGTTCGCCGCGCAAGGCGCTGCTGTCCGATTGGACGAAAGAAGAGAAGGCCCTTTGTTTCATTTCCCGCGACATGAAGATACTGGAAGTCGGACCGGGATATAGCCCTCTGACGCCTCGTTCGAAAGGGTGGAATAGTTTCTCGCTCGATCACGCGACAAAGGAGGAACTCGAGGCCAAATATCGAGGGCATCAACCGATCGCATTAGTTGAGCCGGTTGATTATGTTTGGAGGGGAGGGCCGCTTGAAGCCGTGATTCCGTCTGAGAACCGCAACAGCTTCGACGCAGTGATCGCGAGTCATGTCATTGAGCATTTACCGAACCCCATCGCATTCTTTCTATTTGCGACTTCCGTTCTGAAACCCGGAGGGTTGGTTTCTTTAGTTATTCCAGACAAACGCTTCAGTTTTGACTTTTTCAAGCCTCTAACCATGACCAGCGACTATCTCTGCGCCCACGATGCGCGCCGGACACGCCATAGTAAGAAGACCGCTTTCGATTATATGGCCTACAACGTGAGCGAAAGCGGGCAAATTGGCTGGTCAACACGCCTGGTGGGTGATTTCAGTTTCAATTGCGTTGATGAGGACCAACTCATGGCGGCAAAGCGGCGGTTTGACAACACGATCGAAGATGAGTCCGGTCCGTACGTAGATTATCACGCGACAATATACACTCCCTCCAGTTTTGCACTTATCATTTTTGAGTTGGGACAGTTGGGAGTGTTGCCATTTCATATCGAGCACTCGTTTCCGACAAGCGGCTGCGAGTTCTATGCGACATTGCGGCATAGAACTCCCGAACGCCTGCCATTAAACCGGATTCAAGAAGAGCGGATTCGACTGATGAAGGAAATGGTGCGGGAGACATCTCAGCAAGGACGCTGGTTATTGGATGAGGCGTAATCTGGCGCTAGGGATTGGACGGCAGCACAGCATCCATACACCGGAGCAACGGCGTAATCCACGCGATTACATGAGGAGTCGCGAGCGAGTCGCTCACGCTCGTATGCTGATTTGTATGCGCTCTTCTCTGCTCCTATTCGGGATTCTCGCGTCCCTGCTACTGAACGCCTCTTGCTTTCTATCCGAGCCTGTGGTTCCCGACGGCAGCGTGATTCGCGCGCCGAACGAGTGGATATGCGCGGTTCAAGCCGGCCGATTGAGGCACATCCCGGACTTGCCTACTTTCGATAATCTTGGATTTGTTGCTACCGAAATCATCCCCATCACGAACGACCAGTTCGGCTCCATTAAACAGGGTCCGGACATGCCTCATCTCGATAGCCGATTGCTGCGGGCTCCGGATCGAAAAATTTACCTCATGGTCCACGGCACGCGCCGCTATGTACCGGACCCCGCAACGCTTTCCAATCTCGCCGTAAAGCACGCCCCGGTAGATGTCACCGACCGGCTCCTGGATTCTCTGCCCGCCGGGCCGGAATTACCGATGATCAACAGCCGTATCTTACAAGGGCCGGATGGGCGTATGTATTACATAGAGAGCGGGCTCTTTCGATACATCCCCGATTCGGAAACGCTGAGTCATTTGTGCGGGAATGGCGGCGCTTTGAAGGTTTCTAGCGAGTTCATGACATCGTTACCGGTAGGCCTGCCATTGCCGCATAACGTGACACCTTGCGGGAGCTGAACGTGTGTCAGACCGCGCCGGCCGGCTGCGGCTTCACGCTGCTGAAAATTTTCACGAGCCTTGCGATCGCCCGGTCGACATCCTGTTCTGTCAGGATGTAAGGCGGTAAGAACCGCAAAACGGTGTCGTGCGCGCAATTAAATAAAAGGCCTTCCCGAATCCCGTTCAGCACAAGGTCCTTGCAAGGAAACGCCATCTCAACACCGATCATGAGTCCTTGGCCGCGCACCTCTTTTATGAATGGAAAAGCGCGCATCAGATCCGTTAGCTTCATGCGGAAATAGCCGCCCACCGAATCGATGGATGGCAACAGATCGTCTAGAATGTCGAAGAATTCAAGCGCTACGCGACAGGCGAGCGGACCTCCGCCATAGGTGGAGCCGTGCATTCCGGGCTTGATCGTAGAGGCGGCCTTCTCATTGGCGATGACGGCGCCAAGTGGGAGGCCGCAAGCCATTGGCTTAGCTACGAGCACAATATCCGGCATCATTATGGGGTCCAGCAACTGATACGCGAAGTACGCGCCGGGCCGACCTACCCCGCACTGGATTTCATCGAACACCAGCAATGCATCGTACTTTGACGCAAGTTCATGAGCTTTGCGCGCGAATGCTTCCGAGATTGGATAGATTCCGCCTTCCCCTTGTATGAATTCGAGAAAAATACCGGCGGTATTTTCATCTACAGCTTCTTCGAGTTTGTGGATATCGTTTCGTGGGACAAATTGCACACCTGGCAATAATGGTTCGAAATCATTTCGATATTTCGGCTGCCCGGTAATTGACAATGCGCCGAGCGTGCGCCCATGAAAGGAATTTTCAAGCGAAACTATTTCGACTTTGTTCTTGTTTTTCGAATTCCCATGGGCACGCGCCATCTTGATCGCGCCTTCCACGGCCTCGGTTCCTGAATTACAGAAGAATACGCGGTTCAAGCCGCTGGCCTTGGCTAGCCGTTCGGCCAAACGGCCTTGGTACTCGTGGTAGTACAGATTGGAAGTGTGCAGGAGCAGCCCCGCCTGCTGGCGAATGACGCGCGTAATGCGCGGGTGAGAGTAACCAAGCGAGTTAACGCCGATGCCGCTGATTAGGTCCAGGTATCGGTTGCCTTTCAGGTCATAGGCGTAGCAGCCCTTCCCACGATGCAGCGCCAGTGGATAGCGCGCGTAATTCTGCAGCAAGTAGCTTTGTTCAAGACTGGCGATGTGCTCGAACGAAGAGGTCACCGGCGCGGTATGAGTAGTGGCCATACCTCATAATACGGAGTCTGCGCGGCCGCCCACGGCTCGCATGCGATTCTCGAGCACCGAAAGCGAATCGAAATGCAGAAGCCGCAGGCAATGAGCGGCAGCCAATTCCATGGCCCGGCTCGGCATCAATCCAATTAACTCGCTTTCGGCTATTTCCACGTCTCGGGAAGCAGCCAGGCGGAAAATTTCGGCGAAGACTACGTGCGGAGGCGTTACCTCGAAGTCGGTCAGGTTCATGGAGACCTGCACCAAGCCTCGGGAGGGAAGCGGCAGGCCCAAGGCTTTCACGGCGGGGAGGCCGCCGCCGCTTGTACGGACCCGTTTAGCGATAAATTTTGCGACATCCAGGTCCGTAGTATTCAGGTTGACGTTATATGCCACGAGCAGTTTGCGGCCTCCCACGATAACGGCTCCAGCGGTGGGATGAAGCGCGGGACCTCCAACATCGGGTCGTTTGCTTTCATCCACCAGAACCGCTTCGCGCAGATATTCGAATTGCCCGCGGCGCACATTTTCCAGTTGAACTCGGTCCGGCCTGAGCGCGGCAGCTTGGTAGAAATAAACCGGTATACCCAACTCATCCCAGATACGAGCGCCCGCTTCGTGAGCGATCGCGGCGCAAATTTCGAGCGTGGCGCCTTCGAGCGGAACGAAAGGCAACACGTCCAGAGCGCCAAGGCGAGGATGAACTCCGCGATGACGATTCAGATCGATGAGTTCGGCGGCCTTGGCGGCCGCGCGAATAGCCGCCTCAATGACTGCCCGGCGGTCGCCGGCGAACGTGACCACCGTGCGATTGTGATCCGGATCCGAGGTGCGGTGAAGAAGCAGCGCTCCGGGAGTAGAGGCTATGGCCTGTTCGAGAGCCGCGATGCGCGCGGCGTCGCGTCCTTCGGAGAAGTTAGGTACACATTCGATCAGCAATCGCGCGACTCAGGCTCCTATTTTCCAACGGGTTCTATTCAGGACCAAGTTGCCATCGCGAATCGCGATGCCCACGTGATTGACGCCGAACCGGCGCGGGATCTCACGATAATCGGGAAGATTCAACATCAAGAGATCGGCCCGTTTGCCATACTCCAGACTCCCTCGCAGGTGACCGCATCCGATGGCGTACGCTGCATTGATGGTGGCTGCCGAGATGGCCGCTTCAACGGTGAGGCGCGACCGGAAAACAGCAAGCGCAACGGCCATTTGCATACTGAACGTCGGCGATTGCGTGGCGTGATAGCCGCTCCCGATCGCAATGGCGGCCCCGGCCTCCAGCAAACGGCGGGCCGCGTCGCCGCCGCGGTCTTCCACAATCTCGCGCCCGGGCGCGAAAACGACCGCCGCGGATATTCCCGACAGAACGGAACATTCTTCCGGGCTCAAGTCGCTCGGACAAAAGACCGTTGCCGGCCGGAACCGGTCAAGATTTTCCGCCAAGGCCTGCGCATCCCCCCCTGCCCACTCCAACTCTAGATTCAAGTCTCGGCCTTGGGCGGCAGCAAGCAATTCCCGATTGACAGGCTGGTCGGGGTGCGCCGCGAATTCGATAGAGTTGACCAGTTTGCGCGTTAGAACAGTATCTAGCGCTTGGCGGAATTCTTGAGTGAAAGGCTCGCCAGCGGCGCGCTGGCCGCCAATTCGCCAGGTTCGAGCCATGCCGACCGGCTGGTTGCCGATGTTCGAGAGCTGTCGCAAAACGGAGATGTCGGAGTGAAGATCTCCTTTATGGCCGTGCGCCTTCACCTCCGCGTTCAGTGTTCCGTGTTGAAGGCAGGCGCGCATCAACGCCAAGCTTTCATCGTAAAATTCACCTAACTTCTTGCGCTTGTGTTCCGGTGAGCCGTTAGAGCCGGTTAGGCTCAGATGCAGGTTGGGGTCCACGAAGGCGGGCATGACGACGTTGCCCGTGGCCGGTATCTCGATGGCCTCGCGCGCCTCCTTTAGATTTTCCAAGCGGCGCGTGCTGCCGACGGCGGCAATTGTACCGTCGCGGATTAGCACGGATCCATCTTCGATAATCCCCAAATCCTGGAGGGCGGCGCCCCGGCGAATACCACTTGGACCCCGCAAGGTTAACAGTTGCTTGGCCCCGCGAAGCAAGAAGACTTGAGCCACGAGGGTTGCTTTCGGACGTCCGGCCTACGTCCGTTGACCTTACGCACCGTTCAGTTGCCGTATAAGAGCATGGTACGACAGAAGGTCTTGCCAAAAGGCGTAAACGGTTACCGCTATCGCCGCGCCAGCCAAAATTTTCCAGGCCGTCTCCCGAGGTGAATTTGGCAGTCCCGGCAAGCCGGCCACCAGCCCCGTCACGAAGCCGCCGACAAATCCACCCACATGCGCGGCCAGATCGACGCCTGGAAGAATGCTGAGCACCAGCCCAAACAGAAGCCACTGGCCGTAGTGGGACCGCACCGCTTGAGCAAGCGGATCGGACCGCCGCCGAGTAGCCATTGCCAGCATAAGGCCAAAATATCCGAAGCAGGCCGCCGATGCGCCTGCGGATAAGTTGTTGGGCGACCAGATGCTGCTCAGCAGGAAACCGGTGAACGTGGAGAAAATGTACGTGAAGACAACGCGGCTAGGACCGTAGAATTCTTCGGCCTCGGTAACCAGAATGAATAAGCTCCATGAGTTCATCGCAATGTGCATGAGGCCAAGGTGCAGGAAACCGGCCGTAATTAAACGCCACCACTGAAGCCCGTAATGAACGCGAGGCAGCGTGGAGCCCATCAGCGCGGCCGCTCCGGGATTCAAAGTTCCAAAAGAGGTCTGAAAGATCCTGTTGCTCAAGATCAGCTCTATCAAGTACAGCGTCGCGTTGACAATCAAGAACACAGTGGCAGTAATGTTTCCTCGCGGCACCAGCGAAGCGGCAAACTGCGTGGCGCGCAGATCGACCGCGCGTGGCCCCAGTTGAATGCCGCAATAAGGACATACACGATCGCCCTTGGTGATGAATGCCCGGCAATTTGGGCACATGCGCCGATTTTCCACGGCTTAATTGTAGCCGTCAGATAAAATTTGCTTGATAGAATGCTGGAGCGCATGGGCAAAACTGAGCAGGAATACCGTAACGATCTGGTTTGCGTCTGCCACCGCGTTTACGAAAAAGGCTGGGTTGCGATGAACGACGGGAACGTCAGTATCCGGCTCGACGAAAATCGCATTCTGTGCACGCCCACGGCGGTCAGCAAGGGAATGGTGAATTTAGAAGATCTGATCGTCGTCGATATGCAGGGGCGGATACTGGATGGCCGCCGGGACTGCACCAGCGAGATCGCCATGCATATCACCATCTACTCGATGCGCCCCGACGTGCGGAGCGTCGTGCATGCTCATCCTCCGGTGGCTACCGGGTTCGCCTCCGCCGGACGCGCTTTAGATAAAGCGCTGCTGCCTGAAGTGGTCATCAACCTCGGGGCGGTTCCGCTCGCCAGCTACGGCTTGCCGGGTACACCCGCGCTAAGCGAAGGCATGCGCCCATTCATTCCCAATTACGACGCGTTGCTGCTGGAAAATCATGGATGTACGAGCTTTGGAGCGGACGTCTGGCAGGCCTTTTTCCGCATGGAGATCGTGGAACACTTCGCTCGCATCACCTTTGTGGCCGAGATGCTGGGCGGCGCGCGAGCGCTGCCGCGGCGGGAAGTCGAAAAGCTTTTCGAGTCGCGAGCCCGCTACAACGTGACCTCGAATGCGCGCATGGAGCCGGGAATGCCGTTGGTTGCCGAAGACCTCTTCGAGGCTCGGGAAACCACGGAAACGACAGAGAATAAATAGATTTTATACTTTGATTCCATTGCATAAAAATTGCTTCTAGGCTACTCTAGGGGCATACGCGAACAACTTGGGATTCCAACCGGGGTCTTAAGGCACATCGCAATCGTGATATGAAGCGGCTCCAGTCAGTCGTTGCGCCTGACACTGCGTAGGGCCCTCACGAGAGTAGGATTGAGGGCCACCGGCGGCGTATACAAACCAGCCAGGTGGCCCTTCGATTTATCAAAGGTGAGCCAGATCTCGAACGTAATCAATTGGGAGTTGTAGCGGTGACGAATTCGTCTAATTTGCTTTCGGGCGCGAAAATTCTGCTGGAATGCCTGGTGCGTGAAAAAGTCGAATGCATTTTCGGGTATCCGGGCGGAGTTACGCTGCCTTTGTATGACGCCCTCTACGAGCATTCCATTCGGCACGTACTAGTTCGGCATGAGCAGAATGCCGCGTTCGCGGCGCAGGGTTACGCGCGAGTGACCGGAAGAGTCGGTGTTTGCTGCGCCACCTCGGGGCCAGGCGCAACGAACCTGGTGACCGGGTTGGTCGACGCCATGATGGACTCCATTCCGATTGTGGCGGTTACGGGCCAGGTATCGACGAAGCTAATGGGCAGCGATGCGTTTCAGGAAGCCGATACGTTCGGGATCACGCGGTCTGCTACCAAGCACAATTTCTTGGTGAAGAACATTAGCGAGCTTCCGCAGATCGTGCACGAGGCATTTTACGTCGCCGGCTCCGGGCGGCCCGGGCCAGTGCTGATCGATATCACCAAAGACGTTCTACAGGGTCAGGCGCAATACGTGCCGGTCACGGAGGTTCATCTGCCCGGCTACAAGGTTTTCAGCGAGGGCCACGCGGGGCAGATTCGCCGCGCGGCGCAGATGATGTGGGAAGCCGAGCGGCCGTTCGTGTATGCCGGCGGCGGCGTCATCGCCGGCAACGCGCATGACGAACTGCGGGCGCTAGTAGAACTGTTGGACGCCCCGGCGGTGTGCACTCTGATGGGTCTGGGAGCGCTGCCCGCCGAGCATCCCAATTTCATCAGCATGCCCGGCATGCATGGCAGCTTCGCTGCGAACATGGGCATGTCCCATACGGATCTGATGGTTGCCTTGGGCGTGCGTTTCGACGATCGTGTTACGGGAAGGCTTTCGGCCTTTGCGCCTCACGCCAAAGTGATCCACGTCGATATCGATCCGGCGGAGATTGGAAAAAACCGCCACGCGGACTTGCCGATTGTGGGAGACGTCCGGCGGGTGATTCCAAAGCTTCTTGCCGAAATGAGAGAGCTGGCCCCTTCGATGCAGTCCAGGCAATCGGCTGCGCGGCGAGCCTGGTGGGCTCAGGTCCGGGAGTGGAAAACCGAGCATCCGCTCGCGCCCGAGACATCGGAGACGGAAATCAAGCCGCAGCACCTGATGGCCGAGATCGACCGGTTATCCGGTGGGCGCGCGATCGTGGCAAGCGATGTCGGCCAGCATCAGATGTGGGCCGCTCAATTGATTCGGTTCAACGAGCCGCGGCTTTGGATCAATTCCGGCGGACTCGGCTCGATGGGCTTCGGGTTGCCATCCGCCATCGGAGCGCAATTCGCCCGACCCGACAAATTGGTCTTCGCGGTGGTGGGCGACGGCGGGTTCCAGATGTCCATCCCGGAACTCGCAACCATCGCCAATCACGCGCTGCCCATCAAGATCGTTGTCATGAACAACGGATACCTGGGAATGGTTCGTCAGTGGCAGGAGCTTTTCTATAACAACCGTCTGAGCGAAGTGCAACTCGATTCGTTTCCCGACGCGGAGAAGTTGGCCGGCGCCTACGGCTTCAAAGGCCGCACCGTGGATTCCGTGAAGGAGATGCCGGCGGCGCTGGAAGAGGCGATAGGCGAGCCCGGCCCCTATCTGCTGAACGTGAAGGTCTCCCCGTTTGAAAATGTGTTTCCCATGGTCCCTGCGGGAGGCGCCATCAATGAAATGGTGTTGCGGCCGCCTCAGCCGGTTGAAGTCTAGCCCACGGCGCTACGGAGATTTCTTGTGCAACAGATCATCTCGCTATTGATGGAAAACAAACCCGGAGCGCTCATGCGCGTTACGGGACTACTCAGCCAGCGCGGATATAACATCGAGACCCTTACGGTGGCCCGCACGCTCGATCCGACCCTCTCACGGATGACGATCACGGTCGACGTGGAGCCGAACATTCGAGCGCAAGTGATCAAACAGATGAATAAATTGATCAACGTGCTGCAGGCGACCGATGTAACCGAGTGCGCGGCAGTGAACCGCGAATTGGTGCTTGTGCGTGTTCGGACGGGTCAACAAACGCGGGCGGCGGTGCTCAAAGAAGCGGAAATTTTCCAAGCGCGAGTAGTGGATTCAACGACTGAAGGCTTCGCGCTCGAAGCCACCGGCGATCCGGAGAAGCTCGACGAGTTCGTGGGCGTGATGAGAAGCTATGGCGAGATCGAAGTGACCAGGTCGGGCGTTGTGTCGATGTCTCTTGAAAACAAGAAACTGCGCCTGGCGCCGCCGGTGCGATTTGGAAGCGGCGTCGATGAGACGCTCGAATTGCAGCACGTCGACTAGTGTTTTGAACCGATCGGAAAAAGAGAACCAATGCCAAAGAGATTTTACGAAAAGGATGGGAGCCTTGCTCCGCTCCAGGATAAAACTATCGCGATCGTCGGATACGGAAGCCAGGGCCACGCGCACGCATTGAACCTTCGCGATTCCGGCTTGAACGTCGTAGTGGGCCTGCATCCGGAAAGCAAGAGCAAGGCGAAAGCGGCGGCGGCGGGGCTGGAAGTTCTGAGCGTGGCGGATGCGGCGAACGCCGGCGATTTTCTGATGCTGTTGCTGCCCGATCACGTGCAGGGCGAAGTCTATCGAAAAGAAATTGCTCCGCGCATGGCGCCCGGCAAGACGCTGATGTTTGCGCACGGCTTCAATATTCATTTTGGAGAGATCAAGCCGCCGAATGGCGTGGATGTCTCGATGGTCGCTCCCAAGGCGCCGGGGCATCGGGTGCGGGAACTGTTCATCGAGGGCGTCGGCGTTCCGGCGTTGGTGGCGGTCGCTCAGGATGCCTCCGGGCGAGCGCTGCAGAACGCGCTGTCGTATGCGCAAGCGCTCGGCTGTTTGAAGGCCGGCGTCATCGAAACAACTTTCAAGGAAGAGACCGAGAGCGATCTGTTCGGCGAACAGGCAGTCTTGTGTGGAGGCGTGAGCGAGCTGATTCGGGCCGGGTTCGAGACGCTCGCCGCGGCGGGCTACGCGCCCGAGATCGCCTATTTCGAATGCCTGCATGAATTGAAGCTGATTGTAGATCTGATCTACGAGGGCGGCTTGGGCTACATGCGGTATTCGATCTCGGACACGGCCGAATACGGCGATTACACGCGCGGGCCGCGCATCATCACGGACCAGACACGCGCGGAAATGAAGAAGATCTTGACAGAGATCCAGTCGGGTGAATTCGCCCGCAAGTGGCTGGAAGAGAACCGCACGGGGCGAAAGAACTTTCTTGCCATGCGCGAGGCTGCCAAGGACCAGCCCGTCGAACGCGTGGGCGCGGAACTCCGTTCCATGATGACGTTCTTAAAGAAGCGCAAGGAAGCGGGAGTGCCGGAAGAAGCCGCTGTGGGCGCGTAGTCCCACCTCGACACGCTCACATATCGATACGCCGCTGTGCGTGCCGAGTCAGGTACCAGCACGGGCTGTCGCCGAAATGCGGAAACAGGGAGTGGACGCAGGCGACGTCCTGCGGATCGTCGAACATGAACTCCGTCTTTCGATCTTTTCTCGGCACGGCGTAGTACGGTTGCACCGTTACGGTTCCGTATGGATTGCGATTGGTCGCCACTCGATAACGAAGGACTAGAAAGTCCGCGATGTAAAGCGCCGCTAAGCCCAGGACCAGCGACGCCAGGATGCGCGGCGCCAGCCGTTTGAGCGCGGCCCGTCCGGAACGCGGCTCAACCATTCAAAATCGAAGCGGCCAGGTCCGGCGAATGGAGATGAATAATGCCGCGCCGCAAAGCGATCGTCACGGCGTGGGTTCGGTCCTTTGCGCCCAGCTTGCTCAAGATGCTTTGGACGTGCGCCTTGATGGTGCCGGGCGCCGTTCCCAGCACATCGCCTACTTCCTTGTTTCCAAAGCCGCGGGCCACCAGGCTCAAGACCTCGATTTCGCGCGGCGTGAGAGCGACGTCCGGGAAATAGCCGTTCAGATGTTGCGTCACTTCCTGCGGAATAAACCGCTTGCCCGAATGCACCATACGGATCGCGCGAATCACGTCGGTATGCACCATTTCTTTCAGCAGATAGCCCCGAACGCCGGCTTCCAGAGCGCGGTAGATGTCCTGATCGCCGTCGTAAGACGTCAAGGCGATGATCTTCGCCTCGGGCGTTTGGGCGCGGATTTCGCGAGTGGTTTCGCTGCCGTTCTTGTCGGGAAGCCGAAGATCCATCAGCGTAACCTCCGGACGCAACCGGCTATGCAGGCGCACGGCCTGCTCGCCCGTGTTCGCCTCCCCTACCAGCATTAGATCCGGTTCGGTAGACAGGATTGCCGCGATGCCTTTCCGCACCAGATCGTGATCGTCGACGGTCAGTATTGTGATTGGCTTCGCCGTTTCCACGGTATCTTTCCACCTACCTATTTATCTGATGTTCAAACAGGGCCTGCGCGTTACCCTGCGAAGCGCGCGGAACAGAAAGCGGCAGTTCAACGGAAACGCAGGTTCCCCCGGTACTGGAGCTCACGATGCTGAGTTCGGCGCCGATTTCGGAAGCTCGCTCGCGCATTCCCAAAACGCCGTAGTGTCCCGGGCCGGCCGCGGTTTCGGTAGCGAAACCTACGCCGTCATCCCGAATGCTCAAGCGCAGAGCGCCGTCCCGACTGTGGAAGGCGACGTCCAGGAAGCGCGCGCCCGAATGCGCAAGCGCGTTGGAGATAGCTTCCTGGGCGATGCGCAATAGCTGGTATTCGGTGTCCGGCATGCTTTCGAGCGAGACGCAATCCGCTTCAAACACGAGCGAAACCGGTTTGCCCTCCACAGCCCGCTTCGCGAGCGCCTCTAAGTTCTGCGAGAACTCAACCGGGATGCTTCCCGTGCTTCTCAGTCCCCAGAGAGACTGCCGCGCTTCGGCCGAGCAACGCCCCGCGTCCTTGATGATCTCTCCCAGAACGTGCTTTTCTCTCGAGGCAGGCAGCCGAGTCCAAAGCGCTTGCAATTGCATGGTGACGCCAGACAAGCCTTGAAGTAATGTGTCGTGCAACTCGCGAGCGATCCGGCTCCGTTCAGCCAGGATGACTCCGAAGCGTTGATTGACATGGCGCATTCGTAGCCGATAAGCGGCCAGGCCCGCGAGCCCGAGCGCGACGGTCAGCAGCGGAAAAAACCAGGCGCGCTGATATAGCTGCGGCTCAATCGTGAAATTAAGCACCGCGGCCTGGTTGCTCCAGATCCCGTCCGCATTCCGCGCCATCACTTCAAAATGAAAATTGCCGGGAGGGAGATTGGTGAAGAACGCCTCGCGCCGGGCGCCGGCATCGGTCCATGCTTTGTCGAAGCCCTCCAGCCTATAGCGGAAGCTCACCTTTTCCGGCGAAACGAAGCTCAACCCCGCATATCGAATTTCCAGATTTTTCTCGAACGGCTTTAGTTCTAAGTTGCCGTCGGCGGCCACTCGTTGTCCGTTCACCAGAATGGCCGTTACCGCGGTGGGTGGGCGAACCGTGTTGCTCACCAGGTGATTCGGGTCCACCACCACCAGGCCGCTTGTGGTCGAAAACCAGAGGCGGCCATCCCGTGTCCTCGCAGCGGCGGGTTGCACTCCCGATTGACATTCGAATCGAAGCTGTCCGGTGCTGAACGGGATGCTCGTGATGCTTCGAATTTTGCCGTCCGCGAATTGCTCCAGCTCTTTCTGGCTCACGCGGAAGATTCCTTTGCTCGAAGCCATCCAGAAATTGGCCTGGTCGTCGCGCAAAATGCCGTAGATGCGGTTGTCGTACAGCCCGTCCTTCACGCGAACGTGAGTGATTTTTCCTTTTTCCCAACGCAGCAGCCCGGATCCGAGAGTGCCCATCCAGGCCGCATGACGGACATGATCCAGGTAATAGCAGTCGACCGAATGAATCACGTCCAGCGGATAATGCCCCGTGGAATTGCTCGCGGCGTAGTACAGATCCGGCGGGTCCGTGCTCACGAACAACCTCACGGCGCGGCCGCCGGAGAGCGCGACTACTTGGTTGCCGCCCGAAAGGCCCGGCATGCTCGCGCGCGCCAAATGTCCCGCCTCTATTCGATCCAGGCCGGCGTTCGTCCCGACCCAAAGCGTTCCCTGAAGATCTGAAAACAGAGCCCGCACTTCGGGTCCGGAAAGTCCGTCGTGCAAGCGAAAGCTCGCGATTACGCGCCCATTTCGGAGCTGGTTCAAGCCGAGACTGGCGCCTACCCACAGATCTCCATTCTTCGCCAGCTCCAGGCTGAGCACATTATTGCTTGCCAATCCATCGCGAGTCGTCAAGTTGCGGAAGTGGCGGCCGTTGAAACATGCCAGCCCGCTGCCCAGTGTTCCGATCCAGAGATTGCCCGCGGAATCTTCCAGGACGGGTCCCGCGTCGTTGCTCGGCATTCCATCCTCGGTGGTGTAAGGCGTTACCTTTCCATCGGTGAATTGATCGAGGCCGTCCTTGGTGCCCGCCCACAGGCTGCCTTCCCGGTCAATATAGAGCGATAGCACCAAGCTGTGGGACAGCCCGTCGCGGGTGCGATACACGTTGAATTCGCCGTCGCGGTATCGGCTGATGCCATTGTTTGTGCCGATCCAGACGCTTCCGTCGGGACCTATCGCCAAGGATGAGACGGCGTTGTCGGGCAGGCCATCCCTGGTTGTAAAGGTCCGCGATGAATTTCCGCTAATTCGAGTTAGTCCCGACGCGCTTCCCGCCCATACGCTTCCATCGCCCGCGCAGCTCAGAGCGGTGATGTTGTCCCGAGGCGAAACGCGCGCATCGGTATACGTCTCAAATCGAGAGCCGTTCCAGCGGCTCAGGCCGAAATCCAGACCCGCTACCCACCGTATCCCGTCACTCGTTTCGCAAGTAGCGCGGGCGCCATTCGAGGGTAATCCGTCGGCAATGGTGTAAGCGTGGAAGCGCCCATCCCGAAAGCGCGCCAACCCCTCGTTTGTGCAGATCCAGACCGCGCCGGACGAATCCGACGCCAGGCAGAAAACGGAATCGCCCGGCAATCCCTGCTTGGCGGTGTAGCGAGTAACCGCGCCCCTTGGAGATATCTTGGCGACCCCTGCCCCTAGAGAGCCGGCCCACAAGTTGCCCTCCCGATCCTGCAAGAGCGCATGAATCAAAGTTTGATGAAAGACGGGCGAATCCGGGCTGCCAAACTCGCGAAAATGCATTCCGTCGAAGCGGATCAGGCTATCTTGCGTCCCCAGCCATAAAAAGCCGTCACGCGTCTGAAGGATGGAATAGATGGTCGGCTGGAACAGACCTTCTTCCTGGCCCCAGATGCGGTGCGCGTATTGAGTCAGTGTTTTTGCCGGATCCAGCGCGAATAGCGGAAGAACGAAAACAAAGAGCGCAGCCGCGAGAAGCGTCCAGCGGCGACGGGCTAAATGGGCGCGCCATGGGGGTGCGCAGGATCTAGTTACAGGCACTACAAGAAGTGGCGTCGTTTCAAGTATATCGATTACGGGCCCTCTAGAGCGGGGGAGTAGCTGGACCTTCGGAAGCACCTTGCGCTTGCGGAGCAGCCGGTTGGTTGCCCGCCGGCGCGCCTGCTGCCGTTTGCGCAACGGGCGGCGCGATTGTGTGTTTCGGCCCCAGCCCCAACCCGGTCAGCGTGAGCGCATTTATCTTCCCGTCGTTTTCCAGCTTTTGATCGGCCTGAAAACGCTTCAACGCGTCCACCGAATCGTCTCCCCACTCGCCGTTCACCTGGCCGTGGAAGTAACCGCGGTCTGTAAGGGCTTGTTGAATCTGTTGGTACCGCTCGGGATCGGGATGAACCTGATAGCTGGGCCGGGGAGCCGAGCGGCGGTATCGGCCGGAGGCCTTGCGTCCACCTGCCAATTTTGCGGAGGGCTTCGACTTGGCCGAGACAGGCTTCGCCCGCGAGCTTTTCGACGATTTAACCGGATCTGCGCTCAGCGGAAGAAGCGCCATCCCGAGAAGCGCGAGCGCTGTTGCGCAATGCATTGGGGAAAACTAATTTTATCACCTGAAGGTGGGTATTGCGAACCGCCCGCAATTCGTTGACAAAATAGGAACAGATGATTATCTCGATTAAGCTTCACGCGACTAGGGCTGAGATCGACGCCGTCTGTGACCGCATTCGCGAGTTCGGTTACAAGGTGCACTCCATCGAGGGTGAAGAGCGAGTCGTCATCGGCGCGGTCGGGGTCGGCGACGTAACTGCCTGCCTTGAATCTCTCGAGGCCATGCCCCAGGTGGAAAAAGCGGTTCGCATCTCGGCGCCTTACAAGTTCGTTAGCCGCGAATTTCGGCCTGGCAGATCGCAAATACGCGCGAACGGAGTGGAGATCGGCGGCGACGAATTCGTCGTGATGGCTGGCCCCTGTTCTGTCGAAAGCGAAAAACAAATTCTCGATACGGCCGACATCGTTGCGCGGCACGGGGCGAAGTTCCTGCGTGGCGGCGCGTTCAAGCCGAGAACGTCGCCCTACGACTTCCAAGGAATGGAATTGGAAGGTCTAAAGCTTTTGCGTCGCGCCAAGGAACGCACCGGATTAGGCATTATCACGGAGGTGATGAGTGACGGGGATGTCGAAATGGTCGCCGAGTATGCAGACATTCTGCAAATCGGCGCTCGTAATATGCAGAATTTCGCGCTGCTCAAGTCGTTGGGCAAAGCGAACCGCCCGGTGATGCTGAAACGCGGACTCAGTTCCACCGTCAAGGAACTGCTAATGTCGGCCGAGTACATTGTGGCGCACGGGAATCAGAACATTATTCTGTGCGAGCGCGGCATTCGCACCTTCGAGACCGCGACCCGCAATACGTGCGACATCACCTCCATCGCCGTGCTCAACGAACTTTCCCATTTACCCGTCATTCTCGATCCCAGCCACGCCACCGGCAAACGCAGCCTGGTTCCGGCATTGTCTAGGGCAGCGGTCGCGATCGGCGCCGACGGACTGATCGTGGAAGTGCATCCGCAACCCGAGAAGGCGCTCAGCGACGGCGCGCAGTCGCTCAATCCGGGTCAGTTCGCATCCATGATGCGTGAGCTCGAGCCGTACGTCGCTCTCTGGTCGAAAGCCCGAACGGCGGAGATGGCAGCAGTCTAGATCGGGCATTTCTTGCGCACCCTCTCGAAGCCGTGGGTTGTCACTGTGGCGACGGCTGTTCTGGCCGCAGTCTCACTTTGGACGATCGATTTCTACCGCCATCGCCATGTGCGATCGGACCAGGACCTGTTTCGATATCTGCCGCAAAACGACGCGACAATCTTCTACGTAAACGTCGCGGCCATGCGCCAGACAGGGGCCCTAGGCCTCTTTGCAGGTTCCAAAGCGGCTGAGGAAACGGATTATCGCGCTTTCGTGCGCGAAACGCGGTTCGATTACAGTCGCGATGTGGACGCCCTCGCTGGAGCAGCCGGTCCAGATCAGGTCGTTTTTCTGGTTCGTGGCCGATTCGATTGGGCAAGGCTGCGGGCTTATGCGATGGCTCATGGCGGAAACTGCGCGTCGAAACTCTGCAACGCGCCTACTAGCAAGCCCGGCCGATGGGCGTCCTTTCTGCCCATCCAACCGGACGTAATGGCTCTTGCCTTGAGCGCGAATCCGAACGCCGTCGAAGTGGAACGGCCGCCCGGACACTTCTTGCGCGAGACGATGCCGTCCCAGCCGGTCTGGGCGCGTCTCTCGCGGCGCTTGCTCGCGAATCCAGCCAGTCTGCCGGTCCCCTTGCGCATCTTCGCTATTTCGCTCCAATCCGCTAATCCGGTCGTGCTTTCACTTTCACCCGATGCCGGCTCCACCCGGTTCAAATTGCAATTGGATGCGCAGTGTTCAAGCGCAGCCATGGCCGAGACCATTCGCACCCAATTCGACATCGATACGAAGCTGTTGAAGCTTGGGCTCGCGCGCGCCCACATCGTGCCGAATCCCGCGGATTTGAGCGGTTTACTCTCCTCCGGCGCATTTCAGGTCGTCGATCGGCGCTTGGTGGCCACTTGGCCCGTCCCCAAAGAGCTGTTGGCGTCTCTCGAATGAAGCCGCGCGTGATCTAACCTAGAATTAACAGTCAATGTCGACCAGTGTCTTGGAGTTGCCTCAGGTCGAGGAGCTGTATCGCACCTTAGAAGAAAAGGTTCGCGCGCTCCGGCCCAAAGAAGACTTAACGGGATTGGACCGGGCCTATCGCGCGGCAGCCGCCTACCATCGCCGACAGAAGCGCAAGTCTGGGGAACCTTACATTGCTCATCCTTTGGCGGTCGCTCACATCCTCGCAGACATGCAGATGGATATGGTCTGCTTGCAAACGGGATTGCTGCACGATGTCTTGGAAGACACCAGCGCCAAGCTGGAGGATCTGAAGGAACAGTTCGGCGAAGCGGTGGCGCGCTGCGTCGACGGCGTGACAAAGCTGAGCAAAATCAGCCTTGCCAATCGCGAAGACCGCCAGGCCGAGAGTCTTCGCAAAATGCTGTTGGCTATGACCGGCGACATCCGCGTGGTGATTGTCAAGCTCGCTGACCGGCTGCACAATATGCGAACCATCGATTCCCTCGCGCGGGAGCGGCAGGTGGCGATTGCGCAAGAGACTATCGATATTTATGCGCCTATCGCCCACCGCTTGGGTATGGGAAAGGTTCGCGGAGAGCTGGAAGACCTCGCCTTCGAGACGCTGCATCCGGAAGAATCCGCGGAGCTGAAACGGGAGATTGAATCCAAGCGCCAGGAACATGAAGCCTGGCTGCGGCAGGTGCAAACCCAGATTCAGCAGAAGCTGGCCCGCGAAGACATTCCCGCGCGCGTTGAAGGACGAGTGAAGCGCGGTTATTCGGTGTATCAGAAACTGAAGCGGCAGAAGATCACGCTCGATCAGGTCTATGACGTTCTTGCAGTGCGTATCATCACCGACTCGGTGAAGAACTGTTACGCCGCGCTCGGCGTCATTCACAACGAGTGGCATCCCATCCCCGGCCGCATCAAGGACTTCATCGCAATGCCGCGTCCGAATCTCTATCAGTCGCTGCATACTTCGGTAATCGGACCGGGCGGCGTCACCTTCGAAGTGCAGATCCGGACGGCGGAGATGCATCGCATCGCCGAAGAGGGAATCGCCGCGCACTGGAAATACAAAGAAGGCAGCAAGGGTCCGGGCGGCGACGATCAGCGTATTGCGTGGTTGAGGCAATTGGTCGAATGGCAAAGCGAGATGAGAGATTCCGGCGATTTCTTGTCGACGCTGAAGGTGGATCTCTATTCCGAAGAGGTTTACACGTTCACCCCGCGCGGGCGCGTCATTGTGCTGCCCAGGGATGCTACGCCCATCGATTTTGCCTATGCCATTCACAGCGACGTGGGCAACACCTGCGTAGGCGCGCGCGTGAACGGATCGTTGAAACCACTGAAATATGTGCTGCGCAACGGCGATGTTGTGGAGATTCTTACGCAGCAGGGCCACCAGCCGAGCCGGGACTGGCTTTCGGTTGTCAAGACTTCGCGCGCGCGAAACAAGATCAAGCACGTCATCAACGCAGTCGAGCGCATCAAGGCTGTCGAAATCGGGCAGAAGTCGCTTGAAAAAGAAGCGCGCCGCATGGGCGTAAGCCTGGGTCGCATATCGAGCGGCGACCTGGAATCGGTAGCGTCCGAATACGGCGTCAGCAAGACGGAAGATCTGTATGCGGCCCTCGGCTTCGGGAGGTTCTCCGCGCGCCAGGTGCTCCAAAAAGTCGCGCCGGAGAATGCCGCGGTTCCGGAGCCCGCGCCCGCCGCGCCTTTTGTTCCACGCACGTCATCGACGCCGGAAGCGCCCATCGGGGACGGCGACCTGACCATCCACGTGAAGGGCGCCGACGACGTAATGGTTTATCGCGCGAAATGCTGCAATCCCATACGCGGCGAGCAGATCGTCGGCTACATCACCCGTGGTAAGGGGGTCGCGGTGCATTCGGTTCAATGCTCGAACGTGCAGAACTTGATGTATGAGGCCGAGCGCAAGATCGATGTCGAATGGGCCCGCAGCGCGAGTGACCCGCTGCCGGTTAAGGTGGTTATCTACACCGACGACCGCCCCGGAATTCTGCATCAGCTCACGTCGATCTTAAATTCCGAATCGAGCAACATCCGGACTTTGGAAGCGCGCGGCGACACCTCGCGAACCGATGAAAGCGCCATCGTGGACATCACCATGGACGTGCGAGACAAGAAGCAATTGGAACGAGTTATTACGGCGTTCAGACGCATCCCCGGCGTGAGGGACATTGAGCGCGTGCCGACAGCTTAGAAGCAGATGCAGGAGCAAATCCAGGACAGAGCGATCGCAGACCCGGAGCACATCGCAATCTCCAAATCCACCGGGATCAAGATAGATTGGCGCGACGGCCATCACAGCGACTATTCGCTCGCCTACCTGCGCGACGAATGCCCGTGCGCAACGTGTACGGGCGCGCATGGGACGGACCCGCAGAAATCGAATTACTCAAAGCCGGAACTGTTTCCCATGTATAAGCCTACGCTCCGCATGGAATCCGTGGAGCCCGTGGGCCAATATGCCGTACGCATCTTTTGGAATGACGGGCACAGCACCGGAATCTATTCGTTCGATCATTTGAGACGCATCTGCCCGTGCGAAGAATGTAAAGCGCTGGCGCAAAGCAAGCTTCAACGCGAGAGCGGCGCATTTAAATAATTGCCATAGCCGATAATGACGGTCGAAGCGAGCAGAACGCTCAGCCCGAGCAGTAATAACCGGATCGCCGCCCGGCCCGCGCCGCGCCATTCGTGCAGCCCTACGCCCCATAGCGTGCTGAATATCACAATGCTCGCCATGTGCAGTGTCCAGCTCGAAAAGGTGTACGCGCCCATCTTGGTTTCGCCCATCGTGTAGAAGAAAAACTGCATGTACCACGTCACCCCGGCTAGCGCGCAAAGCAGATAATTGCGCATTCGCGGCACGCGCGCCGTTTCGCGCAGAGTCTGCGTAGCCGGATGTGTCAAGACGCTCGCGCCCGGGCCGGTCAGCGCGGTTTCTTCGATGGGCTGCGGCGCTTTCTCAAGGCCCGATTGAATCGTGAGCTCCGATGCGAGGTATTCGCGGCCGCTCTTGTTGCGGATATTCAGAAACACGGTCCACATAAAGTTCGTGGTGAATCCTCCGATGAGGACAACTACCAGGACCGGCAGCCCTCGCCACAGCGCCGGAGTTCCCGCTCGTACCGTGAGCGCCTTGATTGGTTCGCCCGCCGCAAGTCCGTAAGCAAAGCATGCGCTCATCACGCCTGATAGCAAGGCGACCAGAAACCCTCGCCTGAGATTGAACTCCTGGATTGCGGCTTTTTGTGCCGCTGGCGGCGTAGCCCGTTCCTTGTAAACGCCCGCGAGCCCCGCGATCGCTATGCCGGCCAGGCAAACCGCGATGCCCAGCAGGATGACGCGGCCCGCAACCGTGCCCGCTACCTCCGTCGCAAATGTGCCGTTGAAGATGGGCGGCATCAGCGTTCCAAAAGCTGCGCACAATCCCATCACGATTGCCATGCCGAGAGACAAACCGAGATATCGCATGGTGAGGCCGAACGTCAGACCGCCGATCCCCCACAGCAGACCGAACAGGAAGCACCAGAAGAGGGTGCTCGGGGAAGCGGCGCCGAGTACCGCCAGCAGATCCTTTGTGAGCACAAGCGCGAAAATCCAAGGCGCGACAATCCAGCTAAATATGCCGCCGACCAACCAGTACGTCTCCCACGACCATCTCTTCACGCCACGATAGGGAACATAAAAGCTTCCGGATGCGAGACCGCCTAGCCAATGCAAGACCACACCCAGCGCGGGATTTGGCGTCATGGATCTATTGTGTTCCGTTAGCATCTGTATATGCGGCCTGAAAGGCTCTCTGTCCGGCAGAGCGGCGGCTCTCGCTTCAAAGCCGAGAGCGGCGCTTGGCTGACGATCCCGAACCTCCTCACGCTGTTTCGGCTCGTCCTCATAGCGCCTTTCGGCTGGTTGTGCATACGCGGCCATAACATCCCCGCGCTTTTCGTGTTCCTGATCGCGGGAATAACGGACACCTTGGACGGAACTCTGGCGCGGCGTTTCAATCAACGCTCGAAGTTTGGTAGGCTTGCGGATCCCATCGCGGACAAACTGCTGACGACCGTTTCATTCCTGGCTCTCTCTTTATTCCGCCAAGGCCGGCCCGCGATTCCTCTCTGGGTTACGATCGCCGTGATCGGGCGCGACGCCCTGATCCTGATCGGGTCTTTCGTGGTCTACGTCTCCACCGGCAGTACCGCCTTCCAGCCCGGCGCTTTTGGCAAGGTGAATACATTCATCGAACTCGGGACGATTGTCTTGGTTCTGGTCTCGGCGCGCCTTGCCTTTCTCGCCCATGTCCTGAGCCCGGTCTACTTCATGTTGATCCTGTCCCTGATTCTTTCCACAACCGCCTATGTCCTCCAGGGCTTGCGCACGATGCGGATGGCGCGCGCCGGGAGCACGTAGCTCAAACGCTTGGATTGAAACCTTTGAGGGACTTGCGGGTCTCGCAAGCATGCGGTCCGCGCTGATACTCGTAGCAGGCGTCTTGATCATCTCCTTCGCCTTCACGGAAATCTTTCTGGACCTGTTTCATCCGACGCGCACCGGTTCGCTCAGCGACTGGATCGGGCGAACCTTGTTCCGCCTCTTCCGCAGTTGGCCGCGTGCTTTGTCAAGCGCTGGACCTCTTACCGTCGTGCTGGTCGTGTTGTGCTGGTCCTTCTTACAGGCGATCGGATTCGCGTTCATCTATTCCGCCGGATATCCCGAGGGCTTTCGCCTTTTAAATCGAGCGAACGAGGGAGTTCATGCAACGTTCCCAACGATGTTTTATTTCTCGCTGCAGGTCATGACAACTCTTGGCTTGGGCGACGTCATGCCGAAAGCGGATTGGCTGCGCATCGTAGTTAGCCTGCAGGCGCTGATCGGGCTCGCCATTCTCACGGCGAGCGTCTCGTCCATCGTGCTCGTCTATCCGGCTTTGGGCCGCATGCGCCTGCTCGCTCGCCGCGTCACGATCCTCAATCGAGCGGCCAAAGAAGCGGGACTTGGAGAGGCCATGTACAGCTCCGACGCGTTGCTCAGAGATTTCGCAACTGCCGTCATTCAGACCCGCGTCGATTTCATCCACTTCCCGGTCATTTACTATTTCCACTCCGATCACAGGCGCTCCTCGCTTGCCTCCGCTCTTCCGCGATTGGTCCTATACGCGGACAGGGGCGCCGATCTCGGCACGCCGGAGTCCATTCGTCTAGCCGCCGCGATGCTGCGCCACGCGCTTAACGACCTGGCCGCCATCCTGGATGAACGTTTCCTGCACACCGGTTCGAGCGACCCCGCAGTGGTGTTTCGCGCATATGGACAGGCTCATTTGATTCGAGAGATGCAACCCGATTGACAGGTTGAGGGTCTAACCGATGCATCATATAGAACAAGTTCAAAAGGATGACGAGATGATCACATTGGCGGATGCCCGGCGAATCATCGCCGCGGCGGAACAGAAGGCCCAAGAAATTGGCCAACCCATGAACATTGCGGTCGTGGATCAAGGCGGAAACCTGGTGGCGCATGTGCGGATGGATAATGCCTGGATCGGCAGCGTCGATATTTCGATCAAGAAAGCCTGGACCGCTCGCGCGTTCGACATCTCCACAAAGGATCTCGCCGAAAATAGTCAATCCGGCGATCAGTTTTTTGGCATTCATGTTTCGAACGATTGCCGGGTAATGATCTTCGCCGGTGGAATTCCGCTCAAACGCGGCGGTCAAGTCGTGGGCGCGGTCGGCGTCAGTGGCGGCATGGGCAAGCAGGATCACGCCGTAGCGGAAGCCGGCGCCGAGGCGTTCTAGAGCTTCGCGCTGCCAGCCGTGAATGTCCTGAGCGTCGGCTATCCTTTGTTTCCGGTGACGCCGGATGCCGCGGGAGGCGCCGAACAGATTCTTTCGCTACTGGATCGGGGGTTAACGGCGCGCGGCCATCGTTCGATGGTCGTTGCCGCTCAATCGTCTCGTGTCGAAGGGGAACTGGTAGAAACGCCAGCCGCCCCCGATGAGATTACGGACGCGGTTCGCGCCAAGGCTGAAGAGGCGCACGCCGCCGCCATACATCGCGCGCTCGATCAATTCCCGGCGGACATCCTACACTTCCACGGCCTCGATTTCCACGCCTATATTCCGGATAGGCCGCTGCCAAAGCTCGCGACCATGCATCTGCCGCTTGCCTGGTACCCCGAACACGTGTTCGCGCTCCGCGATGTGACGCTATGCTGTGTTTCGCAAAATCAGGCCGGAACCAGTCCGAACGGTTTGCGATTGCCGGTTGTGCCGAACGGAATCGATCTGGGGCGCTATCGGCCCGCAGCCTTGCGTGGCGACTATCTGCTTTGGCTCGGACGCATTTGCCCGGAGAAGGGAGCCGCTATCGCACTGCGAGTCGCTCACCATCTGGATGCGCGGTTGATCGTGGCCGGCCCTGTGCATCCCTTCGGCTCTCATCACGCTTATTTTTCCGAGCAGGTTGCGCCTCTGCTCGATGAGAAGAGATGCTGGATCGGGCCAGTTGGACGCGAGCGGAAAGCGCAACTCCTGGCCGAAGCGCGCTGCGTACTCATTCCAAGTCTCGCCCCGGAAACCGGCTCGCTAGTTGCCATGGAAGCCCTCGCCTCGGGAACTCCGGTGATCGCTTTTCGCGCCGGCGCGCTGCCCGAAATAGTCGAATCGGGCGTGACCGGCTTCGTCGTGGATTCGGAAGCCGAGATGGCCCAAGCGGTTGACCAAACCGTTACCATCTCTTCCGCTCGCTGTCGCGAAGAGGCGCTTCGCCGTTTCGATGCGGCTCGTATGGCGCAACAGTATATCAACCTTTACCGAGATCTCCTCGCGTGACAATCAGCCGGCATTTCGGTATCGGTTCCGCACCGAAGGAGAACTTGTAAGGCTCGTCTCCCCGACAGAAATTCCAAGCGCGATAGCCTTGCTCGAATCCGTAGCGCAAGCTGTCGTGAAGCAGCTTTCGGCCGAAACCGAGAATCTCGAACCGGGGATCGAATGCGCTCAGATACGAATGGAGAGTGCCGCGATATAGAAAACCGACGCTGACGGCAGCCACTTCATCTCTGAATCGCAAGCTGAAGAAACGAAGCGAATGGAGCTTCTCAAACCGGCGGGTAACTTCGCGCAGAAACTCACCGGAGTTATTCGCCGTAATCATTCCGGGCAGATTGCGTTTACCCCATCGATCACTGTGCAATCGGACCAACTGCTGCAGCAACGTCTCGTCGGCAATCGAGGAAACTCTAAACTCGGTTGGCCCCATCGCGTCCGCTCGATCTCCGTAACGGCGCAGATTCCGACGCAAGTCTTTCGACCGTTCCATCCAATAATGGTCGAAGGTCCCGCAAAGCTTAACCTCTGAACAGGGCGTATCCACAGTAACGCGCCCAAATCGAGCAAGAGGCGTGCCGGCAGCAAGATCCTGCCAGTCGCAGATGTCCCAACCGGAATTGTCGTATAGGTGTTCGCCTACCAAATTTATAACTGCCGCGCTATAATCCGGTGCGATCGCTGGCTCCAGGTAATCGGAAATGCCCGAACCGATCAGGGTTAACTGGCGACGGCCATTCCATTCGTGTCGAAACAGAGGAATCACGGCCGCGATTGCCTCTCCCGAACGCACCGTCAGCACATGCAATTGTCCGCTGCCGAAATAAAGCCACCAGGTGAGCAGCCATTCGGGCGTTTGAAATGGAGTCAGCCCTTCGATGGTTTCCGCGAAGGACGACCACTCCGTACAGAATTGTTCCAACGCGCTGAAGCTATCGAGAACTTCTAGTCTCATCCAGGAGCCGCAGCGCTTCACGGTAGCCATTCAGCGTGCCTACATCCACGTACGCTTGGCCGATTTTGTAGCCGCAGGCGCGGCCGCCGCGCGCCAGGTATTCGTTAATGAGCGTGCCGAGGTATTCGTCGTGACGCTCGCGCCAGATCTCGTGCAGAGCAGCCAGCGTGGCGCCCGGCATCTTCAGCGCGCCCCAAACCCAGTTTGTCCTCGCGCCCTTGCTCTTGACCTGAATGTTTGAAACTTCGTCGCTCGCATCGGTTGCGACAGCGTCGAAATTTTCGGGATGCTCCACGGGAAAAAGCAAAAGGGCCAGCACGCCGCTCGGCATCCGCGCAAGCGCATCTTCGGGGAACCAGACCGTGTCAGGCAGTCCGATGCATACATGTTCATCGGTAGGGATCAGCGGCAGAGCTCGAAAAATCGCGTCGCATAAACCGGCCGGCTGCGGCTGCACGGCGTAGAACGTTTTGGCCGAAAGCACCTGGCCGCCAAAGTAATTGACGATGTCCGATTTGCCTGGCGAGATGACAAAACAGATCTTTTCAACGCCGCCCCTGACCATTCGCTCGATCAGGTACTCGCTTACGGCGCGAGGACGTTCGCCGCCGTCGGTGATGTAACTTCCGACAGGAAGCAGCTCTTTGGAAAAGGCCAGCGGTTGAATGCGGCTTCCCATGCCCGCCGCGGGAATAATGCCCCACATAATTAAACCGCGTTGGAAAGGCAGGCGGCGTCTGCGCCGCTGTGCTCATCCATCGGATCTTCGATTAGTTCGATAAAGCGACGTGCGCGAATCTTCGCCGTGTGGCAGTCGAGCGTGCGTTGTTTTGCCCGCTCCCCGATCTTCTCCAGGGCGCCTCGATCCTGCTTGATGGCGGCGATTGCTTCCGCCGTCGAATCCCCGATCAGGATTTCTTCCGGAGCTTTGAAAAAACAGTCCAACCCTTCCCACCAGTCGCTGAGAACGGCCGTCCCCGTAGCGGCCGCTTCGAACAGGCGCCCCGATGGACAATAACCCATTGCCGCCATGGACGCTCGCGTCACGTTCAGAGTCAACGGCGACGACGAGTAGAATGCGCAATGCTCCGGCGGGCCCACGTGATGATAGTGCCGGATGTTTTTGGGCCATGCTTCCGGATCGGGATACATCGCCCCGCCGATCACGAAGTTACATTCAGGCACAAGCCGCGCCGCGGCGAAGAAGAGATCTTGTAACGCTTTCTGTCGATCCGCCGAGTAAGTTCCAAGATAGGAAAGATTGCCCTCATACCAATGGCTCGATTGCACGCGATGATGCGTGGCCGGATCTACCCAGCCGTATAGCGTCGCGGCGCGGCGTGCGCTTAGGTTGTGTCGAAGCAGTTCGAGCGCCCGGCCGCCGGTATAGCTCAAGACCAAATCAAAACCAGCTAAACCGGATGCCGGAAGATAGTCCACCAGTTCCCCGTGTTCGAGACGGCTAAGCGTCACAGGCGTGTCCATGTCGTAGAAAACCTTGCGGCGCAGCTTAGAATTCAGCAGCAACTCGCATGCGGCAATTCCGTCCGGGCAATAGGAAGTAGCCACGCCCGCATCCGCTTCCTCTATCGCCTGTTTCGCCTTACTCCATACTTCTTCCCAGTTCGAATATAACTGCAGCCGCGCGTAAGGGAGCGATGTGACATCCCGCCAGCGCGCATAGTAGGGAGTATCTCGTTCAAAGAACTCGAGCTCATGGCCTCGCTCGTGCAATGCCCTGAGAAGGCCGCGCCATAGAGTCGCGTGTCCGTTACCCCACGACGAGCTGACAGAAAGTCCGAAAATGACAATTTTCATTTCTTATCGAACGTTGAATTTATAAAAGAATTCGATGCTGACGTTTCCATTGAAGTCGCGCAGCCCAACTGCGGAGAACCTGGGCGTTAAGTCCCACTGCACGCGGACAATCTCGGAGTTAGTCTCCGTTACATCGGTGATGTAAGTGAACGTGATGTTATTTGCGATCTTCTGTTGAAGCGTCACGCGCGCGCTTGGCTGGCCGTTACTTCCCGAAACCGACGGATCTATCTTGAATTGGCTCAGGCCAAAGACTCGTTGAACGCGGCTCGCGAGCGGATCCGCCACCGCTTGGCCTAAAACGGCAGATTCACCCATCTGGGTGAACGACTGTTGGGGAGCTGGCGGCTGCTGAGCCGCGATATTTGGGTCCGACGGGGTCGTGTTCGTCGCGAGTAACTGCACAATCTGTTCGAAACTAAGGGGGGGATCGGACCGGTAATTCAATTGTAAATTGTCCATCGGACCCGTGACGCCCAGCGTGACGTCCACTCCTTGCGCTAGCGTCTCGAGTGAGAAATTCAATACCGGTTGAATAGAATTCGGATTATAGAAATTGATGGCGCCAGTATTCACCGTGTAAGTATTGCCAAAAAAGACCAGTTCTCCATCTGTTACAACCACCCGCCCGATCACGCCTGGATTGGCCGCCGTGCCGCGGACAGTAAGATTTGTCAAAATATCCAGCCTGTTCGCGTAAGTGGTCACAACCTGCAGATTGGGAGACGTGGAGATATGGATATCGAGGCGCATGCCGGTCATTAGCGGCGAGGCCGTGCTCGACGTGTCGGAGGGCGGCGTGGAAGCGAAGCTCGATAGTATCGAGCCGGCGTCGCTCGTAGGCGCGTAGGCAATGCGTTGAATGCTGACAGTTCCGCCCAGCCTGGAGCGGTTCAGATTTCCCGTCAAATCCAGCGTGGCGTTCGATGTCAGGCTGATGCCTGAGTATCGGGTCCGCACGCGCTCGGCCGCAGCGCGCAAGTTGAAGGCCAGGGTTTTGCCGCTATAGCCGACGAACCCGGTCATAGAAATCTTGCCGCCGCCGCTCTGGCCCGTCAGCGTTTGAATGCTGGCGCTCGTGCCGTTCAGCAGAATCACGCCGTTCCCGTTCTCAAGACCGTTCGGGGAATCGGTGTAATTCACGTTGGCGTTCCTCAATTCGATACGCCCGTTAACTAGTGGCTGCGCAAATGTTCCATGGATTTGGGCGCCGAGCGCGACCGAACCCGATGAGGCGAAATCGCGATCCATGTCCTGCAGGATTCCAAGATCCGCGTTTCCGTCCACGTTTAGCCGGTAGGGTGCGGCCGTGTTACGAATGTCCACTGTTCCCGAAGCGTTCACGGCCGTGCCGCTTGGCCCCCGCAGATGGAATTGCTCCACGCGCATGACATCATGGTCGAGCGCGATCTGGACGGGACCTTCGTTGTGAATATCGACAGCCCTGCCTGTTGGCGCGCCCGTGGGCGAGGTCGTCCGTATTGTACGGGCTTCTAGATGACTTAATTCCAACCGTCCGGTCAGTTCGTCCGGCCTCATGATCGGACCCTTTACCGACGCTTGGCCCTCAACCAGCGCATCGAAGGCAGGCTTCAGGCTCGAGTCGGTCGCGATGAAAGGTGAAATGTTGGCGTACCGAATGTTTGCGAAGCTTAAGGTCGCGTTAGTGGGATAATCGCCCGACAGCTGTGAATGTCCCGCGCCATGTATCTGGCTTTGCGCGATGTTGGAATCCAGTCGGAAGTCGAGATTGGACCCGGTCGTGCGCGCCTGGAAATTCGCTTCTCCCAGGCTCTGGCCATTCATCCGGAGAGCGCCGGCCGATGCATCGGCATTTAGCTTCGAGATCAAGATCGTTCGGCTGCCGTTCCGCTCGGCAACGTTCGCGGACAGATCGGCCGCTAGTTTCAGCGTGCCTGCTACGTCCGGCCTTTCTTCCCGCAGATGCTCGATCTTCGCGACCTGAATGGGTGTCGAACTCACATTCAATTGCAGAGCGCCTGCGTTTAAATCTCCAGCGCGGTGATTGAACGAACCGCTCAATGTCACACTGCCGGCGGGCGCATCCAGCACGATGGACGGAATGTCGAGCGCTGTATTTGAATAGCGAACCGATCCCTGCAGCCTATTGACCGGCTCCTGGTACACATTGGCGCGCGAGAGCGCAAAGGTCAAATCCGCGTTGGGCGCCCCCAATGTTCCGGTTACGTGCGCGTTCGCCGATAGATTGCCTCGCGCGGGTATGGCCGCTTGGCCTGTAATGCTTAGAGTTTTTTCTACCGGCAAGTTCTGAATGGAGGCGTCCGCCGTTGTCGGATAATCCTTGGCGAGCGCGGTCCGCCCATTGACGCTGATATTCGCGCCCGCGAAATCGGACGCCAGTTTGTAATTAACGGCCCCGTTGACGGTCGTTGCGCTCGCAGTCAGATTGCCCGCGTCCTGGTTCTGCACGCGCAGGCCTCGCGCTGTCAGGTCGGCGGTGATATTCGAAACTGTGACGTCACTCTGTTTATTCACTTGGCGCACATCCGCCGCAGCGCTGGCCGAAAGATTAATCACGCCGCCTACGCCCGCATTCTCCTTCTGCAACATCTTAATGTCGTTCAGGCGAATGTTCGTCGTCGTCACGCGCAGTTGCGCATGGCCCGTTGTGAAGCTATCGCGTGGATGCTGGAAGGAGCCGTCTACGTCAATTCGTCCCGCGGGCGCCTCCAGCGATAGCGGCGCGAGCGTGATCAAGCGGTCCTGCAGGTTCACGTTCGCGTGCAGACGATCAAAAGGCTGTTCGTACGCCGCGCCATGCACAACCTGGAAGTTCGCGTCGCCGAGGGGATTGCCATAGGTGCCGTTTACGTGCACGTCCGCGCTCAAGGTTCCACTCGCAGGAACCGACGCCTCACCGGCCAAGCCCAACAAATCGGCTACGTCGGCGTTGCGCATTCCGAGATTTGCGGTCAGTGGCGATTTCGGCAGTGGAGTCCATTTGTGCAGTCCAATCGAGGCGTCGAAGTTTGTCCGCAATCCGCCCCGGGTCAGCACTCCGTTCTGGATCGATGCGCCGGAGGGCGATGCCGCGAGATCAAGCGCGAACCGGTCGAATCTCCGCTGCTCAACGGCGAACCGGTTTACCGCGGCATGTCCCGCAATACGGGGCGCGGAAAGATCGCCCGAAATCTGCGCCTGAGCCGTGGCCGCGCCCCCCAGCAAAGCAATGGGCAGCGATGTCTGCGGGGTGGCCGCGCCAAAATTCGCAGCCGGCAGGAAGTCGTTGAGATTGTGCGAGACCAGGTTTACATCAATCTGCTTATTGAGGGCGCCCGAAAGATCCAGCCGAGAATTCGGAAGCGCGATGTAAGAATGAACCAGATTTACCGTGTCGCTTGCGCCCGCGTAGTTTGCATCCAACCTCCCGCTGACCGGAACGCCTCGCTTTCCCGGTACAATCGCCAATCGCGCCTGCGCCGCAAACCCGGTTGTGCCCTTCGCTTTCAAATCGCCTTGCGCCCTGAGCGAACCATTCAGTGTGCCGTCATAACCCAGACGCTTTCCTGTCAGAGCGCCGGCGAGCACGGGCAGAGCGAAGTTGTGCAGCCCCGCTTCAACGCTGAGCTGCTGCATCTTTTCAACGAAAATCTTGGCCGCCAGCGTCCCGCCGAACGCATTCAACTTCAATCCATCCATGCTGATCAAGTAAGGATCGGCATGGAAGGGCGAGTAGAGGCTCGCATTCGAAACGCGCGTGGTTCCGCTGCGAACCGAAAGCCCGCGGGAGTTCAACGTCCCATCGACGGCATAGTTCTGTTGCGCGTCCATCCGAGCCGATCCATTCGCCTGCAAATCGCCGCTCGCGGCGACCGTCGCCATATCCATCAGCTTGGTCAGCTCGCCTAAAGCGAGATCGGCGTTGAATTGAATCGAGCTGTTCTTCGCCGAATCGATTGCCCCCGACGCTTGAAATGTAGTCTGACCGAGAGCCAGGCGCGCCGACTGTAATTGAACGGTGTTCTTTTTCTCGTCCATGCTCACGTTCAACTCGGCTGTAAGCGTCTGTGGCGCGTCTTTCGCGTTCGCGTCGATTGGCAGTTCCACGCTGCGCTGAATCTCCGGCAGGGAAACGCTCGCGTTGAGCTGTGCCGCAATCTGTGGCGCGTTCATGTTCTGCAGCGACGCGCTTAGAGATATCTGCGAATGCCCGGTATCGAGCTTCGCGCCCGCCACCCGAACGGCGTCTTTCTCGATCGTCACTGGCACGCTGACGTGGACGTTCATCGGCGGCCGGCTGCCCGAGGCAAGCAACAGCGGATCGATCGACAGGCTACCTTGATACCTCGGATTCAAGGGATTGTAATTCAGCAGAACGCGCAGATTCTCGCCTCTCGCGCTGAAAACATTCTTCTGCTGCGCGAACTCCAGCAGCCCGTTTTGAATGTTGAACTGCCCGACCGCCAGGTCCACTACGGTCTGCAGACCGGATGTATCGCTTGACTTCTTCTGAACCTTTGGCTCCGGAATGTTGGTCTTGCCATCCGGGAAAACGATCACGTCCACCTCGGGCTGCTCGATTCCGAGATACTGCAGATCGACAGCTTTCTTGAGGCCCGCGAATAGCTTGAGCCGCAGCTCCAACCGCGGAACCCGAACCAGCGGGTCCGCCGTCTTCGGTTCCGTTCCGTGGAGAACAAAATCCCGGATGCGAACGGTTAAGTGGGTCCAGTCGAATTGAAAGGCCCCGATCTCAACCGTCCCGCCCGTCGATTCCTCGGTTGTCGCAATAATCTTCTCGCGCACAAAGTTGGCGAACCACGCGCTGCGCAGCACCAGGATCGATGCGACTATCAGGACCAAAACCAGGCCGAGTAACGAGGCGCCGATCGTAAGCAGGATCCGTTTTCTTCTGCTCATCGCAAGCTTGCCTCCAGAAACTGAATTTCCGTATTCTTGCGCTGATCGTCCAGCCACGCAAAGAATTCACGATTCTCTTTTTGGCCGGCTAGTATGTTGCGAATCTCCTCGCGCGCATCGTCTAGCGACGATTTGCCTGGGTGTTCCCGGCGAAGCGCGGCCGCGTGCTCGTTGTAATAAATGGCGATTTCATCCTCTGTCACCAGCACCGCCGGTTTAAAGCGAACATCTATAAAGTTTAGAATCGTAAGCTGCCACTGTAGCTGCGTTCGCAGATCTATCTCGGCGATTCCATATCGCTTCAATGCTTGTTGGTAGGCGGCCTGGGTCCTGAATTTCCGCCGCTCTAACTTGTCTATCTGCGCGTCGGCCTGCTGCAGAGTCGCATCCCGGTAATCTCCTACTTCAATCTCGCGCCGGATGAAGACTTGATCGATGAGCCTGCTTGCCGCTTTCTTGCGCGCAGCCTCGCTCAAATCCAGTGGATCGCCATTCAGAAACTCCGTCACGCGTAAATCCCGGTCTATGTCGCTGTCCTTAATGATCGATTTGCCGATGACTACCGCGATTCGGTCGATAATCACTGCCGAGGCAAGAGAGGCGGAAATCAGCATAAGGGCCAGCAGGAAACGCATCAGAACGCCTGCCCGATCGAGAAAAAGAACTCGAAATGGCTCAGGCGCTGCGCGCTGGGAGTGCAGTAGGAAGGGTTGCCCGCCTGGCCTGGATGGCACTGGATCAACTGTTGAGTAGTCAGGCTCGTGCTGAAACCGTCATACGAAGGCGGGTTCAGAGCGTATGCCAGATCAACGCGCACCGGTCCTAGCGGGGTCTTGTAGCGGATGCCGAAACCGGGAGCCTGCACTGCATAATCGAAATCCTGAATATTGGTTTGACGATAGCCGAGCGAAAGATTGCTGAAATTCGTATAGATGTTCCCCATGTCGTGGAACGCGACGCCGCTGATATTCGGACCCAAGAGCGGAAATCGGAGCTCGAAAGTGTTGAAGAAGAGCGCATTGCCCCCGATGGGAAAGCCGGTCGGGGTGCTGGTGGTCGGCCCCGGCAATTCGCTCACGGTGCCGATATCTCGCGGGCCGGCCTGGTTGTCGCCGAAGCCGCGCATGGAAACGCTGCCGCCGCCGAAGAACCGCTCCGGAAGTGGAATCACGTCGTTCGGGTTCGTGCCGGGCGCAATGTTGAAGGGGAGAATTTCGCCTATCTGCGTCTGTCTTGCGAATACCAAGTTTCGCCCCAGGGACGTATAAGTGGCGTTGCGCGCGAGAACGCGCAGGAAATTTCGCTGCGATCCGAAAAAGTTGCCCGCCACTCCCGCGTCCACTGTGTTCCAGAAGCCGCGATGAGCATCCGCCGGGTTATCGCGGTGATCTTGAATATAGCTTGCCGAGAGCATCCCGATACGCACCGGCTGGAGAAATATCGGAATGATCAGCGCGGGAATATTGACGTTTCCCGTGCTCACCCGCGAATATGAAAAGCGAACCAGCACTGTCGAGGCGCGATTCAGACGTTGCGACGTTTGCACGGAAGCCTCCTCTCGCCTCGACGAAAAAGTCTGAACGTCTTGAGTCGTGTCGTATAGCAGCGTGAAGGTTACCGTGCGGTTCTGAGATCCCAAGAATCTCGGTACAACATAGTTCAACGATTCACGCTGCTCCAAAGTGGAATACCGCGTTTGCAGCGAGATCGTCTGGCCCTTGCCCAGGAAATTAATCCGGCTCACATCGAAGGAAACAATCGGCGCGATTCCCTTCGCGCCCCCCGCTTGCGAGAGATTGTCCGTCGTGTGTCCGAACTGTCCGACTTCCAATCCGAAACCGATGTTGAACGTGTAGCGGGCCGCTTCGTCGAAATCGTACAGAACGTACTTATAGAGTGTAGAGCCGTCGGGGTCCTGCAAACCCGTGTTCACGCTTGCGAAAACGCCAAGATCGTTCAGACGTCGAGCGTCGTCGTTGATCTTCGTGATCGAAATCGGTTCCCCGTCGCGAACCTTGATCTTACGGGTCACCAGGGAGGGTTCGGTGCGATTCAAGCCGGAAATGATGACGCCGCGAACGAATTCCCGCGGGCCTTCTTTGATGTGATACGTCAGATTGATGGTTGCCGGATCACTGCCCGGAATCGCCGAATAGGAAAATGCCGCTTGCGCGAAGCCGTGATCGTAGTAATACTCCAGAATCCGGTTTCGATCGGAAGAGACGTTAACGTCCGCATACGGCTGATTTACGGCCGAATACAACTGGTTCTGGATGCCGCTTAAATCCAGCCGATTCGCGCCGTCAACGGCGAGGTTCGCCACCCGCCACTGTTGCCCCGCGTTGATGTGGAAACTTACGGCGATGTCGTCGGCCTTCCCTTTGTAATTGGTCTGCACGGACGATGTCACCTTCACGTCGCGAAAACCATTCGCCTGGTAAAGGCTCTCGATGGCCTCCTCGTCTTTCTTGCGGAAGGTTTCGCTGTAGCGCCCATAGCGCAGAAGAATCGATTTAGTCTGCAAGAACATCCGCTCATGAATAGTCTCGGGCGTGAAATAGTCGCCGCCCAATATGTCGATGTGTACTAACTTGCGGCGCGGACCCAGGGCAATATAGTAGGTGATCGTCTGTTGATCGTTCTTTACAGGTTCGGAGCGGAACGTAACATCCACATCCGGATATCCGCGAGACTGGAAGTAATCCTGGAGATTTTTCTTGCCTTCCGTGAGTAAGTCGTTATCCACGGAACCTTCCACATATACCGGCACCAGCCCGCGCAGCTTGCCTTTCGAAATTTTCGCTTCGAGCGCCTTAATGTTGATTCTTGGCCCGGCGTCGATATCCAGATTCGCCTTCGCGCGGCCGGTGTGGCTGTTGTAATCGAGCGAAGTCAAGTTGACGGACGCCGTCAGCCGGTCTTTTTTCGCGTACTTCTTTCGAATTCCATCTTCGCCCTTGTCCGTCATCGCTGCCGTCACCGCTCTCCAACGATGAATCAGCGGAATTCTCCAGCCTGTAGCCCGAACTATGGTCTCATTCGGTAGCTTGGTGTCGCCTGCGATAGCGGGCATTTCATAGCGCGCGCGCTTTCCCGCGTCCACTAAGAAACGCACAGTTACTTGATGGGTGGCGGAATCCTCGATGGTGGCGACCCCCACGTGCGCTTCGTAGAGCCCGTTCTGATGCATCTCTTCTTCGATGTCTTTGCGAGCGGTTTCAAGCGCCTCGGCGTCAAATTGCGTACCCAGCGTCAGTTGCGCATCGCCCAGAATCACACCCCGGCTGGGAGGATCGCTGATCTTGCCTTGCGCCCCCACATGTCCTATAAATCTCCTGGCGCGGGTAATGAATGTCAACGACACGCCCTCGCCGGTCGGTTCGGCGTCCACCTGGATGTCATCGTAGAGACCGCTGGCATACAGCCGGTCGATAGTGCCCGCCACCGCATGCATGTCTAATGGCTCCCCGGTCTGCACGAGTTGGATTGCTTTCAGATCGCGCGCATCCACCGCCTGCGCGGCGGGCTCGTACTTTATCGAGGTGACCGTTTTCCCACTGAAATCTTGAGCGTGTAAATTTCCAGGCGAAGCCAACAGCATGGAGATTATGAACACGGAACTGCCGGCCAGATACGAGATACTCATCGGGGTCGGCGTCGCCATTCAAGACTGGTAAGCAGTTCCAAAAAAACCTCTAGCCAAGGCGCCATTTGTCTCGGCGCGATGTATTTCCTGGACGCCCGCTTATTCTGCCTTGTTTCACAGAGTCGCCTGCGTACCCCCGAACGCCGCCCGTTCAGGACGCATGCGATAAACTGAAATTTCCCTCCCGTTCTTTTCCATGATTTCAGTTAGCAATGTGAGCATGCGTTATGGCGGCAAGATCCTGTTTGAGGACGTAACCACCTCTTTCTTGTCGGGCCGCAGATACGGATTAACGGGCCCCAATGGCGCCGGCAAATCCACTTTCATGAAGCTGTTGTCGGGCGAGATCGAACCGCAAAAGGGCGTGGTCGTTCGGCCGAAGAAAATTGGGATTCTGCGCCAGGATCAGTTCGCCTTCGACCGGCACCGTGTTGTCGACACGGTCATCATGGGTAATTGGCCGCTGTGGAAAGCTCTCGAAGAACGCGAGCTGCTCTATTCCAAGGCGGAACTCACCGACGAAGACGGCATGCGGCTCGGCGAGTTGGAGGGCGTCGTTGCCGAAGAAGACGGTTACTCCGCCGAGAGCGACGCTGCTGTCTTGCTCGACGGCCTGGACATACCCGAGCCTCTGCACGGCCGGCTCATGGGTGAGCTCCAGGGCGGCCAAAAGGTTCGCGTGCTTCTGGCGCAGGCTCTGTTCGGCCGCCCCGAAGCTTTGCTGCTCGACGAGCCCACTAACTATCTCGACCTAGAATCCATCCACTGGCTTCAGAACTTTTTGACCCATTACAATGGCGCCCTCATCGCCATCTCGCACGATCGCCACTTCCTGAACAGCGTCTGCACCCAAACGGCCGACATCGATTATCAGACCATCATCACTTACCCGGGCGGCTACGACGACATGGTGCTGCAGAAGACTCAGATTCGCTCGCGCATCGAAGCTGAAAACGCACAACGCGAGAAGAAGATCGCGCAGCTCAGCGAGTTCATCGCCCGGTTCTCGGCCGGTACTCGCGCGAGCCAGGTCACCTCTCGCAAGAAAGAGGTGGAGCGCCTGCAGACCACCGAACTCGCCCGTTCGAACATTCAACGGCCTTACATCCGCTTCGAAATGAAGCGGCCTTCCGGCCGGCACGCGCTCGAGTTCAAGGGCGTCAGTAAGAGCTATGGCGATCTGGACGTCGTCAAGAACTTTTCAGCCGCCGTGCAGCGTGGCGAAAAGATCGCGCTTATGGGGCGCAATGGCGCCGGTAAAACAACTCTGTTGAAGGCCTTGCTTGCGAACGCGCCGGGTGTCGACGACCCGGACGTTGGTCTGGACGCCGGGACTGTAACATGGGGTCACGAAGCGCAGGTGGGATACTTCGCGCAGGATCATCGTGCAAGCATTCGCAATGGCTCCACCGTTTCCGAGTGGCTTCACGATTGGGACCCGCAGGCGTCAAAGGAAGAAATTCGCGGGTTGCTCGGCCAGATGCTCTTCAGCGGAGAAGAAGGAATCAAGCCGACCGATGCGCTGTCGGGCGGCGAAGCCGCGCGCCTGATCTTCTGCAAATTGATGCTGCAGAAACCCAACGTGCTGGTCTTCGACGAGCCGACAAACCACCTGGATCTCGAATCCATCAACGCTCTCAACATCGCCCTGCAAAAATTCGAAGGAACGGTTTTGCTGGTCACCCACGATGAAGACCTGGTAGACGAAGTGGCGACTCGCATCTGGCATTTCGACCATGGCCAAATCGAAGACTTCCTAGGTTCGTACGAAGAGTACTCGACCGTGGCGGCGAAGTAAGCTCAGGGCACGTGCGCAAGGTACTTCAGCGCCGCGTAAAAGATCACCACCAGGCAGAGGAATAGCGCTAGCTCGGCCGCGTGGCGTCCCGTTCTCCCGCTTTTGTTCGAATCCTGTCGCCTCCGCTTAATCTGCTGCAAATGCTCCAAAGCCCTCCTGCTGGCCGATTCCCCGGGCCAGAGTTGGCTATAGAATGTTCGGCGACATTCACGGCAGCGGTACCGGCGCATCCCGCGCCAGCGCTGCACGAGCCCCAGGAGCGATCGCCGCTTAGAGCGCCTGACGTTGTCGCTCTCGCAGCTTGGGCAGATTAACACTGCTCTCGTTCGGCGTCTCGCCGATCCAATCCGCTTCTCATTCAGTCACGTCCGCAATTAGCGATTAGCATACAAGATCGTGTTCGCGACGGTGCTCCACAAACCACTCGTAGCTATTGCGCAGACCCTCCTTGAGCGGAATCGAATGGCGCCACCCGAGCGCCCGCAACCGGCTCACATCCAGAAGCTTGCGAGGCGTTCCGTCCGGCTTGGATGTGTCGAAAACAAAGCTGCCGCGATATCCCGCTACCTCGGCGATAGTTCTGGCCAGATCCGCAATGGTTACGTCCTCGCCGGCGCCGACGTTGATGATCTCGGGCCGGTCGTATCGCTGCATTAGAAAGAGCGCGGCCGACGCTAAGTCGTCCACATATAGGAACTCACGCCGCGGCGTTCCCGTGCCCCATAGAACCACTTCCTCGCGCCCTTTCTCCCGCGCATCGTGAATCTTGCGGATCAAGGCCGGCGCCACATGCGAGGTCTCCAGGTTGTAGTTATCGCCGGGTCCATATAAATTAGTCGGCATCAGCGAAATGGCCCGAAACCCGTACTGAATCCAGGAGGCTTGGCACAGCTTAATGCCCGCAATCTTGGCAATCGCGTACCATTCGTTCGTGGGTTCGAGCGGACCGCTCAACAGATACTCTTCCTTGATCGGCTGAGGCGCGAACTTTGGGTAAATGCAGGAGGAGCCAAGAAACAGCAGTTTGGCTGCGCCGAAACGCCGCGCGGCTTCGATCACGTTTGTCTGAATGGCGAGATTGTCATAGATGAAGTCGGCCGGGTGCTGCGAGTTGGCCAGGATCCCGCCCACCTTCGCGGCGGCCAGAAACACGAATTCCGGCTGCTCTGTGGAAAAGAAGGCATCCACGTCCGCCTTGCGCCGCAGATCCAATTCGCGGCGCGTTCGCAGCAGCAGATTTTCAAAACCGTGCGCGCGCAGATGGCGCACAAGCGCGGCGCCCACCAAACCGCCGTGGCCGGCGACATAGATCCGGCTACCGCTTTCCATTGGACCCATATGTATTCGAAATTAGACTAGCGCCAGAGTGGGAGCAAACTTCTGGTCCTGCACAAGGCGCTCGCTTTCCGCCAGGCGAAGATCGGAATCGACCATCATATGAACTAACTGCCGGAAGGTAGTCGGCGGGTTCCAACCCAACACCGTACGGGCCCTCTGCGCATCGCCCAGCAGATAATCCACCTCGGTGGGGCGGAAGTAGGCGGGATCGATCTCGACGTATTTCTTCCAGTCCAGGCCTGCGTAGGAAAACGATTCTTCCAGAAATTCCCGAACCGTATGCGCCTCGCCTGTCGCAACCACGAAGTCGCCGGGGTCGGAGTGCTGCAGCATGCTCCACATCGCCTGCACGTAATCTCCTGCGAATCCCCAATCGCGCCTGGAATCCAGGTTGCCCAGGTAGAGCTTCCGCTGCAAGCCTGCGCGGATGCGGCCGGCGGCGCGGGTAATTTTCCGCGTCACGAACGTTTCCCCGCGCCGAGGCGATTCGTGATTGAACAAAATGCCGTTTGCTATGAAAAGCCCATACGCTTCTCGATAATTCACCCCGAACCAGTGCGCCGCAACCTTGGACACCGCGTAGGGGCTTCGCGGATAAAACGACGTCTTCTCATTCTGCGGCGGCCTCGCCGCGCCGAACATTTCCGACGAGCCGGCCTGATAGAAGCGGACCTGCCGGCCAGTGTGCTGCACATGATCTCGCATGCAGTCGAGCAGGCGAATCGCCCCCATGGCGTCGGCATCCGCCGTATATTCCGGATTTTCGAACGATACCCTCACGTGCGATTGCGCGCCCAGATTGTAAATCTCGTCCGGCAGCGACGCTTCGATGACGCGCCGGAGGCCGGTGGAATCCGTCAGGTCCGCATAGTGCAGAATGAGCCGGCGCCCTGCGTCATGCGGGTCTTCGTAGATATGATTGATGCGCGAAGTGTTGAAACTGGAGCTTCTCCGGACAATGCCATGGACCGTATAGCCCTTTGAAAGCAACAGTTCGCTTAAGTAGGACCCATCCTGGCCGGTGATCCCCGTGATCAAGGCTGTTTTCGGCAAAGTCCCTCCGCAGTACTAGTGGCAATTCCGGCGGTATCCTCGCGGCCCTAGATCAACGTGAGAAAAACAACAGCCTGGGCTTCGCAAGACAGGCCTTCGCCTACCGGTCCAACTTTCTCCGCGGTCTTGAACTTGACGCTGACATCCTCGATCTCGAGGCCGGCCGCGCGCGCCAGGCTCTCTCGAATTCGAGCGCGAAATTCCTTCAGTTTCGGCCGCTCCAGGATGATGGTGGAATCGATCTGAACAACCCGATACCCTTTGCCTTTGGCGAGGCTCACCGCGTGTTGAAGAAAGCGGATACTGTCTGCGCCTTTCCATTCCGGCGCGCTATCGGGAAAGTGCATGCCTATATCGCCGAGTGCGAGCGCGCCGAGGATGGCATCGGTCACTGCGTGAAACAGCACGTCGGCGTCGGAATGCCCGGCCAAGCCGAACTCGGAAGGAACATGGATGCCGCCGAGGATCAACGGCCGCCCGGGTTCAATGCGGTGAGTATCCCAGCCCTGCCCGACGCGAAAGGGCGCCAGCCGCCGGTCAGCCATTCTCGCGCAAATTGAGGCCCGAATTTTCCAACGTTAAGTAGAGCTGGGCCAGTTGCATATCGCTTGGCTTCGTGATCTTTATGTTGCGGTCCGTGCCCAGCACCACCGAGACCTCCACCTGTTCCAGCCTCTCGACCAGCGACGATTCGTCCGTGCCGATGAACAGATCCTCGCGCGCCTTCTGAAAGGCCTTTCGCAGAAGGTCGAGGCGAAAGACCTGCGGCGTCTGGGTCAGTATCAAACGCTCGCGCGGCAGAGTCGCTCGCACTTTGTTGCGATGCACTTGCTTCACCGTATCGACCGGCACTACGCCCAGAATGGCCGCGCCCGTTTCCCCAGCCTCTTGGATCACCTTTTCGATAGTTTCAATCTCTACGAATGGCCGCACCGCGTCGTGAACGGCCACCAGTTCCGTGTCGTCGGTGATGGAACCCAGGGCATTTTCCACCGACTGCTGGCGAGTTTCGCCGCCACGGACCACTCGAACGGTTTTTCCGAAGCGATGGCTCGCAAAAAGGTCTTGGGCCCATTCGAGATCCTCGGCGCGGATGGCCACGACGATTTCAGCGACTTGTTCCGAACTGACGAATTTCCGGATCGTATGAATAATAATGGGCGAGCCGTTCAGCAGCATGAACTGCTTTCGGCTGGTGCCTTCTTTCTCCGGCGCGCTGCGGCCCATGCGCGTGCCTAAGCCCGCCGCGGGAATAATGACTGAAACTTTCATGATGGGGCTGGGCCGTAGAGCCGCGTGGCCCGTGTTTTCCTCGAACCTACATCATAGCCGCATGGCCCGTGTGAGCTATCATCGACGCGAATGGGGCAACCAGCCGTCAACATGGAAATCGCAAGCGACGACGAAGTCGGTTTGCTTGGCGTATTGCACCTGAAGCGTTTGTGGTCGCGCTACCTGGCGCACCGGCTGTCGGCCGCGCCGCCGGACGAAGGCAACAATGAATGGGCGGCCGACAACACCCTGATCTCCGGACTCAACCTCGGGCTTCAAGAGACACTGCGCTATTTGTATGTCGCCGATCCCTCCTTTGAACAGTTCGAGCAGTGGATCCTCGATCGGAACGCCGGGACCATAGAACCGGCACGGATCGAACGGATCAATGCGGCTCTCCGCGGAGACGCTGCGCAGGCGAAGCGGGCGGCGCAAGCGCCCGGCCCGTTATCGGAAGAGGACTTGGTCTTTTGGCGGGAGAACGGCTATGTGGTCGTGCACGACGCGGTCCCAGCGGAGGGCTGCGCGTCGGCTGTGAAAGCAATCTGCGAGTTCCTGCGGATGGATTTGAACAATCCGAACACCTGGTATAACGGGCCGCAAGGGCATAGCATTTGGGTCCCGCTGCTGCGGCATCCCGCCATTCAAGCCAACCGCGCCTCCGATCGCATCCACCAGGCTTTCCAACAGATCTGGGGACGGACAGATCTTTGGATGACCGTCGATCAGTGCGGCATGAATCCGCCCGAGCATCCCGGCTGGATGTTTCCGGGCCCGTTTATGCATTGGGACACCAGCTTGGCGCTTCCCATTCCCTTCGACGTGCAGGGAATTCTCTATTTGACCGATACCGCGGCCGACCAAGGCGCCTTCACGTGCGTGCCGGGATTCCACCGAAAAATCGAGAGCTGGTTAAAGAGCCTACCGGAAGGCGTCGATCCGCGCGAACAGAACTTAGCCGCGCTCGGCGAGGTTCCGATTGCAGGCAAAGCGGGCGACTTGATCATCTGGCAAAAGGCGCTCCCGCACGGGAGCCGGCCGAATCGCGCCCAGGCGCCGCGCTTCGTCCAGTACCTCGCCATGCGCCCGGCCGATTTCCAAACGAACCCAAAATGGCGCTGATCAGCCGGTCGCAGAAGGTCCGCCCGCCGAAGCCGTGGCGGACAAGCCGGAAGGCGAGCGGTGTTCGGCTTGAGATCGCTCGTCGTATTTGCCGAAGATCATCTTGCCTGCTGTTGTTTGGAGCACGCTGGTAACGGTTATGTCGATGGTCTTCGAGATGAGCCGCTTGGCGTTGTCGACTACGACCATCGTTCCGTCGTCCAAATAAGCCACGCCCTGGTTATATTCCTTGCCTTCTTTCAAAATGAACACTCGCATGCTCTCGCCTGGTAATACCACGGGCTTAAGAGCGTTTGCCAGCTCATTGATATTGAGAACTTCCACGCCTTGAACCTGGGCCAATTTGTTTAGGTTGAAATCGTTGGTGACGATTTTGGCGCTGCGGGACTTGGCCAACTCGATCAGCTTCAGATCGACTTCGCGAACCGCCGGGTAATCCTGAACCGAAATTTCCAAACGAATTCGCGGGATCTTCTGCAGGCGTTGAACCACGTCCAAGCCGCGGCGGCCGCGGTTGCGGCGAGCGGAGTCGGAAGAATCGGCTACCTGTTGCAGTTCGTGCAAAACGAACTGCGGGACCAGCAGTTCGCCTTCGAGGAACCCCGATTCCGCTATTTCACAGATGCGGCCGTCGATGATGACGCTGGTGTCGAGAATCTTCGCGGGGGGCGCAAGCGTAGCGTCGGCAGTGAAGATACCGATCTTTTGGAGGCTGATCAGATGAGCCTTGGATGCGCCGGCAAGCAGGCCCACAAAAGCACTCAATATAGGAACGCAAACACGGAAGAATTGAGCTGTCGAGCCGGATATAGGTGCGCTCGGGCTGAGTACTGAAACCAATAGTACTCCCAAAAGCGCGCCCAAGAGCGCACCGGCAGAGGCGGCCAGCAGAGAAGGCAAGCTGGCGCGCCGAACGCGCAGTTCCGCCGCGTTGATGGCAGCGCCAGCGCCTGCGCCGAGGATCGCGGAAAAGTAGGAATTCAACCCAAAAGGACGGTAAGCGGCTGCAATGGCCGCTATTAACGCAACAAACACGATGCGCAGAGAGATAATTTCCGAACCCGAACGGCGCAAATGGTTTCTCCGGAAGACAGCCGTGAGACAGCAAGTTTGCAGCACCCTCGCAAACGATGCTGCGGAGTATAGCACCTAGAAAAGGGTTCTGGGGAACAGGCTCGTACTAGTAGCGGGAAGCGGGCAGGAAGGTTAGAGAGCTTTAGCCAGCTCTTCTGCGAAGGCGCTCTGTTTGGTAGAGGAATTTTGGGGGCGACGGCCGTTAGTAGATCCCCGTCGAGCTTGCTGAGTAGGAGCGCCGGAGGCCGGACGCCTGTTCTTGTCCATAGGCGCCGTAGTGGGTTTGCCAGGGCCTTTGCCGGATTTAGGCGGCTGAGCGGGGTTGGCGCGCAATAAGCGGTCTTCGAGCGGCGCGCGGTCAAACCGTCGGATGATGGCGTTCATCTCCTCTTGGTTTGGCGATTCAATAAAAGCGAATCCCTTCGACTCTTGAGTCTCGGGGTTGCGGATAACCTTGACCGCGTCCGCGACCAAGTTTTCTGAGGCAAGCCACGACTTGATATCGTCGGCCGTCACCCAGACAGGGAGATTTCCGAGAAAAACGGTAAAGCTCATTAGATAGTGTTATATGCTCCGTGGGGAAGTTACGAGGCGCACCTCGCGGGTTCGATCCCCGCAGGCTAGTAGCATACTAGCACACAGGGTGCGAACACGTAAATACCAAAACAGCGCTCAATCCGTTGCAGCGTAAAGAGTAGAACAATTGTTAGATGCGTGTGACCGGAGTTTCGATCACCAAAGTTTCCCCGGCCCGGGCGGTTGCCTTCGCCGTGCTGGAACAGGTTGCCGAAGGGGCTTACCTTTCCGACGCGCTACGAGAGCAAAGCTACCAGTTGGATGCCCGCGACGCCGGCTTGGCTTCGCAGATCGCGTTCGGTTGCTTGCGGTTCGAGAAGCAGCTAGATTACCTGATCCGCGTCTACTCCGGCCGGAAGCCGAACGACTTGGACCGGGCGGTCGCGATCGCTCTGAGAGCGGCTATTTTTCAGATGCGCTATTTGGAGCGAATTCCGGCGCATGCGGCAGTGCATGAATCGGTCGAATTCGTGAAGCAGCGGCGGCGCGCCGCCGGAGGGTTCGTTAACGCCGTTTTGCGGAAGGTAACTCGGGAGGAAGTGAGTTGGCCGGACGAAGAAACGGCGCTATCCTGCCCGGAGTGGCTTCTGGCGCGATGGCGGAAGCATTTCGGAGAAGAGCAGGCGCGCGGCATCGCCAAAGCGGCTCTATGCGAACCGGCAGCCTACATCCGAATTCCGCCCGGCGCCGCTCCGCCGGAGGCGATTACTACCGAACGAACCCAAATTCCGGGTTGCTGGCGGCTGTTATCCCCTCCGGCGCCTGGAATGCGGCTGCACGATATCAGCTCGCAGGCCGTTCTTCTGCTGCTCGATGCGCAGGAGGGCCAAAGCTATCTGGATCTGTGCGCGGCGCCGGGGAATAAGACGCTGCAGGCGCTCGAGACGTCGTTCGGTCTAGCAGTGGCGTGCGACATCAGCGAGAGGCGCATTCGCGAGGTTCCGCCGGTCTGCCCGCGGGTGGTATTGGATGCTGCACAACCGCTCCCGTTCTCCCGCGAATTCGACCGCATTTTGGTCGATGCGCCCTGCTCCGGAACCGGCACTCTCGCGCGCAACCCGGAGATCAAATGGCGCGTCAAGCCGCAGGATTTCCCACGATTTCATCGGAAGCAGCTTCGAATTGCCGCTCAGGCGCTGGCGTTGCTGGCCCCGCGCGGGCAGCTCTTGTACGCGACGTGTTCGCTAGAGCCGGAAGAGAACGAAGACGTGGTCCGTGAAATCCAGAGCATGAATCCCGGTCTGAGAATCGAACGCGAAATGTGGCGCTTGCCGGGACGCGATGAGGGGGACGGCTTTTACGCCGCGCTGCTGACGCGCCAAGGCTGAGGCTGGTTCATTGAAGTCTGGTTGCCAGTGTCAGCCCGTCGGCGAGCGGCAAGAGCACCGACACGATGCGTGGATCTTTGTTCAGCTTTTCGTTAAGCGCGCGAATGGCGGCTACGTCGGCGTCGCCGGTTTCCGGTTTCATCACATCGCCGCGCCGGAGCATGTTATCAAGCACGATCAAGCCTTGGGGCCTGACCAGCTTTAAGCAGAGCTCATAATACACGTCGTAGCCGGTTTTATCGGCATCGATGAAGGCGAAGTCGAAGGTTCCGGCGGCGCCCTCGTCCAGGAGTTGTTTCAATGTTACGGCGGCGGGACCTAGCCGCAACTCGATTTTGCGGTCGAGCCCGGCTTCTTTCCAGTACCGGCGCGCCACATTGGTGAACTCTTCGCTGCGGTCGCAGGCGACGACTTGACCATCGGCCGGCAGAGCGAGCGCCGTCACGAGAGAGCTGTAACCGGTGAACACACCGATTTCGAGCGTCCTGCGGGCGCCGATTGCGGCAAGCAGAACGCGGAAGAACTGGCCCTGTTCAGGCGTGATCTGCATTTGGGCATCCGGGAGGCCGGCTGTTTCCTCGCGCAGGCGGCGCAGGATGTCCGGTTCGTCCATACCTACCGCCCGGATATAGCTTGTGACGGCTTCGCCGGAGAAGTAACTCTTTGAAGACACCTTTAGACTTTCGCATGGCGCGAGACATCTGCGGGCGAAACGGGGGTATTCTGGGCTGCTATCCAGGAACGGCGGTCAGCTTGAAATGTACTAAAACCGACAGTACTAAACCCACCGTAATATTTCGGGTATAGATCCATCAAACCGGCTAGGTTTCCGCGTGCTTAGGAATCAGGTCGACGACATCAAACTCGCTCCCAGTTTTTACCCGGCGAGAGTGCGTGTGCTAGGGCAGGAACCTCTTCGCATACTTGTTCCCGTCGTACTTCTTGCAATCCTGGCGGCTATTTTCGTTCAAAGGATCCCTCATTCGCTTGCTCCCTTTCAGCGTTTCGACTCCAGTATTTTCTTGTATGTAGGAGAGCAGATGCGGCAGGGGCTAATCCCATATCGCGATGTTTGGGATCATAAGCCGCCAATGATTTTCTATCTGAACGATTTCGGCCTGGGCTTGGCCGCGGGCTCGCCTGCCGGCGTCTTTGTTCTTGATTTCCTGGCGTCCGCCGTTTTCTTCTTGCTGAGTTACTTCGCTATATGCGGCATTTCGGGCAGAACATTTTCTACCTTGTCTTGCGTCTTCGGACTCACGCTTTATCAAAGCGTAGTCATTCAGCCGAACCTCACGGAAGTGGAATGTCTACCATTTCAGGCGATTAGTTTCTTGCTTCTCTTAACGGACTTACGTTTCGGCGTGAGCGTACGGCGCGCTTTTTGCCAAGGAATCTTGTGCGGTTTACTGTTCTGGACACGCCCAAACGCCATCGGAATTACTTTTGTCTATGTGCTTGCCGTAGCTATATTGACGCTTCGAAAACCTTGTATTACCCTGCTCTGGAGATGCGGGTTAGCGTGTTTGGCCGGAATTTGTCTAAGTACAGGAATTATCATCGCTCCCGTTTTGAAGCACGCATCCTGGTCGGAACTATGGTTCGCGACATTCCAGTTCAACCATGCGTATGCCGGCTTGGTAGGCCCGGCAGAGCATATTCACGCCCTGTACTGGATGGTTCAATACACAGCTCAGCACGGGGTCATCATCTTTGCATTAGCCGGTTGCCTTTTAGTGTTCATTCGACGGCCCGCTCTAGATTCCGTTAAGAATCAGGCTTTCCTGCTGACGGCTATCTGGCTGGTTGTGGAAGCTCTCGCGGCTGCATACTCGGGCAAACTCTATGGCAAGAACGCCACCCTGTGGATCTTGCCAAGTATGTGCGGCATCGCGTTCTTATTCAGCAATCTAGTTCCGATCTCTACCTCGAGAAATGTAAAAGCGTCTCTGGCGTCTCTTTCGGTTGTCGCCAGCTTCTTTGTGCTGAGTGACACGTTGAAGGAGTATCGGCAGAATAGCAAGGAAGAGTTGGCGCAAAGCGACGTAGTCCGCGAAATCCGCCGCCTGTCTTCGAGCGGCGACGAAGTTTTCTTCTGGGGAGATTTTCCTACCGATGTCATACTTCGCGCGGGCCGTCCGTCGGGAAGCAGAATTTTTAATTCGATACCGATGATGCATGGGTTATCCACATACCGCCCGCTTGCCAAGATAGCGTTACAGGACCTCGCCAGAACGCTTCCAAAGCTTGTAGTCGAGCGTTGCGACAGCGCGCTGCCGCCGCTGTTTGCCAATGACCCGCCCAATGCGCCAGCTCAAGCGAGATGGGAAACGAACGAACTTCAAACCGAAAAGAAAGTATTGTCGGGGAACTACGCACCGGCGTGGCGGAACACACCGGGCACGGTGGTGATCTTTGAGCGTGTTAAGGAGTCCGCCTCCTTTATCTCCGCCAAGCCGTCAAGAACATAAGCTCGCCAACTCCGCGCAAGATTGGCCAATCGCGCGAGCGGCGCCCTGCATTCTGTTGCTCTAGTGGTTGCTGCTTGGCCGGAGGCGCGGCCTTCCTCGCCACCGAACCGCGCTACTGTACCATTGTTGTAGTCGGGTATTGTAGTCGGGCTCCGCCTGTACGCTTTGTTTCGCCGCGTGTCAAAAAGCCTTAGAGCTTATCTCCAGGCGTGTCACTCATTTCATTGACCTCCGTATCACAGATGGACTCTTGCGTTGAGGAGCGGTCGCTTTCCGAGCGACTGGCGCCGCGGCTCAAGGTAGAAAGATGGTTCGTCGAAAGCGGGCGGACGTACCGGCGCGGCCCACTCGACCTCTGGTACAAGCGGCGGATCGAGCCCCGAATTCTGAAGCTTGGCCTGCAAGCCGCTGGCCTGTACAGGCGCGGCGTGCGCAATGCCCAAATCCCGGTGCTTCGGCATTTGCGGCTCTCTTTCGCTAATTTGCCTGCGGTTTTTGACGGCTTTCGCGTCCTCCATCTCTCGGATTTCCACATCGACGGCAACCAGGGGCTCGCGGAACGGATCGGGGCCCTGCTTCATGGCGTCGAGGCAGATCTTTGCGTGTTCACGGGCGACTATCGCTTCGACATTCAAGGTCCCTGCGACGGAGTCTACGATCCCATGCGGCGGACAATCGGCGGCATCCACTCGAAGCATGGGATCTTGGGCATACTTGGAAACCACGATGCCGCCGAGATTGCGTTTGCTCTCGAAGAGATGGGCGCGCGCATGCTAGCGAACGAAGCTGTTGAAATCTCCAGGCGAGGCGATTCGATCTGGGTTGCCGGAATCGACGATCCGTTCGACTACCGATGCGACGATCTTCCGCGCGCTCTCGCCGGCATCCCGCCGGATGCGTTCACGGTTCTGCTGGCGCATACCCCCGACCGGTACCGCGAAGCGGCGGCGAGCGGCGTCGATTTATATCTGTGCGGGCACACGCATGCCGGCCAGATCCGGCTACCGATCCTCGGCTCTATCAAGCACAATTCGAAGACTCCGCGCCTGTACTCCTACGGACTGTGGACGCATCGGCAGATGCAAGGCTACACCACGGCCGGCATTGGCTGTTCCGCGTTGCCGGTACGATACAACTGCCCGCCGGAAGCCGTCCTCATTGAACTGCACCGCGATAGTACTACGTAACTTTCGACTGGATTCCAGTCCAAAAGACCCCCTGTAACGATTGGCATGCGAGTTGCACAGAAGCTTGTACCGGATCTTTCCGATGCTGGTTGCAACTTCATTCGATCCAGTCTTCATCTAAACGATGAGTCAGCTAAAGGGGCATCGCAAATTGAACAAGCTTTTCAAGTACGTCGTCGTGCCGGCGGCCATTGTGGCGTTTGCCTGCAAGATGTGGGGTGGTGTAGAGCCCGAAGAAGGGAACACGGGAGAGCAGACCCAGATCATCAATCGCTATCTTCAAGCCGTAGACACTCACCAGCAGGCGCTCGCGGGCGCGGCGCTGGAGGTGGACATTCATGCTTCGGTTCCTAAGCTGAAACAGCAGGGACATCTGCACGCGCTGAGAAGCATTTCGCGCGTCGGGCGGATCAGTTACCGCGTGCTCGGCTTCCAAGGGGACAATTCAGTGAAGAACCAGGTGATTGCGCGGTATCTCGAAGCCGAGCAGCAGGCGCAGGGAAAGCAGGATATGGCCATTACGCCCGCAAACTACAAACTGAAGTACAAGGGCGAGCGCGCTTTGGCGGGCGACCGGCGCGTTTACGTGTTCGACTTGGCGCCTCGGAAGAAACGCGTGGGTCTGTTCAAGGGCGAAATGTGGCTGGATGGCGCCAGCTATCTGCCTGTGTTTGAAAAAGGCCGTCTGGTGAAGAACCCTAGCATCTTCTTCAAACGGGTGGATTTCGAGCGGGGCTACAACATTCAGGGCGGTGTGCCGGTGCCTTCTTACACCGCAAGCGAGATCGACACCCGCCTGGTTGGCAAGGTGGAACTGAATGTCAGCTATTCGAATTTCACGCCGGATCCCGCTGAGCCGGACACCGCGAAACCGGCCGAAGGCGCGGAAGGGTCGGATTGTTCGCTACCATAAGAGAGAGTTGCCATTCGGACGGGGTGCGGGTCCTCTAGACGTTCTTCTACTCCCCTATGGCCCGCGAGGCTTGAGCCGGCGGGGGCAAACCAAGTAACCTAAAGGTTAACGCTTAAGGGATAAATGAGAACGCTTTTTCTGAATCCTCCTTCTTTCGAGGGGTTCGATGGAGGCGCGAGTTCGCGCTGGCCAGCTGCTCGAGAAATTGAATCTTACTGGTACCCGGTGTGGCTCTGCTATCCGGCTGGCATGATTCCGGACAGCAAAGTATTGGATGCGCCGCCGCACAAGGTTTCGATCGAGCAGACGGTGGCGATGGCGGGTGATTTCGAATTGCTGGTGCTGTTCACGTCCACGCCTGGATACCAGGTGGACGTGAAGATCGCCGAAATGATGAAGGATACGAACCCCAAGCTGAAGGTGGCGTTCGTAGGCCCGCCGGTGACAATTGAGCCGGAGAGAACGCTGCGCGGTTCGAAGGCGATCGATTTCGTGGTGAAACGCGAATTCGATTACGCGATCCGGGACTACGCGACGGGGAAGCCGCTGGAGGAGATTCCGGGCGTAGTGTTCCGGAAGAACGGCGGGTTCCAGAACAATCCAGAGGCTGGCGCGATCGAGAACCTGGACGCGCTGCCGTGGGTAACCAAGATCTATCAGCGCGATCTGGATTTCCGGCGCTACAACGTTCCGTTCCTGCTGAATCCGTACATATCGTTCTACACGACGCGCGGATGTCCGGCTCAATGCACTTTTTGCCTCTGGCCGCAGACGCATTCGGGACACCGCTGGCGCCTGCGATCGTCCGACGACGTCGTGAACGAATGCCGCTGGGCATTGGAAAATTTTCCAGGATTGAAAGAAATCTTCTTCGACGACGATACTTTCAACTACCAGAAGGCGCGCACCATCGAGCTATGCAGCAAGCTGAAGCAGTTGAAGTTCACCTGGAGCTGCACGTCTCGCGTGACGACCGACTACGACACGCTGAAGGCGATGAAGGAAGCCGGATGCCGGCTGTTGATCGTGGGCTATGAATCGGGCGATCAGCAGATTCTGAAGAACATCAAGAAAGGCGCCACGATCGACATGGCGCGGCGCTTCACGGCGAATTGCAAGAAGCTGGGCCTGGTGATTCACGGAGATTTCATCGTAGGATTGCCCGGGGAAACGCGCGATACGATTCGCAAGAGCATCGATTTCGCGAAAGAGTTGGATGTAGAGACGATTCAGGTGTCGATCGGCCATCCCTACCCGGGCACGGAGTTCTACGATCACGTCAAGAAGAACGGCTTGATTACGATCGATGAAGTCATGACGGACGACGCCGGGCACCAGCTTCCGAACTATCAATACCCGGGGCTCGACCGCGGAGAATTGGTGGATTGGGTGGAGCGATTTTACGGCGAGTTCTATTTCCGGCCGAAGGTGGCGCTGCGGCTGATCGGCAAGGCCATGTTCGACAACTCCGAACGGCGGCGGCTCTACAAGGAAGCCCGGGAATACCTGGCGCTGCGCCGCAAGCGCAAACGTTTCGTCAAAGATCAGCGGGACCAGAAAGAGCAAGCCGCCGCCATGGCCGCAGGAGACTGATCTGGCCGCGGGAGACACATCCGGGCTCGGGCTGCTCGCCGGCGACGAAGGTATCGCTATCGCGCCCGCGGGCGCATCCAAGTTGAAGACGTGCGTGTTGGTGCTTGCAGTGGTGTGGTTGAACGCGTGCGGGAATCTTTTGATGGCTTGGGGCATGAAGCATATTCCGGAGACCGTTTCCTGGAATCCGGCGGGTTATATCCGCGCCATGCTGAACCCATTCGTGGCCGCCGGAATCGCGGTGTTAATTCTGTGGCTATTGACGCGAATGGCGTTGCTGAGCTGGGCGGACCTGAGCTTTGTGCTGCCCCTCACCGGGCTCGGCTACATCTTGAACGCGTTCTCAGGCAAGGTGTTCCTGAACGAGTCGATCACGTCCGCGCACTGGATCGGGACGTTCCTGGTTTTCATCGGCACGGCGATGGTGGGCAGCACGCAGCATCAGACCGATGCGCGATGCGAGGCGGCCCAATGAGGTGGGTGCTGCTGAGCATCATCGTCCTTGCGACGGTGTTGAGCGACCTGCTGCAGAGCTACGAGATGAAGCGCAGCGGGGAGCAGAGCGTGAACGCGCGCGGCCTGGGGCGCATGATGCGGCTGATCGTGAGCCGCAAGTTTCTGTTGTTGTCCATTGCGTGCATGGCTGTTTCGTTTTTCGCTTTCATGGCGCTGTTGCAGGTGGCGCCGCTGAGCTTTGCGGTTCCAGCCTCGGCGGCGACGTTCGTTCTGGAGACTGCGCTTGCGAAGTTCGTTTTGAAGGAACGCGTGGGCAAGCGCCGCACGGCGGGCGCGTTGCTGGTGCTCGGCGGCGTATTGCTTCTCGCGCACTAACGCCGATTGCGCGCGCTCTGGGCAATCTTTCTTCCTGCCGCGGCCTATCAACTGTTGGCGATTGCGGCGGGGCTGCGGCAGCTCAGACGGCGTAGGAGCAAGCGGCGCGATTCCGGCTTCCGGCCCGGCGTCTCCGTGCTGAAGCCGCTGCGCGGCCTCGATCCGAATACGTATGAGGCCTTCGTCTCGCAAGCGCGACAGGATTATCCCGTTTTCGAGATTCTGTTCGGAGTGCGCGATGAGAACGACGCGGCCGCTGAGCAGGTCCGTCGGCTGCGGCGTGAAATCCCCGATGCTTCGATCCGATTGATCGTGGGTGGCGCCGACACCCCGAACGGAAAGGTGGGCGTGTTGATGGAGCTGGCGCGCCATGCCCGATATCAAGTCTGGGTAGTCAACGACAGCGATATCAAAGTGACGCCGGATTATCTCGGGGAGGTGGTTGCGCCGCTAGAGGATTCACACATCGGCGTGGTGACGTGCCTCTACCGCGTCAAGGCGCACACCGCGCCGGCGGCTTGGGAGGCGTTGGGGATCGCGACGGATTTCATGCCCAGTACCCTGGTCGCGCAGTTGATCGGGGTGCGGGAGTTCGGCTTCGGATCGACTCTGGCGTTTCGCGCGGACGACCTGGGAAGGGTGGGCGGCTTCGCGGCGCTCGCCGATTACATCGCCGATGACTATCAGCTTGCGAGGCGGATCACCCGCCTGGGCCGGCGCGCGCTGCTATCCACTTATATAGTCGAAACTGCGCTGGGCGATGCAAGCTGGGCGGGCGTCTGGCGGCATCAGCTTCGCTGGGCCCGGACGATCCGCGCGAGCAAAGGCGCTGGCTACGCCGGACTGCTGATCGCGCACGCGGGCGTTTGGATCGCAATCGCCGCGGCTATGAGCGCATGGCTGCCGGCTGCGGTTCTGCTAACAGCGCGGATGGCGTCGGCATGGGTCACGGGCGCGCTTGTGCTGTGTAGTTCGACCGGGCGCAGGCTCTGGTGGCTTGCGCCGTGCTGGGATTTGTACGCGTTCTGCATTTGGGCCGCTTCCTATGCGGGAAGGCAGGTGCGCTGGCGGGACCGATTGCTGCGCATCGATCGCGCCGGCCGGATAGCGCCTTGAGGCTCAAGGTCTCGCGCAACGCATGCTAGCCTGAGAGCGCAAACACAATGAAAGCCAGCAACTTGACCTGCCTGAAATGGAGGAGTGTTCTGCTCCTCACCGCTTTGACGGCCTTCTCTGCCGTCGCGCAAACCGTATCCGGGCCGCCGCCGCGCGTGGCCATCATCAACGCGCAAAAGGCGGTAGCCGATACCCAGGAGATCAAGAAGGCGCAAGCCACGCTCGAGGCGAAGTACCGGCCCCGGCAGGAGGCGATTGCGACGCTGCAGCAGCAACTGCAATCGATACAGCAGCAGATGAACGCGCCGAACCAGACGCCCGAGAAGGAAGCGCAACTGCGCTCGGATGGAACGCTGAAGCAGAAGCAATTACAGCGGCTTAGCGAAGACCTGCAGGCCGATGTGAATGCCGAGAGGCAGGACATTCTGGGGCGTGCGGGGCGGCAGATGGCGGAAGCGGTGAAGCAGTTGGCCGAGAGTCGCGGCATCGACGTTGTCATCGATGTGACCAACACGATTTACTACAAACCGGCGCTGGACATTACGGCTGAAGCAACGGCGGCGTACGACAAGGCGTACCCGGCGAAATAAGCTTTAGAGAAGGCGCGTCAAACGGGCGTCATGGGAAGTTACCTGCAGACATATGGCGAAGGAGACGAGCGGCGCGGCCGCATTATAAGAAGGATCGTGTGGGCCGGGATTGTGGTGGTGGTAGTGGCGATTGCGGCTTACCTCTTCTTCCACAACCTTGCCGAAAAGCAGGTGGCGCGGCATTTTCTGTCGGACCTCAACAGCAAGAATTACCAAGAGGCGTATCGCGATTGGGGCTGCTCGACGGAACATCCCTGCAAGAACTACGACTTTAGCCGATTCCTTCAGGATTGGGGGCCGTCGAACAACGTCTCGCCGCCATGGAAGATTGCCTCAGTGGACGGGTGCCGGAGTTTTGTGACCGTGAACGTGCAGGCTACGGGATCAGAGCTGCAATCGCTCGCAATCGAGCGCGACAATCATGCGCTGGGGTTCGCTCCATCGCCGGAATGCCAGGAACCGCAGTGGCGCTGGAAGCAATTCTTCGAGCGCATCTTCGGCGGAAGTAAGTCGTCGTAGTCTCTACGATTGCGGAAGCCAGGTCAGAATTCTGGCTACTTTGTCGAATGGAAGCGGCTCGCGGTTGAGAACGATCTCGATCAGAGTTGTCGTAAATGGAAAGAAAAGCGAGCCTTGGCTGCCCAGATCGAGATCCAACACGATCGGTTCCGAGGTTGCGGTGAGCACTCGTTTCTGCTGATTGTATCCTTGATACGCCATTAACTCGGTCCCAGTCGAAGCGTGGATGCGGGCCTTCAGCTTCAATGCCGGATCGGTGACGCCTTTCGGCAGATGGATGTGAAAACAACGAAAGCTTTGGTCGGGGCCGTATGCATGCACGTCCGTATACATCGCCTGGAACGGCTCGTCGCCCTGGAGAACTTCGATCATGTAGTCCGTCACGGGGTCGCCCCGCTCGTCGCGCGCATGCACGACGAATTGCTGCCAGCCTTCTAACTTTTCCCCGTTGCCGATCAATCTTCCGAAGAATCCCGCGTCCGGGTTCTCCAGCATCTTCGGCAGGCCAGCTTCGCCATATTCGTTGGCGCGTTTCATCCAGTCGTCGTAGGACTGGCCGCCAGGTTCCCCCACCTTCAGAAAATCGGCGATCAAGTTCACCATTTGGTCCTCGGGATTGTGAATGATGGTCCCGTGGTTGCGGCCGTTCACGGGGATCATTGGAATGTAGAGCCGATTGAGCGCAAAGTCCGAGATCCAGGCGCGCTGCGCCGCGATCCCGTCTTTATTTACAGGCACGCGGTTGCCGTCCGGATCCATCGGCGTCCGTGTCAAATCGATCAGGATCTTGCGAGAGTTCAGTCCGCAGCCGGCCCAGCGCACCGTGCCGTCCGTCCCGGGGTCGTTCGCTACGCTCGCCAGTCCCGAATACGGCAAATTCCCGATGAAAACGGAGACAAAAGGCGTATCCGGCCCTTTGTCGTAGTAGGGTTCTTTGCCTAGCAAGTCCAGGTGCGCGAGGTCCCAGGTGAAACTGCTGCCCAATTCAAGGCCCTCGAGAACGCGATCGCCGGCATTCAGGAAATCCGGCCCCAAAAAGTCCTTGTCTCCTTTCACTAATGCGCCCAGCCAGGTGCGGCCTTTATGCGCTTGTGGAGAACCCCAGGTAGCCGGAGCGATTCCGATCAAGTGCTTCAAACGGCGCAGGCGGTCGTTCTGGGTCGCCCGCATTCCGTAATTCGTCAGCCATGATCGAATCACCAGCATTCCGGTCGAATGCACGATCGCGTCGAATTCGAAGTCAGGCGTATCTTTCAAAACCGGGTGATTCAGGAAGGCTCGCTCCAGTCCCTCGGCGATGTCCTTGATCGTGATCTCATTGTTGAGCGTGATGTAGGTGCAGATATTGATATCCGTGAGTTCGATGTCGCGCGCCTTCAGCGCGTCGCGCATGGGAAAAAACGCTTCCCCTTTATCCGAATATCCATGTATGAGCACTAATGGGCGCTTCATGATCGATCCTCTTTCTGGGGTCTCGATCATATCAACCCAATCTACAAAGATCAACTCATTAGTGACCGGGCGACACGAAAGGATCGCCGGCTTTCTATGTGAGTAAGACGAGGGTAAACTAACTAGAAGCAAGCGGCGAGATACGGTGTGGGATTAAGCGCATTGAGCGCGGCCGTCGTTCTAATCCTCCTCAAATCCCGGCTCGACGGGCGGCAGTTTGTCGCGGTCGCCGGCGATCCACACGTAAATCGTGGGCAGCACAAAGATGCTCATGATGAGTGTCGCGCTGAGGCCGCCCACGATGACGATGGCAAATGGGCGTTGAGAATCGGAGCCGATCCCGCGCGAGAGCGCGGCCGGCAGCAGGCCGAGGGTCGCCACCAGCATGGTCATCATGATTGGGCGCAGGCGCAGGACCGCGCCTTCCACGGCGGAATCTTCCACCGAGTGGCCGCGCGCCCGAAGCTGATTGATGTACTCAATCATGATGACGCCGGTTTGCACCGAGACGCCGAACAGCGCGAGCATCCCAATCCCAGAAGAAACACTGAAGTGCGTTCCCGTGAAATAGAGCGCGAACAGGCCGCCGATGGGCGCAAGCAGAACGGTGACCATCACAAGGGACGCCCACTTGAATGAGCTGAACATGGAATAAAGCAGCAGGAAAATTACCAGAACAGTGACCGGTACGATGACCGCAAGGCGCTTGTTGGCGCGCTGCTCGCTCGCGTATTCGCCGGCCCAATCGACGGTGTAGCCGGGAGGGAGCTTTACTTCGCGATTGACGCGGTTAATGGCTTCTTCGACAGTGCTTCCTAAGTCGCGGCCGCGCACGCTGTACTTAATGGCCACGTAACGCGAGTTAGCCTCGCGATAGATCTCCGATCCGCCATCGAGCACTTTGATATCGCATAGCTGCGCGAGCGAGACGCGCTCGCCCGAAGGCGCGAGGAGGCGGATGTTCTCGATCGCTTCCCGAGTGGTGCGGTATTGAGGAAGGTAGCGGGCTACCAGATCGAAGACCTGTTCGCCGATCAGCACCTCGCTGACGGTTTTACCGCCAACCGCCGTCTCGATCGCGTCTTGAACGTCGGAGACGTTGATCTGGTAGCGAGCAGCTTTTTGGCGGTCTACTGTGAAGTTTAGGTTCGGCTGCCCGAGCACGCGAAACAGGCCGAGGTCCTGCACGCCCGGGATGTGGCTCATCACGTTCACAATCTTTTCGCCGGTGCTTTCGAGCACATACAGGTCCGATCCGTAGACCTTGACGGCCAGCTCGCCCTTTACGCCGCTGACCGCTTCCTCAACGTTGTCGGAGATAGGTTGCGAAAAATTCCAGATAACGCCGGGCATTTTCTCGACTTCCCGGTCCATGGCGGCGATGAGTTGGTCTTTGTTTTCGTCGAAAACAGGCCGCCATTGGGCCTTCGGCTTGAGATCGACAAAGTATTCGGTGTTGAAGAACCCGGTCGTATCGGTGCCATCGTCGGGGCGTCCCACTTGGGTAACCACCTGAGTCACCTCCGGAAAAGCGGCGAAGACGATGCGGGCGCGGCGCATCACGTCGGCGCCCTCCTGGAATCCGGCGCTGGGCGCCAGAGTGCCGCGCGCCCAGATGGCGCCTTCATCCAGATGGGGGAGGAATTCGGAACCGATTGCGCCCGCGACAAACAAGCCGACCGCGGCAATGAGTAGCGCGGCCACCGGAAGCAGAACCCAGAAGCGAAGCCGTATGGCGCGATGAAGCGCGCGGCGATAATTGCGCGTCAGGAATAGCATCGCCGGGTTGGGCCATTCGCGGACCGTCTTGCCGAAAAGGACGCTCGAAAGCACGGGCGCGATCAACATCGAGAAAATCAACGCGCCGAGCAAAGCGAAGGCGACGGTGAGCGCCATGGGGCGAAACAGACGGCCTTCGACGGCTTGCAGCGTGAAGATCGGCAGGTACGCGGTGATGATGATGGCGATCGCATAGAACACGGGCCGCTGGACCTCGTGCGCGGCTTCGCGGATCATTTCAAGCGGCGTGCGTTCTGTCCGGCCGTGGCGGCCCATGTGCCGGACGATGTTTTCCACCATGACGACCGCGCCATCCACCACCATTCCGAAATCGAGAGCGCCAAGCGAGAGCAGATTCGCCGGAACCTTATCCAGATCGAGACAAATGGATGCGAACAGCAACGCGAACGGGATCGTTAGAGCCACGATCAACGCCCCGCGAATGTTGCCGAGGAACGCGAAGAGAATGATGGCGACCAGGATGATGCCTTCGGCGAGATTGTGCAGAACGGTGTGCGTGGTGTAGTGCACCAGGTCGCTGCGGTCGAGAAAGGGAACGACCTTCACGCCGGGCGGAAGAATGTGTTCGTTCAGTTCCTTGACCTTGGCGTGAATTCCATCGAGAGTGGAATCGGATTCGGCCCCCTTACGCAGCAGTACGATGCCTTCGACCACATCCGGCTGGTCGATGATGCGGCCGTCCAGCCGATGAATCGATTTTCCGATCTGGCCTAGACGGATTTTGGGACCCTGCTGTACGGTGGCGACATCGCGCACGCGAATCGCCGTTCCATTCTGGGTGGTGAGAACGATTTGTTCAATGTCTTGGGTTCTATCCACCAGGCCGATTTCGCGAACATTGATTTGCTGGGCGCCTTCTTCGATGAAGCTGCCGCCGGCATTTACGTTGTTGTTGGTAAGCTGTTGCTCGACCTGGCTAATGCTCAAGCCGTATTCGATCAGCTTGTCGGGATCGATCCGGACCTGGTACTCGCGCGTTGTGCCGCCGAAGCTGGATACGTCTACTACATTCGGCACCGATTTAAACTGCTTCTCAAGAGTCCAATCCTCGATCGCTTTTAGCTCCATCAGGTCGTATTTCGGATTGGTGCTTTTGAGCGTGTACCAATAGATCTGGCCGACAGGGCTGTAATCGGTCCCCATCTGCGGCTGCAAGCCTTCGGGAAGCGTCACCTGAGAGAGCCGTTCCAGGACCTTTTCGCGATTCCAATCGTTGACCGAGTCATCGTCGAAGATGAGCATCAGGCTAGACAGCCCGAATAACGATACCGAGCGCAGATGCTCCAGATGAGGGATGCCGTTCATGACGATCTCAAGCGGCACCGTAACCTGTTGCTCTACTTCTTCCGCGGCGCGGCCCGGCCACTGGGTGATGATCTGAACGTAGTTGTTGGCGACGTCGGGATAGGCTTCGACGGGCAGATTGTGAAAGGCCACGCCGCCCCAGATCAGCAGCAGAATGGCAAGCGCCAGCATCAGCAGCCGGTTGCGAAGGGAGAAATCGACGAGGGCTCGTATCATGACGTCGCGTTTTACTGCTCGGATTCGGCGCTCAGCGCGAGAGCGTCGGCGGCCACTTGCTGGCCGGGAGAAATGCCGGAGGTGATGTCTTGGGCGCCATCCACGATCTTTCCGGCGCTCACCTCCGTCCGGCGGAATTGGCCTTGGCCGGCCGGCACGAAGACCCAATCGCGGTCGTGCAGGTGCAGCACCGCGCCGCTCGGTACGGTCGCATACGCGCGGCCGTGCTGGCCGTAAAACGTCGCGGTAACGAACATGCCCGCGCGCATGATGCCCGGATTATTCAGCACGACGCGCACGGGCGCGGTGCGAATGGTTGCGTCGAGCACCTTGCCGATGTTGATCACGCGCCCGCGAAACGTGCGCCCGCGATACGCGTTCAACTCGATGTCGGCGGGATCGCCCACCCGCACCTCCGGCAGATCGTTTTCATAGACGTTGCAGATGACCCAAACGACGGAGAGGTTCGCGATAGTGAACAGATTCGGCTGGTTATTGCTTTGCACGCTTGCGGCGGCGGTAATGTTCTGCTCAACGATGGTGCCCGAAACGGGAGCGTCGATATTGATTACAGGATCTTCGTGGCTGGGATCGCCGCCCAGAATCCGAATGGCGTGAACAGCCGCGTCGAGAGTGGCTTTGGCTTTGGCCTCGGTATCTTCAGCGACCTGCAGGTCGTTCAACGAGATCGCGCCTTTGTCGTAGAGCAGCCGCGCGCGCTCAAGCTGCTTCTGGGCGAGCGCCTCATCGGCCTGGGCTTGGCGCAAGGTCTGGAAGCCGTTGGAAATGTCGGGGCTGTAGACTTTCAACAGCAGCTGACCTTTTGCAACGTCGTCGCCGAGCTTTGCGTAGATGCCGACCACGCGCCCGGAGGCGAGCGAAATAACCGGAATCGACTTTTCGATATCGGGATTGACTACGCCGGTGACATCGATTTGGGGCAGGTCCTCGCGGCGTCCCGCGGTCGCCAATTTGAAGCGTTCGGGCCGATCCACCTTGACGATGTTCAGGTCGGGCTCGGTTTCGACATTGGCCGCGGGAGGCGCCCCTGCCGCTGCGTCCACCTTCTCGTGCGAGCCGCATCCGGTTCCCACCAGGCCGATTATTATTGTCAAGCCGCCGGCCAGCAGTCCTGTCCGTGTCATCGAATAACCTCACGTCCTACCGCGAAATTCAATTGATTTGCGGCGGAGAGATAGGAACCGACCAGGTTCACGTAGCTCAGCTCCGTATCCCGGTACTCCTTCTGCGCGTCCAGAAAATCCAATAGCGAGGCGGCGCCGTGCTGATAAGCGAACGATACGGTCTCGCGAACTTCTTCGGCCTCGTGAAGGTACAGGTCTTTGTACGGCTTCAATAGATGGACGGTGCTGTCGAGAGTGGCCCAGGCCGAATCGACGTCGTGCAGGGCGGTGATCTGCGCTTCGTCTAACAGCTTCTGGTTGCGGCCGATATCGAGCAGCGTGTGCAGTTTGTCCCCCTGATTGCGATCGAATATGCGAAGCGGAATCGAGACGGTGAAGCCAACGTATGCGGGAATTGGCGGATTGCGCGCGACATCCAGGCTAAAGGTAGGATCTGTCGAGCCATTTGCCACCGAGAGTTCGTGATCGGCGCGGGATTTTTCAAGGGATTGCTCCGCTTCCTTCAGGTCCGGCCGCGTGGCCACCGCGATCGAGCGGAGCCCTTCGAGCGTGACCGTTGGTTCGGCGAAATCGAAATCGCCGGACACGTCGAACTGGTCGACCGGAGCGCGCTCCCGCAACAGCGCGATCAAGTCGATTTTGGCGGTTCGCAGATTCACCTGCGCGTTCGCGAGGTCCGACTCATACTGAACGCGCTGTAGTTCCAGGCGCTGGAAATCGACCTTCGCCATGTCGCCGGCCTTGTATCGCTCCCGGTTAATGGCGATCTCTTTGTCGTAATAATCCAGGTTCTCTTGCGCCACGCGCGAGACGGCTTTCGCCAGCAGCACGCGCACAAAAGCGTCGCGCAGATTGAAGGTAAGATTGCGCTCCAGATCGGACTGCGCGGAGATGGCGATGGCGGTGGCTTTTCGAGCGCTGTCCAGCCGCAGCTCGCGCTTGTGCCGGCGCTCATGCAGGTAGCTGATAGAACCGGAAGGCAGCGCATAAGCGAACGGGCTGTAGGTGCTGGGGCCTCCGGTTGGCGGAGGCTGCGTGGTGAACGGATTGATCTGATCGATGGTGGCGCTTATATCGGGGTTGGGGCGCAGGTACGCCGTGATCTCATCGGCGCGCGATTCATCGATTGTCACCTGCCCGGCGAGCAACTGCGGATTATTGGTCCTGAACTCCTGCTGGGCCTCCTGCCACGTGATCGTTCGCGGCTGGCCGGCGGATTGCGCCATGCACTCGGCCGCAAGCAGGAGACCGATAGATAAACGCCCATAGCGGCGTTCCATCTGTCCTCCTAAAAAAGCTTTTGTTAGATGAATGGGATGAAAATCACAGAGCCGGAACGGGCGGGGAACGGCCCGCTTCGAACGGCGCGATGTGCTCGATCAACCTGGCGAGCGGGGCGAAAACCAGCGAAACGAAAAAGAAGATCAGGGCGACTTCGGACACAGGACAGACTAGCGGAGTGTCCATGGCTTCGTAGAGCCGCACGAGGTCGTCAGTCTTCGTTTGCTTGCCGGTGTGGTGGGAATCGTGCTGTGAACTGAAATGTTCAATGCGGACTACGTCGTCCGTCGCGGAGATGTACGGAAAAAGCGCCGCGACGATCAGCCCGACACCCACGATATGAAGCCACGCGGGAGCGCGCCTCGGGACAGCTTTTCGGCGGAAGGCGGCATGGCGGTACAAGCCAGGGCGAGTACGCCCAGCAAGAGCCATGCAACATTCAGAGCTGTCTCGAAATCCACTCTTTCCTACCGTAGCATGGGTTTTGCGGGGCCGATGAACGTGGCAGCGCGGCACGTCGTGATTAATGTTCGGGCGACCGTAACCTATGCATCGCGATGGAGTCTCAATTGCAGGGGCAGTTGCTGGACTCGATCCGAAAGCGGCGCATGCGTTTCAAAGTTCCTGGTCTAATGGCGATTTTGCTATGCGGCGCGACCGCTTGTGTAGCGGCGGATGTGCCGGACCAGCGGCCGCAAACAGCCGCACCGCGTGAAAACGGCCGGTCAACCTATTATTGGCAGTCGAAATCTATCGGTGACACGGCTCAACTGTTAACGCTTTTCTGCCATTCGTGCCGGCTCGGCCAGGAAGACGGGGATGTGCCCCTGGTTGCGGTGTTGCGCGACACGGTGGGCGATAACAACCCGGAAAACGATCGTGTCACCTACGTCTGGCTATTGACCTATGCGCGCCTGAACGCCGGCCAGCGCCTGCTTTCGGCTGTGCCTTTTTTCTACTGGCGTGTCGGATCGGGATCGAAATCGGGAAAAGATACCGCGCCGCTGATGGATTTGACGGCGCCCATGCATCCCGTACTGTCCGAAATCAGCCGCGACCTTCTGCAATGGACCACGCTCGATCCGCTCACCATGCCGGTGCGAGCAAGCTCGCGGGCGTACCGGACCAATTCGAACGATTACGAACGGCTGCATCTCCAAGAGGCGATCGGATATTTGCGTCAGGCGCCCTACTCGGACTCCTCGTCGGAGCTAACGCACAGTGAACTCGATACGGTCATCGCGCGGCTGGAACTGCGGACGCGGCTGCTTGGCGGTTTCGCGTCCCAACGCCAGGCGGAGCGCTTCGGGGCGGCAGCCGGTTTTGAGCAGGAGCGAATTCGCAGCAGGAATTGGGAGTTGCTGCGGCAATGCGCCGAGCGCACCGGTCTTCTCTTCGAACCTCTTACCCTGGCGGGAACATCGGATCAATACGCGGTGCTGTGGCTTCGCTTGGGCGCATCTCCGCCGGTTTCCGGCGTATCGCTCGGACCAGTTTGGAAGCTGTTGAACATTAAGGACCCTTGGGAAGACGAACGCGTTCGCAATTGGCGCGGGCCCGTGTTCATGCGAGCGCTCGATGAAAGCGGCTCATTCGCGCCCGATGGTTTTCCGGGGGCTCGGCAAGCGCGGCTTATGCCGCTGGCGGTGTACAGCCTGAACTATCCGAAACTTCCGCTTCTGCTAGTGGACTTCCGCGACAAGTTACATGTACGCCGCCATGAAATGACCCAACGGGCTATCAATGAGATCACAAGCGGAGTCATCGGTATTTCGCATTTCACCAATTGGTACTACTATGTAGCGGCAGACCTCTACGATTTCGTGGTAAGCCGGCACGGCGCGGCCATGGATACGTCCGCGAGACTGGATTGCTATTCGCAGTTCCGGGTAGAATTGGCGCTCGATCATTCGCTCAATTCGGATCTGCGCAGCGATATTCAAATCCGCGTGAATTCATTGGCGATCAATCCCTTGGAGGGCGCGGTGGATCGCGAGGTCCAAGTCGCGAAGACGCGATACGAGCTTCTCGAAGCGATGAGCGACGGCGGGAAGTTTCTCGCCGACCGTATCGATAAGGAACGGCGCGCGGAACTCGCGGATTTTGGAGAAAGCAAGAAGGCTCGCGCCGCGCAGACTTTGCTGCATGACGCGACGTTCGGGGTGTATACCCATCGCGTCAAGTCCGACTTCGCCAATCTGGCGGAACTCGAGCGTGAACGTCGAATCCAGTACCAATTGAATTTTCTGGATTCACTGGCGCAGGCCGGCCCGCGTCCGGAGGTGATTTACGAAAGCTCGCGCATAAGAGCGTCGGTGAACGAGTTGAGCGGTTTGATGGCGGGTGTGCGGTCGAAACCGGTTCGGGCGCATGCGGCCACGACGCTGGCCGAGATTCAAAAGAATTCAGCCGATGCCGAGCTTCAGAGCGACTGTTCGTTCGCCTTGGCCGCCCTCAAGGGGAATGTTGGTTCAGCGCGGGCAGGCTCGGGTGCGATGGTCGCTGCGCTACCCGGCGGCGTGACCGCTTCGGAAGCCGCGGCCGCAGTGAAGTGAAGCGGCTGCTCGCGTTCTTCGCGGTTGCCGGTGGGCTTGCGGTGGGCGCCTGCGCGCAAACCAGTGCTCTCAACCCTGCCGCGCGGCGGCTCGTCATCTTGAAAGTGGACGGCCTCAACGCAGATCTCTTGTATCGGACTATGCGGGAGCGGGACCCTGCGACCGGAAAATCCAGGCTTCCCTGGTTCTCTCACATATTTGGAGAAAACGGCGCTGAATTCGAAAATTTTTATACGCGAGGGATCAGCCTGTCCGCGCCGTCCTGGTCGATGCTCGATACGGGCCGGCACGCGATCATTCGCGGCAATGTCGAATACGACCGCTACACAGGCTACGTTTACGACTATTTGAATTTCTTCCCGTTTTATATTGGCTACGCGCGTAAGCGGGAAGTAGACATGCCCGGAGTCGAGGTACTGGATCGCGCGGGGATTCCGCTTCTCATCGACCGCTTCCAATACCCGCAAGTACTGCAAAGTTTCCAGCTCTATCAGCGCGGCGTGAGCTGGGTCTCCTTGAAGCACGCGCTGGAGCGGCGCTTTTCATCCAAGTTTCTTTTCGCGACCGTCGAGAGCACCGGCGCGCCGACCATGGATGAAGTGCTGGCGCAGCAGACCGAGCACGATCTGCTGAATGGTTTGAAACAGTCCCGGATTCTGTATCTCGATTTCTACACAGGCGATATCGATCATGAAGGGCACGCCACGAATCAGCCGGCGGCTCTGTTCTTTGTGATGCGGCGCCTCGATGCTCTGGCGGGGCGATTGTGGACTGCAATCCAGGACAGCGGCCTTGCGGCGCAGACGCTTTTCGTCGCGGTTTCCGATCACGGAATGAATAATGAGCCGGATGTCTTCAGCCAGAGCTTCAGCTTGCCGGACTTGTTGAACAGTCCGGAAGGCGGCGGTCATCACGTCCTCACTAATCGCCATCAATTGCAGGAATTCAAGATCAGCGGGCTGGATCCGCTGGTGCGGCGAGTCATTACCCCAAGCACCGCCTCCCTCTACCTGGCGGGTCAATCCAGCCAATATCCAACGGCGTGGCTGGATCTGGATGGCAATGAGCGCGCGGCTGCGCATCTGCGCAACAGCGATCTCAACAAGCTGCACATTCTGCTTCTGCAGCTATCGAGATCGGGGCTGGCGCCGGCGCTGCGCGCGGCCGCAGCCGAATGCGTTGACGAAACCATAGGCCGTCATCGCTCGGCATGGACGCGAACCGCAAGCGAGCTGGATGAGGAACTGAGAGCGCTGCAAGAGGCGATCGAACAGAGGAAGTCGACGGTGGCGCAGGAGCCAAGGAACCGGACCGCCACTCAGCAGGATCGGGGAGAGGATAAGGCGGCGCGTCGACAGCGAGAGGAGCTTCAAAGTTGGGAGCGCGAGCGCGCTGAGTACGCGTCTTACTTAGCGCATTTGCGGGCGCTACTTGCGTTCCGCGCCGATCGCGACCAGCCGTTTCGCGGAAGCATCACGCGGCTGATTGCGGAGAACTCGCTGGGCGACAACAACACGATCCGCGATCTTCAACACTACATCGTGGGGCCGGCCGCTGGCGGTCTGGTCCTGGATGCGAGCGGCAAACTGGATGAAGCGCGGTCCTTTCGGTTCGTCGATTACTTCTCGCTGCTAGTTTCGCAGAGGGTGCGTAACAATCCCCAAGCGGCGCTTTCGGCGCAGCCTATCGATTTCGTTGCGGCGCGTTTACCGGACGCTGGCTTAACGAGCGAATCCGACGCGTGCCGGCATGCCTATTGGCTCTATGGCGGCCCGCGAAAGCAGTTGCTGATTCTGACCGGCAGTGAAGGCCAGATCGCAGTGCGGCCGGTGCGGGATTTGAGTGAAGATGCGGACGGGAAGATTCGCGCGAGTCCTTTGAATTGGGAGGCCGGGCTGCCGCTGCGCCTGTTCGAGGATTCCGAGTTGAACCTGCCCCCCGGAATCGGCCGCAGCGCCTGGCTGTCGGCATGGCATACAGAAAGCGAGTGGATGGAAGCGATTCATCGCTGCCGCTATTCGAATGGGGTGATCGGCGTGATTGAAGAACTGTCGCCCGTGGAGGACAATGTTCCGGGGCCGTCCGGGCTGGCGCCGTTGCTGCTTCGCTATGAGCGGCGCCGGCGCGAGTTGGTGCAGCCGGATTTTCACGTCTTCGCCGCGGACCATTGGAATTTCAACGTTCGCAATTTCAACCCCGGCGGCAATCATGGGGCTTTCTTTCGAATCTCCACTCACTCCATTTGGTTAATGGCTGGCGCCGGCGTGCCCCATCAGCGCATCGACAAGCCATACGATAGCCTGAACTTTGCATCGACCCTGCTGAGTCTGCTTGGGTTCGCGCCGCCCATCCCGGATCGGGTTGTGCAGATCAAATAAGAGGCGGTGTTATGCCTGAACATCTGCATGCCTTCTTGCTGGAATGGTTGACCGCGCTCGTCGCGGTTTTCGTCATCATCGACCCGTTTGCCGCCACGCCCGCCTTTCTTGCCATGACGGCCGGTTACGACCGCGCGAGGCGGAAGCAGATGGCTCGACGCGCGGCGATTACGTGCGTGGTGATCTTGAGCGTATTCGCCACGGTGGGGAAATATCTATTCCGCCTATTCGGCATATCTTTGCCCGCGTTCAAGCTCGCTGGCGGCTTGTTGTTGCTGCTGGTCGCTCTCGACATGCTGCAAGCGCGCCGCTCCCGCACTCGCGAGACGCCGGAAGAGCAGAGTGACGCCTGCGCCACGGAAGACGTTGGCATCATCCCAATGGGAATCCCCATGCTCGCCGGACCCGGTTCTATTTCAACCGTGATGGTGCTGGTGGGGCAAGCGCCGTCCTGGCGCGATGCCATTCCGGTGCTGGTGAGCGTCGTCGTCACCTCCGCGATCTGCTATCTCGTGCTCGCGAGCGCGGATCGCGTGGAAGCTTGGCTGGGCGAGACCGGTATCCGCGTGGTCACGCGTCTTATGGGACTCGTGCTGACGGCCATCGCGTTTCAATTCTTCGTGAGCGCGTTCGTCGATATGCGTGTAATCGCGCCGGTTGCCTTGCCTTGAGCCGCGCTCTTGCTTTGCTATCTTGCAGGCATGTCAACCATGCGTGACGAGATTCGCCAGCAGCCGGAGACACTCGAACGCACTCTGAAGGAGGAGCGCAGCCGGGCTCAGGGACTGCGCCGGCAATTCGAACGTAATCCGCCGCGCTTGATTGTGCTCGCGGCGCGTGGAACCTCCGACAACGCCGCGCAGTTTGGCCGTTACTTGCTTGAAATATCGACCGGGATACCAGTTTCGCTCGCCGCCCCTTCGGTGTTCACTCTTTACCGGTCGAAGGTGAAGCTTGCCGATACCTTAGTGGTGGCGATTTCCCAATCGGGAGAGTCCACGGATACGAATCTGGTCCTGGAAGAAGCCAAGGCGGCGGGCGCCTTCACGGTCGGCATCACGAACGAGAGCGAAAGCACGCTTGCGCGTCTTGCCGAGCATGCATTTCTGGTGCGGGCCGGTAAAGAAAAGAGTGTCGCTGCGACCAAAACATATACCGGCCAATTGTTGTGCTTTTATCTCCTCGCGCATGCGCTCGGCGCCGCGGTCGCACCGAGCGATCTGGAGCGTGTTCCCGAATGGACTCGCGATGCGCTTTTGCTCGAAGAAAGCATTCGGAATCGCGCGGAACGCTACTGCTTTATGCGGCACGCCGTGTGCGTCGGGCGCGGACTCAATTATTCAAACTCCTTCGAGTTCGCTTTGAAGTTGATGGAGACGTGCTATGTGGTGGCGGAGCGCTTTTCCTCCGCCGATCTCCTGCATGGCCCGATAGCGATGCTTGAACCGTCGTTCCCGGCGTTTCTGTTCTGCCCGCCGGGCGTGACCTGGAGACCGATGTGCGAACTGCTCGCGAAGCTGCAGTCGATCGGAGCGGAAACGCTAGCCATTACGGATCGCAGCAATCCGCATGTCGCCGGGACGCAAGGAGTCACCGAAAAACCTCTGACGATTCCCGCTGAAATAAGCAGGCCGGGCGTGCTGCCGGAGGAGATCTACACGCCCATACCGTACATCATCCCCGGTCAGTTGTTCGCGGCGAGCCTTGCGGAAGTGAAACGTCTGGATCCCGACCGTCCGAGAACGCTTAGCAAGGTGACGCAGACACTATAGAGAGACGGTCGGACCGAGTAAAGCCACGCGCGCAATTGCGTTCGACCGGCTTACTTGCGCGACCCGCGCGTTGTGCCTTTCAATGCGGATTGACGGCGTTTGCGGTCCTGCCGCTTCGGCTTGACGATTTTAAACGTGCCGCTACCGAGATACTCGGCCTCGTAGATACTGTCCTTCTGCTTAATGTTGGTCGAGGCGCCATGCGCCGCCGCGCTTGCTGTGGTCGATTTTTCAGACATAAGATTTCAGATGGTAAATAACTATTGTAAACAGGCGCGGCGCAACAGAATTGGCTGTACAGCGCTTGCCCCCGTTGACGAGTATTTTCACCTCGCAGCCATTCGCCAGCCCAACGCCGCGGTGGTTGCCGCGAACTGTATGGGGCTCGATTGGCCCACGTGCATCGCGAGCATGCTTGCGAACAAGCGTGGATGGGCCGCGAAAGCTCTCATGACGCGGCGCTGCACGAAGGTGGATCGATCCATCAGCAGCATGAAATCCGCCATCCATCGGGGTCGACGCGAGAGCCGCCGATGCGCCGATTCATAAAGGCAAAGATCCTCCGCCTTCAGAGCCTTGGCAAGTGCGCCCGCTTGCCTGAAGGCGAGGCACAGACCTTCCCCGGTGATGGGGTCGATATCGCCGGAGGCATCGCCGACCAGCGCTACGCAGCCACGTGTCACGCGATGCAGCCTGCGCATGGCGGCATAGGCGCCGCGTTCGGTGGAAACCGCCGGCGCCCCGCGCAGGTGGGCCTGGAGTTGTGGGCAATCGGGCAGCGCATCCGAAACGCGCCGATGGTGGTTGCGGGTCATCAGCACCACGCAGACTTCCTTTGCGCTAACGGGAGTTACATATAGCTCGAAGCCCTCGCCCCAAAAGATCTCTACGTACTCTGACCACGGCTCAACCCCATAATGCCGCCGATAACTAAATCGGAGCGAATTGCGCTTGTAATCGCCCAGGCCGGCCCAGCGCCTCACGCTCGACTGCGAACCGTCCGCGCCCACGATCCAGCGCGATCGCATTCGTTTCGTTCCCAGTGACACTATGCCCCGCTCGATTCCTGTTACCGGTGTGCGCCATATCAGCTCCACGCCTGTTCGCGCCGCGTTCTCCGCAAGCAGCCGCTGCAGCGCCATTCGGCGGACGCCCAGACCGGTTCCATTCGGAAAATCGGCCGTTACATGATGCAGCTGGTTTTGGAAACCGATGCCTTTGAAGGCGTAACCGGCGGTCTCCGGAATGTCAATCCCTAGCGCCGCGGCGGCATGCAATGCATCCGGCATAAGTCCTTCGCCGCACGCTTTATCGATGGGAGGTTCGCTTGCGTCCGCCAGTGTCACCCGGAAACCGGAACGTCGCGCCGCGATCGCCGCTGCCAGGCCAGCGGGGCCGCCTCCCAATACAAAAATGTCGGTATCGAACATTTCGAAGCTAGATACCGGCCGCGCGGCGGCTTAAGCGCGGAGCTTCCGTTGAATAGCCTGTCTCCACGAATCCCTTTTATCATCTCGGAAGCGAGCGCGGGCTATCGGCCGTTTGCGCAAATATGTTGTAATGGCATATATGCCAAAAGCGGCTATGGATCGCGAATTGAAGCGGGGCAGTACTGAACTGCTCATTCTTTCTCTAATCGAATATCGCGCTCGACACGGCTACGAGATCAGCAAACTCATAGAGGACCGGTCGGAAGGAGTGCTCACCTTTAATGTTGCGTCCTTTTACCCGCTGCTGTACCGGCTGGAACAGCGCGGCTTGATTGCTGGACGCTGGGTGGAGAAGGCGGGCCAGCGGCGCCGCCGTTATTACAGGCTAACCGCCCCGGGCAAAAAGGTGCTGAAGGCGCAGCGTTCCACCTGGCGCGATTTCGTGGACGCCATTCAGCGCATTACGGAGGCGGAACGTGCTTGATTGGAGGAACGAAATACGCTCCGCGATTGCCGTTCTCAAGCTCCAGGCAACGCGAGAAGCGGAAGTCGTGGAAGAACTGAACCAACATCTTCAGGATCGTAGGGAAGCGATGCTGGCCTCCAATCTAACTGCGCGACAGGTTGACGAAGCTTTGATGCAGGAATTGCATGATCCTGCTCTGATTGCCGGATTAAGAGCGACCGTGCGCTCCGAACCGCCATCGCAGCCGGCCGGGCACGACTCGGGTGAACAGCTCCTCGGGCGCATTTGGATGGATCTCCGTTACGCAGTTCGTGTATCGATTCTGAATCCTGGGTTTGCGCTCGTCGTGATTCTCTCGCTTGCACTTGGGATTGGCGCGAATACAGCTATTTTTCAGCTTCTAAATGCCGTGCGGTTACGCGTACTTCCCGTTCCCAAGCCTGAGCAATTGGCGGCCGTCCGCATCGTAGACTCCCCTCATTGCTGCACTGGAGACTTTTATTCCAATCACCCGGACCTCACTACCGACATTTGGAACCAAGTGCGTCAACAGCAGCAGGGTTTTTCGAAAATTGCGGCGTGGTATCCAACCCGTCTGAATGCTGGACACGGTATCGAAAGCCGCCCCGTAAGCACGCTGATGGTGAGCGGCGACTTCTTTGACGTCTTGAGTGTGCAGCCATCCCTTGGACGGATGATCTCTCCGTCTGACGATTATCGCGGCTGTGGCGCGCAGGGCGCGGTCGTGAGCTCTGGCTTTTGGCGGCGCGAATTTGGCGGCGACCCTGAGATCTTGGAAAGAAAAATCACGCTGGACGGCCATCCCTTCCAGATCATGGGCGTAACGCCGCCGAATTTTAGTGGCATCGAGGTGGGAAGGACCTTCGATGTTGCAATTCCGCTTTGCGCTGAGGCAACCATTTCCACAAAAGGCCCGTCCCGGGATCCGGTAGCCTGGTGGATCACTGCCATTGGACGCCTGAAGCCAGATTGGACGGTGGAACGCGCGTCCGCACAGTTGACGGCGATTTCTTCGGGGATTTTTGCCGCTACCGTGCCGCCCCAATTCGATGGCCCGGCGCGAAAAGACTACCTTTCGTTCCGTTTGGGAGCTGTTCGAGTAGCGAATGGCTTCTCCACGCTGCGAAGCAATTATCAGGAGCCGCTTTGGTTGTTGCTGTGTCTTTCCGGCCTGGTTCTGCTGATCGCCTGCGCAAACCTCGCAAATCTCATGCTGGCGCGGGCCAGCGCCAGGGAGCGGGAGATGGCTGTGCGATTGACGCTTGGCGCTTCACGGCCGCGCTTGATCCGGCAATTACTGACGGAGAGCCTACTGCTTGCGCTGCTAGGAGCGGCCGCAGGAGTGGGAATCGCCAATATTTTGAGCCGGCTGCTGATCACGTACTTGAGCACACAGCAGGACCAGGTGTTTCTCGAATTGACGCCGGATTGGCGCATTGTCTGTTTCGTCACCGGATTGGCGGTGCTCGCGACTGTACTCTTTGGATTGGCTCCGGCGATCAGAGCTTCGCAAGTCGAACCGGGCGCCACGCTAAAGGCAACTGGCCGGGGATTCTCCGCTTCTGGCGAAAGCGTCTTATTGAGGCGAGTCCTTGCGGTGTCCCAGGTCGCGCTCTCTATGGTTCTCCTTGTCAGTGCGCTCTTGTTCGTGCGGACTTTTCAGAATCTAATTCTGGTGGATGCCGGATTTCAGCAGGGTCAGATCCTGATCGCTAACTTCGACTACTCCCCTTTAAAGTTGCCGGAAGCTAGCCAAATGGCGTTCAAGCGAGAGCTGCTCACCCGCATTCAAGCGCTTCCCGGAGTGGCCGCCGCTGCCGAAACGCTATACCCACCGCTGAGCCAAGCGGGATGGGACGGCAACGTAGATATCCCTGATGGCCCACAAAGACAGGATGTCCGCCTCAGTCGCGTCAGTCCTGGATATTTCGAAACCATGAAAATGGGGTTGGTTTCGGGTCGGGACTTCAATTACACAGATACACCTGCGCCTCTACGTAAGGCGGTCGTAAGTCGAGCGTTCGTGGTTAAGTTCTTTGGAAAGGCCAACCCGCTCGGAAGAATGTTTTACGACTCCGGTAACAGGGACCAGCCGTATCAGGTGATTGGCGTAGTGAACGACACGAAGTATTACAGCTTGCGGGAAGATCCGGCGCCGATTGTCTTCGTCTCCTTTACGCAGGCAAACGGACCCCAAGAACGCTCAACGTTAATGATTCGTTCCAATGAATCTCTGCCGGCGCTGATCTCTTCCATCGAGTCCACGGCCGGCCAGATGAATCCAGGCATGGTGTCGGATTTCAGCGTGCTGAAAACACAGATACTCGATGGCCTCTTGCGCGAGCGGCTTGTCGCCACATTATCGGGCTTTTTCGGCGCCCTGGCGACCGTGCTGGCCATGGTCGGGCTATACGGTGTCATTTCGTACCTGGTTGTCAAGCGAAGGAATGAGATCGGTTTGCGCATGGCGCTCGGCGCCAAACGTGTTGACATTCTCGTCATGATTCTGCGAGAGACAGCGACGCTGCTTGGAACGGGCCTTGCCATTGGCGCCGCGCTCGCCTTCAGTGCCGGGAAGATCGCGGCTGCGATGCTCTATGGACTGAGATCTCGGGATCCACTGACCCTAGCGATAGCGGTCGCCGCCATGGCTGTAATCGCGCTGGTGGCAAGTTTGGCGCCTGCTCGAAGGGCCGCTTCGATCGATCCCATGACCGCCCTGCGTGAAGAATAAATTCGACGAGTTGGTAAGGAGAAGTCATGAAAGTGAAGATCCGGGGAGCAGCGAAGGTGTTGATGGTTGCTGTCACGTCATCCGTGAGCATGATTCCGGCAACGGCACACAAGCAAGAGGCGCAATCCGCGGCGCGGACCGTTTCATCGATGAAAGATGGCCGCGCCGAAATCGATGCACATATAAAGGAATGGTTAAAAGAGAGCGACGTGCCGAGCGTCGCGCTCGCATACATCCAAGGCCGAAAAGTGGCGTGGACCGCGGTGTATGGAGAGCAGAGTCCAGGAGTTGCGGCGACTGAGAAGACCCTGTACAACGTTGCGTCTTTAACAAAGCCAATAACGGCGGAGACAATACTGCGACTGGCCTCTCAAGGAAAACTCTCGTTGGATGAATCGATGTCGCCGATCTGGCTGGACCCGGATATAAAAGATGATCCTTACAGCAAGTTGTTGACTCCCCGGTTGTGCCTGTCGCACCAGACTGGATTTGCGAACTGGCGACGAATGACGGGGGGAGTATTGAAGATCAGATGGAAACCCGGGACTCAAACCGGTTATTCCGGCGAAGGATACAACTACGTTGCCGCATTCGCCCAAAGGAAATTAGCAACGCCTTTCGATGTGCTGGCGCAGGAGATGGTGCTCGATCCGATCGGAATGAAGGACACCTCGTATACAGCGAAGGATTGGTACTCGGGGCGGCTGGCGGCGCCCTATGGTCCCGATGGAGAAAAGCCTAGCGACGCGGTGGCGACCAAATGGAATGGTGCGGACCTATTGCGGACTACGATTGGCGACTATGCCAAATTCGTGGTGAGCGTGATGCGAAATGAGGGCGTCACGGAGACAATTGCAGCAGAACGAGCGACCGTCACACGGGATTTGGTGAAGCCGGAGGATGTGGAAAAACTATGCCGGCAAGCCAAAGACGGGGCTCAATGCACAGTAGTGGCCGGCTTGGGATTGGGATGGGAAGTAGACATTATGAATGGAGTAAAGATTCTGGATCACGGTGGCTCTGATTGGGGAGTGAAAACTTCGGTCATGTTCGTTCCCTCCCAAGGAATCGGAGTCGTCGTTTTCACCAATGGAGAAAATGGGGCACAGGTCATCCGAAAAGTCGTGAATGCTCTTTATCCGAACAAGCTTTATCTCGCCAAGATGTGAGCGGCAAAACGAGTGTGCGAGCCAGACGCCGCATCATCGTGAATTGGAGGAATTCGGAAACCAAGCTCTCTGGCGCCTTCGACTTTGCTTGAATAGAGAGTTGCTCTTTACTCGTGGCTCTTTGCATCGGGATCAGGCGCCGGCGTTGGGATGCGCGGGAGCATCTCGGCGCGCGTGGCTGCGTTGTAGGCAAACCAAGCTTCGATCATGGAACTCTGCATCACGTCGGCCTTCTGCACGCGATCATAGGTGTCCGCGTTGGAATGGTGAGTACGGGTACCGTACTCCAACGTATCCTGCAGGAAGCCGATGCCGTTCAGGCCGATCCACGAAAAGGCGGACGAGTCCGTGCCGCCGGGGCTCGTGGTGGGTCTGAACTGATCCCCGCCAACAACAGCAACGATGTGCTGGTCCCTGATGGGCTCAATCCAGGACTTGAAGATGGCCGCCATCTCCGGACTACCTCCTGCCGAGACTCCACGGAAGCGCCCAGAGCCGCCGTCGTCGTTGAAGTACACATCCAGCTTGTCGTACTCGGGGGTCTTCACCATAGTGGCGCGTTTAGCGAAGTGCTGCTGCACATACGCGGTTGAGCCGTAGACGCCTTCCTCTTCGCCGCCCCACAGAGCAACGCGCACCGTCCGCGCCATGGGCCTGTGCAACGCAGACAAAATGCGTACGGCCTCCATAGCCACCGAGGCGCCCGTGCCGTTATCCGTGGCGCCGGCGCCGCCCTGCCAGCTGTCAAAGTGGCCGCCGAGCATGACGACTTCGTCCGGTTTGGTGGCGCCCGGAATCTCGCCGATGACGTTGAATGCGTTCTGGTCTTCATTCTGGTAATCGACAGCGATATCGAAGTTCAGCTTCGGTGTAATTCCGTGCTGTACCAGGCGGACCAGGCGGTTATACTGCTCTGCCCCAATCGCGACAATCGGAGGCGGAATTGGATCCTTGGGATTCTCCGACCCACCATATGTGGCAAAGATCGTCCCGCCGTCTCCGTTGTAACCGGGAGTGATGGAAATGGCCACGCCCTCTTCCTTCAAGAAGGCGTTAACCTCGTTGCGCAGGGCGCCATTCTTGGCATTGGCCAAGGCAAGCGATGTCGGCGTGTACTCCCACGTGCCTTCGCCGTGTCGCCCGCGTCCGCTCGGGTCGCGATCGGCTGCCGTGCCGGCTGCTGCCGCTCCGCGTCCGCCCCCACCTTCCCAGCGCTCGCCTGCGTGTGCCAGAATTTCTTCATCCGTTGGCGAAGGCTGCGCGTCCGCCCGCGTGTGCAGCGTGAGTGGAGCCGGGTCGAACATCAACAGCGCCTTGCCCTTTAGCTTGCCGTGGTATTTGGCGAAATCTGCTTTCGAGTGGATTGGCGCCCACACCGGCTCGACGTTGATCGGGCCGTTCGTCCCTGGCGTCCATGCCAGTGGGAACCCTGTAAACGCAGCATAGACCGGAGTCTCCATCGCGGCGTAAAAATGCTTGATCTGCCACCCATAGCCAAATGGCCACTTTTCCAGGTGGACATTCTTCAGTCCCCACTCCTGCATTTGCTTCATAGCCCACTCGGCCGCGAGCTTGTGATTGCGGCTGTTGGTGACGCGCGGACCATACGCCTCGGATATCCAGAAGAGGTTTTCCATCACTTGCGAGCGCTCGAAGGCCTCGGTCTTGATCTGGGCCAGTGCGCCCAGATCGACTGTGTCGCCTCCTGTTGTCTGCGCGAACGAAGCCGAGATGAGGAAAAGAGCCGCGGCCATCAAGGCAACCTGTCTGAAGCGGAGTAGATTCATGGATCTCGCTTCCTCCGGTATTTGGCCTCGCCTCAGCCGTTCGAGGGACCGTACCCGGATTAAGAATAAGAAGTCATTCTCGCACGTAGATTGTCCAGGAGTCTGTATCCGGAACGATCGTTTCCTCCAGGCTCAACATCGCCAAAACGCCAGCGGCGAATCGCGGCTGCTTCCGGAGGCATCCGCGGCTTCGTGCGAACTTTCGCGAGATAATAAGCCCGGCATGAGATCAGCAGCCCTCGCCTTTTTTCTCGTCTTCACCTCAATTGCCGTTTCCCAGAACAACGGGTCTGAGCAACTGGGCGCCGTCAGCTTCGCAAACTCCTGCGGCTCGGAGCAGGCCGCGTTCAACCGCGGCGTCGCGCTGCTTCACGACTTCTGGTATGAAGAGGCCGAGCGCCAGTTCGAACATATTGCGGCCGCAAATACTTCTTGCGCCATGGCCCATTGGGGTCTCGCGATGAGCCTTTTCCATCAGATCTGGAACCGGCCCAGCGACGACACCATGCGCCAGGGATGGAGCGAAATAGAAAAGGCACAGGCGCCGCCCGCCGGAACCCAACGCGAGCGCGATTATATAGCCGCGCTTGCCGCATTTTATCGGCCGGGCAGCGAAGGATTCCAGCCGCGTGTCGATACCTATTCTGCCGCCATGGCCAGCATCCATCAGCGCTACCCCGACGACGTCGATGCCGCCGCATTCTATGCTTTGTCGCTTCTTGCAAACAGACCTCCGAATGACGACTCGGTATCTCATGAACGCCAGGCGCTTGCCATACTCACGCCTCTGTTCGTGCGGTATCCCGACCACCCTGGTCTGGCGCACTATCTCATTCATGCTTGTGACAATCCCGAGCTCGCTTCACAAGGTCTCCATGCCGCGCAACGCTACGGCGTGATTGCACCGTCCGCTGCTCACTCCTCGCACATGCCGGGACACATCTTCGCCCGGCTCGGCATGTGGCAGGAAGATATTAACGCCAATCTGGCTTCGGTCGCGGCCGCGCAAAATGCGCTGATCGATCATCCCGGAGCCATTTTCGATCAGCTCCACGCAGAGGATTTCCTGATTTACGCCTACCTGCAGAGTGGTCAGGAAGCGCGCGCGAAAGAGGTGGTGGACGAGACCATGGCGTCGTTCGACAAACGCCACCGCATGCATGACATGGGACATATGGACATGCGCGACATGGTGACGTACACTCGCGTCAAATTTCCAGTCTTCTATGGTTTGGAAACTCGCGACTGGATGTCTGTCGCGGCGCTCGAGCCCGTTCCCGGTGCTTCACCCGAGGTCCTTACTTTAACGTATTGGGCCCACGTCATCGCCGACGGCCATCTGCGTAAAGCGAAGCAGGCGCAAAGCGATCTGGCTGAGTATCAATCGTTGATCGACCAGATTCGCAAGAGCAAGCCCTATTTCGTGGACTCAACCGGCGCCAAAATTGAACACGACGAAGTGGTCGCTTGGGCCGCGTTTGCCGAAGGCGAACAGGATAAAGCGCTGACTCACATCCGCTCCTCGGCTGATTTACAGGACAAGGTCGGCCAAGCCGAAGTCGATATACCCGCCCGTGAGATGCTCGCCGACATGCTGATGGAATGCAATCGGCCGAAAGAATCTCTGTCCGAGTATCAGACCGCTTTACGCAGGAGCCCAAACCGCTTCAACGGTCTCTACAATAGCGGGCGCGCTGCCGAGGCCATCGGCGACAAACAGGAAGCGGCCAAATATTACTCAGCCCTCATGAAGATCACCGGCGGCGGCCAGCAATCCACTCGCGCAGAATTCGCGCACGTCAGAGCCTTTCTCGCCGGGACTCAGATACCCTCTCCCTAGCTCGCTCGGCGCGCGATTGCGCTAGGCTGCAATCGGACCGAAAGCGGCCAGCTCCTCTGTGCCTCATGACGAAGACGCGTCCCGGCAATCTGTCTGCCGATATTCATCCAGCGCTTACAATGCTTCTATCTGATCTATATCCGGGTGATGGGCTCGTCGTCTAAGCCCACAGGAATGGTAATAAAAAAGGTTGGTGGAGGCGGCGGGAGTCGAACCCGCGTCCGAGAAAGCTCACTGCGCAAAGCCTACGTGTGTATCCGGTTCTGGCGTTTCAGCGACTCCCTATAAAACCGGCAAGAGCGAGAGCCGCCTAGTCCGATTGATCTCGGCACATGGCTCCGGACCGAAGCCTGCCGCCTATCCTGCAACATGACGCTCCTTGACCAACGCGCAGGCTCATTGGCCGGAGCGGCTACCTAACTAATTAGGCAGCGTATGCAAACTGCTGATTATTGGCAGTTGTTGTTTTCCGATCGTTTTACGGGAGCTCGGAACCCGACACGCCTTCACACAACGACACAATCCCGTCGAAACCGTTGCGCCCCCATACAGGGAACTACCTCTATTGTAACAACTCCGAGATGCCGGCTTGGATCGCTCGCCCATTGCGCCTCTTAGCTCGCGAGTGGTCCAATAGAATAGCGCGCGAACGATGCCTACCCCTGTTGTCGCCCCGCGAACGGGACCCGCGACCAAAGATGTCGACCGGGAGCTGCACAGCCCGCTCTTCCACGTCGTGCTGCTCGATGATGACGAGCACACCTACGATTACGTCATCGAGATGCTGCAGAAGCTATTCGTGCTCTCCGCCGAGGCTGCGCTCCGGCACGCCGTCGAAATAGACTCAACCGGCCGCACCATCGTGATCACCTGCGAGAAGCCGCAAGCGGAGTTCGCACGCGACCAGATTCATGCATATGGCGCAGACCCCAGAATGCCCAAGTCGAAAGGCCCCATGTCGGCGGTCCTGATCCCGGCCGGGGATACGGCGCTCGCTTAAAGGGCGAGCGCGGGGTGAATCGCCGGACTCCTATTCTTCCAGCAGAATCGCCGGGAAGGTGCTGGAGATATGGTCGTGCCAAGTAAGGCCGTCTTCATCCACCAGCGCCCAAATCATACCCATCCCCGCCGCGAGAAAGCTCAACACTGTGCCGCAGAGACGTTGATACCTCTGCGCTTGCGAAGGCCGGTTACCGTCGAAATCGACTAATTGAAGGCCGGCCGCTCGCGTTCCGAAAGTGTCGCGCCCCGCGACGGTCCACAACAGCTTATAGAACAGTGGAACGGTGACGATCGCCAACGCAACAAAGACGGCTATGCGCTTATCCAGCGCGAATTCTCCACCCAGAATGCGAAACAGCCCCAGCGCCAGCCCGCATCCGATCACCATCAACAATCCATCCATCGCTCCGGCCTGCAGGCGCAGCCTCACAGGCGCGACGGGCGCGTCGCAGACGATGCTCGACTGGGGCAGCGCGGCTGCCTGTTCTTCGCTTGTAAATTCAAGCCTTCTCTGATCGGTCGAACGCGTCTTTCGTACTCGCGGCCGGGGCGCCTCCACTCTTTCCGTCTTGAACGGCGCCGGCCGGGCCAACTCCGCGGCCCGCGCGCGTATCGATTCGCGCTCGGCATGCGTGGTCAACGAGTCGAACGGAATCACACGCGGCTCGGCGCTCGGCATGCTGAAAAGCGCCTGTTGGCCGGAAGGGGCAGCCGCCTGTTGCTCCTGCCAAGCGGCGACCTCCGCGGGAGGCGAGTAATCGTAGGCCGGCGCGGTCGCCGTTGCCGCAATCGGGTAAGTTTCCGGCGAAATGCGCGCGGGCGTGCTTCTCACTCTCCGCCCGCAACGGCGGCACCGATGGTCGTCGTCTAAAATCCAAGTCTGACAATGCTGGCAAGTCATCTCGCCCCACTTGCAATCCTACTTCGATCCATTCAAAAACCCTTGCGGCGGCTACGCCGCTCATGCTACCGTTTTCGGTTGATCCTCGATGGCGGCCGACACATCTCCCCACTTTCTGTATCTACCAGAAATCGTGCCGTTTGTACAGAACATTCTCGCTCTCTTTTGTTTTTTTCCGCGTTTGCCCTGGCTCTTCTGTTCCTGAATCGGGCCTCCTTCGGCCAGACCGCCGCTTCCCGACCCGCCAAACCGGATCTTCCGCCCCGCGACGAGATCTGGATGAAAGGCGTCGTCAACGAATCCGACAGCGAATGGAGACATCTGAAAGGTTCCGCTCATCTTGAGACCTCCGAGATGCAAATCTCGGCCGACGAGATCGATTACAACTCCGATACCGCATGGGCCTACGCGCGCGGCCACGTGCAAATGGAGCAGTTCTCCACGGGCGACAAGCTCAACGCCGACCACGGCGAATACAATCTTCAAACCGAAGAAGGCAAATTTTATGTTGTGGACGGAACCGCGCCCGCCAAGATTCTCACCAGCCCGGCCGTTCTAACCACTACCAATCCCTTCTACTACAAGGCGCAATGGGCCGAGCGCATCAAGAATCGCTATATCCTCCATCACGGCTTTGTCACCGATTGCAAGATGCCTAAGCCCTGGTGGAGTTTCCAGGCGCCCGTGTTCGATATCATCCCCGGAGATCGCGCCATGGCTCGCCACGCGCTGTTCCGGCTTCACCGGGTGCCCATCTTTTATCTGCCGTGGTTTTACCGGCCGCTCGGCCGCAGCCCGCGCCAAAGCGGTTTCCTGACTCCCAATTTCGGCCACACCTCCACGCGCGGCTATATGTACGGCCTGGACTATTATTGGGCCATCAACCGCAGTTACGATTTAGACGCTCTCATGCAGGATTTCACCCAGCGCGGCCCCGCCGAAAGCGTTGAATTCCGCGGCAAGCCCAACAGCGTCTCCGATTTCGATTTCAATCTCTACAGTGTTCAGGACATGAATGGCGAAGCCGGCGCGCCGGTAGCCTATCAGAAACAAGGCGGCACGGAGTACGAACTTACAGGTCGAACTCAAATCTGGGGCTTTAATGGAAGAATTGATTACAATTATCTGAGTTCTTACTTATTTCGGCAGGCCTTCTCTTACTCGTTCGCAACCGCGATCTCGTCTCAGGTAGACTCGGTCGGATACCTCCAGAGACATTTCAAGCAAGACCTTTACACCGTCAATATCGTCTTGCAGAGAACGCAGTTGTTCGAATCGATTACGCCTATAGACAAGCCCGCGAACCAGGTCGTTGTCCAACAGTTCCCATCGCTTCAGTTCGCCGGGCGCGATCAGCAGATTGCCGGCGGTTCGCTGCCTGTTTACTTTTCATTCGATTCCACGGCCGGACTGCTGGAGCGCTCCGAGCCCGCTGCTTACGAAACCGTCACTTCCCGGTCCACGGTTTCGAGTGGCGATGTCGCCCGCATGGATGTTGAGCCGCGCGTGATGACTGCCTTCAGCTTTGCGGGATTTTCACTCAGCCCCGCCGTCACCTTGGGCGCAACCGATTATACGAACTCTTACTCGGTCAACTCCGAAAGCTACGGCGCCATCGTGCCCTGCAGCTATTATTCGGCCTGCCCTCCTGCCGCTACGATTAACGCGCGGCTTGCTAACGCGAATTTTTTTCGAAAGGACGCCGATTTCACCCTCGACTTCCGCACCCCCTCTCTCGAAAGAGTTTTCACTCCTCCTAAGTGGTTGCACTTAGGAACTAAACTCAAGCATGTTATCGAAATAGAAGCTATCTATGAATATGTAACTGGCATTAGCCAATTCCAAAAGATTATTCATTTCGACGCCACCGACATCATTTCGAATACCAATCAAGCGACAATCTGGCTGACGAATCGCCTCTACAAAAAGGGCAAGGACGGAAACGTGAGCGAGGTTTTAACATGGCGGCTCGCGCAGGCCCGTTACTTCGATCCCACCTTCGGGGGCGCCGTCCTGCCGAACGTAAGGAATGTCGTGCTTGCGACCGAAGAACTTTCCCCATATGCTTTTCTAAGTGGACCCAGGAATTATTCTCCTGTTGTCTCCGCCCTTACGTTGAGTCCCTACAGTTTTCTGGGAATCGACTGGAGAGTCGAATACGATCCGCTTCAGCACAAAATCATCGACGACGGATTCACCGTGAGCTTCCGATACGGCTTGTATTCGGTCGGCGTCGGCGACACCGCCATAACCACTTCGCCCCTGCTGGTCCCGCAGGCCAATCAGATCAATTTCGGCGGCGGCTACGGGAGCACCAATCGGAAGGGCTGGAACGCCGCCGCGCTGGTTACTCGCGATCTACTTGCGGGCAGAAACCTGTTCGAATTTATTCAGGGCTCATATAACACGGATTGCTGCGGTTTCAGCGTTCAACTCCGCCGCTTCAATATCGGTATCCGCGACGAAAACGAATATTTGTTCTCTTTCTCGGTCGCCAACCTGGGTACTTTCGGAAGCCTGCAAAAGCAGGGACGCATTCAGTAGTCGAAAGCTAGCCGGAAAGCCGGTTGTCGTCCAGCTCCGCGCCGCAGTTTTCCACCACCCGCAGCGTCTCATCGATCAGGGTCACGAAATTCCGCGTCTTATGATCTACCGATTCCTTCAAATTGCGCAGTTCGCGCTCTGCCACTCGCAGCCGGTCGGCCAGATGCAGACAGGCCAACACCGCCGTCCGCGTCGAGTCCAGATTTCCCGCGCGCCGCGCAATCGACGACATCAGCTCGTCTATTTCGTGGGCCAACGCTTCCGTCTCGCCCGCGTCGCCTGCGGTTGCAAGGCTGTACGTCTGGTTGAAGATAGTTACCCGGACGGTGTGTTTGGGCGTGTCCGGTTCGTGCATTCCGTCAGCTCGCGCTGAGCAGGTCGAGCTGGCTCAGCAGTTTCTCGATCCGCGTCTTCACCTGCTTGCGCTCGCCCCGCAGCCCCTCCACTTCCTCGGAAAGCTGCTGTACGCGCTGCTTCAGCTCGCTGTTGTCCTTCTCAAGCTGCTCGTTCTCGCTGCGCAATGTGTTCAGCGCCTGGATAGCGCGCGTGATGCGTTCCTCCAGAATCGCCAGCGCATCGGCGCTCGCTTGAACCGCCTGTGCCGCTTCCATACGTTTCCGTTTATTATCGTCTATTGCACGGCCGCTTGCTGCGCCGCTTTAGCTTTTTCCACTAAAGCCAGAAATCCCGCCGCGTCGTTCACCGCGATATCGGCAAGCACCTTCCGGTTCAACTCGATCCCGGCGCGCTTCAAACCGTTGATGAACTTGCTGTAGGAGATCTCGGCTGCGCGGCACGATGCATTGATGCGCGTAATCCAAAGCGACCGGAAATTCCGCTTCTTCAGCCTTCGTCCCACATAGCCGTAGCGGAGCGCCTTTTCCACCGCTTCCTGCGCGGCGCGATTCAACTTCGATTTTGTGAGAAAGTAACCCTTCGCGCGGCGAAGCGTCTTGTGGCGATAATCTCGCCGGTTGGTTCCTCGTTTTACTCTTGGCACGTTTTCTCCTTCATGATATTGGAACGCTCGGCGTTCCCTTGCGCTCGCGCATTCCCTTTGGGAGAGGCGGCAGGCACGTGCGGCGCCCTGCTCCTACCCCGGTCAACTCTGCTTTGAATCCTAATAGGGAAGCATGGTTTTCAGCTTCGCCTGGTCGGCTTCATCCGCAACCACGCCATGCCCCAGCTTGCGCTTTCGCGAGCGCGGCTTTGAGGTCAGAATATGACGAGCAAACGCGTGCCGCCGCGCGATCTTTCCCGTTCCGGTCTTCTTGAAGCGCTTGGACGCACCCTTATGTGTCTTCATCTTCGGCATAATTTCACCTGGCTTTGGCTGATTATCGCTCGGAATCAGGCTTGCCTGGCTGGCAAACCGCTCGCGCGCACTTGGCGTTCCGCGCTCTCTCGCGCAGTTCCACGCAACGCTGAACCATTCAACAGCGTATCACAACCCGGCTCAGAGGCGGCCAGACAACCTGCCGCTGAACCCGCCTCCGCAATTCTTCAGCAAATTCATTGCAAGGTACAGTACAAAACACTTGTACCACCTTACAACCGGGGATATACTCTATTAAGAGCGGTTAATAAAGTTGCCGAACTGTTATCCGCTCTTCCTCCGAGGCCAAGGGCCCGTGAAAAATCCGGGCCTTTGCTCAATTCTAAAATTTTCTAATCCACATTCAACCCGGGGAAGTCCGAGTACCGTTTGAGGTATTTGCCAGCTCCGCCAGCGTGCCCAAGATTTCCTGGACCGAACAAACCTCGGCGGTAGTCTCCCATTCGTGATCTTAGGCGAAGAAAATGGGGACTCTGGCATTGCCGCCCCGGAACTCACGGAAAAGCAGGAGCAAGAGGCGCAAGATCGAACGTCCGTCAGCGCGGTGGTGGTGCATGAAGCCATTCGCCACGATGGCGAAGAGGAACTCAACCGGTCCAGCTCCGCGCTTGCCTGGTCTGGATTCGCGGCCGGACTCTCCATGGGGTTCTCACTGGTCGGCCAAGCCTTGCTACGAGCACATCTGCCGGACCGTCCGTGGCGCCCGCTGCTGACCAATCTCGGTTACTCGCTCGGCTACCTGATCGTCATCGTCGGACGGCAGCAGCTCTTCACCGAAAATACATTAACCGCCATCATTCCTCTTCTGGCGCGGCGCAACGTCGCCACGCTCGTTCAAGTCGCGCGGCTGTGGGCGGTTGTCCTCGTCGCCAATCTAGCCGGCGCGCACCTCTTCGCGTGGGTTGCGGGCAACACCGCCATGTTTCGTCCCGAGATACAAGCTGCCATGCTTGCCGTGGGACAGGACGCCGCCGCGGTGAGCTTCTCCGGCGCTTTGCTCCGCGGCATCTTCGCCGGCTGGCTGATCGCCATGGTGGTCTGGATGCTCGCCGCGACCGATACCGGCCGCTTGGCCATCATCGTTATGCTCACCTATACCGTTGCCCTGGCCGGATTCACGCATATCATCGCCGGTTCAATCGACGTGCTGTTCTTGGTAATGGTGGGCGCGAAAAGTTGGGCCGCCGCGGCCTGGAGTTACATGCTTCCGACCCTGATCGGCAATAGCATCGGAGGCGTTTCGCTCACTGCCGCTTTGAATCACGCGCAGGTGGTCGCGGGCATGGCCGGCAAGCGCCGAAGTCAGATCGTTTCCTCGTGACAGACGCCCGGTTCCCTCGCGCCGCTTGAGAAAAGCGCGGAGGGCGATTGGCGCCGGTTGTGCGCGTCAATCTAGGATTCGCGCCCCGTCACCAGCTCCAGAATCGAGTGCAGCGCGCGCTGGGCCGGCGATTCCGGAAAGTCCGTGATGATCGCCCGCGACTTCTGCGTGAATGTGTGCGCGCGTTCGTAGGCCCGCGAAATGGCATTATGGCGTTCCAGGATGTGCACGATGTGCATCAGCGGCGCCTGCTCGTAGCTTCCGGCCGTAATCACGCTCTCAACCGCGTGCCGCTCCTGCTCCGACGCCGATTCGAGCGCATAAATCATCGGCAGCGTCACCTTGCCCTCGCGCAAATCGTTGCCGGCCGGCTTGCCCAGAATCTTTTCGGTCGACGTGAAATCTAAAATATCGTCCACCAGTTGAAACGCCATTCCAAGATTCCAGGCGAAATCGCTGAGTTTCGCTTCCGAAGCTTCATCCGATCCCGCCGCCGCCGCGCCCAGAGATGCGCAGGCCGAAAACAGGCTGGCCGTCTTGCGATCCACCAGCTCCATGTAATCGGCTTCCGTCAAATCCAGCCGGTGCAGCCGTTCCAGTTGCAGCAGCTCGCCTTCCACCATCATCTGCGTGAGCGAGATCAGCACGTCCAGGATGTGAAAGTTGCGCTCGCGCAGCGCGATCTGGAACGCTTGCATGTAAAGCCAGTCGCCCGCCAGCACCGACACGTGATTCCCCCACACCACGTTCGTCGAGGGCCGGCCGCGCCGCGTCTTCGCCATGTCGATCACGTCGTCATGCACGAGGGTCGCCATGTGAATCATCTCCACCACGGCCGCCAGATGCCGCGCGCACTCCGTGCTGGGGCCAAACAGGCGGTTCGATAGCAGCAACAGCGTCGGCCTTAGCCGCTTGCCTCCGCCCGCTTGCAGGTACTGATTGATGGTCGTGATCGCATCGACGCAGGCAACCGCTTCGATACCGATCTCCCGCTCAACAGCCTGCAGGTCGGCTTCTACGAGTTCGAAGGCTTCTCGCGCGCTGATCGATTGCCGAAGCTTGCTGAACATGTTAAGCGAGCCAGCCAACGCCGGGCGGCTACCTCAGTGTAGCTTGTGGACACAGTCTGGCTGGTGGGCTCATTTCAGCGGCCGTCCCGCGCCTCTAAGCGAAACAGCCTCTCGCAATTCGTCGTCGTTTGCGCCGCCAGCTCCTCCGGCGTGACGCCGCGCGCGCGAGCCAGGGTCTCTGCCGTATGCGCCACATAGGCCGGCTCATTACGCTTGCCGCGCTTCGGCGCAGGCGCCAGGTAAGGCGCATCGGTTTCAAGCAGCAGCCTGTCGGCCGGAGTTGTCCGCGCAGCTTCCCGCACCTCCGCCGCTTTCGGAAATGTAGCGACGCCTCCAAACGCCAGATAGAAGCCCAGGTCCAAAACCTCCCGCGCCTGCTCCGGCGTTCCCGTGAAGCAATGCAGAATGCACGGCAGGCCTGTCGGCGCCCAATGCTTCCGCAGCGTCTCCAGCGTATCCGCCCATGCGTCGCGCGTGTGAATCGCCACCGGCATCCGCGCTGCGGCGGCGATCTCCAACTGCTTGACAAAGACCGGCTGCTGAGCTTCCTTCGGCACGCCCCAGTGATAATCCAGCCCGATCTCTCCCACCGCCTTCACCTTGGGATGGCGCAACAGCCGTTCCAGTTCCGCGAACGTTCCCGCTTCCACTTTTAAGGCGTCGTTCGGATGAACGCCCACCGTTGCGAACACCGGGGCATAGCTTTCGGCCAAGCGAATGCCCGCTTCCAGATCCGGCGGACCGCTGCCGGTGCCGATCGCCACCATGTATTTCACGCCCGCCTCTACGGCGCGCTCCATCACCGCTTCGCGATCCGCATCGAACTGCGGATCGTCCAGGTGGCAATGCGAATCGACCAACTGCACGGCTTACTTCAGGCGCGCGCCCACCGGCGCGTCCTCTAAGAAACTCGCGAGCACCGGTGAGCCGTCGCCCAGGCTCGCCGCCACGATCATGCCTTCGGAGGTCAGCCCGCGCAGCTTGCGGGGTTGCAAATTGGCGACGATTACCACCTTGCGCCCGACGAGCTGCTCCGGCTTGTACGCCAGCGCGATTCCCGCCACAATGCTGCGCGCCTTTGCTTCCCCGATGTCCACCTGCAAATGCAGCAGTTTGTCCGCGCCTTTCACGGCTTCGGCCGCTTTCACTTCACCCACGCGCAAATCGACCTTGGCGAAATCCTCAATCGAGATGAGGTCCGAAGCGCTTTTAGGCGCCGCCTCCGCGGGCTTCGCCGCTTCCGCTCGCCGCGGCCTTCCCATCAACTCCGCCTGGCGGTCCTTCTCCGCCTCTTCCAATTGCTGCATTTTCTGAATCGTCGGCTTCGCTTCCAGCCGCGGAAACACGCCGCTTACTTCTCCAATCCGCTGGCCGCCCTTCAGCTCGCCCCATTGCAAGCCCCACAACCGGCCCCATTCGCTCGGCGCGGGGACGACCGGATCGATGGGTTCTCTCAAGCCAAGCTGCCGCCAAATCAGCCTGGTCGCATGCGGCAGAACGGGTTCGGCCAGATCGCATACCAGGCGCAGCGATTCGGCGGCCGTGTAGAGCGTATCCTCCAATCGTTGCCGCGCCTCGTCGGAAGCGTCCTTCGCCAGCTTCCAGGGCGCCCGTTCAACAATGTACTTATCCGTCAGCGCAATGATGTTCCAGATGTGTTCCAGCGCCCGAGCGAAATCGAATGTTTCATACGCGCGAACCGCCGCCGCGGCCGACTCCAGGGCCGCCTTCCCAACCGCTTCCTCGCCGCGCGAGTCCGGAATCGTTCCGCCCCGGTATTGCTGAATCATCGCCAGCGTCCGGCTCGCCAGGTTTCCCAAGCCGTTCGCCAGATCCGCGTTGTAGCGGCCCACCAGAGCGTCGTAGCTGAAGCTGCCATCCTGCCCGAACACGATCTCGCGCAGCAGAAAATAACGAAGCGCATCCACGCCCATCACTTCCGCGATCGGCCCCGGCCTCACGATGTTCCCGCGAGACTTGCTCATCTTGTCGTTTTCAAACAGCAGCCAGCCGTGCGCGAACACGCGCTTCGGCAGCGGCCACCCGGCCGCCATCAAGAACGCGGGCCAATATACGGCGTGGAAGCGCACGATCTCTTTCCCGATCAGGTGCAAATCCGCGGGCCACAGATCGTCTTTCTCGACAGCCGTCATGTATGCGGTCAACGCGTCGAACCACACATAGAACACATGCGCGGGGTCCGACTCCACCGGAACGCCCCATTTGATACTGGTTCGCGTGATCGAAAGATCCGCCAGCCCTTGCTTGACGAACGCCAGCACTTCGTTGCGCCGAATCTCGGGCAGTATGAAATCCGGATGCTCTTCGTAAAAGGCCAGCAGTCGGTCCGTGAATGCCGACAACTTGAAAAAATAATTCTCTTCGGTCACCTCTTCATAGGGCTTCCCGGTCTCCGGGTCTATGTCGCCCGGCTTCGCGTCGTTAACAAACGATTCGCTCACCACCGCGTACAAGCCCGTGTACGCGCCTTTGTAGATATACCCGTTCGCGCGGCACGCATCGAATAGCGCGTTCACCATCCTCGCGTGCTGCGGGCTGGTGGTGCGCTGGAAGCGGTCGATCTGAATGTCCAGCTTTTCCCATTGCGCGCGAAATTCATTCGAAATCAAATCCACAAACTCGACCGGCGTCTTGCCCTGCGCCTGAGCCGCGCGCTCCACCTTCGTGCCGTGCTCGTCGGTGCCCGTCGTGAGCGTCGCCTCGTAGCCTTCCAGCCGCTTGATCCGCGCAATCGCTTCCGCCGCGATCGTTGTATACGCGTGGCCAATATGCGGCGCCGCATTCACGTAGTAGATAGGTGTTGTCAGGTAATACTTGCCCTGGTTCATTTGGGTTGGTTCATTCGCTTCGTTTCAATTCTTCAGAAATTCGCTTTTCGAAAAGCTTCGTTGGCTGCTGCGATTACCTGCCGCAGCGCCACGCCGTGCTGCGCCGCCGCCTTGCGGCAATCCTCGTATTCGGGCGCGAAGCTGCCGGTCTCCGCATATTTGATGCGAATCGCGCCGTATGCGGTCTCGATCTCGGCCGTCTTGCGCGCGAGCACACGCCGTTCGGCCTGCGTGATGCGCAAACCGAGCGTGCTCGTCTCGGCGAACAAAACACCGGCAACATCCTCGGTCCGCTCCGGCGCCGTGATCACGGACACCATCGTCCCCGGCCGATTCTTTTTCATGAAGACCGGAGTCAGCGTCACATCCAATGCCCCCGCCGCTAGCAGCCTCTCCATCGCATAGCCCAGAACCTGCGGCGTCGAATCGTCGATATTGGCCTCGATCACCGATACCGCGCTCGCCTCCGGGGCGTAAACGCGTTCGCCGATCAGAGCGCGCAGCACATTGGCCTGGCCCGCGAAATCCTTCTCTCCCGCGCCGAAGCCTTGAGAGACCACTCGCAATGCCGGCAGCCCGCCAAATCCCGAGGCCAATGTCGCCAGCAGCGCCGCCCCCGTGGGAGTCGTCAGTTCCGTTTCGGGTCCAGCCGAATAGATCGGACAATTCACCAGAAGTTCCGCCGTCGCGGGCGCCGGCACCGGCAGCACCCCATGCTCCGTCTTGACCGTCCCGCTACCGACGTTAATGCGTGAGCTATGAACTTCCGTCGCTCCCAGTAGATCGAGCGCTACGCATGCCCCTACAATGTCGCAAATCGAATCCACCGCGCCCACTTCGTGGAAGTGCGCCTTTTCGAGCGGCACATTGTGCGACTTGGCCTCCGCCTCCCCAAGCCGATGAAACACTGCGACCGCATTTTGTTTCGCCCGCTCGCTCAACTGTCCGGCCCAGATGATTTTCTCGATTTGCGGGAGATGCCTATGCTGCTTCTGCTCCGAAAAATGGACGGAAAATTTCGACGCCGCGATCCCTTGCCGCTTCGTTTTCTCCATCCGGAAAGACGCGTTCAGGTCAAGGCTTTCGAGCGCCGTCCGAAGCGCCTCCCAATCCGCCCCAGCGTCCACCAGCGCGCCCACGGTCATATCGCCGCTGATGCCCGAAAACGCGTCGAAATAGCAGACCTTCATGGGTTAGCTACAGTTTACAGTCGAGCAGATCCCGCGCCCGCTTGACGTCCGCCAGGGCCTGCTCGGCCGTCCCCGCGAGCGCCGTCAGGTGTCCCATCTTGCGCCCGGGGCGCGGCTCAACCTTCCCGTAAAGATGCAGCTTTACATCCGGCATGGCCGCGGCCGCCGTCCAATCCGGCTCGCCCGATCGCCACAACTCGCCCAACAGATTCGCCATCGCCGCCGGAACAAGCTGCGTCACCGCGCCCAGAGGGAGCAGGCAAACCGCGCGCAACTGCTGCTCGAACTGGCTCGTGATATTCGCGTCAACAGTGAAATGCCCGGAATTGTGCGGACGGGGCGCCAGCTCATTGATCAGCAGCTTCCCGTCTTTGCACACGAAAAACTCCACGCACAGCACGCCTACCGTTTCGAGCTTCTCGAGCACCGCGCGCGCCAGATCCACCGCCGTCGCCGTCGCTTCCGCCGCCACTCTCGCCGGAGCGATAGAGATATCCAGGATTCCGTTACGGTGATGATTTTCAACCGCTCCGTAGTGAACGAAATTGCCGCGTATGTCGCGCGCCGCAACCACGGAAATCTCCTGGTCGAAATCGACGAACGCCTCAAGAACCGCCTCGCGCTCGCCCACCGCCTTCCAGGCCGCCTCGAATTCTTCCGCCGACTTGATCCGGAATTGACCCTTGCCGTCGTATCCGAAATCCGCGCTCTTCAAAATCGCCGGAAGGCCCAGCCGCTCTGCCGCCTCTCGAAGCTGGATCGCGTTTGCGACCATCTCGAACCGCGTGACCGGCAGGCCCGCTCGCGATAGAAATGTCTTCTCCCGCAGCCGGTGCTGAGCCGTGTGCAGCACGTGGCCGCTGGGTCGCACGGGCGCGCATTCAGCCGCCGCCTCAGCCGTCGCAGTCGGAACATTTTCGAACTCGAATGTCACCACCGACACGCCGCTCGCGAACTTCCGTATCGCGTCCAGGTCTTCATACGGCGCGTTGATCTCCACATCCGCCACTTGCCCGGTCGGCGTATCTTCGTCCGGAGACAGCGTATGAACGCGGTACCCCATCCGCCTCGCCGCAATGGCGAACATGCGCCCCAGTTGACCGCTTCCCAGCACGCCGATCGCGCTGCCGGGCAACACAGGCTCGCGCGAATGGGCGCGCATCAGAGTTCCCGGTCCTTCAAAACCGATTCGGTTTGCCGGCGCCTCCAGGCCTCCAACCGCTCGCGAATCGCCGGATACTTATTGCCGAGAATGCTCGCCGCAAGCAGCGCCGCATTCGACGCGCCCGCGTTCCCGATGGCCAACGTCCCGACCGGCGCCCCGGCCGGCATCTGCACTATCGAAAGCAGCGAATCCACCCCGTTCAGCACGCTGCTCTTAATGGGCACTCCCAGCACCGGCAGCATCGTGTGCGCTGCAATCATTCCTGGGAGATGCGCCGCTCCGCCCGCGGCCGCGACAATCACTTCCAGCCCGCGCCCCGCCGCCGTCTTCGCGTACTCCGCCATCCAATCCGGCGTCCGATGCGCGGAGACAATGCGCTTCTCATGCGCGATGCCCAGCTCGCCCAGCAATTCGCTGGTGCGCTGCATCGTCTCCCAATCCGATCTGCTGCCCATCACCACGCCCACCAGCAGCCGGTTATCGGCGGGCTCCGTCGCGCTCATCTTGTTCCCGCGCCTATTGACCCTGCGCAGTCAACGTGCGCTGCTGCCCGGCTGCCGAACCCAGCCGATCCGCCACCTGCTGAATGTAGTCGCGCGTGTTCAGCCACTTCTGATTCTTCCCGATGAGCAGCGCGAGGTCCTTCGTCATGAACCCCGCTTCCACCGCGCCCACAGTCGCATGCTCCAGTCGCTCGGCGAAGGCCACAACTTCCGGCGTGCCATCGAACTGCCCGCGATAGCGCAGCGCCGAGCTCCAGGCGAAAATCGACGCGATCGGATTTGTCGACGTCTCTTTTCCTTTCTGGTGCTCGCGATAGTGCCGCGTCACCGTGCCGTGCGCCGCCTCCGTCTCAACCGTCTTCCCATCGGGAGTAATCAGCACTGATGTCATCAGGCCAAGGGATCCGAAGCCCTGCGCCACCATGTCCGATTGCACATCGCCGTCGTAATTCTTGCAGGCCCATACAAACCCGCCGTCGCTCTTCAGCGCGAACGCCACCACGTCGTCGATCAGCCGGTGTTCATACGCAAGCTGCGCCGCTTCGTACTTCCGCTTGAACTCCGCGTCGTAGATCGCTTGGAAAATATCCTTGAATCGCCCGTCGTAGGTCTTCAGGATCGTGTTCTTCGTCGAGTGGTAAACCGGCAGCCCCCGCGACAGGCCATAGTTGAAGCAAGCCCGCGCAAACCCGCTGATCGATTCGTCCAGGTTGTACATGCCAACCGCCACGCCCGCGCCCTTGAACTCGAACACCTCGTGCTGCACGGGCGCGCCGCCCTTTGCCGGCGTGAAGGTCAGGCTCAGCCTCCCTGGCTCTTCTATCCTGATATCGGTCGCCCGGTATTGATCGCCGAACGCATGGCGCCCCACAATGATGGGCTTCGTCCAACCCGGCACATAGCGCGGCACGTTGCGGCACACGATCGGCTCGCGGAAAATTGTTCCATCCAGGATATTGCGAATCGTCCCGTTGGGCGATTTCCACATCCGCTTCAGCTCGAACTCTTTCACCCGCGCTTCGTCCGGCGTAATCGTCGCGCACTTAACGCCCACGCCGTACCGTTGAATAGCTTGCGCGGCATCCACCGTAACCCCATCGTCGGTCGCATCCCGATGTTCGATCCCCAGATCGAAATACTTCAAATCGATTTGCAAATTGGGCAGTATCAATAGGTCCTTGATGAGCGCCCAGATCACTCGCGTCATCTCATCGCCATCGAGTTCCACCAGCGGAGTTTTTACTTGAATCTTTGTCATCAGCTACAGAATTATTAGACCAGAGGCAAGCGTCTCGACCGCCGCCGGTTGTTACACTGACACTTGGCGCGAGCGCTATTCGCGGTTCCGGTCATAGCGGTTGTGGTTCTCTCGGCGTGCCGCAATGCCGCAACCAATCTTCCCGATTACGGCTCGGTCCCCGCCTTTCAAATGACCGATTCCGATGGACGCTCGTTCGACAGCCGCTCGCTTAAAGGCAAAGCCTGGGTGGCGGATTTCATCTATACGAATTGCCCCGGCCCTTGCCCCCGCATGACTTCGCAGATGCACCGCCTTCAACAGAGAGTCGAAGGGGAGCCCGAGGTGCGCCTGATCTCCATCTCCGTCGATCCTGCGCGTGATACCCCGTCCGTCCTCAACGCTTTCGCCCACCGCTTCGGCGGCCCTACTCAACAATGGACGTTCCTTACCGGCTCTCCTGAAACCGTGCATGACTTGGCCTACGCGACGTTCCATGTGGGCGACGTGATCGGCCGCATGGACCACAGCACCAAGTTTGCGCTCGTCGATAAACGCGGCCACATTCGCGGCTACTACTCGACCTTCGACCAGGATGGAATGCCTGCGTTGCTCCGCGATCTCGACACGCTACGGAACACTGCCCCGTGATCGCGCCGGCCTTCCTCGGCATTCGCGATCTTCCCGCGCTGAATGCGATCCTCAACGCGGCGGCCGCCGTCCTGCTGCTCATCGGATATTACTTGATCCGCCAATACAAGACGCACGCGCACATGAAGGTGATGCTCTGCGCGTTCGGGGTCTCCTGCCTGTTCCTGGTCTCCTACGTCGTTTATCACCTGAACGTCGGCTCTGTGCGATTCGACAAGCCGGGCTGGGTGCGAACCGTTTATCTCTGCATCCTCGCGACCCACACCGTTCTCGCCGCCGCCGTGCCGGTGCTCGCGGTTCTGACTCTTCGTCTGGCGCTGAAACGCAAGTTTCACAAGCATCGCGCTCTGGCCAGGTGGACGCTCCCCATCTGGCTGTACGTGAGCGTAACCGGGGTGGTGGTGTATCTGCTCTTGTATCAGGTCAGGCCGCGCTTATAAGACATGTCTCTGAACAATTCCTGGAACCCGGAACTCTATGAAGCCCGCCATGCCTTCGTTTGGCAGCTCGGCGAGAGCCTGATCCAGTTGCTCGACCCGAAGCCGGGCGAGCGCATTCTCGATCTCGGGTGCGGCACGGGTCAACTGACCAACAAAATCGCGGAAGCGGGCGCGGATGTTCTGGGCCTCGACGCCTCGCCTGAAATGATCGAACAGGCGCGTCAAAATTTTCCGCAGCTCCGATGGCAGCTCGCCGACGCCGCCAACATGCCCTTCGATCGCGAATTCGACGCCGTCTTCTCTAACGCCGCGCTGCACTGGATGCTCAACGCCGCAGCCGTCGCGCGAGCAATTGCGCGAGCCCTGAAGAACGGGGGGCGCCTTGTCGCCGAACTCGGAGGGAAGGGAAATGTCGCTCAAATTGAGAGTGCCATTCACCAGGTCGCCTCGCGCTATCAAGATGACGTTCCCGCCAAGCGAACCTACTATCCGTCACCCGGCGAATACGCGACTGTGCTCGAATCGTGCGGATTGGAGCTTCGCATAATCCAGCTATTCGATCGCCCCACTCTCCTCGAAGGCCCGGACGGGATGAAGGATTGGATTCGGCAATTTAAGTGGTACTTCTACGATCGTCTTCCGCCCGCTCGCGCCGAACGCGCGCTCGATGAAACGGCCGCCCTGCTGAAGCCGATGCTGTTCCGCGAAGGTCATTGGTGGGCAGATTATAGGCGCCTGCGGCTAGTTGCGGTGAAGTAGCGGCAGGCGTCCAGGAGCGCATTGCGCCAACTCCCGGACGCCCGGTTGGAGGGTCTTCGATCGTTAGACTGCTTTAGCGGCCGCCTTGCGATTCACGGATGTGGTCGCAATCATGTTCAGTTTTTCATCGGCCGCTTTCTCTTCATCCAGCGTTTGCTGCAATAGCCGCGGCGCCAGTGTCAACCCTAGCCGCTCTGCGAAGGTGCGAGCGCTTCCGTAGCCTGACATCTCGTAATGCTCCACCCGCTGCGCAGCCGCGATCAGCGCGGCATCCTTGACGTCTGGATCGCCTTTCGCTTTCACCATCGTTTCGCCTTCGGCGATCAAACCTTTCATCGCATCGCATGTCTCGCGCGCCGGATCGACGCTGATCTCCCGGAAAATCTGTTCCAGCCGCGCGACATGGCCCTGTGTTTCGCGCAAGTGATCCTGAAATGCCTGCTTTAGTTGCGATGAATTAGCGGCTTCCGCCATCTTTGGCAGCGCGTCCGTCAGCCGGTGCTCGGCATCGTATAAATCCTTGATCTGGTCGACAAAAAGGTCCTGTAACGAGTTCAATTCTGTCGTCGTAAATAGTGGCATGCTTCTAACTCCTTACGGGGCTGTCTGAGCTGAACAGCTAGTTACTCATTCAGACGCCCACTTATACGACTCGTGCGCCCGCGCGATGTTTCTTCCGCGAATCTCATTTGTCGTCTCCTGAAAGAATTTCCCAGATTCCTGAAGTTTTTTCGTTCGCTGCATCTTTGCTGAAACCATGTTTGTTGAACCGTGTTTGCCAACCGGCGGCGCTGAAATGATCTGCGCGATAAGCTACTCTTGGCACAGAAATTGCTGCTACAGCAAAGGAACACGCATGGCTAATCTGACAAAAACCACTCAAGACCATAATGAAATACGTAGCTGGGCCGAGGAACGCGGTGGCAAGCCTTCGCACGTCAAGCGGACCGGTTCCGGGGAAGATGTGGGCATCCTCCGAATCGATTTCCCCGGCTTCAGCGGCGAAGACAGCTTGGAGCCGATCACCTGGGAACAGTGGTTCGAGAAGTTTGATGAACGAGGACTCGCGCTCCTCTATGAAGAGGAGACCGCGGCGGGCCAACGAAGCAACTTCAATAAAATCGTCACCGCCGAGACGGCCAGGAAAGCTGAATCTAAAAGCGGCGGACGCGCGAGCAGCCGCAAGCGGCCCAGCAAAACAGCGGGAAAGAAAGCCGCCGCGCCGAAGAAAACCGCTGCTTCTAAAAAGTCGGGTGCTTCTTCTAAGAAGACCGTAAATCGCGGGGCCAAGAAGGCCGCGCCCGCCCGGAACGCGGGTAAGAAGACTGCCTCGAAGAAAGGGACGCCGAAAAAAGCCGCGAAAACATCCGCCAAGTCGGCCAGGAAGCCCACGAAATCCGCTTCCACGAACAAGCGGCGCTAGTACTCGCGCGTTTTGCTGCGCGCCTGCTTGGTTTAGACTGCGAATATTATGCCGGCGCCGCCCATCAGCTCACTCGGCAAGAAGCCTGTTGCGCCGCTCATCGTGGCTGCGGTAGTGCTCGTCCTCGCGGGCGCCGCGGCCTTCTTCTACATGGCGCGATCCTCGCCGACCAGCGCCCCATCCTCAGCCGCTTCGCCTCAAGCGAAAGCGTATGTTCACAACCTCGCGCTTAGCGACGTGACTATGCGGGCCAGCGAGAACTTCATGCGGCAGCAGGTTGTCGAAATCGAGGGCAAGATCTCCAACAATGGACCGCAGTCGCTCCAATCCGTGGACGTCTATTGCCTGTTCTACGGAGTAGATGGCCGTGAGACCTATCGCGAACGCGTCCCCATTGTGCGCGCCGTCAACGCGCCCTTGAAACCCAACGAGACGCGAGCTTTTCGCCTGCCCTTCGACAGCCTGCCCGACGGCTGGAACCAGGCCATGCCGAAGATGGTCATCGCTCAGATCGCTTTCACGCATTAGAGCCCGGATGAAAGTGCTGGTTGCGGACGACGATCGTGACCAACTATCTCTGCGCTGTATGCTGCTCGGCCGAAGCGGATTTGAAACACTGCCGGCCGGCACTGCCGCCTTTGCGCTCGATCTTGCGGCCGCCCATCGGCCCTCGTGCGCTGTATTGGATCTCCGCTTCCCCACGCGCGAGCGTGGGTTGCAGCTCATTCGGGACCTGAAAGCCCTCGATCCGGCGCTGCGCATCGTTGTGCTCACCGGCGCCGATGCCCATCGCTTGGCTCAAGCCCCGGAAAAGACTCTCATCGACGCAATAATCACCAAGGGCTCGCCGTCTTCCGCTCTTATCGAAAAGCTCCGGGCCTTTGCCTCCCAACCCGGTTGCGATGGTTAAGGCTTGTTGGCGGCGCCGGCGCCCGCCGGGGCGCTCGTAGTTGTCCCGTGCCGGATGCGGTCCACGTCTAAGGTCAACTGCCGCGCGATCTTCGCAGCAACGTCCGCGCTCGCTCCCCGAAACTTCGCCCCCTGGCTCTCCTGCGTGGTGGACCACAAAACGTCGCCGTCGCGATTGCACAAGCGCACGGCCGCATAGGCCTCGTGCTTGCGCTCTTTGATGTGATGAGACTCGTTTTCTCCCACGCTCAAACCCAGGTATCCGCCGCTCCGCGCTGAATAGGAACTGCTCCCCGAAGACTTGCCTCCGTTCTCGCGCGAGTTCAGGCTCTCGTCGGAATCGAACGAATCGGTGAAAGAATGGTCGTCGGCCGCGCCTTTCAGGATCGCGTCCGCGCGCTCCTGGTTGTCGGTCAGCACAAACAGCTTGGTCGAATCCAGGCTGGCGATGATCAACTCTCGCAGGGCATCGGCCTGTGGCCCTCCGCTGAGCTGCGCCACGTAAATCCTCTTCACGTCCAGCAACCCGGCCGTGCCCGAATCCGCTCCCGATTTCTGCGCATAAAGACTCAGCGGCAGTAGCGCGCAACACCCGATGAGCTTCCCTATCATCCTTTGCCCGCGATGCGCGCCTCTTCGTCCTGAAACTGCACTTGCCGCCCCGTGCGCGCTTCGAGCGCCACCAGCGTCAGCCGAATGTCGTTCTTGTCCACGCGGAAAACCATGGCCTGCTGCTCTCCGTCGTCATCCTGAAAACCCACCGTGAGGAAGTGTTCCCGTTTCTTCGCCAGAAGAAACAGCGGGGAAATCACGGCCGCCGCGACATACCGTCTGTCCACCTTCTGCCCATACTCCAGCAGATTGATGCGCTCATACGGCACTCGGATCCGGGTGTGTTTCGAAAGAAAGATGAAGTAAACGCGGTCCGTTACCTGGATGTCGCCCGAATTATTGGCCGGCAGATCCGCCCTCGTGCCGCCGATGTATTCGGCCCTGCTGCCGGAGCGTTCGGCCGCAGCGATGAGAGCGCACAGGCAAATCGCGATCGTTAATACAAGGACGCGCATAGCCGAAAGGCCTCAGAACACTGGTGCGCCGGCCGGCTCGAATTTCTCTTTGCCTAGCGCACAGGCCGTTTGGTGGCCGTTGTGCGCGATCCAGAAACAGTTTGCCTAAGCCCTCAAGTCCAGAGCTTCTGGAGTGGCACGCCCTTGCGGCAGAGGTCGCATGCCGACGAATCCTTGTAATAGGAAGCGTCCATCTTCGCCAGATAATATAGCGGCAGGTTCCCAAAATCCAACACGCTCGGGTTCGGCTGATAAACCGCGACCGCTAATCCGACAATCCGCGCCCCGTACGATTCCACCAGGTTTCGCAGCTCCGTCAATCGACGCCCGGAACGCAGGATATCGTCTACCAGCAGCACTCTTTCATCTTGTTGCGGTTTCACGAATTGCCGAAAACGCATAGGCGAGTTGTCGGCCTCCTGCTCGGCCCAATACACCTGGTGCGCCCGTAGCGCCTCGCAGACGCCATAGGCGATGGGCAGCCCGCCGGTATTGGGGCACACAATCGACAGCGCTTTGATCATGGCCCGAATCTCGGTGTCCGCCCGCAGCCGCCGGCTCAGCCCCACGCTCAGGATCTTCGCGTATTGGAAATAGCGGAACGCGAGCGCCACCTGCAGATATTCGTCTGAGTGCATGCCGTTCGGATATTCAAAATGGCCGTCCCGAAGGGCGCCCGTTTCGCGCAGCATCGCGATCACTTCTTGATTAGTAGGTATGAGATGCATGCCAACCGCTCCTCCGCCGCGATCCGCCCCTAGTGAGCGCCTTTTCCCGCCAGCACATGAGGAATCGATTTCAGGATAATAGACCAGTCCAATTTCAGCGACCAGTTCTCGATATAAGAAATGTCCAGCCGCATCCACGTGTTGAAGTCGATGCGGTCGCGCCCGCACACCGCCCACAGGCAGGTCAGCCCCGGACGCATGCGCAGCCGGCGCCTCTGCCAACGCTCATAGCGCTCCACTTCGCTCGGCAGCGGCGGGCGCGGCCCCACGATCGACATATCTCCGCGCAGCACGTTATAGAGCTGCGGAAATTCGTCGATCGAGAACTTGCGCAGCCACCGCCCCACGCCCGTTACTCGCGGATCGCGCGACAGCTTGAACGCCACTTCCCGTTCGCTAAGGTGCTCCAGGTCCCGCTTCATTCGATCCGCGTCCGCCACCATGGATCGAAACTTGTACATAACGAATCGCCGCCCGTTTAGCCCGCAGCGCGCCTGCCGGAATATCACCGGACCCGGCGAGGTCGCCTTGATCAGCAGCGCGATCAGCCCGAAAGCCGGCGCTAGAGCCAGCAGCGCCATCGCCGACAGGGCCATATCGAAGAACCGCTTCAGCAGCAGTCTGACATCGTCCAGCGGCGCCGCGGAAAACGTCAGCAGCGGCGCGTCCCCCACCCGGTCGAGCGTGATCTCGCTATTCACGTGTGGAAAGAAATCGATAGCCACGCGCGTGCGTACGCCCTCTTCATCGCACTGCAAAAATACATCTTCGAGCGCCGGCAGCTTTCTGCTGTCCACATCGAAAATAACTTCGTCTACAATCTGCTTCGCGAGAAGTTTCGGCAACTCCTCCCGGCACTCTTCTTCGTCCAACGTGTCTGTGACTTCGATCTTGAACGGCGATCCTTCGCACAAATTCCGCGCAAGCGACGCCGCCTTCTCTCTCGCGCCCACAATCACAATGTGGTACGGGCTCCCGAACCCACGCTGAAACGCGCCGATCAACCGCGGAGAGCGCCAGCGGAACGCCGCCAGCAGCACGAATGCGAAAGAGAACAGCAGGAACAGGAAGCTGCGGCTCAGCGGCGGGTCCAGCCGCAGCAGGTATTGAAAAAGAATCACCAGCGCCGTTCCCAACAGGCATTGGCGCAGGGTGTTGGTCAACACTCGCCGCGGCTTCGCCGAATCCAGGTAGTCGTAGACCCGCTGCGTCGACCCCAGCGCCACCCACACCACCGCGCAAAACGCGATCAGCAGAACGTAATTGTGCCGCGCCAGAAAAAATACGCGCTCAAGCGTCAGTCGCGTGCGCGCAAAGTAGGCAAGTTGGAACGCAAGCGCGGTCAGCAGGGCGTCCGCGATCGCGAATAGAAGCCGAATCCTTTTTCGATGATGGGCAAACACGAACCGAATCTAGAGTAACAGGTGCGCCTGAGTATCTAAGCGGCCCTTGTCTACGCCCCGCGCAGCGCCTGGTCCAGATCCGCCTGGATGTCTTCGACAGCTTCGATCCCGGCGGCCACGCGCACCAGGCTGTCGCGAATTCCCATTCGCTCCCGCATCTTCGGCGACAGGTCCCGATGCGAAGCAATCGTCGGATAAAGCAGCAGCGTGTGCACGTCCCCTAGCGACGTGCCGGGAACAATCATTCTCAGCCGGTCCATGAACGCCAGAACGGTCTCTTTGTTCGCTCCCTTAATCTCGAAGCTCAGAATGGCGCCGAAAAGCTCCGGCGAGAACAGTCGCCGAATCGCGCACGCGTCCGGATGATTTGCGTCCGAACAATAATAGACCCGCTCGACCCGCGGATGTGCCGCCAGCCACTCCGCCAACCGCTTCGCATTCGCGCATTGCCGTTCGAAGCGCACCGCCAACGTCTTGATGCCGCGCATGGTCAGGTAACTTTCAAACGGTCCCAGCACCGGCCCGGCCACTCGCGCCAGGTTTCGCAGCGCTTCGTAATGCTCTTGATCGCTCACCACCACGCCGCCTAAAACATCGCCGTGCCCTGCCAGGTACTTCGTCGCGCTGTGCACCACCAGGTTCGCGCCCAGCGTAATGGGGCGCATCAGCATGGGCGTTGCGAACGTGCTGTCCACCACAAGCGCCGCGCCCGCCTCGCGCGCCAATCGCGCAATCTCATCGATACGCCCCACGCGCAGCAGCGGATTCGACACGCTCTCCATAAACACGCAGCCCGGCTTTTTCTCGGCGACCGCGCGCTCCACCGCCTTCAGATCGCAGATATCCACATAGCTGAAATCCACCCCGAACGGCCCAAAAACCTGCTCGGCCATTTTGATCGTGGAGCCGTAAATGGCGTTGGCCGACAGCACTCGGTGCGGCCGGTCCAGCAGCGCCGTCTGAAAAGCTATCTGCAGCGCCGCCATCCCCGAAGCGGTCGCAAGCGACCCGTGCCCCCGTTCGAGCGACGTCACCAGCTCTTCCAGCGCATCGTTCGTCGGGTTCGAATATCGCGAATACGTCGGCCCTTCTTCTTCGTGCCCGAACACCCGGTCCAGCCGCGCCGTCGATTCGTACAAATATGTCGTGGCCAGGTGAATCGGCGTCGTCGATGGCGCCGGCGCGCCGCTTACGCGCTTGCGGTCGCCCGCATGCACCACCTGCGTCTCAAACTTCATTTCCGTTTCCAGCGAACACGCTCCTTCGTGTCTTCCAATACGATCCCCTTATCGAGCAGCATCCCGCGAATCTCGTCCGCGCGGGCGAAATTGCGCGCCTTCTTGGCCTGCGCCCGCTCGTCGACATAAGCCTCGATCTCCGCCTCCGTCAACGCAGCCGCTTCCCCGGATTCCGCGCCCTGCCGGACCGACTCCGCGCCGCTCGGCTTCAAGACGTCGAACACGCAATCGAAGACCTCCAGGACGCGCGCTGCGTCCCACCGGTTCTCCTCTTCGAATCGCCCTTCGTCGAGCGCCGTATTCATCGCCCGCACATATTCGAACACCGCAGCCAACGCTTCCGCCGTGTTCAAATCGTCGTCCATTCCTTCTTCGAACTGGCGTATCGCCTCGCGCGAGCGCTCGGCCGCTTCCTCTACCCGCCCTGCCGGCAGCTTCGTCCCGCTTACTCGCGCTTCGAAATCCCGCAGCCTTTCGATGCTCTTCGCCGCCGCCTTCAGTCCTTCGAATGTAAAGTTCAGCTTTTTGCGATACGGCACCGACGCCAGCAGATACCGGATCGCCTCCGGGCTATGGCCCATATCGAGCAGGTCCCGCAGAGTGTAGAAATTGCCCAGCGACTTCGACATCTTCTGCGACTCGATGTGCAAATGCTCCGAGTGCAGCCAAAAGCGCGAAAAGGGCTTCGCGGTAATCGACTCCGATTGCGCGATCTCGTTCTCATGGTGCGGGAAGATCAGATCCACTCCGCCCGCGTGAATGTCCAGCGTCTCGCCTAGATACTGCATTGCCATCGCGGAGCATTCGATGTGCCAACCCGGCCGCCCTTTGCCGAACGGGCTGTCCCAATACGGTTCGTTCTCTTTATGCGCCTTCCACAACACGAAATCGCGCGCGTCGCCTTTCTCGTATTCGTCCACATCCACGCGCGCCCCGCTGCGGATGCCGCTGAAGTCGTTGTGCGAAAGCTTCCCATAGCCGGGAAATGCCGCAATCTGGAAGTAAGTCGATCCTTCGCTTGAGTAAGTGCAGCCTTTCGCAGCCAGCTCTTCGATCGCGCTCACCATCGCCGGTATGTGCGCCGTGGCCTTCACCACATACTCAGGCGTCTCCAGCCGCAAACTCGCCGCGTCTTCGAAAAACGCCTTCGTGTAATTAGCCGTGTATTCCTCGATCGTCTTGCCTTGCTTGGCCGCGTTCGCGATGATCTTGTCGTCCACATCGGTCACATTCATCGCGTGCTTCAATCCCCAGCCTCGGTAGCGCAGCCACCGCCGCAGAATGTCCTCGAACGTAAATGCGCGAAAGTTCCCGATATGCGCGAAGTTGTAAACCGTCGGCCCGCACGTGTAAATGCGCGCCGTTTTGCCGTCGAGCGGGTGGAATTCTTCCAATTCCTGCGTCAGGGTGTTGTAAAAACGGAGGGGCATCGGCCAGAGCGGAATCTCAATCGTAGCAAGCGCCCGCGCCTGGGCGGACCGTTCCCCGCAAGTCAAAATGGGTTTGCATGTCCGCTCTCCGCTTCGAGGTGCTGGCGCGGTGTCCTCAAACCGGCGCGCGCGCCGGCCTGCTGCATACCTCCCACGGCGTCATCGAAACGCCCGTCTTCATGCCCGTGGGCACCCAGGCAAGCGTCAAAGCGCTCACCCCGCGCGATCTGCTCCACGATCTCGACGCCAAAATCGTCCTCGCCAACACCTACCATCTCTTCCTGCGCCCCGGCCACCTTCGCATCGAGCAACTGGGAGGCCTTCACCGGTTCATGTCCTGGCCCCGCGCCATCCTCACCGATTCGGGCGGTTTCCAGGTCTTCAGCCTCGATTCCCTCCGCAAAGTGACCGGCGAAGGCGTCCTGTTCCGCTCCCATCTCGATGGTGATGCTCACCTGTTCACGCCCGAAAGCACCGTCGATATTCAATTAGCGCTCGGCAGCGACATCATGATGGCGCTCGATGAGTGCCTCCCGTACCCCGCCGCGCAGCCGGTCGCGCTCGAATCCATGCGCCGCACCGTTCGCTGGGCGCGCCAAGGCTACACGCACTATCTGCGCCGCGAAAAGGGAATGCACTGCGCCCTGTTCCCCATTGTCCAAGGCTCGATGTTTGCCGACCTGCGTCGCGCCTGCGCCGAAGCTCTCCTCGAATTGGACGCGCCCGGCTACGCCATCGGCGGCCTCTCGGTCGGCGAGCCGCGCGACCTCAGCCAGGAAATGGTGGCCGCCACCGCTCCGCTGCTCCCGTCCGACCGGCCCCGCTACGTCATGGGCGTCGGCATGCCGGAGGAACTGCCGCACTATGTCGCCCAGGGCATCGACATGATGGATTGCGTCCTGCCCACTCGCAACGCCCGCAATGGATACCTGTTCACATCTCAAGGCAAAGTCGCCATCAAGCAGGCGCGCTATTTAGACGATGCGTCGCCCCTCGACCCCGGCTGCGCCTGTTACACCTGCCGGACCTTTTCTAAAGCCTACTTACGCCATCTCTTCCAAGCCCGCGAGATTCTCTTTTCCACTCTCGCGACGCTGCACAACATTCATTACTATCTCGGCCTCATGCGCCAGATCCGCCAATCCATCTTCGCCGGAACTTTTCCGGAGCTTCTGCTTTCCTGTCGCAATACGATTCGGCAGGCCGGGTGACAGATTCGGAGAGGGTTGCCCCCGCGGCCTAACTATCACTACGCACGATCCGATACAGATTGTCGCGCGAAACCTTGCGCTGGGCTTCTTGAATGTTTTGTTGCTATCTAGATGACGCTGGAAATACCGGGAATGACCTCGGCGATGCTACACAGCCGATTCACTACAACGGTGCGCTGGTATTTTCCGAGACCGCGTGGCTGGAGGTGGTTAACGAAATTAAGATTGTGAAGCTATTCGCCCGAGAATACGGCTACCATGGGCCTCCCAAGCTCGAATTTCACGGTTCCCAATTGTTTCAAGGCGGCAAAGGAGGATGGTCCCGAGTCAAGCTTGACGATCGACTCGATATCTATCGCCAATGCTTGGCGGTTCTGCAAGCCAAACAGATACCACTTCTGATCGGCGCCTGCAACAAACCAAGACTGAAGGCTCAATATCTGCAACCTGAGCACCCCCATGCCATTGCCATGTTGCTCTGCCTAGAGCGAATCGCTAAATTTGCCGCGCTGAACAATTCATTAGCTTTCGTCGTAGCGGACGATTGCAGCCCGTCCGTCAAGCAGATAGCCCGAAAGGTCTTGGACGACTATCGCGCGCAAGGCGCGCCGTATGGTTTTACAGTTGACCTCAGTCCCATCATCCACACGATTCACTTCATGAATTCATCGGACTCGCTCCATATTCAGATGTGTGATCTCGCCCTCTATGCCATTCGAAGGTTTGAAGCTACCCACGATGCGCGCATCGAGCCCTTCGCATTAATGGCCTACAGTCTGCTAAGAGATCGCAGGACTATCCCTTATTGACTAGCGCTGCAGAAGCGTTAGAATAGAAGTGCGACTGGTAAAGGGCCGCTCCAAACTCTCAGCGACCCAGTCGAAATCCCAGCCGCTCGATTTCAGAGCCACGCATCCGCGTGGCTTTTTGCATAGTGGCTGCTCCGCCCATCCTCTAATCTAAAGAGCATGAGTCTTTCGTCGTTTCCACTCCTCCTGCTGCAAACCGGAGGCGCCGCCGCATCGCCCGGCGGCTCGTTCGCCACCGGTCTGATCCCCATCGTACTCATGATCGCCATCTTTTATTTCCTGGTGTTCATGCCGATGCGCCGCCAGCAGGCCAAACAGAAAGACATGATCAAAACGCTTCAAAACGGCCAGACCGTACTCACCAGCGGCGGCATCATCGGCACCATCGTCGCGGTCAACGATGATACGCTAATACTGCGAATTAAGCCCGACAACTTGAAGATCCAGGTCGCCAGGAGTGCGGTGACCAGCCTCATTCCGTCCGACGATCAGGCCAAGAAGTAAGGCTTCGCTATTCAGAAGTAAGATTTCGCCAAAACAGCCGTTAGAATGAAACGCCATTTACGCTTCAAGTTCTTCCTTATCGTTGCCGTCATCCTGGTCTGCATCTACGGAATCATCGGCATTCCCAAGAGCAAGGCCGACCTGGTCGCCAATTGGGAAAAGAATATCCGCCTCGGTCTCGACCTGCGCGGCGGCACTTATCTCGTCGTCCAGGTCGAGCAGCAAGACGCCTTCAACCAGCAGGCCAGCTCCGACGCCGACCGCCTGAAGGAAGTCGCTCGTAAAGCCGGCGTGCAGTTCTCCGATATCGGAGTGGACGAGGCCAAGACCCTGAAGGACGCCACCAAGTCCGCCATCGAAATCAAAGGCGTCCCCACCACCCAGGCCGGCGCCCTCCGCGGCATTGTCAACGACCAGTTCACCACTTGGCTGCTCACTCCCACCAACGCCACCGATTATCGCCTCACCATGCGCCCCACCGAAGCCTTGAAATTCTGGCAAGGCGTCCTCGCGCAGACCAAGAACACCATCGAAAAGAAGATCAACTCGCTCGGCTTGAGCGAGGCTACCGTGCAGCAGCGCCGTGAAGATGCCGATTCGGAGTTGCTGGTCCAGCTTCCCGGCGTGGACGATCCCGCGCGCGTCAAACAGATCTTACAGACCGCGGCCGTGCTCGAAGAGTACGACGTGCGCGGCGGTCCCTATCAGAGCCGCGAAGAAGCGCTCGGCCAGAACGGCGGCATCCTGCCCGCCGGTACCCGGATCATTGGAAACTCCGGCATGGACTCCTCCGGCCGCGGCGGCGGCTACTATCTCGCCTCCCGCACTCCTGTCGTCCGCGGCCCTGACCTGCGCGACGCCCGCGCCGAGCAGGGCCAGATGCCGGGCGCCTGGAACACCTGGTTCGCGTTGAGTCAGGACGCCGCCAAGCGCTTCTCCGCCTACACCGGTTCCCACATCGGCCAGCGGCTCGCCATCGTACTGGACGGCAAAGTGCTCGAAGCGCCTGTTATTCGCGGGCAAATCAGCGACAACGGCGTCATCGAAGGCGCCCCCACCGAGCAGGACGCCGCCGACCTGGCGCTCAACCTGAAGGCCGGGTCGCTGCCCGCCAGCGTTCAATACGAGCAGGAAGATACGGTCGGTCCTTCGCTCGGCGCCGATTCCATCCGCGACGGCTTCGCGGCCGGCATCGCGGGAGTGCTCGCCGTCATCGCCGCCATGCTCATCTATTACAAGAAGAGCGGCATTAACGCCACGCTCGCGCTCATCCTCAACGCCGTCATCCTGATCGCCTGCCTCAGCTACTTCGACGCCGTCCTCACCTTGCCCGGCATCGCCGGAATCATCCTCACCATCGGTATGGCGGTCGATAGCAATGTCCTTATATTCGAACGCATCCGCGAAGAACTCAGGACGGGGAAGGCCGTCATCCCCGCCGTCGATACCGGTTTCAACAAGGCGCTGCTCACCATCATCGACACCCACGTTACGACGGTGGTCTCCTGCGCCATCCTGTTCTTGTTCGGCTCCGGACCCGTGAAAGGGTTCGCCGTCACGCTCGTCATCGGCCTGGTGGCCAATGTGTTCACCGCCATTTTTGTTTCAAAATTTATATTCGATTGGGAGCTCACCCGGCCTAAACCGGTCCGGGTGCTTAGTATCTGAAAACTCTTGCGCCTGGAACTGCGGGAGCCGTCCGGTTTGCGCGTTATTGGGAACATTTGTTACTAGCCGGTGTCTATCTCTTATGAATGCCGGCCTCTAGGGCTAGATGGAAATTTTTAAGCAGACGAACTTTGACTTTCTCGGCAAGAAGTGGCCGTTCATCATCATGTCTCTGGTGCTTACGGCGGCCGGGTTGGTCAGCCTGGCGCTGAAAGGCGGGCCTAGATACGGCATCGATTTCACCGGTGGAGCGCTAATGGACATCAACTTTATTAAGCGTCCTCCCGCGGAAGCGATCCGCTCCGCCCTCCACAAAAAGATTCCAGGCGATATCGAGGTCCAGGAAGTCCGCGAAGCCGGCCACTCCCAGGAAGTCCTCATCTCTACCGGAGTGCGCAACGAAACCGTTCAGGGCGTGCGCGAGGACATCGTCTCCGCCCTCAACCAGGGTTTCAATCCGGGCGCGGGCGCCCAGCTCGACATCAACTCGGCGACCCAGGCCACCCTCGCAGACCGCCTCCGCGATCCGCTGCAGCGCGCCGGCGTGGCGCTTTCCGACGAGCAGTTGCAGTCTCTCGCCAAGGGAATCGTCGATTACCGCGAGGCCCACTCCGGCCTTGTCGCCAGCCTCGATCAGCTCTCCGGCGTCCCCGGCCTCACCCCGCAGGTTCTCACCGTCTTGAAGCAGGAATGTTTCACGGGCAGCTTCGCCGTGCGGCGCGTGGAGATCGTCGGCCCCAAAATCGGCGCCGATCTCCGCCAGCAGGCCGTCAATGTGGTCCTGATCGCCCTCGGCGCCATGCTGGTCTATATCGCGTTCCGCTTCGAATGGATTTATGGCGTCGCCGCTGTGATCGCCGTTTTCCACGACACGATCATTACCATCGGGCTATTTTCCATCTTTAACAAACAGATCGATCTCACCGTCATCGCCGCGCTGCTGACCCTGGTCGGTTACTCGATGAACGACACCATCGTGACCTTCGACCGTATCCGCGAAAATCTGCGCCTCCAGCGCCGCGGCTCTTTCCGTGAAATAGTAAACGCGAGTATCAATCAAACCTTGAGCCGGACGGTCTTGACTTCGGGTCTGACGTTTCTAACTGCGATCTCTCTCTTTTTATTCGGTGGCCCGGTTTTAAATGGATTTTCGTTTGCCCTGGTGGTGGGTATTATAATCGGGACCTATTCGTCTATCTTCATTGCCAGCCCGATTCTGGTGTTCTGGCAGGATGTGGCCGAAGGCCGCAGGCGAGGCGCTAGGCCCCCGGCTGGCGATAACCGTCTTCGAACCGTCCCAAAGATGGCGAAGACGGCAAAATGACATGGGGTTTTGCTGACAAGGTAAATAGCGGCCCGTTGTTGCGCGGGCGAAAGCGAGGGGACGTTCAATGTTTGACCAGACATTTGTAGACGGCACGCAGAAAACCAAGAAGCCGTTCACTATTGTTCTTTCGTTGTTATTGCAGATTTCCGTAATCGGCGTCTTGATTCTGATTCCGCTTATTTACACGGAAAAGATCGGGACCGCGCAGTTGCAGAGCGTGCTGGTCGCGCCTCCCCCGCCGCCGCCTCCCGCGCCTCCTCCTCCTCCGGCGGCCCCCAAGGTTCAGCCCAAGCCCGTGGTGCGTCAGTTTGTCGCCAATCAACTGATCGCCCCCAAGGCCATCCCGAAACAGATTAATAAGATCGAAGAAGCGGCGCCTCCGCCCGATGCGGGCGTGGGCGTGGTCGGCGGTACTGGCGAGGCCGGCGGAGCTGCCGGCGGCGTGCTCGGCGGCGTGCTCGGCGGCGTTGGCGCTGCCCCTCCTCCCCCGCCTCCCCCTAAGAAAGCCGCTCCTTCGGGTCCCGTGCAGATCGGCGGCCGCGTAGCCGAAGCGAACCTGATTCGCAGGGTTCAGCCAGTGTACCCGCCGCTCGCCAAGTCGGCGCGCGTGCAAGGCACGGTCGAGTTCACCGCTACCATCAGCAAGGAAGGCAACATCGAAAACCTGACTCTCGTCCGCGGCCACCCGCTGTTGGTGAATGCCGCCCGCGAAGCAGTGTTGCAGTGGAAGTATCGACCCACCCTGCTGAACGGTCAGCCGGTGGAGGTCGTCACTGACATCATCGTGAATTTCACCTTGAGCCAGTGAGGCGCGTAAGCTGAGTTAGTCGGTTGGATGCGGCAGGCTGTTCCCAGCTGGCCGAAGACGTTTTTAATTGATTAGTAATTCGATTCAACTTAGGAGATAAGCATGTTATTGCAACTTCAAGTATGGGCATTTTGGCTCTTGCAGGAAGCAGAAGGCGGAATCAACTTCGATCCGCGTTCTGTGTGGGCCAACATGGGAGTCATGGCCAAGTGCGTGGTCGTGGTTCTGTTTATCATGTCGGCATGGTCAATCGGCGTCATGATCGATCGCTTGATTGCCTACAATGCCGCTCGCAAACAATCCCGAGCCTTCGCTCCCGCCGTCGCAGGAGCGCTGCGCGAGGGCAAGCTCGATGAAGCGATCAAGATCGCCGACCGCTTCAATAAGAGCCATCTGGCAAAAGTCGTCGTCGCGGGCCTGCAGGAATTCAAGGCTCATCAGGCCTCCAGCGAAATTCCCGGTGAAGAGATCGAAGCTTCTCGCCGCGCCCTCGAACGCGCCGAAGCCATCGTGCATGCCGAACTCAAGCGCGGCGTCAGCAGCCTCGCTACCATCGGCTCCACGGCCCCCTTCGTCGGCCTGTTCGGCACCGTCGTCGGCATTATGAACGCGTTCAAATCGATCTCGACTTCGAAATCGACCGGCCTTGGCGCTGTCGCCGGCGGTATTTCCGAAGCCCTTATCACCACCGCGGTCGGCCTGTTCGTCGCTATTCCGGCCGTTTGGATGTTCAACTATTTCACCAACCGCATTGAAGCCTTCGATGTGGAGATGGGTAACTCCAGCTCCGAGCTCATCGATTACTTCTTGAAGCGCACCCAGAGAATCGGCGCCACCACGACGGCCGCCACGGGGCGGGCTGTCTAGCCATAAGAGCGAGCTTAGCTCGAAGTTGAATCCGGCGCGGAGCGAGCCTTTCGGGCTCGCTCCCGCTGATTGTTGAGCCCCGGCGATTCGACTTTAGAGCGGCGAAAAGAGGAACCGGTAGAAAGGATCTTCAAACATGAAACTGGCGAAAGCCCCACCCGTCGTCTCCGACATCAACGTCACCCCCATGGTCGACGTAATGCTCGTGTTGCTCATTATCTTCATGGTCATCACGCCTATGTTGTCCAAAGGCGTTCAGGTGAACATGGTCAAGACGCACAACGACGTCAAGTTACAAGAAGCCGACCGGGAAGACGCCATCATTATTGCCGTCACTCGCGACGGTAAAGTGTTCGTAAGTCCCGGCAACACCATGATGCAAGTAGATCAACTGCCGCAGAAGGTCAAGGACCTGCAGCAGAACCGCTCCGACAAAACCGTCTATCTGCGAGCCGATGCGCGGGCGCGCTTCTCAAGCGTCACCGACGTGATCGACGCGCTGCGCAGCGATGGCGTAGATACGCTCGGTCTTTTGACGGAAGCGATCCAGGACAAGAATAGAAGAAGCTTAGGTCTGTAATCTAAAAGGGAAGAGGGTCGAACTCTATGGCAATGGCAGTGGGTGGCTCCGGAGGAGCCAAGGCGGATATAAACGTTACGCCGCTCATCGATGTATTGCTGGTGTTGTTAATCATCTTCATGGTCATCACGCCTTTGACGCCGCACGGCTTGGATACGCTGGTGCCTCAGCCGCCGCCGCCGAATACGCCTCCTCCTCCTCCCGATCAGGACCCCACGGTCGTGGTCGAGGTGAAGAAGGATCAGAGCATCGAAATCAACGGCCAACCCGTGTCGGAAAAAGATCTGACGACGCGCCTCGAAGATATCTTCAAGACGCGCGCCACCAAGGTCGTCTTCGTCAAAGGCGATCCCGATCTCGATTACCGCTACGTGGCGCAAGCCATCGATGACGCAAAGGGCGCCGGCTTGGACAAAGTTGGTATCATGACGCCCAAGGTTGAGGCTGGGCAGTAGAATCGATTTGTTCAGGAGAGAGTCCGGACATGCAAAGGTCTAAGTGGTTGACATCGGCGTTGTGCGCCGGCCTGGTGTTTCTAACTGCGAGTTGCGCCAAGCTGCAATCCCGCGACGAGATGAATAAAGGCGTTCAGGCATATCGCAATAATAAGTATGTCGACGCCGTGAATCACTTCAAGCAAGCCGTCCAACTGGATCCCTCGAATCAGAACGCCCAGTTATATCTTGCGACCTCTTACATGATTCAGTGGGTGCCGGGCGCCGATTCTCCCGACAATAAGAAGAACTACGACGCCGCCCAGTCCGAATTCCAAAAGGTCCTCAAAACCGATCCGAAGAACGGCCTTGCGCTGGCCTCCATGGCGTCCATGGCGTATAACTCCGCCACGGCCGGCACGCAGGAGAAGAAAGTGTCGGCCCTCGAACAAGCCAGAACTTGGAACCAGCGCCGCATAGAGGTGGACCCAAAGAACCCCGAGCCTTACTATTACCTCGGCGTCATCAATTACGATGAAGCCTACCAGCCCATCGTCAGCGCTCGCGTCGCGGGTAAAATGGCCTCTACCGACCCCGGTCCTATCAAAGACCCTAAGGTTCGCGCCGACCTCAAGGGCAAGTATGAAAAATTAATCGACGACGGCATTCAAGATCTCAAGGACTGCCTCGCCCACGACAAAGAAAACGAAGACTCCATGTCTTATATCAATCTCCTCTATCGCGAGAAGGCCAACATTGAGGACTCGCCCGATCAGGCGAAGGCCGATATCGCCCAGGCCGAGGATTGGTTCAACAAGGCCATGGACATGAAGCGCATCAAGGCCACTCGCACTCCTAAGAAGACCGAGGCCAGCTAGCGCGCGCGCTGCTTCTCTGTTTTTCCTGATATTCAGCCGTCGGCGGGAACTGCGCTATCATGGGGGTAGTTCTTTCCCCGCCGCAAGAAACTCCGTCTACGTTTGGACATCTTGTTTCGGCCTGGAACTCGCTTCCAGATCCGCGCTGGCGCCCTGTCTGCTCCCCCCACGTGAGTGTTTGATCACATGAGAGGAGAAACATCACCAATGAAACTGTTCCACACGCTTGGCGCGATCGGCTTGCTTGCATTCGCGGCCGTATCGCCTGCCGCTGTCATAGCGGATTCGATGCGGGTTCACGTTCCCTTTGCCTTCGTTCTCGCCGGCCAGGACTTCGCTCCCGGCGATTACGTCGTGCAAGAAACCGACTCCGGAATTGTCACGGTGCAGGGCTCCGGAAAAGCCGCCCTCGCCCTTAGCTTTCCTTTGGCTTCGGCGCCCGGTATAGCGCCCGGCCTGCGCTTTGCCAGGAGCGACCGGAAAGCCTACCTGGTGGGCATTCAACGCGACGAGATGTCGCGCGCCATCCCTTACCGCGCGCCCGTGCAGCATAGGCTGACCATCTCGCGGCAGTAACTTCAACCGGCCCCATTTCGCGCAGGCCCCGTCCGCCTGCCGCGCCGGGGGCGCTCATTTCAAGAAATACGTCCGATACAACGTGTCCCGCTGTTTGGGAATAAACCCCGCGTCCCGAATCAGCCGCCGCAGTTGCTCTTCCGTCGCGCGGTGATGCGTGCCCGCCGCCGAGACCACGTTCTCTTCGATCATGATGCTGCCCACGTCGTTGCCGCCGAAGCGCAGCCCGAGCTGGCACACCTTCAGCCCCGGCGTCACCCACGACGCCTGCACATTCAAAATGTTGTCGAGATAGATCCGCGAAAGCGCCAGCATCTTCAGATACTCCACCGCCGTCGCCTCCTGCTTCACAAACCGCCCGAGCGACGTATATTCGCGCTGGAAGAACCAGGGGATGAACGCAGTGAACCCGCCCGTGTCTTCCTGGATCTGCCGCACGATGTCGAAGTGATTCATGCGCTGCTCGATCGTCTCGCCAGTTCCGAACATCATGGTCGCCGTCGTCCGCATCCCCAGCGCATGCGCCGTCCGGTGCACGTCGATCCAATCTTGCGTCGAACACTTCAGCCTGCTGATGCGATGGCGCACCGCCTCGTCCAGGATCTCCGCGCCGCCGCCCGGAATGGAATCGAGCCCGGCGTCTCTCAGCCGCGCGATCGTGTCGCGCAGCGATAGCCCGCTCACCTCCGCGATGTTGATCAGCTCCGGCGCCGAAAAGCAATGGGACCAGATATCGAACCGCGACTTAATGGTCCGCAGCAGATCCTCGTACCACTCGATCTTCAAGTCCGGATGCAGCCCGCCTTGCATCAAGATGCCCGTGCCGCCCAGGTCCACAGTCTCCTGAATCTTCGCGAGAATCGCTTCCTTCGGCAGAATGTAGCCTTCCTGGTGCCCCATCGGCCGGTAGAACGCACAGAAGCTGCAATATTCGGTGCAGAAATTCGTGTAGTTGATGTTGCGGTCGATGATGTAACTGACGATGCCCTCCGGATGCAGCCGCTTGCGCACCGCGTCGGCTTCCATTCCCAGGCCCACCAGGTCGTCGCTCCGGAACATGTCTATCGCCTGCTCGCGTGTAATCATAGCTCGGCAGCCACTGTTTTTAAATTTGCAAGTCGCAGGAACGTTTCCAATCCCGCCTCCTCTTCCGGTCCCAGCTCGTATCGGATATGCTGCCGCAAGTAGCGGTCCGCGAGCGCCTCCGGAACGCCATGCGCCATCGAAACCGCTTCCACGATCTCGCTCAATCGATTGCGCCCGAATTCATAGGAGCCGCGAACCAGTCGCTCCAGCTCGCCCGTTCGCCGGCCCGCTTTGCCTGCCCACGCCGCGAATACCATCGGCAGCCCGGTCAACTCCAGCCACTCCGCGCCCAAATCCAAACACGCAAACGGCAGCTCTTCCGGATTCAAGCGCAGCGCCGGATCGCCGATAACCAGCGCCGCGTCGGCCTCCGACAGCATGTCTTCGATCACCGGCGCCCTCGCCGAGATCTCCGGCTCTGCGCCGTAGCGCTCTCGCAAGATCACTCGCGCCAGTTGCACCGATGTCCGTGAGCTTGCATCCGCGCAAAGCGTCCGAATCCGTCCCCACGGCACGCGTGAAAACAAGAGAATGCTGCGCACCGGCCCCCGGCACGCGATCCCTATTCCCGGTATCGTCTCCAGTTGCTGCCGCGCGATCTCGGCCACTGGCGCCAGCCCCAGATCCACCGCGCCTTGCTCCACCTGCTGCGCGCACACCGAGGGAATCGAGAAAGACAATTCCACTTCTTCCCGCTCGCGTCCGTGCAGCATGCCCCACACCAGCGGAACCGTGTTGAGATAACTGACCGCGCTTATTCGCGCCTGTTGTCGTAAGATCAACCTCCAGTGTATCTGGGGATCGGTCTCGCTAGTTTCAACCGCTCTGCCCGATATCCGTATATCCTAACCATGAGGATAGCTTCTCACCATGCGCGCGCTTCTATTCGCTTGCTCCATCGGCTTGGCGGTCGTCGCATCCGCCCCCGCCGGCAACGTGAACGTGGCTGATTTCCCCCTTCGTGTTCACCTTTTCCAAGTCAGCCAGCATTCTCACTATTACCGCGGACAGATGGATTTCGTCGATGGCGAGGGCCGCGCCAACCTTTACGAGAACTCCGAAGCGCGCGGCTTCGATTACTCTTTCCGCTGCGGCGAACGTCTCATGACCTCATCCGGCTTCGAGACTTATTTGGCCCGCTGGAAGAAGCCGGGCAGGGAATTGGAATTGGTGCTTCCCGTCATGGGCAATCCCAACGCGGCAAAATCCTGCTCGCTCAAAGTGGAGTTGAAAAATTCGGTGTACTTGCGTCACAATGGCTCGCTCGAACAGGAGCCCGTAGCGGCTTACAAAGCCTGGATGGAAAAGCATCAGTACGATCCCGAGCACGGCAGAAACGAGCCCGTGAATCTGACTCCCGCCACGGCGAACGGCGCAACCAGCCCACCGTAACCTTCAGGCCGTCGCCGGATCTTTCAATCCCGCCTCTTCAAAACCCTTCCGGCGCAGCACGCACGAATCGCACCTTCCGCACGCGCGGCCTTCGGCGTCCGGCTCGTAACAGCTTCGCGTCAATCCAACATCCACGCCCAACTCCACCGCCCGCCGCACAATCCGCGCCTTCGACATCTCAATCAGCGGCGTGCGAATCGATATCTTCGTATCGCCTTGCCCGCCCGCCCGCGTTGCCAGATTCGCCATCGTCTCAAACGCGCGAATAAACTCCGGCCGGCAATCCGGGTAACCCGAATAGTCGATCGCATTCACGCCAATAAATATGTCTGCCGCGCCCGTCACCTCCGCGTACGCCAGAGCGAACGACAGGAAAATGGTATTGCGCGCCGGAACATACGTCACCGGAATGCCTGCCTGCATGGCGGCTGGGTCCCGGTCTTTCGGCACCTCGATATCGCTCGTCAGCGCCGACCCGCCGAACGCCCGCAAGTCGATCTTCACTATCCGGTGCTCCCGCGCGCCTAGCTGCTCCGCCATATGCCCCGCCGCTTCCAGCTCCACCCGGTGCCGCTGCCCGTAATCGAACGAAAGGCAGTAACACTCATAGCCCGCTCGCCGCGCAATCGCCAGGCAGGTCGCCGAATCCAATCCGCCGCTCAACAAGCAAACAGCTCGCCGCGCTCCCTTCATGAATCTCCGCGCGTTCCCTCAACCGTCGCCTCCAGCCCACCCTCGTGCAGCCTCACGTGAATTCGCTCGCCCGCCGCAGTCTCGCCGGCCGAACGCAAAATCCGCTTCTCTGAATCGGAAACAATCGCGTATCCGCGCCCCAGCACTGCCAGTGGGCTCAATTGCTCCAGCCGCGCCTGCAGCCCCTCCTGCCCCCGCCGCGCCCGCCACAATTGCGCCTCCACGCTTTTCAAGAGTCGGCCGCGTAGCAGCTCTTCGCGATGCCGGTTTCGCGCAAACCGCAGCCGCAGATCCGTTGCCTGCAACCGCCGCGCCAGCTCCGACGCCCGCCTTCGCTGAGCCTCCAACATCCGCTGCGCCGCCTGCCGCAACTGATATTCCCAATCGTCGACCCGCTGCGCCCGCCGCGCCACCGCCCGATGCACCACCGCAGCCGCCCGCTCCGTCCCCCTCTGATGCAGATCCCGCGAGCATGCAACCAGCCGGTACCTTATCGCCTGCAGCGCCTTGGTCCGGCACGCCGCAATCTGCTCCAGCAAACTCTCGCGCGTGCAGATCACAATCTCCGCCGCCGCCGAAGGAGTCGGCGCGCGATAATCCGCCACAAAGTCCGCGATCGTGAAATCCGTCTCGTGCCCGATCGCCGAAATCACCGGCGTCTTCGACGCCGCAATCGCCCGCGCCACCGCCTCTTCGTTGAACGTCCACAGGTCTTCGAGCGAGCCGCCCCCGCGCGCCACAATCGTCACCTCCGCCCACTCGCTCGCGCTGAAGAACTCGATCCCGCGGCACACCTGCTCAATCGACCCCTCGCCCTGCATCTGTGCCGGAAACAATCGCACGTGCAAGCCCTGGAACCGCCGCTCCAGCACGTGCAGCATATCGCGAATCACCGCCCCGCCCGCCGAACTCACAATCCCGATCCGCCGCGGCAGCGCCGGGAGCGCCCGTTTCCGGCTCTGCTCGAACAAACCCTCCTCCGCCAGCTTGCGCTTCAACTGCTCGAAGGCCAATTGCAAAGCCCCCGCGCCCTGCGGCTCCAGCAGCTCCACGATCAACTGGTACTCGCCGCGCGCCTCGTACACCTCCAGGTTGCCGCGCGCCATCACCGCCAGCCCATCCTGCGGCTTGAACCGCGCAAACCGCGCCGCGCCCCGGAACAGCGCGCACCTGATCTGGCTCTCTCCGTCCTTCAACGAAAAATAATGATGCCCGCTCGGCGCGAGCCGACAGCCCGAGATCTCGCCCACCACCCAGATGTTCCGAAACGCCGCCTGGAACACCTCTTGCACCGCGGTGTTCAATTCGCTCACTCGGAAAACCTTGCGCGCCGCTTCGAGCGACAGCTTCAATTGACCTTTGTCCGTCTCCGTCCTCGCCGCCATCTTTACCTTCAGTTTCCAACATCTGTGTGTTACGTCCGTCTTACTCGATGCGCTATTCTAACGAGTTGCCGGGTAAACTCGGCGCCCTCGTCGTCGCCCTAAAGCCCCAGCCTCAATTCAGACCTATTGGAGAGTGCCTTTGACCCCTCAAGAAGCCTTGGACTTCGCTAAGAAGAACGACGCCCGCCAGGTAGACCTGCGCTTTACAGATCTCCCCGGACTCACCCAACACATCTCGTATCCCATCAGCATGCTCAGCGAGGATTCCTTCGAGGACGGCTTCGGCATCGACGGCTCCAGCATCCGCGGCTGGGCCGCCATCAACGAGAGCGACATGCTCATCGTCCCCGAGCCCTCGACCGCCTTCCTGGACCCCTTCAGCGAAACCCGTACTCTCGTCATGCTCGGCGACATCATCGATCCCATCACCCGCCAGCACTACGACCGCGATCCCCGCTGGATCGCCAAGAAAGCCGAGATGTTTCTGCAAAACAGCGGCATCGCCGATACCGCCTTCTTCGGCGCCGAAGCCGAGTTCTTCATCTTCGACAACATCCGCTTCGATCAGAACCAGCACAGCGGCTTTTACTTCATCGATGCCGAAGAGGGCCGCTGGAACTCCGGCCGCGAGAACAACAACCTCGGCTACCGTCCCCGCTATAAAGAAGGTTATTTCCCGGTTCCCCCCACCGATCACTACCAGGATCTGCGCAGCGAAATGGTCGCCACCATGATCGAGTGCGGCCTCACCATCGAGTGCCACCACCATGAAGTCGCAACCGGCGGCCAATGTGAAATCGATCAGCGCTTCGACACGCTCGTCAAATCCGCCGACAACATGACGTTGTACAAGTACATCGTGCGCAACGTCGCGAACCAGTATGGCAAGACCGTGACTTTCATGCCCAAGCCGTTATTCGGCGATAACGGAAGCGGCATGCACACTCACCAGAGCCTGTGGTCGGGCGGCAAGCCTCTCTTTGCCGGCGACAACTACGCGGGCCTCAGCCAGACCGCGCTCCATTACATCGGCGGCCTGTTGCGCCACGCGCGCGCTCTCTCGGCCATCATCGCCCCCACCACCAATAGCTATAAGCGCCTGGTGCCCGGCTACGAAGCCCCCGTCAATCTGGCCTATTCGCGCCGCAACCGCTCCGCCGCGGTTCGCATCCCGATGTACTCGAACAACCCCAAGGCCAAGCGCGTCGAGTTCCGTCCGCCCGATGCTTCCTCGAACCCCTATCTCGCTTTTGCCGCCATGATGATGGCCGGCCTTGATGGCGTCGTCAATAAGATCGACCCGGGCGAGCCGCTCGATAAAGACATCTACGATCTCACCCCGGAGGAGATGAAGAAGGTTCCCTCCATGCCAGCCTCGCTCGACGAAGCCCTCACCTGTCTCGAAGAAGATCACGCCTTCCTCACCAAAGGCGACGTCTTTTCGGAAGAATTAATTGAAACTTTTGTCTCGTACAAACGCAAGTCGGAAGCCGAAGCCGTTCGTCTTCGCCCGCATCCTTACGAATTCGCTTTGTACTACGACATCTAGACCGGTCTCAACCGCGAAAAGATTACCACCCTCCAAGGGCGCCATCCTTTCCCCAAAATTGCGGGCGCGGCATAAGCGCCCGCGCCTCAAGCCTTTAACGCATCGCACCCGTTTTCCGCGCTCAACGGCCCCAATCGTGCTCTCAACGGTAGCGAGGAGATTATGCACGGCAACTTTTCGAAAGCGTTAGGCGGGGCGGTTCTGTCCGGCGTCCTTCTGTTTGGCGGAGGGCTTCAGGCTGCGGTGTTTCAAAACAGCGCTCCCGATAATACACGCGCCAATCGCGACACATCCCAACCCACCGCCGATCAGGGCAAGAACAACATGTCCGATCGGGATCTTGAAAAGAACATCAGGCGCGAGGTGGTTAAGGATAAGTCTCTGTCCACTTACGGCAAGAACGTGAAAATTGTCGCCCAACATGGCACGGTCACTCTTCGCGGTCCCGTTCACTCTGAGGATGAAAAACGAGCCGTCGAAGAACATGCCCGCAAGTATGCAGGCGATGGGCACGTCAACAACGAAATTACTGTAAAGGGCGATCGCACCTAGATCGCGAACGACTCATTGAAAAGAGGAGAAAAAGCAATCATGGCAGGAAAAAACACGGTAGTTTACGGTATCTGTGGGAATCGCGCGCTGGCGGAGACGGCAGTGGATCAGCTGCTTGCCAACGGATTCCGGAACGAAGACATCTCGGCGCTCTTGCAGGACAATGTCGGCACCAAGGATTTCGCTCATGAAAAGGCGACCAAAGCTCCCGAAGGCACCACCACCGGCGCCGTCGCGGGCGGTGTCGTCGGTGGAACGCTGGGGCTGCTCGCCGGAATCGGCGCGCTTGCTATCCCTGGTGTTGGCCCGCTAATCGCGGCAGGTCCCATCATGGCCACTCTCGCCGGTGTCGGAGCGGGAGGTGTTACCGGTGGCATCATCGGAGCCCTTGTCGGCATGGGTATTCCCGAATACGAAGCCAAGCGCTACGAGGGCCGCATCAAAGAAGGCGGCATTCTCATCTCGGTCCACTGCGATAACAGCGACTGGGTTGGCAGAGCCAAGGACATCCTCAAGCAGAATGGCGTCGAGGACGTTTCTTCAACCGGCGAAAGCTCGGCCGATTACGCCAAGACCGACAAGCCGCTGCACAGCGCAACCACTGTCCGATAAGCGAAACGCGGTTCGACAAACACCAAGGCCTCCCGGCGCGCGCCGCGGAGGCCTTTCTCTTTTCCAGCCTCGCCCCGTACCCTTACTCGCTCGCCTTGCAAACTCCCTTTCCGTTGCACTATCCTGACTGAAGTCGAAATTCAGCCGCAATCCGGGAGTTTCCGTTTTGAAGACGCTCGCGCTCTCTTTGTCCTTTCTCGTATTTGCCGGAGTCACCGCCGCCGCCGACAGCCCCCAGCTAAGCGCCGACGAGCATCGTATCCTCGAAACCAGCCCTGCTGTCGTTTTCATTCAGGTCTGGTATACCGGCGTCATCCAGTTCGCCGGCCACGAGCCCCGCGAATTCGTGAAGCTCACTTCCACCGGCACCGGTTTCCTCTACCGCCCCGACGGCTACATCATCACCAACGCCCACGTCGTCCAGGACGCCAATATTAAGGATGAAACCGCCCGCAACCACCGCATGGGCCGCGTCGTCGAACAGGCCAAGCTGTTCATCAAGCAGAATCAGATTCGCGACCGCGTCGCCGGTCTCGATACAACTGCTCCGCACTTCGAAATCTTCCTGAACAACCACACCAGCTACACGGGCGAAATCAAGGTCTATAGCGATCCTTCCTTCGTCAATAACGGTAAAGACATCGCGATCATCAAGATCGACGCCAACAACCTACCCACCGTCAAACTCGGCAACTCCGACGACGTGCATGTCGGCGAACCCGTCGAAGTCATCGGCTACCCCGGCGTCGCCATGAACTCCGAAATCATCAGCAAGCAATCGGAGCTGGTTCCTTCCGTCACGAACGGCCACCTCTCGGCCGTCAAAGTCGACTATAAAGGCACGCCCGTCCTGCAATCGGACGCCGCCATCACCCATGGCAACAGCGGCGGCCCCGCCTTCGATCCCGATGGCAAGGTCATCGGAATCGCCACCTATGGAAACGAGGAGCAAATCGCAGGCTTCAACTTCTTCGTTCCCATCAATACCGCGCTCGAATTCGTCCGCCAGGCCGGCGCCGAGCCCCAGTCCGGTGAGTTCGATAAGACCTGGGCCAACGCGCTCGACGCCTATCAGCAGGGCGATTGGGGATCGGCCCATCGCCTCCTCGCGGACGTGCTCTCCATGATGCCAAACCAGCCCGATGCTGCGCGGCTCGAAAATGTCGCGGCGCACAATGAGCGCAATGAAACGTCCTTCGATCGCATGCGGCGGGGCGGTGGCGCGTTGCTGTGGCCCATCGTCGGAATCGTCGTCGTCCTAATCCTCGCGCTCATCGTCTGGCGCATGGCCGCTTCCCGCAAGCCGGTTCTTGCCACCGCCGGAGGTCCGCCCATCCCGCCGCCCCACTTCGCAACCGCTCCGCCTCCGTCGGCGCCGGCCGCCGCGCCCGCGCCTGCTCCCACCAAGGTTCTGCCGCCCTCTTCTCCCGCTTCCTCTTCGCAGGCCTTTGGCGTTTTGCAGGTAACAGCCGGCGTGCTGAACGGAAATCGCTTCCCGGTGCCCAAGGCCGGAGTTCTCATCGGCCGCGACTCCGCCAAATGCAACATCGTCATCGCCGATGACACCGTCTCCAAGGAACACGCCTGGGTCGTCCCCGTCGACAACGAAGTCGTGGTCATCGATCGCGGCTCCTCCAACGGCACCTACCTCAACTCGACCGACTCCCCGCGCATCAATAAAGTGGCCCTCAAGAATGGCGACCGCATCTTCATCGGAAAAAAAGGCGCCGCCGTGCTGACCTATTTCAGTTAATCGGAAAATAGACAATCATGCCCAAATTCTGCAGCAACGGCCACCAGATGGAAGATTCCTGGGAGATCTGCCCTTACTGTCAGCGCACCGGGTACCAGACCACCGGCGCGGGCGCCGCGAAAACCCGCCTGGAGGTCGATAGCATCCTCGCCTCCAAAGCCGCCGCCCCCACTCCGTCCGCGCGCAAGACCGTGCTCCTGACCGACCGCCAGCCCAAGCGCGATCTCGTCGGCTGGCTCGTCGCGATCGATGGCGAACAGAAGGGCGAGGACTTCCGTCTCCGCGACGGACAGAACTCGATCGGCTCCGCTGCCGATTCCGACATCGTTCTCCGCGACGAAACCATCTCCGGCAAACACGCCAGCCTGCGTTACAAGGACGGCTGCTTCTTTCTCACCGATCTCGATTCCACCAACGGCAGCTTCCTCAACAGCGCCTCCAATCCCATCGCGCGCGAAGAGCTGCACGACAACGATCTCATCCGTCTCGGCGCCGTTACGTTGAAGTTCAAAGCGCTCTGATCGTCGCTCGCCCCGCCCGCCATGCCAGTCCGCTCCGACATCGAGCTTGCCAACCTCACCGACGTAGGCTGCGTGCGTCCTGAGAACGAAGATTACTACTGCTACTTCGAACCCGAATCCGACGAAGAGTTCGAACGGAAAGGCCGCCTTCTGGCGGTTGCCGACGGCATGGGCGGCCACGCCGGCGGCCAGGTTGCAAGCGGTCTGGCCGTGGACGCCCTCCGCGAGGTCTTCCTAGACGGCGGGACATCCGATCCGCGCCCGCTCCTCGTCGAAGCATTCGGCCGCGCGCAGCAATCCATTCTCGCCGCAAGCGACGCTCGCCCCGAGCTGAACGGCATGGGCACCACCTGCACCGCCGCCATCGTACGCGGCCATCAACTCGATTACGGCCACATCGGCGATAGCCGCCTGTACCTGGTGCGCGCCGGGCAAGCTCACCAGCTCACCGAGGATCACTCGCTCGTGAACCAGCTCGTCAAGAGCGGCGCGCTCGCCGCCGAGGAAGCCGAAACCCATCAGGAGCGCAACGTCCTCACCGCCGCTCTCGGCATGCGCTCGCCGCAAGCCAGCGCCGATTTCTCGCATTCCCCCGTCGCCCTTGAGCCGCACGATCTCGTCATTCTCACCAGCGACGGCCTCCACGGCCTCGTCTCGGCCGAGGAAATTGCCGCCGCCACTTATGGCCAAACCCCTTACGAAGCCTGCCGCGCTCTCGTGGATCTCGCCAAAGCGCGCGGCGGTCCTGACAACATCACGATCCAAATTCTCAAGATCCTGCCCGACGCCCACCCGGCGACTCAAATCGAATGACACCTCGAAAGGAACATCATGATCGGCGCCACGATTGACGGCTACCTCATTCAGGAAAAGCTCGGTGAAGGCGGAATGGGCACTGTCTACCGCGCCCTCGAAGTGAACCTCGAACGTCTGGTCGCCATCAAAGTTCTCAACGCCGATCTTGCCCACGACGCTTCCATCGCCGAGCGCTTTCGCGCCGAGGCCCGCGCCCAGGCCAATCTCAACCACGCCAACATCGCCACTCTCTACAACTTCCTGATCTCGCAGAACAGCGCCATGATGGTCATGGAATACGTCGATGGCGAATCCTTCCAGCAGATGGTCGATCGCCGCGGTCCCATCCCCGCCCAGGAAATAATTCCGCTCTTCCGCCAGGCCCTGCTCGGTCTCGGCGCCGCCCACCGCCAGGGCATCGTGCATCGCGACATCAAGCCGAGCAACATCATGCTCAATAAGGCCGGCATCGTGAAGGTCATGGATTTCGGCATCGCCAAAGCCCTGGGCGCCAATCGCGGCCTCACCCGCACCGGCATTCAGGTCGGCACCGTCTTCTACATGTCCCCCGAGCAGGTCAAAGGCGAGCGCGTCGACATTCGCTCCGACATCTACGCCCTCGGCGTCACGCTCTATGAGATGCTCACCGCTCACGTGCCTTTCTCGGCCAACAGCGATTTTCAGGTCCTGACCGATCACGTGAACACCGCTCCGCCGCTGCCTACCCGCTTTTACCCCTACATCCCGAAGGGCATCGAAAACATCGTGCTCAAGGCCCTCGAAAAGCATCCCGACGACCGCTTTCAAACGGTCGAGGAATTCGGCGCCGCGCTCGAACATCCCCAAGCCTGGGAAGGCTACGTCCCAAAACTCAGCGCCGTCGCTCCCCCTGTGCCGCCTCCCGGCAGCGATCGCACGCGCCTGGGTTCCAGCGTCTCCATCCCGCTGCCCGTTTCCGCTCCGCCTCCCGCTGCCGTCACCCCTGTCCCTTCTGCGCCAATCGAGGCTCCCGCTCCCACTGCGCCTGCGCGCTCCCGCCGGCCGTCCATCGCACCCAAGTGGATCGCCGCCGCTGCCCTCGCCCTGCTGCTCGTGATCTCGGCCCTCGCCTATATCGCCATGCGGCCCAAACCCGCGCCGCCGGCGTCCAAAACCACCATCGCCCAGTCCGCGGCAATCCCCTCGCCCGCGACTCCCGAGCCCGTCGGCGCCACTCCGGCCTCTACCGCGACGCTCGCTCCGCCGCCTCCCGATTTGAACCCGCCTGCCACGGGCCAGCCCGCCGCTTCTGCCCAGGCGACATCCAGCACCCCCGCGCCCCGTCGGCGCCGCTCAACAGATACCACCGCCACCGCTCCGCCTCCAACCCAAACCACGGCCACCGTCGCGCCCCCGCCTGCTCCGGTCGCCGCGCCTGCCCCGGCGCCCACGCCTGCTGCCGCCGAGATCGTAATCCCTGCCGCCACCCAGGTCACCGTGCGCTTAATCGGTCCCATCAACGGCGATACCGCCCAACCCGGCCAAGTCTTCCCCGCCAGCATCGATAGCCCCATCGTCGTGCAAGGCAAGCCCGTTGTCCCCCGCCTCGCCAATGCGCAGGTGCGTCTCGTCGGGGCCAGCAAGGCCGGCCGTTTCGCCGGAAGCGCCAAGCTGGATTTGCAGCTCGCCAGCTTTACCATTGACGGCCGCAGATACCCGGTTCAAAGCGCGGTCTATGAAGCGGAAAGCGGCGCGCGCGGAAAACGCACAGGTAAGTTCGCCGGCATCGGAGGAGCGCTCGGCGCCGTGGTGGGAGGCATAGAACACGGCGGAAAAGGCGCTCTGGCCGGCGCCGCTGCCGGGGGCGCTGCCGGAAGCGGCGCCGCCGGACTCACCGGAGATCGCGCCCTCGAACTCCCCGCCGAATCGCGCCTCAGTTTCACTCTGCAAGCTCCTATCACCGTCCTTTCCGCCGCACAATGAGCCCTCCAATCACAAAGCCTGCGAGGCCCTTGGGGGCCTAGCCCCGCCCACCCGGCCTCTCCCGGAGTGATTTGAGCAAAGAAGTAGATACTACCTTAAATTCAGTAAGAACCGCGATGGAGCAGTGTAGCTAACGATGCTAGCTGGTTGGAGAGCGATATCTTTCCCACCTGCTCAATAGCGGAACGTTCCACAGGAATGCTCTCGCGACCCTCTGCGAGTGTTATCACTAAACCGCAAAGGCACACGATGGCGACCACTTGTCCCACCAGACGCGCTAAGTGATACGCAACTTGCGCGCTAACCGATAAATGCAGAAGGCTCATTGCAAGTCCAGCTAAAATCAGAGAAGGTCCCCAATAGAGGAGGCCAAAAACGGCTAAGTAGAGTGGAAGGTAGTTGGTCTTGAGCTTTCCCTGTTCTTTATTCCGCTGAGAAGAGGGCAGTCTATGGAGGATGAAGGTTACCATGCGAGACCAACACCAAAAAGATACGAGGGTCAGTACAACTGATAAAGCCAATTGGTCATTGGACAGTTCCGGGTGTCGTACAAACAGCAGGGCCAAGAAAAGCGCGCCTAGAGTGCCAATAAATAACACCTCCTTGCTGAATATCTTGAGGAGACCGACCGAAAGGACCCTTGATGAGATTGTAAGGGCGTGCAATAGCGTAGGATTCCTTTTCATTCTCTGCCCTTCTTCCATATTAAGACTCCGGTCTGCGCTTGTGTTTGAACCTAGGCCGTTCTTCCCATGCCAAATCCCAAAGAGCCCTGACTATCAAAAAGCCAAATACGCTTACGCTGACAATTTCTAAATATCGGCTTGCCTGGGGGAATCCTTTGGCGATGTACTTCGCAAACACAACACCGACGACGTAGTGCATCAGCATGTAAAGAATTAGACGAAAAGCCGTAAGACACACTACAAAAGCCGATTTGGTTTGACGGCGAATCCAAGGAGGAACCAGTTGCCAAAGGCCGACAAGCACCTGTCTTACGGCAGCTTCAGAAGCGGACGGCTCAGACGGCTGTTCGGGAACGGGCGTCGGAGCGGTACTCATTGATGCGAAACCCAATATATATCAACTGTGTGGATGGTGGGCCGCAAGTCGAGCCAATGCTGGGCCGTCGCTGTCATCAACACACGTCCCAGAGCCCGTGAAACCATCCGCCGCAGGCCGTCTCTGTTTCCACCGACCCCAGTACTCATCGCCGAACTCAATGCAAGCAAACGACTAGCCCTACATTAAAGCAAGTTTAATGTGAACTTCAGGACTCCTTCACCCGTAATTTGAGACTATACTCAGTGAAGCACCAAGTGCTACCACTCAGTAGTAAACAAGGAGATATCCCTAAATGAAGAAGATCATGATCGCCGCCCTCGGCCTGTCGCTGCTCCCCGTCTCTGCAGTTCTCGCTCAGAACACCTCTACCGCGAGCACCGACACCAACACCATGAAGAGCACCAAGAAGTCCAAGAAGCACAAGAGCACCAAGGGCTCTTCGGACACCATGAGTTCTACGACCAGCACCGCTACCAGCAGCAAGTAACTTGCTCACCGGTGTGTCCGGTCAGTTTTGGCGCGGTTTCGAGCCTGTCTGCTCTGAAGCCGCGTTTCTTTTTTCTAGAGTCTCCGCCGCTGCAACCTCCGCCGTTTCCCTCCGGCTCGCCTCCCGCCGCAGCTCCAGAATCAGCATCATCACCTGCATCTCAATCTGATCCCGCACGGCAACGTACACCTCTTCGGGCCGCCCGATAGGGTCCTCCACGTTCCAGGTGCGAACCTCCATCGGCGGCCGCCCTGGCAGCTTGCTCCCGCTCATGTTCACGATCAGGTCGAAGCTCCGCACCGGCACCGAATTCAGGTTCTTCGGAGACTGAGTGTCGATGTTGATGTTCTTGGCCTCCATTACCTTCTTTGTCAGAGGCTGCACGATACTCGCCGGCGAAAGCCCAGCGCTCGCCGCTTCCATCACGTCCGACCCATACCTGCGCGCAAATCCTTCCGCCATTTGGCTGCGGCACGAATTGCCAATGCACAGGAACAGCACTCGCTTCATCTGGTCCAGTTTAGCGGAGCTTCAGGCCGCTCTCTTTACCTTCTCGACGAACCGCCGGTGAATACGAACGTCCCGCCCCAGCTCCGGATGAAACGTCGCCGCCAGGTGTCTGCCTTCCTCGATCAGCACCGGGTCTTCCATGTATTTCCCCAGCACCTTTGCCTCGGGTCCCACCTGCCGGATAATCGGCGCGCGAATGAAAACCGCTTCCGACGGCTCGCCCTCTAAATCGATATCGACGATCCGGCTGTCGATCTGCCGCCCATACCCGTTGCGCTCGACCGTCGCATCCATCAGCCCCAGCGATTCCTGCCTCGGATTCAAGACTTCCTTCGCCAGCAGAATCGCCCCCGCGCAGGTCCCGAATATCGGCTTCCTCGCGCCGAACTCTTTCAGCGGTTCGAACAGCTTCTCCTCGTGCAGCAGCTTCAGCATGGTCGTGCTCTCGCCCCCCGGTAGAATCAACCCGGCAACCGCCTCCAACTCCGCCGCCGTGCGAACCTCCACCGCTTCGCCGCCCGCGCGCTCGATCGCCCTCCGATGCGCGTCGAAATCGCCCTGCAGCGCCAGTACGCCAATCTTCGGCCCCACCCCCGCGCCCTCTACCATCCGCGCGTCTGCATCAGCTCGCCTTCGGGCATCTTCGAAATTTCGAGCCCCGGCATCGCCTCGCCCAGTTCCTCGCTTGCCTCCAGCAGCTTAACCGGATCGCGGTAATACGTCGCAGCCTTCACGATCGCCTTCGCCCGCGCTTCCGGATCGGAGGATTTAAAGATCCCCGAGCCCACGAACACCGCTTCCGCCCCGAGTTGCATCACCAGCGCCGCGTCCGCCGGAGTCGCAATCCCGCCCGCCGAAAAATTCGGTACCGGCAGCTTGCCATGCTGCGCTACGTATTCCACCAGCTCCAAGGGCGCCTGCAAGTTCTTGGCCTCATGCGCCAGCTCTTCTTTGCCGAGCACCGTCAGTTGCTTCATCTCCTTCACAATCGTGCGAATGTGCCGAACCGCCTCGACAATATTCCCGGAGCCCGCCTCGCCCTTGGTGCGGATCATGGCCGCGCCCTCGGCAATGCGCCTCAATGCCTCGCCCAGATTGCGCGCGCCGCAAACAAACGGAACCTTGAAGTCGTGTTTCGCCACATGGTGCTCTTCGTCCGCCGGCGTCAATACTTCGCTTTCGTCGATGTAATCCACGCCCAGCGCCTCTAGAATCCGAGCCTCCGTGAAGTGCCCGATCCGCACCTTCGCCATTACCGGAATCGACACCGCGCCCATGATGTCGCGAATGATCCGGATCTGCGACATGCGGGCCACCCCGCCTTCCTTGCGAATATCGGCTGGCACCCGTTCGAGCGCCATCACCGCGCACGCCCCCGCGCGCTCTGCGATCAAGGCATGCTCCCGGTTGACGACGTCCATGATCACGCCGCCTTTCAACATCTCGGCCAAGCCTACCTTCAAGCGAAACTGATCGTTTTGAAAGTTCATTCCGTTCTCCTTCTCTTCAAACTAATGCCGCCGCAGGCTCGAAACTGACTTGCGCCGCAGTCGCCGCCAACTGCTCAGCCGCCGCGTCTCCGATGATCCGTATGCCCCGCCGGATCTCCTCCTGCGTCAGGCCTCCAAAGCTGATGCGCAGCCCCCGCGCGTGCGCCCGCCGCACCGAAAAATACCGTCCCGGCACAAAACTCACGCCCCGTTCTTCGACTTTGCTCAACAGACCCTCGGCCGTCAACGGCTCCGGAAGCTCGATCCATAAACTCATGCCCCCTTCCGGCCGCGTAAACCGCGCGCCCGCCGGCAGATGCTTCCGGCACGCCGTCAACACCGCTTCCAGCCGCTCGCCGCCTTCGCGCCGCGTGCGGTCGATATGCTTTTCTAACTCCCCCGATTCGGCAAACCGCAGCAGCACCGCCTGCGAAAGCTGGTCCGAATGGAGATCGCTCAATTGCTTGGCATCCGCCAATCTCGCGATCACCGCTCGCGGCGCGATCGCCCAACCTACCCGCAGTCCCGGAAACGCCACCTTCGAATAGCTCCGCAGCAGGATCGTGTTCCCCGTCGCATCCAGCTCCTTCAGCGTGGGCAGCGTCTTTCCGCGATACCGCAGATCGCTATAGATATCGTTCTCAACCAGCGCCAGCCCGAAGCGCTGCGCCAACTCGACAATGCGCTCGCGATTCTCGAGCGAAATCGTCGCGCCCGTCGGATTCTGAAAACTCGGCGTCACCATAAGCGCTCGCGGCCGCTGCGTGCGAACCAGCTCTTCGAGCGCATCCACATCGATACCGTCTTCGGTCACCTGCGCAGGCAGTAGATTCACTTGCGCTCTCGCCAACACCCGCAGCAACCCGTGATACACGGGATCTTCCACCACAATCGCGTTCCCCGCCGGAGCAAACAATCGCGCCAGCAGATCCAGGGCCTGCTGGCATCCGTTGGTGACGATCAAATCGTCGCCCGCTCGCGCCACGCCTTCCGCCGCCGCCCGCTCCAGCAGATAGCGCCGCAGCGGTCCATACCCATGCGGCGACCCAAGCTGCAAAATTTCCGCCGCGTCCGCGCCTTCGATCGCCTGCTTGGCTAACCGCCGGAACTGCGCCACCGGGAAGCTGGCGCCCGCCGGCCGCGAGTTCGCGAAGTTGATCTCAACCTTCCGCCCCGATGGAGCGAATCCCTCTTCCATGGGCGCAAGAAGCGACTCCCAATCGGCCGCCACGTGCGCCTTCGCCCCGCGCTGCGCAACAAAGCTGCCGCGCCCCACATGCCCTTCTATCAGCCCGGCCTCTTCCAACTGTGCATACGCCGCCGAAACCGTCGTTCGGTTCAGTCCAAGTACGCCAGCCAATTCCCGCGTGGGAGGCAGTCTTTCGCCCGACGCAACCTCGCCCCGTTCGATCAGCTCGCTAATCTCATCCGCCAATTGCCGGTACAACGGCGTATCGGAAGCAGGATCGAGGTTCAGCCGGGATAAGGGGGACACCGGTCAGCAGTATACCAAATTGGACTGACGGGGCAGTCCAATCCTCCCCTGCTTATAATGAGGCGTGTTCCGGCTCGCTCTCGCGCTGCTGGCCTTCTCGCTCGAAGCCCTGCCGCAGTCCATCCCCCAGCTCGAAGCACAAGCCCGCCAACGCCTAGCCGCGCAAGACGCAAACGGCGCCCTCGCCCTCTATCAAAAACTCGCCGAACTCGCTCCCGCGTCCGCCTCCTACCAGGACCAAATCGGCTTCCTGCTCGCCGCCACCAACCGCGCCTCCGAAGCCATCCCTCACTTTGACCGCGCCACTCAGCTCGATCCCGCTCAAGCTCCCTCCTGGTACCACCTCGGCGTCGCCCAATGCCTGCTCCTGCAGTTCGGCCCCTGCATCAATGCGCTGAAGAAAGCCGTCTCTCTCGCTCCCGCCAACGCCGAGTACCGCTTCCATCTCGGTTCCGCCTACGTCGACGCCCACCAATATTCGAGCGCCGTCCCCGAGCTTTCCAAAGCCTCTCGCGATCTGCCCCGCAACCCCGCTCTCTGGGCGCAGCTCGGTTTCGCCTGCCAGCAGCAGCGGCAATTGAAATCCGCGCGCGATGCCTACGCCCGCGCCCTCGCGCTCGATCCCAAGAACACCGCCGTCCGCAATAGCTACGGTTACGTGCTCACCGAATTAGGCGACGCCGCCGCCGGCATGCGCGAATTCCGCCGTATCCTCCAGCAGGACCCCAACGACGTTCACGTGCAGGTCAACCTCGGCTACGCCTACATCGGCATGGGCGATCTCAAGGAAGCCATCAAGGTTCTCTCCGCCGCCGTCCAGGCGCATCCCGATATCGCCTCGGCGCACTACAACCTCGGAGTCGCCTACAAAGAAAGCGACGACCTCGTCCGCGGCCGCGCGGAGCTCGAACGCGCCGTTTCGCTCGAACCATCCCTCGCAGCCGCGCACTACACGCTCGCCGCCATCTACGAAGACCAGGGCAACCTGGATGGCGCCGTGCAACAACTGCGCGCCGCCGTCGCCCAGCAGCCGGCTTATGTCGATGCCTGGTATCAGCTCGGCACGATCTTGAAGCAGCAAGGCGATGACAACGGCGCCATCGAGGCGCTGCGCCGCTCTACCTCTCTCGACGATCAGGATGCCGGCGCCTTCAACACTCTCGGCCTGCTCCTTCGCAAGCGCGGCGATAAGCAAGCCGCCGATGTTGCCTTCGCCAAGGCCGCCGCTATTCGCGCTGCCGAGAATCAGCGGAAGCAGAAGGCTCTCGGCCAGGCCCCACCGTCTCAATAGGCTTTCTGAGAATCGCCGCCGTCGTCGACGCCAGCTCCCACTTGCCCGCTTCCGATAGCCCCGCGACCCACTTTTCCTCCAACAACGCCTGCGCCGGCCGATGGATGAAATCTCCCAACCGCATATTTAGAAACCGCTGCCGTTCCTGCTTCGGCAGCTCCGCCGCATATGAGGCCGCAAACCACGCCAGCGTCCAAACCGGCTCGCCCGATCGCGGAACAAAACTCTTCACCGGCTCCATTCGCTTGTCAAACAACTGCCGCAAGCCTTGCCGCGTCGCGTTGAAGTAGTGGTGTGGGTATCCGTGCTCCGGCTGCAGGAACGGAATGCAGCAGTATAGAATGCCGCCCGGCTTCAACACCCTCACCAGCTCCGCCGCGCATTGAAACGGGTTCGTCACATGCTCCAGAACATTCAACGAAAGAACCGCATCGAACACGCCATCCCGAAAGGGTAGCCGCTGATTCACCGCCAGCACATCGACGGTCGGCAGCGCCGCCACTTCCACGCAGATCACCGTCTCATCCACGCTCGCCCGCAATCCCGACCCGCAATCGAGCGCCTTTCCGCCCGCCCGCCGCACGTCCTCTATAATCCCCATCGCGACTTCGTCGTAACCATGCGCCGAAATCGCCGCCGGATCGTCGATGCGAAACTCCTGCTTCCACTCCTCCGGCAGAAAGTTCAGCGGACCTCCATCGCGCTCCTCCGCCGCGCCCGTCACATGCTCCAGCAGCCACTCTCGCTTCCGCGCCCGCGCGCCCGCCGAAGCCTCAGCTTGCCGAATCGCCTCTTGAGTTAACTCCAGCCGCTCGGCCGCAACCACCTGTCCACCACGAACAACTTCCAAATCGATCCCTGCTCGCGCCGGCAGCCAGTCGCTTACATCGAAATACGCGCGAAACCCGCGGCAGTTCCGCTCTCCAAAGACGCGTGCTCCGTCCGTCCGCTTCAGAGGCAGAAAATCGAGCGGCTTCCCGCTCAGCCGCAATTCAAACCGCTCCCCGCCGCGCGCCCACGCAAACCATCCATCGATCGTGCAAATCGCCGTGCGCGCTTGCCGATCTTGAGGCGTCCCGGCGAACAGCGCATAGGGCCGCGCGCGCAGATACATCCGCCCCAGCATTCGCGACAACCCATCCCATCGCGACCTTCGTACCGCGGTCCAGAAAATTTTTCCGAGCAGCCGCTTCATCTGCTAGAGAAAGGATGCATCGAACGGCCGTGGGAAAATCTCGCGCATCGTCATCGTTTCCCGCCGCCCTTCCAGATTCGCAAGCGTCAGCTCCGCATCCCCGCAAAACTCCCACAGGATCTGCCGGCACGCCCCGCACGGCGGCGTCAAGCGATCGGTATCGGCCACCACCGCCACCCGCCTAAGCTTCCCCGCGCCTTCCGATATCGCCTTAAACACCGCCACCCGCTCCGCGCAAATCGTCAACCCATAGGTCGCATTCTCAATGTTGCAGCCCGTGAACACGCGCCCATTCTCATCCTCAATCGCCGCTCCCACTTTGAATTTCGAAAACGGCGCATGCGCCCGCTCCCGCGCCTCCCTCGCCGCCTGCACCAAATCGTTCATTGCGCCTGCGAAACCTGCCGCTCTTGGATCCCGGCGACTTCTTTCTCGAGCCGCTCGGCATTAGCATCATCGCCCTGCACTCGCATGACAAGTGCGAGTGCCTTCATTGCATTCAAGGTCGAAGAATGTTCGTCTCCCTGCGCTTGTCGACAATTGATAAGTAGTTCCTCACTAAGCCGCCGAGCGGTGGCGACATCTTCCTGTTTAATGACCGTAAGCAGTAAATCTGCCTCAGCGATGATCGTCACATTAGCCAATGCACCGAACTGCTGCCGGTGTGCGGCAAGCGCGTGTTCTTTGAGCTTTCGCGCTTTGGACAAATCGCCGCGTCTATCCAAGATCGCAGCCAATTGTCGCTCTAACATCAACGCGGTTAGCGATGAAGGCCCTTCCGATGCCTGAGCATCTTCCAGTAGCTTTTCTGTTTGAGTTTCAGCGTCGGGCAACTCCGCGATTATGGCGTATGCTTCCCTTGTGAGACCCGATAGAACCAGCGCTTCCATCGCCGGCGCGCCTAGTTCTTCCCAGATCTCCTCATCTGAGATGCCCCGCTCCCTCGCCACGTTCAGCCGATCCCAGAATCGCCGGGCCAATGCCCGCGCCTCTTCGCGGCTAACTGTCTTCTGACGAAGCTCCTCCAGTTTCTCCGGCGCAGTCGGCGGATTGATCACCTCCGTCAGATGCAGCCGCAACTGAAACCACGAATCCAAATCCGGAACCCCCAGCACCAACAGGTCAGTCAAGTGCGACGGAATCCACCAAACCTGCCGGAAAGGAAACGATGCCAGTGTCTCCCGCTGAAAACTCAGCGCCGACAAAGTTTCGAGCCGCCGCTGCCGATCCGGGTACACTCCTTCTACGCCCGTAATCGAAACCACCCCGCCTCGCACGACCGCGAGTTCGTCAAGCAAGCGGTCTACGTTCTGGTACGGTGCGCCCTCGTTCGACACCTCCAGTTCGGTGATCGCCACATTGGGCAGGCTCTCTCTCAGCCGCTTGATCACCTCGCGCCGCGAGTATGCCGAATCCCACTCAACGACGGCCAATCCGCGGCCGCTCCGCGCACACCACAACCGCAGGCGTGACGCGACCTCCTCAATCGAACCTTCCTTCATGGGCTCGTTCCACCCGGCGCATCCGATTCAAGATGCCCCTGGTCTTTCAAGATGTCTACGACCAGGGGATGCACCCCGAACCAGACTGTTCCGTTGAACTCCTGGATGGCTCGCGCGCGAAGCAGCGAATACAACGTCGGATCGGGAATCTCATTGTCGGCTTCGCGATTGTAGACAGCCAGCAGCTTGGGCAGTTTGTCCTGATATGTAATCGGAAATTGATCGTACGGGCTTTGGCCCAGCCGCATACGATATTGATCGCGCAGCTTGTTGATTGCCCCCGTCGTGTCGTCGTGCTCGATTCTTTTCGCCCGGTCATCGCGCGATTGTGCTCGGTCCCCGGCGTCTTGCACCATGGCAAACAAGTCGCGCAGATTTCCGCCCGATGCGACAATCAGTCTCGCCATCTGGCCTTCGCTGAACAACCTATCCGAAACTCGTGCCTCAAGCACCTGCCGCACAGCCTCTCTGCCCGCCTCATGCTCTCTATGCTGTTGATCGAAGACAGGCGCGTCGGGAACCATGTGCCTGTCAAACGGCAGCCTCACACTCTCTGACGAATAGCCCAGCCAGACCGGGATTGTAAAGATGATGCTGACCCGCAATTCCCGAAAAACAGTCCCGTATTGGGTGAACAAATCCTGCAATTGCTGGGGCGAAATCGTTGCCTTGTCCAGGTCCTCAACGATCAGCAGCCATTCTTTGTGCTCTTGTTCTTCCAGCCCCCGGCTGCAAACATCCATTACCCGATTGCATAGTTCCACCAAGTCCGGCAGTCGCTTCAGCCGGCGCTCCACCGTTTCCGTCTTCCGGTCAGCGGCATACTTGATGTCGGCTTTCACGGACCCGAACAGCCCCAGGAGGCTCGCCCAGGCGATGCGCCCTTTACGCCTGCGCCCGCCTCCGCCTCTATAGAAGCCGCACGGCTCTCGGACCTCTTGACAACTTCCTCTCCAAACCATCTCTCAAGATCATCCAGCAGCGAACCCGGCATCATGGAACCCACGAAGCTCGGATTCAACTCGTTCGCTTCCTCCGCTAGCCGGATGATCATCAACAGCAAAACATCAAAGATCTGGAAACTCGCCGGATTCAACTCTCTCGCAACGCTGAGCCGGACTCCGCAATGCTGGTCGGCTACCCGCAAAAGCAACCTGCTTAGCTCGGTCGATTTCCCCACGCCCGAATGCCCCATCACGAACGTCTTGAAGGGTGCCGCGCCGTACGATCGCTGCAGTTTGCGAGAAAGCTGCACCACCGTATCTTCGCCGCGCACTTTGTTGATCTCGCTCCGATAGAACCGGTCGAACTCTTCCTTCGAGATGAGCGGTTCCGGCGAAAGCGTTAAATACAACTCGTCCAGCGTGCTGGCGGGCCCATCCTGAAGCAGCGGCATCTATGCGCTAGTGTAATCGTTATCCACCACTCCCCGCCGCCTTCGCATCCTTCACCGTCACGCACCACGACCCATAACCCCGCTTGCGCGAAAACGGATCGTCTTCAATCTGAAACAGCACGTCCACCTTCGCGCCCACGGCAAACAGCTCCGCGCGGTCCCCGAATCCCCACGCCTTCGAAAACAGCAGCCGCCCCTCATGCCGCAACGCTACCGTTAAATGTTTCCCGTCCGCCGATGCCTTCGACGGCCCAGCCACTTCCGCCTCGCGCGCCAGAAACAAAGGCGCGGGATTCCCGAACCCAAACGGCCCCAGCGCCAACACCTGCTTCACGCATCGCTCCGTCAACTCCGTGAACGAAGCCTCCGCATCCACCTCATAGCGAGGCCGCAAATCCTCCTCAGTCAGCGCGCGCCCCGCCACCTCCGCGAATCGGCTGCGAAACGATTCCAACCGATCGCACCGCAGCGTCACCCCCGCCGCCTGCCGATGCCCGCCGAATCTGGTAAACACTTCCGGCATGCTCTCGAGCGCCTCCAGCAGATGAAACGCCGGAATGCTGCGCCCCGAACCCGCGAGGCACGGCCCATCCTCCCCATCCGCCATCGCATCGCTCAACACGAACACCGGTCGCGCGAATCGCTCCACCAGCCGGCTCGCCACAATGCCTAACACCCCCAGGTGCCATCCCGATCCGCTGAACACCAGGGCCGGCAACTCACCTTCGACGCGCTCCTCCTCGCACTGCTTCAGAATCGCTTCCACCACTTCGGTCTCCACCCGCTGCCGTTCGCGATTCAGCGCGTCCAGTCCCGCGGCCAGCACGCTCGCCCGCTCCGCATCCTCCGTCAGAAACAGCTCAATCACATCGCGCGCCGTCGCCATCCTCCCCGCCGCATTGATGCGCGGCGCCAACCGAAACGCCACCTGGTGCGCCGAAGGACACTCGCCGTCTTCGAATCCCGCTACCGCCATCAACGCCCGCAGTCCATGATTCCTCACCCGCCGCAGCCCCGATAGCCCGCGCTGCACGAACACGCGATTCTCTCCCGTCAACGGAACAATATCGGCCACCGTCGCAATCGCTACCGGCTTCAAAAACGAATCGAGCAGCGCGATCTGCCGCTCCCTCGATAATCCGCTCCGCGCGAGCAGCGCCTGTACCAGCTTCAGCGTCACGCCCGCGCCGCACAAACTCTTTTCCGGATACCCGCAATCCCGCCGATTCGGATTCAACACCGCCAGCGCCGGCGGCAGCTCGGCTTCGGGCAAGTGATGATCGGTCACGATCACGTCCACGCCCAATGCATTCGCGCGCCGCACCGCCTCGTTCGCTCGAATGCCCGTGTCTACGCTCACGATCAGCCGCGCGCCGTTCGCCGCCGCGCGTTCCACAATCTCGCTGCGCATCCCGTAGCCTTCGTTCAGCCTATGCGGAATGTGGAAATCCGCGCGCCCGCCCAGAATCTCGATCGCTTTTTTCAGGATCACGATCGACGACGTCCCATCGGCGTCGTAATCGCCATACAGCAAAATCGGCTCGCCCTTCGCGATCGCCCCCGCCAGCCGCTCGACCGCCACATCCATGTCCCGCATCGACATCGGATCGTGCAGCGCTTCGAGCCCCGGATACAGAAACGCGCGCGCCGAGTCCGGATCGGCAAAACCGCGCTTCGCCAAAACCCGCGCCGGCAGCGCCTCTAACGCCAGCTCTCTGGCCAGCCTGTCCGCTGCTCCGCCCCCGCCGCGCCCCGGCAGAATCCATCGCGTTTCCGGCCGCGCCAGCCGCCCCGCCGACGCTGCTCTAGATCCCGAGGCCGCCGGTCCAGCCTGCGCCGCTTCCGCTCCGCCCACCGAAGACGTCATTAGTTCTTCGAAAAAAATCTCCCCATTGAACCGTCGTCCTCGTCTTCTTCTTCCTGCGATGCCGCGTCCAGCTCCATCATGATGTCGTTCAACGCCTCCAGCCATTCGGTGTGCGCCTCGAACAAATACTCGCGCCCGTCCATGCTGAACGAAAGCTCCACTGAGCACGTGAACCCATCGAAAGCCTGCAATTGCCGCAGCCGCGCCTCGTAGCTCCGCTTCTCCTCTCGCGTCAGCTCCGTCTCCTCCAACTGCTCCAACGCATCGTCCACCCGATCCAGCGAAAAGCTTTCGTAGTGAAACACGAACAGCTTCGCCCCGGCCTTCTGTCCCGCGCTCAAGAATTCGCGAAAATTCGGATGCCGCTCCGTGTCCCACGCAACTTGCGGCGCGCCCTGCGCCGAGCTCGTAAACCCGTGAAACACAGCCACCCCCGAATCGTCCAGGTAAGCTTGAATTTCCCCTCGCAAGGCTTCGAGATCTAAACTCATTCGATTCACCCTACCAGAATGCCCCGTTTCCCGCACCCGTTCTTCGCCCGGCCGGTAACCTGGGCTTCCGCGCAAACATCGTTTGTATTTAGAGAGCGCAAAGGCGGCGGATGCGCGTCCCCAGGCAGGAGAAGGAACCCGCTGCTATTTGCGGGGCGCGCTTGACACCGTCGCCGTTTTGCGCGGGTTCCTGGAGAGCGAGTCACTACCGCAATTGCCGCGCTTCACCCTAGCCTTCCTTTCCCTGTTCGCCGTCTGCCAAGTCCTCCTGGGGCAGAGCGGATTTGTGAAGTCCGGCGATCAGCCCATCCCCGGCGCCACCGTCACTGCCACGCAAGGCAGCCAGGCTTTTTCTACCGTCACCGATCAGGACGGCCACTACGGGTTCGAGCCCCTCGCCGCCGGCCCCTGGACCGTCACCGTTGAGATGTTCGGCTTCGAGACTCTGGAAAAAGACATCGACTTCTCGGCCGCTCACGGTCCCGTGAACCTCGACCTGCGCCTCAAGCCGTCTCCGGTTCTCCAGCGCCTCCAGCAATGGGCCGCCCGGCGTAATGGGGCGCCCGGCGCTGCGGCCGGAGGGAATGCCGCCCCCGGCGCGAGCCCACCAACTCCCGGCGGCGCGAACGGAGCCGCAGCCCGCCCCGGCGGCTTTAACCCTCAGGGGCGCGCCTCCGGCAGCTCTCAATTCGATCAGGAACTGCAAAACGAGCTGAACGCGCAGCAGCAGTCCGTCGCCGCGCCGCCTTCAGGCGCCGAAAGCGGCAACGAATCGTTTCTGGTCTCCGGCAGTCTCAGCCCCGGCATGGCCCAAGGCGCGCAAGCCGACTCGGGCCCCGACATGCGTTTCCTCGGGCAAGGCCAGAATCCGTTCGGCGGCTCGCCCGATGCAAGCGGCACTCAGAACGTTCCCGGCTTCGGCGGAGGCTCGGGCGGTGGCCCCGGGGGTGGCGGATTCGGTGGAGGCGGCTTCGGCGGCCGCGGAGGTGGCTTTGGCGGAGGCCCCGGCGGTTTCGCGGGCCGAGGCCCCAACGGCCGTCGTCCCGGACAGACTGCCGGCGCAACTTTCGGCAACCGCCGCCGCCGCAATCAACAAATCCATGGCCAGATGTCTTTCACGCTCACCAATTCCGCCCTCAACGCCAAACCGTTCTCGCTCAACGGCCTCGATATCCCGCAAGCCGCTTACGCCCAGAGCCGCTTCAGCGTCATCGTCGGCGGCCCCCTCGTGCTCGGTAAAGTAGTCAAAGACCCCAAGACGCAATTCTTCTTCACCTATTTCGGCAATCGCGGCCGCGCCCCGGAACTCTTCACCGAAACAGTCCCCACCGCCGCCGAACGCTCCGGCGATTTCTCCCAAGCCACCCAATCGCTCGGCGCCTCAGACACCAGCGCACCCGTTAAAATCTTCCAGCCCGGAACCAACACGCAATTCGCCAACAACACCATCGCCACTAGCATGCTGAATCCCATCGCCCTCAGCCTGCTTCACTTCTATCCGCTTCCCAACGAGCCCGGCAATGCCAACAACTATCAATTCGAGACCGCGCAGATTGCAAACAACGACAATCTCGGCCTGCGCATCAATCGAAACATCACGAGCGTCGACCGCCTCTCGTTGAACTTCCAATACCAGCATCGCGACGGCACCACCGCCCAGCCCTTCGGATACGCCGACTCAACCGACGGCTACGGCATGAACGTGCAACTGCAATGGACGCGCAATCTCGGCGCCGCCACCATCAGCAACGCGCAGATCCGCTTCAATCGCAACTACACCGAAGTCACGCCTTACTTCTCGCTGCTCCCCGACATCGAGCAGCAGCTCGGAATTCAAGGCGGCTCCTCGAATCCGCTCGACTTCGGCCCGCCCACGCTCAACTTCACCAACTTCGGCTCGCTCAGCGATTCGGCGCCGCGCCTGTCGCGCAATCAATCTCAAAGCCCGTCGGAAAGCATCAGCCTGCTCAAAGGCGCTCACAGCATCTCTCTCGGCGGCGGCTATACGCGCGCCGACATAAGCGTCCGCACCGATTCGAACGGTCGCGGCACGTTCAACTTCACCGGCCTCGCCACCAGCCAGTTGACTGCCGATGGCCAGCCTGCAACCGGCACCGGCTACGATCTCGCCGATTTCCTCTTGGGCCTTCCGCAATCGAGTTCCATCGCCTACACCGGCTTTGACGATTACTTTCTTCAGAATCAATTTTTCCTCTACGCTCAGGACGAATGGAAAGTGCGGCCCAACCTGACCCTCATCGCCGGCGTGCGCTACGAATACTTCTCGCCCTTTCATGAGAAGTACGGGCGCATGGCGAATCTCGATATCGCCCCCGGCTTCGCCAACGTGGCGGTCGTCACTGCCGGCGGCGCTGGCCCCTACACCGGCGCATTCTCAACCGGCCTCATCAACCCGGATCGGAACAATTTCTCTCCGCGCCTCGCGCTCGCCTGGAAGCTTCCCTGGACCAAGAACACTACGCTTGTCCGCGCCGGCTACGGAATCTATTACAACGGCCAAGCCTACACGCAATTCACCACGCCTTTGGCCGATCAAGCTCCCTTCGCCGTCTCGAATAACGTCAACACCAGCGTGCTCGATCCGCTGACTCTCGCCAAAGGATTCGCCACCACCACCGCGCGCGAGATCACCGACACCTTCGCGGTCGCGCGCAACTACCGTACGCCATACGCCGGCACATGGAATGCTACGCTTCAGCACGACTTCGCCGGCGGCTTCTTCGCCGAAGCCGGCTACACCGGCGTCAAAGGTACCGGCCTCGACGTCCGCACGCTTCCCAACGAACCCCCGCCCGGCGCCTCGTTGCTGCTCACCCAACGTAATCAACTCGGCGACGCCACCGGCTTTACCTACGATCAATCCGTGGGCAACTCCATCTTCAACGCGCTCCACCTTCGGCTGATCCGCCGCTTCAACCACGGCATCTCGCTCAACGCGTACTATCAATTCGCAAAATCCATCGACGACTCCTCCAGCTTCGGCGGGGCAGGGAACACCGTCGCCCAAAATTGGCTCGATCTTGCAGCCGAGCGTGGCCTCTCCAGCTTCGACGTCCGCCACGAATTCAACGGCAGCTTGGTCTGGACCTCGCCCGTCGGCGGCCCCGGCTCCCGCATCGCCTCCGATAGCAAGACCGGCCGCCTTCTCAAAGACTGGCAGTTGAGCGGCGCCATCACCGCGCAAACCGGCAATCCGCTCACGGCGCGCGTCCTCGGCAACGATCAGCAGCTTGCGCAGACCGGCGGCATCGGCAGCGGCCGCGCCGAAGCCACCGGCGAATCCATCGAATCTTCCGCCGGCTTCTTTAACCTCAACGCCTTCACGGTTCCGCCCGCCGGCGTCTATGGCGACGCCGGCCGCAACACCATCCCCGGCCCCGGCCTGTTCACCCTCAATCTCGCCTTCGCTCGCTCCTTCACTTTCCGCGAGCGCCGCCGCCTTGAATTCCGAATCGAGTCGAACAACGTGCTCAACCACGTCAACTACACAAACCTCTACACCGTGGTCAACGCCGTCAACTACGGCCTCCCGAGCGCCGCCGGCGCCATGCGCGCCATGGATGCGGTCGTGAGGTTCCGATTTTGAAAATGCGAGCCTTGAAAATCGCCGCGCTGCTCCTCGCCGTTCTGCTCGCCGCGCCGCCCCTCTGGCCCCAGCAGAAATACACTTACTCGGCCACCACCAACGTCGTCATCGTCAACGTCTCCGTCACCGACCGCAACGGCAAGCCCATCGACAATCTCAAGAAAGAAGACTTCGAAATCTACGAAGACGGCAAGCTCCAGAAACTCCAGGCTGTCGATTTCCAACGCCTCAACGCGACCACTCTCCCGCCGCCCACCCAGATCGCCTCCCAGCCCGCCGCCCCGAAAGGCTATAACCCCGACGCCGAAAAAGCGTCCTTACAGGCCAGCATGCTCAGCAAGTATCAGGACCGCCGCCTCATCGTCATGCTGTTCGACTTCTCTTCCATGCAGCCCGCCGAGCAGATCCGCGCCAAGCAAGCCGCCATCGCCTTCCTCACCAATCAAATGACCGCGAGCGACACCGTCTCCATCATGATCTTCGGCAACACGCTCCAAACCGTGCAGGACTTCACCTCCGACCGCGACCTCCTGATCGCTACCGTCAACAAGTTCCGCGTGGGCGATTCGAGCGAAAACGCTGCCTTCGCCGATGAAGGCGCCGACTCGCAGGACGTCAGCGGCCAATTCGTCGCCGACGAAACCGAATTCAACATCTTCAATGCCGACCTCAAGCTCGCCGCCCTCGAAGACGCGGCCCGCACGCTCGGCCAATACCCGGAAAAGAAAGCGCTCATCTATATCTCAAGCGGCATCCAGAAGAACGGCGTCGATAATCAATCGCAGCTCCGAGCCACCGTCAACACCGCCGTCCGCGCCAATGTCGCCTTCTACCCCATCGACGCTCGCGGCCTCTCGGCGCTCGTGCCCGGAGGCGACGCCACCTCGACCGGCGCCGGTTTCGGCAGCGAACTCTATAGCGGCTCCGCGCAGCGCTCGCTGCGTGAGAACTTCATCAACCAGCAGGAAACGCTCTCTACCCTCGCGCTCGATACCGGCGGCAAAGCCCTGCTCGATTCGAACGACCTCACCGACGGCATGCGCCAGGTGCAAAAGGATTTCAGCAGCTACTATGTCCTCTCCTATGTCAGCTCGAACCCCGCGCTCGATGGCCGCTACCGCCGTATCCAGGTGAAGCTCTCGCCCTCGCTCGCCAACCTCCACGCCAAGCTCGATTACCGCCAGGGCTACTACGGCCCCACCACCTTCGCGCACATGCGCGACGAAGATAAGGAAGCGCAGTTATCGCAAGCGCTGCTCTCCGACAATCCCGTCACCGACCTGCCCATCGCCGTCGAAGTCGATTACTTCCGCCTCGCCAAAGACAAATACTTCGCGCCCATCTCCGTCAAAATTCCCGGCTCTGCGCTCGCCTTCCACAGCAAAGGCGCCAAACAGGGCACGGAGCTCGATTTCATTGCCGAGGTCTTCGACGCGCGCGGCCGCTCCGCCGCCACGGTGCGCGACACCATTCCGCTCAAGGTCGATACCGGCGCCGCCGGCCAGATCGTGCGCAAGAGCATTCAATATGACACCGGCGTCACGCTCACGCCCGGCAAGTACAAGCTCCGCGTCGTCGCGCGCGAAAACGGCGAAGGCAAGATTGGCACCTTTGAAACGCCTTTCACCATTCCCGATCTCGCCTCGGGCAAAGCCCTGCGCGTCAGCTCCGTCGTTCTGAGCAATCAGCGCCAGCCCGTCGCCGATCAAGTTGCCGGCGTCAAGAACAGCAAAAAGCTTCTCGCTGAAAATCCCCTGATCGAAAACGGCCAGAAGCTGATGCCGAATGTCACAAAGGTGTTCCGCCCCGGCCAGACCATGCTCGCTTACGTAGAGGTTTACGATCCCACCATCCCCGACAGCCTGCCCGAAAATTTCCGCCGCGCCGATATCGAAGCCACGCTCGCCTTCTATCGCGGCAAGAAGAAAGTATTCGAATCTCCTTCCGTACGCGCCAATCGCCTGCTCGAATCTCGCGAAGGCACTCTACCCGTTTGGCTCCAAGTGCCCGTCTCGAGCCTCCCGCCCGGCCGCTACGATTGCCAGCTCAACTTGATCGACGAGTTCGGCTCCAAGTTCGCCTTCCCCCGCGCCTCCGTCGCCGTCCTCCCGCCCGAGACTGCTCCCCCATCATCGACTCCCCCCGCCACGCCCGCCAAACCCTCCGGCGGCAAGCAGATCTTCGATAATGACCCGAACGGCCCTACAGCCACGATCTCAAATGAGACATAAACGCGTTGTTCTCGTCCCTTGGCTGCACCTGGCTCGTTCTCAACGCTCAGACACACTCGTCTCACGCCTAACTCTTCCGAGAGGCCGTCCAGATGGACCCGATATCAAAGGGTACGTAGATCATCGCAGCTTCCGAGAGGGAAATGGGACAGTAACTAACTGTGCCTTGTCCGCCCTTGTTGAGCAGGCGCTTGGGCAGACACGTTCCGGGGCGTGATCAATCGGAGTTCGAGAAGGTCGCGGCCCTGTCGGTAGCTCGGAACCACATCCCGGTCGGAAATGGCCCGGATCGCTGAAACAACCTCCCTAAGATGACTAGCAGTCGCCTCCCAAGTTCTGACATAGAAATGACGAATGATTATGAGCACGAATTGAACCGGGGTCAACACTGCGTCTACAGCCAGTCTTAACTCGGATTCGTATCCCATATGTAAGTGCGAAGCTGGATGAGCTCCCTCCCGATACAGAGCGGGACTCCAGTCATACCGAAGGGGAAGAATGTGAAGCCGTCGTGGACGCTGCGCGCAGTATTCTTCATAATCTTGCCATGCTCCCTCACCGGGTTCGCCTCGGCTACTCGTGAAGTCACTGTACGACACGCCGCGGTACGGACATTCAAAGTAACCGTACGACAAGAGACTCTGGTCAAGAGGCTTCCTTCGAAAGAAAAAAAACGAGCCGTCGTCAAGCAGGAAATCATAGGCTTGGAGCGTAAGGTAAAGATTATACGCATCAATGTAACTAGCGGAATTTCGCAGGGACTCCGTAGTCGCGGGATCAACCGCGGGCCAATGGTTTCTATACGCCGCGAGTGCGAGGTCTTCAAGCAGCTTGAACCCTGCTGACAGTTCTGCACGAAACTTTCCTTCGCCAATCATTTTCGCTTTGGCGGCTTGCGCCTCTTTTTTAAGTATTCGCTAAGCTTGTCTTCGGGTATCTCGTCCAGCAGCCTTTCTTGTTCCATCGTGAGGGCTGCTTCGCGGCCCAGGTCGCGCTTCATGGTTTCTAGGTCAGCTGCCGAGGGATATTGGAATCTAAGACAGGGGCTGTTCTTCTTCGCCAATTGGATTTCTTTTGCAAGTCGCTTCGCTGCCGCGCCAACGCCCGTGACTCTCAACCAGCCTTTGGCCCGAGTCATTGCCGTAAACAGGCGATTTCTGTTACCCTTCGACGGATATTGGAACACAGCGTCCGCGCCTACGACGTGCACCGCGAATCCCTCATTACCCTTCGCCTTGTGTACAGTTGTGAGAGTAACGCGGCCTTCAACTTGAAACTCTGGGACGCCGTAGGCCTCATGAATGTTGTTGCAAGCGATCTCATTCTGTGAGAGTTCGTATGCTATCGAATTGAGATATCTTCGAGCGTGCCTGTCATCGACGACGGCGATGACTATGTCGTCTGCTCTCAAACCATTGCGGATCTGCTCTAAGACCGCCTCTGTAACTCCGTCGATTTCTTCTTCCATTGAGGAATAGACCTTGGTCTCAATCAGTTGGTCGACCGTTTGCGCATCCGACAGCAACGGAACCGAATTCTCCGGTGGTCTGAGAATGGTAACATCGCGACCAGCTTCCAACGGCCCTTGTATGACCTCGTAGCCCACATCGCGCCAGTGTTCCTCGTTCTCAAGCATTTGGACGGGCTTCCCGTAAAGGCCGAATCCTATGGCATGCGCACAGACGAGAATCTCACGGGGATTACGGTAGCACTTATAGAGGACGATATCTCTTTCAAACTGTGTCTTAGGGGAGCCGTCATCATTGATGCCAAAGATCGCGGCTGAGTCAGGCGCGCGTGTCTGGAAAATCGATTGTAAGTCATCGTAAGCATAGACAAACCTGGTATCTCGCGCGAGAAGGGAGCATAGCTTTACAAATTCCGGCGGGAAGTCCTGACCCTCATCAATGAAGATATAATCGTACATCGGGTGAATGGAGACGGATTCAAGCAGCACCCGGCAAGCATAACGGAACGGCGAGGCCGGATCCCCTCCGCGGGCCTCTGCAAAAGATAATGGCGAGATCCCATGCCTCGCGCAAGCCAGCGAGTAGATCCCCGGATCACCGCCCCCCCATGAGTGCAATACTCGCACTTGATTCCAGTCCGGATCACGGTCGTACTCGGATCTATAAAACCGTGTTATGAGCCGCCGGATCTGCTGATAGAGGCTTTTTGTATGGAACGTATAGGCTATCGACGCACTCGGATCATCAAGATGTGCTAGCGCCGCCTTCCGCGTGAGCACGATAGTTTTCCCGGACCCCGCAAGACCGCGTATCCTCTGCGGTCCCGTGATTGTCGTAACGCTGCCCTCCCGTTGCTTGACATCAAAGCGAGCCAGTTCTGCTTCGAGTCGTGCCACCAGGGTGCCTTTCGAGTCGGACGGTAAATCATCCAGCGAACGTTTCTTCGGCCTGGGGATGCTCCGAGTCCCATCAATACTTGCCGTGAGTTGGGCGAAGACGGCATCTTCGACAAGAGAGAAATTGGACAGGACCTTACGAACTAATGCGTGACTGTTCAGATACTCCAGGTCGTCGGTCGCTTGCACAACATCCCTCAGGTTTGGCGAATAGATGTATCCCTTGACTGGAAATCTGAGACCGATAGGCGAGCTACGCAAGGCCTTATTGGCTAACAGTTTCGAATGCAGGAGGGCCAAAACAGACTCCGCCGCCTGCTCGGCTGCTCTCTTCTCGTCAGCTGAGGGCCTAGCCGAGTTCAAAGTGCCAAAGATTGTAATGCCGTGGTTGGGGGACATTACCAGGATCTGAGCAGCGATTAACTCATCATCATCGTCCCGGTACCGAGGGTACCCGTAATAAAGGATTGCGTGGTCGAGACCCAGTGGTGCGGACTCGTTTCGTAGAGTTTCAACGAGATCGGCCGCAGCTGGGTCGGAGTTTACGGGCCGGGATAACTGAATCTCGATGGCCATAGAATTCCAATTTTAACGAGGTGCATCCGCTTGGGGACACGCCACTTTACGTGATTCCAAACTCTGTCGTTCGACAGTTCCCGACCGTGACCACGGGAACCGCGTAATCAGGCGCTTAGACGATCTGATTCGGCGCGGCCCATCACGCAATCCTTCGCCGTTGCGCACTTTCCTTTTGCTGACCGGCGGAAGCTGGAGTGATCCCCATAGCAGTTTTCCCACGCCGGCGGGTCACTTTGCAACCATGGTCGCCGCCCGGATTCCGGCACAGCGTGCCTCGGGGTCGATCCGACAGAAGCGCTGCGAGCCGCCTGTTCGCGCTCCATCCGTGTCCACCCAACAAAAAAACCCGCCCCTCTTCGAGGCGGGCCATTCATCTCAGCAGCAGCTAAGCCGCCGAACTGTCTAACGATTCGCGCGCATCCGCTTCCGGACACCCGCCGCCAGCACGCCGCCGCCCAACAGCAATAGCCCCATCGATCCCGGCTCCGGAACCGCGCCGCCGCCCGGATTCACCGGTACGCCGCTGCCGTTCAAATCAAACCAGATGTGGTGATCGTCCACAATGCCCGATATGCCGTTCTGAATCGAGCCCTGCAGCACTTGTCCGTTCCCCGCGCCGTCGCCAAACCCAACCGCCGCCGGAGTTCCGCCGAAGCCGTTCGTCCCGCCGCTGTCATCACCGGTCTCCCATTGCATCGTCGTGTAGAAGAAACCGATCTGCCCTTCGCCGTTCGGCACGTTGTAACCGGAACCGCGCAGCACCAACTGGAACGTATTGAGCAAATTATCGTTCGAATCGAAATAGCCCACATGGTCCCACGTGATGATGTCTTCGTTCGACAACTGCAGCAGATGCACCACCCCGCTATTGGTCCCCCGCGTATCTACGTCCGCGAAGAACGGCGAAATGATCGGTTGCGAGGCGCCGGTCGGGCCGGTGGGCGTGAAATCCGAAATGCCGTTCCCGAAACTAACGTTCCCATTGTTGTTTATATAAAACTGCGTGTAAGTGGCGCCGAAGAAGTTCAACGAGAACCCCAGGTTGATCGGGCCACTAAAACCATCGTCGTTCCTGCCGGTCGGGTCTCCGATTCCGGGGGCGTTCCCGCCGCCCGTCATCACCACGATGTTCCCGATGCCGCTCCCCGTCGTATCCGTATAGAGCTGCGTCGAAGCCACTAGCGATGAATCCGGTATGGTCAACGTTCCCGCCAACATCGGCGCGGCGGCAAAAATTGCGGATACAAATCCGCGCTGTACGCACTTTCTCACTTGCTTCCTTTCCTCCTCGTGACGACTAATACTTAACAACTAGGACCTAGATGCGAAACCTTACCGCCTTGTATCCCGCCACGGAGTACTGATTTGCGCATGCACGTTCCGGTACTCCTGCCCGCCAGCCGATGCAACGAATATGCCCGAATCGTCACGCCACTGAAAGTTAAAGCTTCGTTAATCCCCTCCAACTGCGGCCTTCATAAATCTGCTAGAATGCTTCCATGAGATTTGGTTATACCTGGCTACGGAAAACCGGATATGGAATTTCGAAGCAGCTCATGATCGTCCTCGGCCTCATCGCCCTTCCGATCACCATGCGCCTCGAAAAAACGGCCCGCGCCGAACCGGTCCCCTCCCATCCGCCATCCAATCCCACGCCCAATCCGAATCTCGAACCCGTTGCCGCCAAGCCCGACCTGCGCACCCTTCGCCTACGCTCTTTCTTGAGCCGCCTGCATTGCCCGGTCGCTTATCTGGCGCAAGACTTCATCGACGCTGCCGACGACAATCAACTCGACTGGCGTCTGCTGCCCAGCATCTCGGTCATCGAATCGGGGGGCGGCAAGGCGGCGCGCAACAACAACATCTTTGGGTGGAACAACGGCAATCAGCTCTTTCCCACCTTGCGCGCCGGCATCAACCAGGTCGCATTCAAGCTCGGCAAGAGCACCCTCTATCGCGACAAGGATTCGGCCGCGAAGCTACACATCTATAATCCGGATGAAAACTACGCCACTCTGGTCTTGGATGTGATGAATCGCATCAGCCCTGTGGCCAATCTCGCGCCCGTGTCGCGCATCTTCCACCGCCGGAACGAATTCGTCTACGCTGCCAATTAAGGGTCTTTAAGCCGCCGTCAGCACAGCCAGCTCTCGAAGCGCCTCTACGCCCGTGCGGTGGCAGAAATCTCCGAAGCCTTCACTCTGCCGCCTGGCCTCTTTGTAGCGCTCGAACACGGGCCGCAGAAGACTCACGATTTCCCCGCGTTTGACGTTCTGCGCGAACACCGTTCCCAGCCGATCGCCCAGCGGCGACGCCCCCAGGTACACCGTGTACATGTTGATGCTGGCTCCCACGATCCCCACCTCCGCCGTGTAAGGCCGCGCGCAGCCGTTCGGGCAGCCCGTGGTCCGCACATGCACGATATCGTTCCTCAGTCCCGCTGCATTCAGCGCCGCCTGAATTTCGGCTGCCAGCGCCGGCATCATGCGCTCGGATTCCGTGATCGCCTGCCCGCACGTTGGCAGCGCCGGACACGCCATCGCATGCCGCAGCACCGGCGGTAATTCCGCCGCCTCCATCACCCCGTGCTCCCGCAGCAGCGCCGAAACCGCGAACCGGTCGCAATCCCGGATTCCGCTCAGATACAGGTTCTGCTGGCACGTCAGCCGCACTTCCAGCCCGTATCGCTCCACCGCCGCGCGGATCCCCCCGCGCAGCCGCCTCTCGCCAGCCCCGCTCTCGTCGAAATCCTTTACTCGTCCAGAAATCACCGGAATCCCAAGGAACCACAGCAGCCGTCCATTCTCGTCCGCGCCCTGCCGATGCCACCCCAGGTAATCGTTGGCGCGACGCCACGTCAGCGCCTTCGGGGGCGCCAGCTCCCGGCCCACCCGCGCCTCCAATTCCTGCTTGAATTTCTCCACCCCCCAGGCGTCCATCACATATTTGAGCCGCGCCAGCTTCCGGTTGCTGCGGTTGCCGAAGTCGCGATGAATGGCGACAATCGCCGCCACCACCTCCAGCAGCTCCTCCCGCTCCGGTCCAATCGAGCAAATCGGGTCCGCCAGCCGCGGATGCGACGCCTTCACGCCCGCGCTCTGCCCCATGCCGCCCCCCGCCAGAATGGTGAACCCGCTCAGCCGGCCCCCTTCGAACTCCGGAACAATCCCCACATCGTTCGAATAAATATCCGTCGTGTTGTCGCCCGGAAATGCGAACCCGATCTTGAACTTCCGCGGCAGATACGTCGCGCCATACAGCGGCTCAACTGTCCCCTCCGGCGCTTCGGCGCTCACCGCCTGCTCCCCCTCGATCCAAATCTCGTAATACGCGGTCGTCTTCGGCTTCAGGCTTCGCGAAATAAAGGCGACCAACGGCTGCAGCTCCCGCCGCTCCTCACTTTGAAACGGCGCCGGGCAAGACGTCACGTTCCGCACCACATCCCCGCAAGCCGCCAGCGTCGTCAGGTAGCTGTTGTTCAACTCGCGCATCAGCTCCCGCAGCCGCGCCTTCGGCACATAATGGTACTGCACATCCTGGCGTGTCGTAATTCGAATGGACCCGTCGCCCAGGTCCGCCAGTCTGTCCAACGTCAGATATTGCCCGGCCGTCAGCACGCCGCCGGGTACGCCCACGCGCACCATCGCCGTGTACTGTTTCGTTCCTTGCTTCCGCAAGTCGCGGTCGTCTTGCTGATATACGCCGTGGAACTTCAATACGCCCGTCGCAGGCCCCGAAAAAGCCTCCGCTGAATTCTCCAGCTCCTCCGCGATCGGCCCGCGAAGGTATTTCCCCTCCAGCTTGGCCTTTTCCGCAGCCGACAGCGCTTTGTCCATCTGGATACTAGAGTATCCCAAATAGCCGCTGAAAATAAAGCTTCTCGATAGAATTAGACGGGAATGGCGTTGCCGCGACGGTTCGACCCGGATCTTAGCGCCCGAAGGTAGCCGACCGCCGTCCTGGTCCCGGCGGGGGCGCCGGAGGCGGCTCTTCGACGACCACCTTCTTCGGCCGGGCATCCAGTCGCGCCGCGATCATCTGCTGCTGCAACTTCGCGAACTTCGGCGTACCCGGCTGCGCGCCCTTCTCGATCACGTCTTTCTCGGTGATCTCCTGCGCCGTCGGCAGATACTTCTGCAGATAGTTCCGGGTCCGGTCCAACACCAGCCTCTGCCCGCTCCGCATCAACAGCGAGAGCAGAATCTCGCCTGGAACCTTGCTCAACAGCGCGTAGAGCGCCGACGGCCTCTGCAGCTTCGCCGTCGCCAGTTCTTTCTCTACTCTGGCCGTGCGGGATTCCAGCTTCGCCGCCGCCTCCAGATCCGCCTTCGGTATCGCCACCGCCGAAATCAACTGCGCCCGCTCTCGCGCGCTCAGCTTCTCGAACAACACCGCCAGAAACAGCGCATACCAATGCACCGCAATCGGAATCCCGAACGGAAGCGATTGCCGCGCCTTCTGCAGCTTCTGAAATCCCGGCAAATTCAGCTTCGGCCCCCCAAGCACCGGCGAGATCAAATAAAGAAGGTTCTCTTCTTCGAGCGCCCTCAGAATCTCGCCCGCCAGCGGATCGAGCGCAATCTGCCGCAGCTCGTGCTCGAGCGCCGCCCCCGAAATCTTGCTTTCGAGTTTCGCCTCCCGCACGTTCCGGTACTGGCTCAAGGTCCGCTCAACGACCGTGAATCCCAGTCGCACCCGCAACCGGATCATCCGCAACACACGCGCGGGATCGTCATAGAGCGTATAATTCCCAACCGCCCGCAGTTCTTTCCGGCTTAAGTCGCCTAACCCGTTCGTGGGGTCCAGCAGAAGCCCGCGCGAGGCTTTCCCGAGCGACAGCGCAATCGCGTTTACCGTGAAATCCCGCCCCCGCAAGTCTTCGTGAATCGTCGCCGCCTGCACCTGCGGCTTCGCGCCCGGCTTGGCGTACTTTTCCTGCCGCGCCATCGAAACGCTCGCCGTCACGCCCCCGCCGAATCTTAGTTCCGCGCACCTGCGGTTTTCGTCCGTCTCGACGATCTCGGCCGCATGCGTCTGCGCAAATCCCTTGGCGAACTTGAGCGCCGGCCCTTCGATCGTGAAATCCAGATCGCGAATGGGAAACCCGCCCATCATGTCCCGCATCGCTCCGCCCGTCAGAAACAGGTTCAGATTGGCTTGCTCGGCCGCTTGGCGTATCTCTCCCAACGCCTTGCTCTGCTCACCGCTCAGGTGGCTGTCGAGCATGAACATGTAATCGCTCATAGATCCGCCAGGCTCCTCGTCAGGCCGTTCTCCGGCGCGCCCCGGGCGCTTTCGGGGCCATCGATCGCCGCGCCGGCATCGGCCCTTTCCCGTCGCGAGCTTCTCTCTGCGACCGCGGATGGTGCTGCTCGACCGTCTGCTGCAGCCGCGACCGCAGCACATGCGTGTAAATCTGTGTCGTCCCGATATCGGCATGTCCTAGCATGCTCTGTACGCTCCGCAGGTCCGCGCCGCCTTCGAGCAGATGCGTCGCAAACGTGTGCCGCAACACGTGCGGACTCAGCTTCCGGAAAATCCCCGCCGTCTTCCCATGACCCCGCAGCAGCTTCCAAAATCCCTGCCGCGTCATCGCCGTCCCGCGCCCCGTTACAAACAGGTACGGGCTCACGCGCCCCTTCAAGATCCTCGGCCGCTCTTCTCTCAAATAGCGATCCACCGATGCGAGCGCCTCCCGCCCCACCGGTACAAGCCGCTGCTTGTTGCCCTTCCCGATCACCCGCAGCGTGCCTTCCAGCTCCTCCAAATCCGACACGCGAACCTTAATCAACTCGCTCACCCGCAATCCCGTCGCGTACAGCAGGTCGAGCATGGCCCGATCCCGCAGCCCGACCCTTTTTTCCTCCGCAGGCGCTTCCAATAACCGGTCTACATTGCCATGATCGAGATACTTCGGCAGCGCCGATCCCACCTTCGGCGCCGACAACAATTCCGCCGGATTCGCCCCTACTTCGCCTTCTTCCACCAGAAATCCGAACAGTCCGCGAATCGTCGTCACCTGTCTCGCAATCGAACGGTTCGAAAGTCCCGCTTGGCGCAGGTGATCCACATACCCCCGCAAGGTCTCTAGCGATATCGACCCCGGCGCCGCCGCTCCCACAAACCGCCCGAACTGCGCCAAATCCCGCCCGTACGACTCTAAACTATTGGCAGCCAAACCCTTTTCAGCCCGGCAGAAATGCAGATACGACCGCACCCCCCGCTCGAATGGGCTAGAAACCGCCATTTGATCAATGATACAATATCCGCGAATTTGTTTGAAACAAAGTGATCTCCTTCACTCCCCTTGACCACTAGTACTTCCAAACGCGTCCTCCTCTACCGCTTCGACCGCCAGCCTTTGGAAGGCATCGTGAACCCGGCTATGTATCTCTTGCCCGATCGCGTCGAGCTCATGAGTCTATCCGGCGCGCTGCAAAACATCCCCTACGCCGAAATGAAGGCGCTCTGCTTTGTCTCCGATGCCGGCCCTGCCACTTTGTTCACCCAACACAACCTCTTCGAACGCCGCCCCAAAGTGCCCGGCCTGTGGACCCGCTTCTCTTTCCGCGACGGCGACAAACTCGATGGCATTCTCTCCCACAACCTGCTCGAATGGCCCGCCACGGGCTATCTCATTACTCCGCCGCGTCCCGGCGCCACGCGCCAGCGCGTCTTCATCCCCCGCTCGGCCCTCGCCGGAACCGAACTGCGCGGAGTGGTCGGAACCTCGCTTGCCGCGGCCGGACTCCGCAAGCGTCCCGCCCCCCAGGATGGCCAGCTTACGATGTTCGATTCGTAACGCTCGCCGCCTGCGTCCTCGCCAGGCCTTGACTTTGCGAACTAGCGCTTTGCGGAATATGGGTTCGCAGAAGATGGGTCCGCAGGTTATAAGACCATACCCGGCGCCACTCGCCGTCCTCTTCCGCCGGATTCAGCCACAAGAAAACTACTTCGTCTACAACAAACCGGCGCGCATGCTCCGCCGACAGCCATGCTGCCTCCGTTTGCCCCTGCAGCGATGCCAGCTCCTTCTCCGGTATCGGTCCGCCCAGCGTCAGGTGCGGCCGGAATTCGAACTCTTCCGCAAACGCCAGCTCGCCATCGTTCAGCGCGTCGTGCAGGTCGTGCACCCGCGAGTTGCCATGCGCGATATCCAGATACAAAAAGTTCGTCTCCGGAAACCGCTGCACGGTCGACAGCTCGATTTCAAAAGCTGGAAAGCTTGCCAATATCTTCTGCGCCTGCTCCGACGCTCTCTCCACCGGCGCGCGCAGCGGCCGCGGCGGCAGTATCGTCACATGCGCCTGAGGATTGCCATCGCCCGGAAGCCCCCGGCGAAGTCTGTTGAAAAAGGAGCTGAGCGGCTCCGGAATATAACTCACCAGCGCGAATTGTCCCCGCTCCGCTGCCCCATGCATCCCGTTCTTAGGCATCGAATCGTTTATCGGCAAGCGTCTATGCTGAATGAACCGGGGCGGCCGTGGCAACCTTTGCATCGCCCGGCTCGGTCGCATTACTCCCGGTATTCGGCGCGGCTTCGGCCACGTACCACTTCGCAGGCTCGAAGCCGATGTACTTGGCGATCTGTAACTCACCTCCGTTCCCCTGTAAGCTCTCGCCTTCGTTCACCGTCTCCAGCAGATCCCCCGGATGCAGCGGCCTCTTCTCCGCCGCTAATATCTTCCATGCCGCATACGGCGATGACGCTTCCAGGTCTTCGCCGCTGCCCTCGTAGTCTTTGCTTTTTACGACGGCTAAGCCGCCCATATGCGCGGCCCATCGGAAATTTTCGCCCGGCGCTTCCTTGATCCGGTGAATTCGATAGCGTGGCATAAACGTTACAGTCTAGCCGAATTGCAATCGAAAGACCAGAATTTTGAGCCGCCCTCCCATAACCCGGAGCCATGGAGCGTCTGACACAATGTGGACGGGAGTTTCCCTTCTTCGAAGCGATGAACAAACTGTGGCTCCTGCTGCTCCTGCCTCTGTCGCTCCTGCTGTGGTGGGGCTTGGCTCGCAACAACTCCGGGCCTAGCATCCACTTCGCCGTCGCTCAGCCCCGCACCATCGAAAGCGCCGTCTCCACCAACGGAAAAGTCGAGCCCGCCGAATGGGCTGCCGCCCGCGCGGAAACTGCCGGTGTCGTGCAAAAAATTTACATCCAGAAAGGGCAATCTATTCGCGCCGGTCAAACACTCGTAGCCCTCGATACCACCGCTGCTCAATCCGGTCTTGCGGGCGCGCTCGCCCGCCAGCGGGAAGCCGAAGCCGAAAACTTCACCGCCGGCCAGGGTGGTAAGGAAGCGGCTCTCGCCTCCGTCAACAACTCCATCAAGACCGCTCAAGCCGCCCTCGAGGTCGCGCAGCGAACTTACGATTCCATGCAGCGCCTCGCCGCCCACCAAGCCGCCACGCGCCTCCAGGTCCAGGACGCCAAGGACGCCTTAGACCGCGCCCGTCTTCAATTAGCTACGCTCCAGGATCAACGCCGCACGCTCGTCACCAAGAACGATAAGGCCGTCGCCCAAGCCAAGCTCCGCGACGCGCTATCGGAGGTGTCTCTTGCCCAGCACCGTCTCGCCCTGGGCGAAGTCAAAGCTCCCATGGCCGGCGCCGTCTATCAATTCGATCTCAAAATCGGCGCCTACCTCCAGCCCGGCGACTTAGTCGCCTTAGTCGGAAATATCGATCAGGTCAAAGTGATCGTCTATGTCGACGAACCCGACTTAGGCCGCGTCTCGCTCGGCATGCCCGTCGGCATCACCTGGGATGCGCGCCCCGGCCAATCCTGGTGGGGCCGCGTCGATAAGCTCCCGACCGAAGTCATCGCCCTCGGCACCCGCACCGTCGGCGAAGTCTCGACCGTCGTCGAAAATCCGCATCACGATCTGCTTCCCGGCGTCACCGTCAACGCCACCATCGTTTCGAGCGTCGTCAAAAACGCGCTCGCCATCCCCAAAGCCGCTCTGCGCACTGCCGCCGGCGCCGACGGCGTCTACGTCCTGAACGGCAGAGCCATCCGCTGGACCCGCGTGCAAGCCGGCGTCAGCGACATCAATAACGTGCAGATCCTTTCCGGCCTCTCCCCCGGCGCCAGGGTCGCCGACCGCGTCATCGAGCCCACCGACGCCGAACTCAAGACCGGCATGCGCGTCCGGCCCGTCTTCGATTGACCAGGCATCTCCAACCCACTCATGGATAAACCCGTGGAATCCGATCCTCGCATCTACTTCGCCGCCGAGCGAACCTTCCTCGCCTGGATCCGCACCGGCCTTGCGCTCATGGGCATCGGCTTCGCCGTCAGCCGCTTCGGCCTCTTCCTTCGCGAGTTGAGCGTCACCCAATCCCGCCCGTTCGTCTCCACCGGCCTCTCGCTCTGGTCGGGCGTCGCGCTCGTGGTCCTCGGAGTCATCGTCAACATCGGCGCCACCATCCGCCACATCCGCGTTATCCACGAACTCGGCGCCGGAACCTGGGTGGCGGGCCGCGTTTCTCGCGGCGCGATCACGCTTGCCGTTGTCTTGGCCGGCATCGGCATCGGCATGGCCGCGTATCTAATGATCGTGCGCTGACGCCGCCCCGCCCAATCTTGCGATCTTTCCCGCCGCCCCTACCGCCCACGGCAGGCTCAGCGCGTTCCATCCCGACCCATCGAAAGCTTTCCATGTCGCCCCATCGTCGAAGGAAACATCGCTCCCGTTCGGCCCCACCGCGATCCACGCCCGCAGCTCCGCGTCCCATTCGACCGCCGACCGGTATCCCGCCGGCATCTCACTTGCCCTCCGCCACGTAGCTCCGCCGTCTTCCGTCCAAGCGGCCGTATCCTCCCGCTGCCCCGCATGCGTGTAATCTCCACCTACCGCCACGCCATGCCGTCCATCGCGAAACGCTAATGAGAAGACGCCCGCCCCTTCGCCGCGATGCGTAAACGGCAGCCGCGCCGCGCTCCAATGCCCGGACCCGCTGCCGCCATCTCGCGCAAATCGAAACACGCGCGCGCCTCCCTCGCCGCCCGTCGCGAAGTAGATGCTCTTCCCATCCATTCCCAGCGCCAACGCCGAATTGCTTGCCGCGAACGCACCCTCGCCGCGTGGATCGGCCTCCAGTCGGGGCGCATCGTCGCGCCGCCAGTGCTTGCCCCCATCGCTGGTGCGCAAGATGACGAACCGGCCCTTCACCGGATCTCCCAGCAGCACTCCTTCGTGCTCATTCCAGAACGCAATGGCGTCCCAAAATCCCTCGGGGTCGGTATTCACCGACAGCAGCCTCCAATGCGCGCAGCCGTCGAGGGTCTCATACACGCGCGACTCCTTCCCAGGCCCGCTCGACATCGCGATTGCATGGTTCGCATCCCACGCCCACACGCCGCGGAAATCCAACTTGGCCGCATCGCCCGGGCTCGCTTCCACTGCCGCGCACTGCTGCCACAGATATCCATCGTCCTCGCTCCGCAGGATCACGCCGCCCGTTCCGCTCGCCCACGCCACACCCGGCCCGGCGCGATGAATCCCACGCAAACTGGCTTTTGTGTTGCTGTCCTCGGCGTCCCACTGCGCCAGCAGCAGTACCGGCGCCGCCATGAGCGCCAGTACCAGAAGGATGCTTCGAAGCCTCATGGCTTCAGCCTGTCATAGTCCACACCCCGTGACATCCCCGCGAGCCCGTCCCGCTCTCGCCGCTTGCGCCCCGCCGCGGCTCGGTCACACTCCCCCTATTCGACTTATCGGCACAAACCCGCAGTCTCTGTAGGCCGCGCCGCCAGCCCGCCTACCCGCCCACTGGCCCGACGGCGGCCCCACCCACCCACGGCGCTGTCGCCCGAACCCAAACTCCCCCTATTCGACTTATCGGCACAAACCCGCAATCTCTTTAGGGCCGCAGCCCCGACTCTTGCGAACCTACAAACTGCAAATAAACGTGAGCCGAGCTATGCCAAGCCGCCCGCCGATGTGCTCCACTAAAGAGCAGAACCGGGCTCGCCCTCAAGGGTCCGCTGCGTCGCGCCATACAGCAGAGGCGCCTTAACTGTTCCGCTCGGTTCTGCATATTGAACTCCCGACCGGCGGCGTCAGAACGAGATCACATACACCCCAACTACGGTTGATATAAGAATGCTTGCCCATCCCCGACCCCCCGGTCGCAAAATCACTTCGCCAACATCGCCGGCCCGCCCAACCATTTACCGCCTGCGCCACATGCACTGCAATGTAGTGCATGAAAACCGCAGTCTATAGTTGGCGGCTTTCCCTAGATATGAAGATCGAGCTCGAACGCGAGGCCCGCCGCCGCAAGACCTCTCTTGCCGGCATTCTCGATCTCGCTGCCCGCGAATGGCTGAACAAGAGCAGCCAAAGCGAAAGCGATGACCAGCAAGCGCTGCTTCACGCCTCGGCACCCAAGTGTTTTGGCATGTTCGAAGGCGTAGACCGCTATCGTTCGGAAAATGCGCGCCAGGCCGTACGTCGCCGGATGCGCCGGCCGCATTCGGATGACCGTTAACGCGCTCATCGACACCGGCGCCATTCTGGCCCTGCTGGATAGAAACGATCGCTGGCACACCGCTTGTGTGGAGGCGTTTCCGCAACTTCGCCTTCCGCTATTGACATCCGAAGCAGTTCTGACGGAATTGTTTTATTTGGTTGGCGATAGCCGCCGCGAGATGGCGGCCGCCTGGAAGTTTGTGCGTTCCGGAGCTGTCTACGTGGCCACGATCGAACATTCAGAATTGCCGCAGGTGGACGCTCTTATGCTCCGTTATCGCGATCGTCCAATGGATTTCGCGGACGCTACTTTGGGCAGTAATATAGTTGACAACTCATCTGTTCCCGCCTAACTTGAAGCATGGATCATAAGGAACCGGAAACACTTCAGGAAGCGGTTCTCTACTTCGCGAATCTCGACAACTGCCGCGAGTACCTTGTAGCGCATCGCTGGCCAGACGGCGTCATGTGTCCACGTTGCGGCAGCAAGAATGTTCTGTTCCAGAAGAAGTACAACCGCTGGCAGTGCGGCAGCAAGCATGATCTGAGACAGTTCACCGCTAAACCGGAACGATCTTCGAAGAGTCTCCGCTCGGTTTGGACAGGTGGCTTGTCGCCATGTGGCAGGTTGTGAACTGCAAAAAGGGAATCAGCAGCTATGAGATTCATCGCGCGATTGGCGTCACGCAAAAAACAGCGTGGTTCATGGATCACAGAATTCGGCTTGCGCTCGGGATGGCGGCTCACGAGAAATTCTCGGGGGAGTGCGAGGCCGATGAGACCTTCATCGGCGGCAAGGCGCGGAACATGCATCTGAGCAAACGGCAGCGGCGCATTACCGGAACCGGCCCGAAGGACAAGACTGCGGTTCTCGGCATCCTTGAACGTGGTGGGAAGATCCGCACGAAAGTTGTGCCGACAACTCGCAAGAAAACACTACAGGCTGAAGTCAGAGCGCACGTCGAAGCAGGTTCCGCGCTCTATACGGATGCTTTGAAATCCTACGACGGTTTGGCGCAAGAGTACGCGCACGGCGTTATCGATCATGCCGAGAAGTATGTTGACGATAGGATTCATACGAACGGCTTGGAGAACTTCTGGTCTCTCCTGAAACGCAGCATCAACGGCGCCTACGTGAGTGTCGAGCCGTTTCACCTGTTCAGATATCGTGATGAGCAAACATACCGATTTAACAACCGGAAGCTCACTGATGGCGAAAGGTTCAGCGAAGCGGTAAAGGGCATCGTCGGCAAGCGCGTTACGTATGATCAATTTACGGGTAAACAGAGCAAAGAAGCCTGAGAGCTTCCACGTCGGAAACCAACACGCGGAATGCGATAGCGGAGAACGCCGAACAAACACCAATGGCCTTCTGGCAAAGAACAATACTGACCAGAAATGTTTGGTACTATAGAAGTGCTCTGGCAGTTCTAGCGACTATTCTTTTTCTCCGCCGGGTTCGATAGATTAGTTTGCGAGCACGTTGAAAGGAATGTGCCGATGACTACTCCATGGGATCCGACTAAGTTGCACTTTGAGTTCCAGCTTCCCGATCGGGACGCCAGATTCAAGGAGCTAATACTATACGTGTCCGAAGCCTGTCTGGACGATCCGACGTTTTCGAGAACGAAACTGTTAAAGATTCTGTTCTTCTCGGATTTCGAAGCGTTTGGGCGCTACGGCAAGCCTATTACGGGGATGCCGTATAAAAAATTGCCCTATGGTCCAGCCCCGGCGATGTTCCCGCAATTGCAGGCTGAGATGCTACGCGACCAGCTTATTCGCATAGTGGCGCGAAGGGTGTACGAGCACGAAAGGCAGCGAGTTCTGCCCCTCAAAGCGCCCGATGTAGAACACTTCAGCGCACGCGAGATTTCACTTGTTGATAGCTGGATACGATTCTTTTGGAATAAAACCGCGAAAGAGGTTAGTAGGTACTCACACGGAAAAGCCTGGAAACTGGCGAACGAAGGGGACTCAATTCCATACGAAGCAGTGTTCATATCGAATGAACCGGTGACCGACGAAGATGCAGCAACGGCCAAGAATCTAGCCTCAAAATATGGCTGGAAGGCGTAGAGTTGTTCGGCTATGTCGGATCGGCTCCGATATCGCACTCTCGTTGAAACGGATGAATACACCGCGCAGCGAGACGCGATTCTCGCCAAGTATTCGGAAGACGTAATCGGAGGGCCGCTGAATGGATTGTTATGGGGTATCGCTACAAATCCAGACCAGTACGACCGTGCAACAGCCAACATCTACCAGGCAGTAAGCCGAGTGTTCGGATTGACCATCCCGGTTCTGAGGATCTTTTTTGGGATTGAAAACAGGGGGACGGATAATGAACATGTGCTGCTGTTGTGGATCGAAGAAGTAGAAGAGATACTCAGATCACTATGAAACCTGAACCCGCTCCCAAGGTTCCCGGCACCACTGAAGCCGAACGCATGAGCAACGCGCTCCGCATGGTGCTCACCGTGTCAAAAGGCGATCTGCTGAAGGAAGAGGCGCGCCAGAAGCGCACGCGGGAAAAGAAGCGCGGCAAGAAGCCGACGTGAATGTTAGAATTTTTTTCTCCAGTGCTCGTGGACGCGCTTAATCTCGGTTTCCCAAAACTCACGCCTTTCCTCTTCTGTGGCACCGCTGAATTCCTCAAGCTCAGTAGCTAGTTCGAAGAATCCGTGTCCCGGTATACCCCCTACCGTGACGGCTACCGCGCTAAGAAGCGGATGCTTTAGTTCATGCTCTGCCCTGGAAATCCTTCCAAGAATCTTGCCGATTTCACGACCCATGTAGCTGCCGACGATTGGCAAACCAATTAGATGAGCCAACTCCTGATAAGTCACGGTTCCACGATAACGTGCAGCAGCAGCCACCTCATTGAACACTACGAAGTACTGCCCCAAATCACGGTAATCATCCACCATGCCATCTCCTCAGCCGCCTAGCATGTCACAAATGAGTTGCCAAGTATATTATTGCCCTACTTTTGTTTATCTGGCGAAGCGCGAACGCTTGTCCACCGTTTTCACGATAGATCGAGCCGGCTTCGAAACGTATCGAATCGAGGCCCGCCGCCGCTTTCGCATATTTCCAGCGAGCCGGCCCTAGACCGCCCATCGGCTCGGACACTACGATCCGTCGCCCCGCTTATCCTCGCGGTCACAAAACCCACCCGACCAACATCTCCCATCCCCTTCAACCACTTACCCGCCCCCCGCGGCGCCCGCCGCACTCCCCCTATCCGACCATCGGCGCGAAGGAGCATTCTCTTTATGTCTACCGATGCCCAAATCGCGGCCAATCGCGCCAACGCCCGGCACTCTACCGGCCCCGTCACCGACGCCGGCAAAGCCGCCTCCTGCCGCAACAACTTCCGCCATGGCATGGCCGGCGCCTTCAGCGTCCTGCCCTCTGAAGATCAGGACGAATTCGACGCCCTACTCTGCGGTCTTCGCGCCGAGCACCAGCCCGCCACCCTGACCGAATCCATCCTCGTCCAGAAAATGGCTCAGCACTATTGGCTCTCGCAGCGCGCCCAGCGGCTTCAAGACCTCACAATGGCCGAAGATCTCCCCGCCAAAGACCAGGACCGTCAATTCTCGCTCTTTCTCCGCTACCAAACCACCAACGACCGCGCCTTCCACAAGTCCCTCAACGACCTCCTAAAGCTCAGAGCCGAGCAGCGCCGAATGGAAATTGGCTTCGAATCGCAGCGCCAAAAGCAAGCTTCTCTCGCCCTGCGCCAATCGGCTGAAACCCGGCGGTTGGATGAGGCCGCGCGTTCTCAGCGAGCCGAAGACAGAAAAGAGCAACTGCATAAATGGGCCGTCATGCTCGCCGAAGCCAAGGTCGATCACCGGTTGGATGAGGCCGCGCGCTCCCAGCGAGCCGAAGACGTAACAAGAGTCCTCAACAACGATCTCGAAATCGATCAAGCGGTCGCCGAATTGGCCCAGGCAGCCCGAAGAAAGGTCGAAAAAGCCGCCTGACCGTTCCCCAGCTTCATTCCACTGCGCCCGAAGTGTGTCCGCCAGGTTAGTCCAAGGCCCACAGGCTGTCTTCGCTCTAGCGCATTCGTGCCCGTTGTGTTCGTAAAGATAAAATAGTCCAACTATGAAACCCGTCGTGACCTCTGCGTTGTGCTTCGCTCTCTGTGTCGCCCTGCCGTTTTCCACCTTCGCCCAAACTCCCTCCATCCGCGGCTTTCTCGCCAAGGATCTCGCCGACCAGCAGAAACTCGAACAACAAGTCCAGGCAATCCCCGACCCCGCCCGCCTCCGCCGCTACATGGAATTTCAAGCGGCCGAGCCTCACAACGCCGGTTCGCCGCGCTCGAAAGCCGTCGCCGAATACATCCTCGGCAACCTTAAGGAATGGGGCCTCGACGCCCGCATCGAAGAGTTCGAAGCCCTGATGCCGTACCCGACCGCCCGTCAGGTGGAGGTCCTCGGGCCCAAGCGCTACGTCGCCAAACTCAAAGAGCCCGCCGTCTCCGTCGACCCCACCAGCGGGCAAGCCAATCAGCTCCCTACCTATAACGCCTACGCCGCCAGCGGCGACGTCACCGGCCAGGTCGTCTACGCCAACTTCGGCATTCCCGAAGATTACGAATGGCTCAACAAGCAAGGCATCAGCGTCAAAGGCAAAATCGTAATCACTCGCTACGGTAAGAGCTGGCGCGGCATCAAGGCCAAGGTCGCCCAGGAGCACGGCGCGCTCGCCTGTCTCATCTACTCCGACCCGCACGAAGACGGCTACTTCGTCGACGACGTTTACACCAAAGGGCCCATGCGCCCGCCCGATGGGGTCCAGCGCGGCAGCGTGCTCGACATGCCTCTCTATTCCGGCGATCCTCTCTCGCCCGGCTGGGCCTCGGAAAAAGGCTCCAAGCGCCTCGCCATCTCGGAAGCGAAAAGCATCATGAAGATTCCCGTGTTGCCGCTCTCCTATGCCGACGCGCAGCCCATTCTTGAGCAGCTCACCGGCCCCATTGTCCCGCGCGACTGGCGCGGCTCGCTGCCCATCACCTATCACGCCGGCCCCGGCGCCGCGCGCGTCCACATGAAGACCGATTACGATTGGACCTCCAAGCCCCTCTACGACGTCATCGCTACCATCCCCGGCGCCGAATCGCCCGACGAATGGGTCATCGCCGGCAACCATCACGACGCTTGGGTCAATGGCGCGGACGACCCCACCTCCGGCGCCGTCGCGCTGCTCGAAACCGCGCGCGCTCTCGCCACTCTCGAAAAGCAAGGTTGGAAACCCAAGCGCACGATCAAGATCGCTTGGTGGGATGGCGAAGAGTTCGGCCTCCTCGGCTCCACCGAATGGGCCGAAAAGCATCAGGACGAACTCAAAGAAAAGGCCGTCGCCTATCTGAACTCCGATAACACCGCCCACGGCTGGATTCACATCGCCGGCTCTCATACGCTCGAGGAATTCGCCGACGAGGTCGCAACCGCCGTTCCCCAGCCAGGCGCCAGCTCCAATCTCGCCGATTACTCCTTGCACCATCCTCCGGCCGACAACCAGGAAGAGCCCGAGAACGCCAATAAAGACAAGTCGTTCACCATCGGAGCGCTCGGCGCCGGCTCCGATTACGTAGCCTTCATCGATTACCTTGGCGTCGCCAGCATGAACGAAGGATTCGGCGGCCAGACCAAGAGCGGCATCTACCACTCCGTCTATGACGACATCTATTGGTACACTCACTTCTCCGACGGCGCCTTCGGATTCGTCGATGGCAAAGCGCTCTCTCAATACACCGCCACCGCGCTCCTTCGTCTCGGCGACGCGTCCATTCTTCCGTTCGAATTCGGCCACTTCGCCAACACCGTCAACGGATACGTCGACGAGATCGAAAAGGAAGCAAAGAAAAGCGGGCAGGAGATCGATTTCTCCGGCCTGCGCAAGCAGCTCGAAGAGTTGAAAACGAACGGTCAGAAATATGAGGGCCTGCTGCAGCTCGCTGCCGCGAAGAGCTCGCTCGATCCCGCGCAGCTTGCCACGCTGAACAAAGCCCTGATGCGCGCCGAGCGCGTCCTCACCCGTCCGGAAGGCTTGCCCAACCGGCCCTGGTTCAAGAATCAAATCTACGCGCCGGGCTTCTACACCGGCTACGGAGTCAAAACTCTGCCCGGTATTCGCGAAGCCGTGGATGCCAAGAACTGGGCGCTCGCCCAGCAGGAAAAACAGGTGGTCGAACAATGCCTGGAGCAGATGAACCAGGTCGTCAAGCAAGCCTCGGGAGACTTGGCGGGTATGTAACCGGCGTCAGCGAATACTGAAGCTCGACAGGCGCTCGATGGCTTTGTCTCGCTCCTCCACGCTGCGCACGTCCGCCATGCGCGGGCCTTGGCGCAAAGCGGCGGATAGCTCGCTCAACCGGTCGGTCAGGCCTACGGCGTAAACCTCCACTCGGCCGTCGTCCAGGTTGCGCGCCCATCCCGTCAGGCCGGATGCGGTCGCCTTGTGTTGCACAAAGAATCGGAAGCCGACGCCCTGCACGCGGCCTCCTATCAGCCATCGCTTTGCGGCCTGCTGCATATAGAAATATTGTGGTACGTGCCGTCTGTAAAACGAGCGCGCAGGGCGGTTGGCGCCCGTTGTGCGATGTCAAGATGAAAGGAGTCTATGGCCTTCCCCGTTCATCGCCCGCGGCGCTTGCGTTCGTCTGAAGCCATGCGCCGGCTGGTCCGCGAGGCGCGGCTTGAGCCGTCTCAATTCGTGCTACCACTCTTCGTGTGCCCCGGTGAAGGCGTGCGTAAAGACATCTCTTCCATGCCCGGCGTCGCGCAATTGTCCATCGACAATCTTGTGCGCGAAGCCGAAAGCTGCCGCGCGCTTGGCCTCGGCGGCGTCATTCTGTTCGGAATTCCCGAAGAGAAAGACGAGTTCGCCTCCGGCGCGTACGCGGACTCGGGCATCGCCCAGCGGGCCATCCGCGCTTTGAAGCGCGAGGTTCCCGCCCTGCTCGTCATCACCGACGTCTGCAACTGCGAATACACCAGCCACGGCCACTGCGGCCTGATCGAAAACGGCGTCGTTCAAAACGATCCCAGTTTGGAATGGCTCGCCAAAACCGCCGTCTCGCATGCCCGCGCCGGCGCCGATATCGTCGCCCCCAGCGACATGATGGACGGCCGCGTCGGCGCTATCCGCGCCGCCCTCGATTCCTCCGGATTCGTCAACATGCCCATTCTTTCCTATGCCGCCAAGTATGCTTCCGTCTTCTACGGGCCTTTCCGCGAAGCGGCCGAGTCAACGCCCCAATTCGGAGACCGCCGCGGCTATCAAATGGACCCGTCCAATGGCCGCGAAGCCATGCGCGAGATCGCGCTCGATCTCGAAGAGGGCGCCGACATGATCCTGGTTAAGCCCGCCATGCCCTATCTCGATATCGTCTCCCGCGCGCGCGAGCGATTCGAAGTTCCCATCGGGGCCTATCAAGTCAGCGGAGAGTTTAGCATGATACTCGCCGCCGCGCGCAACGGATGGCTCGATCTCGATCGCGCCATCCTCGAATCGCTCACCGGCATCCGCCGCGCGGGCGCCGATTTCATCCTGACTTACTTTGCCAAGCGCGCCACGGAGTTATTGACTTAGTGCCTGATCGCGACGCCCCGGCCAAGATACTGAGCCCCGAAGCGGTTCGAGACTGGGTATCCGCCCAGCGCTCGCTCGGCAAGCAAATTGGGTTTACTTGCGGCGCCTTCGACCTGCTTCATGCCGGTCACGTTGAATACCTGGCCGAAGCGCGCCGGCGCTGTGACGCGCTCCTGGTCGCCGTCAATTCCGACACTTCGGTCCGCGCTCTCAAAGGCGAGTTACGGCCCATCAATCCGGAACAAGACCGCCTCGCGGTCGTGGCCGCGCTCCAGGCGGTCGACGCTGTCACGCTGATGGCCGAAACTCGTCCCGCCGAGCTGATTCGATTACTTCAGCCCGACCTCTATATCAAAGGCGGCGATTACTCGGCCGCGACTCTTCGCTCTAAACCCGTGGTCGAAGCCTACGGCGGCCACGTGCTCTTGATTCCCATTCGCTCTCGTACCAGCACCACCGCCATTCTCGAACGCGCAGCCCTGCTTCAGTTGCACGAAAAGGTTCCCGCGGCGCGGCGCAGCCAGCCCCCGCGCCTGGTTTTCCTCGATCGCGACGGCACTCTCATCCGCGACGTTCCGTTCCTCCACGATCCTGCGCGCGTCGAACTTCTACCGGGTGTTCTCGAAGGACTACAGCAGTTGCAGGATGCCGGGTTCACGCTCGTCATCGTCACCAATCAGCAGGGCATCGGGCTCGGCTACTACAGCGAGGCCGACTTCATCGCGGTGAATCAGTCGTTGCTCCGCCGCCTTTTTCCGGCGGGCATTCGCATCGCAAGAATCTACTACTGCCCGCACTCCCTCTCCGATGATTGCGAATGCCGCAAGCCCGGCAAGCTGCTCCTTGAAAGGGCCCTCGACTACTTTCATGCCTCTGCCGGCGAGTGTTTCCTGATTGGCGATTCGATCGCCGACTGCCAGGCCGCCGCCGGCGCTGGATGCCATGCCGTACTGGTCGCAAGCCAAGCCCCTCCCAACGCCCCTTGCACCCATCGCGCCGATTCGTTTCTGGGCGCCGTGGCTTGGATCCTATCGAGCCCGCGCTTGTTAACGTGAAGGTACTGCGATCATGACCGGCAATTTTCAAGATCTGCTCAAGAGCTTCGGATCGCAGCGAATCGCCGTGGTCGGCGACGTCATGCTCGACCGCTATTGGATGGGCGACGCAAGCCGCATCTCTCCGGAGGCGCCGGTCCCCATCGTGCTGAAGCAGAAGACCGTCTGCTATCCCGGCGGGGCGGGCAACGTCGCTGTCAACCTTGCCGCGCTGGGGGCGAGCGTCATGCTGTTCGGCGTGCTCGGCGAGGATGCCGCTGCCGCCGAGTTGCGAACCGCCCTCGCCGAAGGCGGCGTTTCTTCGGAAGATCTCTTCGCCGATCGCGGCCGCCTCACCACCGTGAAGACGCGAGTCATCGCCGGCCGCCAGCAGATTACCCGCATCGACGAAGAAGACACCCATGCTTTGCCTCGCGATCTGGAATTCGCGATGCTTGAAAAGCTGCGAGCCCGCTTGCGCTTCTCCGATTGCGTTCTGGTCTCCGATTACGCCAAGGGTCTGATCAGCCCTAGCTTTGCAGCCGCCCTGCTTCCTATCGCCAGGGAGGCCGGCGTTCCCGTGATCGTCGATCCCAAAGGATCCGATGTGCTGACCTATCGCGGCGCAACGGTCATAAAACCGAACCGGGTCGAACTCTCCATGCTTACGGGCCTGCCCGTTCGCTCTCACCCCGACGCCCTCGCCGCGTGCGACCGGCTCCAATCTCTCCTGCCCGGCGTCGTCGTGCTGCTCACCGAAGGCGCCGAGGGCATGACGCTCTACCTGCCCAACCGCGAGCACGTGCGGCTTCCCACCCGCGCCCTGGAAGTCTTCGATGTCACTGGCGCAGGCGACACGGCGTTGGCCGTCACGGGTCTGGCTATTGCATGCGGCGCCGGATTCTGGGCCGCCGCGGTGCTCGCTAACTGTGCCGCGGGCGTGGTTGTCGGCGAATTCGGCTGCGGCAAGGTCACCGTCGAGCGCCTGCGCGCCGCCCTCGCGCATGCGGAGATTCCAGCCGCGCCCTCCGCGCCGGTCGGCGCCTGAATGGCCGCTTACTAGCTCGAAATCCCAACCACGCCGCCCAGCCGTGCAACCGAGGGCGTCAGTATGCTGCTTGCAGGCGGGCGCCGCGTGTTGGTGGCCGGCACGATTAAATCGCGCGCTACTTCCACCGCTACCGCTCGTTGCAGTAACTCAATCGTAACCACCACCCGGTAAGCCGCCTTCTCTCTCGTCAAAATCCCCTCCAGCCCGCTGAGCGGCCCATGGGAGATTCTCACTCGCTCTCCGATCCGTAAACACGGCCACGGCATAAGCGGCAGGCCGCTCGCCACCATGCCCTTGATCGTCTCGATATCGGCATCGTTCACCGGACACGGCGCGCCTCCGAAACTCACGATCGAAATTACGCTCGGAATACTTAATACTTTTAGCCGCTCTTCAAAAGAGAACCGGCAGAATACGTAACGTGGAAATATTGGAAGCTCGATTTCCTTCACCCGGTCGGACCAATGCCGCCGCGCAAAATAGTAAGGCGAATATCCTTCGAGCATTCGCCCGTTCAACTGTTGCTCGACCGCCTTTTCATGCCGCGGTTTCACATGTAATGCGAACCAGTTCACCACATTCCCTCCGGCAGGCATCCCCTCTGCCTAAGTCAACGGGGTCGAACAGATTAGACGCCGTGTCTCAGTATCATACGAAGCGAATACAGATACAAGCCGGCGGACCCTGGGGAAAGTTCTATCGGGTCTGGTTACGTACAGGACCTTTGTGCGTATTATCCACGCCTGCGGTTAAGCGCGAGTTACTGTAGCGTACAAAAGCGGTGTAAGTATCGGAAGGTTCGTGGCGCTCAATGCCCTGCTCGCTTATGATCCGATAAGCTCAATGCATTCGCGACCAGCGAAAGTACCAGTACTTAGTCGGGCGAGACTTCGTGCCATCGATGCGGCGAGTAGAACGAACCCCGCACCTTCTTGCCACCCTTCACGTAGATGGCTGTGCAACTTTCCTGATGGTCGAAGAGCTGATTGGTGCTCGGCTTTTCAATCAGCACGTCGATCTTATAAACGTTCGGCTGTAATCCCAGCTCCTCGCAGCGGAATTCGATAGAGCCCGGACCGGGGTGAATCAGCAAAGGCCGCTGTCCGCCCGACGTGGTCCATTGCGCGGCAGTCCACCCTTGCGTCCACAGGAACAGCAGAGAGATAGATACATCGCGGATCTCCTCGGTAGCGAAGTACTCCACGCGCGCAGTGATAGGGCGCCCGGTCTGGAAGCCGGAGGACCGTTCTCCCGATTCATCGAAGAACGCCACCCCGGTGATCTGCACGCGCTTGGCGCCGGCGTCGGTCAAGGGCGTGTAGCTCAGATTCGTTGTCTCGGTGTAGCGCTGGATCACCTGTTGCGGAGACCCTTCGGCCGCGACTCGCCCTCGTTCGAGCAGCAGCACGCGCTCGCAAACATTCTGGACCGCCGCCAGATCGTGCGAGATGAACACGATGGTCGTGCCGTCGGCGTGCAGCTTTTCGATCCGGTCCTTGCACTTGTCCCGAAATTCCTTATCGCCCACCGCGAGCACTTCGTCGAGCAGCAGCACATCGGGCTCCAGGTGCGCGGCGATCGAAAACCCCAACCGTACATACATGCCCGAGGAATAGCGCTTGACCGGCATATCGATGAAGCGCCGCACGCCCGCGAACTCCACAATCGACTCCATCTTGCGCTGGATCTCGGCGCGCTGCATCCCCAGCACCGAACCGCTGAGATACACATTTTCCCGCCCGGTCAATTCCGGATGGAAGCCAGATCCCACTTCGAGCAGCGCCGAGAGCCGCCCCCGAATCGAGATCTCGCCTTTGGTGGGCGCCGTGATGCCCGCAAGCATCTTTAAGACCGTGCTTTTCCCCGCGCCGTTGTGGCCGATGATTCCGAGCGATTCGCCCCGCTGAACTTCAAACGAGACGTCGTTGACAGCCCAGAACTCCTTGCGCTGTTCGCGCTTCGGGCGCAGTTTTCGGAACCACTTCCAACCACCGCTTTCCTGGCTGGTCCGTCCTGCGTCCTGTCGGATCAAGTAGCGCTTGGACACCGACCGAAAGCTTACGTCCGGATTAGCTCGCATGAGGAAGCGCCTTCTCGTCCAGCAGCCTCTCGGCCGTCCTAACCAGCAAATCCAGGTCCGCCTCGCAGGTGCGATGATTCGTGATATTGACGCGAATGGCAAGCCTGCCCTGGATTCGCGTGGTGGAGGGCGCCGCGATGCCGGATTCCTGCAGGTCGGCGGCTATGTCTTCGTTCAAGCTGTCGAGCGCCGCTCCGTTCAGTCCCGCCGGACGAAAGCGGAAGCAAACGATGTTCAACGAGACCGGATTCAGAACCTCCACATCCGGCACGCTCGCGAGCAGCCCGGCCAGATACCGGGCATGCCGGCAATTCCTCGAAATTGCGTCGCCAAAGCGCCTGACGCCGTGCTCTCTCATCGCGAACCAGATCTTGAGCGCTCGGAAACCGCGCGACAACTCAGGTCCCAGGTCAGAGGGCCATTCGCCGCCTCCGGCCAACCCTCGCCCCGCGCGGGTGAGATAGGCAGGAACCGGCGAAGAAGAAAATGCCTGGCGGTGTTTATCGCCGTCCCTCACCAGCAGGCACCCGGCGTCGTATGGAACATGCATCCACTTGTGAAAATCGAAGGCGAGCGAATCGGCCCGTTCGATCCCCGAAACCCGCGGGCGCAGATCGCCGGCCAGAACGGCGAGCGCGCCGAACGCGCCGTCTACATGGAACCAGATCCCTTGCGATTCGCAAATCGAAGCCACGGTCTCCAGGTCGTCGAAAGCGCCCGTATTTACTGTTCCGGCGGTACCCACAATACAGAAGGGCCGCCGGCCCGCGGCCCGCTCTTGGTCGAGCGCCAGCGTAAGCGCGCCTGTATCCATTCTAAAGTCGCCGTCTACCCGGATTTTCCGCAGCGCTTGATCCTCGAAACCCAGGAAGTGCATGGCTTTTCCTACCGACGAATGAACTTCGGTCGATGCATAGGCAACCAGTTCCTCGCCCGGATGACTCGCCCGAGCCGCATCTCGCGCAACCGCCAGGCCGATCAGGTTTGCCATCGACGAGCCGCTGAGCAGAATGCCCGATGCGCGCGCCGGAAAGTTGAAAATCGCCTTGCACCACTCAATCACCCGCCGCTCCAGGTACAGTCCGACGTGGTCTCGCCCGCCGCAATTGGCGTTGAGCGCGGCCGCGAGCGTCTCGGAGAGAATGCCCGAAGCAAGCCCGGCGCCATGCACCCAGCCGAAAAACCGTGGGTGGATGTTGCCAACCGTGTAAGGAAGGATCAGATCTTTGAAGTCGTGATAAACAGATTCCAAGTCCTGCGGCTCGGTCGGTAGCGGCTGATCGAGAGCCGCGCGAACGTGCTCCGGCATCGGCTGCCAGACGGGTCGCTCTCGCACGGTACGAACGAAATCGATCGCTTGGTCGAGCGCCGAGTGAGCCAGTGTTCGAAATCGCTCCCAATCGGCCGGATCGAGGGAACTCGGACAGATGTCGGCTGAGCGCTCGATGGAGTTGCCCAATTCGCTCTCAATGTCCATGCCTTGCCTCATGGCCGGCAGCAGAAATGGGCAGACCGCGACTTCGGCGCGCGCCGAAAGCGGCACGCACTGAACGCCCCGTCACGCGCCTTCCGAAGCCGCGCGCGAGGGTGCGGGCTCGACGGCTGGGACAACCGCTACCTTGGGCTGGCCTTCGACGATTCCGTAGAGCTCGTCGTATGCCGCCCGGCTCACCTCAGCCTGGCGCTTTGCCGCTTGCAAGAGCTCGGTCTCCCAATACCACGCGTTGTTCCACAGATCCGCGGCGGCGATCTGTAATTCTTCATCCCAGCCGCGCTTGGCGCCGTTCACATATCTGCAGCCGCTTCCGAAAAGATCCTGCAGGCCCCTGAACTTGGCCTCGTAATAGGGCGCGAAGGCAAGACCCAACGCCGGAATGCCTTGCGCGAGCGCGAACACGGCGGCATGATAGCTGCCGGTGATGACGACCCTGCAACCAGCTATCCGCCGCAGCAACTCGATCGCGGTTTCGGGTTCGTCGGAATGAATGCTGTCCTTGAAGCTCTTATCCAGAGCTCGAAGCGTTGCGGCGTCACTATCCTCTGCGTGGTGAGCTACCGCCAGCGGCTCCAGGCGCGCGCCGAATTGCCCGGAAAGTTTCTGCAAAGTCCCACCGAGCAACGATGCGGTTGCGCCGTCCACGCCGGAATAATACGATGCGCGAACATTGACGCCGAGCGCGTTGCGCGCGGAAGGGACAGCAGCGTTTTCGAGTAAGAACTCGAGCGTTTCGTCTCCCGTCACGCGCGCCTGCCCCCGCACGCCGCATTCGGCAAGGAACGGCAAGCTGGTGACGCGCTCGCGAACGGTGATCAGATCGACGCCGGGCAGAACGCGGCGGCATACCGCTTTGAGCGCCGGGTCCTCGACCGGTCCGAGCATATGGCCAAGAATGGCAGTGCGGGCGCCGAATCGCTTGGCGAGCTGCATCAATTCCAGGCATTCCATGGCTTCGCTTGCGAAGGCGTCGGTTATCATTCCCGCGCCCGAGAAGACGAACAGATCGGCGGATTGAACGGTTGAAATGATTTCGGCGCAGTTACGCTGCCCGCGCGCCCTCATCTTCGTTTGAGCCGCCAGCCCCTGCACGAGGGGAAGGTGCCGGAAGGCGGCGTTTTCAAAGCCGCGGAACATACCCGAAAGAGGAAATCCCGGTTTCGACAAGCGCCCAAACAGCTTGAGGTCGAAGCACTGTCCGCGGCCTTCGGGCGAAAGCGGAACAGCTCCTGGAAGTTTAGAGCGGACCTCGCCGGGCGCCAGCGTGAAGACGCCGATCTCCGCCTGCGGCCATAGGGCGCGAAGACGCCTATAGGCGGTCTCCAGCATCGCCTGATCGCCTACATTGAGGCAGCGCATTCCACTTGGCTGGATGACGACCTTCAACAAGAAAATTCCTTAGGGCAGGGAAAACTCTTAAGCTACTGAATTATAGCAGGCTAAGGCAAGTTCTTGTTTCTCAAGCGCAAACTGCTACTCGGGTCATGGGACAATCAACCTCAAGAACGCACGCTCATGCCCTCGCTCCGGCCGCTTCGAATCGTGATCCCCGGCGGGACCGGGCAGGTGGGGCAGATCCTGGCGCGGCACTTTCGCGAGCAAGGACACGCCGTGACGGTGATCTCGCGGCATCCCAAGCCGGCCGAGTGGCACGTAATCGAGTGGAATGCACGGCACCTGGACGGATGGGCGCTGGCGATAGACGGCTCAGATGTAGTGATCAACCTGGCGGGGCGCAGCGTGAACTGCCGGTATACGGCGGCCAACCGGCGGGAGATCAAAAATTCTAGAACCATTACCACGGGCCTGGTGGGCGAAGCGATTGCACGAGCATCGCACCCGCCGCCTTTATGGCTGAACGCGAGCACCGCCACCATCTACCGGCATGCCCTCGACAAGCCCATGGACGAAGCGACCGGCGAACTGGGCGGAAACGAGCCGGACGCGCCCCGCAAGTGGGGCTTCAGCATCGATGTGGCGACCAGTTGGGAGCGTGCGTTCTTCGCGGCCAATACGCCGCGCACCCGCCGCATCGCCTTAAGAAGCGCGATCGTGATGAGCCCGGACGCGGGCGGCGTTTTCGACACGCTGTTGCATCTGGTGAAATGGGGCGTCGGCGGCGCGGCCGGAAGCGGCAGCCAGTATGTCTCCTGGATTCACGACGTCGATTTCACGCGGGCTATCGAACATCTCATCCGGCGCGAGGAGATGAGCGGCGTGGTGAACGTCTCCTCACCGATGCCGTTGCCGAATCGCGAATTCATGTGCTGTCTTCGCCACTCCTGGTGCACCAGCTATATCGGGCTGCCGACGCCGAAATGGATTCTGGCGCTGGGCGCGCTTCTTCTTCGAACAGAGACCGAACTGGTGCTGAAAAGCCGCCGGGTGGCGCCGGGGCGGCTTCTCGAAACGGGCTTTGAGTTCCACTTTCCGAACTGGCGCGGAGCTTGCCAGGACCTGGTGCACCGCTGGCGCGAACTGCATTGCGAAGTCGCCGCGCCGTGAACTCCGCGGCGATCCCTGGTTAGGGCGCGATCTGCAGGAAATTTAGCTGGGTGGGCAGCACGGACGGTACCTGGAACAGGTTATTTCCGGCGTATTCGCCCGTCACAAACAGGTCGGGGTCGAGAGCCAGCAAGCCTCCGGACAGGAAGAAGACCGACGCCTGGGCCTGGTTCGCGATAGAGAGCGGAGTCTCGTACGGATATTCAAAGATAGTGGGGTTGCTGAGTATCCGATGGGGCAGGATGGGCAGCGGCGCGGCGCCCGGCATGGTAACGGGCAGCAGCCGCGGATCGATTTGCGAGGCCTTATCGAAGCGGAAGAACCATCCATTGGATTGCGCGTTGGCGGCGGCAATGACCGCGGATTCGGTCGAGTTGGGCACTTCGAGATCGCCATAGCCATACTGGAACAGGGTCGCCTTTTGAGGCACTCCGGAAAGCGGCGAAGTTTGCAGATGAGGCGCGAAGCTGAGCGGATCGCCCACCATGCCCAGCCAATCGGCGGCTTCAAACGCGGCCTGGATAGCCATGGCGCCTGCGATCGAGTTCGTCACCGGAGGCAGGTTGCGGTAGACGTAGTTGTCATTGAAGTCGTCGTGGAAGTATGCTTCGGGCGGAGCGATGCCGGCATCGACGTTCAGAAGAGCGGGACTGATGGAAGAAAGATACTCGATGGCGAGCGGGCGTCCGGTGATTGCCAGGCGCGCGACATCGACAGAGGAGCCGCCCGCGCCGCTCATGGTTGCGATGCGTTCATTCGCCTCGGTGGCGTGAAAGAGCGTGCCGTAAGTGGCGCCGAAGGATTGGCCGACATAATAGATCCGCGAAGGATCAAGGCCGTAGCCCAGGCCGCCGGTTTCGCGAATGGTTTGAACCAGCGCGAACAGATCGACCGCGGTCTGGCGTCCGCAGTCACGGACCGCGAGAGCGCCGGGGAGGATACATCCGTCGCTCGGACCAATGCTGGAATTCCCAGGGATCAGAATGCCGCGCCCCGGAGTAGAAACCGTCTGCACGCTGCCGTTCGTGCCCGTGATGTTCACCACGCCGCCTTGACCGTAGCCGTGCCCGGTGATCTCAATCGCGAGAGTGGCGATGCCCATCTGCGCGAGCGTAGAGGCGATGTAAGTCGGCGCGCCGAACTGGTTGTCGCCTAGCCCGTGTCCGTAGATGGCGACCGGGTATTTCCCTGAGCCGGAACCGAGGGAGGGCAGGAACAGATGGAAAGAAACCGGGATGTAGGCGGTCGGCGCGGAGATGGGCTGCGCGGTAGGCGTAGTGAGAATGCTGCCGCTCGTTGGATCGAGAAAGAGCGGAGTCAGGAACATTCCGAAAGCGACTTGCCCAACCCCGGTGAGCACGCTGGGAGTAATGGTCTCGGAGTTATCCACATCATCGCCGCTGCCTTGCGGCGCCCACGTCATGCTTTGAACAGACGAGAGATTGTAAACCGAGGGCGCGCCGTTCAGTCCGGCGGGCAGCACAACGGGCGGCTGATTGGCGTCGGCAAATGCGCGAGCGTTCTGAAGCCAAGAAGTGGCGCTCATGGTCGTGAACAAAGACGCCGTTACGATTCTGGCGGTCGAGGCTGGATGCTGCGGAACCTGCTGGAGAGCGGCGGCGAGCGTCTGGCAGTACGGGTCGCTGCTTTGCAAGCAATCGGTGAATGCATCAGAGGCTTTTAGCTTTTTCCCACTACTATCGTGGACCGAATCGGTGACGACAAAGAGGTATTGGCTCTGCTGATTAAGCACCTGATTCGGCTTCGCGAAGGCGCAATTGGTGGTGGGGTCGAAGATGATCTGATTCAGAGAAACGGCGGCGTTGTTTGAGACCGCGACGATCTGCATGCCTGAGGAAAGAGTGCTGGCGTTGACGGGGCCGGAGAAACAAGCCGCCACGCGCGGGTTAACACTAAATCCATCGAGTTGATTGAGAAGCGCCGTGTTGCTGCAGACGCTCGGCGCGGTGGAAACATCGCAGGTTTCGAATGACTCGGGCAGATTGATGCGGATGCCGGTCTGCTGGGTAGCGTCAGCAACGGTTAGAGCATTCGCGGGAAAAGGACCGGTGGTTGGTGAACCGGGGTTATAAAGAGCCGTCGTTTGAGCGGCCGAAAGGCACGATGCGAGAGCGGCGAGGAGAAGTACTACTTTCATGCGTTTTAGATTTGATAATTTCCAGTAATCGAACAGAGATTAGAAAGAATTCACGAGGGAGTTCTTGCGTGGTCGGGAACTAGGTGTAACCTAGCATACCGGGGGCGGCGCCGACACTCGTACAATAACGAGAACCGAATCGATGGCGAATATCGCAATCGTCTGTCCTCCGTTGCCGGGACATTTGAACCCAATGTTCACGCTGGGGCGCGCGCTCGTAAAGCGCGGCCACCGGGCGTACGTTTTCACGATACCGGCGCTCGCGGCGAACGTTCGGTCGCAGGGGCTGGATTTCGAGGCGGTCGGCGCTGTGGGCGGCGACGCGCTTGCCGAATCCATTCGCGAAATGGGCGGGAAGCGAGGATTGAGCTCGCTGCGCTACGCCGTGGGACGCGCGCGGCAGCTCACGCAGCTACTATGCGAAGAGCTTCCGGAACGGTTTCGAGCGGCAGGGATCGAACTGGCGCTCGTCGATCAAAATGAACCTGCGGGAGGAAGCGTCGCCGAGTACCTGGGGCTGCCATTCGTCAACGTGTGTCCCAGCTTGCCGCTGAACCGCGAGCCGGACATCCCGCCGCCCTTTGTGCCGTGGACGTTTCGGCCAGGCGTATGGGGGCGTTTGCGGAATCGGATCGGGTACGGCCTTTCGGATTGGTTGATCCGGCCGATTAATGGAACGCTGAACAGGTATCGCCGCGGCTGGGGCTTGCGTCCGATCAGCGCGCCGGACGACACGTTCTCGCGCCGGGCTCAGCTTTGCCAGATGGCGCGCGAGCTCGATTTTCCGCGGCGGGCTCTGCCTCAAAGTTTTCACTACTTGGGTCCGTTCTGCGATGCGGGGGGGCCTGGAGGCGGCGCGGCCTTTCCGTTCGAGCGGCTGAATGGAAAGCCCTTGATCTATGCCTCGCTTGGAACATTGCAGGCGCGCGACAGCCGGCATTTCCACACGATAGCGGAAGCCTGCGCGGGTTTGGAGGCGCAACTGGTGATCGCAACCGGCGGCGAAGGCGGCGATCTGCCACAGGGTTTGGCGGGCGAGCCCGTAGTGGTGAGGTATGCGCCGCAACTCGATCTTCTGGCGCGAGCGAGCTTGACGATTACGCACGCGGGCTTGAACACAGTTATGCAGTCGCTGCTGTTCGGGGTGCCGATGGTGGCGCTGCCGATCACGCACGACCAGCCGGCGATCGCGGCTCGCATGGCGCATGCGGGGGCGGGCGAGACGATTCCTATTGGCCGCGCAACCAGCGCGAACTTGCGCGCGGCAGTGCAACGCGTGATGCGGGAACCGGGTTATCGAACCCGCGCGGAGAGCCTGCGCGATTCCGTGAAAGCAGCGGGCGGCGTGGAGCGCGCGGCAGCGATTGTAGAAGACGTCCTGCGGAACACGATGCCTAGACGGGCGTGATGACCATCTCCTCTTTAGGAATCGCATCGAGCATCTGCATCCCGACTTGAAGATGCTGGTTCATGAGCAGGTGTGGAGTGTGCGCCATCCATTCGGCAAGAGAGATGTCCTGGTACTCGGGCGTCTTGAACATCTCAAGGAAAACCAGGTCCGTGTCGCCGGTGTTTTCGATGTAGTGAGGATTCGAAATAGGCACATAGCCGACATCGCCTTCCTGGAAGTCCATGGTTCGCGCATCGCTGCCCGCGATGAAGAGAGTCATGCGGCCTTTGCCCTGGATGTAGTATTGCCATTCGTCCGCGTTGGGATGCCAATGCAACTCGCGCAATCCGCCGGGTTTCAGCGTGACTATGGCGGCTGAAATGGGAGTGACAGGAAACAACTTGGAATCGATGATCTTCACTTCGCCGCCGGGAGTGACCTTTGTCGGCTTCATGGTGCTGGGCCGAAAAGAGTAGCTTTTCGGAACGGTACCGGTGGCTTCGGCTGCTTGCGCCTGCTCGGCTTTCAGATCGCCGGGCAGGCCGGTCTGAAAGATGAACAGCTCTTTCTTGGGTACTTTGTCGAAGGTGGACGCGGGCACGTTGAAATTTTTCGCGAGCACTTCTTTCGGCGTGTGCGTGAGCCAATCGGTGATCAGAAACGTATGGAATTCGTCGAAGTTGCCGTCATCGAACACGAGCAGGAACCGGCAGCCGTCGGGGCCGAGGCCTTGAATGGAGTGAGGAACTCCAGGCGGAAAGAGCCAGAGGTCGCCTTGCGTGACGTCATCCACGAAACTGCGGGCATGGTGATCGACGGCGGTAATGCGCGCGTTGCCGTAGAGCATGATGGCCCATTCGGCTTCGACGTGCCAATGAAGCTCGCGGACGCCGCCCGCAGTGAGGCGCATTTCGACGCCGGCGATGTCTTTCGATATGGCGAGATCGCGAACAGTCACCTGGCGCGTCCAGCCCGCGGCTTCGATGCGCTTGTGCGAGAGCGCGAAGGAATATTTAAAGGGCTTGACGCTGCCGTTATCGGTTTTGGGCGACCAAACGGAATCCGGATTTTCCTGGGCGAGTGGCAGATTTCTAGGCCCAGGATCGGTTTCATTGGGCGCATTGTGGTCTCCGCTTTGCTGATTCTGGAACGGGCCTGCGTCAGCACTGGCTCTCAGCGGCGCGACGACAGTCAGAGCGGAAGCCGCGGCAACGGCCGCCGAGCCCAACATCTTCCTGCGGTTTAACTTCGTATCTCGCTCTTTCATTTTGGACACGATTTCTCCTTTTAGTAAGGCACTGCCGAAAGTACTTAGAATATGTAAGTCACGTATAAATATGGGTAGTTGTAATCTTTCCCGTGAGTAGCTTGGTTCAAGAAAGCGCCAGTGAATATGTGAGCAAAACCGAGCCCATATGTTACATGCCGATTTTGCTTGAAGTCGGCAAGCATATCTAGTTCCTCGCCGAGATGCTTACTGGCAGCTCTGGGGTCCGCTGCGACAGAGATGGCGCCGTTAGCGCCATATACGGCGTCGTTCTTAGTCGCGAGCCAAAGGTTGTCCATCATTTCTGTAAAGGTCCACTTTCTTGAGGCTTTCTGATCCACGCCGATACGCAGGTCTTCGATGTTTCTCCACCCGAACTGATCGCCCAAATCCATCTTGTCGTGGGCGGACGGGTAGAGCTGATCGTGCGTGCCCCAAGTCAGGCTGTTCGGATTCTTGTTCCCGGACCCGTAATTATACTCGGCGAAAATGCGCGGCTTCACGCCGGAATCGAGAAAAGTGTAACCCGCGTTCCAATGGCCGCCCCAGGCGTCGATCGTATCGGGGCCGAGCGAGCCGGTCTGCTTATTCATTTCGGCGTCGTAGTCGAGAGAGTGCAGGGTTCCGGCGAGGCGCGCGCCGCCGGTGACTTCGCTGAAGTGGCCATGGTGCTCGGTCTCGGAAAGCGAAACATTACCGGGGGCTACGCGCCATAACAGGTATGGCTCAAGCGTTGCGCGGGGAATCACGTGAGTGAAGCTGGCATAGACGCCATACAGGTTGTTGCCTTCAATGTGGCGATCGACCTGGCCGTCAATGGCATTGATAACCGATGCCGCGAAGATACTGATCTTCGCGCTGGACGGATGCAGATCGAGGCGCAGGGTGTCGAAGGTGCGTCCCATGTTCAGCCAGTCGGATGGGCCGATGACGCGCTCGTCGCCGAAGCTCAAGATCTCGCGGCCGGCGATGAAGTCAAACCAGCCTTCCATGGCGCTGCCAAGCTCCAGATATGCCTCGCGGATGTCCCAGATATTTTGATAGGGCGGGGCAGTGGCGACATGATGATTGAAGAACACTCTTGAGTCTTGAGTAACTCCGACGAGCTCGAGCCAGCTAGTGGGTTGAAGGTAGATGCCAAGCCGGAGTTGGGTTAAATCGTAGGTGTCGCCGGAATACGAGTAACCGATTCCATCCTGACTTTCCAGGCGGTCGCGAAATTGTCCACCGAATTTGACCCAGGAGGGAAGCGATTGATCCAACTGAGTAACTGGGTACGCCCAGCCGTCCGGGTTAGGGCCGGGTACGCGCAGATCCAAGGCCGCATGGGAATCGCCCGGCGTATCGGGAGCATAGGAGGCTGAGGTGGACGGCGAGTTAGTTTGCCCAACCGCGACTTGACAGAGAGAGATACTAGCGGCTATGACGCCTATCACCAAAAGACGAAACATTGCCCACTAGTATAAGTAGGTTTCGACCGGCTGCCAATTGGGGATTGTGTGAGTCTGTTGATATTTATCCAATTTCGCGAGAAAGTCGGACCACATAGCGGCAGAGTCGACAGCGGTTATCCAATTGATAGTCTCCCCAGTCTTGACGTGCTCAAACGAAAGGTTGTCAGCAAGATGCAACCTAGGGATGATTTTCTGCGTGGTCATGCCTTGCTCGTAGGCCAGGACGATGGTGTCCCAGATGACCCAGGGTTTCGAGAAGTCGTTGACGCGGAGCGGCTTTACGAAACGGAAATACCAGGCCTGGTATTCGCTCCAGAGCCATGCTCCGACGGGGCCGTGGCCGCTGACGAGCTTTCGGGCCGCTTCGAACGATAGCGCGAGATCTCGGCGGCACACGTCGCCGGAACCGATCGTCACCGGAACGCGGGAACCGAGAATCACCTGCCAGGCTTTGGGGTCATTTTCGACGTTGTACTCTTGACCGCCATCCGTCAGGTTCTTGAAGCCCATCGCGACGACTTCGATGCGGTCCGCGATGTCGGGGTCTTGCAGGATGGCAGACGCGACGTCGGTGGCGGCGCCGATGGTGAGAACGGCCAGGCGGCGATCTTTCGAGAAGCGTTTCGAAACCTGGACAATGAAATCCGCTCCGCTGTTGGGGCGCGGCGTTCTGATGTCGGCGAGCGGCAGGCTGGAACCTTCAAACAGCGGCGGATGCGTCGCCATGCCGAGATGGTGCTCGACTTCATCCTTTAAGATTTCGTAGGTGGCATGAGCGGAAGGCGCGGGCAGGCTGGGCGCGTGCGCCGAAACGATGCCCAAAACATCAAACGATGGATTCACCAGCAGATAAGCGATCGCCCATTGATCGTCGATCTCGTTGCCCACGTCTGTTGAAAGGATCACGGGCGTTTGGGGCCATGCCGGTGCCGCGGTCGCGAAAAGGAACGCGGCAAGCAGCAGGATGCGAGATGATACTTTACCCGTAATGCTCACGGTACATTCTCTCGGCCTGGCGATTGTGTTCTGCACGGTTACTATGATCGGCTGGGGCTCGTGGGCGAATACGCAGAAGCTGGCGGGCCGCACGAACTGGCCGTTCGAATTATTTTACTGGGACTACGCGATCGGCATTTTGCTGTTCAGCATCTTGTTCATGTTTACGGCGGGAAGCGTGGGCTTGCGGGGAATGCCGGCCGCGGCCAATATCGGACAGGCGTCGAGCTACGCGATTCGGACGGCGATGCTGAGCGGCGCGCTGTTCAACGTGGCGAACATCCTGCTAGTTGTGGCGATCGACGCGGCGGGAATGTCCATCGCGTTCCCGGTGGGCATCGGACTGGCGCTGGTGATCGGTACGTTGGTTACCTATCGCGAGCAGCCGACAGGCAATGCGCCGCTGCTATTCCTCGGCGTGGCGCTGGTCCTGGTGGCGATGATCGTATCGGCGCTGGCGTATCGCAAGCTGCCGCGCGCGCGGAGCGAAAGCTGGGTGAAAGGAATCGTGTTTTCGATAGTGGCGGGCTGCCTGATGGGCTTCTTCTACCCCGAACTGCTGCGTTCCCTCTCCGCCGACTTCAACACACTGCCGATCCGGCCGGGTTACCTGACGCCATACACGGCGCTATTTTTCTTTGCGATCGGCCTGGTGGTGAGCAACTTCGTCGTGAACACGATCTTCATGCGGGCGGGGGGCCGGAGTTATGCCGAATATTTCGGCGCGAGCGCGAAGCTGCATTCGTTTGGAATGCTTGGCGGCGCGATTTGGATGGTTGCGCTCAGCCTGAATATCATCGCCTCGGGCGTCGCGGGTCCGGCGATCTCTTACGCGCTAGGGCAGGGCGCGACGCTGGTGGCTGCGATTTGGGGCGTGGCAATTTGGAAGGAGTTCAAAGCCGCGCCGCGCGGGACGACTCCGTTGATCGTGTTGATGTTTATCGGTTACGGGCTGGGCTTGGCGCTGATTGGGCTGGCGACGCTGTAGCCGCAGCGGGCCGCGGGTTTCGAAGAAGAGCTTCCGGCAGCGCCCACGCGTAGAGCACGCCGCGGCAGCCGATCAGAATGTATTGGCGGTCATCGAGCAGATAGGTGATGGGCGGCGCCTGTGCCTGCCCGCCGCCCGAAGCATGCCAAAGAGTTTTCCCTGTCCGCGCATCGAGCGCCAGAATGTTTCCGTAGACGTCGCCGGTGAAGACCAGGCCGCCCGCCGTACTTAAGACCGAAGCCCAGTTGTCGCCGGGCCCGAGGTCGTGCTGCCAACGCGTCGCGCCTGTCTGATAGTCGATGGCCTTCAGAGAGGATCGCGCCCAGACGGAGAGATCGCGGCCCGCGAAGCCTTCCGGTTTGCCGGACGATAGATCGTAATAAATGCTGAAGGAGCGGTGCGTGTCCACATAGAGCAGCCCCGTTTCGGGGTCGAAGCTGGGCGGCATCCAGTTCGTAGCGCCGAGCGCGTCGGGTTCAACCAGAGTTCCGGCGGGGCTGGGATTCTTGGATGCATCGGCGATGGGCCGGCCGGTCGCATCCACGCCTTTGCTCCAGTTGATCTCTTCATAAGGCGCGGACAGCAGCGCTTTGCCGGTTGCGCGATCGAGCACGAACAGGTAGCCGTTGCGCGAGGCTTGGATCAGGAGCTTGCGCGGCGCTCCATGGAAATCGGCGTCGACTAGCACGGGCGTTTGCACGGCGTCCCAATCGTGGACGTCGTGCGGCGAGGGTTGGAAATACCAGACCAATTTTCCGGTATCGGGGTTGAGGGCGACGATCGTGCAGGTGAACAGGTTGTCGCCTGGACGCGTGTAGCCGGCGAGCACCGGGTTGGGATTGCCGGTGCCCCAGTAGAGAAGGTTCAGCGAGGGGTCGTAGGTGCCGGTGATCCAGGTCATGCCGCCGCCGTGCGCGATGGCGTCCGTGCCCTTCGGCCAGGTGTCGGCGCCGGGCTGGCCGGGCTTCGGCAGTGCGTCCCAGCGCCATTGCAGTTTTCCAGTGTCGGGGTCGAAGGAATCGATGAAGCCGTGCAGATCGGTGAAGTCGCCCGAGACGCCGACGATTACGTGGCGGCCGATGATGAGCGGCGCCATGGTCGCCCAGTAGCCGAGCTTCACGTCGGCGAGTTCCACGTCCCATTGCATTTCGCCGCTGCGGGCGTCGAGTGAGAGCAGATGAGCATCCGGCGTTTCGAAATAGAGATGGCCTTGGTACATGCCTAAGCCGCGCTGGCCGATATGCAAACCTTCGTTTGCGTGATAGCGATAATGCCAAAGCTGTTGGCCGGAGCGAGCATCCACGGCCCAGACATCGTCGGGTTCCGTGAAGTAGAGCGTGCCGTTCACGAGAAGCGGCGTCGATTTCAGCCCCGGGCCGGTGGATACATCGGTTTGGAAAGCCCAGGAGAGCGTCAACATTCCAACGTTGGTTGTGTCGATCTGGCGCAACGCGCTGAAGCGCTGGCCGGAGTAATCGCCGTTGTAGGTGGGCCAGCTATCGGGCTTCGGGTGGAGGATGGCTTGAGGATCGAGGCCCTGGGCGAGCGCGCACCACGCAACTCCTAGCAAGACGGACGCGCGCCGGATCACTTCAGCGTCTCCAGATAGGCGAAGAGGTCGTGTATGTTTCGGTCGGTATAGACGGATAGCTGCGCCACGTGCGCGGCGAGCGGGTCCTGCACGCGGACTTGGACCCGCGCTCGATTCCAGGATCGGGTCCAACCGTCGCGGCCGCGCAGGGTGACGGTGAATTCATCGGCATAGATCTGTTCGCCTTCAAAGCTGCGGCCTGAGCTTTCGGTCACCGTGACAGTTGGGTTCAAGCCCGCGGGGAAGACGATGCGGCTCTGCAGATCGATGGGCTTGTACTTGGTCGCGACATGCGCGAGATCGCGCTCGGGCGAATGGCAAGTGGAGCACTTGCCCGCGCCATTGAAATATGCCTTGCCGCGATTCGCGTCTCCGACGAGTAATGTTTCGGGGGGAGAATCGGGCGCTCTGCGCGCCACCGTGGAGGCGAGCGCCGCTTCCGAGTGGAGATAGGTTGCGATCTGGCGAATTTGCGCATCGGAGAACGAAAACGCGGGCATGCCTTTCTGAAGGCGGCCGTTGCGGACCACCTGCCCAATGAGGTCTCCGTTCACGTCGTGGTTGACGAGAGTGGAGCGGATCAAATCGGGCCCGCTCGCGCCGCGCGCATCCGGGCCGTGACAGAAGGCGCAGTTCTGCTGGAACAGAAGCTTGCCCGCGGAAGCTTGTGCATCGGCTGCTTGCTTCTGACCCATATCGTCGGGGTCTTGAGCAGGTAAGCGCAGAGCTGCGACGAGCAGAACGGCGAGAAGCCGAAGCACCATTAGGAAGTCTTAGGCGCGCCGGTTTGCTCCAGGCTGCGCGCGCTGTGATCTTTCGCCGAATCGAGCCACGCGACATCGGCCGACGTATCGCTGAACCGCCGCAGGCCCGCTTCGCGAATGGCCGCATCCTCGACCTTCTTGAGCGGCGTGTAGCGCGGGTGGTGATGCTCCTTGTAGGGATTGTTTCGCGCGGCGTTATAGCAGCAGATCATCGACCAGCGAGGCTGATCGGAGCGATTCTGATCGGAGCGATGCAGCATGTTGCAATGAAAGAACAGCACGTCGCCGGGGTCCATTTCGACATAGACCAGTTCGAGGCATTTCTCCGCTTCGCGAACGCGCTCGAGATCGGCGCCGGCCTGATCGCCGGTCAAGACGTGGTCGACGCGCCCCATCAAGTGAGAGCCCCGCAAGACCTGCAGGCATCCGTTCTCCTTGGTCGCGGGATCGACGGCAATGGAAGCGCTTGCGAGCAGCGGAAACAGAACGCCATTCTGATACCAGTAGCCGTAATCCTGATGCCAAGTCCATGCGCCGCCCACCTTGGCGTCCTTCATGATCATCTTGGAGTGGTAGTGATAAACCTCGCCTTCCAGAATTTTTTCGGCGGAATCGACGATGCTCCGGCAGCGCGCGAACATTCCGTAGATCGTGTCGCCGGGGTGGTTCCAAAGCGATAAGCGCACCGTTCCTCCTTCGCCGTCGCCTTTCCCGAAGGAGTGCTGGTCCAGTTCGCGATCTTCCTTGGCGGCGCGGCGCAGCAAGCCGATCTCCTCGCGATCGAACATGCCGCGCGCGAGCGCAAAGCCTTCGCGGTGATACTGCTCGACCACGTCATCTTTCAAGGGACCTTTAGCCATGACAAGTTCTCCTTCCTATCAATTCCGGCTTGCTATCAATTCCGGCTTGCGATCAGTTCCGGACCCCGAGGTCTCGCATGATTTTGTCAGTCGCCTCATAAGCTTCGCGCACCCAGTCGACGATGCGCGCGGGCTCCGGCGAGTATTCGAGTTCGATACTGACGGTTCCGTTAAAGCCGGCATCGACGAGCGCTTTCAAATACGGCGGGAAATTCACCACGCCGCGGCCAGGCGGCAGATCTCCATGCTTCTTCCCGTCGCAATCCGATAAGTGCACGTGAGCGATTCGCCCCTTCAGCTTGCCAATGTCTTCGGCGGCGTCTCCGGTCAACAACACGTGGGAGATATCCACGTTGGCTTTGGCCGAAGGATGATCGACCTCTTCGAGAAAGCGCTTCATCAGATCGATAGAGTTGACGATCGACATGTGAAACGGCTCCAATTCAATCGCGAGTTCCAGTCCGAGATCTGCCGCATAGGCGGCGAGCTCGCGCACATGCTCGACGGCCCATTTCCACTGGTCGGCGGGAGCAATGACTTCCTGTTCCCAGATGTACTCCCCGAGAACTAACAGAAGATTCTTGCCTTCGAGTTCGTAGCAAAGATCGAGATAGCGCTCGGCGCGCTCGACGTGGAACTGACGAACCGGCTTGTTGAAATCCGCGATGCCCAATGCGCAGCAGACAGTAGAAACGACGGGAAGGCCGGAGGAGAGGCAGGCGTCGCGGATGAGCCGCCGTTCCTTGGTGGACAGCTCATAGGGATCGGCGAAGATGTCGATCGTATCGAAGCCGATCTCTTTGGTCAGCTCGATGCCGCGCGCGGTATTCACTGAGGTGCCGAGCCAAGCGGAACTGATCAGGCCAAGTTTCAAGCGCGCGCCCTCATGAAGACATCTTTATCATGCCGATGGCCGGCGTGGGCCGCGCATTGGCGTAACTTTCCCATTGACCGGAACCAAGCTGGCAGCGATACTATCATAAACGTTCATGAAAACGTTCAGCAGGGTTCATGGAGACGATGGGAGATGGTTCCGGAGCTGGATCTAAACCCGCCGCCGCGGCCGGCGCGCATCGACTACGGAATTGGAGCCGTTGGCGCGGGTTTCATCATGCGCGATGTGCAGTTGAAGGCCTATGCGGATGCAAGTTTCAACGTTGCGGCCATCACGTCGCGCACGCCAGAGATCGCGCACGAGGTGGCGGACCTGCGCGGCATTCCGCGCGTCTACGACACGCTCGAAGAAATGCTGGGCGATCCCTCGGTCGAGATTCTCGACATTGCCGTGCCGCCGGATCAGCAGCTCGCAATCGTGCGGCAGGCGGTGGCGAGCGCAGGTCATCTAAAAGGGATTCTGGCGCAGAAGCCGCTGGCGGTGAATTATGCCGAGGCAGTAGAAATTGTGAACCTGTGCGAGCGGCACGGGATCGCGCTGGCGGTCAACCAGAACATGCGGTATGACCAATCGATTCGCGCGTTGAAGGCGCTGCTCGAGCGGGACGCGCTAGGGACGCCTGTGCTCGCGACCATCGAGATGCGCGCCGTGCCGCACTGGCAGGCGTGGCTGCGCGCCTATGGGCGGCTCACGCTGCTGAACATGAGCATCCATCACCTGGACAGCTTCCGCTATCTGTTCGGCGATCCGGAATCGATCTTCGTGAGCGCGCGAAAGGACCCCAGGACGGAGTTCGCGCATGAAGACGGGATCTGCCTCTACATACTCGAATACGCTGACGGGTTGCGGGCGTCGGCCTGGGACGACGTATGGACGGGCCCGCGCAGTGACAGAGACGACCTGAATCCGTATATCAAGTGGCGCGTGGAGGGTGTGGGCGGCATAGCCGAAGGCACGCTCGGCTGGCCGCAATATCCAAATCGCACGCCGAGCACATTGACTTACTCGACGGCCGCGCAGCCGGGCGTCTGGGTCACGCCGCGATGGCGCGAAGTGTGGTTCCCGGACGCGTTTCAAGGTCCCATGGCGGATCTGATGAACGCCATTGCAACCCGTAGCGCGCCCGCCACAAACGGCGCCGACAACCTTGGGACGATGGCGCTAATAGAGGCGGGTTACCGTTCGATCCGCGAGCATCGGCCGGTTCAGGTTTCAGAAATCCGTTGACGTATGCGCCGCCGCTCAACCGCACCCACCATGAGAGATATCGCCACGCGCGCGAAGGTCTCGATCGGGACGGTTTCGCGCGTGCTGAACCGCCATGCGGATGTAGATGACGAGCTGCGGATCCGGGTGGAGGCGACGGCGCGCAAACTCGGCTATCGGCTCAATACGCGGACGCGCGGCGTGGCGCATGCGAAGTCGCGGATTCTCGGACTTATCTTGTGCAACGATTTTGGGCTCAGCTCGGCGCAATCGCTGCTGCTGCTGGGCGTGGAAGAATATTGCGCGCGCACCGGCTACTATCTGCTGTTCGCGCGGCACCAGTTCCCAGCGGAGGCGACCGCCGAAACGCGTCAGATGCCGGCCGTCATCGAAACGCCGGGGCTGGCCGATTGCATAATTCTCGTAGGTGCGATTCAGGCGAACATCTGGAAGGCGTTCGACGCGCACGGGTTGAACTATGTGGTGCTGGCCAATCATCTGGCGGGCGAAGAGCCGGCGCCGAGGTGCAGCCAGGTCCGTTACGCCGATGACGCCGGCTGCTATGAGGCTGTTCGCTACCTGGCGCAGTTGGGCCACACCGATATTTGGTACATCGGCGACGCCTCGCGTCCCTGGCACCGGAATCGATATCGCGGATATGCGCGCGCCATGGGCGAGCTTTCGCTTGCGCCGCATGTGCACACCATCGCGCTCTCCGACAATGAATTCGAGAACGGGCAGTCGGCGGTCTCGCACATCCTGGACCAGCATTGGCCGGTGACCGCGGTGCTGGCGGCCTCGGACGAATTGGCGTTCGGCGCGCGCGAAGGCCTGCGGCAGCATCGCCGCGACGTCCCCAAGCATGTCAGCCTCATCGGGTTCGAACATCAGGCCGGCCATGCGCGAGGCTCAAACCTGACGAGCGTGTGCATCGATATGGCGGAAGTGGGCCGGCAGCTTGCGAAGCTAGCCATTGCCCAAATCGAAGCGCGGGAAACGCATCCTCAAACAGTCACGCTGCCGACGGTGTTTAACAAGCGAAGCACGTGCCGCCCGTTGCGAAAAGAGGAGCACATGCTGCTGTGATACGCCGCTGTTCATGAACTGTTATGAAATTTTACTTGACATGTATACTGATTTGGAATTACATCGAAAGCAAAGCGTTTGGTGGATGAGGGAGTCTCTCGTGAAACTGCTAGCCCTGTCGCTGGCGCTATCGCCGGTATTGATGCCAGTATGCGCGGCCCAAGCGCCCGCCGCCGGCGTAATCTACCCGGGCGGCCGAGGTCCGGGCGAGGGGAAACACGTCGTGCTGGTGGCAGGTGATGACGGCGAGTACCACTCCGAAGAAGCGCTTCCGCAGCTAGCAAAAATTCTAGCCGTGCGGCATGGCTTCACGTGCACGGTGCTCTTTTCGATCAATCCAGCCGATGGCACGATTGATCCGCGCGCCAAGGGCAACATTCCGGGGCTGGAAGCGCTCAAGGACGCCGATCTGCTGGTGCTCTTTATTCGTTGGCGCGACCTCCCGGACGATCAGATGAAGATGCTGGTCGAGTACATCGAATCGGGGCGGCCGATTATGGCCATCCGCACGGGGACGCATCCCTTCTGGTTCAAGACCAGCAAGACCTACGAAAGATATTCATGGAACAGCAAGGCGCCGGGCTGGGAAGGCGGTTTCGGGCGCAGGGTCTTGGGCGCGACCTGGGAGGAGCAGTTGGGTCACTACGGGCACCATGGCGCGCACGGCAAGCAGAGTACTCGCGCATGGTTTGCGCCGGGAGCCCAGGGCAATTCGATTCTGCGCGGCATTCAGAGCGGTGAGATCTGGGTTCCAACGGAGGTTTACGAAGTGCCTTTGCCCCAGCCCGCGACTTGCCACGCGCTGCTGGTAGGCCAAGTGCTTTCGGGCTTGAGCCCCACGGACGCGCCCGTTCCCGGCAAACTCAACGATCCCATGCTGCCGGTCGCCTGGACGAACAGCTTCACCGGCGAAGCCGGCAAAACCGCGCGCGTGTTTGTTTCGACTATGGGCGCGGCAGACGACTTGCTGAATGAAGCATTGCGCCGGCTGCTGGTGAATGCCGCATACTGGGCCGTCGGGCTCGAAGATCAGATTGGCCCCAAAGCGGATGTGGCTTTGGTGGGCGAGTATCAACCCCATTCCTACTTATCTGAGACTTTCACGCCGGGCGTGAAGCCAACCGACCTGGCGCTCCAACCAACGTCCGTTCCAAGGAGATAATCGTGCAATTACTCGAAGGGAAACTTACGAAATTAATCCTGCTTTGCGCAGCCGCCGCGCTCTTGGGCGTTCAATATTGCGCAGCTCAGACGTTCTCCTCATCTATCACGGGCATCGTGAGCGATCCGGCGGGGGCGCGCATAAAGGGCGTGAAGATCCAGCTAAAGAACATCGGGAACAACGACGTGCGGGATACCGTGTCGAGCGAAGATGGGTCGTATCAATTCCAAAACCTTCTTCCGGGTAATTACGAGATCACGGCGCAGTTATCGGGCTTCAAGAGTTACACGCAGACCAACATGGTTCTCCGCGCGGATACGGCGGCGACGGTCAACATTCCGCTCCAGGTAGGAGATGTCCAGCAGAAAGTAGATGTGACGGGCGAAGCGGTGCTAGTGGATACGGAGAGCGCGAACAATTCCGTCTCGATGGACAGCCACTTAATCGAATCGTTGCCGAACAATACGCGCAATCCGCTGAATTTCGTTTTCTCGCTGGCGGGCACCACGGAAGCGCAAGGCAACCAAACGTCGCGCTCGCAGACGTTCGACCAGTTATTCAGCCAGTTCGGATTGAACGGCGGGCGTGATTCCGACGAGCAGATCCTGATCGACGGCGCGCCTTCGACGGCCATGGATTGGGGCGGCTTGATGGTGTCGCCGATGAACGATTCCGTGCAGGAGCAGCAGGTGGCGACCAATGTCTACGACGCGCAGTATGAGCGCTCGGGCATGGGCGTTGTGACACTCATCACCAAAGGCGGCACAAATCAGTTTCATGGAGAAGCCTACGATTACTTGCGCAACTCGGCGCTTGATGCGAACACCTGGGCCAATGACGAATTCGATTCGCCGAAAGGGCAGTTCAAACGCAACCAGTTTGGCGGCAATGTCGGCGGCCCTATCCTGAAGCGATACAACCTGTTCTTCTTCGGAGCATACGAAGGCCTGCGGCAGCCGGATACCGAAAACAGCGGCCTATTGACAGTGCCGACGGCGGCTGAACGCACAGGCGATTTCTCCCAGACGCTCAACTCGTCGGGGACTCCGGACATTATTTACAATCCGTTCTCAACCGTTCAGGCGACCGATTCGCAGGGCAATGTCTACTACACGCGCACGCCGTTTGCCGGCAACAAGATTCCCACGAATCTGATCAGTCCCATTGGCGCGAAGATCGCTAACTTGTACCCGCTGCCGAATCGGCCGAGCCAAGGGCCAAACGATTACAACAATTACTATGGCCAAGCTCCCGGTAATACGACGAACGATAAGTTCGACTGGCGCGTGGATTGGGACCAGAGTTCCGTCCACCGCATGTTTGTGCGAATGTCGGATCGCGTGCGGGAAAATCAAGCCCCGGCCTGCTTCTTCTGCAACGGCGCCGATACCGGGTACAGCAACGACGACAACGGATTCCAGGTAGTAATTAACGATACGATCACTCCCACTCCGACATGGGTCATTGATACTTACATTGGTTACAGCCGCTGGCATGAGCAGCAGACGCCGGTTGGATTGGGTAAGGCTTCGGCGGCGACAATCGGCCTGCCGGACTCGGATTTCCAGGCGCCGGTGCTTCCAACCGTCAATGTGGATAATTACACGAACCTTGGGAATGGAACGTATGAAAGATACATTCGTTACTCGGAAACGGCCCAGGTTAACCTGACCAAGCAGTTGTCGAAACATACTCTGAAGTTCGGCGCGAATTACGACATCTTTATGATCAATAACGAGCCGGAGGGCGTTGGCAGCCTGACCTTCAATAATCAAGAGACTGCTTGCGATCCGGATAGCAACACAGGCGCGACCGGTCCGTGCCAGGCTCAGGCCTACGGTTCCATTTACAGCGGAAACGGCCTGGCTTCGACGTTGCTTGGAGTTTTTGGAAACGCGACCAGCACGACCAGCATCGACCCGGCCATGAGCGAACACGTCTACGGCGCATATGTCCAGGATCAGTGGCGAGTGACGCCGCGGTTAACGATCAACGCCGGTCTGCGCTATGAAAATCAGCGGCCCGCCACGGAACGCTATAACCGCATCGACTGGTTCGACCCGACGGTGGTGAATCCCATCAGCGCGCAGCTTGGCTATAACGTTTACGGCGGATTCGAATACGCCAATGCCAACAACCGGTACGCGTGGGCGCCGGATAACTTGAACTTCGCGCCGCGAATGGGCGTGGCTTACAAGATCACGGACCGCTTTGTGGCGCGCGCGGGGGCCGGCATCTTCTTCACGCCGGCATCGGCCATGCTGAGTTTCGACGGCGGGCAGTTTCTCAACTACGGTTCATTTACGCAGTCTTTCGGCACGGTGAACGGAGAGGGCCTTGTTCCGCAGGGCAGCGCGAGTAACTTGTTTCCCAACGGTTTCACCCCGCAGGTCGGCAGCTCAGAAGGCCTGTTGACCTATGTGGGCTTGAGTCCCCAACAGGTTTGGCCGAAGGGCTCTCATCCGATCGGGTACACCGAGCAGTTCAGCTTCGACCTGCAATATCAGTTGGACTCGCATTCGGTGGTGGAGGCGGGTTTCACGGACGTGCGCGGCCGCAAACTGATGTATGGCAACCCTGACATCAACGCCAATCAGCTTCCCACGCAAGACTTGGCGCTCGGGAACGCGCTCTTCAACCAAGTCGCTAATCCCTTCTATGGAATTATCACGAACCCGAATAGCTCCCTGAACGGCCCGACTATTTATCAGTATCAGCTCATGCAACCGTATCCGGAGTTCAGCGCTATTACTTACGCTCGCTCCTTGCCGGGGGCTTCGTCGGAGTATAACGCGCTTAATTTGAAATATAATCGGGCCTTTAGCAATGGATTTAGCTTGATCGCGACTTACGTTTGGTCGAAAGCTTTGGACGACGGCTCGGAGGACTTAATAGGCTGGAGCGTCGGAAATATGTGGCGGGATTCTTACAATACGATGCTCGATTACGGCGTCAGCACCCACGATCAGCCTCAGAGCTTCGCGGTTGCGGGAGTTTACGATTTGCCATACGGAACAGGGAAGCAGTGGGGCAGCAACGCGCCGTGGATCTTGAGGCAGACGCTCGGAAATTGGGAGCTTTCGACAAACATCCGAGTCGCGAGCGGTTTGCCGATTTTCGGGATCATCGACGATTACGATTCACCGCTCAATAATAACTTCGGTTTCCCCAGCCCCCAAGTGCCGGACCTAGTTGGAAATCCGGTTCCGGCGAATCAGAATCCAAATCAGTGGTTCAATCCGAATGCGTTTCTTTCCACTTATGGGCAATATGCGATTGGAAACTCGCCAATCAAGCAGCCGGCGCTGCGCGAAGCTCCAACGGAGAATTGGGACTTGGCGGTTGCGAAGGGATTCGGGCCGGAGCGCTTCCGGGTTCAATTCCGCGGAGAGTTTCTAAACGTCTTCAATCACCCGATCTTCGGCGGCAACTATAATTTCAACGATTGCCTGACTTGCGGCGGCACGTTTGGCCAGGTATACGGCACGCGCAACGATCCTCGCGAGATTCAATTCAGTCTGAAGGCGATGTTCTGAGCCGGCCGCGAGAGAAGATAGAAGCGATCTCCGATCCGCTGCCTCTATGTTCTCTATGAGCCGACGTCAATTTTCAGCTTCCATTGCCGCAGCTTCGCTGGGCGGGGGTGCTGATTTCGCGCGGGGCCAGAGTCCCGCAAAGTACGCGGTCGTGGGCTCCGGCGTGTTTGGCGCCTGGATCGCGTATCGGCTGCAAGAGGCCGGCCAGCGCGTCACGCTTGTCGATGAGTATGGACCCGCGAACGCACGCGCCAGCTCCGGCGGGGAATCGCGCATCATCCGCTGCAGCTACGGGCCGGACGAAGTCTATACGCGCATGGCGAAGCGATCGTTGACGCTTTGGTCGGAGTTCTTCGCGAAAGCCGGCCGCAATCTCCTAGAGCGCATTGGCGTGCTGTGGATGGCGAAGTCCGGCAATCCTTATGTAGAGCAGAGCCGGCAAACGCTGCGCAAGCTGCAGATTCCGTTTCGCGATCTTTCGGATGCCGATCTGTCCCGCGAGTATCCGCAGATTCATGTGCCGGCCGGCACGGTCGCCATACTTGAGCCGGAAAGCGGCGCGTTGCTGGCGCGGCAGGCCGTGCAGGCGGTGGTTGGGAGCTTCGTCCAAAATGGCGGCGAATATGTGCAAGCGGCGATTCGTTCTCCGCAGGGCGGAGGCAGGCTGCGCGAAATTGTGACGGCGAACGGGGATTCGATCGGTGCGGACGGGTTCATCTTCGCGTGCGGGCCCTGGCTCGGCAAAGTTTTTCCCGAGCTGCTCGGCGAACGCATTTTCGTCACGCGCCAGGAGGTGATGTTCTTCGGCGTACCGCCGGGCGACCCGCGGTTCGCGCCGCCGCGGATGCCGGTGTGGATCGATTTCAGCGACGATCGCGGCATGTACGGTTTTCCGGACCTGGAGTCTCGCGGATTCAAGATTGCGTTCGACCGGCATGGTCCCGCGCTCGATCCCGACACAGCGAATCGCATCGTGAGTACTGACAAGATCGCCGAAGCGCGGGCCTATGCCGCGGAGCGATTCCCGGCGCTTGCGGGCGCGCCTATCGTCGACTCGCGCGTGTGCCAATACGAAAACACTTCGAATGGCGATTTCCTGATTGACCGTCACCCCGAATTTGAAAACGTCTGGATTGTGGGCGGTGGTTCAGGGCACGGGTTCAAACACGGTCCCGCCGTGGGCGAGTACACCGTGGCGCGGATCATAGGCGCCCCCGACCCGCCGGCTGAGCCGCGCTTCTCACTTGGACGCAAGAGCACGGAGCAGCACCGCGCCGTCTTCTAGCTAGCTTCCGGCGGCCGCGCGCTTCACGGGCACTTCAGCGATGGGCTGCTCTTCTGGATTCACAATCTCGATTTTGCCTTTGTAGTAGGCGCCTTCTTCGATCACAATGCCGGGCGTGCGAAGATCGCCCACCAGCCGCCCGCCTCGGCGAACCGTGATCTTTTTGGATGCGTCGAGATCTCCGGTTAAAGTGCCGATCACTTCGATCTCCCGTGCCCGGGCGTCGGCCGCGACGCGGGCGGTCGCGCCCACCGTGAGACGCGCGCCCGGCAATTCGAGCGTGCCGTCCACCTCGCCTTCGATGTGGAGGCTCTCTTTGCTCTTGACGTGACCCCGCACCACCATGGCCTTTCCGATTACGGTCAAGTTCGAGACATTGACGATTCCCTCCGGACCCGCGTTGGGGTTGGGCGGGGCAGGGGGATTCTCGAAGGCTCTGGTTGGTTTACGGTCGCTCCACATAACGTCTTCTATTATCAACCGAGCCGAGCGTGAAAGTTTTTCGCGCGCTAAAACTGGAGATGCAGCGCGAACTGCATTTGTCGCATGGGTACCTGGATCGCCGTGATCTGGCCGGCGCCGCTTTCATCGATGGTCGAGTTAGGGTTCGCCAGATTCGCATGGTTGAAAACGTTGAACGCTTCCGCGCGAAGTTCGAGAGAACGCCGCTCGGTGAGCAATAAATTCTTGGCGATCGATATATTCGAAACTAAGAGGTCCGGTCCACGCAGGGAATTACGGCCGGCCGTGCCTTGACGATACGGCTGCTCGGGCTCGGTAAAGGCCGCGGGATTGAACCACAGATTCGCATTGGGATTCGGCACTTGCCAGTTGCCGACGACATCCGCGCGCAGCGAAGCGAAATCGGGATCGTTCAGGAGCGGCGCATTCGCGACCGTGGGAGTAAACGGCGCGCCGCTCGCGAAAGTGTGCACGCCGCTCAACCGCCATCCGCCCAGAACGGCGTCCGCGACAGCGTTGCCGCCGAGTTTCCAGTAGCGATCGCGCCCGAAGGGAAGATTCCAATTGTGTTCGAGCGTAAGCGTGTGAGTGCGATCCCAAGACGCGGGGCCGTAATCGCTGCGCACGTCATAACTGTTCGAGGGGACGCTTCCGCCTTCGGTATCGGTGAGCGCCTTCGACCAGGTATAAGTCAGCAGGAAATCGAGCCCATGGGAAAATTGCTTTTGTAATTTGGTCTCTAGCGAGTTGTAATTCGAGTTATCGCAATTGCAATACTGGAAGATCCCCTGAGTCAGGCCGTAGGGGTTGTAAAAGGGCCGTCTCGGGTCAACGTCGCCCGGACCCGGAATCGCCTGGTTCGCATTCAACGTCTCGAATAAGTGCCTGCCAACATTGCCTACATAGGCCGCCTCTAGCGCGAGAGTGGAGGTCAGCCGGTGCTGGACTGTGAAGTTCCAGAAATCGACCAACGGAATGCGATAAGAATCGAGCGGATACGTAAAGTAATTGATGCCGAGGCCGTTGGGCAGAGGGTAGGTTCCGTTGGAGCCTACAGGCGGCTGCGGCGGCGCAGGCGGCCCGTTGAGCAGATTGAACACCGGAACATAGATGTTGGATTGCGTCACGCTCTGAGGATTGACGATCGGCGGATTGTAATCCGCTCCCTGGCCGAATACCGAGCCCAAGCCTCCGGGATTGAAGCTGGTTCCGTAGCCTACGCGAATCACGGTTTTTTCGGTCGCCTGATAAGCGATGCCGACGCGCGGAGCGAATCCCAGATTGTAGGGCTTCACGCCGAGATTGATGGGGACCGAGCCTATGCCCGCCACCAAAACGTCGCCCGTTGCGGGATCGAAGCTGCCGGCGCCGCCGGGCTTAGCGGCCACCTGAGGAAGGTAGTCTTCCCATCGCAGGCCGATATTCACCGTAAGCTTCGAAGTTACTCTCCAGGAGTCCTGCCCGAATAAGAAGATACGGGACTCCCGAAGGCCCGGATAATAGCTGTAGGCGGTATAGTAGCGTCCAAAGGTGCTCGGCAGGCCCAAGAGGTAAGAGCCGAGCGCAGATCCGGTTGACGCCAGTCCAGCGGCAAGCGTATCTATATCGGGGTCTCCGGTGACGGCGTCTGTGAAGGTGATCTCTCCCGAGCGATGTAAATCGCTCGGTATGCGCTGCTGCTGCGCGCGCCGCAGGTCCAGGCCGAACTTGAAGGTGTGGTCGCCTGAGATCTTGGTCCAGTTATTCACCCATTGAAACTGATTCTCGGTTTCCTTTAAAGGGCAGTTACATTGATTCACGTTAAGACCATAACCAAAGTTGAAGCCGCCGTTGCCGTTGATATAGAAAGCGGGCAAGCCGGTGGTGGACGAAGAGCCGGTGTTCAGGCCGGGAAGTCCGGCGTCGGTAGCGGGGGTGGCGCCTGCGTCGTTGGGCTGCACGCGAATGCGGTAGCGATAGAATCCGAATCGCGTATCCGTGATCAGCGTCGGGCTAAAGGTGTGATCCAGGCCCAGAGCGAGGCTTTGATTGCGGTCGATGGAATCGCCGGAGAAGCTGAACGCGGTTGGCCCCCCTCCCGCATCGCCGAAAGCGGCAGGCGAGTAATTGTTGAAGTCCGCGATCGTATAGCGGCCGAAGAGGTGAGTCCGGGCGCTCAAGTTGTAATCCACGCGGCCATCGTATTGATCCGTATCGAAGCGCTGCACACCGTCGCTGATGAAATTGTTGACAATGCCCGCGCCGTTATTCGGAAGCGGAATCAGAGATAGTAACTTCTGCATGGGGACGGCAACGGGAATAAAGTTGACCTGGCCGTTTTGCGAATAGACTTCGCGTCCCGAGCCGGTGGACGAATTACCGGTATTGGGGTCGAAGACCATCCCGGCTTGAGCAGGGACCGTAGCGCCTTCGGTGGTCCTGACTAGCGCGGGAGCGGCGCAGGGAGATGCCGACACGCTGCCATCGGCGCAAATGTAGTTGCCGAGCAGCGCGCTCAAGTCGCCGTTGCGCTCCGCTGCCGTCGGAACGGTGGTGAGCACCGAGCCTCCCGTACGCCTGCGCGTCCCTTGATAATCGAAAAATCCAAATAGCTTGTCGTGCAGGATCGGAAAACCGACCGAGCCGCCGAATTGGTTCCATCGCACGGCCGGATTGATTTGAGTGAACGGATTGGTTGCGTTCGTAAGATTGTTCTGCAGAAATTCGAGCAGCGAACCGTGCCATTGGTTCGTACCCGACTTGGTCGTCGCCTCGATCAATGCCCCGGAAGCGGCGCCGAACTCCGCTTCGTAGTTACTGGTCGAGACTTTGAATTCCTGGAGGGAGTCGATGTTGGGATTGATGACCGCGATGCCTAGTATCGCGCTCTCGTTTTCAGTGCCGTCGAGGATGAATCCGTTGGCGGTGAAGAACTGGCCGTTCACGTTGGCTTGAATGCCCTGCTGCGGGTTTTCCGCGGCCGAGTGCTGCCACGTGTTCAATTGCGTCCCTGGGATTTCAAGTAGCAGGTTCGTGACGTTACGATTGAGCACGGGCAACTGCTCCACTTGGCCGCCGGTCAGTGTGGTTGAAATCTCGGCGCGATCCGTGGTGAGAAGCGGCGTAACATCGGTGACCACCACGCTGGTTTCAAGCCTGCCGGGGGCCAAGGCGACGTCCAACTGCGTAGTGGCGTCCACTTCGACCGTTGCGTTGGCAGTGAAGGCGCCGAAACCGGGAGCTTGGACGCGAACCTGGTAATGGCCTGCGAGCAGGTGCGTTTGCGAAAAATTGCCGTCCGTGCTGCTTTCGAGGTTGTACGCCGTCCCGCGGTCGAGATCGGTGATGGTGATCTTGGCGCCTGGCACGACCGAGCCCGTTGCATCGTGAACAGTGCCGCCGATGTTGCCAGACACTGCTTGTGCGGGAGCGTTGGCGCAGGCAGCTATCGCCAACCCGGCGAGAATTAATACTCGATGGATTACACTCCGCATGACTCCTCCATTGACCCCGATGCCGATAGGATAAATGGGTTCGCGGCGGCCGTCAACGGTTTTTGTGTGGCATCATTGCGGCAGGGCGCCACCGCTCATTTGAACTCGCAATTGAATGGAACCGAGCGGCTTGCCGGCCGAATTGGCGCGGATGCCGATGCTCGTCCAGCCTTCGACGCGTTCCGCGGGTGTCCTCACTTCGAAATCGAACGAGTAAGTCTGATGAGGGCCTATAGAGAACTGCTGGGATGGCTTCCGAACGTAAGTCCAGCCGCGGGGCAAGTCAACGGCTAAGTCGACCGGAAGCGGCGAATCGGTAGGATTCTCTATTATGAGCGGCGCCCATAAGAAACTATCGAAGTTTACAGCTACTTCGGGTCCGACCAAGCCCGCTAAGTGATCGAGTCCATGCGCAGGCCAAAAGTTACGATAAAAGCGCCAGGACTCCCCTAACTCCATTTCAGGCTGCGAAGGAACGCGTGGAGTAACTGGCGCAGGCGGATGATACGGAATGCCTTGTGGAACAACGCCTACGAACATATCGCCGGTCGTGGAGGAGTCGACCAGCGATTTCCCCAATATCAAACGCACGGGCTGCTCGAAATAGTGCAGATCGTTTGCTGCGAGCGCCTTCGTGGCCATCTGACCTGTGTCGTCCTGCGTCAGGTGAAAGGCGCATTCTTCGGCGGCTAAGCGTGCATACGAGACATGCCGCGAGGGAGAAATGTCGGTTGCCGAGTAAGTAGGTCCTTGACCTTTCATGAAGTCGGTATTAGAAGCGTCGCTAAAATAATAAATCTTTTCCGCCTGCCAAGGATGCAGTCCTTCGGTGAAGTTATAGATGTCTAAGTGGTCGCGGGGCGGCGTAATTTGCTCGGCATATGCGGCGGGGTCAGCGGCTATGTCGAAGGCTTCGGTAGCAAGGACGCCCGACGCTTGATGGTCGCCGTGATTTTCGCCCGCCACGTAATCGGGCAGCCAGGTCGCAATCACAGACGGCCGCGTCAGACGCACGAGCCGGACCAAGCGTCCTAGTGAATCGCCGTGATTCCAGGTTTCAAGGGAATGTAGAACACTCTGGCCCGCCGTATCGGGCCCATTCAAGAACCAGACATTCATAACCCCGAAATGTTCCAGAGCGCGCCGCGCCTCTATTTCGCGGATCGCGCCCAGCGCGGCGGCCTGCTCCTGGCCCTGCGCGTTTCCGCCGGTGTTGCCGCGGGTGCCGAAGACCACAGCCACGCGCTTTTTTTCATCGAAGATGGCGCGCGCAAGATAAGCGCCGATCTCCGTTTCGTCGTCGGGATGAGCGACCACGACGAGCAGGTCCGCCTTGAAACGCTCGTCTGGCTGGGGATTTGCCTGGTCCTGCGCCTTTAGAAAAAAGACCGAGAAAAGAGCGGCCGAAAGGTACTTCAGCAAAGAGTTCCTCATTGGTTGGGATTTTTCTGCCCTAAAGCTTTTGGTCGAGTTGACCGATTATAACGAAGGGTAGTTGCGATCACATCGCTTGGTTTGGTTGTGTGTGAGCGAGGTTCCACTCAGCGGGCGCTTTTGAGATAGAATCTATTAACGTAAATTAACTCGACATGCGAAAGTCGGACCCGGTTCCATCTGAAAACTTCTCTGATCTGGTTGCCACCCAGATCAACTTTGGGCTTGCTTACATTCGGGAAGCCCAGAACGCATATGGGGAAGGCCGTTTGGAATACGGCGACTTGGCTCGGCAGATTGCCGTGAACGCCTATGCAACGGCGTCCCGTTTTGCGGTCCGCCTATCGAAAGAACGCGATAACAACCTGTTGAGCGAAGTGGCTCGATTCAAAGTCGAAGTGGATTGTCTGCGGAAGCGCGCGATCGCCATTCCTTCCATCGCGTGAGAGCGCGACGGCCAAACGGCTCGATCGCCCGCCGCTAGACCCACCAGGCGGCCGCCGGCTGCTCGCGAATAATAATCTGGTTCAAAAAATCTGCGGCTTTGGTGAGCCCTTCATCGGGCGACATCAGCGAATCCTCGTGCTCAATGGAGAGCACGTAATCGTAGCCATACATCCGTAACGTGGAGATGAATTCCTTCCACCAGCCGTAGGGATGGCCGTAGCCGCAGGAACGGAAGATCCAGGCGCGGTTCCGCTCGTCGGTGTATTTCTTGGTGTCGAGCACGCCGGTTTTCGGCAGATTGTAATCGTAGATCTGAGTGTCTTTAGCGTGAACGTGGAAAATCGAGTCGCCCAATACGCGAATGGCCTTGATAGGGTCGATTCCTTGCCAGAACATATGGCTCGGGTCGTAGTTGCAGCCGACGCTCTCGCCCGCGATGGATCGCAGTTTCAGCATCGTTTCGGGGCTGTAGACCACGAAGCCGGGATGCATCTCGATCGCGATTTTGACGCCGTGCTGTTGCGCGAACTTGCCGTGCTCGGTCCAGTAAGGAATAACCTTCTTCTCCCATTGCCAATCGAGCACTTCCAGATACTCCGGCGGCCAAGGGCATGTTACCCAGTTTGGAAACTTGGCCTCGTCGCTATCGCCGGGACAGCCGGAGAAATCGATGACGACCGGGACGCCGAGTTTCGCGGCAAGCTCGATGGTGCGCTTGCTGGTATCGGCATAGGCCTTCGCGGTTGCGGGGTCGGGATGCAAGGGATTGCCATGGCAGCTCAGCGCGCTGATGGAGAAGCCGTAATCTTCGAGCTTCTTTTTGAACTCCTTGTGCGCCTTATCGTCGGTGAGCATCGATAGCTTGCAGTGGGGATCCCCGGGATAATTGCCGGTGCCCAGCTCTACAGTGTTGATGTTCAGGTTTTTGAGTCTTTCGAGTACCTTTTCGAGCGGAAATTGCGACAGCAATGCGGTGAAGACGCCGACTCTCATGTGCGAAAGCGTATCACAGCGACGCGGTGAGCCGGCCTTTGCCAATCAGCCACGCGACAGCGATCAGAAACCCGAGCAACGCCTTATACTCTTCGTTCTTGCGATACAAACGCCAGGAGAACCGCGCATTGCTTTCTCGCCATTTCGCGATCGGCAGAAATCGGTAAATGCGGCGAGCGTAGAGATCGTACTCGGGAAAGATCTCGCGCAGGTGCTGTTCCTCGAGTTCGATGGCGGGTAGATACACGAATAGAAAAGCGGCTCCGAACAAGAGAGCGAGCCAGCCATTGCGCGCGGCGATGACAATACCAAGCGCAACTATCAGCGTTCCTAAGTAAAGGGGATTGCGTACGTAAGCGTACGGGCCGCTGGTTGCGAGCCGTTGATCCTTGGCCAGGTGGCCGCCTGCCCAGCCGCGAAGCAGAAGGCCGAGCATGGAGACAGGCAGGCCGGCGAGCAGAGAAACTTCGTTCGGCTGCGAGAGCCACGCGAACGCGAGCAGCAGCAGAAAACCGAAACCAACACGCAGCCGCTGAACGAAATCGGAGTAGGGTTTGGGAAACCAATAGCGCGGACTCACGATCCACGCACCGTCGAATGGGCGAGGGAATGCAGGAGCGCTTCGGCGGCTTGCTCGGGTGTAATCGCGTGCATACTTACGTGAACGTTCGAGTGGCGCTTGTAAGTTGTCTCTGCTGAGTTAGTGCGAAGAACGGAGAATGTGCCGCCGTATGGGCCAGTTAGACGCGGATCCGTGGGGCCGAATATCGCAGCGCCCGGTTTGCGAAGAGCAGCCGCGAGATGCAACGGGCCGCTGTCTACGCCAATCACGGCGGCCGCGCGACGCGTGGCGTCAATCAATCCTTGTATCGAAGACGTATGGGGGTAAAGGGTGTCGCAGGCAGCGAGTTCGGCGGCGCGCTCCTCGGGAACGTTTGTAACTAACTGGAGGCCCTCGCGCGCGAGCAGCTTGGCAAGCGCCGCATAGTTTGTTAACGGCCACTGTTTTCCGGCCCAGCCCGCGAAGGGACTCGCGAGTACGAAGGGAGTGGAAGGCAGCCGGCCCTCGGGGCGTCCGAGCGGGATCCATGCTTGGTCGGCTAAGCGAGATGCCCCGGCGGCGGCGATGAGCTGCAAGTTGCGTTCAATGCGGTGAGGGCCGCGCACGGCAACACGATGCGTGTAGAATATCGACGCCATACTTTCGCGCGCGACGCTACGATCAAAACCGAAAAGCTTCTCCGCGCCCGCGATGCGGCCGAGAATCGCGGACTGCACCAGGCCCTGAAAATCGAAGGCGAGCGCCGGCTCAAGCCGACGGAGCCGCAAGCGGACCTTGAGGAGCGCGGCCATGCTGCGCCGATCAAAGAGGATCAGTTCGTCTATGTGCGGATTGCCTTCCACGATCGGAAGCCAGCGCGGCGAGATCAGCAGCGCGAGTTTGCTCGAAGGAAAACTTTGTTTTAGGCTGCCGATGGCGGGCAGCGCATGGATGATATCGCCCAAGGCGCTGAGGCGGATCGCAAGAATGGATGTGCGTTCAGGCATTCTGACGGTCAGCAGCCAGCAGAGTCAGCGCGGTCTCGGCCACGAGCGAGGAGGGAACGCGGGTCATACAACGATGATCGATGGGGCATTCGCGCAGCATGCACGGACTGCACTCGACAAGGTGGCGAATCACGCGGCTCTGTGTCCCGGCCGGTCCCGTGGCTTCGTCGTCGGTCGGACCGAAGACTGCAACCGTTGGCACGCCGAGCGCGGAAGCAATATGCATCGCGCCGGAGTCGTTGGTCAAGAATACGGCGCAAGCGGCGGCGCGTTCGATGAACTCGGCGAGAGTCGTTTGGCCGGCGAAATTGACGCACGCAATGTCCGCGGCTTGGATTGCGCTCGACACAACTTCGCAAACAACAATCTCCTGGCGGGAGCCGAAGACCGCAACGGAAGCATCACGTTCGCGCGCGATCCGCACGGCTGCTTCGGCGAAGCGTTCGGGCAGCCAGCGCTTTGCGCCGCCGTAAGCTGCGCCGGGACTGACGCCGATCACACGCGCGGCCGCGGGTGACGAGATCGCGGGCGACAGCCGAACGGGAGAATCCGGCGAATAGCTCTCGATCAGCCGCGCGCGTTTCAGAAGCTCCAGGTAATAAAAGCGCTGATGGCGCGGCGTTTCGCCGGGGCTTGGAACGGGAATGGGATGGCTGAGCAGCAGAGCGCGCGAGTCGCGCGAATAGCCGATGCGAACTCGAATGCCGGTAAGCCGAACGATGGCCGCGGATTCGAAAGAGTTCGGCAATAGAATCGCGCAGTCGAACTTGCGGCGGCGAAGATCGGCGGCCGCGCGCCAGATGTCGCGCAAACGGCGAATGCCTTGGCCGCGTCGATAGACGATAACCTCGCCGCAAAAACGCTCTCTCTCATAGAGGCCGCTGACCGAGGGATGGGCGAGAATTGAGATGTGAGCTTCGGGAAAGCGCGTGCGCAAGGCCTGGAGCGCCGGGACGGACATGACGGCGTCGCCGACCCAGTTGGGCGCGCGCACAAGTATGTTTCGAAACTGCACCTGCTGGAATTTAGGATAAAGGGTCGGGTAGGGCGATAGGCAAGTGACGCATCCAGCGACTCGAGAGCTGCTGCAATCGGCGGCGAAGCATCCGGAGTTTGAGGTATTGCTGCAGCGTCTGACGCGCGGCGAGGCGGGGCCGTTTTCAATATCGGGCCTGGTGAATACGGCCAAGGCGCTGTATCTGGTCCTGCTCTACCAGGCAACCGAGAAACCGCTGTTCCTGTTGGTCGACGGAAATAAACAGGCAGAGGCGCTATACGAATCGGTCGAAGTCTTCTTCCGCCTGCTATTCGAGGGCCGCGACATACCGAAGCCGCTGTTGATTCCGGCGCTCGATGTGCTGCCGCACCAGCGCTTGTCGCCACACAACGAAATCGCCGAGGAGCGGGCGGTCGGGTTGTGGAGGCTTTCGTCGCAACGCGTGCCGATCACCATCGCGCCGATCGCATCCGCTCTGCTGCGCACGGAATCGGCCGAATTTTACCGGCAGCTCGCGCTGACGCTGCGGGTGGGAGAGGAGCTGCCGCTCGAAGATGTTGTGCAGCATCTCGACAGCATCGGGTATGAGCGTCGCGAGCCCGTGGAGATGGTGGGCGAATACTCCGTTCGCGGTGGCATCTTCGACGTGTTCCCGGCGGAAGCGTCGCGTCCGGTTCGCGTAGAATTCTTCGGCGATTTGATTGAGGAGATACGGCAGTTCGATGTCGAGTCGCAGCGTTCCGTCTTGAAGATCTCCTCAACGACGCTGCTGCCGCTGCTGGAATATCCACGCTCCCGGCAACTGCTGCGCGAGTTGGCCGAGAAAGCGGAGCAGTCGGACCTGGAGCTCTCCAATCCCGGCGAAGTTTTCCCGGGCTGGGAGTTCCTGACGCCCATGGTCCGGCCGCGCGCGCAGAACTTGATGGGATTGAATCGCGATGCGCTGGCGATTCTAGATGAGCCCGCGGCGATCCAAGCGGCCGCGGATCGTTTATGGCAGCGGCTCGACCATCCGGACCGCCCCGCGCCGATTGAGCCGGAAAAGAACTACCTGCGATGGGAAGAGTTGAAAAACGCGCTTGAGCGGCGAACGCGCATCGGCTTCGAAGAGCTGGAGGTAGTTGCCGGGCCGGGGGGCAACGGCGCGGGACAATCTTTTCACATTCCCACCAGGCCCTCGCTTACGTTTCAGGGCAACATGCCGGTGGCGGTGGCGGAAGCGCGCAATCTGATTCAGGCCGGCAATCGCGTGGCGTTCTTCGCGGCCTCGCTAGGCGAGTTGGAGCGGCTCGCCGATGTACTGCAAGAATACGCAGTTCCTTATCAACTGGGCTTGGAATCGACAGGCGGGGCGAGGCAGTCGCTTGCCGAACGCGCTTACCACGCGGGCGCAGTTTCAAGCGCCTATTTGATTCGCGGATGTGTCAGGCGGGGCGCGGTTCTGGCGGATTCCCAGCTTGCGATTCTCGGGTCCGAAGACTTGTTTGAGACGTCGGATTTGATCGCGCGGCAGCCCACGAAATCTCAACTCGCGGCATTTGCGGCTGATATCGCGGATTTGAAGCCCGGCGACTACGTCGTGCACGCGACGCACGGCATCGGGCAGTTTCTCGGCACTCGCGAGATTGCGCAAGGCGATCAGAAGGGCGACTTCATGCTGCTCGAGTACGCCAACGAAGCCAAGCTCTATGTGCCGCTGACACGCCTGGACCTGGTCACAAAGTATCGCGGGGCGGGCGAAGCGAAGCCGCACCTGGATCGGCTCGGCGGCGTCACCTGGGAGAAAACGAAATCGCGCGTAAAGGCCAAGATGCGCGACATGGCGGACGAGTTGTTGAAGTTATATGCACAGCGCCGCATGTCGAAGGGCTTTTCGTTTTCGCGGGACGGTAACTGGCAGCGCGAATTTGAAGACGCATTCGAATACGTTCCGACCAAAGATCAACTGAACGCGGTGTCTCAGATCAAGGGCGACATGGAAAACGAACAGCCGATGGACCGCCTGCTGTGCGGCGATGTCGGCTTCGGCAAAACCGAAGTCGCGATGCGAGCCGCCTTCAAGGCTCTGGGCGACGGTAAACAGGTCGCGGTTCTGGCGCCGACTACCGTGCTGTCGTTCCAACACTACGAGACGTTCAAGAGGCGCTTCGCTTCATTTCCGGTGCGTATTGAGCTGGTGAGCCGCTTCCGCACGGCGAAGGATGTGAAAGCCGTGCTGGAGGATTTGGCGGCCGGCAAAGTAGACGTGCTGATCGGGACGCACCGCCTGCTCTCGAAAGACGTAATTTTCTACGATCTGGGACTGCTGATCGTCGACGAAGAGCAGCGCTTCGGCGTGCGGCATAAGGAACGACTAAAACAGCTAAAACATAATGTGGATGTTCTGACCATGAGCGCCACGCCGATTCCTCGCACATTGCATATGTCGCTCTTGGGATTGCGAGATATGTCGGTGATCGAGACAGCGCCGAAGGACCGGCTCGCGATCAACACAGTCGTGGCGCATTTCAACGCGGATCTGATCAAGACGGCGATCGAGCAGGAATTGGCCCGCCAAGGGCAGGTCTATTTCGTTCACAACCGCGTGGATACTATTTTCATGCGCGCCGCGTTCATTCAAGAGATGGTTCCGCAAGCACGCATCGGGGTTGGGCACGGGCAGATGGGCGAATCGGAGCTGGAGAGAGTGCTGCTGGGTTTCATGCGGCACGAGTATGACGTGTTTGTCTGCACGACCATTGTCGAGAATGGACTCGATATTCCGCTTGCCAACACGATGCTGGTGGAGAATGCCGAACGATATGGGCTCAGCGAGCTGTACCAGCTTCGGGGGCGCGTAGGACGTTCGAACCGGCGCGCCTATGCGTATCTGTTGGTGCCGGCCGATACACAACTGACGGAGATCGCACGGAAGCGCCTGGCGGCGCTGAAAGAGTTCAGCGATCTCGGCGCGGGCTTCAAGATCGCGGCGCTCGACTTGGAACTGCGCGGCGCGGGAAACTTGCTCGGCGGCGAACAGCACGGCCACATTGAAGCGGTAGGTTACGACACCTATGTACGGCTGCTTGAAGAGAGCGTGCGAGAGCTTAAGGGCGAAGAAGTACCGCTCGAAATTCACGCGACGTTGAACCTGGGATTGGATATACGCATCCCGGCCGAATACATCGGCGACGAGGCGCAGCGGTTGCGTTCTTACAAGCGCATTGCGGAGATCAAAGATGAAGAGCAGGCAAAGCGTGTTTCCGACGAATTGGCCGACCGCTACGGACCGCCTCCCGACGAGCTGCAAAACTTGGTTCGATTCGCGCTCTTGAAGAGTCTGGCGGAAAGGACAGGCGTCGAATCGATTGAGCGGCGGCAGGGTTTTGCGAATATCAAGTTCCACCAGCAATCGAAGATCGATCTTTTCAAGCTGATGGCGCTCGTGCGCAATACCGGCAATGCCCAGTTCACGCCGGCCGGCGTGTTGAAGGTTCCCATGAGCGCCGCCAAGAGCCCGGCGGAACTGATTGAAGAATTGCGCGCGACTCTGGCTGAGCTTAGCGTGGGCGAGGCGGTGGAGATGAAGACGTAAGCCAGCCTTGGCTTTGCAGCACTTGCCGGAAGGCGGGCGTTTGCATCGAGACCGCCGGGAAATAATTTCCGGTCAGGGTTCGTTTCCACCAGGCGCCCGTGCGTTTTCTTTCCTCCGGCGTTGTGAAGTGATATTCATACAAAAGCGCTCGAATGTAGCGCGGAGGTTGGTCGTGAAAGGGATTTTCGCGCAGTAAACTTAGTACGTCCCGATCATTTTGCAATAACTTCCCGACTAAGTTTACAAACCAGGGATAGTCCTGATAGCTCGACATAGCTGCAAACCACATGAGCCAATCGAGCCGGAGATGGTACGGAGCGATCTGAGACGGCCGATAATTTATATCCCCAGGCTTTCCTTTGAATTGATACTCTGACCACCTGGTGGATTCTGTAAGAATTGGCTCACTTGTGCCTTCGATAATAACTTCGTAGCGGGGGCGAGTGATGCTGCCGAATGCGCCATAAGTGCCGACCAGGTGCAGCGGGTTGAAGCTTGTATTCATCACCTGCTGGGGAGAGATCATGTTTCGGACCACCGGAATACTCATCCAGGCGACAACCCCCGCCACCGCGATGTTGACCCAGAGCGCTACTGGATGGGAGGGATGAAGGTCAGGCGTGCGGAGCGGGAGAATCATGCCAAGGAACTTGGCGTCAATCGTTGAGAACGCCAAGAACAACGTAAGCCAGTTCAGCCACGACAGGTTGCCGCTCGCAATGATAAACAATTGGAAGAGTATGGTGAGGAGCCCCGCGATGCCGGCGATCGGCTGAGGCAGGAAGTAGAACAAGGGGACGATCAGTTCGGCAAAATGATTGAATAACACGCCGCCCTTGTTGAGCCACGGCGGCGAGTTATGAAAGAACCAGCTAAGTGGATTCGGCATTGGCTGGGTTTCATAGTAGTAATCGAGACAAGTAAGATCGCGCCAGCAGGAGTCGCCTCTTAGCTTAATAAGTCCGGCCCCGAACATGATCCGGAAGAGCAGCCATCGGAAGAGCCAGATGGGAATGGCCTGAGGAAGGACGCGCGCTCCGCCGAGGAAGATACAGAAAAAGCAAGCCTCCAATAGGATAGATTCCCAACCGAAGCCGTAGAACGTTTGCCCTACGTTTACAAATGAAAGATAGAGGAGATAGATTGCCGACCAAACGACAATGGCGAGCCAGGTGTAACGCGAAGTGACGCCGGTGAGAACTAAACAGGAAAGCACGATGCCGGCCCAGGCCGCGACGGTGAACGCCGCGTCATGCGGGAAGAAATAAAACAGACTGGGCGACGCGCGAAAGGGAACCTGTTTGACGAAGGTCGGGACGGGAAGCAGTCCGCGCTCGCCGAGAAGCGGCCGGAACTGGTTCAACGCGACCAGAAATGCAATGAGACAGATCAAGCCGATGCCCCGTTCTAGCAGCAAGCGGGTGATCCAGTACCCGCGCACGTCTCCCATGGGAAGTGAGACATGCGGGGCGGGAAAAAGCTACGCCTACGAAACGGCCCGTTTAGTCCGCCACTATCAGTTCGCCGGGAAGGATGGGCCGGGTGCGCGGAAGGATGCCCAACAGAGCTGCGCATCCCATTCCGAGAAGCACAAGTGCAAAAATGACGAATTTGATCGTATCCGCCGCCTGGCCGCGCGGAAGCGTTTTCCATAAGACGAGAAGCAGCGTCTGGCCTAGCGCGATGGCCCACACGGCCCCGTAGAAGTAACGGCGCTCAATGCCCTCGTTCTTTGTGCTGAAGCGGGCGCGTGGCAAAACGCCCGCCGCGCCGAGACACACGATCGCGATGAGCACGGGGAAATAGGCGTACTGGTAGATCTGCTTCAGGTACCAGCGTCCAGTAAGAGCGGCAAGCAGCAGGCCCGTGAAATTCAAGGAGGCGAAGTTGAGGAGAGCGTTCCAGGCGAAGGTGTAGCAGATGCGGCGGTACAGGGGATTCGGCTTGTCTTCACAAAATCGAAGAATGTAGGGGCGCGGTTCGACACCGGGCAATTGGCCGAAGACTCCGGCGATGCCCGTACCGAGAAGAACGCAAAGAAGCCACGCGAAGTTCTGGGAATTTGGACCGCGAGCGAAGAGGCTGAAGGTGAGCGGCCCCGGCGCAAGGAAGAAGACCCAGATCCAAATGGGCCAGTGCAGAAAGCGGTAGTAGCGCTTGTTGCGCTCGCGGATGCGGCGCTCGTGCGCGTACTCGATCTTGATTGCGAATGGCATTCCTCTCTGGATCGTACTATTGGCGGAATGCGAGGGGGTTCGGGCTCGGCCGTGGAAGGCGGTAATTTTTTGAGTCGCTTGCGCCCGTGACTTCGTAATTAGCAGTGAAGGACAAGGGAAGGGTTGGTAGCGGCAACCATCACGGGCGCGGAAACGGGAGATCAAGCGGCAGCGCTTCCCTGTTTCGCCGATGTTGTAGACCGGCACAAAGGGATGGTGTACAGCATCCTGTGGCACTATCTTCGGGACCGTACGTTGGCCGAAGAAGCGGCACAAGACGTGTTTCTGGAATTGCACCGAAGATGGAGCTCCATGAAATCGGCCGAGCATATTGTGTTTTGGTTGAGACGGGTAACCAGCCACCGGGCCATCGACTGTGTACGCAAACAACGCGTGCGTTCGGAAACGAGCCTGGAAGAGACCAGCGAGCCGACGGCGCTCGAACGGGTGCACGATCCGTTCCTTGCGTCGTACTTGGAGCGTATGGTGGCGTCGCTTCCCGAGAAGCAGAGGATTGCGATCGTGCTGCGATATCAGGAAGGGATGGAGATGGAGGAGATTGGAGACGTGCTGGGCATGAAAATCAGCACCGTTAAGACGCAGATCTTTCGCGCGCTGGAGTTGCTGCGGGCGAAGACGGCGAGGCGATTGGGAAGGAACTTGGAATGACGCGGTTTGAGGAGCAACTGAAGGAAGCGATGGCGCGGCGGGAGCCATCCGGCGATTTCACGGCGCGTGTGCTGGCGAAAGCGAACCGGGAAGCCGCAGGGGGGGCGGGGAATTCGTGGCGCGATTGGTTTCGAGCGCCGATGGCATGGCGTTTTGCCGGCGCGGCCGCCTGCGCGGTGCTGCTTGCGACGAGCGGAAGCGTGATGTATGAGCAGCATGAGCGCGCGGCGCGCGGCGAGGCGGCTAAAGACAAGTTGATGACTGCGGTGCGGATAGCGGGAGTGAAGTTGCAGCAGGTGCATCGGCATGTGTTGCAGGTAGAGGCAATGGAGGCAAATCAATGAAGTGGAGATTGACGGCGGGGGTTGTAGCGGCGATGCTGGCGGCGCCCTTGTGGGCGCTGGACGAGATTCATGGGATGGCGGGCTTGGACCGGCTGGCAGCCAAGGCGAAGGAAGCGGTGGATGTCACCTTGGACACCTCCATGCTGCAGTTGGCGAGCGGGTTTCTGTCTCCGAACGACCCGGACCAGGCGCGCGTCAAGAAGCTGGTGGCGAAGTTGAAGGGCGTTTACGTTCGCAGTTTTGAGTTCGACCGAGACGGCGAGTATTCACCGAGCGACGTGGAAGGCATTCGAGCTTCGGTAAAAGGGCCGGGATGGACCCGCATTGTGGGCGTGAAAGAGATGAAGGGCGGCGAAGACTCGGAAGTATATCTGAAGAAGGACGGCAACCAGCTAGCCGGAATTGTGGTGATTGTTGCGGAACCGAAGGAGTTGACGGTCGTAGATATCGATGGCCCCATCGACCCTCAGGAGTTGAGTGAATTGGGTGGGCACATGGGGATACCAAAGTTTGGTAAGAGTCAAGGCAAACCGGAGAAAGGGGCCGGGAAGGGAGATCAGTAGCAATGCGAAGGCTATGCGCAGGAATGATCTTGCTTGCCGCCTTGCCGCTGGCATCCTGGGGCAGCGAATTCAACTGGCTTGTGCGGGAGTTTGCCCGGCAGACCGGAGTTGAACCCGTTCACATTCCCCTTTTCGGACTGGTTCAGTTTGTGGTGGCCGTTGCGCGCCCGGCAGGGACGAGCGAGTTGAAGCTGGCCGTTTTCGAGCACGTGCATTTAGAGCCGGCGAGATTCACGGAAATGTCGGACAACGCCGCGGGGAACTTGTGGAAGCCCATGATACGGGTGAAGTCGAGCCATCATGAATCGACAAATATCTATGCCCAGACGGAGGGAGAAAGACTTCGGCTGCTGATCGCCACGCTAGACCAGCAAGATGCGACATTCGTACAGGTGCGTTTGAAGCCGGAAGAATTGATGCGATTTCTGGACGAGCACGGCGTCACGAAGAAGCAAAAGTAAGCCTGGACCTGTCACCCGCTCGCCGCCCGAGCCCGTTGCGCGCTAGAGACCGACCAAGTGGGTTTCGCAACTTGCGACAGCCTCGGAGGCCGGCGCCAGTTCGAAACGGGCTGTGAAAAGAAAGGTGCTGCCGTATCCGGGTTGGCTTTCCACCCAGAGCTTTCCTCCCATCATGGCGGCTAGCTGCCGGCATATGGCGAGACCTAGCCCGGTACCGCCGTAGCGGCGCGTTGAAGACGTATCGGCTTGCGAGAAGGCTTCGAAGATTCGTCTTTGATTTTCCGGAGAGATCCCGATACCGGTGTCGCTTACGGCGAAATCGAGGAGGGCTTCGCCTCCCGCGAGGACTCCAGTCGTAACGCTCAACGTGACGCTGCCGACACTGGTGAACTTGATGGCGTTATCCAGCAGGTTGAGTAGAATCTGCCGGACCCGCAGAGAGTCGCCTAACAGTAGCTCGGGGATATCGGAAGCCAAATGAACCGTGAGCCGAAGATTTTTTGCCTCGGCCCGCAGTTGCAAGGAGCGGATCAATTCGTCGATGGTGGCTCGAAGATCGAACGGAACGCGCTCGAGCATCAACTTGCGCGCTTCGATCTTTGAAAAATCCAGGATGTCGTTAACAATGCGGAGCAGTGAATCGGCCGAGAACTTCACGATGTCCAGATACTCGCGCTGTTCCTCGTCCAGAGCCGTGGTGAGCGCGAGATCGGTCATCCCGATGATGCCGTTTATCGGGGTGCGAATTTCGTGGCTCATGTTCGCCAGAAAATCGCTCTTCGCTCTGTTCGCCGATTCGGCGGCTTCTTTGGCGGCAATCAGAATCTGTTCGCGCATTTTCAACTGGCTCACTCTCAGGCTGTAGCCTGCTGTGCAGAGACCTACGACAGCCAGGGCGATCAACGTCCAAAATACCTTGGTTTCGTAGAAATGCGGCTGGAGAGTGAGCGAGAGAGCCGGGCCGTCTTCACTCCAGGCCTCTCCCATCCCGGCGCGCACGAGAAACCGGTACTCGCCGTGCGGAATGTTCGTATAATACGCCGTGCGCCTCGTTCCGGCTTTATTCCACTCTTTATCGAAGCCTTCGAGCATATAGCGGAACTGAATTTTTTCGGGAGCGATCGAGCTTGGCGCGGTGAACTGAAACTCCAACTGTCCCTTGCCGGGAGGAAGCACCAGCGGGTGATCGAAGGGGACCTCTTTGTTGTCCACCGCAGCTCGCTCCAGAACCACCGTAGACGGGGCTTTATCTCCTCCCAGAGTAGTCGGATCGACGCTCGTCACCCCGTGCATCGTCGGAAAATAAAGACGGCCATCCTTGCTTCGCCACGCGGCCGGTTGGAACGAACCGTTACATTCGCGGCTTTTCATTCCATCCTCGACGCCATACACTTTGCACTTCAGCGTCTTGATCGATCCCGCCGCGTAATCGTTCAGTTGCTTTTTCGAGATCGAAAATACACCATTATTGGAACTGAGCCACAATCGTCCGGAACTGTCGCCGAGAATCGCGAAAATGGAATCGTTATGAAGCCCCGCAAGAGTGGTGTAATTAGTGAAGCTTCCCTTCTTGTAACGGATCAGTCCGCCTCCGTTCGTACCCAGCCAGAGTGTCCCATCCGAGTCACCGTTAATGGCCCAAACAGTGTCGTTCGATAGGCCATCGCGAGTCGTGTACGCCGTGAAGCGTCCCCCTTTCCACCGGTTTAGACCGCCGCCGGCGGTCCCGATCCAGAGGCTGCCTTCCCCGTCCTCGTAGAGAGCCAGCACGTAATTACTCGACAGCCCGTCGTGGGTTGTGTAAGTAGTAAATCGATGGCCGTCGAAGCGGCGCAGTCCGGTCCGACTCCCTAACCATAGATCGCCATTGTGATCGATATAGCTGCAAAATACCGGGGCGTTGGAAGCGCCCGGCGACTTGTCGGCTTCAATCTTGCCATGGCGGAATCGCGCTAAACCACTCTTGCCGCCGATCCACAAAGTGCCGTTCGGGTCCTCGGCGAGAGTAAAGACGAAGTTATCGGGAAGGCCATCCTTCGTTGTGTAGGTGGTAACCTCGCCGTTCTTGACCCGCATCAGACCGTGGTCGGAGCCGAGCCATAAACTTCCTTCCATGTCCTCGTAGACAGGGAGGATGGTATCGCTTGCCAGGCCGTCCTCTTTCGAAAGAGTGGTGAAGGCGCCCTTCTTTAGACAATTCAATCCCTGAGTGGCGCCAATCCAAAGACTCCCTTCGCGATCCTCGAAGATGGCCCAAATGTCGCCGCCCGTCAATCCGTCTCTTTGCAGGTACGAGGATAGCTTCCCATTGGCCAAGCGATTTACGCCGCCCCCGGTGCCGATCCAGATGCTGCCCGCCCCGTCTTCGAAAAGGGACGTGACGCTTTTGCCGGCCAGCCCATCCTTCGTGCTCAGACAGCCGATCCCTCCACCCTCGATGCGGCACAGCCCAAGGTCAATGCTGCCAAACCAAACGGTTTGACTTCGGTCCACAAGGAGCGACGATACATACGCGGCGGTGATACGCGGATCGCCGGCCACAGGGACGATTCTGCCATCCACCAGTTTGTTCAGTCCGTGGCTGGTGCCAATCCATAAGGCGCCTTGTTTGTCACCGGCGAGCGAGGTCACGAAGTTGTCCGCTAAGCCGTCCGCTTTGGAAAAGGCCCGAAACTTCCCGTCTTTAAATGCGAAGAGCCCCGCGCCTTCGGTAGCGACCCAAAGCGTGCCCTTGGGATCGTCGAAGAAAGCCGAAATATTGCCGCTAGCCCGTCCCTCTTGCAACCGATAAGAAGTGAACGCTCCGTGTGCGAAGCGGACCAGATTGCCATCCGCCATTCCGATCCATAGGGACCCTTTGCGATCTACCCGGAGAGCAGTGATTTCATTGTTCGGCAAACCGGAATTCAGCTTGTCGAGAGTGGTGAATCGCACTCCATCGAATCGAACCAGGCCTTCCTCCGTGCCGAACCACAGGTAACCGTCAGGAGTCTGGGCCAGAGAGAGAACGGTATTCTGCGGAAGTCCCTGGGCAGCTTGCCAGACCTGATGAATGTTCTGAGTGATGGGTCTCGAAGGATCGAGACTCGCAAATGCCCGGCCTGGCGAAATCCACCCTAAGGCAAGGCACAGCGGCAGAATGCGGACCCAATAGCGAAGCGGCCGCGCGACCGCGGACGCCAAGCGCGCAGATCTCCCCAAAGACTCTGGAGATGCGATGCGACCGGCCGGCAATGCTTACCCTCATTCAATTGATCGGCTGGTATTTCCGCAAAGTTGAGGGTTTTAGCGTATTTTTGTCGAAATGGCTAAGGCAAGAGGCCAAGGGCCGAGGCATTGCCCATGTCGCCAGATCCGAAACCTATGCTACTCGCCGACGACTTACGACTCTATTTCCCGGCGGCCGAGCGCACGTACCATCGCATATACATGCTTAGGCGGCTTGTTCAAGTCCCAAACCAAGTGGAACCAGGAGAGCACCCTTAATATGTAATGAGTGATGTCAAGCTCCCACCAGAAGAAGCCCTGGCGCTCGGACGAGGGCACGAAATGGTGGTTGTTATGCCAGCCTTCGCCAAGCGTCACCACGGCAATCAAAAAACTGTTCTTACTGTCGTCCTTGGTTGCGAAACGCCTCCGGCCGATCACGTGAGCGAGCGAGTTGACCACGAAAGTGCCGTGATAGAGCAGGACCGTGCTGAGGATATACCCCCAGACGAGCATCTGCGAAGCCGAGGTGTGCAAGCCAGGGAGCCAGCGATGGAGAGCCCAACCTGCGCCCAGCACGCTCAGCGCTAACGTGACGGGCGGGAATATATGCCATTCGTTCAGAATACGCAGCTCGCGGAAACGAGCCAAGTCGGGGATCAGCCGGTAATTTGTTGTGTGGAATTTATTGCACAGAAACCAGCCGACATGCGACCACCAGAAGCCGTGGCGAGGCGAGTGCGCGTCTTCCTCGGTATCGGAAGTCGCGTGGTGGTGCCTGTGATTGGCGGCCCACCAAAGCGGACCCTTCTGAGTGGCGGCTGCCCCCAGCCATCCCAGCACGAACTGGAAGGCGCGGCTCGTCTTGAAGGAGCGGTGAGAAAAGTAGCGGTGATATCCGGCGGTGACTCCAAACATGCGAGCCCCATACAGCAGGATGCACGCGAGCACCGCGATGGGGCTGATTCCAACCCAAAACACGGCTAGGCACGCTATGTGAATCAGCAGAAATGGAATGCTGCGTACCCAGTTGATGCGCTCTTCGGGCGGACGCTGCCGGGGATCCGGATAGCGGAGGTGGGCAGCTTCCCGCTGCGTGGTTGCCAGTTCGGCGCTTGCTGGAGCTTCTTCGACTGTGTTCATAAACGGATGGCTTTTCGAATTTTCTGGAAAACGGTGGCAGGCGTTTTGCGCGCCAAACCGGGACGCCCGGCCTTGCCGGAGGGAAGCTGTAACATCCAGTGATAGGCCGTGACATCGTCGGTTGCAAAGCAATGCACGCAGCCCCATAGGTAAAGGTGGAAACGGCGGTATGCGCTCTCGCCCCATCGCTGGACGATGGTCTGACGGCTGCGCTCCAGATTCTGTGCCCAATGTTGAGAAGTGAGCCTGTAGCTGTTCCGGTCGTTTTGAACCGAAATCAGCTCGAAGGGAGTTTCGGCGACGGCTTCGAGATAGCTCTGCAAGTGCAGGGGGGTTTCGTCCCCGGGATAGATGTATTTCAGAATGAATGACGAGAACGGAAACTTGTGCCGCGACGCGCAGGCATCCAGAAAGACTCGGCCGCCCGGCTTCAGGAGCTTTCTGTATTGGGCGAGGCTGGCGCGGTAGTCCGGCAGATGTTCGGTCACGCCCAGATTGACGATGGCGTCGAATGGCTCGCCCGCGTATTCGAGAAAGTGCTCGCGCACGACCTGGCACGGCAACCCCTCGCGGCGGATCAACTCCTGGCAGTAGGCTTCCGATTCTTTCGAGATGGTTAGGGACGTAACCCGGGCGCCGCGCTTTCCGGCGAATTCGGTGAAGGTACCCCATCCGGCTCCGATATCGAGCACTCGCATGCCGGGTTCGATGCCCGCCCAACTAAAGGCCGTCGCCAGCTTGCGCTCGGTGGCCGCGGCCAGCGACTCGTCCTCGTTCTCGAAGTACCCATGAGAATAGCAGCGCGATTGAGGGTCTAAGAATAGCAGATGAAGACCGTCATAGTCGTAATGCTGGCTGATCGATTTGGTATCGCTCGCGAAGCCGCCGTGGAACAGCGACTGCCCGTAGGTAGACCACAAATACGCAAGCAGATGTTTATCCGTCAAGCTGTTGCGCAGGTCGAGCGCCGCGAGCAGATCGCCATCGAGATCCAGATCCTGCGTCATATACGCCTCGGCTATCCGAACTTCGTCGAGCGACTTGAGAGCCGAGACGCCGCGCGCATTCTTGGCGACTATGCGGAACTTCACCTGGCCTTTTCCTATGGCGACCGGCGCTTCGCCTGGAAACTGCAACTCGAAAGCGCTGCCTTCAGGCAAGCTTGCGCCTAGAACCTTTACGAGCGCTGACGGCAGCGGCGCGGGACGGGACACATCTAGAACGTGCGGAAGATTCTCTGCTTGCATTAAGCGGCCTTTTCGAGCTGACGGTTTTAGGGTAGCAGCCACGACCCGCCAGTTGCGAGGTACTAACCCGCGATTAACGATGCGTCTCGTAGATCGACGCTTAGAATATCGCCTCGCGGCTGAACCGTTACGTCGCGGAAGTCCCGGATGAGGGGCCGATGTTTCAATCCGTCGGCGGGCATAGTCGTCAAAATTCCCACTACTCGCATGCCTGCGTTTACCCCCGCTATGATGCCGGGCCGCGTGTCTTCGAAGGCCACGCACTCCTCTGGCGCAACTCCCAGTCTGTGAGCGGCGCGCAAAAAACCTTCCGGGTCTGGCTTTCCATGGCGGATTTCGTCGACCGGCACTATGACCTTCGGAACAGGTATTCCAGCGGCCGCGATGCGCGCCTCAGCAAGCGTCCTCCATGCGGATGTGACGATGCCCCATGGATAGCCGGCAAGCGCGGAGACGACTTCCGCCGCGCCCGGAACGGCAACGATCCCCTGGAGTTCCGTTTCCTCATAGCGGCCCATCTCGGCCAATTCCTCGGCATGATCGCATCCCGGTAAGAAGTGCTCCATTGTTGCGGCCGTGGGGCGTCCGTGAGAAAAGGAAAGTACCGCATCGAGTGGAATACCGTGCCGTTCCGCCCACCCGCTCCATACACGTTCGACAACAGAAGTGGAATCGACCAGCGTACCGTCCATATCGAACAGAATCGCTCTGCAAGTGATGGTCAACGGCGTGGAGTGCCCTCTGAGTGAAGCTTACCTTTGTCGAACACTTCGACGAGACCCCGGCCGCTCCATGCACTCTTCGCGTTCGGCGTCGCGTTCCCGCGCTAGCGCCTGGGATCTGTGAGCGCGCCATACACCAGGGGACGCGTGAGGCCTTGCACGTCCGGCCAGTGCGGTCCCAGCATGCGCTGCGTCAGGCCGATGAAGATCAGGTCGTTAGTTGGATCGACCCAGAACCAGGTGTCGGCCGCGCCCGCCCAATAATAGGTGCCCTTCCCGACGATATCGTTAACCGCGGCCGGATCGGGCAGCACAGCCATGTCGTAGCCCCAACTGTGTCCGGGCTGCATGATGATGTTGACCACTCCGAATTCCCCCGTCAAAAGGCTCGGAGGAAGATGGCTTGCCGTCATCAGGTCAACGGTCGGCGGCGCCAGGATACGGACGCCGTCGAGTTCTCCGTGGTTGAGCAGCATCTGCGCGAACCGCGAATAATCGCGAGCGGTCGAGACAAGCCCGCCGCCTCCGCTCGGCGCCCGCGGCGGCGACGTAAAATCTCCACCCATGGTCTGTACGACGAGCTTGCCCGACGAATCCTCGCCATAGAGCGTGGCCAGGCGATCGACTTTCTCTTTCGGAACATAAAAGGCAGTGTCTGTCATCTTCAGCGGTTTGAAGATGCGCTGCTCCATGAAATCGGACAACGATTGGCCGGAGAGCTTCTCGATGATGTAGCCCTGGATGTCCATCGAAACGCTGTAGACCCACCGGGTACCCGGCTGGTAGAGCAGCGGGATGCCCGCAAGACGCTGCACCATGTCATGCAGGCTGTCGGCGTTGAGCGGCTGCTTCTCCATATAGAGCTTGTCGATCGGCGTGGAACCGAACAAGCCGTAGGTGAAACCGGCGGTGTGGGTCATCAGTTCACCTATAGTGGGGGCGTGCCGAGGAGGCTCTGTTAGGATCGCGCCGCTCGAATCCGTTCCTTTGAAGACTTTTAAATGCTCGAATTCGGGAATGAATTTGGAGATGGGATCGGAGGGGCGCCACTTACCTTCCTCGTACAGGATCATCATCGCCACACCGGTGACCGGCTTCGTCATCGAGTAGATGCGAAAGATTGTGTCGGCGGTCATGGGAGCACGGGAAGCGATGTCCTTGAATCCATACGACTGCTCTTCGACTACTTGACCATGGCGGAGGAGGAGCGTGGTGACGCCGGCAAGGCGCTGTTCATCCACCTCGCGCTGTATGCCCTTGTGCAGCCAACCGAGACGCTCGGTGGAGAACCCCAGAGTTTGGGGCTTCGGCGAGGCGGCGTCGGCGCAGGCTGCGATCGAAGACATCGCCAGAATTGCGCAAGCGACCGCGCGTAAACGGGAAAGCATTGCCAGAGCTTACCAGAATTTGAAAACGCCTCTGGCAACGCCGTCCGTAGGGGCCATTTAGATCGCGACGGCGCAACCGCTGCGATTATTCCGTGCGTAGCGCAACCATGGGCTCGACGCTCGCCGCTCGCGCTGCCGGAACCCAGGACGCCAGGAGCGCCGCGGCGCACAGCAGGAATGTTGCGATCGCTAACATGCGCGGGTCCCACGGGGATACGCCGAAGAGCTGGCGCGTCATAAGCCGCCCGGCCACGATGGCGAGCGGGATACCGAGGCCCAACCCGATGCCGATCTGCGAAAACGCGCCCCGCAGGACCATGCCGACCACGCGCGCGCGATCGGCGCCGAGAGCCATTCGCACGCCAATCTCGCTCGTGCGCTGTTCCACTGTATAGGCCATCACCCCGTATAAACCGACCGCGGCGAGCACCAGGCCGAGCGCTCCGAACAGCACGGTGAGGGTCGCGATCATGTTTTCCTGCTGAAAATCGCCGGCCAGTATTTTCGAGTATGGGTCTACGCTATAGACCACCAGGTTCGGGTCGACATCGGCGAGCGTCTTGCGCACGGCGGCCTCGATGCCGGGCGGATTGCCGGGAGCCCAGATCACGATGTTGTACAGGAAATGCGAGAACAGATCGAAGGTGTTGAATTCCGGATCGTCGTACTTCATGCTCTGCGTCTCTGGCAGCCAAAACATCGGGCCGACAGGCTCTTTGTAATTCCAAGTCATGTAGCGGAGGTCCCGTACCACGCCGACGATCTCGAATTTTCCCGCGTACTGAATGCGGTCCATGCCGAAGTGTTCGCCGAGCGGGTTCTGGTGTTTAAAGAAACGCCGAACGAAGGCTTCGTTGACGACAGCGATCGGCCGGGTTCCGGCGCGATCCTGCTCTTCGATGAAGCGGCCCTGCGCCACCTTCGCGCCGAGAGCTTCAAAGAATCCCGGCATCACGCGGGCCCAACCGGCGCCCGTGTCTTCCTTGGGTCCAGGCTCCGGCCGACCTGAGATGTAAATGCCTTCATTCCAACTATCGCCGCTCATCGGCGCATAAAGCGCGGGCGCCGCCATGCGAATTCCCGGTACGCCCACAAGGGCGTCGTCGATACGGCGGAAGAGCACCTCCATCTGCTCGGGCTTGTAGTTGCCGAGAGTCGGATTCAGGTAGACCAGATAGCGATCCTTCGTCTCAAAACCGAAGTTCTGGCGCTCGAGATTGCGCAGGCTCTGGCCAAGCAGTGCCGCGGCAGAGAGCAGAATGAGCGACATCGCGGCTTGCGCGATCACGAGTATTCTTTGTGCAAGGGAACTGCCGCCGCGCACGGATCGATTACTGCCGCGCAAAGCCTCCACCGGATCCACATGCGACGTCATCCAGGCGGGAGCGATTCCGAATACGACTCCCGTGAGCACCGAGATGCCAAGCGTAAACAGCAGAACGGGCCAGGACGGGGCCGCATCGACAGGAACATAGTTCGCCGGCCCGACGCCACTATGAAACGCGAGATAGAGAATCAGACTGCTTCCGCAATACGCGACGCCGATTCCGAGCATTCCGCCGACGATGGCGAGCAACGTGGACTCGACCATCGCTTTGCGCACCAGGCGGCCGCGCGAGGCCCCGAGAGCGACGCGCACCGAAGTCTGCGAACGCTCCCTCAATCCGCGCGCCAGCATGAGATTGGCAAGATTGCCACAGGCGACCAACAGCACGCATCCGGCGGCGATGAGCAGCAGCTTCAATCCGGCTTCGTATTGATCGCGCATGGCGGCGACGCCCGCCCCGCCCGGAACCACATGCAGGGTCTGCTGACGCCAGGTCTGCTTTTCGCTTGGCTCCATGTCCGGCACGTGGCTTGCAAGCCAGTCATGAAATTCGACGCGCAGCTTGGCTTCGAGCGCCTTCGGATTAACGCCCGGGCGCGTGCGTCCAATGATGTCGAGCCAGTTCGTATTCGGCCGTTTCAGACGCTGCGCCTCGCCATCGAGCAGAGGCTCAGTGTTCACCGGTATCCACAGGTCGGGCATGCCTCCACCGTCCAGCTTGGCTCCATAGAAACCCGGAGGAGCAACGCCGATGACGGTAAAGAAGTGGCCGTTGATCTGATAGCCGGCGCCGATCACGCCAGGATCGGAGCCGTACTTGTTGCTCCAGATGTGATAACTCATCACCGCCACCGGCGGCGCGCCGGGCTGATCGTCGGCATCGGTCATCAAGCGGCCAGCCCACGGGCGGATGCCAAGGGTCCGGAAGAAATTGCCGGAGACGAATTCCCCATTGCGCGTGTCCACCGGGCCGGGCGATCCCGCGCGCCGCACACCCAAGGGCGCATTGCCTGCTTGCAGCGCGGCGAGATCCCCGAACTCGGGCGTGTGTTCGCGAAAATTCTTGTAGGCTTCGTAGGAGAAAAGCGCGAAATTACCGTCGCTGCCCTGCGTGTAGCCGCCCCAGTTGCAGCAGCGGTTCTGGTTGCCCACGCGCCAAAGCTCTTCGGGCTTTGTGACCGGCAGCGATTTCAGCATCACTTGGTCAACAAGAGTGAAGATCGCGGTCGTCGCGCCGATACCCAACGCAAGCGTGATGATCGCCGTAGCCGTGAACCCGGGCGCCTTCTTGAGTTGCCGAAGCCCTTCCTGCAAATCCGCCATTTCGTTTCCCCTGTCTTTGTCTTGGCGCCGCCGCTCTCTCCTTTCAAATACGAATGGACCGGGCGTCGGGTTAGCAAACCAAATTCTTACCGCGCACAGAGTTAACTACGCGCCAAACGGTCCATAAGGTTCAAAAAGCCCAAGGGGCGGCAGCCCGCCTGTATCAAAATGACAGTGAGTTACGATACCAGCGGCATTCCTTATGAACAGTAATCGGCGAACATTCTTAGTGGCGAGCGGGTTGACGGCGTTGATGGCCTCGCGCGCGGCGGGCGCGAACGATTCCATCCGGGTGGGCGCGATCGGCTGCGGCGGGCGGATGCGGAATTTACTCGATTCCGCCGACCAAGTGGGCGGCTTCGATCTGGTGGCTGGCTCGGACGTCTATGAGCCCAGGCGCGACCAGCTCCGCGAACGCTCGGGAAACGCCGCGAGCACGCACCTCGATTACCGGGAGGTACTCGATAGGAAGGATGTGGATGCGGTGTTTATCGCCGCGCCGGATCACTGGCACGTGCACATGGCGTCGGAGGCCATTGCAGCCGGCAAAGATGTATATCTCGAAAAACCCGTGACGCACACGCTCGAAGAAGGAGACGTGCTCACGCGAGCCGTGCGCGGCTCCAATCGCGTTGTGCAATGCGGGATGCAGCAGCGAAGCTGGATTCATTTTCAAAGCGCTGTGGAACTGATTCAGGGCGGCAACATAGGACGCATTACACAAGTACGCACCTATTGGTACCAAAACTACCAGGGACATCCGCCAAAGCCGACGGACGTGGATCTGCTCGATTGGAAGCGCTGGCTGGGCTCGGCGCCCGACCAGCCGTTCGACGAGGAAAAATTCCGCAACTGGCGCTGGTTCTGGAATTTCGGCGGGGGCGCCATGACGGATCTGTTCACGCATTGGATCGACGTTGTGCATTGGGCCATGAAAGTCTCCGAGCCCCGGCTGGCGCAGACCTTGGGAGACAAGTACGTCTTCGAAAAATGGGATTGCCCCGATACGATTCAATCGGCCCTGCGCTATCCCGATTTCGAAGTCGGGTACGAAGGCACGCTGGTCTCATCCATCGACGACGGCGGTCTCGAATTTCGGGGTACCAAGGCAACGCTCAAGATCAATCGCGGCGGGTTCGGCATCTACCGCGAGGGCGTGCGCGGCGGCAATGCCGTACTCGAAGAGCACAGTGTGTTGGATGGCACTGTTTCGCACGTGCAGAATTTCTTCGAATGCGTGCGCAGCCGCAAGGAGCCCAACGCGCCAGTGGAGACGGGAGTCGCCGCGGCGCGGGCCGGGCACATCGCTAACCTGGCGCTACGCCGGGGCGAGCGCATCAATTGGCCGCTCAGCCAAATTCAAAGCTCAGCGCGTCGTTGAAAAATCCGCCGAGCCGAAGCGGATAAGGGTGCTGATGCGCGGTGCTTCCGACGGCTCGGCGCCCGGGGCAACTTGAGCCATTACGTTTGGAAGAGCTTCGGTCCAGACGCCATACACGCGATGGTTGTACGCCGCGAGCCATGTGTAGTCTCCGAGAAAGGCGCCCTTCGCTTCAAACGAGTTTTCGCTCCAGGCATAGTTCTTGAAGCTGCGCCCGCCATCGGTCGAACGCGCGAGCGTGAACCCGATCTTTATATTTCCGCTGTCGGCTCGGCGGTCATAAAACTGCACATAGACATCGCCGGTCGCCTCATCGACCGCCAGCCATTGAAAGAACTGGTCTGTGCCATCGTGCAGCGGATCGTCGTTCACGCGAATCGGAGGCGACCAATGACGGCCCCTATCGGAAGAGGATGCCAGAAAGACATCGATATCGCCGTTGCGGTAATCGCTCCAGGTGACATACAGTCTTCGGTCCTGGGGGTCGATTGCGATCTGAGGGAAGCCATCCACGCGGTAGACGCCCGTGACATCGCTAAAGTACGGCGGGGCGGTTTCGATAATCGGACGCGAGGGTGAAAATGTTTGGCCGCCGTCGTGAGATTCGGTGAAGGTGATCTGGTTTCCGTCGTGCCAGGCGGCGTAGATTGCGCCATCGGGCGCGACCGCTTGGACGAAGCCCCCAACCGAGCCGTTGTCATCGCGCGGCAGCCCCGCGTGCGTACTGATACGAAGCGCGGGCGACCACGATCTGCCATCGTCAATCGAGCGCGAAAACAGGATCAGCGACTGATTCATTTGCCACTCGATCCAACCCACATACAGATTCCCGCGATACCGGCTGCGTGGCCCAGTATCGGCGAAGATGCGAGGTTGATCCTCAAAATTCAGGTCCGGTTCATGGCCGGTCGGGTACGCTTTGACCGCGATGCTGTCCTTGTCCCAACTTTTTCCCCCATCGAGCGACCGCCGGACGTAGATGCCGTTGCGGCCTGCGGCATGCGCCCAATACTCGGACGTGCCGAGATGGTCGAAGGCAAGGTAGCAGAGAAACGCATGGCCCAGGTTGTCGAAAGCTGTGGAGACGTCGCCCGTCATGCGGTAGCCTGTCGGACGCGAGTTGTTCGATAACTGGAAGCTCTTGCCGGCGTCTGTCGAGTAGGCGGCGAACCCTCCGACTTGATATACGACCAGGAGCCGCTCGGGGTGAATCAGGTCGAAGGCTACTGAGGGCTCGCTGTATGTTCCGCCCCGAGGTGAAATCTCAACCAGCGCGGCCCCAGGGGCGCGGGGCAATGTCTCGGAGTGCGGGGTTTGGGCGATCGATATCGCGGCGGTCGTGAGCAGGAATAAGCGAACCGGAAGGCCCATCGGGCTCATTGTCGCTCGCGGCTGCCCGGCCGCCCACGGACGCGTTAATTCAGCGCCATTTTGCGCAAGAGCTTGAAGTCTTCGAGCATCTTGCCGGTTCCCAACACAACCGACGCGAGCGGTTCATCCGCCATGAGCACCGGCATGCCGGTTTCGAGGCGAATGCGTTCATCCAAGTTCTTGAGCATGGAGCCGCCGCCGGTCAGGATGATGCCGCGTTCGCTGATGTCGCTGCTCAGCTCCGGAGGCGTGCGTTCGAGAGCGGTCCGTATGCCGGCCACGATCGCCGCCACGCAATCCGAGAGAGCCTCGCGCACTTCGTCGTCCTTTAGAGTGATGGCCTTCGGCAGCCCATGAATGAGATCGCGCCCTTTGATTTCTACGGTCGCGGGTGGGTCCAGCCGGTAGGCGGAGCCAATCTCGATCTTGGCGCGTTCGGCGGTGCGCTCCCCGATCAGCAGGTTGTATTTCTTTTTGACGTACTCCATGATGGAGTCGTCCATCTGATTTCCGGCCACGCGAAGCGAGCGCGAATAGACGATCCCGGAAAGCGAAATCACTGCGATATCCGTCGTGCCGCCGCCTATATCGACCACCATGTTGCCGCTGGGCTCCGTAATGGGTAGCCCGGCTCCGAGCGCGGCCACCATGGCCTGCTCCACCAGATGCACTTCGCTCGCCTTGGCTCGATACGTAGAATCGAGAACCGCGCGCTTCTCCACTTCCGTGGTTTCGCTCGGCACCCCGATGACAATGCGCGGGTGAACCAGGCTCTTGCGCTTGTGCGCTTTTTGAATGAAGTAGTTGAGCATCCGCTCGGCCATTTTGAAATCGGCGATGACGCCGTCCCGCAGAGGACGGATGGCAACCACGTTCGCAGGCGTGCGCCCCAGCATCTGCCGGGCTTCCGCGCCGCAGCCCACAATTTCGCCAGTGGCGCGATTCACCGCCAGAATGGAAGGTTCGTTGAGCACGATACCCCGGCCGGCAGCGTAGACCAGGGTATTGGCAGTTCCGAGATCAATAGCTAGATCGGAAGAGAATAGACGGAATATCGAGCGATAGGTCATGGACTACACCCACTTAGTGAACTCATCGGGAGGTGAGTCTCAAAACTTCACACTCGAACGCTGAAATTTGCAGGAAAGGCTTACTTTTGCCCGCGCCAAGCGCTAGGACGCCGAAGTTTGCGGCGGCCGGTTAGATCGGATCAACTCGCCAATCGCGATCACCAGTTTGTCGATACGTTGGATAAGCCCAGCCTGCAATTCAGCTTGCCGATCGATCTTCGCGGTACTCGCATCTACGTTTGCCGTTGTGGCGTCGACTCTTGCACTTAGCTTCTCGACCTTATCCTGCATCAGCACCTGCCAGGTCATCAGCTTCTTGAAGTCCTGCTCGTGCTGTTCCTGGATAGCCAGTTGATTCATTGCGACGAGCTCGACAACCCGCTCGATGCGGTCCAGTCGCTCGTTGCCGTTCCCCGAACTGTGGCCGTTCTCAGCCGCCATAAGATAAGGATGCCACAAACTAAGCCTTACCCTTTATGCCAATACATCTCCCAACCCAGGTATCTCGTCCCCGCCTCATGTGCAATAGCGGCCGAATGGGTTAGGTTGGCCGCTGTGTGGTGTTCGAAGCCCTGCTCGCAGATGTAATGCAGAAGATCTTGCAAACGCGGAATCTCCACCACGCCCGCGCCGCCAAAGGTTTCGAGCGGATCGCCGGTGAAATGGCCATCGCCCACATAGGCGCGCAGCTTGCCTTCCCGGTCGCGAGTAGATAGACGCAGATAACTCATCGGCGCCGGCTTCACGCGTCCGTAAAGCGTGCCGAACGTATTCAACTTGCCGACCGTGCCCGCGATGATCTCTTGATACTCCATCTTCACCTCCGCGAAGAAATGTTTCGGAAGGTTACTGCAATGAAAGCAGACGGCCTTGTTCGGGTCGTCTCCATAGTTGTTGTTCCAATCGAGCAGCGCGCTCGGCGTTTGCGAAGCGAGCGCCAGCGCCTGCATGCCCACCACGCCGACAATATCCACCTCGCAGGCGCTCGACATTAGGTTGTTGCTCATCATGCTCATGACGGTGCACGGCACCACGCCGAAGTATTCTTCCAGAGCCGTCCAGCATTGAACGGCGCTGATGGCCAGTTCCTGGTCCTGCATCCAGCCGTCGATGACCGCTCCCAGTTTCGCCATCTTGATGAGCGACGATTCGGGCACATCGTCGGTCGAAACATACTTCTTGATATCGGCGAGCTTGCGCTGCGGCGCCGCGTCGTCGGCGTTCATATTGTGTATGCGGCCGAGGATCTCCGACAAATCGATGGTCACGACCGAGATGCCGTGCGCTTCCAAGAGTTTCTCGCTGTAGCGGACTGTATTGAACGCCGCGGGACGCGCGCCGATGGCGCCCACTCGCAGTCCGCGCAGGCCGCGCACCACCCGGCACACGGATACGAACCAGGCGAGGTCGCGTTTGAATTCCTCCGAATCCGGCGCTTCCGTATGCAGCGTAGTGAGCGAATAGGGAATCCCGTACTGCATCAGGTTATTGCATGCCGACATCTTGCCGCAGAAGCTATCCCGCCGGTCGCGAATGCTCATCTTGCTTGGCGTGTCGGGCGTGGCCTGCACCAGCACGGGAACGTTCAGCCCAGACAAGCGCATCGTGTCGGCGATGGCGCGCTCGTCTCCGAAATTGGGGAGCGAAACGATGACGCCTTCAATCTCCTCCCGATGCTTCTTGAAAAGCTCGGCGCAGCGCTTGGCTTCCTGAAATGTTTCGACGGCGCCGAACTTCGATTCGTCCGTTGAAAGGGCCACGGCATCGATCCCGGCCTCTTTCATCACACGCAGCATGTCCTCGCGGCCCGTCGCGCAGAGATGATCCGGGAAGAACCCGCGGTTGCCGATGATTAGCCCGAGCTTCGGCCGTTTCTGTTGATCTGACATTTACTTTTTCCTTGGGAGAAATCGGATGAAATAGACGAGGCCGATCGCGAGCAGCACCATGCCCCACCAGATCGTCGCGTGAAGGTTGAAGAGAACAGGTGGATTCGCGGGCGGCGACCCCAGCTCATAAAAACCGGTCACCGTAATGAGCACGCCATACGCGCTCAGCAACACGCCGATGAAAAACCAGATCGAGATAAACCCCGGGCCGTGCATATGCATTCACCTACCAGAAGATGATGTTCAGTACGAAGAAGATCACAATGACCACGCAGGCCCAGAACAGCGGCCGCTTGAACAAAGGCAAGTGGCCTTCCGACGGGATCTCCGTCGCGCCATAGACCAGTCCCGCAAGCTGCGACTCCGGTTTGGGCTTAGTGGCGAGGCTCACCACGACCGTAACGATAACGCAAATGATCCACGACCACAAAGCGCGGTACATGTTCTCGGCCATGTCTTTGGCGTGCGGCGAAAGAGCGATGTATCGCAGGGCGCTGGGGTCGCCCTTCACCCACGCGAACATGCCGATCGAGGCGAGCGTTCCCGTCAGCAGCCCCCAGAAGCCGCCCGCGGGCGTAGCGCGCTTCCACAGCATGCCCAAAATCACGGTTCCGAATAGCGGCGCGATAAAGAAGCTGAATAGCGCCTGCACGTAATCCATGATGCTCAAGAATTGCATCACTAAATACGCGGTGCCGATGCTGACCAGCACTCCCAGCACCGTACACCATCGCCCCACCGAAACGTAGTGCGAGTCGCTTGCATCTCGCCGCATGAACGCTCGATAGATGTCGTACGTCCAGACCGTGGCGAACGCGCTGACGTTTCCCGCCATGCCGGACATGAAACCCGCGATCAGCGCCGTGATGCCCAGGCCCAGCAACCCGGGGCCGCAGTAGCGCGCCAGCATCAGCGGCAGCACTTCGTTGTACGTATGCGCGCCCGCCCCGGCCTGCGACTCTCCAACCAGCTTTTCCGGAAGCACAGCCAGCGCGAGCAGACCCGGCAATATGACGATGAACGGCAGGGCCATCTTGAAGATGGACCCGATGATCGGCGCCATCTTCGCGCTTCGCAGATCCCTGGCGGAAAGCACCCGCTGGACCACCAGGAAGTCCGTCGTCCAATAACCGAAAGAGATCACGAATCCCAAGCCCAGCACGATGCCTGCCCAGTTGATGCCCATTGGATTGGCGGTGAACGATCCAAGGCCGCTCCAGAGGTGCGTGTAGTCCTGCCCCGGCCAGCGCTCGTGTATGCGGTGAACCATGCCGCTCCAGCCGCCCGCCTCCACCAGCCCCAAAACGGAGATGATGATCGCGCCCAGCCAGATCAAAAAGAACTGCAGCACTTCGTTGAAGATCGCCGATAGCAGTCCGCCCAGAAACACATACGCAGCCACCGTGATGGAGGAGACCCAAATGCTGAAGTTGATGTCCCAGCCGAGTATGATCTTCATCACCAGCGCCATCGAGAACATGTTGATGCCGCTCATCAACACGGTCATTAACCCGAAGCTGATGGCCGAAAGCGCGCGCGCGGGCTCGCCGTAGCGCAATTGCAGGTAACCCGGCACCGAATGCGTACGCGAGATGTAGTAGAACGGCATCATCACGACGCCCAAAAACAGCATGGCGGGGATCGCGCCGATCCAATACCAATGCGTCGCCAGGATGCCGTATTGATAGGCGGATGCGGCCCAGCCCATCAGCTCCAGCGAGCCGAGATTCGCGGCAACGAAGCTCAATCCCGCGATCCATGCGCTCATGTCGCGCCCGGCGAGGAAGAAGTCCTCTCCCGTCTTCGTATAGCGCTTCAGATAGAAGCCGATTCCCAGCACCATTACGAAATACAGAACAATTACGAGCAGGTCGACCGGGCTTAAGGAGAGCAGTTTTTCGGAAGAAATCGCGGCAGCTACCAGGCTAGGCACACATCAGAAGATATCACCCGCTCGTTTCACCGGGCCTTGCGCGTAACGTTCTTTTTCTTGGTACGTCCAGTGTCCAATGGCGCTGCAGAATCTGAAATACGCCGCCCGAACTCTGCGGCACGCTCCGGGGTACACGCTCGCCGCGCTCCTTTCGCTTGGTCTGGGGATCGGCGCCAATACCGCCATCTTCACGCTCACGAACGCCGTCTTTCTCCACCCGCTTCCGGTGAAAGATCCCTCCGCGGTGGTCGAACTTTATCAGGTCGATCATGCCACTCACTCCACGATTTCTAACCTCGCCCGAACGACGCTCTCCGTTCCGAACTTCAAGGATCTCCGCGATCAGAACGATGTCTTCACCGGCGCCGTGGGATTCATGCAAACCGGCGTCACACTCACCGGGGCGGGGAAGCCGCTACAGCAAACGGTATTCTTGACCACTGCCAACTACTTTCAGGTGCTAGGGATCCAAGCCGCCGCCGGCCGCCTGTTTCGGCCCGACGAAGACCGTTTGCCCGGTGGAAACGCTGGCGCGGTCCTCAGTTACCGTCTTTGGCAGCGTCTCTACGGCGGCGACCCGAAAGCCGTGGGCCGCACCGTCGCTCTCAACACCGTGCCCTACGAGATCATCGGAGTTGCGCCCCCGGATTTCAAAGGCACGCTCACCGTCGGGCCCGCCGAAGTCGCTTGGATTCCCCTCAGCATGCATTCCCAGGTGCTAAGTGGACCCGCCGAGCAATTCTTCAACTCCCGGCGCATGCGAATGCTCAGTGCGTTTGCTCGCCTGAAGCCCGGAGTGGATGAGCGCCGCGCTCTCGCCAGCCTGCAAACGATCTTCGCCAGGCTCGAAGCCGAATACCCAGCCGACAATCGCGGCCGGAGCGTCGAGACTTCGCCGCTCTCGGAAGCCGCTCTCGGTTTCCTCCCGCGCGGTCAAACTACCGCTGCCGCCTTCGCGCTGTCCGGCGCGGTCGGCTTCGTGCTGCTGATCGCCTGCGCCAATATCGCCAATTTGTCTTTGGCGCGGGCCACAAAGCGCGCCCGCGAAATGGGTATTCGCGTGGCGTTGGGCGCCAGCCGCTCCAGCCTGGTTGCGCATTTGTTGATGGAAGCGGAACTGCTGGCTCTCGCCGGCGGCGCCCTGGGGATCGCCATCGGTTGGGCGGGTGCGCGGCTCCTCTGGAGTCTGCGGCCTTCGTTTCTTGCTCAAAGCTCAATCGCTTTGCAATTGGATGCTCGGGTCTGCGCATTCACGCTAGCCGCCAGCCTACTAACAGGCCTGCTGTTTGGGCTGGCCCCGATCTTTCGCTCCTCGGCTCCGGATCTCGCCAGCATCCTCAACACCGGCGGCCGAGGCAATATCCAAGGCGGCGGAAGGAACCGGCTTCGCAGCGCCCTGGTGGTTTGCGAGATGGCTCTCGCGATGGTCGCGCTCGCCGGCGCCGGCTTGTTTGTCCGCAGCATGCAGAATGCACAACGCATCGACCTCGGCTTCGATACGCGCGACCTCTGCGTCCTCGCCTTCGATCTCGGATCGGAGCGCATGACCCCGCAGCGCGGCATGCAATTCACGCGCTCCGTTCTGGAGCGCGTGCAGGCCGTTCCCGGCGTAGCCGCGGCGGCCATCGCCGACACCGCGCCCTTGGGCGGCGGATTTCTGCAGACTGCTTTTCATGAAACCGATCCGGTGGATTCTCGCCTCGGCACGCTGGTGCTGTCTTCGGCCGTGACGCCTGGATTTTTCGATACCTGGCGCATACCGCTCGTCGAAGGGCGGCTATTGAGTCGTTTCGATCGCGCCGGCACTCGTCGCGTCGCGGTCGTCTCCGAAGCCATGGCGCGTCGCTTTTGGCCCGGGCAGAAAGCGGCGGGCAAGCGCTTCCACTTCGCGGGACCCGATCTCATCGAAGTCGTCGGCGTGGTGAAGCAAACTACCGTGATCAACATCGGCGAAGTGCCGCAGCCCGTTGTTTACATGCCCTGGGAGCAGGACTATCAGCCCTTCGCCGTGCTCGCGGTCCGCGCGTCTATTCCGCCCGAACGCGCGCTTCCCGGCGTCACCGCAGCCGTGCAATCGCTCGACCCGGATCTGGCCTTGCTGAACCCTTCCACCATGCAACAGGTGATCGGGCAGGCGCTCTGGGCGCCGCGTATCGCCGCCGCTTTGTTCGGCCTCTTCGGCCTGTTGGGTATGGTGCTCGCGGTCATCGGAGTGTATGGAGTGATGGCCTACATGGTTCTGCAGCGAACGAGCGAGATCGGCATCCGCATGGCTATGGGTGCTCGCGCCTCAAACGTCATCGGTATCGTTGTTGGACAGAGCATGCGGTTAGCCGTTGCCGGCATCGTGGTCGGGTTATGCGCCGCGCTGGCGTTGACGCGCCTTGTGGCGAATCTGCTATTCGATGTCTCCCCGGACGATCCTTTGACGTTTGCGGCAGTGGCTTGCGTCCTGGCCGCGACCGCGTTGATCGCAGGCGGCATCCCGGCCTGGCGCGCCGCACGCATCGATCCGGTCAAAGCGCTGCGCCAGGAGTAGACTATCGAAACACTGTCGGACTCTCCGGAATGGCCTCGCCATCACTCCGCGGATCGGCCCCCGCGAAGTTCACCTCTCGCTTGCCATCGCGCATCACCGCTTCGCCCTGCCCCACCGTGAACGAAAACGGCTCCAGCAGCTTGATCTCGTGCCCGCGCCTGGTCAACTCGTCCCGAACTGCTTGCGGAATGCGCGATTCCATTTCCACATCGCATCCCTGAAACGTCGCCTTGGTGAACCGCGCCGCTTCCATCGCCGCCTGCAAGTTCATCCCGAAATCGACGATGTTCGCGACAAACTGCGCATGCGCCTGCGCCTGGTTCCATCCCCCCATGATGCCGAATCCAATCTTCAAATCGCCTTTTTCCATGAAGGCCGGAATGATGGTATGCAGCGGCCGCTTGTGTCCGGCCAGCGAATTCGGCTTGCCCGGCGTCAGCTCGAATCCCGCGCCGCGGTCGTGAAACGAAAAACCCGTGCCAGGCGCTACCATGCCCGTCCCGTAGCCTGCGTAATTGCTCTGGATAAGCGAAACGATGTTGCCGTCTTTATCGATCGTCGAAAGGAATATGGTCGAATGCCCTTGCGCATTCAACTGCTGCACGATCTGCGACGGGACCACTTGGCAAGCCGCGTGATCCATCTGAATCAGCTTCGCGCGCTCTGACGCCAAGTCCTTCGAAAGCATCTCCTTCACTGGAACCGGTGTGAAGCGCGGGTCGCCCACATAATGCACCATGTCGGCGTAAGCCAGCTTCTTCGCCTCGATCATGACCTGCAGCGCGTCCGCCGAATTATGCCCGTATGTCGAAAGCGGAAAATGCTCCATGATGTTGAGCATCGAAAGCGCCGCGATGCCTTGGCCGTTAGGTGGCAGTTCATAGACGGTCCATCCGCGATAGGTGGTTGAAAGCGGCTCCACCCATTCAGGCTCGAAATCTTTGAAGTCTTCCACTGTGTGCGTGCCGCCCTGCGCTCGCAAGAAATCAACCATCACCTGCGTGAGCTTCCCGTTATAAAACGCATCGCGCCCGTGCGCCGCAATCTGCCGAAGCGACTCGCCGAGAGCCGGATTCTTGAAGATATCCCCTAATCCCGGCGCCGATCCTCCGGGCAAGTACGTCTGCGCGTAGCCCGGTTGCTTCAGCAGCGACTTGGCGCGCCAGTAACGCGCATTCTTCTCCGCGAGCGGGAACCCATTCTCGGCATAAAATATCGCCGGGCTCAGTAGCTTCTCAAACGGCAGGCTGCCGAAGCGTCGCCGCAGCGCCTCCCATCCGGCTACGCAGCCTGGCACGTCGACTGTATGCACGCCGATGGGATCGAGCTTGTCGATATGATGCGCCTGAAGATACTCGATCGTCAGCGCCTTGGGCGTCCAGCCGCTTGAGTTCAGGCCATACAGCTTCCCGCTCTTGGCCTCATACACGATCGCGAACAGGTCGCCTCCGATGCCGTTCACGTAGGGCTGCGTCACTCCCATCACTGCGTTTGCCGCGATCGCTGCGTCTACCGCGTTTCCGCCGGCCTGCAGGATTTCGGCGCCTGCCTGCGATGCCAAAAACTGCGGCGCCGCGGCGATTCCATACTTCGTAACCACCATGGAGCGGCCCTGCTCCGGAACCGAGGCGAACTGCTGAGCAGAAACGGCCGCCGCCACAACGAGCGTCAGAAGAGCCACTTTTTTCATAGTTTCCGTGAACCTGGATCAATGTATGGTCCGCGTCTTGCGGTTCATGTAGTCCATCAGTAGGTAATTCCCAAGCGTATACGGAGTCGTGAAATACGCCTTGCCCGAGCACATCTGCGTCACCTTCTGCACGAATTGCACCAGGCCGTAATCGCTCGCCAGCATAAAAGTGTTGATCAGAATGCCGCGCTTCTTGCAGCGCGCCACTTCTTCCAAGGTCTGGCTGATTACCAGCGGATCGAGCCCGAACGCGTTCTTATAGATTCGCCCGTCGTCCAGCGTCAAAGCCGAAGGTTTCCCGTCCGTGATCATGATGATCTGCTTCATGTCTTTGCGCTCTTGCGCCAGAAGCCGCTGCGCAAGAATCAGGCCGTCCCGCGTATTCGTATAGTAAGGTCCCACTTGCACCCGCGCCAATTCCGAGATGTGCATCTCCTCCGCCGAATCGTGGAACAGCACGCATCGCAGCGAATCGCCGGGATACTGCGTACGGATCAAATGCGAAAGCGCAAGCGCCACTTTCTTCGCTGGCGTGAATCGGTCCTCGCCATACAGAATCATGCTATGGCTGCAATCGAGCATCAGCACGGTTGCGCAAGAGCTTTGGTATTCGGACTGATGCACGTGCAGATCGGAGTATTCAAGCTCCAGCGGCAGATGCAGCCCTTCGCGCTGCATCGCTGAGAACAACGTGGTGCTCACGTCCAGATTCAGCGTGTCGCCGAACTCATAGCACTTCGATCCACCGCTCGCATCGACCCCCGTCGCAAGGTCTCGCGTATCGTGCGCGCCGAAACTCGACTTGCCGAGCGACCCGAGCAGGTCTTTCAGCGTCTTGAATCCCAGAAAGTCGATCGCTTTATCCGTTACCTCGAAACGCGGATTACTCTCCGGGCCGCCCGTTGAACCCGGCGCCGTGGGCGATTCGGGCGGCGGTCCGTCCGTATTGATGTAGCCGGCTTGCTCCAGCTTCTGCATCAAACGCTCGACCAGCGATTCGCGCTGCTGTCCGGACATCTGCTGCAAGCGTTCGCGCATCTGCTCGAGTTGGTCCGGATCGAACAGTTCGCCGCTTTCAAGGGCGCGTTCGATAGCCTGCTTCAGCTCTTCGAGCGTGTGCTCGTTCATCTCGGAGAACTGCAGGTATGGGTTCTGATACCCGCTTTGCAGAAGATAATCGGCGAGAGCCCGCAGCAGATCCTCCATTTCAATACCGAGATCCTCCTCGGAAAGTCGTGAATAGGAGATCCGCCTCATCCAAGCTCCTTTCTGCCGGCGCGATTCAGTTCAGGTTGCGGCGTCCCCCTCCGGAGCCGCCGCGCCGCGGATCGTTGCCGCGGCGATATTCGTCCCGCTCGTCGCGGCTTCGTTCTTCCCGCGATGGCCGCTCGCCGGCGACAAACTCCAACTCTTCATTCCGGCTGATACGCCGATGTGCATATAGCCCTTCGAGAATGAATTCCCCCGCCGATGCACGCAAGGCATCGCTCTCGCTTTCGCAAAGCCCCAATTTCTTTGTGAACGGAAGCAGGTCCTGTATGCGCCCGAGCTGCTCTACCATCGCGTGCGCGGGCGTTTCTTCTTCCAGCCGGAGCGAACCGCCCAACTCGAACCACTGCACCACCTGGCGCAAATTTACCCCGTCGAAATAGGAGTTGAACACTTTACCGACTGCGCTGCGAATCAACTCGCGGGCCACGGCGTCGGCGCCCTTCAGCTCCCCTTCGTACTCCAATTCGAGCTTGCCGGTAATGGACGGCAGCGCCGCATAGAGGTCCAGGATCCGCGGCACAGCGTTGCTCTCTTTAGCCCGGATTCCTCTGCGCTCGGCGTTCGAGATCACGCTCTCCAACACCGAGATAGGTAGTCGTTGCGAAACACCCGAGCGCTTATCCACGCGCTTATCTTCGCGCGCCAAGAACGCCAAGTGCTCTACCACCTCATGTATGTAGAGAGGCACTTCGATCTGGACCGGCGACCGGCGGCGCATCCACGCTTCCTGCCGCGTGATGTCCATGCCCTGCGAAACCGTGTGCGGATAGTGCGTGCGGATCTCGCTTCCGATGCGATCCTTCAGCGGCGTGATAATCTTCCCGCGCGCCGTGTAGTCTTCCGGATTCGCAGTAAAGACCAGCAGCATGTCGAGCGGCAGGCGTACCGGGTAGCCCTTTATTTGGACATCGCCTTCTTGCATGATGTTGAATAGTCCGACCTGGACCTTGCCCGCCAGGTCCGGCAGTTCATTAATGACGAAGATGCCCCGATTGGCGCGTGGCAGCAGCCCGTAGTGGATAGTCAGTTCGTTCGAGATATCCTGCCCGGCGCGCGCCGCCTTGATGGGGTCGATGTCTCCAATCAAATCCGCGATCGTCACATCGGGCGTTGCCAACTTTTCCACATAGCGCTCTTCGTGAGACAGCCATGCAATCGGCGTCTCGTCTCCCATAGCGGCGATCTTCTCGCGGCACTGCTTGCAGATGGGTTGAAAAGGATGGTCGCGAATCTCGCAGCCGGCAACATACGGCGTGCGCGGGTCGAGCAGGCGCGTCAACATCCGCGCCAGCCGCGTCTTGGCTTGCCCGCGTAAACCCAGAAGTATGAAGTTATGCCGAGACAGAATGGCGTTTACCACCTGGGGAATCACGGTGTCTTCATATCCCATCACGCCGGGAAACAAAGTCTCTTTGCGCTCCAATTTGCAAAGCAGATTGGAGCGCAGTTCGTCCTTCAGCTTGCGCTCGGGTTGAAGCTGATCGGCAAAACGACTGGAGCGAAGCGCGCCCAGCGTTCGTGGCAAGTCAGGGTGAGGCATTCTACCTTTAGCGCGCACCCATCTCGCGGTGCGCTCGCGAGTCGGTTGTCAGACATAAGTCTAGCAACGCTTCATCGTGAAGCAATTCAGAATAGAAACAAGTGCCGAACTCGGACCCATTGTTCCTATCCGAATCCCGAGTAGAACAGCTCCTCGTTTTCGATGAACTCCTGCCGGCCATCGAAAAAGCGTTGATCGATTTCTCGGCCGGCAGAGTCATTCAGCCTCTGCGCGGCATCGTTCCCATGCCTCAGCCGGGGGCTTTTTTCGGTCTTATGCCGGCCCTCTTTGAAGATGTGTTCGGCGCGAAGCTTGTCACGGTGGTTCCGGCAAACGCCGGGCGCGGCCTGCCCACTCACCTCGCCTCCATCCAACTCTTCGACAGTCAGACCGGCGAGACGCTTGCGGTCATGGACGGCCGCATAATCACTGCCTGGCGCACCGCGGCGGTTTCCGCCATCGCCACGCGCGAACTTTCGCGCCCAAACGCGGCGACTCTCGCGATTCTTGGCAGCGGCGTGCAAGCGCGAACTCATTTCCTGGCGTTAACAAGGATGCGCTCGTTCCAAGAAGTGCGCGTCTGGAGCCGAACTCCTGAGCACGCCCGCAAGTTTGCCGGCGAGATCGGCGCCACAACAGTGACTGTCGAGGAAGCGGTGCGCGGCGCGGATGTGATCGTGACAGTGACTAATGCTGCGGCGCCGATCGTGCGAGGCGAATGGGTGAAGCCCGGCGCCTATGTCAACGCTGTCGGCGCGGTCGGTCTCAAAGCGCGGGAAGTGGACGATGTTCTAATGCGGACCGCAACCGTGATCGTAGAATCGCGCGAATCGGCGGCCTGTGAATCGGCCGAGATCGTGCAATCGGGCGCGCCCGTCTACGCGGAACTCGGCGAGCTGCTCGCCGGAAAAGTGAACAAGCCCGAGGCCGGAAAAACCATCGTGTTCAAGTCGCTAGGGATCGGAGCGGAGGACATTGCCGCTGCGCGATTAGTCTATCGCAAGGCCACCGCGAAGTGACCTCGCCGATGGCGCTCTCGTCGAAGCTCGCCGCCACCGGAATCAGGTCTGACTCGGCCACAAAGGACGCTCCCACCCGTAGTGGGACTCCTGTGGAAATGCGCGGGAAAACCTGTGGAACCAGCTTCGTTCCGGAGGGAAACATTAGTACCGGATCAGGATTTGCCAACGCCATCATCGGCGCCCGCATCGTATGCGCCTTCGGCTTCTCGGTGGGATCGCGCTCGAACGCTTTCATCGTCGCCGACATGCCCGTCGTCTCATCGAAGACAATATGCGACGTAATCAGGTTCCCGCCCCCAGTCGGCGCCTCGACCGTCATGCCGCCTTCCGTTCCCGCCAGGTGCGCGCCTTGCGTCATGGCGCGCAGATCGAATCGCTGCGTTTCTGCCGATCCTGGCGTGATCGCCTGCCGCACGCTCCGCCCGCCCGCATCCGATATCATCAGCGATCCCATCAAAGGCTCCTTCGAGGCGTTCGCCAGGATCAGGTAATCGGTTGCGCTCGCCCGGGGCAGCCACCACACGGTTTCTGTAGACTGCGGGCTAAAGTCTTGTTCATCGGCCGGCCATCAAGCGCACAGGCCGTTTGGTGGCCGTTGTGCGCGTTAAACATAGGCCCCAAATAGATTGCCCTCGCTCATTCCCGAAAACCGGTAAACGACCGACCCAAACGAGCCGTTCCGGTCCAGCAAATCCGGCGCCGCGGCCAGCAATGCTTCCCGCAGATCGATCGACGCGGCGTGCTCGGGCTCGACGCTGACGCCGGGCAATGTAATCTCCGCGCCCGCCGCCGTCCGCAACACCGGGGTTACCGCCAGATCGTGTCCGGCGACATTATTGCGGATCTCAAGCTCCGTATTCCAGCCCGGCGACTAAGCGCACAGGGCGTCTGGTGCCCGTTATGCGCGAATGAATGTCCAGTAAGAAAGGAACAGCTCATGCTGTGTCGGTTTCCAATCGCCCGGATACGGTGCGTGCGGCTGCCTCCGGATTCCATCGTCCCGTCGGGCGATTAGTTCGTCAATTGTGCAGGCCACCAATCAGAATCCGACGCTTGCAACTGTTTTTCCGCATCACGCCGGCCCCGATGCCGTTTCCTTAGCGTAGTTAACAAGTCCTCCGAGGTTACTTCTAACTTGTTCGTGCCCACTGAATAACGCAATAAAGAACCAGGCCCGATAAGAAATCCGTCTGGGGCAGCCTCTAAATGGATATCTGTGAGCGTTTGTGGAACGGCCTTCGTTTGCGACTTCCTCTCCCTTATGGAAATAACAACGAGTCGGAGAGGGGGCCTTGGGTCGATAAATCCGATAGAATCGCATCCCCCATCCCACGTAAGTGGAACGTTCAGCGTCGGCAAGTCTCGCGCCTCTTTAATTTCGAAAAGCGGTCCGGTTTCTCGTGAGTCGGCCAATACCATAGTATCGTCGTTGGGGAAAACCGGCTTCCAGAAGGCGGTAATTCCTCTCAGTGCGCAAGTCGCGAACCCGAATCCTCCGAAAGAGTGCATTTCCCTCGAATCGATATTTAGGACGCGATACTCGTCGGCGTAGGGATTGATGTTGCCCTGGGCGAAGACATCGGCGTCATCGGCCCAGCCGATCTGTTCAACTCCGTGCATACCTTCAATCCTTATACCGGCAGGTGTTACGGCGGCGACCGGCAAGCGGCCGACAATAACTCCATCGGAGCGCAAAACCACCAAATTCCCTAACGATCCCTTAGCATCATCGGCGTCCCAGTAAACAATACGTGAACCATCGGGCGACCACCTGGGCATCCGCTTTACCGACGGATCGCTAGTGAGTTGCTGCGGCTTACGATCCAGGGTCGTCCATATATACACCTGGCCATTTCTTATAAAAGTAACTTTGCTTTCCGGTTCACGCTGCAAGCCAACGAGTGCCAGGCTTGAAATAGCGATAAACAAAACGCGGGTCATCGAAGTCTGGCAATACCCAATCATTGTCCAGGGCAGGTGCTGGTCGCTGGGCTGCATGCCGCCACAACCACATTGTTCTGAAACCCTGAGCAAGCCGCTACACCCGTGCCCATGAACACGTCCAGTCGATAGCCGGTGATGCCACCTCCTACATCGTTTGCAACATAACTGCCAGAAGGCAGCTGTACAGTCGTGTTGCGGGGCACGATGGATCTGTCCCTTGCCACTGATCCGTTCGGTACGAGTGCGGTTCCGTCGGCGCCCGTAAAGGCCGATATTACAGAGAACGTCCAGGTTGGATAATCTCCCGAGACGTAGTGCACCTTAATCCCGGCCTTGGTGGAACCGCTGCCCTGAAGCCGCAATTCTCCTAAGAACGCATTGCAATAAGTGCCTGCTGGCATACCACTGAGATTGGTTGAAGAGCCGCTGTAAGTCTCGCCGTATATAGAAATATAAACGCTGCTGCAATTACTGGGCGGAGTACCCCAGTCCGATTCGAGGGCCAAATAGTAGCAAGATAATCCGAAGGTAGGAACCTGAAAAGATGTGCTGACAGCGGCAGTCTCGCAATTGTAAGTAGCCTTGAGAGTGCCAAGGCCCCCCGGTTCAGGCGCACCCGTATTGGGTGTTCCTCCGGTAGTCGCAGTATTCGGGTTTGCATTTGCATCCGACGTGGCATAGGTGGCAATTGTACCGGTTCCTGAGACGCTATACGTAAAAGCTGGGTCGCCCGCGAGACTGTCGGGAGATCCGCTTGCAGAGGTCTGTGTCAGATTTGTTCGCGTCAGAGATATGCTGCAACTATTCTGCGTATTCTGCGGCTCAAATCCCTGCACCGGACAATCCAATCTCGCAAGCTGGCGCTGTAACTGCACCTGCCCGCTACCCGTCACTGTGCCGGGGCTCATAAAATGCGAAACCGCGCTTGCCAAGTTCACAATCCCCGAGTTCGTGCTCGTCCAATCGTACGTTTCGGACGTAACATCCACCCACGAATCGGAACACATATCCTCCGATTCGGCGGTATTGTTTCCCTCCGTGCCTACGCTGTCGGAGAACGGATTCGGGAGTAACTGCTGCCCGTCATATCCGCAGCACCCGGCGCAGCCGTAATACCCGTGTCCCCAGCTCTTGTCGATCACCAGCTTGCCTTCATATAAATATCCGACGCCGATGTGGTCCAGATCGCGCAGCTCGTAAGTGCCCATCGTCACGTCTCGCGGAATCGTGTTGCCATTCTTGTCTGGCATCTCGCTGCGGATAATGTCGCCTACATCCGCCCAGATCTGCTCACCCGGCTGAAGTTGCTTCTCGATGGTGTAGAAATCCTTGCCTTTGTTGTAAAACAGCGTCACTGCCGCGTGGGTGATTCCGGTTCCTCCGTTGCCCGCTGTGATTAAAGAGTTGCGCGTGGCATCCACATGCCACATGCTGCCCTTCCAAAGGTGGGACACACCCTCCGAAAACGGTGTTTGCAATCCGTAACGGCCGCTTTCGTCGAAGCTCGCCGCCACCGGAACCAGGTCCCCTCTGCGTCCTTTGTACTCTAAAACCACCGTCGCCCAATACGCATCCGCCGGCACTCCCGCCGCAGCCAGACTCACCAGCCGTGTTGCCCCCGGGGCCAGTGTCATCTCCGGCAGCCCCAACGAACCGCTCTGGCTCGGGCTGCGCCACAAAAGCGATGCTCCCACCCGCAGTGGAACCGCTGTGGAATTGCGCAGGAAAACGTGTGGAACCAGCTTCGTCCCGGCCGGGAACTGCAACACCGGGTCTGGGTTCGCCAACGCCATCATCGGCGCCCGCATCGTATGCGCCTTCGGCTTCTCGGTGGGGTCGCGCTCGAACGCTTTCATCGTCGCCGACATGCCCGTCGTCTCATCGAAGACAATATGCGACGTAATCAGGTTCCCGCCCCTAGTCGGCGCCTCCACTGCCGCTCCTGACCGTTACCTTCCCCGTGTAGGGTTGCTGGCGCGGACCCAGCGATCGTGAGCGAAAGATAATGCAGGTCTTTCCCGTAAAGCGTAGCGGCCCAGAATAGGCTTCCGGACGCACGAGTTATGGCATCGAGAGCCGTTCGCATAGAGACTCCCTCCAGACTCAGGCTAAACACGGGAATCGACCCAGTGTTCTGATACGTATCCGCTGTGACCGGCGTCCTCTCCGTTACGCGCAGTGAGGTTAGCGCTCTCGCGATCTCGGGGGAATACAGCAGGGTGCCGATAGCTTGCTGCCTATTGACCCGCTCTACCCTGAATCCGGCTATCTTGACATCAAGCAGGGCTTCGCTCCGCCTCCTCGGAAAGATGTTAATGACTCCATCCGAGCCAACACGCCATTCGTATCGCGGGTCAATCATCGCGAGTTCGTCTAACACGCCGCGGATCGTGCTGCTTGAGACGGTGATTGTGATCGATTTTTCTGGATCTTCTGGCACGCCCTCAAAACCTATTGGAACGGAGTAAGTTATAGACAAATTCATAGCGACCATATACGCCGTCGTGTCCGTTTGGGAAAATGATGGAACCGGAATATCGAGCGAATTCGGTGCCTCAATCCCAGCGGAAGCATATAGGAGCTGGCTGGCCAATGAAACTACAGCGAGTCTGATAAGAATGGTTGGATCCATATAATCGCCCTGTCCTACGCGTATCTACTTACAAGAAGCTCCAGAGTCGTCTGTCACGTCCGTGATCGTGACAGAGCTATACCCCGCATCGATGCAATTAATCCTGACTTGATAGCTGGTTCCCGCCAGTGTTATCGATATCGTTTGTTTTGTCTTGAGATACTCTCCAGGCTGAGGAGCTGGAGGACTGCTGAAGCCGAAGGATTGGTAATCCAGAAATTGGCCCTCTGAATTCACGCCGATAGGACCCGGTGAGCTATTAACCGTACCAGATGGATTGGCACTCACACCTGTAATCGTCTCGTTTGCGGTCACACCACTTTCTGCAATGGCGTTCCCGTTCTGATCTAAAACGGTGTACGTCTCAGTCTGCGAGTAGCCGTAATAATGCAGGATCGATCCATAGGGCTGCCCATTGTATGTCGTATACGCGCCAGTTTGCAGCTTCAAGCTGGTCGGAACCTCTGCTGTTTGATCATTCTGCGGCTCGAAGCCCTGCACCGGGCAGTCCAATCTCGCAAGCTGGCGCTGCAACTGCACCTGCCCGCTGCCCGTCACCGATCCTGGGCTCATGAAATGCGACACCGCGCTCGCTACATTTACGATTCTTAAAGCGCACAGGCCGTTTGGTGGCCGTTGTGCGTGGTATTTGTGGATTTCGTGCTTGCCCAGTCGTAAGTTTCAGATGTAACATCCACCCATGAATTCGAGCACATGTCTTCGGACTCAGCGGTATTATTCCCCTGAGTCCCCACGCCTCCGGAAAACGGATTCGGGAGTAACTGCTGTCCCTCATACCCACAGCCCGCGCAGCCGTAATACCCGTGTCCCCAGCTTTTGTCGATCACGAGCTTTCCTTCATATAAATATCCGACGCCGATGTGGTCCAGATCGCGCAGCTCGTAAGTGCCCATCGTCACATCCCGCGGAATCGTCTTGCCGTTCTTGTCTGGAATCTGGCTGCGGATAATGTCACCTACATCCGCCCAGATCTGCTGCCCTGGTTCCAACTGCTTCTCAATCGTGTAGGAACTCTTGCCTTTGTTATAAAACAGCGTCATCGCTGCGTGTGTCGTTCCCGTGCCTCCGTTTCCGGCGGTTATCAAAGAATTGCGCGTTCCATCGACATGCCACATGCTGCCTTTCCACAAATGAGACACGCCTTCGGAAAACGGTGTCTGCAGCCCATAGCGGCCGCTCTCGTCGAAGCTCGCCGCTACCGGAACCAGGTCGCCTCTACGCCCTTCGTACTGCAAAACCACCGTCGCCCAATACGCATCCGCAGGCACGGCCGCCGCTCCCAGATTCGCGATTCGTGTCGCCCCCGCCGCCAGTGTCGTCTCAGGTAGCGCCAACGAACCGCTCTGGCTCGGGCTGCGCCACGCGAGCGACGCTCCCACCCGCAGTGGAATAGCTGTCGAATTGCGCAGGAAAACCTGTGGAATCAGCTTCGTCCCGGCCGGGAACTGCAACATCGGGTCTGGGTTCGCCAACGCCATCATCGGCGTCCGCATCGTATGCCCCTTCGGCTTCTCCGCCGGATCGCGCTCGAACGCTTTCATGGTCGCCGACATGCCCGTCGTCTCATCGAAGACGATATGCGACGTAACCAGATTCCCGCCGCCCGTCGGTATTTCGACCGTCACGCCCTTTGCGACTTGCCTGGGAGCCGTCACTCCTATCGGCTACCTGTGTTCCACCCGTCCCGTCGCCTCGCCCTCGCAGAACGGTATCGAGGTGGGTCCGCTGCGACTCAAGCTATACGGCACTCTCCCCTGACCGGGAGCAAAATCCACCGCCCGCTCCCCCCTGTATCGAATCGTTAGGCTCCATCGGCCCTTCAGGCTGCTCAACGGCTTTCGAAACCGTCCCACTAGGATGGAACTTGTGGGGATGATGATGCTGTACGCGGCGCGAGTGGGCATAAAGACCACCCACGGATCGGGTCTGCCCTCGATGGCGCCACGCCTTCCTATCGAAGCGCTTCCGTCATTTGCCCCTTCGCCAGACACAGAAACCATCAGGCGGTACAAAGGTTCAGTTCCAAAGATTGTACCGAGGTTCAACAAGCAAGGAGATCCGCTCGTATTCAGCCAAACCAGTTCGATTTCCGATTCAGCATTCTTGAGAGAAGCGCTGAGTTCAAGGGCCGAGCCCTGCGCTGCACCATAGTGCGCCGTTAGAGACGCTGCGACCAAGTTAGTAAAAAATGTTTTGAGCAACACGCTTTTCAGATGGGATACAGCGTAAATACGTAGTTGTCGAACGTCGCATCGTACAACAGGAGCCACGACATCTCAAGGCCTCCCGCGGCCAAGGCCTTGCTAACCCAATCACGTGCGCTTAGTGGGCGAGACTCCATAGGGAAGGGTGTTTCCTCGAATTGATGGGGGAGGGGCGACGCCAGCACGATTTGCCGGCCCCGCGACTTACCCGCCGCCCTTAGTACAGCGCGTAGTACAGGTCCGACCTGGGTAACCCGTTCACTTGGAAGGGTGAACGATTCGTTCATGAGTGCAGAAATCTCGCGCCTCTCGCCGTCCTTACCCTCCGCTGCTGCCGGAACAACATGGAGCATGCCACCGGAGGCCATTAATGTGTACTCGCCGGGATACCCGCTCAAACGATGCGCTGCAATGGCGCCCGAGATCGCCGACGTGACATCAACCGGCGAACCGTCCTGCGGATTCACCGCGTATGCAAATTGAAGAGGCCCACCGCGCGGGATGTACACGCGTCGAGGTGAAGCGCTAATGGCGGACGTGACATCGACCAGATCGGCAGCAGAGTCCAACGGCACGTCCTCGTAGGTTACTGCGACGTGGTAAGTCACACAGAACGTATACACAAGACTAGCGAGGCCTCTCACCGCCTGGGTGCGTTCGACCGCTCTTCAGCCTGAGACTTGCACCGTTCCCTTCCACGGTGCACCCCCATCTGCTGCGAAGAGGCCAGTGGCAAGTGCGAGCGCCAGCGTTGCGAACACGTGAGCGAGTCGAGGCCGAATCATGGTTCAATTCCCAATCAAAGTACGTGCGACTGTCTGTCCTTCTCGAGAAACCGTAATACCCGTTCCACTTATCGTCGCTCTTAGAATAATGGGCGGATAATCGAAAACCGTGGGCTGTCCGTCGGGACATTTGAATGACAGCTGCTGGAACATCGTGAAGCCGCACGGTAACGACAGGTTCATTGCGGGCCTTGTTGTCTGGTAATAGGCGAATTCGGCATACACGTACCCCACCCAGTCCGGTCCCCACTCAGAGCTCACCACCGTCCAATTGCTACCGGTTACGCCTGAGACCGGCGGATAGGGAGAACCATTGAAGTAGCAGCTATCCGTAGCGGGACTGAAATTGCTTTCGGAAACGATTCCATTCGTGTAACCGGCAGAAGCTGGAGTCAGGCTTTGAAGCCATCCGGCAATTGAAGCATTATCGCCGGCCTGTGGATTATTGTCACCCCACTCATAGAACGATGTGGTCTCGCCGGTAGGAACGGTGCAACTATACTGCGTATTCTGCGGCTCGAAGCCCTGCACCGGGCAGTCCAATCTCGCAAGCTGGCGCTGCAACTGCACCTGCCCGCTGCCCGTCACCGATCCCGGGCTCATGAAATGCGACACCGCGCTCGCGACATTTACGATTCCCGAATTCGTGCTCGCCCAGTCGTAAGTTTCAGATGTAACATCAACCCATGAATTCGAGCACATGTCTTCGGACTCCGCGGTATTATTCCCCTGAGTCCCCACGCCTCCGGAAAACGGATTCGGGAGTAACTGCTGTCCCTCATACCCACAACATCCTGCGCAGCCGTAATACCCGTGACCCCAACTCTTGTCGATCACTAGTTTACC